>ENA-OURZ01000066-OURZ01000066.1-human-gut-metagenome-genome-assembly--contig:-NODE-66-length-132932-cov-9.511037_pt1 | contig 132932 bp, 126 predicted proteins | sample MGYA00242073_ERZ509195 | MGnify/ENA primary metagenome ERZ509195 (study PRJEB26280, sample SAMEA2338837) | human gut metagenome | biome: human gut; feature: human-associated habitat; material: faeces... | reverse complement strand
ATACAGGATATAATCCCCGTGCACTTCCATACCGTTCTCATCCACGGCAATACACCGATCCGCATCTCCATCAAACGCAAATCCGCAATCCAGATTCTTCTCCCGGACAAGTCTCTGCAGATTCTCGATATGTGTCGATCCACATCCCATATTGATGTTGGTACCGTCCGGCTCATTGCCAACCACATATGTTTTGGCACCAAGCGCATCAAACACACTCTTTGCAATATTAAACGTACTTCCGTTGGAACAATCCAGCCCCACGCGCATGCCATCGTAAGATCTGGTAGCCAGAGAAATCAGATAGCCGATGTAACGGTTCCGTCCGATCGCATAATCCCGCGCCACACCAACCTTGTCACGCAATGCAAAAGGTAATTCTCCCATCTCACCATCTATGTATTTCTCCAGTGCAGCTTCCACCTCTGCCGAAATCTTGTGTCCGTTTCCATCCATGACCTTGATTCCATTGTCATAATATGGATTGTGACTGGCAGAAACCATAATGCCACAGTCGAAATTTTCTGTACGGACTACATATGCCACACTTGGCGTGGTGGTAACATGCAGCAAGAATGCATCTGCTCCGGATGCCGTAATACCAGCAACCAGCGCATACTCAAACATGTAGCTGCTGCGACGCGTGTCCTTTCCGATAATGATCCGTCCCCTGTGATTCTGGTTGTAATACCAGCCCAGATAACGTCCAATTTTATATGCATGATCTGCGGTTAATACTTTGTTGGCTTCACCGCGAAAGCCGTCTGTTCCGAAATATTTTCCCATTGTTATTCTCTTTTCTCGCATATCCTATCGTGTAAAACCAAATTCTGCAAACACTGTTCACACTTTGTCTGTTTTTTATTCACTATTTGCAAAGGGGGTCTGCCCACTTTTACACAATGTTAAACGTACTTCCGTTGGAACAGTCCCAACCCCATACGAGAATCCCATTGTAAGATCTGGCAGCCAGAGAAATCACGGACTACATATGCCACATTTGGCATAGTGGTAACATGCAACAAAAATGCATCTGCTTCGGATGCCGTAATTCCGGCAACCAGTACCACATTTAAAAAGTTTATATTTATTTAATGGGGTCAGACCCCTTTTATTTCAATGCCATTTAGCTTCTCTAGCTTAACAGCACTTTTTTAAAATTATTATACCCCTGACAACACACAGCTTTTCGTATTTTGTTCTATTTGGGGGCTGGCACTTATTTAACATTTATGTAACATATTTTATGTTTCTTTTTGCATTTTTCTATTGACATGCAATAAAAAATGTGCGGTCACCTTGTTGTCCATTGGGACAACAAGGTGACCCCTTAGTTTATAAAGGGAATTGATTCCACCACGAATCATTCTATCCCAAACCCCTGCAAAACTAAGGAGGCACATTTTTATTATGAACCATTATCCGTCAAATGTAAAAGAAAAATTGAATTCTATCATCTTATCCATGGCTGAACATCACTGGTTCTTTTCCAAAAATCCTGGCCACGATTTTACACGACAGCATCTTGGGAAACTATCTTTTTATGATACCATGCGTCTGATCATAAGCATGGGGAAAGGCAGCACGAATGATGAGATCATGGATTACTTTGACTTGGACCCTGACCTTATCCCTTCACAGTCTGCTTTCTGCCAGCGCCGCAGACAGATTTCCCTCTCTGCTTTTGAATACCTTTTTTCGGAATTCTCTTCTTCTTTTCCATCCACTACCGACAAATTCAAAGACCATTGTATTCTCGCCTGCGATGGGTGCCACGTTGTCTATGCTACCAATTCTGATATTATCGAGGACTATAATAAGCCCCGGCTTATCGACTATAAAGGTTACAACCACATGCACTTAAATGGTTTTGTTGATGTTATCAGCAAAGCCTTCCTTGATGTCGTCATACAGCCCGGACAGCAGCCGGATGAGCGTGAAGCGCTCCACTCCATGCTGGATCATTTCACACCCGATGATCCGCAAAAATATATTATAACTGCAGACCGCGGTTATGAATCCTATGATCTCCTGTTCCACTGTGAGCTCAAAAACCTGGGTTACGTTTTCCGTGTAAAATCGCCATCTTCCCCAAAAAGCATTCTTTCTTATTATGCATCTGAGCTTCCGGATGATCTTGAAGAATTCGACGTTACGATAAAGCGCTTTTTTACGGATAAAGCCACAAATATTATGAAAAGCCAGTCAGATGTTTACCGCTACATCAATCCCAGTAAAAATACCCCTCATTTTTATGAGCTTCTCAGGAAAAACCACAGTCATCTTTATTTCCTGCAGTTTCGCGTTGTTAAGATCAAAACAGCCGGAATTTCTAAAACAGGAAATCTATTCCCGCCTGATTCTGTACAATTTCGGCATTTTTATCGCAAACGAAGCGGCAGAAGAAAACCGGAAAAAGAAACGGGATGGCAGCAACAAGTATCTCTATGAACTTGACTTTTCTTCAGCATTAAAATCAGCCAGAAAGTTCTTCATGCGCAGGGATTCCGGCAGGCACATCGATATTATCCGGCTGATGATGAAATATGTCCACGCAGTGAAAGACAGGTTCCGGCAGTTTCAACGGCCTCTCCGTGGAATCAGCGCAATTCATTTTGGATATCGGTAAGTTCTGCAACTGAATATCCTTCTTTTTGGCAGATGGACAGCATCTGTCTTTTTGGCATACCTGTTTTTGGCTTTTTGAGTTCAAAATATCGGATATTTGACAACAACTGAGCTATCGAACAAAACTTCGAACAACTGGCTTAATGGCATTGCCTCTTGTTTCATAGTACCAAAGACATCTTCATTAAGTAATGTCATGACATTTGTTATTATTGTTTTAACTTCATCTTCTGTAAATCTACTCATATTTTTTTCCCATCCCTTTATATTAACCATTAATCTTGTTATCAACAAATATCATACCAATAAAAATCTGTATCTTCATTACAAATCTTCTTCACAAATAATTTCAAATAACAATTAATCATAAAAAGAAATGTCTCACAGAAAACAACAAATATAATTGTATGTAAGATTCCATCCCACTTACACCAAGACATAATCAATGATGCAATTATTGACTCTACAGAAATAATAACTATTTCAATAAAATCACTTAAAAGTTCAAACGAAAACCAGCACTTATATGCAATCCAAGCTACTAATATTGTTAATAACGCAAATCCAATATTATAAGGGAAAGGTTGAAAAGATAATGTAGTAATCATTGTTCCATTTACAATTAATAATAGACTTTCTGTTGTTCCATCATCACATTTTTCTGCAACAACCACAAATAAATAAACTAAAGTTAATATTAATGTAGAAATACCAATGTTGCTATCTTGTTGATTCGAATATAATAAACTCCACATTATAGTTAACCCCATTACATAAACAATAGTTGTCAGCACTTTTCTTCTTCGTAATTCCGGAATTACTATTTTAGTCTTATATAAATCACATCTAAAAAAGAACCCAAGAATAATACCTCCACCTAACAACCAATACCTCGAAAGAAAATCTATAAACAAATTAACAATTTCTGCAATCATTTGATCTATAATCTGCATAATGTCACCTCTATAGATATTATAAACCATCTTATCTATTTTAACTATATTAATTCTGATATTCATATGCATTTCATATGCATTCATATGCATCCTCAAACCTTACAGCACCATTAATTCTTTTCACTTCATCCATACACTTTACCTGTAGCTTCTTTAGTTCCTCTTCATTCACTCCATGACTATATGCAATCACATGAGACAATTTGGATATTTCCACAGCCAGCCTATACATCGCACGAGCCATTCGGTTCTCGCTGTCTTTCACTGTGGAATGCATCACTGAGGAAATAGTGGAAAGCATATAGTTTTCGATTTTCTCTGATGTCAGATAACCGATATAAAACTTCAATGCATGATTCATAAATTCATTTCTTGATTTCACATCTGCCTGCTCTAACAAGCCATCCATCTGTTCCAGTAAGTCTTCCTCAATATAAAATCCCTTCCTTACTTTTCCCTTGTCCTCCATCATTGCTACCTCCCACAAAAATAAAAGCAGCAAATCTTTTCGGATTTACATAATACTCTCGCTCATATTCTTTATCAAGTGATTTTCACGCAAATGACAATTCGCGTTTCAATTCCTCATAAAGCATAACATAGCAAGAAAAATATATAACAAACAAGCCGGCACACCAGCGCCGGCTCCCCTTACCATCTCACTATTCTATTCCATTCTACTCCACCGCAAGCCCTTCCTCCCGGATCACCTGCACCATCTCATCCACATACTTCGCGCACAACTCATCACTCTGTGCCTCAACCATCACACGGATCACCGGCTCCGTACCGCTCTCACGCAGAAGGATTCTTCCATCTTCGCCCAAAGCAGCGCTGATCCGCTCCTTCTCCGCCTGCACACGCGCATTGCCGGTAACCGCAGCCTTGTCCTCAACCTTCACATTCTTCAAAAGCTGTGGGTACATCTGCATCCCCCTGCACAGCGTGCCGAGACTCTGCTTCTTCTCCAGGATCACCTCCATCAGCATCAATGCCGTGAGGATTCCATCCCCGGTTGTCGCATGCTTACTGAAAATGATATGTCCGGACTGCTCTCCGCCGAGCACATATCCGTTGGCAACCATCGCCTCATTGACATACTTATCGCCAACCGTGGTCACACATACCTCGATGCCCTCGCGCTTCATTGCTTTGAACAATCCCATGTTGGACATGACCGTGGCAACCACCGTATTATTCTGCAGACGGCCACATTCCTTCAGATACTTCCCACAGACATACAGGATATAATCCCCGTGCACTTCCATACCGTTCTCATCCACGGCAATACACTGATCCATTTTATTTTCTTTTTAACTTCATGCTTATTATCTTATTCACTATATATTTATCAAAATTTCTATCTGCTACCAACTCTTCATAATATGGATCTACAATAAATTTGTATTTGCACCAGTTATATAATTCTTCATCTGAATATTCCTTGCCATACGCACTATTTGCTGCCGCCATCACCCCATTTACGCTCTGCAACATTCGTTTATCATATCCATGATAATCACATATTTGTCGTAATAAAATATTTGGATTCGTATATGTATACCGTGGCATTTCAAATTTTTTCTCCGATATGTAAAGTAAAACCATACTGTTTTCTAAATCAATACTTTGAAAATCAAATCCATATAAAGTTACTATTTCACGAATTTCCTCATATCCCATTGCTCCATAAATTCTAAGTAATGGACTTTTCTCAGAATAAAAACTCTTTATCAAGTCATCATCTTGAAATACAAAAGCTATATACTTATCATTTGTTACAGCCTCTAGTACAACATCCAAAAAAGGCAAGATTCTATGTCTATATCCTCCGGTAATACTATCTATCAGAGTTTCTATGCTTCCCCCATTTCTTTCCATTTCATTACATAATTCCATTTTTGATGGACAAGAAATCATTTTATACAAAACAATTTCATATGGACCAATTCTAAATAATTCTTTTTTAATGGATAGATTTTGAAAAAATTTCATTCTATCCTCATTATAAGAAAACCAATTTACTGTATAGGTATTACGACTTGTAAAAAAACTCCACCACTCTGAAGTGTCTCTCTTAACGAAATAACAATAACCACTAGGTAAAACCCGTTCCAAAGCATAAAAACATGCCATTATAGAAGTATTCGCTCTCCTAGCTATTAACTCCACTAATTTATCGAAAGGTATATCCCTATTGTTTTCAATTTCGCTAAGAAGCCATTCTTGTGGCATCAAAAAATCAGATGCAAAAATATTTGCTTCTAACTCTTGCGTATCTAACAATCGCTTTCCACCGACTTTAACATAATTGTCTTTAAAATTACATTTAATATCACCATTATGCCATGGAATAAAAATATGTCCCAACTCATGTGCAAGCGTAAAATTTCTTCTCTGTACATAATATGTCATTTCCGGATTAATCACAATTCTCAGATTATCTCCTAACTCGGAATAAGCCTCTATTCCATATTGATTTCTTTTCTCAACAATTTCGATATTAAGTGAGTGAATTACCTCTTCCATATTTATTGGTGGTGTTAATCCTAACTGTCGAATTTTTCTTTTTGCCAAATTATGAACTGAATCAAATCTATTCATTATTACCATTTTTTAGTTTTGCTATAGCTTCGGCATCAAATGATCGAGCAGCAATCCTTTGCTCATCATTCATTCCCTGATAATCCTCAAAGCTAATTCCTTCCATTCTGCATCTTAAAATATCCCTAAATATTGTATCACTACTACTCGCCCATGCTGTATACTCACTAGGCGTTAGTCCCAAATATTCTCTTAATGTAACATTTATATCATGTGTATGCCAATATTCTATGTATTCATCTAATTCCAAAAGATCGGCCTCTCCATTTAAACACTTTTGAACGAATGATTTCTCATACATCGATTCTTCTTCCTTTCACTGCATCTTTAATATAGCCCCCTTGCGCATCTAACACCATAATGTGCCATCCACGCTTATTAAACACTTCTATTTCACCATGAAATTCATCCCAAGAATAATATTTATCTCCACATTTATAAACTTGTCGCCCATTATAAATATGATGCTTAATCATTCCATCCAGATAACATGGCTTAGGCTTTGGTACATAAGGCATTTTTTCTCTCCTTTCATAATTTGCCTCTTATTCGCGCTCTATAAACCATAATGGTAGTCAAAAAGTCCCAATAATATGACATAATCATACTCAAAAAGTCAAGCTTCAACAATAGACCGGACAAATCCACGATTGCCAAAGCTTTCCATAAAGATTACTTATAACAACTCGTCACGTCCCTCTTTTTTTAATTGATCAACAATCAATTTCACATCCTGCGCCCGGTTCTTATCACACACCAATATCGCATCCTCCGTCTCAACAATAATCAGGTTATCCACCCCTATCGTTGTAATCAGGCGCTTCTTAGAATATGTAATACAATCCTTTGTATCAATCGCCAGATGATTTCCAGCTACAATATTTCCATTTGCATCCGTATCATGAAGCACCCCAAGGTTGTCCCAGCTTCCGACATCACTCCATCCCATATCAGCAGAAATAACTTTTACAATATCACTCTTTTCCATGATTCCATAATCAATAGAAATACTTGGAATAACAGGATAAATTTCATTGATTGCTTCCATCTCTGAGTCAGTTCCCATCGCATCCCCAATTTTCACCAGACACGCATACACCTCTGGAAGGAATTTTCTAAACTGTTCCAAAATAACCGATGCCTTCCATACAAACATACCACTGTTCCATGCATATTCTCCACTTGCAACATACTTCTCCGCTGTCGCAAGATCCGGCTTTTCCTTAAATTCGATTACCTTTTTTGCAATCCCTTCTTCTGATTTGTCAAACCGAATATATCCATATCCAGTGCAAGGATACGTCGGCGTGATCCCCATCGTAACAAGAGATCCACCCTCAGCAACCTCAATTGCCTCTTTCAGTGTCTGCGTAAACGCTTCCTGCTTCTGAATATAGTGATCCGAAGGGAAAATGCACATAACACCATCCCCATATTTCTTGATAATCTCAAAAGCTGCATATCCAATACATGCTGCAGTATTTCTAGCCGCTGGTTCTCTCAAAATATGATCATTTTTCACACGTCCATCTGTAACAACTTCCATTTTCGAAGCCTGCGTTACATTCGTCACAATAAAAATATCCGATTTATCACAAACTGTTGCAACACGATCAATGGTTTCATTGATCATTAAATCTTTTCCACTTAAATTTAAAAGCTGCTTTGGCTCCGCCTGTCTTGATAACGGCCAGAAACGTGTTCCGCCACCACCTGCCATAATCACTCCAAATGTTCTCATTTATCATTTCCCTCCCTAAATCTGATAAATTTTAAATACTTTTTGTTCTCCAATAATCCAATGTTTCACGAATTGTCTGTTCCAATGAAATCTCCGGTTTCCATCCGGTTGCTTCATATACCTTCGTTGTATCAGCCTCTATAATCGGCACATCTACCGGACGCAGCTTTTCTGGATCAACCTCCACTCTAATTTCAACTGACGAATGATCCAGAATACATTTTAAAATATCCTCTATTGCAATCGCATGCCCGCTTCCAATATTATACGTCTCTCCGGCACATCCCGATTTCATAAGAAGTGCATAGGCACGAACCACATCCCGCACATCGGTAAAATCACGTTTTGCACTCAGATTTCCCACCTTCATAACGGGTTCTCTATTGCCCGCCTCAATCTCTGCTACCTGCTTGCAGAAATCCGCGACAACAAAAAGCGGCAACTGATTCGGTCCAATATGATTAAATGCACGAACCATCATAACATCCAGACCATATGCATCTGCATAAATTTTAGCAAGCATATTCTGACAGACTTTCGTTGCTGCATAAATATTTCCCGGACGCGGCACATTGCCTTCCTTAATCGGTGTCTCACCCGGTAAAATATGTCCATATTCTTCTCCTGAACCAATAAACAAAACACGAGGCTTATCTTCTAACTCTCGCAGGGCTTCTAGGATATTCACTCCACCCCTCACATTTACATCAACGGTAAGAGCTGGATTCTTCCATGATACAGAAACAGAACTCTGCGCCGCTAAATGATAAATATAATCTGGACGAATCTCTCGAAACAATGCAGCAATTGATTCCTTTTGTAAAATATCCAGATCACACACCTGAATGCTGTTCATATCGACACCATCTACTTTTACCTGCTCCCTCGGCATCTTGGTCACTACAACATCCTGCCCCAAGTCATTCTTTAAATGTCTCACCAGATATGCGCCGACAAAGCCAGCTCCGCCTATAATTAAAGACTTCATTTTTTCTCCTTTTAGCCGAAAAGGGATATTTCATCTCTGAAATATCCCTTGCTTTCTATCATATAATCTTATTCTATTCCTTCAACATCTTCTCTGTCTTAGCAATCTTAAGATCATGTTCAGCCATAATTCTTACAAGGTCTTCATAACTTGTCTTCTGTGGATTCCATCCCAGTTTCGTCTTTGCCTTTGTAGGATCTCCCCAGAGATCAACGACATCTGTAGGGCGATAGAAATCCGGGCTGACAGCGACAACCACTTTCCCAGTTGCCTTATCAATTCCCTTCTCATCTATGCCCTGGCCCTGCCACTCAATATCAATCCCGACATGCTTGAATGCAAGTGTAGCAAATTCACGAACCGTATGCTGAACACCAGTTGCAATTACATAATCATCCGGCTCATCCTGCTGAAGGATCAACCACATACACTCTACATAATCCTTTGCATATCCCCAATCTCGCTTGGAATCAAGATTTCCAAGATATAAACACTCCTGAAGCCCCTGGGAGATACGTGCCGCTGCCAGTGTGATTTTTCTTGTAACAAAAGTCTCCCCACGACGCTCCGACTCATGGTTAAAAAGAATACCATTTGCGGCAAACTGACCATATGCATCACGATACTCTCTCATCATCCAGAAACCATACTGTTTTGCAACAGCGTATGGGCTGAATGGATGGAACGGAGTATTCTCATTCTGAGGTACTTCCTCCACCTGTCCATACAGTTCCGACGTCGAAGCCTGATAAATACGTGTCTTCTTATCAAGTCCAAGCTGATGAACCGCATCCAGAATACGAAGGACACCAAGTGCATCCACATCCCCTGTATAAATCGGCACATCAAAGGAATTTCCTACATGTGACTGTGCCGCAAGATTGTAAATCTCATCCGGCTGCACTTCATTGATAATGCGGACAATGCTATTTCCGTCTGAAAGATCTCCGTCATGAATCTTAATCTTATTCGCTGCAAGCAAATGATCAATTCTCTGTGTATTCGAGATGGAAATACGACGGGTAATTCCATGTACCTCATATCCCTTCTCTAAAAGGAACTCTGCTAAATAACTTCCATCCTGACCAGTGATACCGGTAATCAGTGTTTTTTTCATACTTTATCTCCTTGTATAATAATATTCTTAGGCATTTTATAAATGCCTTAACCCATTGCTTTCACTGGGTTTTTGTGATTAATTTAAATAAATTTTCTCTCCAAAAGTGGTAAAATAAAGGTAGCAACTCCAACATATTTCACCAACTTAAGGAGGAGAAAATTTATGACTACTAAATACCATCAGATTTCCTTTAACGACATTTTTTCAGATTGTCAAAACAAACTCATCGACGATTCTCCGTCTTTTTTCTCTATGCTTTCAGAACATGTGGATCTTAATGAGTTCATACCGCCAGAGTTTCAGTCTGATTTTTATCTGTCTGTCGGCAGAACCCACATTTATCCACTTCACGGCTTTCTTTCTGCCTTCATTCTTCAAAAAATTTTTTCCATTCCAACAGACTCATTACTTCTTTTGTTTCTCAACCTCTGCAAAGAACTACGTGATTTCTGCGGTTTTTCCAAAGTCCCTGATGCTTCTTTAATGTCTCGCTTTAAGCACGATTTTGAATCTTACATTGAGCTGATGTTCCAACGCATGGTTGATTATACAGAACCAATCTGTCAGTCTATTGATTCCTCTTTAGCTCAGATGCTTACCTTTGATACTTCCGGCATAGAGCTTTATGTTATGTAAAACAATCCCAAAACCTTAAATGCACTTATCAAAAAACTTAAGGCTTTTTACAAGGATAAACCTGATGTCGATCCTTATAAGATGGCTTATGGACTTATGCCTTCACAGGCTGCCACCTGCCCGGATGCCAAGCAGATGTATATCAACGTACACTTTTGTTACGCTGACAAATTCGCAATCCTCACAAATGGATTAGGCATTGTCCGACACATATCATTTGTTGATGATGCTGACTTTAAAGCTGCACATCCTGACCTTGTCGTTGAAAAGAAAACCGATTCTCCTGATGAAGATAAGTCGGTAGGTGATGCATCTTCATTAGTTCCTGTTTTACAGGATTTCTTTTCACTCCACCCCGATTTTCATCCTGATACCTTTCTTGGCGACTCTGCTTTTGATTCGGCCGATTTGTATGGAAAACTTTTTCATGACTTTCACTTTTCCAAAGCGCTTATTCCTTACAATCCTCGAAATGAAAGTTCTTTAAAAAAGTTGGTTACAATGCATATGGTTATCCAACCTGTCCTAACGATACCTCACTTGCAATGAAATACTGTGGCAGTACCAAAGAGAAAGGGCGTGCAGACCGTGTCAAATGGATCTGTCCTAAAATTCATTACCATCATGGCTGGGTCTGTGACTGCGATAAACCATGCAGCTCTGCTAAAAAGGGCAGAACCACTTATACATATGAAAACATGGATTTACGTATGTTCCCCGGTATCCAACATGACACAAAAGAATGGAATGATACTTATAAAATACGAGCTATCGTAGAACGTGCTATTAATCATTTTAAAATAAATATGTGTATTGCCGGATGAAAAACAAAAAATCATACCGCCACAAAATCAGATGTTTTTCTAGCAGGCATCGAGCCAGCTGACTGTCATCGTTGCTTATGCGATAAATTGTCCACAATACATTCGAAGCCTAAAACCTTTAATTGCCTGAAAAAATATTCAATTGTCATAATACTTATTTGGGCTTATTAAAGTACGTCCAAAATCTGATGATTTATGTCAATTCAAAAACAATTCTGAATACTGACACTTTTTCTATCCTTATATAGGGGAGAGTTATCCACAGGGACTGATAAAATCATTTATCAATTACCTATTGTCTAAATTCAACGCTAATTTTGTCCGACAACTGCTCATTTCATTGTCGCAATTAAGATTACATTTGCGATGCATTCTACTTATTTTCACCTCTACCACCATTCATCAATATCATCGACCTGACTATATATATAACTCTCCTTTTTTAGTTCTTCCTTTGTCAATTCCGTTTCAATAGCTTTCTTTTGCTCTTTAGAAATAAGATTATTCTGATTTAATATATCTAACAGTCGAGCATTTATCGCTCGGAGCTGTTTAATCTGCTTAATTGCTATTGAAAGCTCCGGCTCAGAGAAGCCATGATAATTATCATCTGTATTATCATACTCTTTCTCAACTAATACCAGTGCCATTTTAATGTTCCCATCTTTTTCACTCCATAAATTCCGTCCAAAACGCATTTGAAGTGATCCATCATCAATTCCAAAACGTTTTACATTAAAGTACCGTTCCTCTCTTATATTCAATTTATTAATAATATTGAATTGTTCTGAATCCACATTAACCTTTGCATTTATTATAACTGCATTTTTGGAAATTTCCTGAGATATCTCATATGGTTTTAAACACATTCCCTCAATTTCTATTTTATCGATAGATTTATTGCTGCATTCCTCAAGTTCAATAATAAAAGTATTATAATCCACCCTATTACTAGAAGAACTACTACAAATCTTACCTTTAAACCTATGATTATCAATTTCAGGATCCTGATCAATAATCACTAAATCTCCATTATTGCACTCATTAAACAGTTTTTTAAAATTCTGGACTTCATCATTATCAATATTCAATCTTATCTCTATAAAATGAAGCTTTTCATTTGTTAATCTAGAAACAGATATATTGTGCTTCTCTACATTCTCTATCCCATAACTATATCCATGTAATTGTATTCTCATATATTTGCCTCCTTATTTCTTCTTGTTTCTGCATTATATTTTCTTTTTCTATTTCCATGTATCTTAATTGTTCTCTAAGATATGCGTCTCTGCTTATTTTTTTATATTTCTCCCAATCTTTAAGATTAAATGTTATTTCATTCTGATCAATTTCACTTAATGCACAGTATAATTCAGAAAAATAAGCAGTCTGAAAATCTGTAACATGAGACATATCTTTTTTACCATATAAAATCAAAAAAAACTGTACCAAATTATAAAATATATCTTCTGAATAATTTGTAATTACAAGATTAATAAATTTGTATAAATCATTATCCAAGCCATTATATCTAATATTATCACGAATTTCATTCATAAGCATTGATGTACGATCTGCTCTTTTAGATAAATATTCTATTGGTTCATTTTTCTTTTCTGATTTTAACAGTTCATGATACAATTCCAATCTTTCTTTAAATACATCTGATGATATGCAATAATCAGAAAACAAACTGTCAAATATTTTTTGATATCTTCCTTTAGTAATTTTTAAACCACTCTCATATGCAGCTATATATGTATCAAAGGTCGGACGTGACAGTTGTAATTTACTTGCAACATTTGAAACCGTTTCATTTTTTTCCTTTATAAATGCTTTTATAGTATATCTCATAATATTTTCTCCTATAAAAGCCTCCCTATTTGGGAGGCTTTTACTTATTTCGTCTTCTTGGACGGACGCTGCGCTAATGCACTTCCAGCAGCAGTTTTTGACTTTGCACTTGTCCTGCCATCACGAAGTACAGCTGATGCTGCACTGGCAGCTCTAGCCGATGTCTGTTTTGAATTTTTCATAACACAAATTCTCCTTTCTGCTAATACTAAAAACAGAAAAGACGCACATTTGACAACTAAAAAAATTCATAGTAAAATAAGATGCAAACAAATTTTATATGAATTTAGATTAGGGTCACGTCAAACGTGATCCTTTTCTATTTCTATTCTTAGAATATCATATAGTTACCTCAATAGTCAATGTTTTTTGTCGTTATTTTACATTTTTTGTAAAATTTATATTCTATTGAGTACACACACCTTCATTTTACAGTCTTAGAAAAAAAGAAATCATTTCTTTCTATTTCATTTTCATTGATTATTTCATGTAATCATATTATAATAGTTGCGGTCAACTTGTGATGAATATTCTTGTGCGATAACACCGCAAGTCCGGCAGGCAGGAAACCGCCTGTCCGGACTAACGGAAACCGCTTATGCGAGTTTACTCGCGTAATGTTTTGTCTAATCCATAGACTTCACGCATTGAGATGTCATGTTCGGCATCAATGCTTGTGATGTTGATGCGATAACTGTCATGAGCGATGCGGTCAATGATTGCATCTGCCAGAGGACTGTCATCACCGCCGAGCTGGTCATACCATTCCTCGAATTCATACTGGGAGCAGAAAATCGTTGAAGATTTCTTACGTCTCCTATGAAGTAGTTCGAAGATATCCCTCTGTTCTGAATCCGTTGGTTTCAATAGAAGCCATTCATCCAGAATCAGGACAACGGGATTGGCATACTTAGCCATGACTTTTTTGTAGCTGCCATCTGTGCGGGCAATCTCCAGATCAATAAGCAGATCAGGAAGACGGACATACCTGGTATTGAAATACTGCTTACATGCCTCCATGCCAAAGGCACAGGCCATGTAAGTTTTACCACAGCCTGTAGCACCAGTGATAAAGAGATTCCGGTGTTCAGATATATATTCGCAAGTTGCAAGCCGGTTAATAAGATCCTTGTTAAGCTTGCGTCCGGAAGTGTAGTTGATATCCATGATATTTGCTTCCGGCTGGTCGAATCCAGCGTTACGGATCAGCCGTTTTTGACGATTATTTTTACGATTGCTGTATTCGATGTCCACCAGCATACCGAAGCGATCCTCGAATGGCACTTCTTTAAATTTAGGATCATCCAGCTGGTTGCGAAATGCATCTGCCATAGTGGTAAGGCGCATTTCAATTAATTTATCAATTGTACTCTGATTTGTCATATGTGTTTACCTCCGATAGTAATCGGCACCTCTTGTGATGCCGTGTGCTTTATGTGTGGTCGTGGATTCAGTAGTTTCTGATTCCGGCTTTACAGAACCGGTTACAAGGATGTTTTTAATACTCTTGTAACTGGGCGAAGATGTATAGGACAATGCCTTTTTACAGGCTGCTTCAAGCAATGCATCTGAGTATTTCCCAGCAAGCTTCAGAAGTCCCATACAACTTCGGTAGGTCTGTTGTTCCACACGTTTGGAGGTCAGTATTGCATTGACCACAGTGTACGTATTTATGCCAATCAGCTCAGCCCATTTGCGGAACCGGTCGCCGTTCCATTCCAGATATTTCTGGTGATCTTCCGGCATATGTTCCGTGACCGTGCTGTACTGCCCAGGGCGTCCTTTCAGACGACGGTGGGAAGCAATGCGGTTATGGTTGTAGAAAATTTCAATAGTGGTATCTGTTACCTTTACATCCACTTTCTTTTTGATGTATTCATAAGGAACTGAGTATAGCATTCCATCCACAGATATGTGATAATTGAACTGGACGGTGGCTGTCTTCCAGTCGCTCAGTTCAAAACGGGTAGAAGGTAATGGTGCCAGCAATGGTTTTTCTTCCTCAAGAAATAAGCTTCGCCGACTACCCTCTTTCTTTTGAAAGAGCCTTTGGTTGAACAGTTCGAGCTTGTCTCTGATTGCACGATTTAATTCGGCAAGGGAGAAGAACTGTTCATCCCGAAGTGCTGCTGTAATCCAGGTAGAGATATTTCCTACCGTCCCTTCAGCATTCGGCTTATCCTTGGGAGCCCTGACACGCGCCGGAATAATAGCAGTGCCATAATGCTCAGCCAGTTTCTGATAGGTTTCATTGATCTGCTGGTCTTTCCATCCGCCATTGTGAACAACTGCAGTTTTGCAGTTATCCGGTACGAGGATTCTGGCGACACCGCCAAAATATTCGTACATATGGACATGTGCATTGATCCATGATTTCTGTTTCATGTCCAGAAATGCTTCCACGTATGTATACTGGCTGTAAGTCATTACACCGACAAATATGTATGCTTTGATGATTTCGCCGGTATCAGGATCAATGACTGTTGCAGGATCACCTGCCCAGTCAACTTCAACCTGTTCACCGGGTTTACGGTTGATATGCATGGTAGCGCGATGTTTCTGCTCATCCTGTTGGATGCGATAGCAGAACTGTGAATACATGAGCGGTTCTTCGCCATTGGCACGGCAATCCTCCATGTATTCCGTCCATAGGAGCTTTTTGCTTACGCCGTTGCGAAGCAGCTCCTTGCGGATGTAAGCGTAGTCAGGCATTCTTTTATTGGATGTGACTTGTTTTACAGAAGGGAAAAATTTTTCTGCAAGTACAGCATCGGTATCGCTTTCATCAAGTGGCCAGGAGATATCTAATTCCTTAGCTCGCTTTAAAACGCGATTGACCGTTTTCTTGGAGACATTGCAGCTGTCGGCAATGTTCTGCTGACTGAGTCCCAGACCACTAAGTCTGAGAATCTCTCGATACTTGGTCATAGTCATGACCTCCTTTGAATGTATTTACACCTTTTGGTGCATGATTACATTCTAAGGGATTTATGATAAAGGTTTCCACCACCGGAATGGCGGTTTCCTTAAAAACGGATTTGCGGTTTCCTATCTCCGGACAGTGGGGACATGGAGACCGGATTATTCATGTGACGGAAAAAAGCTGGGTTCCCGAATGGGAGTATGCATCTAAATGCTTAGAATTCCTTTGCTCCTGGGGTTGACTATTTTTTTGCACATCTTTCTTTCAAACCATGCCCTATCTGTCTCAACTGATGCAATTTTATTTGGAGAAATAACCTACGACAAAGAACCATATTATAAAGAATTTACAGACATAATGCCGGACTGCTCAGACAAAGAGAAAAAACATATCATGCAGGCTGCCCGCTATGCAAAGCAGCTCATACATGATATCAAATCTTAATCCGGCTATAAAGTGTTTACCGATTAAAACTATCTATTACACCCCCGAAGCAATAACTTCCATCGCTCCCTCCAGCCTCACGTTTCCAAACCCTGCCGGAATTATGAAATGGTCGCCCTTCTTGATTCTTTGTCCATTCACAGTGCCCTCTCCGTCAAGCACACTAATGTTAAGAAATGGATGGCTCTGCTCAAACTCCAGCTCTCCATCAAGCACAAGCTTATAAACCTTATAATACTCGCACTCAATAAGCTTGTTCCACTTATTCTGTGGAAGATTGTTTGTGTCCATGACACTGTCCTCCGTGGACTTTGCCGGAACGGTGATGACATCAATGCTCTTATCCACATGAAGCTCTCTCGGCTTGCCGTTTGTGAGTCTGTCATAATCGTATACACGGTATGTAATATCACTGTTCTGCTGGGTTTCGAGAATCATGCAGCCGCTTGTGATAGCGTGCACTGTGCCCGGATCAATCTGTATGAAATCACCCTTTTTGATTGGGACATAGCGGATGAACTCGTCCCATCTGCCCTCATGAATCATGTCTGAAAGCTCCTCTTGGGTCTTTGCGTTATGCCCAACCACAAGCTTTACATCATCAGGACAGTCTATAATGTACCAGCATTCAGTCTTGCCAAAAGAGCCATTCTCATTCTTTGCAGCATACTCGTCGTATGGGTGTACCTGTATGCTCAGATTGTCCTTGGCATCAATTATTTTAATGAGCAGAGGGAATCTGTCTCCCTCAATGTTGCCGAACAACTCCGGATGCTCATCCCAAAGCTGTGAAAGTGTCATCCCGGCATAGCAATCATTGGCTATGCTGTCATCTCCGTTTGGATGAGCTGAAATGCCCCAGCATTCACCGGTATTATCGCCCGGAATATCATATCCAAAATCAGTGGCGAGACGGTTGCCACCACATATCATCTGCTTAAAACAGGATTTAAAAATATAATTGGTTTCATATGTTTTCATCTACTTTCAGTATATTTATCACATGTAGTAATTTGTTAAAACTCTACTTACATCAATTTCCAGCCCAAAAGCTCTTGAGCCGGAAATCAAAATCATTTGAAAAGTTATGGGCTCTACATAAATTTCTTCTCTAATAAGAACTCAGCTAAATAAGAACCATCCTGTCCTGTAATTCCTGTTATAAGTGCTTTTTTCATTTGAAATCTCCTTAAAATAGATAAAAAATACGTCTGTCTAAAATACGATAATATTTTAAACAGACGTATCTAAAAATGGAATGGACAATATTTGCATAAATTAGCACAATATTGGCTTTTATCACTACCACTTTTTCCGATACTCACTCGGACTCATGCCCTCTACCTTCTTAAAAAGTCGGCTGAAATAATTGGCATCATCAAATCCCAACTCACTGCTTATCTCATCCATACGCTTGTCCGAAAAGCGAAGCAGCTGCTTAGCCTTTGTCACACGGACAGAATTGACATAATTATTAATCGTGGTGCCATAGGCCTCTGAAAACAGCTTCATCATGTAATACTTATTGATGTAATACTTATTGATGTAAAACTTTGAACAAAGCTCGTCCAGCGAAACCTTCCTATTGTAGTTTGTATCCAGATATTCCTTAATCTTTACAATCTCGACCTTATTCTGCTTCTTCACCGCAGAATCAGGATGCCAAGACTCCTCCATCAAAAGCGTAAGCAAATAAGACAGCTTGTCATTTATACGCATATCCCTGATATAATCATCAGACTCCGCTATCTCATATATGGAATTCATAGTCTTGACAATCTGCTTGAACCTGGCAGGATGAAAAACAGGCTTGCCGCCTCTCTCCAAGTATTTATTATAAATATCTGGAAGAGTAGCGGAATAGAAATGACACCACTGCAGGCTCCAAAGCCTGTCTTTATCCTCACCAGTCATATGGGTATATGAATTCCTACAGTCAATAAAAACACAGTCCCCCTTCTTCATGCTGTACTCACGACCATCATAATACAGCTTTCCGGCTCCATCCAACACAACAAAGCACAGGAAGGACTGCAGTCCCTCCCTGTTTGAACTGTGCGGAGCTATTGCACGAAGCCTACCGGTCTCCCTGTAGGTAAATCAGAAAATCTCTGGCAAAGTTTGAAGGAGTGTAAAGTATTCGATTTGAATCAACAGATTGTTTGGTTGAAAAGTAATCTATCAAGGAATTACCTCCTCGGTTTCAATAGAATTGTATTCTTTAAACCAAGCCTCAATGCGCTTTTCATCAATTTCCTGTTCTCTTTCTTTATACTCCTTAAATAGCTTCTCATAAATATTCGCGTATTGATTATCATATAATGATAATTTATCAATTTCATCTTTAAATTGTTCAACATTTTCAGACTGTCTCAATAATTTTAGGAACAAAATCACATTCTCACAGCTTTTTATCTTTTTCTTGTTTAATGATTTCATATCTCTATTTCTTTCTAAAATATACATCAGCAACCTATTTGTATCTTTTTGCGAACACTTAATCATTAAAATGAAAAACAACAAAAACAATTCTGAATTTTTAAACGCTACAAATTCCAACGCGTATAAAACCTGTGGGCTTGTATATCTTCTAAAAATATGACATGTCTCAAAATTAAAGTTCAACATTTTGCTAACAAAACTATAGTTTTTATTTAATAAAATAATATCCACAACTGAAATATAAATCTGAGGACATGACAAAGTTAAATCTAATTCCTCACCTAAAAAATATTCAACCTCCTCATTAATATCACCAAAATCTATTTTTTTAGTTTGTGTAGAATATATATAATTCTTAATCCATCTAAACAAATTGGTAATATGTTTAAATCTGTCATCCTTAGTTATTTGAAAAACCTGTCTTTTATATTCATCATCAAATCTATATAATGTCTCAACCAAAACATTAAAATTGTTTTTATCTCGTATAGCAGAATTAAAATGTTGTGCCAAAATTTTAGAGTCATAAACAACCTTCGCTGACGAAGAATCGCCAAATCGCATCCTTTCAACAGTATCTACTAAATTAGGATGAAATAATAGACAATCATAATATAATTCATGGAATCTTGGTAACAACATGTTATTTTTATATAAGTCAGAAATTATTCTAAATACATCTACTCCTTTATAAAATATTCTAACATCATTTTTGTCTTCTTCTATTTGTTTAAATAAAAAATCAATAATATATTTATGCTGTCTTGGATCGTTTTTTTCAATTACAACTTCAATAATTAATCTTGCCAGCTCATCATTATTTGAATCACCAATCCACTTTTTTAAAAGATTAACTAACTCACAATTTTCCAATAATCGAGAATAATATACAGCCAAAAAATATTCAAAAAAAGTTTTATGCGCAAAATCAAATCTATCCTCATCTATCTCGCCAATTAACTCCGTTCTATCAATCAAATAACTCGTATATTGATTCACAGGCTCCGTCCAATTAATTCTATCCGGCACCTCAATGGCTTCAAATATTGCATTTTTCACTTCCGATTTTGTAAACTTATAGCCCGGATCATCATTAGAACGGTTATACTTATAATATGCTATTTTAGGAACAACTAAATCATCCCCCAATATATTTTTTATTTTTTCTGTCATGTTAAATGCGGCTTTTCTGTCTTCTCTAACAATCAAAAAAGTATCTATACATTTTTTGTAAAACTCCACCCTTCTGTTTGGAAGATTCTTTTGAATATCAAATATAACTAAAGCTAAAATAAGGATAATAGGATTTTTTATAAGATTACTACACTTAGATTCTTTAACCTTACTCTCAAATTTATTCCAAAAATCCTTGAATTCAAATTGTTGCTTATAATTCATATTATACCAATTTTTAGAATATTCTCTTATTTGCTCAGGATTAAATTCGTTTATTTTTATATGCAGAAAACTATCATCGAATTTATTTCTTAAATATCCAACTTCTCTAGTAGAGATAATAAACCTATTTAAATAATAAATATCGCAAAAAGTATTAATTCGATCCCTGACGGTATTACGCATAGCTTGTGTAGGAATTTCATCTAATGCATCTAAAATTACCAAACACTCTCCGTTATTCAATCTATCTGAAATTATTTTTTCAACATCTTCAAACGTTAATTTTGTTCTTTTAATGCGTTTATTAAATTCTGTTGCCAAGCACCATAGAACATCTCTCTTATCTTCAACAATATCTTTTGCATATTCCTTTAAATCAATCTTGAGTTTAAGACCTTTTACGTTATATAGTTCTTCATAATTACAAAATAAATAATTAAGAGTAGTCGATTTGCCTAAACCAGCTGCTCCAATCATAACTATTTTATTTCCACAGTCAAATAAATTATTTAATTTAATTTCTTCTATTTCGTCAACTGAGTGTTCGAACATATCAAAATATTTTTGACTATAATATGAAAATGTATTTTTAACATAAAATTCATCTATATCTTGAACAGCTTTATCCTCTGCTCCTGAAATACCAGTAAATCTTACTTTCCCATAATCTTTCCGGCATATATCATGATATTCCAATATATCTTTATCTGTAATTTTAATATTAGTTTTATCCAAGGAGCTAATATACTTATACAAATTTTCTTCGCTTTCCACTATTTTTTTTAAAATCTCTCTATGAGATTCAGTCATTATTTGAATTACAGCATTTAGTTCGACATTATCTTCAATTATTTTATGTAAATATGTATCATATAATTCATCTATTTTCTTAATAAACCTTCTTACTTCATATGGATTTAACTTGCTACTATAATTACATACAAAAGTTTCAAACCGCTCCATATACTGAGCACGACCTAATCCATCTCTAATTGAGAAAAAATAATTTCTCAATAAATCAAGAAATACCTTTCCAGATATTAATTCAGCAAACTCGTTACAATCTAAAGAAGTATCTGAAAATTCACCAAAAGTAGCTTTAACAACCTCTATTAATTTATCCTTAATTCTTTTTACTTTTCTCTTATTTATTAGATTGACACATGCCGCATCTACAATAGATGTTGCAAAAGATAAAGCGATATCTGCCCACATACATTTCTCCTTTGTGTTTTTAATAATAGTCTTATAGTTACTGCTCACACATACCCAACCGTTTCAAGGAGCAACAAATCAATTAAGTTTCTCTATGTCTTTTGTATTTCTTGCTTTACTTTTTGTAATTCGAGTAGCTGAGATTCAAGTTCTTCCTGCTTACTTCGAACTTTCGTTAATTCGCCCTCGACCTTCTGTATATCTCTGTTAATCGAGGTGATCAATCCAGTCCTCGCCATAAATGTCGTATTACAAAAGAATGATGATTCTTTTCCATGTACTGGATATTTTCTTTGCTGAAATAACCGTGGTTAAGGATAAAAACTAAATTCTTGTAGTTGTACTGCTCATTCTTGTCAACCAAGTGCCTCAAAATACCATATTTCTGCGGTTTTTGTAGTACTCTTATGAATTCAATGGTACGCGCTAAATATTCCAACGCTAAATCTCAATTAACGCTTGCATCATCTTTGCCAGATACAAGCGTTTTACTACATTTTAGTTTTTGCAAACATTTTGAACTTCTTTGCTCCACGGAGTCAAAACCTCAAGCTGTTCATCTAACCAGTGTAATGGTAAAGGACGATAGGTGGCAGTCCTGTTCCTAACGGTACAGTGGCATTGCATTTGCGAACTTCTGATACATGACCCAGGAAACATCTAATCCCGAAGTATAGCTGTTTGGAATAAGTGCCTCCGGGACAGCAGCTTTTACAAACTTTATATTTTCTTCCATTGCATCTGCTGTAGAGCATACCGAACATTTGTATGTCTCACGATAAATGTTTACAACTTCACCTTTTGCAGGAGTAAACGGAATTCATGCCGTACAAACTCCTTGCCTATAGGTTCAAGGGCAGCACCACACTCATCACAGACTCTCTCATTATCAGTAAGTGAATAATCTCATCACGAGGTGGAATTCCTTTAAAAAGTTCCTCAAGAGTACGTTTTTTCTTGCGTGTATGCTCAGGAACCTTAATAACAGGTGCCTTGAGATCAACATCAGCTTCATGATCCTTCTTTAATGACTGGATCAGTTCTGTCTGGGCTGCAATGGTTGTATTCAGTTGGCTGATAAGATCCTTCTGCTCAAGAAGTTTTGAATCTCTCGCACTTACTGCCATGTGTTTTCTGCTCCTTTTTTGATACTCTTATTATACCACAAAGAGCATTGAAAAAGAAGCAGAAATGCCAGTATTTTCAAAGCTTCACGGCGTTTTAAATGCTTTGGGCTGTTCGATTTCAAGACCTGACATAAGCCAGTCGAATTGCTGCCATGTAAGCTGACGCACTTCCTGACTTGAACGTGGCCAGCGGAACCTGCCTTTTACTTCCATGCGTTTATACAGGAGTACAAAGCCATCATTTTCCCATAGAAGTGCCTTTACCCTGTCACAGCGTTTTCCACAGAACAGGTAAAGAGCACTGCGTCTTGGATCCATGTGAAGCTGGTCTTCAACGATTGCACACAGTCCGTCGATCGACTTTCTCATATCGGTGTACCCAGTCACAATATAAAGCTCGCCGGCAGCTGTGATATCGCCTAGCATGAAAGCTCCGTAAGTATCTGGATTGTTTTGGCAAGAAGCAGTGGATCCGTTTCGTTTGAAATACGCAGATTCATGTTTCCAATCATTAACTCCATTGCAGCTGTATCAGTATTTTTATTCATGTCAGTGGGAACCGAAATGGAATTCATCTCAATTTTTACGACTTCCTGATGAGACTGTTCATAAGTTGACAGCTGATTTTTCTCAGGAATATCTCCGCAGCCATTCTTGCGGAGACGCTTAACCCAGTTGTAAAAGGTGCCTGGATTAATGTCATTGTTTAAACACCACTGATGATCAGACAGTCCACTTTTGCGGCATTCCATGATCAGGCGGTATTGTTCTTCGACTGGTACTCTTGGCGCTCTCATAGCTTTTACCTCATAATAATTAGAGTAAAATGCCAGCATCTAGCAAACATAAGTATAGTAAACTACTAGCATTTCCTGATACTTATTATGAGTTGATAATTAACTTGTTGCAATCTGTCTAATTATTTTGCGCTTACCCCAAATTAGGGCGGCAGATTATCATAAACTTATATTCTAAAAGGAGCCAGCCCCTCACGACTGACCCTCATAAACTTTGGCAAACCCTCAAAAAGTTTGATTACCCATATTTTATTACAGATGAATACTGATTTCAAAGGTACTCCCATTGGAGCATTTACTCTGATTATCAATTTTTCCAGCGATTTATTGTTGCAGAATTTACACCTAGTTCTCGTGCCAGTTGTTCTTGCCTATAATATATTTAAATTCTTACTTTATTAACTTTTTCCTGAAATCCATATTATTCCCTCTCTCGTTAGCTCTGTAACTGTTATAACATAAATCATAACATTTGTTTTTTTACTTACTATCCGCATTTTTCATATAAAAATCTAACATAACTTTATAATAAATTTAATAACTAATGAATGAATGAGCGTAATCCCTAAAATCCAATTTTTTATCATTATAATATTCTTATGATATATTTCTTCACTATCTTTAATACTACTAAAAGCCTCCCTTATTTTTTCACTACTATCTCCAGTATCAAACCAAATATACTTGCCTAAAAACAATGAAAATGCCATCAGCGCAATTTGTAAATTATAAAAGCTTATAAATAGAGAACTAATAAGTGCTGACCATCCCCAAATATATTGTTTTTCACTTTCATTCAATTTATCTTCTGCTTTTTTGTCCTTAGACCATTGGTATAATAGATTAAATAATTTTCCACTAACTACTAGCATAATACATAATACTATTCCCGATGAAATCAATATTCCATTAAAATTCTCACTCAGCATATAATATACACAATCTACTATAACAAATATTGTTATCACTGCCGTATAATAATTTATAATATTTTTCACAACATACATTCCTCTTGGCAGTTTATTCATTTTTAAACATACAATTCCTCTAACCAATACCATTATTTCAATAATATATATTACAATTGAAATTAAATGCACAAAATAACCAATCATTTTTCTCCAATCATCTGCCAGATATGTAGCAAAACTTTTATATTTTTCATGTAAATAGACATAAAAGAAAACCAACTATGAATTTTTTAAATAAGTTCAAACCATTTATCCATAAATTAAATATGGTAAACTATATATCAGCAACTGCATCACGCACCCATTTGCCTACATCCGCAAAGCCTTCTTTTTCATTGCAATTTTCCACTGAATGAATTGGATAGATTTCATCCAAACTTTTTGAGCCTATCTTATATTGTGATAAGAAATCCTTATCATATTGTCCAGACGAAATATCTACCAAAACAAATTTATTGTTTTCCTCTATGCTCTTTTGTATTTCTCTGCCAACCCATATACTTTTTGTCATCCCCTTACTCAAGATCAGTATAGTTACGGAAGTACTTTTTATTTTTCTGTCAATCCATTGTTTGATCTTACGCTTATCCTCTATCTTGCCGGACTCCTTAACCGGATTTATTCCCGGTTCATCATCCAATACCGATAAGATTAATCTTGACTGCAGATTTGCCCCAGCGAAATGAAAACTAACGAAAACATTTATTTGATCTGGTAAATTATCATGTGACATATCATCATTTGAAAAGGCATCCTTCATCAATGTTTGTTTAATATTTTCTTCCTTTTTACGTTTTTCACTCTCAATCATCGCCATAATATCATCAATCAATTGCATGCAATTGATATTCTCATCCACTGCATTTAGCCTATCAATAAAAGGGGTATTTTGATTTTCGCTATATACTTCATTATAAATGTATCTTGATGTTAATCCTGTAGCACCTACAGGAATGACGTTCTTGACTTCTTTTACTGCTATCTCATATTCACGATATGTACCGTCTTTATCTAATTCATCCTTTTTACTATTATTATCCTCATATAATGTCTTTCCAAATAGAAAAATAACTGTTCCACAATCCCGGATCAGCTTTCTTCGAACCTCATCCTTTTTATCACTATCCTGTTGTTCGACCGATATCAGTGGCTGAATTGTTAAGTGCTTAGAAACATAGTCAGATCCCCCTCTTTGCACTCCACCCATATATGCACCAGAAACAACATAGTTGCCTATGCCAACACCAAAGCCATTCACAATATCATATCCATCATCAATGATTCTCTTAGAAAGCTGCATAATAAACCATTCTCCATTTTTGAAATTAATATTATACGGCTTATCAAAATGACAACCATAATTGTGCGAATCATTTGGATCCAATGCACCTGATATGAACACTTTATTCAAAGTATACTTATCTCTTATATAGTTAAGCATTGCTGTAATCTGCGTGAAGTCATGAACCAGAATTGTATGAATTCCATAACCTTTCATACTTCTAATTTTCAAATCCTGCAACTTTTTGTCCTGTTCAAACTCAATTCTTTTCTGCCTTGTAAGATTTCCTTTCTCGTCAAGATAATCTTCATAACTTACACTTCTCATAAAGCAATAATGTGTTGGTGGTGAATATTTCTCGAATGTATGACGTACTATACTTATAAAACGATCCAGATTAGGATCTGCAAATCCAAAACCAATAAATAAAACCGTTTTTGTTATCAATTCCATGACCAGACCTTTTGAAAACACTGATCTATATACATCATACAATTCATAATCAGTTTTAGATATAACTGCTCTATCTGGAAAATTTTTATCACCGTGCATCTTATATACAACAGCATCTCTCCCTGGAGTATAATTTTTGTATTGAATCTGTTCATATATTACATCCACAGTCTTTCCATTCCTACGAAGAGTATCCTCTATGATTGAATCATAATTTGTCGTCCAATATGTATCGATAGGCAGACTCGCCAAAATCTCCATATTGTCATTTTTGGTTGGAACTTTTGAAAACTCATTAAGTATAGCCCGATTCAATCCTTCTCTGGTACATTCATTCTCATAGTACTGAGCAATCATGGTAAGATCAGTATTTATATTCAAACCAAGATAATCACTCATCGGCTTTATCAACTGTTTCCAATTCACATAACCTGATGATGCAGATAAACCTGCTCCTGCAAAAATACTTAATCTACCATTTCTTAATGCCTGTACTATGTTATCTAAATTCTTTATTTTTTGATCAGCCTCAAATTCAAGCCGATCTTGTTCCAATAATTTTCTAATATCAGACATATAATATATTTCACTTTCATCTAAAATAAACATAATGAATATATTCCTAATCATTATGTTCTACTAAATTCATTATATGACAGTTATGCAAAAAAATCTATAAAAATACGATTCTCATAGATTCTTTATGTTCTCATAAGTTTTAGCTTATGAAAATCAGATTAAAAGTAAGCGTACATTTTCAATTTTGTGAATACTTCACTACCAGTATTTTTATTCATGCCGCCGGAACAGAAACGATATTCATCTCGATTTTTACAACTTCCTGATGAGAATGTTCATAAGTTGACAGCTGATTTTTCTCAGGAATATCTCCGTAGCCATTCTTGCGGAGACGCTTAACCCAGTTGTAAAAGGTGCCTGGATTAATGTCATTGTTTAAACACCACTGATGATCAGACAGTCCACTTTTGCGGCATTCCATGATCAGGCGGTATTGTTCTTCGACTGGTACTCTTGGCGCTCTCATAGCTTTTACGTCATAATAATCAGAGTAAAATGCCAGCATCTAGCAAACATAAGTATAGTAAAATACTAGCATTTCCTGATACTTATTATGAGTTGATAATTAACTTGTTGCAATCCGTCGAATTATTTTGCGCTTACCTTCTTCGCAGCCACCGTGGTGGTCAGAAGAGGCTTGAAACAAACATTTTGAACCTTGAAAACTCTATATTTCCTTGCTTTTATTGACAGTATACAGCCTTATATCAATAGACATAATGACGAAGAACCAGCACATAAGAATTCGCTAATCCTACACATTTCTGCTATAATAAAAGCAGTTTGAAGGAGCGAAGCAATGGCACAGAAACATCCTTTGGAAGAACTGAATAATTGCAGTCGTGAAGAACTGATCACCATTGTTCTTATGATGCAGGGGCAGCTCGATACTTTAAATGACAACATCGAGAAGCTCATAGAACAGGTTCGCATTGCCAATAATTACAGATTTGGCAAACATACAGAGACCTTGAAATCGATCGAAGGTCAGCTCTCATTTTTTGATGAAGCAGAAGCTGCCTGTGATGAGCCTTTCGGGGAGTCTTCTGATGAAGAGGTCCTTCCAGCAAAGCATAGAGCGAAGAAAAAGGGACAACGGGATCTTGATCTGAAAGATTTTCCGGAAGAGATACTTCCACCGTACAGTGTTTCCGAAGAACAACTTGATGCTTTTTATGGGAAAGGCAACTGGCTTCGTATGCCGGATGAAACATACAAAAGGCTTCGCCATGAACCAGAATCATGGACTGTTGAAATTCATACCGTTGAGGTATATGTAGGAACCGACGGTGATCATCAGGACGAATTCCTGCGTGGAAACAGACCAAAAGATCTGCTTCGCAACATCATTGTGACACCATCATTACTGGCATCTATACTGAATGTAAAATATGTGAATTCATCAGCATTACACCGGATTGAACAGGAATTCCAACGTAATGGTGTGAATATATCCAGACAGACAATGTCTAACTGGATTGTTAAATGCTCCCAAATGTATTTCACTCCCTTTGTTGAACGGATGAAACAGGAACTGCTGTCACTACATGTCACGCAGTCTGATGAAACACCAACGCAGGTGATAGCAGACAGCGACCACCCTAACAGCAAGTGTTATATGTGGGTGCACCGTTCCGGAGAGTTTTATACCAGGCATCCAATCGTGATATATGAATACCAGAAAGGCCGCGATCATCAAAAAACTCTGGATTTTTACAAAGATTATAAAGGAATCCTTGTAACGGATAGTTTGCAGCAATACCATTTGGTTGACAAAAAGCTTGCAGACGTAACAAACGCAAACTGTTGGGCGCATGCAAGGCGTGATTTTGCGGATGCGGTTAAGGCTGCAGATAAAAAAGATCCATCGTCTGTAAGACAATCGGCTGCATACCAGGCTTTGCAGAAGATCGCCGAGTTTTATAATGCTGATACCAGGTTAAAAGGGCTCTCATCAAAGGAACGTCTTCAAAAACGGCAGGAACTGATCAAGCCGATGGTTGAAGAATTTTTTGCGTGGGTAAAACAGCAGGCGAGTGACTGTACAGTACCTCCAAAATCCAAAACAGGTCATTGACTTAATTTTGTAATTAATCAGGAAAAATACCTAAGAATATTTCTCGAAGATGGTGATGTTCCAATTAATAATTTTGCCTCAGAGAGAGCTATACGTACCTTTTGCCTTGGCAAGAAAAACTGGATGTTCCACAATACTGCAAAAGGAGCCTCTGCCAGCGCAATGGTATATAGTATTTCTGAAACCGCAAAGCTGAATAATCTGCGACCGTATTATTACTTTAAATATATCCTTACAGAGTTGCCTAAACTCTGTGATGAAAGAGGAAATATAGATCCTACAAAATTGGATTATCTCATGCCATGGTCAGATAGCCTTCCGGATGAATGCTGGAAACCACGTCGCTCATAATAGGCGGCGTTGATTTTAACGACCTGCGTATGATTTGACGTTTACTAATCATAGCAGATATTAATATGATGGTGATTACATTGATTTGTTTTTTCAATGTAATCACGATAGTAAATTGATATATCTCACATTATAGGTAATTCCCAATCATCAATTGCGCTAGCTGGTATAATAGATAGACTCTTTTCTATTTTCAATGTATCTTCTACTGTCATTGTTCTGTTATCTGTATATGAGAATAACAGTCTGTAGCTTACCACTTCTTTTCCAAGTGTGTATGTTGCTCCTGTCTGCCAGCCTGAATCAAGTACTCTCTTGCCATTTGCATCAAATCCTACGACTGCATATCTCATTCCCGCTGCTTTGCTGCTTTCAAACTTAAATGCCTGCTCAGATGTTTTATAGATGTTTTTTGTTCTTGCTCTATTCGATGAAGATATATTTTTCCCATTTGAACCGAAAGATCCCAATTCAACAATCTTAGAATTTGCTAATCCAAGATCACTCGCACTTACCATTGTACATCCTATTGACATACAAACTAAGCATATCACTAATAATGATTTTAAAAAAATAGTACATTTTTTCATTTATTTATCTCCAACCATTCAATAAATTCTCTTACAGCTCCATTTCCACCATCTTTTTTAGAAATAAAATCTGCAATTTTTAACACTTTTTTAGCTGCATCTGCTGGACACCCTACTATACCTCTCGCCTCCTTTATTGGTTCCATACATTGCAAATCTAATATATCATCTCCAATATATGCGCATTCACTTAAATCATCTACAAGAGAATGAAGTTTTTCTAGTTTGTTTCTTATTCCCTGATAGACATGTTTAATGCCCAACTCATCACATCTGTTTGTAAGTATTTTGCTTTCTCGCGCAGTAATTATTATTGGAGTAATATAACATCTTGGCAGAATATCTTTAATCCCACATCCATCTTTTATATCAAAAGCTTTCATAACTTCTCCTGAAGCTCCCATATATATTTTTCCATCAGTTAATGTTCCATCAACATCCATTATTAAATATCTAATCATTGTATCCCCTCATCAAATATTTCTGAAAACCTAGAAGGAGTAATAAATTGAATCTTAGTATGACTATTTCTCGTTGCTTTATAATCCTCAAGCATACTATGGATTTCTTCGTTCAACTCCATAGGATTGTCTCTTACATTAGATAACTCTAAACTATTAGTAGCATAATTACTCTTAATATTCACATCATATCCATCAAAACCTGCTAATGCAATACTATCTAAATGGAATTTATCCAATAATCTAAGTAACATAATTGTCGAATTATCAAGATTATTCCAACCACATTTTATTAAATCATTAAATGAAATAATCATTTCATTATCATCTGGTTTTGTCTTAATATTAGATGTAGTTATCTTTTTACAATTTTGTAATTTTTCATTTCCAATCATCAAAGAATAACGTCGTACATTACTCATATAAACATAATCTGAATCAATTTTATCATGAATAAAATTTACACTTATTATTACCGGCTTTTTTTTCTCAATATACTTTTGTACATTAAAATAATCACTTGTCACGCTGCTTCCCGGAACTAGAATTAATATATCCTTTCCATTTAATTCATCATACAACTCCTTAATTGTCTTTGAATCATCAATTTCAGACGATGTATAATCAACATACGTTTTTTCTAAGAGATTGTAATCATATCTTTTTCTAGGAATAGCACCTATCTTATTTAAAATATATCTTATATCTTTAGATCTAATGCTGTTCTTTTGGGTTAAATAAGCAATATTATTTACGTGAGCACCATAGCATCCAGCGATAAAATATGGTGTAGAATACCCCCATGAACACTTAGTTCTTATATTATCCATATAATCATCTATTAAATCAAGAATAGCATCTATATCATAATTATATTCTCTTTGTGAAACAAGATACTGAGCAATTAATTCCGTCGGAGTATTTCCAGCTCCTCTTCCCATTCCAGAAATTGTTCCATCAACCACAATCTCTCTTTTACCATAGGTCATTCTAATAAACTCTTGAGATAAAGCATTGGACATCTGCATATTATTATGAGAATGAAATCCAACTTTACATGTCGGAATTAGATTATGATTAATTATTTCAAAAATTCTATGTAAATCATCTTGATACATTGAGCCAAAAGTATCAACTATTGATAGACAATATGGTTCAACATTATTAATTTCCTGTAGGAAATCTATAAGTTCAGCATCTGAATATCCTAAAATATCAACTGGTTGAACAAAACACTTATATCCTTTATCTTTAATTACTTTACAATTTTCTACTGCCCTTGAACGTTCTCCTTTAAAAAAACACTCCCTTACGGCATCTATAGATGTACCATCACACTTATCCAGATTACTAACAGAATACCTGCTACAATCAGCTAAAACAGTAAATAAACATCCATTTTTTTCTTTCGGAATAAATCGTTTAGCGTCTTCAGAATTTAAATAAACTGTTTTTCCATCACCAGCCCCTTCATCTTGAAAGAAACCTATCTCAATACAATCTATTCCAGCTTTTACCAAACCAGAAACTATACCTCTAATGTTACTATCACCAAATTTTTTATCTAATAAGTATGCCCCATCTCTTAATGTACAATCTAACAACATTGTATGATGCTTCATTATTACTTTCCTCCCTTTATCATAGACATATATATTGCATTCGCAATTTCAAAATCCTCTGGATAATCAATGTCAACGCATTCAACTCCGCTAACTTCCGTAATATGAGGTTTAATTCCTATTCTCCGTTTATATTTTTCATAAACTTCCTTTTTAAAAACATAAGCTGCTGAAACTTCATTATAATATACTGGCAAATCTTGCGTTCTTGGAACATTTGTCGGATCAAAGTTTAATGGTTCGTTTTTATCTGTCCACATTAAATGTTGAAGTTTTTCGGCTGTGAACGAAGAATCATATTCACTACTCTTTGTTGCAGCAACACACTCTTCAAAATGCTCTACAGAAACAAAAGGTGACGTACAATGACATACAGCATAAATATCTGCATCAATTCTTTTAATAAATTCTCCCATAATATCTTGTGGTGTAGCCTCCTGTGTATCAAGATATACTGGTCGTTCCAAGTATTTTACTCCTGGTACAATATATTCTTTAATCTTAGGATTACTGCAAAATACATATACATCATCAAATGATTTTACTTTAATTAGATTTCTTAAAAAAACTGTAATTAAGGAACTTCCATCGTCAAATTTTTTAATATTTTTTCCTGGTGTCCTTTGATTATTTAATTTAATTGGAACAAATGCTACTGTTTTCATTTTTTTACCCTCTTTTCACTTGATATTTTTATATATGTTTTTTACCAAATTAAGTACTTGCCACACCGAATTTTTATTGATAATAATAATAACTACTACGCATAATATTTCCAAATAATAATTCATAAAATTACTTTCTATAATACCTTGCACTACTAAAATAAGCCACGTTACAATAATCACATAATAATTATTGATATATATATCTTCTCCTACTGCATACTTTCTAATTATATAAATAATATATGAACTAACTAACGTAGCAAATGTAGCTCCTTGGATTCCTGTAAGATTTACAAATACAATATTCATAATAATATTTGCGACAGCACCTACTATTGCCGACCACATCATTGCTTTAGAATTTTTTTTTGCGGATAATATTGGTCCTAACAATCCTGAAGCACAATTTAACACACTAGATACCAATAAAAACGGAACATACTTCCATGCCTCATAAAAATCATTAGCATATAAAATATATGCTAATGGTCTCGTCATAAAAATCAGAAACGAACATACAATACACATCATAAGATTTATAACTATAAAAGTTTTCCCATAAAAGTCTGCTGTATCACTACTACCATATTCTTTTATTGCCGAAATCTGCCATGCTTGAGTAAAAATACCTTGAATGGTATTTATAATTTGCGGTATTTTATATGAAACTGAAAGTAAGCCATTTGCCGAAATACCCAAAATAAAAGTTACAATATACTTATCTGCACAACTATTCACCCACCAACCAACAACAGTTGCAATCAATGGTACAGAATAAATAAGCATTTCTCTTCGAAGTGCAATAGGTTGTCTTTTTATTTCTATATAGTTATATATTTCAGTTTTCAAAAACAGATAAATTGCTGATACAATTTGTGCCAAAATATTTGCTAAAAAGAATCCAATTAGTCCCCATTTTATTACCAATAAAAAGAATAAATTAGCAATTATTGTTACTATTGTACTTAATACACCTGCAACCCCCATATTCTTTACTTTTTCTAAGCCTTTAGCAAATTGAATAAAAAATTGATTAATCACATACGATATATAATAAGAAAAAATATATCCCTCTAGTCCATTAATATCTGACCAAATACCTGTTATATAAAAAAACAACATAATAAAACCAAATAAAACTGAACTTATAGATACATATTTCAAGCCAATAGATGCAATTGCTTTTTTATCACTTTCTTTATCCATTAAAAATCTCATTACAGCATCAACAATATTCAAAGTAAGAATTGGATATAGTAACGTTGCTGTAGATACTGCCAAATCATATGTTCCATACTCCTTTGTCGATAAAACACTCGTATATAACGGAACTAATAAAAAAACTAAAATCTTAGATGAGAAATTACTTATAGTTAAAATTCCCATGTTCTTTATCAAGTAGCTGGATTTACTCATAAAATATCCTCAATTTTTTCTGCAATTCTTACGTTTCTAAAAACTTCTTTCATAGAACTTTCGCAAAGTAATGCTTCTATATCTTGAGCATTTTTTTGACAACTCTTATTCTCTTTAATATCACACAATTTATACATATAAAAAGTTTTAACCGGTTTTTCTGACATTGTACTTCCTGACAATACGCTTCCTGAATTTATTGTTAAAAATACTTTATCGCTAAAATCACCAGATAATTGTATTGCTTCCCATGGTATAGATGAATTTACATCTACATTAAACCCATGGTCTTTATATATTGTTCTTGAATCACGTGGATGCGTTTTAACTAACAAATTATCTATTCCCACTAATTTTGCCACTTTGCACACAAGTTCATATTCCCCAATAGGGTTTCCACCTTCAAAATCATAAACTGAAGTAAAAAAAATATACTTCTTTGTATAGATGGTATTATCTGGTTTAAAAATATTCCGAAGTATACCTGTTATTTTAGCTTCCACACTTATTCTTGGTATCTGTACAGGTACTAAATTTCCTCTATATAATATAGGATAATAACAATAAAAATTATGTAAATTATCTTTTAATGTCTTACGTTTTAATATTTTTCTTGTATAATGTGAAATTTCAACTATTTTCCCATGATCATTATCAAATTGACTATTATATGACAAAATTCCTTCTTCTATGCAAGACACTCTAAGATTAATATTATTTCTAACCATTAAATTATAGAAAGCAACCGTATCAACTCCATAATTAAAAAAAATAAACTCATCAAACTTTTCATTTAGTACTTCTTTTAAAAATATAACATATCTATTTTTTTTCAAAAAACAAACTTCAACAAAATCTTTGATCTTATCAATCATACTTTTTTGATAAGTAAGTTTTTTTGTTTTAACTAATATACTCTTATAAACTATTCCTAATTTTCCCAACGATTCAACAAGCATTTCTGTGCTTTCTGAATCATCTGAAATCAAAAAAACAACTTGATCATCTATGCATATAGTATTTACCATTTGAAGTGCAACAATTACTTGATAATATGTTCTTAAATAAAAAATTCTTTTCATAATTACAAACTTTTCCCTATTCTATTTTTTTGTATTTTACTATGTGAAAATAAGAGCTTAGCGTATATTAAAATTGGAATAATGTCACTATATACAAAAAGTCCATTTACGTACGCTAAAAATCCCACTGTTCCCATCATCCATATAAAACTATTTTTACAGAATTTCACAAAATTATAGACGTATATTCCTAAACCAATTAATCCAAAACCAACTAAGGCGTCAACAAAATCATTATGTGCATGAATATTTGCATTTATATTTATTCCATTCCATTTTAATAAATTTGTCATTCCTACTCCACAAATTGTATTTACATATTCATTTCCCTGTTTCAACGCATATAATGAGCTAATAAGAATACTACTTCTACCATTAGATATAGATCCATTTTCCAATGCCAATTTACTTTTTGTAAGCAACGCATCAAACAATCCATAATTATATGCTATATATATACAAACAAATAATAAAAAACAATACAAAATAAATTTTATAAATTGCTTTCTTGAAAACACTCTATAAAATATATACCCAATTACTATAATGCTAGCTATTAAGACTGATCTTACTGCTGTCAAAATAATACAAGCAAAGCTTACTGCTATAAATAGAATTACAAACTTTTCTCGAAACTCTATAAAATAAAAAGTGTCTAACATCATCATAAATAAAAAAAGATATGCCAATGTATGTGGATAATTGTAAGGTCCCTGTAAAACCCAAGTATTCCATCCCGCTGTAAGGCCATTTTTCATAACAAATAAAAAAAGGATTATTAAAAACACCAACTGAACTATATAAAACTGGTTCTTTTTTTTCACAAAATATTCAATATATTCTTTTACCATGATTTTATTAGAAGAATATATACTTAGCATTATGTTAGCAAAAATAAAAGTCACAAATAGAATAAACATATTTTGATCTCTATATATCTCTAAAATTAATATAAAAGCAAATATAATTAAAATATATATATTTTTTCGTGATAATTTTTTAACATCAGTCACATATAATAGTATCAATATAGAACAATAACTCAATGAAAGTGTTGTCATATTGTCTCCATGAAAAAAAACACATCCCATTATATTTATAACTGGATATACTAACAATAGCTCTAAAAAAATAGTTCTAATTTTAATCTGAAATCTATGCATGATTTATTCCTTGTCTTCTAATCAAACAGATCAATTTTATTATGATTTTACTCATAAAACTGTCATAATGTTTTAAGAAATATAGTATTATACGAAACTTAACAGGATACATTCTCGCATCAACTATTTCAAGAGATTGCTGAAATAATCTATCAGTCAAATATTTTTTTATAATTCTACTCATATTTATATAGCCTTCAGAATTTTTTGTTTCGTTTAAAAATAATCTGACAACCGCAGAAACATATTCAAATTGAATCTGTCTGACAAATCCCCCCATATTCTTTGATGTACATGCTTTCAACAATATTGGATATATATGATATATTGAATTAGACATATTACGATCATATCCATGAAGCATAGAACTTTCAACTTTTCTATAACAATACGCTGCTCCCTCTACTTTTAGCATTGATATTGCTTTTGCATCCATAAGACATGGCGCAATAATATTAAAATCTTCTTCATAGGTAGCTTTTTCATATGAGTATTTAAGATTTCTAATTATAATACTTTTTCTAATAAGTTTACTACATCTAGAAAATGGTACACCCCTTCTTTCAAATCCACCTGCATTTATCATAACCGGATGTAATTCCGTTTTTAGTTTTTCTCCAATGTATCTTCCTTCTGGAACACAAAATTCAATAAACTTCTCGTTTCCTTTATCGATTTGTTTCATTCGGGTTACAACAATATCTGCCGATGATTCTATCTGCTCTTTTACAAGTAGCTCTATATGCTTATATTCCACCCAGTCATCTCCATCGACAAACACTACCCATTCTGACTTTGAATTCTTTATGCCCATAGTCCACGCAGATACTAAACCACCATTTTCCTTGTGAATTACATTAATGCGATCATCAATTCTAGCATAGTTATCACATATTTTTTCCGAGCCATCTGTTGACCCATCATCTACTAATATAATTTTGATATATTTATAAGTTTGAGCCAGTAAACTCTCAATACATTTGTTCAAATATTTTGACACATTATATACAGGCACAATAATGTCTACTACCATATTAACCACTAATTATCACCTAATCTTTCTATGTAGTGTTCTTTCAACGATGACACATTATTCTTAATATTGTATCCCGCCTTAGAAACCTTTATATAATATGACTTTCTTGTTTCAACATCTACTTCATTATTATGCTTTAGTATTTCATTTTTCCAAATAGTAGTTCCATCCTCTATAGATAACTGTTTTACCAAATCTGTAATTTTTACATCTTTTGTAATTGTATCGGATACAATACATGGAAGACCATTTGCTTGCCATTCAACTACAGTTACTGGAAATCCTTCATATAATGACGGAAGAAGCATTAAATCCATAGCTTGTAAATAATTGTTAATATCATCTGCAGTTCCCATAAATCTAATCGTATCCTCAAGCCTTCTCTCATTAATCAGAGACAATATGCTTTCTTGTGTTGTTCCATTAATTCCAAACAGGAACAATTTATATCCTGAATTTTCCTTTTTAATCTCATCAAAAACGTCTATTAAAAACTTATGATTTTTCCATGGTTCAAATGCTCCAACATGGCATACTGCTATATCTTTATCTGATAATTTTAACTTTTTCCTAAATTCTGTTCTTGTTGTTGTTGAAAATTTATATTTATCAATATCAATTCCATTATTTAAAATCCAATATGGTTTATCTCCAAAAAGCCAATCGCCCGCCTCCTTACTACAGGCAATAGCATCGTTATAAGTAGCATTAAATAATGGTTTCAGCATATTATGAGCCTTTTTATGCAAACATCTCGAATTATGAGAATGTGCAACTCTCAATTTACAACCAGCTAATTTCGCAGCCAGCATCTCAACTGACATAGTCGCACTCTGTCCATTTACATGAATAACATCATATTTTTCTTTTTTCATAATTTTATAAAGATCTAAAAAATATTTTATCTGATTTGTATCTCTATATTCTAATCTATAGATATTATGAAAATTAGCCTCATCAACATTAGATTTCATTTTAGGATCAAATCCTCTACAAGAAACCAAATCAATAATAACATCAGATTTGTCCATATATTTTCCATAAGATAATACCTGTTTACTCATACCATCAAATCCTATTTTTACAGGTAATGTCATTAAAACTTTTATCATGACTTTTCTCCCATCTGTAGTGCAATATCAGCATCAACTATTTCTTCACCAGTTTTTCCAACCAACTGTGCCTTACTAGCTTCACTTAAGCCATTATTTACAATGCAGTTTTTATCACATGTACTACATTTATCCAATTCATCTTTACACACCTTACCGTCACGATATTCTCTGCATATTTTGTTCTCATACATAGAATACTTTCCACCAAAAACACTCTTAACTTTATGCGTAAATACCCACCAAGCCGGTTTCCAAATATATTTGTGCATAGCCGGAGAAACTGAGCCTATCATCCAACAATCTCTATCACAACAACGTACTTTTTTTCTAACATTTTCTGCTTCCACACTATTCCATAATTCATCCCATGATTGATTATTGAGATTTCCCATAACCTCTTTATCTTTTGTTCCATTACATGGCATAACATCTCCATAAGGATCAATAAAAAAAGTGTCAAAACTCATATCACATGGTAATAATCTTTTCTGTCCATATATATAATTAATAAGTCCATGATTAAAATATGCCCTAAACCATTTCTTCGGACTATTACTCTTCAACAGTTCATTCACTAGATTTTCAAAATTCTTTGCAACCATCGGGCGATCATTTATAATATTTTTCGCCTCAACAAAATAAAAACTATTATGTAGACTCGCCGTAGCAAACTCCATTCCCATTTCATTAGAGAGCTCATATAAAGGGACAAGATCCGGAGCATTTTTATCCTGAACTGTCATTCCAAAACCTACATCCTTCATTCCCATTTCACGTAATTTCTTTAACGTACCATATCCCCTCTGAAATCCATTTTCCAAGCCACGAATCTCATTATTTGTTTTTTCAAGTCCTTCAATAGATATTCTTATACCAATTTGAGGAAATTCTTTTGCTAAATCCACAATTCGGTCTGTAAAAAATCCATTAGTAGATATAACTATTCGATCACTTTTCTTATATAATTCTCTTACAATATCCTTCAAATCAGTTCTTATGAAAGGTTCGCCTCCTGTAATGTTTGTAAAATACATCTTAGGAAGTTTTTTTATTGTCTCTATACTAATTTCTTCATCTGGTTTCGAAGGTGCTTTATATCTATTACACATGCTACAGCGAGCATTACATCTATAAGTTACTATTACAGTTCCGTTTAATTTCTTTTCTGACATTTTATTTCCAACCTTTTTTATTTTTATCTGTATAAGCAGCAAGTATCTTTTACAATTTTATTCCAGCTATATTTATTACATACAAATTCCTCTGCAGTACGTTTAAATGATTGCACCTTCGAAGAATTACAACATATATCAACGAGCTTTGTATATAAGCTATTTACATCTGATTTTTGAAATATAAGTGCTTTATCTTCAACCACATCAACACACTCAGGTATGTCCGATACCAAGCAACAATTTCCATAGCTCATTGCCTCCAACAAACTTAAAGGCATTCCTTCTAAGTCAGATGGGAGTACATACACATATGCATTGCTATACAACTCTTCTAACTCCTGTCCTTGAACAAATCCAGTAAATAAGATTCGTTTATCTTCTTTAGCAAGTTCTTTCATTTCATTTTCAAATTCACTTGTATCCGAACTGCCACCAGCAATAACCAATTTTTTTTCTGTATCAACCTGTTTAAATGCTTCTATTAAATATTTGATTCCTTTTTCCGGAACTAATCGTCCAAGGAACAAAATATATTCATCTTTACCTAATCCGAATTTATTTTTTATAATCTGCGGTTCTCTTTCTATATGATTACTTACACCATTTGGAATAAATACAGTTTTTCTGCCATATGTTTTTTCAAAATAATCCTGTACTCCCTTACTAAGTACAATAATTTCATCAGCATACTTTACGGCATTCTTTTCTCCCTGATGAATAAACTTTGAACCAAATCCACCCTTCCATTTTTCACGTTGCCAGTCCAATCCATGTATTGTAACAATTACTTTTTTACCAAACATTTTTGGTAGCCAAGCAAAAAAAGCCGGTCCCTCTGCATGAATATGAACAACATCATACTTACCAAAAGCACAACATAATGCTGCAAAAAAAGAGGACGAAACCGCCGCAAGACCTTTCTTTTCTATTGTTGGAACTGTCTTAAGCTTTATTCCTTTATATTCTTTAAGCCGTTTTGAATCATACTCTGAACCGCTTACATGATGCCCACCTCTGTTGTAGCAAGTCACATTATGCCCTTGTGCAACCATCCTTGTGCAAAGTTCCTCAACAACAATCTCAACTCCACCTTCTCTTGACGGAATCCTTTTTTGCCCAAACATAGCAATATTAAGTTTTTCTTTATGCTTACTCTTTCGTCTATTCACGTCTCTTAAACTGCTCCATCACTCTTTAATACACCCATAACTGTCTTAAAGAGAATACTTATATCCCCCTTAACACTCCACTCCCCAATATACTGTGTATCCAGCTTCACCACTTCCTCAAAGTCCGTGATATTGCTCCTTCCACTCACCTGCCACAGTCCGGTCAATCCCGGCCTGAATGACATTCTGGCTCTATGGTGTGGCTCATACTTCTCCCACTCATCGAGTGTTGGTGGCCTGGTGCCTACCAGGCTCATATCTCCCACTAGTATATTGAAGAATTGTGGAAATTCATCCAGGCTTGTTTTCCTGATGAACTGCCCAATTCCGGTTTTCTTTTTTCCGTTTGGCAGCACCTTATTGCCTATTATTCTCGGGTCAAAGTCCATCTTAAACATCATTCCGTCGCCCACTTTATTCTGCGCCGCAAGCTCCTTCTTTCGCTCCTCGGCATCCATATACATGCTGCGGAATTTGTACATCTTGAACTTCCTGCCGTTTCTGCCGATTCTCTCCTGTGAGAAGAATATCGGCCCCGGCGATGCTATGTATATCATAGGACCCACAAATATCATTATGATAAGTGTGAACAGGCAGCCCACCAGTCCTCCAACTATATCCATGCCCCTCTTTACCAGAAGTGCACTGGTATTGGCATAGTTCACGCTTGATGTGACTACTGTGTAGTCGCCTATCTTTTCTATCTGCTTATAACCGCCCTGGGCTGTGCCGTTTTTGGCTATTCCTGTATGTACTGCTATTCCCATCTCCAGGAATATATCTGCCATCTTCTCCGGATATTCATCCTCGCTGCACGGCGGTATGAGCACCTCATCCACCCACTCATCACACGCATAGTCCACTATGCCATCGTGGTTTGCAACTATCGGTATGCTGCATATGGTCTTGCCCTTCATATCTGTATCCAGCGAAGCTGCTACTATCCTTGTATAGCCTATACAGCTTTTCTCCACTGTGCGCAGTGTATCACGAAGCATGGCATCCGGTGCTATGACAAGCAGTGATTTCTTAGATGCTCCGAAGCCCTTTTTCTTAAGGAAGCTCTTGAGTGCAATTCTTGCTACATATGATATTGTCACATAGATTGGAAACATGATATAAAATGATAATCGCGAGTATATATCAGCCATCTGTGTGGTGAACAGAAATAGTGCTGTCGCCAGAAATACAAGCATTGCGTGCTTGCAGGTCGATATAAGCTCATCCAGATATCCTCTCTTTAGGACATTCTTGAATGAGTCTGCCATTATCTCCACAAAGAAATCTATCAGAAGAAATGCTACCCCCAGTATACGGTAGTCCTTGTCCATGTATGGGTTATTAAAGCCGAAGCGTATCACATATGAAATAAAAAATGCTATAACAATGCATGCGATATCTATAAGCATAAAGTCTATATGCTTTGTCCATCCTCTGCCTTTCTTTCTGTACATTCTTTCCAAATTCTCCTTATGGTATCTTTTATTTTCCTTTATACCTGTTCTAGGGGAGGTACCTTTGTATCCCCCCGAATTATTTTAGCCTATTTTGTTTTACGTATGTTTTATTCGGTTATTTGTATCTTTTTCTGTATCTAATCAGGGTTTTCAATAATATATTTTCGCTCATTTTTTATACTTTGTCAATGAATCTCATGGTTTCTTTACAATTTTCGACGTATTCGCTAATCGCTATGATATTACAGCACCAATAATTATACATTATTATATGTCATGCTGCTTATTACTCCTCAAACAGTCTCTGCTTCCTCTCAATCATCTCATCAATCCTTGCGATATACTGCCCTACATCCTTGACATTCTCGCATCTGTCGATACGATGGGTGCCGTCCGGATTTGGTGTCGGCCAAACTCTCTTGGTGCTTGCTCCGGCTCCGCAGGCTACAATAGTCTGCTTTTCCTCCATTATCAGTATGTTGTATACGCCGGCCTTGCCCTTTGCCGCATAGCCCACGTTTTCCATGTTGCCTGCCATGCCCTTCTGCCTGTAGAGGTAGTATGGCTCAAGCCCCATCTGCTTACAGTAGGCTGCGCAGAGATCCATATGCTCCTGGGTGTTGACCATCTGCATATCTCTGTAGCGGTCTTTGAAGATGGTGAGTCTTGCAGCTCGCTTTACTGCGAGTGAGTGGATAGTGACGTTGTCAGGTGCCAGTTCCTTCACCAGCTCCATTGTGTGCCTTACATCATCGAGTGACTCCTCGGGAAGTCCCATGATGAGGTCCATGTTTATGTTGTCAAAGCCCAGCTCACGCGCGAGCTTGAAGCTTTGTATCGTATCGTCTACTGTGTGGTGTCTTCCTATTATATCAAGCGTCTGCTGCTTCATGGTCTGTGGATTTACTGATATACGGCTGATGCCGTTTTTCTTTAGTGCCAGGAGCTTTTCTCTCGTGATGGAGTCCGGTCTGCCTGCCTCCACGGTAAATTCCAGGCAGTCCTTTAAATCAAAGCTGCATTTGATTTTTCTGATAAGCCTGTCAAGCTGCGCAGGGCTTAGTGTGGTCGGTGTGCCGCCTCCTATGTAGATGGAGTTTAGCTTCTTGTGGTAGAATTTCTGTGCTGTGTAGTCTATCTCCTTCTCGAGTGCATCGAGGTAATCGTCTACGCGGTTTTTCCACACACCGAGCGGGTATGAGGTAAACGAGCAGTATGCACAGGTGCTCGGGCAGAATGGTATACCTATGTACAGGCTGTAGCCATTGTCATAGTCCACCTTGTCGAGCAGTGCCTTCTCACGCTTTGCTATGCCTATTGAGAGGTCGATTTTCTCATCGCTTGCAAGGTAGGTTTTCTTAAGATAGTCGTAGGTTTCCTTATCGCTCATGCCGTCCTCTATGCATTTCATGGCTATCTTGGTCGGTCTGATACCTGAGAGTGTGCCCCACGGAAGGCTCTTTCCTGTGCCCTTTTCTATCATGGAATACAGGGCGAGCTTGAGGCGGTTTTTGGTCTCCTTGCGGTCTGTGCTGTCTACGGATATTTTTGTGCAGATACTTTCTCCGGCTGTTTTAATATCATTTTCGTCAGCCTGCTGCATCTCACCTGTCATGGAATTATTTCCACCGGCTCTATTCAGCGTCCACTCCACTGCAATTTCATCGCCCACATAGTCTATCTTAAATACCTGTGAGGCATCCGCAAATTCCTTTACGCCATCATCTGTCATCTCGTGGTGTGTGCAGGCTAAGTTTTTCCCCTCCACCTCATCCGGTGGGCAGCTATAGTACATCTGCACATCCTCCTGAGGGAAGAACTCCTTGAGCAGTGAGTGCACATCATATTCAAAATCCGGTTTATTAAATACTACTACTATCATAAGTAAGGGTTATACATCCTCTCGTTTTCTATGGTTGTTGTGTCGTTGTGGCCAGGGTACACCTCTGTATGCTCAGGCAGTGTCATGATTTTTTCCTTCACTGTGCGCACAAGGTCTGACATGCTGCCGCCCTTGAAATCCGTACGTCCGATTGAGCCGCAAAACAGCGAGTCTCCTGTAAAGATCACGTCCTCATACGGGAAATAATAGCAGCAGCCGCCCGGTGTATGCCCCGGTGTGTGAAGCACTACTATGTGAAAGCCCGCAATATCAATTTCCTGCTTATCCTTCAAAAATACATCTGCATAAAAGGTCTTTGACTGGCCCATCATGTAGCTGACATTGAGCTGCGGGTCATCGAGTGTGGCTTTGTCTGCCTCATGGATATATATTTTGATGCCGTAGCGGTCTGCGAGTGGCTTTGCATCCGTGGCATGGTCAAAGTGTCCGTGTGTGAGCAGTATTGCTACAGGCTTTGCGCCTGATTCGTCCACTTTTTTGGCGAGCTGTTTAGCACACGCTCCCGGGTCTATTATTATCATTTCCTTTGTCTTTATATTGGTGACAAAGTAGCAGTTGGTCTGCACCGGTCCCACTACGAAGTGGTCTATCTTCATATTTACCATATGAGTGTACTCCTTGTCTGTTATATGTTATGCTTCACGCAAGAACCACCGGGATTTAGCCGGTGGTCCTCTCTACGTCTATTACACTTTCTATCTGTCTGAGCTTCTCCACTAGAACCTTTATCTGGTCCCTGCCTTTGATATTAAAAAATACCTCGATTGTAGCGATACCCTGCTTGCTGGTCTTGGACTGTATACCACTGATATTGATTTCCTTCTCGGTAAATATCTTTGTGATATCTACGAGCAGTCCCGGCCTGTCATGACAGAATATCTTTAAGTCTGCCTGATACTCGGCACCGTTGTCCATGAGGGCTGTATCCTGCCACTCTGCTTCTATGAGCCTGTCCTTTTCTATCTTGGACAGATTGATGATATTCACGCAGTCTGTCCTGTGGATGGAGATGCCTCGGCCTCTTGTGACAAAGCCCACGATTTCATCTCCCGGAACAGGATTGCAGCACTTCGAGAAGTGCACAGCCACGTCATAGAGTCCGTGTACCACAATACCGCTCTTTGACTTGTGCTCGGGCTGTGTGCCTGCTGCCGCCTGCTGCTTTTCTGCGATGCTGCCAAGCACATCTGCATCTGTCACCGGCACCACATGATCCTTCTTGTACTCATCGTACATCCTGTTGACTATCTGGCTCTCCTTGAGTCCGCCGTGGCCGACTGTTGCAAGGCATGAGTTCCAGTCGTGGAAGCCGTATTTGCGGCGTATTTTCTCCTGATACTCAGGCTTGTTTATCTCTGCAAAGTTGATACCCTTTGCCTTGGCATAGGCTGCTATCAGATCCTTGCCGTGCTGTATATTCTCCTCCTTGAGCTCACTTCTGAACCACTGGTTGATCTTGTTCTTGGCCTGTGTGCTCTTTACGACCTTGAGCCAGTCACGGCTTGGTCCCTTGGAGTTCTGTGAGGTGATTATCTCTATCTGGTCACCGTTTTTGATGACATAGTCTATCGGCACCAGCTTGCCGTTTACCTTGGCACCGACCATCTTGTTGCCGACCGCAGAGTGTATGCTGTAGGCAAAGTCTATAGGTGTGGAGCCCTTTGGCAGGTTCTTTACATCGCCGGATGGAGTGAATGCAAATACATTGTCGGAGAATAAATTTAAATCACTCTTTAATAAAGTCATAAACTCCTTATTATCCGACATATCCTGCTGCCACTCGAGTATCTGGCGCAACCAGCTGAGCTTCTCCTCCTCTGTGACAGTGGTGGTAGTGGCATTGCCGTTGTTTGTTTCCTTGTACTTCCAGTGCGCTGCGATACCGTACTCAGCAGTACGATGCATCTCGTAGGTACGAATCTGTATCTCAAACGGCTGTCCGCTTGGGCCTATGAGCGTCGTGTGAAGCGACTGGTACATGTTCTGCTTCGGCATGGCAATATAGTCCTTGAATCGGCCCGGTATAGGCTTATACTTCTCATGTATGATACCAAGCACTGCATAGCAGTCCGGTATGGTATCCACCAGAATCCTGATGGCAAAGAGGTCATATATCTGGTCTATAGTCTTGTCCTGATTGACCATCTTCTTATATATACTGAAGAAATGCTTTGCCCTGCCGTATATCTCAGCCTTGATACCGGCATCTGAAACATACTTCTTGACATCGTTTACCAGGCCCTGGATGTAGGTGTCGCGCTCTGTCTTTCTGAGTGCTACCTTCTCTACCAGATCGTAGTAGGCATCCGGATAGAGGTACTTCATACAAAGGTCCTCGAGCTCTATCTTTATCTTGCTGATACCAAGTCGCTGTGCGATAGGGCAGTAGATATCCTGTGTCTCTCTGGCGATACGCTGCTGTGCCTCCTTGGACTGGTACTTGAGTGTACGCATATTGTGCAGTCTGTCTGCCAGCTTTATGAGGATGACTCTGATGTCCTTTGCCATGGCGAGAAACATCTTGCGCAGATTCTCTGCCTGCATCTCTAGCCTGTCCGCATTCTTATCCTTCGGATCCTTGGTGCTGTCTGTCAGATGCAGGTGCTTTAACTTCGTGACACCATCCACCAGATGTGCTACATCGTCTCCAAACTCCGCGCGCATCTCATCCATGGTCATGATGGTATCCTCCAGCACATCATGGAGCAGTCCTGCTGCAATGGTTTCCTTATCCAGCTCGAGCTCGGCGAGTATTATGGCAACACAAAGCGGATGTATGATATAAGGCTCTCCCGACTTACGTGCCTGACCCTTATGGGCATCATAAGCTACCCTGTAGGCTTTGTCCACAAGGCTCGTGTCATCCGACGGATGGTACTTTTTGATTTCCTTTTTCAGCTCATCGTAAAGCTCCTCAGGGCTCGTAAAATCCTTTGTTCCTCTTATACCGCTGGTATCTGAGCGAAATTTGTCCGCTATTTTTTCTAATTCTTCTGTTGAGTAATCTGCCAATAGTCTCACCTCGATTGTAGTGTATCTTTAGTAGCCATTATATTTTATTTCTTTAAAAATTGCAATCTTATGTTGTTAGCCGATAACCATCTTTACTCCGCCATACATGCCGGCTGAGTTGCCGAGTGTGGCAAGCTTGATCTCTGTCTCACGGCTTGCATGAAAAGCATACTCTTTATAGTACTTTGCTGCAGTATCGATGATGATGCTGCCTGCCTTTGAGAGGCCTCCGCCTACAACAAATACCTCAGGGTCCATAACGCATGCTACTGCTGCCATTGCCTTGCCGAGAAGCTTCATAGACTGCTCTACTGCTGCAATGCCTGCTGCATCGCCAGCCTTTGCCGCATCGCATACATCCTTGGCTGTGAAGCCTGCATTTAAATCAAGCTTTGTTGCCACATCCCTGTGTGCTGCAATGTATCTCTCTGCTACTCTTACGAGTCCGTTTGCTGATGCATACTGCTCTAAGCAGCCCTTCTTGCCGCAGCCACAGCACTCTGACTCATCATCTACCATAGGCATATGTCCTATCTCTCCGCCTGCTCCGTTTACTCCGGCTACGATTCTGCCATCGCGGATGATTCCTCCGCCTACGCCTGTACCGAGTGTGATCATGACTACATCCTGATGACCCTTTCCGCCACCCTGCCACATCTCACCGAGTGCAGCTACGTTGGCATCGTTTCCGGCCTTTACCTTGATGCCTCCGCACAGTACTGAGAGTGACTGTGCCACGTTGAACACGCCCCAGCCGAGGTTGACACATCTTAATACTGTTCCGTCATCCTTTACAGGTCCAGGCACTCCCATGCCTATACCCTCGATGTCCCCCATCTCGATGCCATGCTTCTCGTTATTCTCCTTGATGGATGCTGCGATATCAGGCAGTATGAGCTCGCCGGAATTCTCTGTGCGTGTAGGAATCTCCCATGTATCGACAAGCTTTCCTGTGGTCTCGAAAAAGCCTATCTTTACAGTTGTTCCACCTATATCTACTCCATATGCATATTGTTTCATTTTTTCGTCCTCCAAATCGTTAAACTATGTTTATATTTTATTGCCTAATTGCATATTTTTCAATGTTTTTCATTGTTTTTTATATTTTTTCTATATATAGAAGCGTTTATATTATCATCCATATGCCCGCTATTTGTAAATCCAAGCTTTTTGGCAAGGCGCACCGATGCCTGATTTCTCTCATCTATCCGGCAATAAAGCTCTTCAAAGTCTGTGTTTTCGCGCGCATAGTCTATTATGAAGCGGCACACCTCCGTGGCATAGCCTTGGTTCCATAATTCCGGTTCTATCATGTAGCCCATTTCATTGTGCTCAAGACCTGCCCGTCCTATCAGCTTCCCTGTTTCCTTAGAAAATACAAGCCACATACCATACTCGTAAAAGCCATACATGTTCTCTATATATGCCTTCTGGTATTCAAGCTCTGTCTCGTAGTCGTAAAGCGGTTCCACAAAGTCTGTCATGCCGGGCTTGTCATAGAGCTCATAGAGCGCAGGAAGGTCTGACAGGGTCAGCTCACGTATCAGACACCTGTCTGTCTCGCCGATGTCCCACGGGATGTGATTATACCGTCTGCGCACCCGCTCCAGATACTCAATATCAAGCTCTGCAAGGCTTTCCACTGCATAGCGCGTGCCACACTGCGGTTCTCCTACTGATGCTATGCCGAGCGAGTCAGCTATTTGCTTCTGCTGCCGGTTTGATATTATCCAGATGTAGTCTGCGGGAGCTTTCGGTATTCTTAGATTTCCCGTATTAGCTTTCGCGGTGTTATCTGCAGATTCTGTATATCCTGAATTATTTTCTATTTCATACACACACAAATTATTCTGCTGCTCATCCGGCAGTTTCTTCTGCAACTCATCCAGCAATTTTCCCAGTAGTGCACCATACAGTTTTTCTTGCAGCTCTTCTGACATAGATGCCTTGCCTGCCACACTTCTCCACTGCAGCTTGAACATCTCGTCATGATAGTAAAAAGAGGCAAGTTTTGCGCTTGCCTCATCGATAATTATTATCATTAAACTGTCTCCGGCTCCGGATAGTCCACTCCGAAGGTCTCAACTGTAACTGTCTTCATGACCTGAGCCTCAAGTGGTTTGTCCATGTAGTCTGTGCGCACCTCAGCGATCTTGTTTACCACATCCATGCCCTCGATTACCTTGCCGAATGCCGCATACTCACCATCGAGATGTGGTGCATCCTGATGCATGATGAAGAACTGGCTGCCTGCTGAATCAGGTATCATGGTACGTGCCATTGAAAGTACACCGGCTGTGTGCTTTAAGTCATTTTTGAAGCCGTTGTGTGTGAACTCGCCCTTGATTTCATAGCCCGGGCCGCCTGTGCCGTTTCCGTCAGGATCTCCGCCCTGGAGCATGAAGCCCTTGATTACGCGGTGGAAGCATACTCCGTCATAGAAGTTGTGATTGATTAAGCTGATAAAGTTGTTTACTGTGTTTGGTGCGATTTCCGGATAAAGCTCCGCCTTGATTACATCGCCGTTTTCCATTGTGATTGTTACGATTGGATTCTGTGCCATTATTTTTCTCTCTTTCTTTTATAATATTATGAGGCTTGGAGAATATCCATTCCTCGCAATAATTAAATATTGAATTAATTTCTACCCGATTGATTTTACCTGATTTTACTTACTCAGAGCCTCTACCACCTTCGGAAACTCCATGAAGTGCGATGCCTTCACCAGTATGGTGTCGCCCTCCTTCACATATGAAAGAAGCTCCTGTGTCATAGTCTCCCTATCCTCGAAATAGTGGATGTCTACATCAGATGATTTCTCCGCTGCTCCGGCTGCATATTCCTTTGCAAGCTCTCCTGCGGCAAAAAGTGTATGGATATGATTCTCTCCAACTGCTTCGCCTACCTCATGGTGTAGCTTTTTCTCATCGCTTCCAAGCTCGCCCATGTCGCCAAGCACTGCTATTGTCCTGCCCTTTGCATGTGAAAGCACCTCGATAGAGGATTTCATGGATACAGGGTTTGCATTATAGCAGTCATCTATCACTGTCATGCCTTGTGTTTTGATGAAATTGGTACGCCCTGCGATTGTCTCTGCTTTCTCGATTCCCGACTTTATCTCAGCTATTGTGAGGCCAAGCTGCAATCCGACAGCTGCTGCCGCCATGGCATTGTATACATTGTGCTCACCCGGGATGTGGATGTGTGCATCGAACTCACCCTCCGGAGTGACAAAATGAGCCTTCATGCCGTCGAAGCCCAGGTTTTCAATATTTGTGGTATATACTGATTTATGAACGCCTGAAGCTGATTCCTTGCCATAGTATACGGCAGGCTTTCCATTTACCGTCTGCACTGTGGCCAGCTTGTCGTCATCTGCATTCAGCACTGCGACCGCATCCGGCATCATATGCTCAAAACACTCTGTCTTTGCTTTAAGCACACCATCCCTGTCGCCCAAAAACTCCAGATGGCAGTAGCCGATATTGGTGATGACCATGACATCCGGGCAAGACATAGTAGAAAGTCTGTGCATCTCGCCAAAATCAGATATGCCCATCTCAAGCACCGCTACCTGATGGCTTTCCCTGATTCCGAAAATGGTGAGTGGCAGGCCTATCTCGTTGTTGAAATTGCCTGCGGTCTTGTGGACGCTGTATTTCTGCTCAAGGACTGATGATATCATCTCCTTGGTGCTGGTCTTGCCGACACTTCCGGTGATACCCACCACCTTGATATCAAGGCTTTTTCTGTAAAATGCCGCGAGCTTTTTCATGGCATCGGTGGTTGATTCAACAAGCACATATGGGCCTGCCGGATCCGTAAGCTCATGCTCAGAGAGCACAATTGCCGCCCCCTGCTCAAACACCGTCGGAATGAATTTGTGTCCGTCCACCCTTTCTCCCTTTATCGGGATAAAAATATAGCCCTCCTTCACCTGTCTGCTGTCTATGACGGCGCCGGTGATTGTCGTATCAAGCAGTGTCTCATCGCCTATGTATCTGCCCTCACATGCCTTTGCAATATTTGCAAATGTAAGATTCTTCATGTACTTATCCGACATGCTACACCTCATATTTTTTCAAAGATATGTCAATCAGATGCTCACAGAGCTGATTAAAGCTCATGCCGATAACCGCGGCCTCCTGTGGCAGAAGACTGGTCGGAGTCATGCCCGGCAGTGTGTTTGCCTCGAGGCAGAACATCTCATTTTTGTCATTGAGCAAAAAGTCTGAGCGTGAATATGTGTCAAGCCCGATAACGCGCGCAACCTCCTCGGCATAGTGCTGCATATCCTTTGTCACCTGCTCAGGAAGCTCGGCCGGACATGTCTCTACTGTACTGCCCGCCTTGTATTTATTCTTATAATCGTAGAAGCCCTCCTTCGGTGCAATCTCTATAATAGGAAGAGCCTTGCCCTCGATAACGCCGACAGAGAACTCCCTGCCCTGTACAAACTCCTCGATAACCAGCTCATTTTCCCACTTGAAGGCATCGTCAAGTGCCGCCTTAAACTCTGCCGCATCCCTAACGATGGTGACACCGATGCTTGAACCGCCGCAGCATGGCTTTACCACGCATGGAAGTGTCAGGTCAAGCTTTGTGATATCGTCCTGTCTGGTCGCTCTTGTCATGGAAATACCCTTTGGAGTAGGGATACCGTTTGCAAGGAAGAACTGCTTTGATGTCTCCTTGTTCATGGCGATGGCTGAGCTTAAATAATCGCTGCCTGTATATTTGACACCGAAGAGGTCAAATGCTGCCTGTATCTTTCCGTTCTCTCCGTTTTCTCCGTGGAGAGCCATGAAAACAATGTCAGCCATCTGACACATTTTGATGACATTTGGTCCGAAGAAGCAAGGTGACTGGTCCTTTCTGGAAGCCTTTACCTTTGCGAGGTCAGGTGCCTCTGTCGGAATATCGCTGACCTGCACGCTTATCTCGTCCGCGCGGTCAAATATACCTGTCAGGTCCTCCTCCCTGTCACTATATCCCATAAATACATCCAATAATATAACTTTGTGGCCGTTCTCTTTGAGTGCCTTAGCTACCATGCTTCCTGTCTTGAAGGAAACATCTCTCTCTGTGCTGAGCCCTCCGGCAAGTACTACGATGTTCATTTTTGTCCTCTTTTCTTTGATTGAATTATCATGCTTTGGTTTAATTAAACACAATGCAATGCTTCTTTTTTAAAGCTATGAGTAATCAACATAATTTCTACAAAATTATAACACCATTTGTGCAAAAAAGAAAGACCGGTTGCCCGGTCAAAAAAGAAATTCTCATTTTATTTTAAACTGTGTTAGCTTCCAGCAGCTGTATCATTCTCATAAATACCATCCGCCCGTGCAAATCATCCTGTGAAAGTGATTCTCCGTACTTCAATACTAATAATCGGCACTGATAAAAATTCAGCTCAGGATTGCCAAAAAGCAAAATCCGCAAGGCTGCATTTTCCAGGTAATTGTGTATATTTCCCACCTCAATAAATATATCTACGATATCATCGAGGTTAATAAGTCCTTTCTGTTCATAATAAATTCTTCCCAAATATTTCATCCCTCCATCGACTTTATTTTTCGTAGAACTTCTTTTTTTGTCTTTCTTTTGAAATTTTGTCGTCTTTGCGAAATTTCCCTCTTTGTTTTTGTTGGTGGATTCATTTTTCCATATAATATATCAATATTCTAGGCGCGTTACGCGCTGGTATTTTGAAGATTTCTATTAGAATTTTTAATATTGATAGGTGATTAGCAGTTTTCGACAAAATACGACATGGTTTTAGGTTTAATTTAGTTGGTTTTTGTTTAATATTGCTCTTTTTATATCAGAATTTTTGTAATGATAAATTTGTACTATATTTTGAGGTTTTTGTTCTAATTATTTCATTTTTTTAAAATTTATATAAATGGTTAATATAAAAAACCGGCAGCCAACGGCTGCCGGTTTTCGATGAAAGAAAGGTTAAATTATGATGAAAAACAAGAGTCTAACATTCCGGTTCGATAAGTCCGTATGTATGTCCTTTTCTCTTGTAGACTACATTTACTTCGTCATTCTCTGCATTTCTGAATACGAAGAAATCGTGGCCTGAGAGCTCCATCTGGATGCATGCATCCTCAGGATACATAGGCTTCATACCAAATCTCTTGGTACGGACAATCTTGATTTCCTCGTCCTCTGCATCGTCTGCCTCCACGAAATCATCCTGGAATATCGCCGGTGCATACTTCTTTGCGGAAATCTTGGTTCTGTATTTGCGAAGCTGTCTCTCGATTACTTCCTCTACGAGGTCAATTGATACGTACATATCATTGCTGACCTGCTCTGAACGGATAACATGTCCCTTTGCCGGGATAGTAACCTCGATTTTCTGTCTATCCTTTTCTACGCTGAGTGTAACGTATACGTCTGTGTCCGGTTTAAAAAACTTCTCCAGCTTTGACAGCTTCTCCTCTACTGCCTGCTTAAGCCCCTCTGTTAATTCGATGTTTTTTCCTGAAATTGTTATTCTCATGATGTCCAACCCCTTTATCGTTTATTTGATACGTTGTCTGTATCATGTAAATATTATACCATAAATTTCGTTTTCATCAATCATTTTTATGCAATTTATATAAATAATCAAGGGTTTATTTACGGTTTTTCGCGAAATCGCTTGATTTCGCTATAATTAGGGATTTCATCAGAATAAAAAACATCAAGTCGAGTGATTTTTTATACACTATCGCAACATTTCTCAACTACAACAGCACATCTAAGCTATCACAACGTTTCTAAGCTACCACAGCGCATCTAACCTACCCCAGCGCCTCAAGCTGAGAGGAAAGCTCCTCCCACGCCTCCATATCTATAAGGATTTCTTCCTCGAGAGCGTCTATTTCGTTCTGGATTTCCGTGAGCTTTGAGTAGCTTGACTGATACTCCGGCTTCATAAGCTCGGCCTTGAGCTCATCGAGCTTTGCTTCCTTGACTGCCAGGTCCTCCTCGGCCTTTTTAACCTTTTTCTGTATCTTTGAGCGCTCCTTGCCCGGGTTGTAGTATGCCTTGCCGGTTGATGAGACAGCCATGCCGCCTGCCTGGGCTGCGCTATTTGCATTGGTGCTTTCGCCCACATTACCTGCTGCACCGGTTTGTGACGTGCTCCGTTTTACATCACTGCCTGTCTGACTGCTGCCGTTCTGGCTTATCGCGCCGCCAAATATTGCATTGCCTCTGTATACATTTTTGCTTTCCTCAGCCTCACGATCGAGCTTTTCCTGATACTGCTCATAGCCAAACTGATAGAGATTGGTCGTGCCATCCTCGAACACAAGCAGCTGTGTGGCTACCTTTTTCACAAAATATCTGTCGTGTGATACAAAAATCAGTGTGCCCTTGTAGTCCTTAAGCATGCTCTCCAGCGTTTCCTTGCCTACGATATCCATATGGTTAGTTGGCTCATCGAGCACGAGCACGTTCGGTCTGGTCTTTAAAATCTTGCAAAGCGCCAGTCTGACTTTTTCTCCTCCTGAGAGCATATTTACGTTCTTGAACACGTCATCCCCTGAAAAAAGGAAGGCTCCGAGTGCATTTCTGGCCTCGGTTTCCGTGAGATTCGGATACTCATCCCAAAAATCATCGAGCACAGTCTTGTTGCTTATATACATGGCCATCTGCTGGTCGAAATATCCTATCTGCACGTTGGTTCCAAAGCGGTACTCGCCTGAAAGCGCAGGGATCTTACCCACGATAGTCTTTAAAAATGTCGATTTTCCAAGTCCGTTTCCGCCGAGTATGCCAAGCTTTTCGCCTCTTTTCAAATCAAGCGACACTACGGAGAGCGGATGGTCATAGCCGATTGCAAGCTCTGATGTATAAAGCACATCGTTTCCGGTCTCCTTTTCGGGCTGGAAATTGGCATGGAAGGTCTTGTTGTCGTACTTGTCCGGCGCCTCGATAATCACCATGCGGTCGATAGCCTTCTGCTTTGACTGCGCCATGGATGTCTTGGTCGGCTTGCCCTTGAAGCGCGTAACCATACGCTGCAAACGCTCTATCTCCTTCTGCTGGGCGATGTGATCCTTCATCTGCTTGTCGTAGTTTTCCTTTTTGTGGGCGATAAAATTGGTATAATTGCCCGGATAGCGCCTTGCTGTGCCGTACTCTATCTCGTATACCACATCTACCACATTGTCGAGAAACATACGGTCATGGGATACGACAACCACTGCCTTCGGGTACGACTTCAGATAGCCCTCAAGCCACTCAATCGTCGTGACATCGAGGTGGTTGGTCGGCTCGTCCAAAAGCAGTATGTCAGGCTTTGACAAAAGCAGCTTTATGAATGCTATCTTGGTCTGCTGCCCTCCGGAAAAGTCACGGATTGGCTTTTTACGCTCATCATCTGAGAAGCCGAACTTGCGGATCATGACCTCATATTCCTTCTCATAATAGTAGCCGCCATCATCCTTGAAGGCCTCCTCCATCGCGGTATATCTGGCTACCTTTTCATCGGAATAATCATGCTCGAGCTCTGCCGCCGCGCGCGCAAGCTCTGCCTTTCGCTCGTCCATTTTCACGAAGCATTTACGCACCTCCTGCTCGAGTGTCACATCAGGATCATCAAACGCAATCTGCTTCAGATACCCTATCTCCGGATTTCCTGCCTTTGCAATAAAGGCGCTCTCATCGCTGTCGAGCTTTTCCATCTCAACCTCGCCTGAAATGAGCTTTAAAAGTGTTGTCTTGCCACAGCCGTTTCTGCCGACTATCGCTATCTTTTCTGTGTTTCTGATTTCAAAATCTATACTATGCAAAATGACGTCGTCGCCAAATGCGACAGCGCCATTACTTATCTGGTAGAGCATATACTATCCTTTCATGCTTATGCCTGCTGCTTAATTGCTAGCCATAATGTAGTTGACAAACTGTGTTGCAGTACGTCCTGAAATACCACCGTGGCTGAGTTCCCACTTGTTTGCCTCCCTGCACAGCTCCTCGTCTGAAAGTGTGCAGCCGCTCTTTCTCGCAAGCTCTGTTACGATGTTGAAGAACTCCTTCTGCGATGGCTTTGAGTAGCTGATTGTCACACCAAAACGGTTTACAAGTGACAGCTTCTCCTCAACTGTATCTGAGTGGTGCTTGTCATTGCTGTTGTCCTGGTCATTGCGGTCATTCCATGTCTCCTTGATCAGGTGACGGCGGTTAGAGGTTGCATAAATCAGTATGTTGTCAGGCTTTGTCTCCACGCCGCCCTCGATAACTGCCTTTAGGAACTTGTACTCAATCTCATGCTCCTCGAATGAGAGGTCATCCATATATATGATAAATCTGTAGTTTCTGTTTTTGATTGCTGCGATAATTTTTGACAGATATTTAAACTGATGCTTGTATATCTCAATCATGCGCAGTCCGTCATCATAATACTGATTGACAATAGCCTTGATGCTTGTTGATTTTCCGGTTCCGCTGTCTCCGAAAAGCAGCACATTGTTGGCCTTTTTGCCCTGTACAAACGCTTCTGTATTGTCTGTGAGCTTTTTCTTCTGGATTTCATAACCGATCAGGTCATCGAGCATGACCGCATCCATATTGTTGATTGGCATGAAGGAGAAGCCCCCGTCCAGATGCTCCTCAATCCTGAATGCCTTGTTGAGCCCAAACATGCCGACTCCGTATGCCTTGTAAAAGCCTGTTACCACATCAAAGAACTCCTGCTCGTCCTTAGCTGCCTCAAGCTTCTTGCTCAGCGCCCTTACCTTCTCGCTGACATTGTGATTGTACATAAGGTCCTTTTTCACAATGGCCTTATAATTGCTGATCTGTGTGAAGCAGTCTATTCCGAGTGCTGACTCGATTGGCTTGAAATCATAATCGAAAAGCTTCTTAAAAATCCTGAAATCGTTTGCCACAAGCCCATTTACGCTGCCATCGCTGGCTCCGACCTTCTCACAGGTGATGGAAAACGGATTCTCACTCATCATAAGGAAGAAAGTGAGATAGTTGTGCCACAGATTGTCATCAAAACCATAGTCTGTCGCTACCTTTAGGATTCTCTTGACCTGTGTATTGATGTCGCGCACAAGCTCTGTCTTGTTGTACTCGCCCACCTCAAACTGCTCAAAGAGCTGTCCCAATTTATAAAGTATCTCGTCCTGAGGTAAATCTCCGTACATAAGTAATTTTGATATTTCCTGATACATGGCTGTTCCTCCTGGTTTTGCCTTGTTTTCACTGCTAACATATGATTATAAACACTGCGCCACGATTTTGCAAGAGCTTGTGTGCCCGGTATGGCGCAGGAGACGTAAAAAGGCGGAGCTAAAACTCCACCTTTATTGTTGTGCCACGTCCCACCTCGCTGTCGAGTGTAAGCCCTGCATCATGCAGCTCCACTATATGCTTTACTATCGCAAGCCCAAGGCCTGTGCCGCCGGTCTCCTTCGAGCGGCTCTTGTCCACTCTGTAGAAGCGCTCAAAGACGCGCTCCTGCTGATCCTTTGGGATGCCTATGCCGTTGTCCTCGACCGTGAGAACGGTCTTGCCACCTAGCTTGTGTACCGTCACATTTACGGTGCCGCCCTCATTGTTGTAGCGGATAGCATTCTGGCAGAGATTCTCAACGAGCTCCGTGAGAAGCTGCCTGTTGCCTCGTACCATACAGTCGGTGCCGTCAAAATTGAGTGCTACTTTTCTCTGCTCGGCATTCACCTGTAGATTTTCCATGCAGTCCTTGACCAGACCGTACAGATCAAGCTGCTCAAAGCCCTGCTGCGCCTCGCTGGAATCAAGCTCCGAGAGCTTTATGATATCATTGATTAATGAAAGCAGGCGCTGTGCATTTCTTCTGATTTCAGTGGCAAAATGAATCTGCTGCTCCTTTTCGACCATGCCGTTTTCTATGAGCTCTGCGTAGCCGGAGATGGCTGTGAGCGGAGTCTTTAGCTCGTGTGACACATTGGCTGTGAAGTCCTGTCTGCTCTTTGCCGCGGCAAGCACGCCCTCATGCTGTATCCTTATCGCATTCATGAACGGCACGAGTTCCTTGTACTCTGTCTTTTTCTGGATGACAGAGGCCTGCTCCAGGTTGCCTGCGAGTGTCTCGATTGGCTTCATGAGCTTTCTGGTCAGGCTCTTGGCGAGAACCACACATATTCCTACTATGATAACCGTCACTATAAGCATGGCAGGTATACTGCTTGCAAACATGTTCCAGATACTTCTTGCTGCAATAGAGACACGCAGTACCGTTCCATCATTGAGCTTTATGGCATGATAGAAGGTATTGCTGTTCATGGTGGCTGATGTTCTCACGCTGTCTCCCGTACCTTTATCAAATGCTGATTCAACTTCCGGTCTATTGCCATGATTTTCAAGTTTTTTCACATTATTTTGATTGTCATACAGCACTGTGCCGTCCTTGTCAATCCAGGTGACACGAATACCCTCCACGTCAATCTGCGGGATTTCATTTATATTCTGTTTTAGTATTCCGGTGCTTTCTATTGTCTCTGCCATGACCTGCAGGTCTTCCTTTACCTGCTTCTGAAAGAGGTAATAGTTGATTACTGTCATGGAAACCATAGTGGCAATTGCTACAAAAAGTGCTGTTGCTACCAGATAGTAATTAATCTTCTTTTTCATGCTGTACGCTCCGCTTATGTATATTAGAAATCATTATAACAGCTATTATTCTATAACATAGCCCACATTTCTGACTGTCTTTATCCTGCTGCCATAGTCACCCAGCTTATGGCGGAGTGTCTTTATGTGCATGTCCACTGTACGTGTCTCGCCCTCAAAGTCAGTATCCCAGACGCTTCTCATGATGACCTCCCTGGTCATGACTATGCCCTGACTGCCCATCAGAAGCCTTAAAAGCTCATACTCCTTGTATGTAAGGTCAACCGGCTCATTGTTCACTGTAACCACATGGCGCTCATGGTCAATCACCAGATCATCCAGCTTTAAAAGCTTCGGCTCCTCCTTCACAGTTCTCCTGAGCAGTGCCTTTACTCTTGTGATAAGCTCCATGATTGAGAAAGGCTTTTTGATGTAATCATCTGCGCCCCCGTCAAGCCCTTTTATCATATCCATCTCTGTGGTCTTGGCTGTGACCATTATAATAGGAATATCCTGTGTAGCCGGACGTTTTCTGAGCTTTCTCACGATATCGTAGCCGCTCTCATCCGGAAGCATCACATCAAGCAGTATGAGGTCCGGTACGAGCTCATCCAGCTTCTTGTAAAATTCCTTTGCGTTTTCAAATGCACTGACGATGTAATTACTGTTTTTTAAAGCAATAGTCTCTATCTCACGTATGCTCTCATCATCCTCTACAATATAAATAAGTGCCATAGCTTTCTCCATTTCAAAAAATCTTATGTAAAATTTTTACCTGCTTTTTACTTTCGATTATACATTACTAATGTAAAACAGACGATGGTTTTATGTAAAATTTATGTAAAATCCATCGTCTGTATCAATTTTGTTTGTATATAACTATGATTTAATTTTTCAGCATAAAGATTAAATCATGATTTGCGAACCTTATCATCAAGCGCAAACTCAACCCACTCAGCAATATTTGTCGCATGGTCTCCAATACGCTCAAAGTATTTTGCAACCATGAGAAGATCCTCTGCCTGCTCACCATCCTCCGGATGTTCCCTGATGAAATCAATAAGCTCAGCCTTTACCTTATCAAAAAGATCATCAACCACATCATCCTGCTTCATCACTATGTGAGCCTTGTCATTGTTCTTCTCAACATATGCCTCGATTGCCCTGATAAGCATAAGCATTGTCTCTGAAGCCATGCTCTTGACATGCTCTATATTGACCCTGTATGGCTTGTCACTGCTCATCAAAATGGTCATCTCGCTGATATCGGCTGCGTGGTCTCCTATACGCTCCATATCAGTAACCATCTTCATCGCTGCAGAAATTGTTCTAAGGTCTCTTGCTACAGGCTGCTGCTGCATGAGCAGATCAAAGCACAGGCTCTCTATCTTTTTCTGCTCTCTGTCTATCTCTGAATCGCCCTCCATGATGGCTTTGGCGCTATCGGCATCCTGATGTATAAATGCCTCGATTGCTTTCTGGATTGACTCCTCAATCATGCTTCCCATGTGCATCATTTCTTCATTCAGCTTCTTAAGCTGCTCGTCGAATTTCGATCTCATTAACCAAACCTCCCTGTGATGTAATCCTCTGTTCTCTTGTCCTGTGGATATGAGAAAATTGTCTTTGTGTCACCAAACTCAACCATATCTCCCACAAGGAAGAAGGCTGTATCGTCTGACACACGCACTGCCTGCTGCATGTTATGTGTTACAACTACAACTGTGTACTTTTTCTTTAAATCCTCCATGAGCTCCTCTATCTTTGAAGTAGAGATAGGGTCAAGCGCTGATGTTGGCTCATCCATCAAAAGCACCTCCGGCTGTACGGCAAGCGCTCTCGCAATACACAGTCTCTGCTGCTGTCCACCCGAAAGTCCCATAGCAGATTTCTTTAATCTATCTTTAACTTCATTGAATATCGCAGCACCTTGAAGACTTTCCTCAACTATCTGGTCGAGTATCTTTTTATCCTTGATGCCATGCACTCTCGGGCCATATGCGATATTGTCATATATGCTCATCGGGAACGGATTTGGCTGCTGGAAAACCATGCCGACCTTTTTGCGAAGTACGGTTGTATCGACTGATGGTGCATATATATTCTCACCATCTATCTCTATGCTTCCCTCGATTCTGACGTTGTCAACCAGATCATTCATTCTGTTGATACACTTTAAAAATGTAGACTTACCACATCCTGACGGTCCGATCAGCGCTGTCACGCTGTTTTCTTTTATGTCCATATTGACACCATGCAGTGCATGATTCTGGCCATAATACAGATTCAGGTCGCGAACCTGAATTTTGATTTTTTTCTCCATTTGTATCTCCTGCAACATGTAATAAATTTCTTGTCTTCGAGAATACATTATATGGATGCTTTGTAAAATGCTCTATCAGATGTATGTAAAATCTATGTCAAATTTTTACACACATAAATTATTCGCACTGTTTGTATTTATTATTTGTATACACTATTTATATGCTTTATAGTCGGCTTTATTAAAGTACTGTCCGGTTAAAGTATTGTATCTTTAATAATTAAAAGCTCATCCATTATCCTGTCTGCATCAATATTTGAGTAATTGATAATAAACTGATGCCTGTCTTCCTTTGGCTTACTCAGGTTGAAGTGGGTAATCGCCTGAAGCTTTATACCTTTTTTCAATAGCAGCTCTTCAACTGTTTTGTCCGGAAGGTTCGTGTCAAACTGTATGATAAAATGCAGTCCGGAGTCATTTTCTATTACCCTGCATTCCTTTTCAGTGAAGCAGCCTCTTATGGACGAAAGCACGCTCTGGCGCTTTCTGCCGTAGTGCAGTCTCATCCTGTTTATGTGCTTTTCAAAATAGCCCTCGCTGATAAATCGTGCCAGCGTATACTGCTCGAAGGTGGATACCGTACATGAGTAAAATGAAAGCCTCCTGTAAAACTCATTTGCCAGATGCTCCGGCAGCACCATGTAGCTGATTCGGATGGTGGATGTGAGAGATTTTGAAAATGTATTTATATAGATGACCTTTTCGCACGCATCAATCGAGAGGATGGGCGGTATCGGGTGTCCGTTCATGCGAAACTCACTGTCATAATCATCCTCTATGATGTATCTGTCGCTGCTCTCGTTGGCCCATGCCAAAAGCTCATAGCGGCGGTTCACAGGCATCGTGATTCCTGTCGGAAAATGGTGTGTCGGGCTGATATGTGCTATCTGCGCGTTCGCTTTCTTTATAAGCTCCACGCTGATGCCCTGCTCATCCATCTGCACCGGCAGGCATTTTGCATTGTTGCACTCGTATATCTGGCTGATTTTCTTATAGCCCGGATCCTCCACGCAGTATACCTTGTCCGTACCCAAAAGCTTCACAAGCAGTCCGTACAGATACTCTGTTCCCGCTCCGACTATTATCTGGTCTGGGTCCACATTCATACCGCGAAACGATGACAGATGGCTTGCTATTGCTTCCCGAAGCTCTCTCACTCCGCCACACGGCGACACCGACAAAAGCTCCTGCTCCCTAAGGGAAATCGTCTCTCGCATGAGCTTTGCCCATATGGAAAACGGAAAGTTACCCGAGTCTGTCCTGTTTGATGAGAAGTCAAATATACTTTCATCCTGCTCAGGCGGCAGCTTTATGCTAAGCTCCTTATGCACCGGTGCCTTGATTACCCTGATATCTGACACATCGGCTATGAAATAGCCCCTCTTTGGTCTTGCAAACATATAGCCCTCGCCTATCAACTGGTCATATGCATTTTCAACCGTAATGGTACTAACCCCCAGATTCTTGGCGAGGGTGCGTTTTGATGGCATTTTCTCCCCGGAGCTTAATTTTCCCTGTGATATATCGTTTTTGATGCACTCATACAGGCATTTATAGAGTGGACCGTCTGTTTTTGTGAGGTCGTAGGTCAGCATTTGATTCACCGCTTTCTGGCATTTTTATTTTCCTTATTTTGAATATTTTAATATTACCAGATGTGGCGTAATATTGCAACCATGATATATGGCTGGCGTGAGCAAATGCAGCCTGGCGGCGCAGGTGGCGAGTATACTCTCGTGTTCGCTACGCTTTGCTGCCAAGATACTGTAAGAATTATGCCTTATAGTTTTTCTATGCCAGACGAAACCGTCGCTACTCGCCTTCCATGGCTCGATAGCTCCTTGCCCCGGCTTCCATGCCGGTGCATTTCTGGTTTTCTTGAGCATAATTCAACAGTATCTAAGCAGCTCCGCTATGCGCTCTCACGAGAGTGTACACGCCGCCTGCGCCACCTAAACATATTTGCTCACGCCTGACTACTTTCGTCATATAAATTGACATAAACGCAAAATAAAAGGAGATTTAACAAATGGAAAACAATAAGAATACTCAATACGAACTCAACAAAGGGCTTGCGCAGATGCTCAAGGGCGGTGTCATCATGGATGTCACTACTCCGGAGCAGGCCAGGATTGCCGAGGCGGCCGGTGCATGTGCTGTTATGGCGCTTGAGAGAATCCCTGCTGATATCAGAGCCGCAGGCGGTGTTTCAAGAATGAGCGATCCTAAGATGATTAAGGGCATTCAGGAGGCTGTCAGCATCCCTGTCATGGCAAAGTGCCGTATCGGTCACTTCGTGGAGGCTCAGATACTTGAGGCTATCGAGATTGACTACATTGATGAATCTGAGGTGCTTTCACCTGCTGATGATGTGTACCATATCAATAAGAGAGATTTCAAGGTGCCTTTCGTATGTGGTGCAAGAGATCTCGGTGAAGCACTCCGCCGTATCAACGAGGGAGCTTCCATGATCCGTACAAAGGGTGAACCCGGTACAGGTGATATCGTGCAGGCTGTCAGACATATGAGAAAGATGAATTCTGAGATTGCAAAGCTTACTTCCATGCGTGAGGATGAGCTTTTCGAGGCAGCTAAAAATCTTCAGGTGCCTTTCGAGCTTGTCAAATTCGTTCATGACAATGGCAAGCTTCCGGTTGTAAACTTTGCGGCAGGCGGTGTGGCTACTCCGGCTGATGCGGCTCTTATGATGCAGCTCGGTGCTGAGGGTGTGTTCGTCGGTTCAGGTATCTTCAAGTCAGGCGATCCTGCCAAGAGAGCTGCCGCTATCGTAAAAGCTGTGACAAACTTTACTGATGCAAAGCTCATCGCAGAGCTTTCTGAGAATCTCGGTGAGGCTATGGTCGGAATCAACGAGAGCGAGATTAAAATCATCATGGAAGAAAGAGGCAAATAAAATGAAATCAGGACTTAAGATTGGTGTTTTAGCTGTTCAGGGAGCGTTTATTGAGCACAAGCGCATGCTTGAGTCTCTTGGGTGCGAATGTGTAGAGCTGCGCCGGAAATCAGATATCTGTGACTTAGACGGACTCGTGCTGCCTGGAGGTGAGAGCACTGTGCAAGGCAAGCTGCTCCGTGAGCTTGATATGTTTGATGAGCTTAAGGAAAGAATCGCAAACGGACTTCCGGTGCTTGCAACCTGCGCCGGTCTTATCCTTTTAGCTTCTCATATCAGCAACGATGACAACGTATATTTCGGCACTTTGCCTGTCACTGTTAAAAGAAATGCCTACGGCAGACAGCTTGGAAGCTTTGAGGCTACAGCAAGGTTTGACAATAGCTTTGACTTTACCATGACATTTATCAGAGCACCTTACGTGGAAGCTATTGATGCTTCAGCAAAGAATGATGTGCGTGTACTCGCAGAGTATGACGGCAAAATTGTCGGCGTGCAGTATAAGAACCAGATTGGGCTGGCTTTCCATCCGGAGCTTGATGATGATACACGGATTCATGAGAGGTTTTTGGAGATGATATCGGGAAATTAAATCACGTCTACAGTCTGAGGCCGGGGCAGATGCCCCGGATTTTTATACCGACTTTTTGTGGTAAAATATAAAATGCATTTTTTTTAATATATGGTATAATAAAATAGTAGAGTGAAGATTTTTTTTTAAGGAGGGGTAGCATATGCCAAAAGCTATGTATAATCTTATTGGACAATACATTGAAGAAATCAAAAAAATTTATGGTTCACATGTCAGACAGATTATTTTATATGGTTCGTATGCCAGAGGCGATTTCAGACCCGACTCAGATATAGATATTATGATTTTGGTTGATATGTCAGATATTGAACTTAAATCTTATGGTGAGAAGCTTTCCTATATGACATATGACTTTAATCTGGATCATGACATTGACATAAAACCAATTGCCAAAAGTGAAGAGATTTTTAATAAGTGGGTAGTAAATTATCCATTTTATTCAAATATTCATAAAGAGGGGGTTATACTATATGGAGCAGCATGATGTAGAAATTGGTACAAGAAGAGATCTTGTTCTATATAGAATTGAAACCTCAAAGAATGACTTAAAATCCGCAAAGGTGCTATTGTCTATTGATGATTATAAAGGAGCTAATAACAGAGCCTACTATGCAATTTTTCATGCTATAAATGCAGTACATGCTACTAGTGGAAAAGCATATAAGAGACACAAGGATGCAATAGCTAATTTTAATAAAGACTATGTTAAAACGGAAATTTTTCCCAGAGAAATAGGAAGAAAAATTGGAATGGCAGAGGAAATTCGTCATGCAAGCGATTATGATGATTTTTATATTGCAAGCAGAGAAGAAGCAGAACGGCAAATTACAGTTGCAGAAGAATTTATAAATCTTGTCGAAAAATATTGTGAGAAACAGCTCGATTAAAAGCCGGGGCATCTGCCCCGGCTTTTATTGTTTCTTATGTCTTATAAGTTCAATATATAATATGATTAGACGGTCAATAGGTATCATAATATTGTTTTAAAAAGCCTAAAACTCCAGAGTCACCTTAAATAAATCACCGTCCACAGTCAACTCCAAAGTACCATTCATAAGCTTCATAAGGCTTTCTGCAATAGACAGTCCAAGTCCACTGCCCTCGGTATTTCGTGAACTGTCTCCTCTGACAAAACGCTCCTTAAGCTCATCGCTTGAAATATTAAGCGGTGTAGCTGATACATTCTTGAAGGTTATGATGGCTCCGCTGTCCTTTGGAATGATGTCAATATACACTCTCGTACCCGGCTGGGCGTATTTGTTGATATTGTTCATCAGGTTATCAAACACTCTCCACAGATGTCGTCCGTCTGCCTGAATCATGACAGGCGTAACGTCATTTTTAATAATTAAATCAAGATTATTTTTCTCGAATTTTTCTTCATATTCCCCAGCTACCTGTGATAACATAACAGCTGCATCCAGTTCCTCCAGCTCTACGTTTATGCTGCCCGTAGATGCCTTTGACGCTTCGAGTAAATCCTGAATTAATTTTTTTAGACGTGATGACTGTCTGTCGAGAACGTCAAGATATTCGCGTACCTTCTCGTTATCTATGTCCTCCTTCTGCAACAGGTCCACATAATTGATAATCGAGGTGAGCGGTGTCTTGATATCATGCGACACATTTGTGATGAGCTCCGTCCTGAAGCGCTCGCTCTTCATTTTTTCAGAGACCGCCGCCTCTATTCCATTGCTCACATTATTCAAATCCTCGCCATGCTTTCTGAAAAACAGCATAAGCCTTGATGTATCAACCGGCTGTGAAAAATCACCGTTTGCTATAGCCTTTGCAGCGCATCTTATCCTGTCATACTGCATGATAAATGCGATAAGCAGCGCAAGCTCTATAAGCTTTATAATGAATATAAATCCAATACTCCCTATTCCAAAGCCTATAAGCTCAAGCAGGCATATGAAACCAAATGCCAGCATACTGATCAAAAACAGCGGTACATTTCTTTCTATCCATGAAAAGCCGTATCTGATTGGAGCAAATACCATCCTGCATAGCTTTTTGACAGGCTTTAAGAAAAATCTAACAACATAGTAGCACAATGTATGCTTCCAGAACTCATGTGCCCTGATTCTTACGTATGTTGTCAGGATTGCTTCAAGCGAAACCATGGTTGCCGCCAGACAAATGAGTGCCACCACCGGAAGCTGCTTTATAAGCAAAAAGCCTGCCGGAAATACCATAAAGTCTGCAAACATTGTCACTCCAAGCATCACCTCATACGGCAGCCTGTCATATAATCGTAATTTAATTTCTTCCGAATCCTCACGTTTTCCGGCAACTGTCAGCAGATACCCCGCTGTAATCACAAAACCAAGTATAAATATGACAAACAATACACTCAAATGAGCCTCTGTAAATTCCATGACGTCAAGTAAGCTGTCTGCCTGATTGAAGTAATCGCCCTTTTCCTGAAGCTGCTGCGGAAGCTTTGCATACACATAATAGTACTCAGGCTTATCTTCTGTTGAGGTATATGGATAATACACAAATCCTGTATCTGATATATTAAAGGTATCCGGTAAAAGCTCATAGCTCTCATTCACCTGCTCCACCACTTTTATGATTTCGTAGCTGTCATAATAAATATCCTCATCATAATCGTAGTAAGAGCCGTCACTATCAAAGCGCGAATCGCCGTCATCACTCAGATTCATGCCACACTTTATATGATTTCCTTTTTCATCATAGCACTTTACATTTTTCCACTCGGCAAAGCCTGTAATATCGAGTGACTGGCCTGTAAACATCTCCTCGTAGGCAAAGTAATTATTTCCATTCTCATCGGTTTTCTCAACTGCCTTATATAAGCCAAGCGAGCTGTTATCGTTAGAGCCTGTCATCACCCTCACCTTTGGAATGACATAAGCGGTACCATCATTCAGGCACAGATAAAAGAGCCCATTTGTCTTGGAATACATGATTGAGCTGATTCTCTCACTGTTCATATTGTTTGATGCATCGTCTGACTCTTCATAGCTGCCGCTCATTGCATCCCACAGATATGATAGCCTGTTCCACTTTAAGTTCTTTGCCTTGTAGCTAAAAATATAATCCGGATTTGATATTTCATCCACACTTGAATACACCTTTGCTGCATCAGATTTTACATCTACCTTGTCCTCTGATGTTTCATTGCTCTTTACCACTGCAGCCTGCAGATTGGTATCGTCCATCATCTGCGAAAATGCATTGTCATCACCGGATTCATAATTGTACACCATCTGTCTGCTATAGGCTCCTGCAATATTCGCATGAATTTCATCCCTTAGCTGTGCTGTGCTTTCATAATTGTTTGTATACACTGCAACTAACGTTGTTACAACAAGCCCTGCCGCCATGACCGAGCATACTATAAATGCCGCCAGCTTAAGCCACAGATTTCTTGATATTTTTTTCATATCATTCACCTTCCATTTTATAGTGCTTCACCTGACAAAGCTGTATCAAGCACGCACCTATTCAGCGTCAATTTTGTATCCGCGGCCCCAGATAACCTTTAAGTACCTTGGCTCAGCCGGATTTATCTCAACCTTTTCTCTGAGATGACGGATATGTACCGCCACCGTGTTTTCTGTCCCATACGGCTCATCCTTCCAGACCTTTGCATATATCTGATTCGGCGAATACACCTCGCCCGGATGCTCCATGAGAAGCTTCAAAATATCGTACTCTGTACGTGTGAGATTTGCTGCCTCGCCATCAACTGTCACTGTCTTTGATTTGTCATCCAGCTCAATGCCGCCGATTACCAGCTTTCCTGCGCTTGTATTGCCTGCGCCAAGAAGCATGTACCTCCTGATCTGCGACTTCACCCTCGCCTGCAGTTCTACCGGGTTAAACGGTTTCGTCACATAGTCGTCTGCTCCGACCGTGAGCCCGAGTACCTTGTCAGTGTCCTCACTTTTGGCAGTGAGCAGTATGACCGGCACATTAGAGATTTTTCTGATTTCCACCATCGCCTCTATGCCGTCCATGACAGGCATCATTATATCCATCAGGACAAGATGCACATCATTGTGTTTTACTATATCGAGCGCCTCCAGCCCGTTTCGCGCCGGGATTACCTCGTAGCCATCGCTGGTTAAATAAATGCTGATTGCCGATACAATGTCTTTTTCATCATCACATACTAATACTTTATACATAATTGCCTCCGGAAGTTTTATGTTGTTCTTATTGTATCAATTGTAACATTAAAATCCAATTATGTAACACATTAAGATTTGTTTAAGAAATAATCTTAATGAAACTCAAAAGGAGCTCCGATTTACTGATATCAAATCGAAGCTTCTTTTCTTAGTTAGATTATTATATTAGTTATTTACTATATACGTTAATTTATTATTATGATTAAAGTGGTAAAATACCTTTTGGCCCTCATATCATTATAATAACCGGTTGATTTGTTTACTTCGCCTGGAATTTCTTTGCCAGCACCTTTGTCAGGATGTTGATTAAGAATACAATTACGAGAAGCACAACCGCAATTCCAAATGCCTGGTCGAATTTTCCTTCACTTGTCGCTGCAAGATAGAGCTTGATGGTAAGTGTTCCACCTGACTGCATTATCTTTGAGAAATAACCGCTGGCAACCTTTGGAAGCATTCCTGCACTTCCTGCCGTAAAAAGGAGTGCTGCTGACTCACCTACTATTCGGCCGATTGCAAGGATAACACCTGTGATGATTCCCGGCATGGCTGATGGCAGCAGAATGGTGCGGATGGTGTGCCATTTTCCGGCTCCAAGTCCGACTGCTCCGTGTCTGTAGCTGTCCGGTACAGTTTTAAGAGCCTCCTGAGTATTTCTTGTGATGAGAGGCAGCACCATGAGTGTCAGTGTCAATGAACCTGTCAGGATACTGTAGCCAAAGCCTATTGTCTGTCCAAAGAACATCATTCCGAAGAGACCGAAGATGATTGACGGTATTCCTGCAAGTGTCTCTGTGGCAAACTCTATTGTGGATACGAGCTTACCCGGCTTTGCATACTCATTCAAGTACACGGCTGCTCCCACTCCGACAGGAGTTGCTATGAGCATGGTGATAATTATGATGTAAAGTGTATTGAGCAGGTTTCCCGCTATTCCGACAGTGCCTCTTAAGACGGATGTCTCGCTGGTCAGAAACTGCCAGTTTACCTGGCCGATTCCCCTGACAAATACATATATGATGATTCCCGCAAGCAGTACTACCGATAATGCTGCACACAGATATATGAAAAAATATACTACATCATCGCCTATTCTGCGGCGTTTTCCATTTATACTAGTCATTTTCCACAGCTCCTTTCTTTTTGAGTTTCATAAGGGTGAGATTGATTATCATGATAAACACAAAAAGCACAAGACCTACTGAGAAAAGCACCTGTCTGTGAAGACCGCTGGCGTATCCCATCTCGCTGACAAGCTGTGTGGTAAGGAAACGCACTGAGTTGAACAGAAGTGGAAAGCTTACCGTTCCACCGGCTACCATATTGATAGCCATCGCTTCTCCGAGCGCACGACCTATTCCGAGCACAATTCCTGTCATGATTCCTGACTTTGCTGCAGGAACCGTCACTTTAAATATTGTCTGTATCTTTGTTGCTCCAAGAGCAAGGGATGCCGCTCTCATCTGCTGCGGTACTGCCTGTATTGATGATACGCTCATGTTGATTACCGTAGGAAGAATCATGATTGCAAGCACTATGATTGCTGCAAACAGATTTGATCCGCCGGTAAACTGATGTGTTGCTGAGTTTGCAAAAATATGTTTCTCCAGCTTGTATAATACCGGATTAAGTATCATAAGTCCCAAAAGTCCATAGATTACTGATGGAATGGCTGCAAGCAGCTCTACTGCCGGCTGCACTACCGCTGAGAGCTTTTTGTTTGACACCTCAGTGAGAAATACTGCCGTAAGAAGAGCAATCGGTACTCCTATGAGTATAGATACTGCTGTTCCTATGATGGATGTGAGGATTATGTACAATATTCCGTAGCTTGGGTCTGCCGCTGTCGGCGCCCATTTTGTTCCGAATAAGAGGTTTAACACTCCGACCTTGAAAAATGCCGGTGCGCCTTTAAGGAACATATAAATTGTTATTGATAATACTGCGAATATTGCCACAACCGCACATACCGTGAATATTATTTTGGCAACATTCTCTACTATGGATTTATGTTTCATTTGATACTCCTTGTTTCAAAAAGTTCCCCAGGAAACCTGCCATTTCCTGAGGAAACCCTGTATCTTATCGATATGTATTAATACTGATGTCTAATATCGATGTCTGTATTTTGTATTATTTTTATACTTATACTTACTAGCGATGTCTCGTATCGATGTCTGTATTTCGTATCATTAATATGCCCGATAATTTCTACTGAGGGAGGATAAGGCCTACCTTCTTGATAACTGCCTGTCCCTCATCTGAGTTTACATAGTCAAACCAAGCTTTAACAATATCGTTCTGCTCGTCAATCTTGCCCTTTGTAGCCATTACGAATGGACGAGAAAGAAGATATTTGCCTGCTACAATGTTTTCCTCTGTTGCCTCCACTCCGTCAATTTTCATTGCTGTTACTGTATCATCAAGCACGTCAAGTGAAACATATCCGATTGCTCCCGGTGTTGAGCCTACCTTTGCAAGAACTGCTCCTGTTGAGTCAAGCTCCTGTGCATATTTGCACTGATCCTTTACATCAAGAAGCTCCTCGAAGGCTCCTCTTGTACCTGAAGCTGCCTCACGGCCGATTGCTACGATTGCCTCATCTTTTCCACCAAGGTCTTTCCAGTTTGAAATCTCACCTGTGTAGATTTTCTTTAAGTCATCTGATGTAAGCTCTGTTACTGAGTTGTCCTTGTCTGTGATTACTGCGATTCCGTCGATTGCTACGATGTTTTCCTCAACACCGTTTGCTTTCTCATCATCTGTAAGTGCTCTCGATGAATCTCCGATATCTACGCTTCCTGCTGATACTGACTCGATTCCTGAACCAGAGCCTGTATACTCTACTGTTACTGTTACTCCAGGGTTTTTTTCCATGAATGACTCCTTGAGCGCCTCACAAAGCTTCTCCATTGAAGTACTTCCCGCAAGTGAAAGTGAACCGCTTAAGTTCTCATTTGATGTACCTTCATCTGCGCTTGTATCTGCATTGTTGTCTGCTCCGTCTGAGCCTGAGCCACATCCTGTAAATGCTGCTGTCATCATTGTTGCAGCAGTTGCTAAAACTAAAAGTTTTTTCATACGATTTTTCATTTTAATTTCCTCTTTCATTACTTTCTTGAATTTGTTTCTTTGTTTGTTACAACTGATATAGTAATGGGGAAATGTAAAATGCAAAATCATTAGTGTGTAAAATGCATGTAAAAAAATATTTTTAATCTACAATACGATTATAAATTCATATTCTCCGGTGGCTGTACATCTGTTCTGCCGGATGGTGGCTCTTTGAGCGTGGGAGTCCCTTTATTTGTACTTTCATCTGCTGTATTACCGAATGTATCTGTGTTTGCGTTTTCTGTTCTAAAAGATCCGGGAATGTTCCTCCGTTTCCGGCAATCAGCTTAAGACGTGCATCCAACGCCTCGTTTGTACTTATATAGTTTGCGATGTTTATCGTGCCTACAATTACAATAAGAACAATTGAAACTCATAACATTGCTATGGCTATAAATTTTCTTCGTAATTTTTTGAGCATTTTATCACCTGCACATTTTTTCTATTTCATGCTCTACGTCCATTGGGTCCAATGGACTTTCCGCTGTTTCATATGTCAATATAAGATTTTTTCCCTGATAATATCCATTTTCGTTATATTTCAATATCTTTCGATAAGCTTTATTTCGATAATCAGGATTGTCTATCAGGCCAAGATGCTCCCACAGAATTATGTCGCCATTTTTCTTCTCAACCGTAAAATCGGGATAATAAATAACATCTGAGATTTTAATCGCCTTCTCGTACTCAAACTTTATATTATTATCATACAAGGCTGTCGCAATAATTACTTCTGATTTTGACCGCACTATAATTCCCATTTTAGTATAAAACTTGAGAGCTTCAGGGTTAGGAACCTGTGTCTTTTCATTTGTCTCTTCATTTTCCTTCTTATCAACGGCTAAAAGTATACTTCTATAATGTTTTTGCTTCAACATTTTCTGGGCATAATCGGTTTTATATTTTTTCCGGGCCTTCCTGTTTGTCTCGAGTAGTCTGAGCTCATTTATTGTATCCTTCAAATAAAGCTCCAGATATTTTTTATTGACAAGATTTCTGATTTCTTTATCATTTTTCTTTGATAAATACTCTCTTCTGCCATTTTTCCAAACATACCATTTAACATTTCCATCCTTTTGTGTTGGATAGATTGTTCCTTCCTCAGTGATGGTCTCCAGCCTTTCCTGAATCTCTAATATCTCACCTTCCAACCATTGGATTCTATTATCTATTGAACTTATTTTATTTTCCTCCTATTCTTCACATCAGGTAACGCTTTGTATGCAATTTAAACAGTAATTTATTGTATTTTGTGGGGAGTATGATAAATGAAATCTGTCATTTATCTTCAAAAGTGGAGATTATGGTCTCCATTTGTTTGATAGCACCATATAAATATAAAAACCGACTATAGTTTGGAGCTGTTTTATGATTTTAATGGATTTCAGCTACTTTTTCCTGCTCTTTTCTGGCTTTTTGGGCGGGGTTTGGGGTGCTGTTTGGGGAATTTCTGCGGTTTCAGCTACTTTTTTCTGCTCTTTTCCGGATTTTTGGCAGAGTTTGGGGTGCTGTTTTGTGGATTTCTGCGGTTTCAGCTACTTTTTTCCGGATTTTTTGGCGGGTTTGGGGCGCTGTTTGGGGAATTTCTGCGGTTTCAGCTCCACAAGGCCCGCTTGCTATGCTACCAACCTATGGCTATTGTACATTATGATAATTTAAAAATCCAGTATTTTCTAAATAAAAAGACAAAAAAAGTGAATTTTCAGAAAAAATAAAAATAATTATTGCTCAAGATTCATAGGTGCCCCTGCCATATGGAAACATTTCTACCCAAATATTATGATTAAAGGTTCAAAAGGTATCATCGATGCATGCTTGCATGCAATTCGATGTATACCTTAGTGACACGCACCACACCGAGAAAGTAGCAATTTGCTGCGGGGACGCAGAAAATTAGCGGACTTCGAGGTGTAGTCAGATTATGGAAATGCGTAGCATGTAGCAATCTGATTAATCATAAATGAGGGGCAAAATACCTTTTGCCCCTCATATCATTATTATCTTGTATGAATAAAATAAACTATGCATTATTACTTTCTATGAATGAAATAAACCCAGCAGCATTTCTCGGTTTTGAGAAATAGTAGCCCTGAATGTAATCTATTCCAAGCTCATCCAGCTTTGCCAACTGCTCCTTCTCCTCAATTCCCTCAGAAACAATCTCAAGCTTAAGCTTTTGAATCATGCCCATTGCGGCATCCATAACCGGCTTGCCCTTTCCGTTGTCAAAATATGCATTTGTCATGCCTCTGTCAAACTTCACAATGTCAATCGGCATATCAACAATATAGCTTAAATTTGACTGACCTGTGCCAAAATCATCCAGCGCAAACCTCACTCCCACCTTACGCAGGGCATTCATATTATCAAGCAGTATCTTTTTTTCAGTGATAGATGCAGACTCTGTAATCTCAAGTACAATATCGTTTGCATCCACATGATATTTCTCCATAATTGCAATAAAATCCTGCGCTAAATGGTCATAAGCACACTGCACCACTGACAGATTGCATTCAATATACTCAATTCCCATCGCATGTATATCATGCTGTACAATAAATCTGCACACTATCTCAAACACGCGCTCTCCAAGCCTTAAAATGAGTCCCCGCTTCTCAGCTACAGCAATAAACCTGCCCGGAGGTATGATATTTCCCTCGCGCGACCTTATTCTGACAAGCGCCTCCGCAGAGGTGAATAATACATTATTACGAACATCACCGCAATGGCACACATTTGTGAAACAATATTCATATCCCCTATTTCCTGTACCTTTCCTAAATCAAACCAATACCCTAGTACTATTTTACTGTTATTTTACCAATAAAGCAATATATTGTTTTGATTTACAAAGAACTAAATAAAAAAGTTACTATTCACACTGAACAGTAACAAAAAAACACGCTATGCGCGTGCTCCAAAATAATACAGTCGATAACTATTCAGATACATACATAAATAAATCGGCGTGACAAGATTCGAACTTGCGACCTCTACGTCCCGAACGTAGCGCTCTACCAAACTGAGCCACACGCCGTCTGCAATTCGTTTTGCAACTATTAAATAATATCACAATGTATAAATTTTGTCTACCCCATAATATATATTTATGGTATGATTTATGCTGTATAAGATAAAAATTTACACTATTGTGCCCAGCCTCACAGCGAGGTATCATACCCATGACTAAACTGTAATTTAATCACGTAATTATTTTCTTTATACTATGAAGCCGGCCCGGCAGCGCAGCGACCGGCTTAGCACCACGGTATATAAATTATAAGGAGAATATCATGACAAAGCAGACAAATCACATAAATAAAACAGCTATAATAACCGGAGCTTCACGCGGTATCGGTGCCGCCATTGCCAAAAAGCTGGCTTCCTGTGGCTATAACCTCTCACTTTGCTGCCGCAATTCATCTGACAGGCTAAAGGCTCTGGCTGATGAGCTTCACTGTGCATATGGAATTGAGGTGCTATGCTACACCGGAAATGTAGGAGACTTTTTCTTTGCCAAGGATATGGTTACGAATACCATTTCCCATTTTGGCCATATAGATGTGCTCATTAACAATGCCGGCATATCGCATATCGGGCTACTGAGCGACATGACACCGGAGGAATGGAACAATATCGTGGCGATAAATCTGACCGGTGTTTTCAACTTTACAAAGCTCGTCACCCCTTATATGGTTGCCGATAAATGTGGCCGCATACTACAGATTTCATCTGTCTGGGGCAATGTCGGAGCCTCCTGTGAGGTGGCATACTCAGCCTGCAAGGGCGGTATAAATGCATTTACCAAGGCACTCGGCAAGGAGCTTGCGCCATCGCATATTCCGGTAAATGCCATAGCCTGCGGTGTCATAGATACCGATATGAACCGCTGCTTTGATGAGACAGAACGCGCTGAGCTGGCCGATGAAATCCCTGCCGGACGCTTTGCCACAGCCTGTGAGGTCGCAGATATGGCTTACTCCGTCATCACTGCACCTGATTACCTCACAGGACAGATAATCACTTTTGATGGTGGCTGGATTTAAAATTGTAATTTTAATTTTCGTATTTTTTAGATATTTGTTGATTTTTGTAATTATTGTGTTACAATTCACTTATGAATAGTATAAATAACTTTCTATTAGAAAAGCAACTATCAACCATTAGTACAACTGTGCCTGACAGGCTTGATTATCTGATGAGGCTCCACAACTTGACCAACATTGCTCTTTCTGAAATCATGTGCTGTGCAGAATCAACTATTTCAGGCTACAGGACAGGCCGTAGAGTGCCTGACATTTTTGTCATTTGCCATTTAAGTACAATTTTTGGTGTCACACCCAATTATTTTCTTGGATTCACAGACGAAATTTGTCCAACTCACAACTGATTATGTGATATATACAATGCCTTCCGGTATCACTTCACAACCATCACCGGCTGCTGATGCAAATGTCACATAAAATATATTGAAAAATGAAAGGGGGAAATGTTACAGTCTAAGCCAAAACCGTAACGAAAAACAGCCCGGTGCACATATCACAATGTGTGCCGGGCTGCAGATTTTATTGTTATTCTGCCACAAGTATTATCGTGGTCCTTGCAGGAACTCTTATGGTGTTGACACCCAAAAGTTCTGTCTTTGCCGTGAAGTCCTCTCCGTCAAAATACTCTGCATTGGTGTTGGTGTCCACATGCCAGTGTTTTCCGTTCGGAAGCACCGGCAGCTGCATCACAAGCGGCTCCCAATATGCATTCATGCAATAGAATACAATATCATCCTCCGTGTCCTCCTCATTTCTTCCGGCATACATGATGCCAATAAGCTTTGTCTTGTAATCTGTCGAGGCATTAAACGGTGTACCGTTGTGCACACTGATTTCCGGGAACTGGCAGGATGAAGGCTTTGTCATCTTTCTGAGTATAGGATGCTCTTTCCTGAACTGGATCATATGACGCACGAAATCATGGATTTCCTTGAATTCCTCAAGCCTGCTCCAGTCGAGCCATGAGATGATATTGTCCTGACAATACGCATTGTTGTTTCCAAACTGGGTGTTGCAGAACTCATCGCCCGCAAAAAACATCGCCGGGCCACGGCTGCACAAAAGTGCTGCAAATGCATTCTTTATAAGGCGCCTTCTAAGTCCGTTTACATTTGGATCATCTGTCTCGCCCTCTGCGCCACAGTTCCAGCTATGTCCGTTGTTGTCTCCGTCTGTGTTATTCCAGCCGTTTTTCTCATTGTGCTTTTCATTGTATGAGTAAAGGTCATACAGTGTAAAGCCATCATGACAGGTCAGGAAATTGACTGATGCCTTGTGTCCTCTGCTCTCCGGGCTGTAAAGGTCGCGTGAGCCGGTGATACGTGTGATGGCATTTCCCGCCATACCGTCATCGCCCTTTAAAAAGCTTCTCATGTCATCTCTGTATCTGCCGTTCCACTCAGCCCATCTGTTCCATGATGGGAAGCTTCCCACCTGATACAGTCCGCCTGCATCCCAGGCCTCTGCTATGAGCTTCATCTTGCCAAGTACCGGGTCGAATGCCAGCGACTCAAGAATCGGCGGATTGGCCATAGGTGCACCGTTTTGGTCTCTTCCGAGAATGGAAGCCAGGTCAAATCTGAAGCCATCCACTCTGTACTCAATGGCCCAGTGTCTCAGACAGTCTATGATAAAGCTGCGCACAACAGGATGATTACAGTTCATAACGTTTCCACAGCCACTGAAATTGTAGTAGTGTGCATCCGGTGTAAGCATATAGTACACGTTATTGTCTATTCCCTTGAAGGAGAAGCACGGTCCCATCTCATTTCCCTCAGCGGTATGGTTGAACACCACATCAAGAATGACCTCTATGCCATTTTCCTTTAAAGCCTTTATCAACGATTTCAGCTCGTCTCCCTCGTGGTTGTGCTCCTCGTTGAAGGCATAGCTGGTATTCGGTGCAAAAAATGATACTGTGTTGTAGCCCCAGTAATTGTAAAGCTGCACACCATCGACCACTCTCGCGCTCTCCATCTCATCAAATTCAAAAATCGGCATGAGCTCCACTGCATTTATTCCAAGGTCCTTAAGATACGGAATCTTATCCTTCAAACCGGCAAATGTACCCGGTGCGCTGACTCCAGATGACTTATCCTTTGTATAGCCCCTCACATGTGTCTCATAAATCACAAGGTCCTCAAAGGGTTGCTCAAGCTGCTTTATGTTGCCCCAGTCAAAGCTGCTTTTTACAACTCTGGCTCTGTACTCAAAATCCTTGCCACCCTCCGGCTTTTCTCCCCATTTTCGCTGTCCAGTGACCGCTCTGGAATATGGGTCTAAAAGGACATTTTCCTCGTTAAACAAAAGTCCCTTTGCCGGCTCATAAGGTCCGTCAAACGAAAATGCATACTCAAATTCATCCGGCTTTATATCAAAAACAAGCATGGAGTAGGTATCTCCTATCCTATATGAATCAGGAAACGGAATCCTCGCATACGGTTTTGGTGCCTGTGGCTTGAACAATAAAAGAGTGCACCTTGTTGCTCCATGGGAATTGATGGTAAAGCTCACTCCGTTCGATGCCACGCACGCTCCGTACATTCTGAAAAAGCCCGGACGTATCTTAAATCCCTCTACCACATCAAGCGGCAGCAGGCCTGTATTTACTACATCCTCATGCTTTTCTTCTTTACTGCGCTCTCTCCACATATACATATTGCTCTTTGCTCCCTTACTATATTTGTATGATGGTACATGCTATTTGTTGCATGACTGCTTTTTATCTTAATTCGTAAAAAAATGATATTGTAACTATTCAGCCCTTCTTTTTCTCAGTGGTTCTGAATAGTTACCTACTGTTAATTTACATGCAGCTTTCCAAGCTCATCAATCTCTATATTACTACAATTTTGTGAATATGTGTTCATTAAATTGCATATCTCTTTGGCTTTTTCGCCCGAAGCCACTGTCGGCCTGAAATCATTGTATGAGCTTACGCTGCTTAAGGTGCATGGAATAATCTGCGCATCTATGCCCGGCTGCAATTCACCATTTATCAGAGTAAATGCCTGCTGATAAATCGCCGTGTTCTTGTCTGCCGGATTTTTATTGCCTCCGAAGCAGAAATTTCCAAGACTGTAGCATATCATTTTGCCGTTATAGACCTCCATCCCCTGCAGTACATGAGGGTGGTTTCCGACTACCAGGTCTGCTCCCCAGTCGATGATACGATGTGCTGCCGCCTGCTGATAGTCATTAGGGTAATGGTCACCCTCTATGCCCCAGTGACAGCATACGATAACTATCGCCGCTCCCTGTTCACGAAGCTGCGCTATACCGTTTTGGATATATGCCTCTCGGTCACCGTTTTGTGACAAAAGGCTGACCGACACTATTCCAATCCTTGTCCCATCAGCCGTCTCGTAAATACCGGTATGATCATTGAAGCCATACACTATCCCGGCATTGTCGAGCACATTTCTCGTATCGTCAAGTCCCTGCTGTCCATAGTCGTATGTGTGATTGTTTCCAAGACTGCAGGCCTCGATGGAGCTGCCCGTCATAATTCCGATGTAGCTAGGCTTTCCCTTAAGGTTCCAGCGCTTTTCTACACGCTCCGTCGCATCCGATAGCACACACTCCAGATTGATGAGTGTCATATCGTCAGCCTCAAAAATATCTCTCACACCGCCGAAAAAGTAGTCCTGTCCCTTTGAGTCATAATAAGAATTAAAGCTTCCGTCATAGCTTTGCTCCTGATTGTTGCCGAGTGTACAGTCTCCTGTAGCCGTAATCACTATGGTTGACATCTGTGACTGCTGTGTATCCGCTTCGGCTGCATCAGACTGTGTACTCCCTGTGCCTTGTGCTGTACTGTCAACTGCGTTATCGTCTTCTTTTTCGGTATCCGATGTGTCTTTAACTACATCCACACCATTCCGGTTAGCGGCTTCCTTTATATTATCTCCAATATATTCTTTTCCTATGAGTGCTCCTGCCATAATGATGCATAAAACCAAAAGCACACATAATAGAATTTTTAATCCCTTGTTTTTCATAGTTCTCCTCATATGTAATGTTATACTGTGTTATATTTGAAAAGGCTTTATTCAGAATCACCACACACCCTTAAAATATCAACCGTGTGCGCACTTGCTCCCATCAGGTCTGCTCTCTCACATGTTGAAAGATGATACTGTACAAACATATCAAACTCTTCCTCGTCAAGATCATTCAAAAATGGCCTGATATAATTTGCCGCTCCATCGGCTGCTATTATCTTTTCACGTGTAAGGGCTGCCTGTGCATTTAATGCCTCTATATCTTCCAATCGGACAAAACTGTACAAATCATTAGCTTTTTCTGTACAATGGAAGCTCTCATCGAGCATTCCACCCTCTATGCCCTCTTTTATATGCTTCTCCTTTATGGCATAGGTTATCACGCTGTACTCATTCATAATGTATGCCACAAGTATGTAACCGCCCGGTTTTGTCACCCTTTTTGCCTCATTCAATGCGGCAAGCTTTTCCTCTGCCGACTTCAGATGATACATAGGTCCGAATACGAGTGTGAGGTCAAATTCATCGTTTCCAAACTTTTTAAGCTTTGTGGCATTGCCCTGGTATGCCTTTACTTTATCGCTCTTTTGCTTCAGTCTGCCGAGGTTATGCTTAACTAACTCGAGTGCTGTCACATCATAGCCTTCCTCGGCAAGAGGCACTGAGTATCTGCCCGTTCCCGCACCTACATCCAGGATTTTAATCTGTGAGCGAAGATCAAGCTGCTTCTCATTCATCAGGTTGCCAAGACAATCGTGTATATACTTCATGGAGGTGATAAACTCTACCCTGCCGTGGCGGCTGTTCAGGCGCTTTTCCTCGTTGAATTTGTTATAGTATTCTTCTAATTCTGTCACGTATATTCCTCCCTGTATTATTCCTCGATATGCTCGCGTCCCTGCGCAATGATTGTGCGCACATGTCCGTCTGCAAGCGAATAAAACACTGATTTGCCCTCACGTCTGCTGTTTACGAGCTTGTTGGCCTTTAATATCCTAAGCTGGTGTGATATGGCGGACTGTGTCATGTTGAGCACCTTTGCAAGGTCGCAGACGCATACCTCCGCTTCAAACAACACAAAGAGGATTCTGATCCGGGTGGAGTCGCCAAATACCTTAAAAAGCTCTGCAAGGTCGTAGAGCTCGGTTTCCTCAGGCATTGTATCATTTACTATTTTCAGAAGGTCTTCGTGGATTTCGTTGCAGTCGCAGCATTCTATCTGTTCATTTATGTTTTCGCTCATGGTGGTGTCCTTTCTGCGTTATTTTTTCATTATTTTTGCGTTATTTTTACTTTATTGGCTATGGGGCGGGTGCTCCGCATAAATTGCATGTGCCTTCGCTCAGTATTTCGATATTAAGACTCTGTAGGAATTATGATTTCAGGTTTTGGCTATAGGACGCAACCGGCTTTTAGCGCCGTCCGTGGCGCTAACGCCTTGTCCGTGCGTCCATGCACGGACATTGCTGTGTTGTGACATAATTCCAACAGACTCTAAATATCTCCATATTCGCGATGTCACATGCAATTTCTGCAAGCACCCTTTGGTTTTGGCTCATTGAAGGGTATGGACGCGTCGTATTGGCAGGAGCGTAACTGCTCAGTGCCTTCGCAGTTACGGGGCTGGTCCGGATGCGTGTGGGGGCACTGCAGGAATTTACTTAGCTTTTGTTTATTAGCTATTGCCGTTTAATTGTCTTTTGTTACTGTCACACTTTCGTGTGAACAGTAACTTCTTTTATTATACGCGAAAGACAGAGTGCACCTCTTGGGTGCATTCTGTCCGGTATTTTTTATATAGTAGTTTTATGGCATTTTGATATCTGCATTTTGATATCTGCATTTTGATATCTGCATTTTGATATCTGCTCTTTGAGCTCTACCTTTTTAGAGCTTGTGTACGAATAATGCGCGGATTGCATTTAGCACTGCTATCACCATTACTCCTACGTCTGCAAATATTGCGAGCCACATATTGGCTATTCCGACTGCTCCGAGCACTAGGCAGATCAGCTTGATGCCTATTGCGAAGTATGTGTTTTCATATACTATTCGCAGGCATTTGCGCGATATTTTTATTGCTTTTGCTATCTTTAGCGGATCATCATCCATGAGGACGATATCTGCGGCTTCGATTGCCGCATCTGAGCCCATGGCGCCCATTGCAATTCCGATATCTGCTCTTGAGAGCACCGGTGCATCATTGATTCCGTCTCCGACGAAGGCGAGCTTTTCTTTGCTGCCCTTTCTTGCGAGCAGTTCCTCCACCTTTGCCACCTTATCACCCGGTAATAGCTCACTGTATACTTCATCAATTCCCAGCTCGGCCGCTACTGAGTCGGCTACTGTCCTCGAATCGCCTGTAAGCATTATTGTACCTTTTATTCCGGCTTTTTTCAATGCCTTTATTGCTGCCGCTGAGGTTGGTTTTATCTTATCTGAGATAAGGATATAGCCCTCATATCTGCCGTCTATTGCGATATGGACTATGGTGCCGACCTTGTCAGTTTCACTGTAGCTTAAGCCCAGCTTTTTCATAAGCTTGTAGTTTCCTGCCGCTACAGATACGCCATCTACCTTTGCGGTGATTCCGTGGCCGCTGATTTCCTCAACGTCTGTCACGCGGGTTCTGTCGATTCCCTTTCCATATGCCTTCTGTAAGCTCCTGCTGATTGGATGCGATGAGCTGCTCTCTGCAAGTGCTGCGTACTCGAGCACCTTTTCTCTATCGAGCGTATTGTCGTAGACTCCTGCCACCTCGAAAACGCCCTCTGTCATGGTGCCGGTCTTGTCAAATACAACGTATCTGGTCTGTGATAAGGTCTCAAGATAGTTTGAGCCCTTTACAAGAACACCCTCGCGGCTGGCGCCTCCGATTCCTGCAAAAAAGCTGAGCGGAATACTGATGACCAGCGCGCACGGACAGCTTATTACGAGGAATGTAAGTGCCCTGTATATCCATATGCCCCACTGTGGTTCAGCTGACATGAAAAGTATTCTGACAATCGGCGGCAGTATCGCAAGTGCAAGTGCACTGTAGCAGACTGCCGGAGTATAATATTTGGCAAATTTTGATATGAAGTTTTCTGATTTTGATTTCTTTGAGCTTGAATTTTCAACGAGGTCAAGTATCTTTGAAACCGTTGATTCGCCAAACTCTTTGGTCGTTTTAATCTTTAAAACACCGGACATATTGATGCATCCGCTGATTATCTCATCACCGCATTTTGCATCCCTCGGCACGCTCTCACCTGTAAGCGCGCTGGTGTTTAATGTAGATGAACCCTCAACTATCACACCGTCGATAGGAACCTTTTCTCCGGGCTGTACCACGATTACTGAGCCGATAGCGACCTCATCAGGATCAACCTGGGTGAGCTTTCCGTCCACCTCAATATTGGCATAGTCGGGTCTGATGTCCATGAGCTCACTGATATTCTTACGGCTCTTTCCGACTGCATAGCTCTGAAACAGCTCTCCTATCTGGTAGAAGAGCATAACGGCTATAGCCTCTGTATAGTCACCATTCTCATAAAGTGCAACCGCTATCGCACCCACAGTGGCAACCGCCATCAGGAAATTTTCATCAAATACCTGCTTGTTTTTGATTCCCTTAAATGCTTTTTTCAGGATATCGTATCCTATAACCAGATAAGGGACCATGTAAAGCAGGAACCTGATAATTCCCTTAACCGGTATGAAATGTAATATAATCATGAGTACCGCTGCGATTATGATACGCGCAAGTACTTTTTTCTGCTTTTTATTCATACGCCATAGCTCCATTCATTATAATCTCTTGATAATCACCCTTACTATAGCGCAGGCATTGAAATAATATCGTTTGTCATTCCTGCGCCCGGCAATTTATAAGAAAATCTCGCAGTCGTCCTCTACCTTTTTACAGTTCTTAAGAACCTCCTGCATAACCGCCTTTGCATCCTGTCCCTCTTCAAAATCAACGCTCATCTTTAGTGTCATGAAATTGACTGTAGCATCCTTTACACCTGCTGTATTCTTTGCGGCATCCTCCATCTTGTTGGCGCAGTTAGCGCAGTCTACATCGATTTTGTAAGTCTTCTTCATAGTGGTGTTCTCCTTATTTTCATTAATTATTTATTTTACTGTACGTTTTTTATTGAACATATGAATGATTGTTCATATGTTGATTTTATTATAGCACCTTTTGTACTGTTGTCAATACACAATATGCATCTAAACACAAAATTTATTCACATACTCTATTCACATAATTAATCTCATAGTTTATGATTCAGGCTTCATCTGTGATATTTTCTTTCCAGCTGCTTCCCTCTTCTATCCCATTTGCCGTAAGCCATTCATCCTCAACCTCTACATGACGCTGTCTGCCGTTTTCGTCCTCGAGATAAACCACGCATTTTGCTTTTGCGCCATCTGCTCTTTCCTCACAGCCAAAATCAGCCTCATATATGTGTGTTACCGTATACATCTGCACTCTACCTTCTTTCATATGATTTTGCATGACATCAATATATAGAAACTTCCCACATGTACAGGTGGATGTGTCCACTCTAAAATATCATGTGGGAAGCTTTTTTCAACTATATTTATGATTATAATGCCGCTTTAATCGCTGCAAGCAGCTCATCATATGTCTCATATGCAGGAAGCTCAGGGTAATCCTTCTTGATGGCATCTGTGCTTCTGAAAAGGAAGCCTGCCTTGCTTGCCTGTATCATGCCTAAATCATTGTGGCTGTCACCGCTTGCGATGGTATCGTATCCGATAGACTGCAGTGCCTTTACAGTTGTAAGCTTTGACTGCTCACATCTCATTCTAAAGCCTGTAATCTCGCCATCTTCAGCAACCTCAAGCTCGTTACAAAAGATTGTCGGCCAGCCGAGCTTCTTCATGAGCGGGCCTGCAAACTGTGAAAATGTATCACTGATGATGATTACCTGTGTGATTGAACGAAGCTCATCCAAAAAATCCTTTGCGCCAGGCATTGGATCTATCTTTGCGATTGTCTCTTGGATTTCTTTTAATCCGAGTCCGTGCTCCTTTAAAATATTTATTCTATAGTTCATGAGCTTATCATAATCAGGCTCATCTCTTGTTGTCTTCTCAAGCTCAGGAATGCCTGTCTCCTTTGCAAATGCAATCCAGATTTCAGGTACCAATACTCCCTCAAGGTCTAAGCATACAATATTCATTTTGATTCCTCCGTGTTTTTTATTCTGTGGATTTCGCTGAAGCTCAATATACTTGTCAGGTAACTATTTAAGCAGCCTTGAATAGTTACCTGATATTTAGTTCACCGATTTAATCCAGTAAAGTATATCATACAAGACGACTGTCTACAATAGAATTATACGTGATTTTCAAAGGATTTTTCAGTAAATCATTATTACCGTCCATTACGCTCGCTGGCTTTTGCACGCGCACCGGCTTCCGCTGAGAAGACGCCCTCATCATCTATAATATTTCCGCTCTCAACATGCTTTTTCAGGATATTGTTAAACGCATAATCCCAGATTTTCTCTGAGCCAAGTGCTGTGCGCTTATTTCTGCCGAGTATCTGCGACAGCTTTACACTGTGCTCACGCCATGAAAGCCCGTCCGATGCATCGTTTAGGAGCATTGGCTGGATATTGTCCATGGTGCGGGCAAATCTGGCTTCCGGTGTCTGCTGCGCCTCAAATTCCTCCCACAGCTCTAAAAGCGGCTCGCCCTGTTCCTTTGGCAAGAGTCCGTATATACGCTCCGCCGCCTTCTGCTCACGCTCATGCTGTGTGGCCTTGCCTGCCTCATCATAGGCATATGTGTCTCCTGCGTCAATCTCTACTATGTCGTGTATCAAAAGCATTCCTACTGTCTTTAGCACGTCTATCTTCTCATTGGCATACTCACTCAAGAGCATGGTCATGATAGCCATATGCCAGGCATGTTCCGCATCATTTTCCTTGCGGCTTGCATCAGCTAAATAAGTCTGGCGGAATATCTCCTTTTCCTTGTCGATTTCTCTGATGAAATCAAGCTGTTTTTCTAATCTTTTGTCTTTCTCATTTTCCTGCATTATTGTATCTCCACGTTAATTCTCACTATATTTGCAAATCTGCATCTTTTTACTATTATGATTAAAGGGTCAAAATACCTTTTGACCCTCATATCACTATTATGAATTAACCAATAATTTTGTCAAGCGGTCAATACAAATTACATCGCATCCTTCATTGCTTTAACATACTCACCGACATACTTTGGTGAAGCCTCACCATACTCATCGATTATTTTGATGATAGCAGAGCCCACAATGGCACCATCCGAGATATCTGCCATCTTCTTTGCCTGCTTGGGTGTTGAAATGCCAAAACCGATAGCACATGGCACATCTGTGTTTTCTCTGATTACCTTGACTATTGAAGCCAGATCTGTCTTAATCTCGCTTCTTGTACCGGTGACTCCGAGGCTTGAAATCACATAGATGAAGCCGGTTGCCTCCTTTGCTATCATTGCAATGCGATCCTTTGATGTAGGTGCGATAAATGAAATAAGGTCCACATCATATTTCTCACAGAGTGGTAAAAACTCTTCCTTTTCCTCATATGGGATATCCGGCAGAATGAGTCCGTCAATGCCTATTTCCTTACATGTGCTGATAAACTTTTCTGCACCGTATGAGTAAACCACATTTGCATATGTCATGAAAACCATAGGGATTGTGACATCTTTTCTCAAATCTCTCACAAGGTCAAAAACCTTGTCTGTTGTAACTCCGGCTGCAAGTGCCTTTATGTTGGCGCCCTGGATTACAGGTCCCTCTGCTGTAGGATCAGAGAATGGAATTCCAAGCTCTATAAGGTCTGCGCCGTTTGCAACAGCTTCTCTTACGATTTTTGCAGTTGTCTCTAAATTTGGATCACCACAGGTGATAAATGGTATAAATGCCTTGCCGTTTTCAAACGCACTTCTTATCTTACTCATAAATATTCTCCCCTCTGTATCTTGCTATTGCCGCGCAGTCCTTGTCGCCTCTGCCTGAAACAGTAACAACGATTATCTTGTCCTTGTCCATTGCAGGCGCCAGCTTCATGGCATATGCCACTGCATGTGATGACTCGATTGCAGGGATGATTCCCTCTGTCTTTGCGAGGTATTCAAAAGCATTTACCGCTTCATCATCTGTTACCGGTACATATTTTGCTCTTCCGATATCGTGCAGATATGCATGCTCCGGTCCGACTCCCGGATAGTCAAGTCCTGCAGAAATTGAATAAACCGGAGCGATCTGTCCGTATTTATCCTGACAGAAATATGACTTCATGCCGTGGAAAATACCAAGACGGCCTGTATTTACTGTAGCTGCAGTCTCAAAGGTATCTATTCCTCTTCCTGCTGCCTCGCAGCCGATGAGCTCTACACCCTCATCCTCTATGAAGTTGTAAAAGCTTCCGATGGCATTTGAGCCGCCGCCCACACATGCGATGACCGCATCAGGCAGTCTGTGCTCCTTTTCAAGCATCTGCTCCTTGATTTCCTTTGAGATGACCGCCTGGAAATCTCTTACGATGGTAGGGAACGGATGTGGTCCCATAACTGAGCCCAGGCAGTAATGTGTGTCCGAAATTCTCTTGGTCCACTCTCTCATTGCCTCCGATACGGCATCCTTTAATGTGGCTGTGCCTGATGTAACCGGGATAACCTCTGCTCCGAGCAGACGCATGCGGTATACATTGAGCGCCTGACGCTTTGTGTCCTCCTCGCCCATGAATACAACACATTCCATACCCATAAGTGCTGCAGCCGTTGCTGTTGCCACGCCGTGCTGACCGGCTCCGGTCTCAGCTATCAGTCGGGTTTTGCCCATTTTCTTTGCAAGAAGTGCCTGACCTAATACGTTGTTGATCTTGTGGGCTCCTGTATGGTTTAAATCCTCTCTTTTAAGGTATATTTTTGCTCCACCGAGATCCTTTGTCATCTTTTCTGCGTAGTACAGTCTCGATGGTCTTCCTGCATAATCATTGAGAAGCTCTGTGAGCTCTCTGTTAAATTCATGATCGTTTTTGTAATAATTGTATGCTTCTTCTAATTCTTTAACGGCATTCATGAGGGTTTCAGGAATGTACTGTCCTCCGTGAATACCAAATCTTCCGTTTGGATTTGTCATGATGTTTTCCCTTCTGATGTATATTTGTAAATATTTTGTTTTCTGTACTGAATAGTTACAGATATTCTTAAAACCATGAAGATACCTATATATCTCTATTAGCTTAATCGCAATTCATCAAGCTTAGCCTTTTTGTCGTCCGCTCTCATCAGTGTCTCTCCGATAAGCACTGCGTCAGCTCCGATTTCACGTATTGCCCTGATATCGTCTGTGCTCTTTACCCCGCTTTCCGATACAAATATGATGTCATCGGGAATCAGGTCACGAAGCTTTCTGCTGTTAGCTGTATCAACTGTAAAATCCTTCAGATTGCGGTTGTTGACACCTATTATTCTGGCACCGGCTCTTACCGCCATCCCTGCCTCTTTTTCATTGTGTATCTCCACAAGGGCGCTTATGCCAAGGCTGTCGCAGATTTTTATGTATTCACCAAGCTGCACCTCTGACAGTATAGAGCAGATTAAAAGCACCGCAGCGGCACCGAGTGTTTTTGCCTGATATATCTGATATTCATCAACCGTAAAATCTTTTCGGATGCACGGAATCGAAACCATTTTCGCAATCTCCTTAAGATACTCATCCGAGCCTAAAAACCACTTTGGCTCTGTCAGTACCGAGATGCAATCCGCACCTGCCGCCTCGTATTCCCTTGCGATTTCAAGATATCTGAAATCCGGCTCTATAAGCCCCTTTGACGGCGAAGCCTTCTTGCACTCGCATATGAAGCTCAAGTCATCCTTTTTGAGTGCTTTTTCAAATGCAAAATCACAAAGCTTTTCGTTTTTCATCTGAATCGCGATATTCTTCATTTCCTCAAGGCTTATTTTTTTCTTGTCCTCTGCCACGCGAAGCCTTGAATATTCTGCAAGCTGGTCTAAAATATTCATCGCTTTTCCTTTCCTGTTTTGTGTGCTTAGCTGTTGCTTACCTCAATGAGCTTATCGAGTGTTTCAAGTGCTTTTCCTGAATCAATGATTTCTGCTGCAAGCTCGATACCCTCTTTCATGCTGTCGGCCTTTCCTCCTATATAAAGTGATGCGCCTGCGTTCATGAGTACTGCATTTCTCTTATGGCCCTTCTGTCCGCCTAAGATATCACGTACGATTTTTGCATTTTCCTCAGGTGTACCGCCTTTTAAATCCTCCTTTGTACAGCGCTCAAAGCCGAAATCCTCCGGTGAGATTACTGTGGTTCTGAACCATCCGTCCTTTATCTCGCATATCTTGGTCGGTGCGCTCATGGAAATCTCATCGAGCTTATCCATGCCATATACTACCATTCCACGCTTTACTCCAAGGCTTACAAGCACCTGTGCAAGCGGCTCTACAAGATACTCATCATACACTCCGAGAAGCTGCATGGCCGGTGAACCCGGATTTGTGAGCGGTCCTAAAATATTGAATACGGTTCTAAAACCAAGCTCTTTTCTGATAGGTCCGACATATTTCATTGATGTGTGATATTTCTGTGCAAAGAAGAAGCACATGCCGACTTTATTTAAAAGTTCCACACATTTATCAGGGCTCTGGTCTATGTTGACACCGAGCGCCTCAAGACAGTCGGCTGTGCCGCATAATGAAGAGGCTGCCCTGTTTCCGTGCTTTGCCACCTTCATGCCACCTGCTGCCGCAACAAGTGCTGAGGTTGTTGAAATGTTGAAGCTCTGTGCATTGTCTCCGCCTGTTCCTACGATTTCAAACACATCCATACCTGTTTTCACCTGTACCGCATGCTCTCTCATGGCCGCTGCACAGCCTGCGATTTCGTCTGTTGTCTCAGCCTTTGCGCTCTTTGTGGAAAGAGCTGCAAGAAAAGCTGCATTCTGGGTTGGTGTTGTCTCACCGCCCATGATCTCATTCATCACTGCATATGCCTCGTCATATGTGAGGTCTTCTTTGTTTACGATTTTTACTATGGCTTCTTTAATCATGATTATGTCCTCCTGTATTCCGATGATATTTCGTTTATAATTTTGTTTATGATTTTGTTCTGCTATTTGTTTTCAATTCAACAACTAATATATAAATTCATTAAACGCTGCAATTTTCAATTAAGCTTTGATAAAATTACTAAGCATCTGCTTTCCGTCCGGTGTCATGATTGACTCCGGGTGAAACTGCACACCGTATATCGGATATTCCCTGTGCTCAACAGCCATGATCTCACCATCATCTGTAGTGGCTGTAATCTTTAGGCAATCAGGCATCGTGTCCGCATCTGCAGCAAGTGAATGGTAACGTGCTACCTTTGCTTTTTTCGGGCAACCCTTGAATAAAAGGCTTTCTGTGTCAAACGATGCATCCGATTGCTTTCCGTGCATGAGCTCCTTTGCATATGTGACTGTCGCACCGTATGCTGCGCATATCGCCTGATGTCCGAGGCACACACCAAGGATTGGGATTTCCTTTCCAAGCTCCTTTGCCACAGCTATTATCACGCCCGCATCCTCAGGCCTTCCCGGTCCCGGTGATAATATGATGCGGTCAGGCTTTAAATCCCTAATCTCTTCAACTGTCATCTCATCATTTCTGATTACTCTGATATCAGGCTCTATCTCGCCGATTAGCTGATACAGATTGTAAGAAAAGCTATCGTAGTTATCAATCAGTAAAATCATTCTTCCACCTCCTGTGAGACTTCCAGTGCCTTAAGAGAAGCCTTTGCCTTGTTTATGCACTCCTGAAATTCTTTCTCAGGATCTGAATCCGCAACGATTCCCGCTCCGCTTCTCACGAAAACCTTGCCGTTTTTCTTGTAGGCAATACGGATTGCAATACATGTGTCCATATTTCCGGTAAAATCTATATATCCAATCGCGCCACCGTAAATGCCTCGCTTGTTGTCCTCAAGCTCTCCGATAAGCTGGCACGCTCTGATTTTTGGCGCTCCTGAAAGTGTTCCTGCCGGAAGCACGGCCTCAATTGCATCGAGTGCGTCGTACTCTTCTCTTATCTCTCCACGCACTGTCGAGCCTATATGCATCACATGTGAATATCTCTCTATGGAATGAAGCTTTTCAACTTTTACAGTTCCGAATTTACTTACCTTTCCGAGGTCATTTCTTCCAAGGTCCACGAGCATGTTGTGTTCTGCGAGCTCTTTTTCGTCCTTAAGCAGCCCTTCCTCAAGCTTTTTGTCCTCCTCTGCTGTGGCACCTCTCGGCCTCGTGCCTGCCAGCGGGAATGTGTGAAGCACTCCATTTTCAAGCTTCACAAGTGTCTCCGGAGATGCTCCAGCAACCTCCACATCGGTTCCCGAAAAATAAAACATGTACGGCGAAGGATTTATCGTTCGAAGCACGCGGTAGGTATCAAAAAGGCTTCCCTCAAACGGTGCGCTCAATCTGTTGGATAAAACTATCTGGAAAATATCCCCCTCTTTGATATGGTGCTTTGCCTTCTCGACCATCTCACAATACTGCTCCTTGTCAAAAAGCGGTGTGACATCGCCCAGCAGCTTGCCACCCATATTCTGTTTTTTCTCTCCGTGCATCAGAAGCTCCCTAAGCTGCTTTAGCTCAACAATCGCTTTGTTGTAGCCTGTTTCCGGAGCATCAAGTGACATATTTGCGATTAATATTATCTTTTGGCACAGATTGTCAAATGCTATTACCTTATCAAAAAGCATCAGATCAACATCCTTGAAATCCTCTGTATCCCTTGCTTTTCCTCTGATGCTTTTCTCCTTGTAGCCCAGATAATCATACGAAAAATAACCTACAAGGCCACCTGTAAACGAAGGCAGATAATCAAATTTCGGACTCTTGTACTCTGAAAGAATCTGTCTGATGTACTCTGAAGGATTTTCCGTCTCAACCGAAAGCTTTCCAAGCTTCATGTGACCATCTATGCAGTTAATCTCAAGCTTTGGATCATATCCCAAAAATGTATATCTTCCCCAGGCTTCATTGGCTTGTGCTGATTCAAGCAGATAACAATGTGTTGAAACATTCTGCAGAATCCTCATAGCCTCTATAGGTGTGATAAAATCTGATAATATCTCACAGCTTACAGGGAGAATGTCATACTTCCCAGTTTTTGCTATTTCTTTAACTTCGGTCAGTGTAGGGAAAAATTTCATATGCTTACCTCCAAATTTTATGTTTGTGTGAACAAATGCCCAACATACAGCTCGAATTCGCCTTTTCAAGGCTTCTCCGCAGCTTGCGCTGCTACAATTCTCGCTTTATGTTGTGCAGTCCAATGTTCGTTCGCAAGCTTGCATGCGAGCATGCAGACTTGCAAACTCCATTGTCCCTCTTTGTTCACTAAAAAACGCCCTTGACAGAATTTTAGTTCTGTCAAGGACGAATAATCTTAACTATCCGCGGTGCCACCTTGAATTCACGATAAAGCTCGTGCGCTTGGCAGGATACCAACATATCCCGGGCAAATGACGTATGCCCACACGTCGCAGAATACTCTGGATGAATGATAAATCCATTTGACTGCGCCCTCAGCGGTCCATTTGACAACTTGTTTCACACCTGATTCTCAGCACCACAGGCTCTCTGTAAAGGCATCATTGCCGTTATCTCCGCTTCAACGGTTTACAACTTATTAAATTGTCGAAACAGTTTAAACTGTTTTCACTTCTTTAACGATTTAATACTTTATCTTGCTAAATTTGTTTAGAGTTTATCACTCCTGTTTGTGTTTGTCAACATACATTTTACATTAAAATATACTCCATCTGGCGTTCCTTTGTCTTAAGCCCCATCTTCTCATAAAATTTCTCAGCAGATGTGTTTCCGCTCCATACATTGAGAGTGACCTCGTAGCAGCCGAGATGCTTTGCCTCATTCTTGACATATTCAAAAAGCTGCTCTCCGATATGCTGTCCTCTGGTCTTTGCATCTACACACAGATCATCTATGAAAAGTGATGTAAACGGCACCATATTGTTGGAAAACGGCTGCTGTCTTATCTGACAGAATGCATATCCCATGCATACATCGTCATCATCTGCCGCAACATATATCGGCTTTGTATCGTCCTTTATCATTATTGCAAGCTCTTCATTTGTATATTTTGTCGTTCCCGGAATAAAAATATCCGGTCTGATATCGGCATGGATCTGAAGCACCTGCTCTAACAATTCTATAAGTCTTGGTATGTCTTTTTCGTGTGCTCTTCTAATATTCATTTTTGAGAATCATCCTTCCTGTTGTCGTTAATGTATAGTTTTTATATTTCAAAATAAATCCAGCATATTATCGAGATAAATGTGCTCTCTGACATGTATCTGATACTGTGGCTTCGTCATATAGTAAAGCAGAAATTCAAGTACCATGGCACTTCCAAGCCCTCTACCCTCTATTTTAAAATTGCTAAAGCCCATCGGCAGATAAGTGTTCTTTATATCGTCTACTCCTATAAATCCCGGATTTTCCATCGCCTTCGAAAAGAGATATCCCTGCCCTGCATCAGGTGCAGTACAATAGTGCTCCGGGCAATCCTCGCCCAGATTTTTGCGGCTAACCGTCTCGTAGCATTTCTTCCTGTCCGTGCAGCCAAACCAGCAGCACTCATTGCACAAAAATTCTACTTTTTCCTTTTGATGCTGTGATAGTGCTTTCAGATTGTCAAATGATTTGTTCAACCTGAAATCCGGTACTACATAGCGGAATTCCTCTCTGTTTAGCTCATTTTTAAATTCACTGAAATCCGTCAGAACCTTTGTGGTTGAAGACACAAAATAAAAGTCAGGGTAGTTTTCTTTTATGTAATCAAGCAGAATATCTGAGTAGATGATTATGCCGTTTCCAAAGCCCCTGCTTCGCTCATTATCTCTGCCTATATCAAATATCCTGCACAGTTCGTTACATTTTTTGTCAAGAAGATGCTCCTTAGTAAGCAATGAATTGCTAAAGGTAAGTCTCGCGGATATCCCATATTCCTGCATCAGCTTAAGCACTTCCTTCAAATCGTGCTCACCAAAACCGACGCGGCCTCCGCCCCATATGCAGTCTGCCGGTGCACCGTATATTGAGCCTATGTCGCACCAGTCATAGAAATATTCCCGGTGCTTGCGGTACAGTGGGAGAAATTCTTTGTATAATTCATAAAATTCAAACAATCCAGGTAGATGATAATACGCTTTCATTTTGACTCCTTATTTTAATCCGTACCAGACTCTCAACAGACTCTAGTATACTTCTCCCAAATGTAAGTGTAAAATCCCGGAGCGTATTGTATGCTTTGATAGCATATCAATATCACGCTCCGGGGTTTCTATTTACGCCTGATTTAGTTTAAGAAATTCTGTATGATAACTTCCTCTGCCTCTTCCTCTGTAAGTCCGAGTGTACGGAGCTTGAGAAGCTGCTCGTCGTTTATCCTGCCAATTGCTGCCTCATGTATGATAGCCGCATCGATATTTTTTGCCCTGATTTCAGGGATTGAACCGACCTCTGCATGATCCATGATGATAGAATCACACTGGATATGAGCCTGGCATTTGCTGTTACCGATAGCATTTGGATGGAAGGTCTGGACTGAGTTTCCTTTTCCTACGGATCTGGAAACAATCTGTGCAGAGCTGTCCTCTCCGTTTAACTGCACCTCGATATTTGACTCCGCCTTCTGATCTCCATCTGTCATGAGACGCTCTGTGACATAGAGCTTTGCGTCCTTTCCAAGCTCCACATTGGTCTCACGGACTGTAGAATCAACACCCTTTATCTGTGCTGTATCGAGTGTAAAAACAGAATTCTCACCCACAAATATATTTGTTACAGGGTTGAGTACTCTCGCACCTGTTCCGTTTCCCTCGCCGTAGTGCTTTTCCTCATATCTGACATTCGCATTTTTGCCTACATGGAAGGTATGGATGCCGTCGTGTCTGCTCTCGTTGCAGCCGCTGTTGTGGATTCCGCAGCCTGCCACAATCCTTACATCTGCACCATCTTCCACATAGAAATCGTTGTATACAAGGTCTGTCATGCCTGATTTGCTGAGTACTACTGGGATATATACAGCCTCTCCATCCGTCTTTCCATCAATATAAATATCAATGCCGGGCTTGTCCGTCTTTTTCTTTATCTTGATATGCTCGCTGTCTCCGTGGCAGATTGATGTGCCGTTTTCACGCAGATTAAAGGCACCTGTCTGACTGAATTTATTATCATTTATGACGTCCAATACGCCCTCTGTTACGTTGTCAAGCTTTACCATATTATGCTCTTCCCTCCAGTCTCTCTACGCATTTGTGACATTTCTGTACACCATTGAGATAAGGCAGCACCTCGTCATTTGTGCCGATTTTCTTGATTTCTCCGCCATCAATTATCATGATGCGGTCTGCCATATTTATGATTTTCTCCTGATGTGAAATCACTATGAGGCTCTGCTTTTTCTCAGTATGGATTTCCTCAAATTTCTGTATGAGCATTGAAAAGCTCCACAGATCGATTCCAGCCTCCGGCTCGTCAAATATACAAAGCGAATGCTCCTTGGCAAGCACTGATGCAATCTCAATTCTCTTCATCTCTCCACCTGAGAGTGTGCCGTCAATCTGGCGGTAAATGTAATCCTTTGCACAGAGTCCTACCGCGGTGAGAAGGTCGCAGCACTCCTTGTCTGAAAGCTCATCCTTTGCTGCAAGCTTGAGCAGCTTCATGACTGTCATTCCCTTAAATCTCGGTGGCTGCTGGAATGCAAAGCCTATTCCCGCATTTGCCCTGTGATTGATGTCGAGCTCTGTGATATCCTGTCCGTCAAGTATAATCTTTCCGCTGTCCGGTGTCTGAATACCTATCAGGGTCTTTGCCAGAGTGGATTTTCCACCTCCGTTTGGTCCGGTAATGACAAGCATTTCTCCGTCCTCTACCTGAAATGATATATTGTTCAGAAGGCATTTCTTTCCGCCCTCATCATCTACGTTTAAAGTTAAGTTTTCTGCTTTAAGCACGATTTTCACCTCATTTTTATTTATGATACAGCATAAAATCCTTCTCCTGCTGTTCTTATTACTTTTTCCGTTTACCGTTCACATTCACACATTAGTATGCCCGGCAATGATTACAGTATAACATAATAGTAAACGTTTACAAGGTATAAACTCTCTGGTACTCGCTAAAATACATATTGTGGCTTTTTATAAAAAGTTTGCTTATCTACTAATTTCCCTTATCATTGAATACTCATTGCACAAGGTTCCGTCATTTTGTCTGATAGAATTAAATTTGATGCCGGTTATCCTGAAGCCCATCTTCTCATAAAGTGCTCTCGCCCTGCTATTGCCCTCAATAAAATCCAATTCCATCTGCAATATATCCGGATTGCTTTCTGCTATTTTTATCATTTCCCGGAACATTCTCGTTCCGATCCCCTGATTCCAGAATTCGCTCAGCAAACCGATTGCCACATTTGCCCTGTGTCCGGTTTTCGCGCGTTTATTCCACCAGACCATGCAATTTCCGGCAATTTTTCCATCTGCTTCACAAACCAGCAGCGTATGTGTATCCGACAAATTGCAGCTATTTATGAAATCAATCTCCTGCTCGATGGTCCGTGTCTCACATTCTTCCGGTGTCCTCAGTAAGAAATCCGTTTCACCGGTTGACTTTTTCATGTACTCTATAAGAGCTTTGGCATCCTTTTCATTTGCACTTCGCAAAATGGCAGTTCTGCCGTCTTTTAATTTAAATTCGATATCTTTTATTATCATATTTTCTATAGTACCAACTTCCTATTGATTTATCTTTGGAAAAATCTTCCGAGAGAACTAATTTAAATGTAAAAAATGTAAAACCGGGCACGATATCCTGCCCGGTTTACACTATCCATAATAACTGTTAAGCATCACACCTTGCATATTCACACAAAAGCTCATTGCAGGTGTCTTCTCGCTTCTTAGAAAGCTTCATAAAACACTTTGTCTTAGAAAACTCCGTCTATAAAGCCCTTCATATCATCCTTAGACACAAGACCAATCTGCTGACCGGCAACCTGACCGCCCTTGATTGCAATAACTGCCGGAATATTCATTATACGATACTCTCTTGCCAGATCAGGATTCTCGTCCACATCAATATTGTAAAACTCCACATCTGTGATTTCATCAGAAAGCTGCTCCATTACCGGCGCAAGCATCTTGCATGGACCGCACCACTCTGCCGAAAAATCAACAATGATAGCCTTATTATTTTTAACCTGTTCAAATTCACTGCTATTAATCTTCTTTACCATAGTTGTTCTCCTTCCATCTGTCGAACGAATTATTTTCGTTGCACCTATACAGCAATAAAAAATAACTGCTATACTATAGTACACCAAATAAGAAATAACAATGCATCAGAAACTTATTATTCGATGTACTAGCACTACTATAATACATAAATCAGATTATGTCACATAAAAATATTATAAACCGTAAAATTTATCATTTACCACGATTAATTCTTTTTGTGCTCTGCCATGTAGGCCTCTATATCCTCCGTGGTTCTGATGATATCCTCCGACAGACACACTGCACCGTCCTCGGTGATAAGCACATCATCCTCTATCCTGATACCGATTTCCCATTCATCTATATACAGTCCCGGCTCATCACTGATGATTGCTCCCGGACGAAGCCTGCTGTTTGAGTCAACTGTCACGTCATGCACATCAATTCCCAGATGGTGTGACACGCCATGCATGTAATACTTAGAAATCTCTACAGAATTCTTTATAAGTCCAAGCTTCATAAGCCCGTCTGCAAGCACATCCTTACATACTTCATTTAATTCCTTTGTAGTCATTCCCGGCTTTGCAGCCTCGACAATCTTTCGGTTTGCGGCAAGCACAATATCATATACCTGTTTCTGGCGCTCGGTAAATATGCCATTTACCGGATATGTTCTCGTAATATCCGAATTGTAGCCATCTATTCTGGCTCCAAGGTCAAGAAGCACCAGCGTTCCGTCCTCCATCGTCTCACGGTTTGTGTCATAGTGAAGCATTGTTCCATTCATTCCGCTTCCGGCAATTGTTGGAAACGCTGTCCACTCTGCCCCACCGCGTCTTATGATATATTCAAAATCTGCTTGTGCCTGATATTCCTTCATGCCCGGCTTTAAATTAGCCATCACATTGCAGAGTCCGTCCTTTGTAAGTGCAATTGCCTTTTTTGTGAGCTCAATCTCATCCTCATCCTTCTGCATACGCTCCTCTGCCACAAGCGGGAAAAGATTCTTCACAGCAACTCCCGGATAATCCGTCTTAAATTCATTGGCTTTTACCACATTGTAATCCGGCAAATCCACTTTCTGATGACGATACGTGTCAAAATATGCTGTGTATACATCCTCACGCGTCATTATCCTGTCCAGTGTGCTCTCAAGCTCATAAATATATTCTATCTCATCAATTCCTGATATTTCCTCGGCTTCCTCCATAGTCACCTTTCTGCCGTACCAGCGCTCCATCGTAGGGTCTGCCTCCTCTATGAAGAGCATTGTCTTAGCAGGCTCTACACATTTATCCAGGACAAGGACCATGTTGTCACGTCTAAGTCCGGTCAGATAGAAGAAATTGCGGTTAGCCTGTGCTGTAAATAAATCATACTCATCTGCACTCACATGGTGCTCGATGCCTGAGTACAATATTGCTATAGAATTGTCCTCCATCTTGTCTAAAATTCTTTGTCTTCTGCTTTCAAAATCCATTTTGCTGCCTCTTATTCTCATTATTTGTAATGCCTGTTCAAAACATGTCACTGACATTCATACGACCTTACGTTATCACAATATGAGTATTATTACAAGCCATTTGCTCCACGCTATTACATGAATCAAAGGTTTTCTATATTTACATATTTTCTTTTCCCATTTGCATACTCTACATAAGCCTGTTTCTTTTCATTATCATAACCGGCTATAGGTTTTTTACATATTTTCGCTTTATTTATTGCTGCCTTAACAGCTTCAACTGCCCTTTCGTCCATTTCATTATCCGATTCTGTCAATGTACTCTTCTCTTCTTCTCTGGATACAACTTTTATGATTCTACCACTTTTGGTGCTCACAGTTGTCATATAATCACTCCCTCTGTTTTGATTAATATTTAAATATATTATCTATTATACTTGTTTACTTTTTATTATAATATTTATTTTATCATAATTCACACAAAAAACACCCCAGAACCGAAGTTCTGAGGTGTAATATACTCTTGATATTCTCTTTTCCGAAAAATTATCGCTTGCTGAACTGCGGAGCGCGACGAGCTGCTTTGAGGCCGTATTTCTTACGCTCTTTCATACGTGGATCACGTGTTAAGAATCCAGCAGACTTAAGAACCGGTCTGTACTCTGAATCTACCTGAAGGAGTGCACGAGCGATTCCGTGACGGATTGCTCCAGCCTGTCCTGTGTATCCACCACCACGAACGTTAACTAAAACGTCGAACTTGTCAACTGTCTCAGTTGCAACTAATGGCTGGCGAACAACTACCTTTAATGTCTCAAGACCAAGGTACTCATCGATATCTCTTTTATTGATTGTAATCTTTCCTGTTCCAGGTACTAAATATACTCTAGCAACAGATGATTTTCTTCTTCCTGTTCCGTAATACTTTGTAGTAGCCAATTTACTTTACCTCCTATTAAAACTCTAATGTCTCAGGCTTCTGAGCTGCATGTTTGTGATCTGGTCCAGCGTATACGAATAACTTTGTATACATCTGACGTCCAAGAGGTCCCTTTGGAAGCATTCCCTTTACAGCGTACTCGATAACGCGCTCTGGGTGCTTGTTCATCATCTCTCTTAATGTTGTCTCTTTCATACCACCGATATAATCTGAGTGATGATAGTAAATCTTCTGGTCTAATTTCTTACCAGTAACCTTAACCTTGTCAGCATTGACAACGATTACATAATCACCTGTGTCAATGTGTGGTGTAAAGATTGCTTTATTCTTTCCTCTTAATACTTTAGCAACTTCTGATGCTAAACGTCCTAATGTCTTACCTTCAGCGTCTACTACGTACCATTTTCTGTCGATTGTAGCAGGACTAGCCATAAATGTTTTCATCGGTTTTCCTCCTTAAATGATTCGATTACTTTTAATGCCGATGCCTCTTGAAATCGCGTATGTCCGGACGCCACTTCCTTTTTGACATCTTATAGTCCTCTGTTCCATCTCAGATGACTATCATTATCTATACTAAATGGTTGCCGGGGCTTTGGCTTCCATTTATCTACTTTTACAGACCTAGATATTATACTTGCGTAACCGGCTGTTGTCAAGTGTTTTTTACCCTTATTTTCGGCTTTTTCTTTAAGCTTTTTCTTTAAGCTATTTCTTGAAACTTTTCCTTTAAGTTTTTCTTTATGTTTATACTTTTTTTAAAACTGCATATATACAAAATCAGCCGGATTCACTCCCGGTCCGTAGTAACCGAATATTATTACTATAAAGATGCCAAGATATATTATCGCCCAGCGAAGCGGCAGCTTTCTTGAAAGTATGAAATCGCGCATATCGAGCTTTTTATTTTCCTCAACGAAGCTGATAAAGAACCACAGCAGAGTACATATTATAAGTAAAAGTATATCGTACTCGTCCAGTCCGCATGCTCCGAGATTTAAAATGATGTTGTTTATTCCAAGCTCGCTGATATGGAAATCCGTGACTGATTTAAAAAGCATGTGAAATGCAGTCGACGCATTTGCAGCTATGTCAAAATAGTAGCCTACCAGTATGAGCATAAAGGTCCAAATCACTGATACAATCGTTGCAAATATACCCTTTTCCCTGAGGCCGGTCAGCTTAAAAAAGCCGCCTGCCACCTTTTTGCTTACCGGAGCAAAAAGCTCTGCAAGCATAATGACAATGCCATTCCAGAGTCCGAAATACAGGTATTTCATATTGGCACCATGCCATACTCCGATGACGATAAATGTGATGACACTCGCGATGCAGCCCGGCAGCACCTTACTGATATGCGCACCAAATCTCGGCTTTAGCCATTTGCCAAAGTTCAGGAAACGCTTTGAGATTGAAAGCGGGTAGAAGATATAGTTTCTGCACCAGTCTCCAAGAGTCATATGCCAGCGGTGCCAGTACTCTGTGAGTGAGCGCGAAAAATACGGATGGTTGAAGTTTGTTGACATTGTTATGCCAAACATCTCCGCAATACCGCGCACTATATCGATTCCTCCCGAGAAATCCGCATATAGCTGCAGCGCATACACTACTGCCGCAAAAAATACATAAGTGCCCGAAAAATCCATCGGCTTATCCATCACAAAATTGATGATATTTACCGCGCGGTCGGCTATCACAAGCTTTTTCATGACTCCCCAGAGCACCAGAAGCGCACCCTTTTGCAGATTTTCAAGTCTCAGGGAATGTCCCTCGTAAAGCTGTCCCGCAAGCTTATCATATATCGCAATCGGTCCCTGTATGATCTGTGGGAAAAATGACACGAACAGCGCTACCTTAAGAAAATTCTTTTCAGGCTCGACAATTTCCCTGTATACATCCATCACATAACCCATGGACTGGAAGGTGTAGAAGGATATGCCAAGTGGAAGCAAAAGTCCAAGCTCGCCCGCATATGGTATATATTTAAGGAATGCCAGAATGCCGAAATTGCAAAGCAGCGCAAAAAGCATGACTGCCACTCTCTTTTTTCTGCCCTTCTCCTTGTAGTCCTTTCTGGTCTGCCTGTCCCAGTCCTCCTTATGGCTTTTTACGATAGCATTCTGCTTCTTTAACAGCTTGTCAATCCATATTGTTGAGCCATAGGTGGTGCATATTGTGAAAATGATAAAAAGCACATACCACTTACATATAATCACATAGTATGCCATGCTTCCCGCCAGAAGCACATACCAGCGGTATTTCTTCGGAAAGCAATAATATAGTACAAGCAACACGATTACAAATATCGCATATTTTAATGAAATGAGTTCCATTTTATTTACTCCAAATCTATTTTCTAATGTAATACTGCCGGACATACTTTAATTAACAGGCAGTATTTATTTTAAAGTCCATACACTATCATGCTATTTTTTTACCGGGGTATTTAACTCCTTTGCAGGCTTTGCATCGTTGTTCGTATCTGCTACCTTATTTGTCGCAAGGCTTGACGAAAAATTATAAGGCAGATACACGGACATCTCAAAATAATGATTGCCCAGACTCAGATCCGTATCCTTTGCGCAGGCACTTATCACCTTGTCAGCGCGCCTTGCGCACTCGCCCCATGCACTCTGAAGCTCCGGTGAGTGGTCTGCATCAAGCCTGTAATTATCAGACAGATATTTTCCCATATATGCAGTGAATTTGAGGCTTCCATTTATATTCAGGTGCTCTGAATTGTAGAAATCATCCCTCTCATTGATTCCGATAAGTTCCTTATCGCCTTCAAAGCTCGCAAAATCATAGCCATAAGACTCCACCAGCTCCTTCACGTCGCAAAGCACCTGCGGATTCTTTATCTCCTTCTCATGAGGGAACCTCGCAAAAAGCACCTTTTCCACCCCCTGTGCTTTACAATACTCAAGCAGATCAGTCATATACGCTCTGCTCTTGTCGGTAAAGTAGAGCTTTTTCTGCTTGCCTGATGGACAATCGGAATATTTTGCAATAGATGAAAAGCCCTTCATGCATGATGATTTTGCAAAATACATTCCAACTCTTGTGGCAAAGGTGTGTGCACATTTGTCAATATCCTTCCAATTGCTGTGATATAGCTTTAAAGGGTTTCTAAAGTTATCCTGCTCATCCTTTGGCACAATCTCTTTTATTGTATCAAGCCTGTTTTCCTCATTATGGATATTGTCTATCCAGCTATGCAGCTTTACCGTCCTTTCGTAATAGCTGTCATTTTGTAAAAAGCCATTCACTTCAAAAACCACAACCTTCGGATGCTGTCTGGTGAGAGCTTCTCTGAGCATAGATTTGTACAGACTGCCGGGCACTCCTGATACCCCAAGCGAGTATGATGTGTATCCATAATTCTTCCAAGCCTCGGTTGCACTGTAATCAGCGTATACCTCGCTGGCTCCTATCATCATCACATCAATTGTGTTCTTCGGCTCCTTGTAAAAGCCCTCTATAGTCGCAATATTGACAGCATCTGTCATCTTAAAAAATGTCGAGACAAACGAAAACAGCACGACAAATACCAGGGCAAATGCTCCTATACGGATTACCTTACGGTGTCTGCCTTTTCCTTCGTCTGTGCTGTTTATGGGTTTGTTTTTTATAATTTTCTCTTTTACTTTTGTAAATCTCATAACCGTCTTCATCTCCAAGCTTCTTTTTACCGTACCGTGTATTAATAGTAACGACATTATAGCCTATTATTGAAGCAAAAAACGGATATTCCAAAAATCTTAATATAATATTAAAAATCTAAAACTGTTACTCATACTTAAGTCCTATCATTGTAAGCCCTTGGGCCGGGGCTGTAGGACCTGCTGCTGCCCTGTCTGTTGCAGCTATTATGCCCTTCATCGCATCGGCCGGCATATCGCTTCCACCTATCTTCACAAGTGTTCCTGCGATTATACGCACCATATTGTACAAAAAGCCGTTTCCTGTCACACGTATTGTGATGATGTCACCGGCCTTTGACACCGTACAGTCATATATCGTGCGGACTGTGGTCTGTGCCTGCGAGTTTGCCGAGCAGAAGCTTGCAAAATCATGCTCTCCTATAAGATATTTTGCAGCCTCACTCATCTTGTCTGTGTCAAGCGGATAATGATAGAAATATGTGTCAAGCCTGCGTGTCGGATTTCTGAATCTCGCATTTAATATGCGGTATTCATAGGTTTTACGGCTCTTTGAGAAGCGTGGATGAAAATCATCGCTTACCTCACAGGAATCGACCACCACTATATCCTCCGGCAGCTTCTGATTCAGTGCATACGATATCTTTTCCGCCGGCATGCGGGTATTGGTGTCAAACATACACACATTTCCAAGTGAATGCACTCCAGCATCGGTGCGGCTTGCTCCTGTCACCTTTATATCCTCCTTTAACAGGCGGCTCAGGTGCTCGTTTAATACCTGCTCAATTGTTATGCCGTTTGGCTGTATCTGCCAGCCGCAGTAATTTGTGCCATCGTAGGCTACAATCATTTTTACACGCATATATCTCTCCTGTTATGGCTGCACTATCTATTTCACTATCTGAAAATAAGATTGCCCAGATTCACCGGCAGAAGGATTCTAAGCACTATCACAACCGCTAAAAACGCAAATATGAAAAGATATGCTATTTTATCGTCCTTTTCATATACGAGCGGCTTCATCTTTGTCCTGCCCTCTCCACCATTGTAGCATCTGGCCTCCATGGCCATTGCAAGGTCATCCGCACGCCTGAATGCCGATACGAAAAGCGGCACTAAAAGAGGCACCATGCTCTTTGCTCTTTTTATGATATTTCCATGCTCAAAATCAGCTCCTCTTGCCATCTGTGCTTTCATTATTTTGTCCGTCTCCTCAATAAGGATTGGAATAAAACGAAGCGCTATCGACATCATCATGGCTATCGCATGCACCGGAACATGTATTTTGTTTAAAAAGCCCAGTGATTTCTCAAGACCGTCCGTGAGCTGGTTTGGTGTGGTGGTGAGTGTCATGAGCGAGGTTCCTATAATGAGCAGCACAAGTCGTATCATCATGGTTGCTGCATTTATCAGTCCGGTGTCAGAAATGTGCAGTATACCGTACTCCCAGATAGTGTACTCTCCCTGTGTGAAAAACACGCTGAAGCATGCTGTAAAAAGTAGCAGTATTATAATGGATTTGAGTCCCTTTACCATGAACTTAAAGGGCACCTTCGAAATCTTTATAACTGCGGCAAGCGCGGCAACTATAAACAGCACACCGGCTATTCCCTTGTAGGAAAACAGCGCAATAATATATATAAGTGTTGCGAAAAGCTTTACTCTTGGGTCCAGTTTATGTATTGGCGACTGAGCCGGATAATACTGGCCTATGGTAATATCACGAATCATTTTTGTATTCCTTCCTCATAATTTGTATCAAAATGTCAGCATTGGTGAGCTATTTAAAGGCTTTTAGTATTGAGTCCCTCGCCTCCGCAACTGTCGTTGCCGAAAGGTCAACCGGTATGCCCTTTTTTGCCAGATCATGCATCAGATATGTGACCTGCGGTGCTGCAAGTCCGACTGCCTCGAGCTCCTTGTAGTGTGAGAATACCTCCTTCGGCACTCCGTCAAACATCACCTCTCCTGAATTCATAACAATGATGCGGTCCACATACTCCGCAACATCCTCCATGCTGTGTGATACGAGTATGATTGTAATACCCAGATCCTTTTTCATCTGTAAAAGCAGTCCCAGTATCTCATCTCTGCCCGCAGGATCCAGTCCCGCTGTCGGCTCATCGAGTATGAGTACGTCAGGGTGCATTGCAAGTACTCCAGCTATGGCTACACGCCTTTTTTGTCCTCCGGACAAATCAAACGGCGGCTGATAGTAGAGATCCTCCGGAAAATGTACATTCTGCAGTGCCTCATAGGCTCTTAGCTCCACTGTTTTCCTATCGAGCCCCTGATTTTTCGGTCCAAAGCATACATCCTCAAAGTTGGTTGTCTCAAAAAGCTGATGCTCCGGATACTGGAACACCATCCCCACCTTGTGACGCAGCTTGCTTAAATCATAATCATTGTCATATATATCCTGTCCATTGTAGTATATATGACCGCTTGTCGCCTTCAACAGGCCGTTCATATGCTGGATAAGTGTGGATTTTCCCGAACCGGTGTGACCGATTATTCCGATAAACTCTCCATCATTTATCTCAAGGCTTACATCCTTAAGTGCCTGCACCTTGTAGGCTGAGTCGGCACTGTAGCAATAGTTTATGTGATCTAGAATTATTGACATATTTTCTCCCGCCTATCTGTTTTTCAGCGCAACAAGCGCATTTACAAGTTCTTCTCTCGTCAGGATTCCATCAGGGATATCAAGCCCTGCCTTTTTGAGCTCATCGGCTACCAGTGTCACCTGCGGCACATCAAGCCTGTGCTCCTTCAGCTCGTCCACCCTTGAAAAAATCTCACGCGGTGTGCCATCCATGACCACCTTGCCCTTTTCCATGACATAGACATGGTCTGCGCCGACCACCTCCTCCATGTAATGGGTGATGAGAATGATGGTCACGCCCTTTTTCTTATTGAGCTCATGTGCTGTGGCTATGACCTCCTTGCGGCCGTTTGGGTCAAGCATGGCTGTAGGCTCGTCAAATACTATGCATTTTGGCTCCATTGCCACAACTCCCGCGATTGCCACACGCTGCTTCTGTCCTCCGGAGAGCTTGTTCGGTGAATGTGTGCGGTACTTTGTCATACCGACAGCCCTTAGTGCATAGTCCACGCGCTGCCAGATTTCATCTGTCGGCACACCGATATTCTCAGGTCCAAAGCCCACATCCTCCTCCACGACATTGGCGATAATCTGATTGTCGGGATTCTGGAAAACCATACCTGCACTTTTCCTGACAGGTATGACATTCTCTTCCTTTGACACATCCATGCCATCCACCCATATGGTGCCGTCGCTCGGCGCAAGAAGTGCATTGATATGCTTTGCAAGAGTTGATTTTCCTGAACCATTGTGACCGAGGATTGCAATAAACTGTCCCTCTTTTATGTCGAGGTTTACGTTGTCGAGTGCTGTAGTGATTGACTCTACATTGCCTTCCTCGTCTCTTCGTATAAATTCATGTACTAATTTGCTTGTTTTAATTATGCCCATTTCTTTTTCCTAAAAATCTACCGTATTTACAATTATCATAGCTGTTAAAGCCCAAATAGCTGCCAAAAATATGCGCTTTGCCGCTTGATTTAGTCATCCCAGCTCAGGTGATGAAGCTCTCCCTCAAGCCTCATATGATCAAAATTATTCTGTCTCAATGCCTCGTAGAGCACGATAGCTACTGAATTTGACAGATTAAGTGACCTTGTCTCACCTATCATCGGTATCCTGATGCACTCATCCGGATGCTCCTTTAGTATCTCCTCCGGAATGCCTGCGCTTTCCTTGCCAAACATAATATAGCAGTCTGGCTCAAAATGAGCATCAGAGTACACATGTCTGCCCTTTGTTGTCGCATAATATATCTTTGCGCCCGGATTTCTCTCAAGGAAATCCTCCCAGTCCACATATGTGGTGACGTCGAGGTCCTTCCAGTAATCCATTCCGGCTCTCTTTAGTGCCTTCTCTGAAAGTGAGAATCCAAGCGGCTCTATAAGATGAAGCCTCGTGCCTGTCGCGACGCAGGTTCTTCCGATATTTCCTGTATTTGCCGGAATTTCCGGCTCATGTAACACTATGTTCAGCTTTGCCATTTTGTCTCCTGTCAATTTAAACTATTTATTATCCATCCCGGCGCGAAGCTCTGTGACAAACTCCTCAATGCGGCCGAGCGCCTCCTTTAAATCATCAAGCGAATATGCATATGATATACGTAAAAAGCCCTCACCGCACTCTCCGAATGCAGTTCCCGGAACCACGGCAATCTTCTTGCTATTTAGAAGCTTTGTGGCAAACTCATCGGATGTCATGCCAAACTCCTTGATGCTTGGGAACGCATAAAAGGCCCCGAAAGGCTCAAAGCACTTAAGCCCCATCTCCTTAAAGCGGTGAAGCACATAGCGTCTGCGGCCGTTGTATTCATCCCTCATCTGTGCAACATCCTCATCGCCGTTTTTCATAGCCTCGACAGCCGCATACTGGCTCGTGGTCGGCGCACACATGATTGCAAACTGATGAATCTTTAGCATCTGCTTTAAAATGGTCTCAGGTGCACACGCATATCCAAGCCTCCAGCCTGTCATGGCATAAGCCTTGGAAAAACCGTTTATGAGCACTGTTCGCTCCTTCATTCCCGGAAACGATGCTATAGACACATGCTTATCCACATATGTAAGCTCTGAATAAATCTCGTCACTTATCACAAACAGATCATGCTCCTTAACCACCTGAACAATTGCTTCAAGATCTGCTTTTTCCATGATAGCGCCTGTAGGGTTATTAGGGAAAGGCATGATAAGTATCTTTGTCTTTGGTGTGATAACAGCCTCAAGCTCCTCGGCTGTCAGCCTGAAATCATTTTCCTCCTTGAGCTCCACAATCACAGGTGTGCCACCTGCCAGCACAGTACATGGCACATATGAAACATAGCTTGGCTGCGGGATAATCACCTCATCTCCCGGATCGAGCATGGCGCGCAGTGCGATATCTATAGCCTCGCTGCCGCCAACAGTTACCATGATCTCTTTGTTGTAATCATATGTCATGCCGTATCTTCTGTCGAGATATCTTGCAATCTCAACCTTTAGCTCCTTGAGTCCGGCATTTGAGGTGTAGAAGGTGCGTCCCTTTTCAAGGGAATATATGCCCTCATCCCTGATATGCCACGGTGTGTCAAAATCAGGCTCACCTACTCCGAGCGAAATCGCATCCTTCATCTCGCTCACTATATCAAAAAACTTACGGATGCCCGATGGCTGGATAGTCTTTATGGTACTGGATAAAGGGTCTCTCATTATGACATAATTCCCCTTTCATCGGATTTGACAGGTGCCGCCATGATAGTTCCATGGTCCTTGTATTTCTTCAGAATAAAGTTTGTCTTTGTCGAAAGCACCTGATCCAGTGTAGAAAGCTTATCTGTCACAAACTGTGATACCTCGCGCAGAGTCTTGCCCTCGAGTGTGACCATGAGGTCGAAGCCGCCTGAGATAAGGTATACAGACTTCACCTCAGGATAGTTGTATATACGCTCGGCAATCTTGTCGAAGCCCATGCCGCGCTGTGGTGTCACTCTGACCTCTATCATGGCTGTGACCTTCTCAAGGCCTGCCTTGTCCCAGTCAATCAGTGTGTGATATCCGCAGATGACATTCTCCTGCTCCATAGCAGCAATCTCGTTTGCCACACTTGCCTCATCCACACCAAGCATGATTGCAAGCTCCTTCAGGTTTATCCTGCTGTTTTTCTCTATAAATGTTAATATCTTTTCTCTCATGATATATATTCTCCTGATTCAAATATATTAGTTGAAAACCTTGTATATCTCGTCAGTCTGGGCAGTCTCCAAAAAGCGTCTCTCCTCGCCGGAAATCAGCACTCTGTCGTTTGAATCGGTTGTGGCACCGACTATAACAGCATTTTGTCCTGTTTTCTCAAGCTCTCTGACCACGCGGGTACCATCTGCAGCTATGATTATCAGACTTCCTCCTGACAAAAGCTTATACGGGTTTATGTCAAAAAATTCACTTATTTCAATCGTATCCTGCCTGATAGGGAGCTTCTTTAAATCGATGTCAAGACCAATTCCCGAAGCCTCTGCCATATCCCAGAGTGCTCCAAAGATGCCTCCCTGCGAAGCGTCATGGATTGCCGCCACACCGGCGCCAATCGCGGATGCAGCCTCCATTGCGGTGGAAATATGGTCTATATATGCTGCTGATTTATCTATAAATGCCTTGGAAAATCTCGTTTCAAGCTCGGTTCTTTTCTCATTTGCAAGAATTGCGGTGCCCTCAAGCCCCACATAGCCTGTCACTATTACGTCCATGCCCGGTGCTGCTGCCGATGATGGTGTAAGCGCCTGCTCATAGGCCTCACCTATTGCTGTAACTGTCACCACGATATTCTTCACCGCACGGCTCACCTGTGTATGCCCGCCAAGCACTACAATGCCTGCTTCCTCACATACAGCATCAATCGCTCTCACCGTCTCGCGAAGCACGGCTTCGTTTTCTGTGGTAGGTACAAGCAGTGCCAGCTCTATCCCAATAGGACCTGCCCCCATGGCATAAATATTGTTCAATGCATCATAAACTGCGCAGTTAGCACGCACATGCTTATCCGATACATCAAGTGTGAACGTCTGGGTAGCAGTAACTAACTTAGTTTGGCCGCCTGCCTGCATGGAAATCACCGCACAGTCCTCACCTACTGCCGGTTTAAAAAGTATTCTGTCGCTTTTGGTATGAAGTTGTTTTAAGACAGAGCGCTTTAAAACCGACTCTGATATTTTACCGTTTTTCATGTGTTTTCCTGTTCCTAATAATAATATGTTTTGTATACTGTTGCAGCCTGGTGCATTGATTGCAAATAACTACATCAGAAACAACTACCTGCGGGCATTTACTGCGTCTGTGCTCCCTGTGTCTGTCCTGCCGCATTCTGGTCTGTCGGCTGTGTCTGAGCACCTTGTGTCTGCCCTGCTGCATTCGGATCTGTAGTCTGGGTCTGCGCACCCTGTGTCTGCCCTGCCGCATTTGGGTCCTGTGTCTGAGTCTGTGCTGCCTGAACCGCTGCTGCCGCAGACGCAGCAATGGATTTAACCGAGCCCTCATCATTACCCGCTGCCGCCGCCTGAAGCTGCGCAACAACCTCCGCTGATGCTCCTGCCGTACCAACCGTCACGATTTTTGGTGATGACTTGTACTTGCTGTTGTTGAATACCTCATCGCTCTGCACTGTTCCATCAACTGTGACCGTCTTCCATAGCCTTGCGGTCACTCCCTTGTGCGCAGACTGCTCGGTGTTGAAATAACCGACCGGCTGACCTGCATCAAACTTAAACTGCGTGACCGGATCCTCCTCGGAAAGTGTCTCACTCCTGAAGGAAATTTCCCTGTTTGCCGGTCTCGTCTCCACTCCGTACACATTGAAGGTGATGACTCCACCACTGCAATAGCCCTCTATATACACCGGATTGTCCAGATTATTTTTAAACTTAAGATCCTTGTAGGTTCCTGCGATTGCCGCATCGTCAGATGGCTTTACATAGCTTACTATCATGGAATGGTTGTAGCGCTGCACTATGTCAAGCTCAGCCCTTATAACCGCATTGTAGAGTGTGGTAGCAACCTGGCACACGCCTCCGCCTACCGAGTCCACTACCTGACCGTTCTCGTATGCGCCTGCTATCTGATAGCCGTTGTCAGTTGTGATAGGGCTGATAGCCTCGTAAACCGAGAACTGCTCCCCCGGATATATGACACTGCCGTTTATCAGGCTGCACGCGTTCTTTACATTGGTTGCACGCCCTGCTGCCGAGCTGCTGAAATCGGTAGAAAAGCCTCCCAGATTATCCTTAATCTTTGAGAGCTCTTCCTTTGAACCCCTCGGCTGGACCGTATTTGTGACCAGCTCTATCTCATTCGCCGAGCCATCCCAGCTATTCTGCAAAAAGTCATTTATGGCATAGACTGATTTTACCACATCGACCTCTTTGCCTTCCTGTCCCGGAACAAAATCGAAGCTGTCACCGTTTCTCTGCAGCGAATTGTCAACTGCCTTTATATTGAGCTCGTCGCTCTTGTCATAAATCATATTTGCGGTCTTTTGTTTATCAACCGACAGATACATATTGACGGCAACATTGCCCTTTTTGAGCTCCTCTGACTCCACAAATCTGTCAATCAGGCTGCCCTCATGGCACACTGAAAGAGCCTCGTCCACCGCTGCATCACTGTCCGCCGAAACAGACATTTCCTGTGCTGTTGCATCAAATGAACCATTGGCACCCTTTAATGAAAAGGATGTATCCTTTATGCTGTCAACATAGGCATCAACTGCTTTTTTTGCTTCTTCCTTTGTCATACCGCCTACATCCACACTGCCAATGCACACACCCTCTGTAATTGTCTGTACCTTTGCCTTCTTTGTGCCTGACGAACCGCTTGCATATGCACTTACCATGCCTGATGCTGCCACAAGCACAAATGCCATTGTACCCAGTAATAATGCTTTTTTATTAATCTTCATTTCCGCTTCCTTTTCCTGAGGCTGTTAAAAGCGCCCCTGTCATCGCTTAACTGAACTGCATTTTATATCATATTATCATATTTTTTCCATATTTCAAGAAAAGCTATACAAGACTTGACACAAATGTTGTCACAAGCATCGCCGCTATAACCACTATTATCACTATAGCAACCACCTTCTGATTTCTTTTTTTATTAAAATCGTACATACTATTCACCTCTGTTCAAAAATGAGTTATACTATTTTCATATATGAGAAAGGATTTTCCAACATATGATTCCAATTTGTCTAATTTTATTCATTTTATTTATTGCAGTGATTACTTTTGCCATAAAGAGGGCTGATTCTGCCCAGGCAAAGGTCACCGAGGAGTTCTGGGAAAAGGAGCGCAAAGCCAACTCAACCCTCCGCGGAGATACCACTGACCTGTGTTATATTACCATACCGGAAAAGTTTTTTCCATTAAATAATGATAAAATAAATGATTTAAGGGATAAAACCCTTGTCAATCTCACCGGAATGACAAACACTGATTTAAAGCTTAAATATGGCATTCTCAATTTTAAAAAGCTGTCTGAATATGATGATAACTTCACGAAATTTGTTTCAATGCTGCCGGACTATTACAATAGGCTTAAGGAAGCAGGCTATGAATCGCTGGGCAATGAACTGCTTGATTTTGCAGTGGAGCAGGGTGCCGATTCAAAGAACGTATACAGTCTGTTAGCCAACGCCTTCATCAGCATGTCAAAAGCTGACCGACTTGCGGAGCTTATCGAGAAAGCAAAACAGCTCAATTCTCTTTCAAGGGATGGAATCGTTTCTATGCTTGAGAGCCTACAGGCTGATACCGCCACAGACCGGTAATTACACACACCTATTAATGTACTTACTGCGATATTCATCGTACAGCCTTGAGGCCTGACTTCTGGTCAGGTTGTCCCACGATATGACATCTGCTATTCCATACTCAGCCATCAGCTCCTTTAGCTGTCTGACCTGATGTGCTGTGGCAGGTGTCTGTTTTTTTGCCTTGTATACAAGTGGCTTTGACTCCACCGGCTCTCCCTTTTCATCCATCAGTGCAAGCAGCTTTTCAAATATCTGCTTTGTCTCTATCGCATCATCGAGCGCCCTGTGGGCATTTTCCCTGCTCACATCAAAATACTCACACAAATCCTCCAGCTTCTTTGACTGCTCCGCAGGCAGACATTTTCTGGCTATTTTCAGAGTATCATATGCATTCAGCGAGAGGGTTCTCTTGTGATTTACCGCCCACTGCTTTAAAAAGCTGTAATCAAAGGTCACATTCTGCCCGAGTATGATATCATCACCGATAAAATTAAGCAGGTTATCCACAGCCTCGTCCATATCTGCCGCTTTTTCCACATCACTGTCGGTAATTCCCGTTAATTCCTGCACACGTTGTGGAATATGCTGCTTCGGATTTACCAGTGTGGATATCGTATCCACTATCTCGCCGCCACGCACGCGTGCCGCACCTATCTCTATTATCTTGTCATTTTTAGCTGAAAGACCTGTCATTTCAAGGTCAATCACCGTATAATTTTTTATATTATCTATGTTGCTCATTTTTCTTAGTCCATAAACCTTCCCGGCTTTTTACTGTTATCTACATACTCCACCAGCGCCTGGTGGTCAAGCGGGTCTCTCATGTCGTAGTGGAAAAGCGCCCACACCGGCTCCTTATGATACTTTGGCAGCTCATCCAGCTTGCGCGTATGCTTGTCCGGAAAAATATAGTGGAACGGCTCCACATGCGACAGCTTTCCATTCTTACAGTATGCATGTGTCATATGCTTGAATTTGCCTATATCTGTGGCCCACCTCGGGCGGCTCTTGCAGTTTTCACGATAGTACAAATCAAAGATGAGTGACTCCTGAATCATGCTGTAAATCTGCGCATTTTCATCAAAATCAGTACTATCTCTATCTATGGCATTTTCATCAAAATCAGTATTATCTCTATCTCCGGCATTTCCGGATAATCCCACAGAAGCCATATCATCGCTGTCACAGCCATGCAGGTATAAAGCCAGAAATTCAAGCAGTATCTCACACCTTCTGATGCGCGAATGGCTCATTCCAAAATAGCCGTTTGCCTCATAAAAATCTCCAAGCTCCTGAAAAAACTCAAACGCACTGTCAAAGATACACTCCATAAGCTTCATCGTAATCTCAAACTGTCCGCTGTTGTAATAAACCTCAAGCATCTCCTCGACGCGCTTTATTTTTATCACATCATCAAACGAAAGCCATTTTGTGGACATAACCTCATACGGTGGCTTGTCATGGTACACAATACCATATTCCGCGGCATGCTCAAACATATACGAGCCCTTGAGTACCTTTAAAAATCCAAGCTGGAGCTGGTTTGGCTTAAGCTCATAAATCTCATCAAAGGAACGCCCAAAGCTGTCATAGTCCTCATATGGCAGCCCTGCAATCAGATCCAGATGCTCATGGATATTGTTGCCGCTTTGAATGAGCCTCACAACCTCCTTAAGCCTCTCAAGCTTCATAGTCCTGTGAATCTCCTTAATCGTGACATCATTGGTGGACTGCACACCGATTTCAAGCTGTATAAGCCCCGGCCTCATATCAGAAATCAGCTCAAGCTCCTCCTGATTCAGCAGATCCGCCGATATCTCAAAGTGAAAGTTTGTCACACCATTGTCATTTGCCTTTATAAAGCGCCACAGCTCCATGGCATGAGCATGATTGCAGTTGAAGGTTCTATCCACAAACTTAATCTGCGGCACCTTCTGGTCTATGAAAAACTTAAGCTCCCTTTTGACAATCTCAGTATCCCTGAAACGCAGTGTCTTATCCACCGATGACAGACAGTAGCTACACGAAAAAGGACATCCCCTGCTGCTCTCGTAGTAGATGATGCGGTTTGAAAAATCATCAAGCGTATCATAGCAGAATGGGATTTCACTCATGTCTTTGATTGGACGGGGACTTGTGAATACTATTTCACCGGCTTTACCATCAGCGCTTTTTTTTCTGAAAGCAATGCCTGCAATATCAATCAGCCTTTTTTGATGAGCATAGTACCCACACAGTTCTCTAAAGGTATCCTCACCCTCGCCTATCATCACACCGTCTATGTATGGATTTTCCCGCAAAAATGCCTCCACCTCGTAAGACACCTCAGGGCCTCCAACCCATATCGGCACTGACGGACAAAGCTTTTTATACTCGCGTGCAATATCAGTAACATAATCAATATTCCATATATAGCACGAAAAACAAAGTACGTCGGGCTTTCTCTTATAAAGCTCCTCAAGAATGTAATCCTTCTGATTGTTTATCGTGTATTCCGCAAGCTCCACAGCATCCCTGTACTCCCCGGCACAGGCGCGCAGTGAGTAAACTGCGAGGTTTGAATGTATGTATTTTGCATTTATTGCTGTCAGTAAAATATTCATGGTTTCTCCTTAAAAAATGACCCTTGAATGTAGACTTTATGCCACATTCAAAGGTCTGCTTCGTATTATTGCAGCATCCGTTCAATTTTATTTTTTTAACGGCTGCATTGGTACAAATTCAATTTTCAACTGCATCCCCATTCCATGCGCAAGCCTCTTTAAAAGTTTCAAAGATGGATTTCTCGTTCCATTCTCAAGCTTACTAATATCCGCCTGATCTATGCCTGTACGTGCTGCAAGCTCCTTTTGAGTCAAATTATTTTTAATGCGCGCATCTATCATAGCCCTTATGACATCCATCTCAGGCTGGAGATCGTCCCACTCTTTTTTTACGTCAGGATTTTTAAGCTGCTCCTGTAAATAATCGTCATATCTCATATTATTTACCATGCCTTTCTATATAATCTCTTCTATATTTCTTAGCCTTTTCAATTTCACCAGCCGGTGTCCTCTGAGTTTTTTTAATGAATCCATGTGTCAATACTATTCTTCCTTCATAATAGAAAAAATATAATACTCTCGAAATATCTGTTCCTACCTTAGCTCTCAATTCAAAAATCCCATCACCGAGCGGCTTGCTGTATGGTTCTCTCAGCAACGTACCTTTTTCTTCCAATAGTTTAATTTCCATCAATAGCTTAGCTCGCATCTTAACATTTAAACTATCTAAAAAATCTTTTACCGGAATTTTGTCCCCATTCTCATAAAATTCAGCAATAAATCCACCCATAACTCTTCCCCACTATCTTCACAAAATATTATATGGTATTTTTACCATATTGTCAAATCAGTTACTTTAATTTACATAGTCATATTAACAAGTCTGTCATAAATGCCACTTGCAAACAGCACCATCATGCCAATCGTGCAGATTACCGACAGCACAAAGCCTATTATCGATGTAATCATACCGGCAGTTGCCATTGCATTGTCATACTGCTTTGCCTTTTTTGACATTTTGGAAGCAAGCATGCCGACAATTCCAAGTCCCATCAGATATCCAAAAAACGAGAAAATAATACTGCAAATACCAAGCACCAGTGAAACAACTGCAAGCTTAGCGCCCTCCCTCTCGTCATCTATGATAGTCACATTGTTGTAGAGCATCTCAAGACGGATACGCCTTGATTTACGCAGCATAACAAGCATAGGAATACCTAGTACGACAAATGCGACACAGTTCATTGCCGAAAACTCATTAATCCTGTCGGCCACTCCGCCTCCCTCAAATATTCCAGATGATAAAAGTCCTCCCATATCTACAACAGTATGGAAAATGGCAGGCATCCAGAAATTACGTGTAGACGCGTATATCATGCAAAACAGCACACCCATGAGACCTGCTGAAATAACCTGTATCAGACAACTGCTGAACTTAACCCCTGCGCCCATATTGGAAAAATGCATCAATCCAAACAGTACGCCTCCCAAAACTACGGCTCCTGTGATTCCACCTTTCGTCTTTGGAAAAGCTCTCAGCAGCAGATTAAACACCACTCCTCTGAACACCAGCTCCTCAACGAGCCCTACAAGGCAGACCGCAATAACGAAAAAGATGATGTTGTAAAATGCCTTCACATCACCATGCTCACCCAAAAAGCACAAATAAATGCCTGAAACAACAGCATACAGACAGTACACTATGAAAAAACCGCCTGTGTATAAGCTTCTTGTCCATCCTGCTGCATTTTCCTTAAAGATATCCCACAGCCCAAATATATATGTGATGCCAAGAAAAATAACTAAAACAACTGTCTCCACAATAGCCTGCAGCAGATAATCATCCGCCTTTTCCATGCCCGGAATCATCCCCAAAACTTTTCCGCTCCACTGCAAGGGTGCAATGAAAATAAAAACTGCAAGAATGGCAAATATTATATTTGCCGGTGCCGAAAGGTTTCTCAATTTCTGTTTCATAACTTTAAATCTCCTCATTTGTGTTTAATTTGATATGAAAATATTCTATAGCATTTACTTTGACATTACAAGCTCCGGATAAGCAAAATTTCTGTCTATTGTTTTACTTGAATTGAGCACTCCGTCAATATCTAAAAAAATCAGCCATTTACGGTCTTTCCATAATGGTTAATGACACACCGATTTCTGCCACAAATGAGGAAATTGAGGATATAAAATGGACATTCAGAAGGACAAGAAAACCAAAGAAAAATATAAAAGGAAAAAGAAAGAGAGGGCTCATCGTCCCTCTCTTTCTCGCCTATCAGTATGTCATCTACCGATGTGTGCAACAACCTGCTCAAGGCATACAGGTTGTCGACAGTCGGAAGGCTCTCACCACGCTGCCACTTGTAAACGGCCTGCGTTGATTCGAAGCCCATGTACTCCGCAACATCAGTCACCCTGAGGTTATTGTCCTTGCGGAGCTGGTTGATTCGTTCTCCGGTAGCTTTAAGGTCTAATACTGGATAATTCATATGAATGCCTCCTTGAGTGTGCTTGTTTATAGTTGTTTGTTTCATTCCCTTAACTTGATTTAAGTATACTCTCACAGCCAGTAACACACAAGAGAATAGTTATTTAATTTCAATGTTACTATTTTTTATATAGATTTTGCATATTTTTAGCTATTGTGTTACCACTAAAGTAACATTTTTAATATTTGTTTATTGTAATGGAGAATTTATATATGGGATTTAACGAGACTAACACCTCACAAAAAATCAGAATATCACTCAGCCAGAAGGCTATGTTGACCATTGAAGATGATATGACAGCTTTTGAAGTACCAAAGCTCACAACATTTATCAATCAGGTTATCAGCAATTTCTGGGACATTGCCGAATCATCTATAGATAATTACATTAGCAACAAAGAATTAGAGCTTAAAGAGAAACTGTCTGCTTCATCAATTGACTCGCATACTATCAAACAAGCCATACAAATTCTGCTTAAAGATGAAAAGAAACGGCTTATCAATAAAACAGCTTCTTATGATAACGGCAATACTGTAAACAAGCAGTATAATATTAACAACAACAATTACATTTTCCTTACAGAAGAATGCACGGAAGACAAATACTATGCAACAGCAGCCAAATACCTAAGATGTCTAATCGAGGAATACTGTCAGCTTCCTTTCATCAAAAGGGAACGAATATATAAACGTTCTTCATACACCACTGTTGAAAATGCCTGCAAGAACCATAATATATTAAAGGTCAAAGCCTTGATTGACGGAACACAAAAACTGCTTTATGTATACCCATACATGATAATGCCTGATCCACTAGCTACTCAGGAATACCTTGTCTGCTATGTCAAAAATGAAAACAGCTCAACCGGAAAACATATTGCTTCATTTTCAATGGCGCGCTTACAATTACAAGGTTCTGCCCTGAAACAGACCTTCCGTCTTACTAAAGATGACATAATTGCAATAGAAAAAAAGCTAGCTGACAGCTCACCGGCATATTTATTGGGCACAAATGAAAAAGTTGTTGTCAAACTGACAGAACGAGGTCAGAAATCATATAAAACAAAACTATATTCCAGACCGGCTAAAGAGCCAGAATCATCCGGTGACACTTATGTGTTCTACTGCTCTCCCCTGCAAGCTTATAATTATTTTTTTCCTTTCGGCAAAGAAGCAGAGATTATCAAACCAACAAGCCTTCGCGAGAGATTTAAAAATAGCTATAACGACGGTGCTGATAGATACCGGTCGTAAAATATATCAGGACATATTCTGATGCATTTATTGCTACAGATTATGTCCTGATTGCTATTTTAGATGATATTGAACATTCCAAAACCCTGGGAGTTCTTGGAGCCAAGGCCTGTCTGATATAGGAAATCGAGATATTTACGTTTACCGGACAAAATAAAATTTCCATACCATGCTTCAATATAACTGCCCTGATATTTCGTAACAAGCTTTTTTGCAGTCATATCACCAGCTTCTTTGATTTCAACATACGAATCCGGTTCTACTCCAAAGTAAGCCTGATATTTTCTATAAGCATTGTTTTGAATTTCTTCATAGAATTCTATATCTTCTGGAGAATAATAAACCGTATATTTTGTTGTGGAATCTGTTGAATACACAACAATTGGTGTTACTGTTTTTACTATAAGTTCTTCTTTTTCCACTGTAAAATCATTTATCTTTGTACGAATATTTTTATATTTCTTTTGTCCAAAAGTTATTCCGCCATATCGAAATCCTCCATCCAGGAGCTGAATTAAAAGTGGCTCCGGGCTTCTAATTTCCAGTTCAATAAATGAATAGAATATTATACTTTTCTCCTTAATTCTATACTTACCCTTGAGCTGACTAAATTGAAACATCTTATATTGTCTGTGCCCACTTGAATAACCTCTGTTATGCAAAAAATCAGTGTAATCAGGCATGACTGATAAAGTTCTGTAAATAACAGCCTGAATAATATGATTATAATTTATCGGTAAGACTAATGGCTCATCTAATTCGATGTGTACATATAACTGCATTATCTAATTTTCCTCTGCTCTACATTTATTGGCTACAAGCTTTCCATTTTTTAGCTCATAAGGTTCAAAGCTGACTTTAGCGTTTTTTCTTAGTTGTTGTGCCTTTAAATTAGGGTTAAATTTTTCATCACATTTTATTGAATATTCCTGCTTATTTTGCCCAATTATTATGCCAAAATTCTTATTAGAATCATAATATTTAACTTTACCTTCAAGTCTTTCGTTCCAATTTCCCAATAAAGTAACATATTTATCATCAGGTTCTGGTAAAGTCTTAACATATTTGGGATTCTTTCTATTGTTTGCAAACCATGTGTAGATATTATCCTCATCTTTTCTTTTTTCTCGAGGATACATAACTGGTATATCTTCAGGGATATAATTAAAATCCGCCAAATTCAACAAGCACTTTTCTGCTTTTGAACCAGCATTTAATCTAGATGGTATATTCAATTCATCATGAGATTTGTGTTCCAGCTCTACTTCTATATTTCCATTTTCCTTATTAAACATCGGCTTTCTCACATTCTGAGAAACAACCTGAAGCTTTACACTTCCATATCCTAACGGTCTGGCATGACCTAACTTATGCAGTTTTGTGCCATCTTTCTTATTCTCACCCAGTGATATTATCCATATAAGAGTATTTAGTTGTTGCTGTGTGATTTCTTCAAAGTATATTTTAAAATTAAAACAGCCATTAACAGCCTCAACTGTATTATTCATATTGTTTGGTGTAGAATCTTTCGCAGGCTTACTATGCCAATACATTTTTCTTCCTCTAGGAGTAGCCTCTGGCAAATCATAGTATTCGATTCGATTTATTTCTTTTCCATTAGCTAATGTGTATTTCTTCATTTCGCCATAAAAATCAAAATTCCAAAATGTCGCATTATCCGTAGGTTTTCTAAGATAAAACTCAAATGCGCTTGTCCTTGGAGTAGACAGGATATCTAATGTATGTTTTTCATATGTTAGCTTTTCAACATTATCCGGGGGTGCATCAGTCACCTGGACTCTTCCTTTTAATCCTTTCCCATTTGTTGTACCAAATAAAAGACATGCTGGACATAATTCATCTGTACTGCTACACGGTACGTAATCCCCCATTATATCATTCCATTTTCTTTTTTGTGCAATACGACCGATAGATGAATTACTTAAATAAACAAGTACTTCATCATCACCATTTTCTTTTATACGTGTTACGCTCATATAATAAACCGGAACCAGATTTTTATCACCTGATTTTGCTTTTTCAAGAGCATCACATAGATTTTTGTTTGGGATCTTATTAGAGTTTCCCCCACTTCCTGCTCCATCTCGATTAAGCGCTGATAGTAATGCTCTATACGGCTCATTATTCCTTATTTCCCACTTTTTAACAATCTCATTTTCTTTTTTTAAGAAGCGAATACTATATTCAGATTTATTTACCGGAATATTGTATTGTACCCACCCTAACTCTTCAACATATTCACCATTTTTATAAGGTAGCTTTTTGCCGTTTGCATAAACACAACCATCTTTTTCATTCACATATATTCCATTAGCAGCTTCTTTTTTCACTATAGTTGCCTTATATAAAACCCAATGATCATTTTCATATGCAAGCAATCCATGATGGCACAATGCACCATACACTGGGACACGTCTGCTGATTGGTTTCTCATCTAGTAAAAATGGAACGCAGCTATTAGTTACTATTTCATAAACACTTCTAAGCATTCCTCTTAGCTCGCTTCCGGGTATGGTTGGGATTCCATCCGGACTTCTAAAAAAATCATATTCTCTATGAAATGAATCTTCTCTTTCTTCCATATTTTTATCTTCAACATATTTATTTTTTTTCGTATCCCAGTACCTTGGATGTGCCCCATCTGGAATGATTAGTGGAGTCCTTGTTGTTAATTCAACATTCAACCAGCCACTTAATAGCTCACTCTTCTTCGCATAGGCTGTTTCTCTGGAAATACGTTTATCTATATTACCTTCAAATGGTATAAAATTATACGGATTAACAAATCTCTTTTTCTCAGCCATTTCACATCACCTTTTCCTTTTTAGGTTTCTTTACAAACCCACATACTCTATAATCTGTGATTTTTGCCATCCCATTTTCATCATAATTAATGTAAGTAATAATCTTAGAACTGTCTTCGTTTCCACTAATAGGAAGACTATATTCACCTCCAACAGTTGTATAGAGCACTTTATTACCAAACGTATCTGTCTGATTATTATTCTCATTAATTCTATTCTGATTTAAATCAAGAGTCTGATATTGCACCATATATTCTGATTTATCAAGTTTGTCTTCTGAAGCTATTCTCCACTGAAAATCCGTTCCTACAGTACTTCTTATAAAATGTATTTCCTCTGTTTCCGAGAATAATCTTATCTCCAATACATTATCTTTCTTTAATTGGTTAAACTGCTCCAGTTCAGCTCTCCCGGCATAAAATCTATCGGTACAATATGCCAGAAAATATCTATTATCTCCGGCATATTTTTTAATCTCATTGATGAGTTCATTTTCTGGAGTTATTCCAGAATCTTTTATCCATTTATCTTTTGTATTATTATATTCAATACTCATGTAACCCCTCCAAAAAACCCATACTTCCTGATTTCAGATTTTCAGTATAGTCCATGCCATTTACATTTAATTTCATCACCTCGACTCGCCCATGCCCTGTTCCTGTTGATCCACCAAATGTAAGCATTCCATTATCTAAATCCAATAACGACACTTCCAGGAGCTGTCTTTGAAGTTTGCTCATTTTTCCCTTATCAATCATTATTTCGAGAGTTCCGACACCACCTTGCCAGAATTCATCTGTAAATAATGCAGAGTTTTTAGGTGCCTGTGTAAAACGTTCCACTGCATTTCTTGTCAGGACGTATGGTTTGCCACCTTCAATAATAGTTTCTCCAAAGCGTATTCTAGATAGGGTATTATCCGCCCTGCCCCTTCCAAATAAACAGTCCAAAGCTGTTCTTTCATCATTATTATCGCTCATAATATGACTCAATATTTCCTGCATATGATGTCTAAACACACCGGCCCAGGTTGTTCCAGGTACCACTGGTTTACTATCTTTGTTCACCATAACAACAGAATCAGGTGCCTTCTCTATTCGTTCCATATTTACTCGTATAGAAAAACTACCAATTACTTTAAATTGAACTTCTATTCTATCAAACTGTCCATCTTCAGACTTATCTTCGTTATCTAAATATACTTTTTCTCCGCCAAAATCAGATTCAGACCATGGATTAAAATCGAGCCATTCATCAATGCAGTTTGGAAAATCAAATTGATGCTTTCTAACCTCAACCTTCATCTTGCCATATCCGCGAGTAGTTCTTGCTCCAAGTTGAATTCCATGCTTAACAATATCTTTGACAAGGATATCAAGGCCTTCTATTACTTCGTTTTCATACTCCTCATCGTCTCCACTCCATTCCAAAATACAATAGTATGGAACATCTGTTTCAACTACCTGAAAATCATATTTATGACCATCTTTAGCAACACCCCATTTATCTATGGCCACTCCATCACGAATTGATATTTTATAGTCGCTTATTGATACATTTCGAAATTCTGATTTGACATTATCACATATTTTCTGTGGACAGATGGCATCACTAATAATAATGTGACTTGCAGTTGCTTCATCATTTTTAATAATTCCAAATAACTTTTCTGTATCTTTACCACCAAGTTTTTCATATTTTTCTCTTAATACTCCGGCCATACTACTTCCCGGAATAAATGGAATCCCGCGGCTGTCACACATAAGATCATTATCTGAAATATCATTTTCTCCATTTCCTATTCGAAGTGGAGAAATCTGACTCAATTTTAACTGATAATATACTTTTTTCAATTTAGTCACCCTCTCTCTTTCTGATAATGATATTTATGCAAAGCTATATTCAATGGTTCTTTCCAATTTGCTTCAATTTGATTAATCAAATTATGATCTAAATCATATAATTTTAACTGTGCATTCCACTCAGTCTTGATTATCTCTACAAACTTGGTTGCCTCTGCTTTTCTACTAAGCTTCTTCTCACTACTTAAATCACTTTCTTTAATCTTTGAAATCATTTTATTTAAATCAGAATAGTCATTAGCTTTTGAAACCATATTCCTAAGTCTTGCCTCAGGAATATTTTTAGTAACTTCAGCTTCTGCAATTTTTAAAGCAAAGCTACGCATATGCTCCATTATTGCTTCCATCTTTAATCGGGTAAGTAGCTGCTCTATTCGATTATTATCAACTGTAAAATGTGCCTGTTCAATTCTTGACATCTCAATAGATGACACTTTTTCAAAATCAGAAACGGTCATAATGCCGCATATTCCCATACCTTCCTGAGCAAATTCACCGATGCGAATTGTCTGTGGAATATCACATTCTTCTTTAACTTTAAAGCAATACACACTTCCGGCTCTTACAACAGGAATCTGTGGCTTCTGCAACTGCCATGTTGACTGAAAGCCTCCAATAACATGATATCTGCAATAATCGAGACTATTCTCAGCAATATCTGACGATAAATTCAATTTTTTCCCAATAGCCTCACGAATACAAGCAGAATCTGTTCTATATACACCATTATCTAACAATGCAAGATCAGACTGCAATACAACATACAGCTTTTCTCCGGCCTTAACATGGCGAATATTATTCTTATACTCTTCCACTTCAGGTTTAGCATACAATGAACATGTCGCATACTGAGCACTTTTACTTCGTCCAAACTGAATACGAGCTTCATATAAGCACTTTAATACCTTATCTTTCATATTAACCGGACATATAATTGTTCCTCCATAAACTGCTCCAGCATCTATTGATTCCTGCATGTATAGCATTTTAGTATTATTTTCATCATTATTACCATCTTGCTGAGTTCCATTTATTGCATAATGATAATAAGTGTGAATTGACGGTTCTGCAATTTTATATCCATTCTGTGTCTGTACAGTAAAAGAACCATCTAAAGTTTTTGGCTTTTTCTTTTTCCAATCATCCTTTTCCTCAATTAAGTTGTTAATCAGCTTATTACCGCCATTCTTTAGTCTGACTATCATCATAGGCACAGGTACTGAAATTTCACCCTCAATCACCGGAGTCAGGCCAGACCAGCTTACGGTACCATCTAGAAACAACTTTCTAAAATCCTCATCTTCTGCACTTCCGGAATGAAGATAATATCCGGCCATGCAACCAATTACACTTCTAGCCGGTACCGATGTATTTAATTCATCACATCCCGGCAGTGTAAGAGGTGAATTAAGTACAACCTTATATGATATCTTTACCAGCTTATCAGCTTCTGAACAATCTATATCAGCTTTATTGTCATTCTCCGTAAATAGAATGCTGACCTGTTTTGCGCTATCTTCACACAATTTAATCGATACATTTCCAAGGCCTCTGTTCCTTGAATGACCAATATGTCTTGTAGCTTTGCAACAAGCATCAAATAGTTCTCTTAATTCCTTTTTATCATCATCACAAAAATTAAAGTAAATAGGTGCATAAAAAGATAATTTTTCATCTTTATCTAGGCTAAGAGGATCATATTGATTAACAACCCTTGTAAACCTCAAGCTATTGTCTACCTTACACCCATCATCCAGCATAGTCTGACCACGCACAGATGTAAATAGATTGACAATCTTTGATGCATGTGCCATATCCTTAATTTCATCTGAATTATCAGAGTTTTTAATTCCAGTATTCAAATACTGTCTAATACCATTTGCATCTTTTATCATGGCATCGCAAATTGAAAAAGCTCCCTCATTTCCATACGCGTCACCAAATAAAGCTATAATATTGCTATCTGATGCCAATGTGTATCCCATCTTTTTTAAATCAAAAGCCGCCTGTTTTAAACATCCCTTTATTCTCCTCGACGGGATATACGGAATTCCTGCATCGTCAATACACACATCACTATCAATCGAATTTCCGGCGCTCTCTCCATTTCCAGCGCATAAATCTGAATTTAAAATAATTTCTAATTCCTGCATATTATTTCCTCACAAACCATAAATCATACACTTCTGAAAGATCATATATAATTGGAAGTAAATCCTCTTCTTTATCTATTTTCAGCTTCTCCTTTATTTCATTTTGAAGATTTCTGTGATGTCCATACACTCTATTAAGCTCAAATTTTCCATAAGAGTAACTATCTTCTAGTTCTGAGCCTATTGTTTTTATATCACTTCTTGAAACACCATTTTCTTTCATAATATCAGCAAGTATTTGCAAAGTACTATAGTCTTTACGATCTGTATTCGCTTTTGTACCAATTCTCCATGGGCGAGCCATACATCCGGACACGCTCTGATGCTCCCTGATTTGGTCAAGGTCACCGCCAACTCCATTATGTATATAATGAAAATCAACCCAAGACTCTTCCTTTATACATTCACCGTGCACATTTTTCTTAGCACTTTCACATGCCTGCTCAGCAAGAGAATATGCCCTCGCAAAAGGATAATGACTATGGAATATGCAGATACCCGCACACGAACTATATCTCCATTCTTTTTCTCCTTTATTGTTATAATTCTGAACCGCTTCAAGATAAGCTCTAACGTAATCCATAACAAAACGAGCATTGCACACAAAAGTCATATCATCGCCATCCGCTATTATTTTGCGAAAGAAGAAAGCTTTTTCATCATACTTATCCTTATAATCTTCCTTTAATTGTTGCTGACACTTTTGCATTGCATCAAGCCCTGATTTTCCAAACGCTTTAGCTGTATCTGCTGTAAACTCACGCATTATATTCACGCAACTGTCGTAATCTTTCTTGTCCGTAAGCATTTCAGATATCTTGCTTCCCATATTATTTCCATCTGCATGAACAACAGCCAGTAAACTTTCTTCGCCTTTTTTAGTAATCAGATCATCTAATAACTTGACTGTTTCATCTTGTTCTCTGATTTTCAATCCCGCTTTCCGTTTAGCCTTTGCTTCATCAGTAACCCGGACACTACTTTCTGCAATACTGATTATATCTGAATAAGGTTGAAAAGTTGTCCTGTCCATCATTGAAAAAGGAAGTATAAAATCGCTTTGTCCTGAAATCATCTTATTTTTCTCTATGTCTGACTGTTTCATCAAATTGGCATAGTCTTTATCATAATCTCCACTATATTCGCATGCAACTGCCATCGGAATCATTCCAGGATAATTTTCAAGCAAGAATCGCGAAAACGCCTTATTAACTTCCAAATATGTCTCTATTGAGTCATACAATACTGTATCATTACCACCACCACAAAATAGTTCAATACCATTTAGTTTTCGTTCATCAAATAATCTTTTTACTTCTTCCATGCAGAATGGTATATTTTTAGAAACTCTTCTAAGTTTTTTGCCCATTTTATCAGCCTGAGTAAATAAAATATTCCAGCTCTGCGAAATATTCTCCGATGCACCGGCAATTTCCACCATTCTATTCGTTCTAAAAATATATTCCTGTTTAGAACGAATTGTATATTGAGCTAATACCATTTTCATATTCTTTGCCTTTCCGTTAACTTATATCTTCCTACTAACATAATTTCTCGCATGTATCTACATAACTATCTATTAAAGTATCTAATTTGTCTATTTGCATTCTTTGTTTATTTTTACATTCGTCATTATTTTGCACATTCCCATTATCCATATGATTAAAAAGATTTCTTTCGAGTTTAATTAATTTATATAAAGCAATCAGTTTATATAATTGATTTTCATCAACATCATTTTTTTCGGATTCTACCTTGTATTCATATATAGTCTCTGTCTTTTTCTTCCCATTTTCCGTTTTTCTATTTATCGCATTAAAACTGTCTTTTAATAGTTTTCTCTTTTTACCATTTTTGTTTGTTTTCCAATATTTTAGTCCGTCATTCCCCTCTTTTAACAAGGTGTCCAATGCTTCTGTATGGCTTTCATTCATCTTTTCGTATATTCCTTGAATTGCATACCCTATATAACGATTAACCATATCGGTTTGCGATGGCTCTTTATCATTTTTTATGCCCTTTATCCATGAAAATTTTAATACCCCACTGCTATCCCAATCTTTAGGACCATTAGACTCAATATAAGTCAATGTTTGCTGATAAAGTTTCTTCTTATGAAACCACTTAATCTTATCTACAGCGGAAGCATTTTCTTTGCGTATCTCCTCATAATCATCTTTTATTTGTTCAACAAAAATATTTAATAATACATCATTTGATTCATTATTTTCATTCCATTCATCAAGTGTTTTCCTAATTGCCTTTAATCCATTATCAAACCTATTCAAATCACAAAGCATTATGGAATCAGCTAATTCTTTCATCTGAGTAACTAAAGCTGGAATATTGGCATTAGTGGATTTATTATTTAATCCATAATATTTTACTAATTGATCTGCTCGTCCATATTGAATAAATTCGTTCATCCCCGATACAAAATCGAAAATATGATATGTATCATTCTGCTCTATAACATTACCGATTCCATCTGTATAATTAATAGAATAAATACCCTCAATTTTGATGTCACTTGTTTTAAGTAATGACACAACTGCATTCATAAGTAATGACACATCTCTCATTCCACCCTGTGTATCAATCCAAAGATGTAATTTTTCATTATTCTTTAAACTATTTTTCTTTGATAATAAATATAAAGCAATTTCTGCAACTGCCATATTTTTACTTTTGATATCATTAGGATCTAAATATGCATCCTCACCCTGCGGGAATTTTGTATATATAATTTTATTGTTTTTACCTGCGACTTCGTTTATTCTACTAATATAGAAACCTAATGGTGATTTTGTATCAATTTTATCATCGTCCAACCTGTATTCGCCTTCAGTCGTAGATTCCTTTGTACATAATGCTATAACCTCATCAGGTTTATTACCATTTTCTATTAACACCCTCGTTATTGGCTCAAGCTGACTATAATATTCTTCTACTTTATTATTCATATAAGTAAATCTACTTTTTCGCAATCTACGCGGTTTATCTTTTTCGTCTTCCTTGTTTCCCAAATAGGGAAATGTACTCATTGATAGTAATAATATATTCATATTTCTTCCTCTCTATCATTATTCTAGTATTCTCTAAACTGCACAAACACAAATCTAGAAATCTTCTTTGTCTCATCAGCAGTATAAATTTCTTCCACTTCCCGCCTGCTGCACGCTGCTACTACTTTTATTCCACTTGATTTCAATCTATCAACAACAGCATATGATAAGCAGAACTCGCCCTGACACAAAACGAAATCAGGTGATTTGTAAAATTAATAAACATTTCATCCCCTCTTTATCATTTTTGTGACCTTAGCCCTAATTTATATTATACTTCTAACACTTTGTACAGTCAACATGTGAAAATCAAGTAATTTTTATGTACTTTACACAAATATATCATGTTTTTGACATACTTCACATAAACTACAGGTACACAATCGCATAGAAATACCTTCTAAACCATTATATTTTCTGGTCTTGGAGGTCAACAGACTTTTTATAGAATATTATCATTCGCCATAATCAGCCCTATAACTTCCTTCGTAGAATATTTGAGGGAATCGAATTTATATATCATCACACTATCTTCGTCCTCATGACATATCTTTTTTATCTCTTTCTTCAATTTTTCCAATTTAGCCTCTGTGATTATTAATAAACTCAAAGAAATTTCCTGATAAAATCACATTTGAATACACATAAATAGAATCGGTTGTTTCAACCGGAATATATTTCTTTCCCTCGTCATTTTCAAAAAGTATATTAAAATCTCGTCTGGTCAAAATTCCTTCATTCACCAAATGATAGCTACTGTCAATCCGCTGTATCCCAGTGGTATACCAGTCTCTATAAACAGTTCTATAAGCCTTTTTCTTTCTTTTGGCTATTATCTTTGAACCCTTTTTCTCGAATCTGAAACCAAGATATTTTCTGTTTGTTCCTTTATATACGCCTGTTTTCTTATGATTCAAAGGCAACATATCAGCATTTTCTATATGCTCACGCACATCACCAAGTATCTTTATCGCATCATCATATGTCTTGCAATATATATTTATATCATCTCCAAAACGGCAAAAATGATAATCGTTTTCATCCATATAATGATCAAGCTCATTCATATAGATATTGCTGAAAAGAGGACTTAACTGTCCACCCTGCAATATTCCTTCATCCTTCTTATATGTGGTATGATCATCAATCACTGTACATTTCAAATATGTAATTATCAAATTGAGAATTTTATCATCTGAAATATGATTTTGAATTTTGTTAATTAGAAAATCTTGATTTATATTGTCGAAATAACTATGAATACCAAGTTCTACAGACCATGTGTATCCATTTTCCATATACGTTGTTTCCTACTTTATAGCCTCTGTAACGCCTTTGTTTTCCCTATATGCACTCCTTGTTGGTAGAGTTACTAATCTTCTGTTAACATTTCTATATAATTAATCCTATCAAATTCTATAAATCCTCACACTCCTTGCAATTACTGTATTTCGCGTGGAAATGTACAAGGAAATGACAACTAAGATATTGTCTCAATTCCTTATAGGTAATGTATATCAATTAGCAGTCGAAGGCGGATATACAGATCTAGTAAGTGTCAATTCCTTATAGGTAATGTATCTCTGTATCAAAATAAAAATAAATGAACTTTTTGATGTTATTGCTCGTGTCAATTCCTCATAGGTAATGTATCTCAACTGATTTAATCAGTATCTATAAATGATACTACTCCATTTTCAGCCCAAAATCAATATAAATTGGTAAAAAAGTCCGTCGACCTCAAGCATCATAATATCAGCAAATCCTTGATTTTCGAGGGTTTAGCAATATGTCACTATTCCTCCCTGACATCGACGGATTTTTCAGCCCAAAATCAGGTAAAATACGTAATAAAAGCTGTTTTTTTACAAAACTGTCACCAAAAACACCCTTTAAACCCTTATATTCACTGGATTTTTAGGTCGACGGACTTTTTCATTCAGTTTTCTGCCTCCCAGTTTCTTTTCCTGCTATAATAAACACAGCCATATATTTCCAAACAATTAAGGGTATAGCTATTATCTATACCCTTAAAATATACCAATCGTTTCTCCAGTTCGTCCGACTAAAATAAATCCTCATACCGATAAAATCTAACCGCATCGGTCTCATCCGGTCCTTTTTTATTATTCTTTTTACTTTTTGTTGTTGATATGATTTTATTTATGATTAAGTCAATAATGAAGGCCACAACTAGAAATGGCAATAACCCACTTCCATTATAAATCAGGAATATAACCGCCGGTCCCCATAATAAGCCTTTGCATAGTACTAACCAAAAACAACCAATCATTACTGTAAGTGCAAATATATCTTCTTTTGCATAATGGGTAATGTTTTCAAAGACCTGCAATATTTGTTTCAATACATTATCTTCTATTGTTAACACCTGCATATACACTTCATTTATTCCATGTCTTTTCAAAAAGAAATCCCTTAAACTCATTATTTTCGCTCCTTACAATGCTTTCCGCTCTTCCATACAATGTAAACTCATTTATTCCTGAAACAAAATCTATTATTTGATAAGTAGAGGTTTGATTTATAACAGTACCTTCTTTATTATAAAAATTTACTGCATAAATCCCCTTTGAATTAATTCCTAATAACCGCAACGTCGAAATAATTGCATTTAAAAGCATATTAACATCACGTGTCCCCCTTGAGAATCAATCCAAATATTCAAATTAGCATCCGGATCCAATTTCTTTATATCATTTTTTTTGTTCAAAATATATCTCGCAACCTCAACAATTGCATTCTCTTTTTCAATTTCATTCTTTTCATCAAATGCATTAGATGGACATTGAGTAAACTTTATCCCATTATTAGGAAAAGCACCATTAATTCTCTTTACATAATAATCATATGCCGACATAACCAGATTACTTTCCCCATCCTCTTCCGAAAACTCTGTCTTCTCAATTGCTTTAGTTGTACAGATAGCTAAAACTTCATCAATATTTCCTTTTTCTTCTATAAGCATCCTTGAAACAGGTTCCAACTGACTATAATATGTGATTTTTTTGTCTCCCCATCTACCTACACACTTATCTACCTGTTTTCTCAGTGTACTAATTGATAAAATAATAATATTATAGTCCATAATACTCTCCCTACGCTATATACGACCTAAATCTTACAAAATTAAACTCAACTATTTTCTTATTTCCATCCTCTTTTACATTCCTATTACTACACGCAGCTAACACGATAATTCCATTTCTCATTAATGCGGAAATTATATAATACGCCAACGTAAACTCGCCCTGACACAATACTGCCTTAGGATGATAACTCATAATTCTTTCGATCATTTTATTACCAGTTTCTTTAATGTAAGATTCATCGCCGTTTGAATCCACAGACGGGAATGGAATATCTATAATTTCTCCATAATTTAATGCTGCCTTTTTTTGTTCATTAGACCATCTATCTGATGGATGATTTGAAAAGTTAATAAAAATATTTTCGCTCATTATAATCCTCTTATATTTTTCTAACAATGTTTAAATTGGTTTATAAAATTAAACGAATCCGTTGAACATTCTCAATTTCTTATAGCTAAGATATAACAATGTTTTCCAATAGTATCTAATAATTATACTACCCCTTTTTATCCCCAAAATCAATAACGTACACCTTAAAATCCGTTGACTTCCACCAATCCATTCACTGCAAACATTTGATGTCGACAGACTTTTTTAGGCTATTGTCATTTGCCATAATCAGCCCTATAGATTCCTTTGTAGAATATTTGAGTGAATCAGATACTTTTTACTGGTTTTCATCACTTTATTGGTTCTTTTGCGTTTACGTCATATGTGATATGAACATCAATCACAGTCCATTTTAAATATGTAATTATCAAATTGGGAATTTTATCATCTGAAATATGATTTTGAATTTTGTTAATTAGAAAATCTTGATT
>ENA-OURZ01000063-OURZ01000063.1-human-gut-metagenome-genome-assembly--contig:-NODE-63-length-134218-cov-5.885468_pt1 | contig 134218 bp, 89 predicted proteins | sample MGYA00242073_ERZ509195 | MGnify/ENA primary metagenome ERZ509195 (study PRJEB26280, sample SAMEA2338837) | human gut metagenome | biome: human gut; feature: human-associated habitat; material: faeces... | reverse complement strand
ATAAAAACAATGGATTAGGAAGAATAAATAGGCCGACTTTGCGTCAGATCAGGACCTCCCGGAGCTAGTCTCCGGGAGTTTGGGCTTAACGAAAATAATGAGAGCCGCAGCACAGACGTACTGCGGCTCTCAGCGCTTTATTGCCTAGAGCGGATCAAACCCAGGTTAGTTGTCCGTGAAGGCCTTCTTCACGCTGATCGGGAAGGCTTGATAACCGAAGACATCGGTAAACTTCAGCGCAACTGCCGGCTGAGTTTCACCCCAACGGTACTCATAGAGATACGGATGCGGCGAGGTGGCTGCTGCGGCCGTTCCCTTCTTCTTCTGGAAGCTCAATCCAGCCGTCGAATAGAAGACCGTCACAGAATTCTTGTCGGCCTCATAGCCGCAGAGTCCAGTCACCGGACTGTAGTACTCGTGTCCGAGATCTTTGCCCACTTCCCAGATCTGTTCGACCGTCATCTTCTTCTGATCGATCTTATAGATCACGCCGCGCGTGTATTTATCTTCGGCCAATGCCGGCTGCTCCATGCCGCGGGCATCACCGTTGTCGAATACCGTGATGTAGACCGTGTCTTTGTCGGACTTTTCGTCAATACGCCAGGCCGTATGCTGCGTCCAGCTCCAGTCGAAGCTGCCTTCGCACTTGCTGCCTTCGCACTTAATGGGCTTGCCGTCCTTATCCACCGGCGTCAGGACTTTTTCAGCCCAGCCTTTGCGCCAGCCTTCGGGAGAAGAAAGAATCCATTTAACCTTCTTGTCGCGGCCGATCTTGATAACGGCAGACTGGTGACGCGACGAAATGATGATGGAATCGTCAGTCGGATCGTAGTCAACTGAATTGACATGCGCCCAGTTGCGGCCCGGTCCCACGCCGGCGACGTCACCGAAGACGCCTTCCTGCTCCTGTTTGGCAAGATCTTCGGCCGAAAGGGTCTGACCGGCCTTGGAAGCATCAATATTGAGGCATACCGCACCCTGATCGAGCGCCTTAATGACGTTGGAACGATACGGATCGAGAATTTCTGCCAGACGCCAATCATCGACCACGCCGCCATTCGGGTCAATTTCAACGATCACGTCACGCACCGTGTGAACGCGCTTATTGTCGGCGCGGCGGTAGTCGAACGCTGCGACGCGAAGGAGACTGTTGCCGTTCTGGGCGTTGTCAAACGAATGGCTGAAGTCGCTGTAGCCCGAGGGGAGCCGGCGATTGAAGATCTCGCGTCCCATGAGGTCGTATTTGACATACCGCTGACCGAAGCCCCAGGTGAGCGCACCGTCTTTGGTCTGCTGGAAGCCCATAAAGTAGCCTGAGTACCACGGGTTTTCCGGATCGCCAATCAGCGTATCAAAGAGCCACCAGCGAACTTCGCCGGCCGTATCGACGATGCCGACATTCGTGTTGTAGGCCCATTCCAGCGCACCGCCCGAAGGATTATTCCAGGTGAAGCGGGCGCCCTGCGGCGCAACGCTGTTCAACTGTGCGTCAACGAGGTAAAGACGGTCCGCAAATTCCGGATCTACCTTCTGAACTTCGACCGTAAAGGGACGCCGCTGATTAGGCATGCCGTTTGAACGGGTATAAATGGACGGCGCATAGAACTGATAGCGGTCAGTGAACTTCTCAGCCTTGCCCTGGAAGGTTCGCGTATAGCTCACTTCCACCGTGTTGAGGTAGTCCTGATACAGACCGAACACCGGAACGCCCGCATGCGTTTTAAGCTGGCGTTTGGAGACTTTGTATTCGATCGTGCGGCCGTTGGGTTTCGGAAGAATTTTGACGGTGACGTCATCGAGCTTATAACCGCCGTCGCGGATCACGGCCGTCAAAGGCGCAACGTTATAGGGATTAACAATGACTTCGCCGATATGACCTTGGACGGGATAAGTAACGGCCGGACCGCTCGGGCCGCCGCTGGCGGCAACGGCTGCCGAAAATCCCAGAAACGCGGCAAATGCCGCAATTTTGCTGAGCTTCATTGATTTCATGATTTTCTCCTTTGGGCTGGATGTTTTTCAGCTGTGACAATCATGAAATCTGGGCGCTTTTCTCGCCATGCGCAGATTTAGCATTTTTTTGCCGGCGAACGCAAAGGGTCTTTGCATATTCTGCAACGGCAGGCCGGGACAAGCCGCGTTCAAACGCTTGGCGGAGGACTTTTGCCTTTGATGCGCCGCTCAGGCGCCTTGCGCTGAAACGAACAGCGCACTGCCGTCATTTGTGAGCAGTCCAATTAGGGAAAAAGCCAGAGAGCCGTCACCGCGTGAGACGCACAAGATTGAGTCCGGCCTTATGCATCTCTCGCTTAATTGGGAAGCCGCAGCAGCAGCTTCCCAATCGCCGAGCGTTCGTTATTTAGCTTCGACTTCCTTAGCGGCCTCCGTACCGGCCAGGCGGCCAAGCACCACGGCAATCGTGACGCCTGAACCAAACTGGCTCGCTGTTTCGCCTGCGACATAAAGCCCAGGAATCACCGAACCGTCAGCCCGAACGGCACGGCACTTCGCATCACGCATGACGCCGCCATAGGTCGTCTGCGAAGCGGGCGAAATCTTTTGTCCGTAATAAGGCGCAGTGTCAATTCGCGTGAAGATGGAATCCTTCCGCCCGAAGACTGGATCCTGCTTGGTGTCATAAACCGTATGCCACTCCCTAACGGTTGCGCCCAATGCCTGCGGATTGATGCCTAGTTTGGCTGCAAGATCCGTCAGGTTCGGCGCTTCGACAAAGTAGCCGCGCGCTTTGTAGGCCTGCATCAGCGACGCATGATCAACAGCCTTCTGATCGAAAATCAGGTAGGCAGCGCCGCCCGTCTGCTTGGTGATCGCCGAAGCGAGCGCGGCCGTCTGTCCGAGCTCATTGGCAAAGCGCTTGCCCTCTTGGTTAACGAGAATGGCGCCGTTGTAGCGGACGTTAGTGAGCGACACCGCCCCGTGCCCCGTGTCATAAGCCACCGTCTGCGGTCCGGTCAGATCCATTTGCGAGAGTGCTGCACCGGCCTTTTCCGCCATGATGATGCCGTCACCCGTCGCGCCGACGCTCGCCGTCGACGGATATCCGGCCCACTGCGGGCTGAAGCGCTTCACGAGATCTGGGTTCGAAGCAAAGCCGCCGGCAGCCAAAATCACCGCTTTTGCGTGAATCTCATAAGAGCCCTTGGGCGTCGTCACCCGAACGCCGGACACGCGGCCGTCTGTACCGACGATCAAATCGGTCGCCTTCGTATCGGTTCGCGTTTCGATGCCGAGCGCATCCACACGTGCCTTCATGACGGGCACCAGGCTCGTGCCGAGCGCACCGCCGTCTTTGGGCGTGTGCTGGGAGCCGTTGATCACGCGCGATAGATCCGCACCCATGCCGATAAGCCAATCCGCAGTGGGACCGGAGAGATCAGCGAGCTGCTTCACGTTGGCAAGTTCCTGACCCCGTGCGCCTTTTTCAAGCTTGGCGTAATAATCCGCGGCAGTATAGGGTTTGGCGGAGCTCATCTGCACTTTGGACCCGCCGGCATTGAAGGCCGTTGAAGCCAAAAGCGTTGTGCCGCCCACGAGCGGCAGTTTTTCAATCAGGAGCACCTTCGCTCCGGCTTCCTTGGCTGCAATTGCGGCCCCCATGCCGGCACCGCCGGCGCCCACCACCAATACATCCGTCGAATTATTGGTGGGCAGCGCAGCATCCGTCTGATGCGTCTTTTTCAGATCTGCAGCGGTTCCGCCCGCTTTTTGAAGGGCCGCTTCGACCGCTGCCGTCACAGCCCGCGAGGAATTCGTCGCACCCGAGACCGCATCGACGGCCGTCGTTTGCCGGGCAATAATTTCCTTAGAGATCATAGCAATGGCCTCAACACCCAGGCCCGGTGTTTCTTCACCGCGCACCACTTTGATGGATTTAATCGCCTGCCCTTGGATTTCAACCGAGAAGACAACGGGTCCGTTATTGCCTTTTGCCGATACCTCATAGGTCCCGTCCTGAAGTGCGGCCTGAACCGAACCGGCTACACCTAAAACCGCAAGAAATCCAATTGTGAAGAGCTTCCGCATATCTTTCTCCGCATCCAAACTTTCAGACAAGGATCCCTGTGACCCTTGCCGCTGCGTTCCATTATCTGCGTCATTTAAATCCTGCGGACTTATGAAAAACACGGAATATGCACATGTAATACGTTTTCACTCCTTTTGCCGCAACGCGTTAACAGACCCCATTTTCCGCCGCTAAAAGTTCTATCGCCGATTGTTACGGTTTTAATGCTTTGCGACCATCTCAATGCTTGGAGAACCGCCCGTTCGAGCTTTAGACTTTGGCCGCTCGCCCGCAGTCTTCGGAGGCCAGCCAACGACTGCGGCACAAGTTCATATCAAAAAAAGGAGGAAACCATGAATAATCTCTCACGCCGCTCGCTTATCCGCGGCGCCGCCGTGCTCCCTGCTACCGGATTGGGTCTTGTCAGCACCGCCGATGCATCGTCCTCGTCAAAGCCAAAATTCGACGAAATCTACGATGTGGTGATCATTGGGTCCGGTTTTTCCGGTCTTGCTGCAGCCCTGGCTGCGCGCGAAGCAGGCGCTTCAGCTGCCGTATTTGAAAAAATGGCTTTCGTGGGCGGCAACTCCTCGCTTTCGGGCGGCATGTTCGCCGTACCGGGCTCGAGCGTGCAGAAAGAGCAGGGCATCAAAGACTCTCCGGAGGCTCTGATGGCCGACATGGAGCGCATTGGTCTGGGTCTGGGCGATCCTCAGCATATTCGGTTCGTCTGTGAACACGCCGCAGAAACCTTTGAATGGACACGCAGCTATATCGGTGTGGACTGGAATCCAACGCTTACCGGCAAGGGCGGCCACTCCGCCGAGCGCTGTCTCATCACACGGCAGGGCACGGGCCAAGGCATTATTGTGCCGGCCGTTAAAAAACTCGCTTCGCTCGGCGTCAAGCCCCGTACGGGCTGCTTCATGGAGAAGATCCTGCGAAGCCCCGAAGGACGCGTTCAAGGCGTTGAGATTCGTGAAGGCTATGTCTTCGGAAAGCCTGCCGCGGGCAGCGTGAAGCGTATCGGCGCCCGCCGCGCTGTGGTGCTCGCCTGCGGCGGCTTCGGCGCTGACGTGAAGTATCGTCAGAAGCTCGACCCCAAGCTGGGCGCACAGTTTCTCACCACGAACCAGCCCGGCGCCACGTCGGAAAGCTGGCGCGAAGTCTCCCGCATTGGCGCGCGCATCATTCAGGCCGATTGGATTCAGTGCCTGCCGTCCTGCTCTCCGCTCGAAAAAGGCATGGGGAAAGCCACGCACTTTGCCTCTATTTCCGGCTCGCTCTTCGGCTTCTGGCTTTCGAGCCTTACCGGAGAACGCTTCGTCAATGAATTCGGTGACCGCAAAGTCTGCACGGATGCCATTCTCACCGTCATCAATAAAGGCGGACACGCGCTTGCATTGAGCGACAGCGACGGCGTCGCACATCTCGAAAAGCTCCGCCCGGGCCTGTTCGACCAGATGATTGCAGAGAAGACCGTCGTCAAGTATGACGATGCTGAAGCGCTCGCCAAAGCCTACAAAATGGATCCGGAAGTTCTGAAAAAGACCATTGCGCAATATAACGATGATCTTGCCAAACAGAGCGATCCGAAGTTCGGCCGCCGGTTTGACCGTTCGGCCAAGCCCATCGGCTCGGGCCCCTACTTTGTCTCAGAAATGAGTCCCAAAGTACACCACTGCATGGGCGGCGTGGCTACTGCCGTTGACACGGCGGTACTCGACGTCATGACCGACAAGCCGATTCCCGGCCTCTTTGCGGCGGGCGAATTCGTGGGCGGCATTCACGGCGCCGTGCGTATCGGCGCGTGCGCGGTGATGGACTGTCTCGTCAATGGGCGTGAAGCCGGCCGCATGGCTGCCCAGTCCAAAGCCTGGTTCTAAAGCCGATCATTAACCATTGACCAGCCTGGAAGCGGCGCAAAGCTCAAACCGGCTTTGCGCCGCGCTTAGGTCTCTATTCCAAAAAAACCAAGATGTTCACGCCTGCCTTTCGACGCTTCGTATGGGCTGGCTGCGCCCTCTTCGCTGCAGCCGGCACCCCTGCCTGCACACTTTTTGGCGCTGTCGGCGAAGGCATGGTCGAGGGCGGCGGAACGCTCGCCGCTAAAACCCGGGACGAACACCCGGGGCCCCAGCGCTTTGACATCGCAGTGCCTTCAAAGGGCTATGCCTATCTGGGACTCTTCACGGGCGACAAGCACCGCTTCAACATGGGCTTCAATGAGAAGGAGCTCTTCCTCGCCCGTTCAACTTCAGGGAGCCTTCCGCGCAAAGAGCGGCTGGCATTGCCGCGCTTCTTTAAGCACCGCTTGAGCGCAACCGACTGGATCATGCAGCATTACGCCTCAGTCGACGAAGTGCTCGCACACAAGGAGGTTTTTGTCGAGCCGGTGAACTACCTTCTGGCAGACCGCACCAAAATCGCCGTCGTTGAGGTGATGCCGGGCGGTCAAACCACTGTCCGCATCACGGAACACGGGACGGCTGCCCACACCAACCACTTCATCGAACCGGAATCCGAAGCACTCAACCAAAATATCGGCTCGAGCAGCGCGCGCCGGCTCGAGCGCATTCGGGAGCTTCTCGCCGCTGCGCCTAAACCCCTTAAGATCACGGACATGACGGCCATGACCCGCGACCGGCATGACGGTCCCGTCCGCAGCATTTGGCGCACTGGCACCAAACTCGACGGCGTTCAGACGCTGGCAGCCATTGCCGTGAGTCTCCCCTCAAGCGGAAATCCATCCCTGAACCTTACCTGGCGAACCGATCCGAACAATCCTCGCGCCATGGACTCGCTCGTCTGCAGCGTTGCGCCCGAAGATTTCAAAATGGGCACTGCCGCCTTCCGAAAGAAATGTTCCGCTATGGAAGACGATCGTTGATTCGCTTCAAGAAAGGGCCGCCCGTTCAAAAGGAAATCCGCCGGCCGTGATAGCTCAGAGTGATGGAGCAGACCGCAGGCATCAGCTGATAAAGAAGAGGAATGCAAGCGTACAGATCTGCACCGGTGCGGAACGCTTAATCACCTCCATCGGACTCACGCCCGCAATGCCCGAAATCACGATTACGCCGGCAGCCAGGGGCGAAGAGACGCGGCCGAACGTAGCGGCAACGCTTGCGAGGTAGCCGAGGTCGGGGATCGTCATGCCGAACGAGGCGGCGTGCGGCGTAACGGCTTCATTAAAGGCAAAGGCCGCAGCATCGCCCGAACCCGTCATGACGCCCAGCACATAGGGACCGACGGCCGCGCCGAGTTTGGCGAGGTCGGACGAACCTTTAAGCGCCTCGACGAAAACGTCAATGACGCCGCAGGAACGCAGGCCGGCGGCGAAAACGCCGGCGGCAATGATGAGCCCCAAAATGTTGCCGTAGCCCTGCCCCATGCCGTCAAAGAACCGCTTTGTCAGATCCGCCGGACTGACGCGCGTCACGATCATGGTGTAGATCACGCCGATCAGCATAGCTGTCGCCACGGAAACCTTCACCTGCGGGAACCCGATGGCCACCACAAAGAGCAGTATGACCGGCAGGAGCGGCGCAAAAGCCCAGAGCAGATTAGCCTTTTCGGGCAGCTCCACTTGGTTTGCCGCGTCGTGAACACCGTCGTTCTCGAAGCCCCCTTTCTTGTAGTCGCCAAAGAGCAGACAGGCCGCAACCATCACGATGATGCAGACAATGGAAATCAGCAGCGTGCGCGTGCCCGTATAGGTGAGATAGTCCATGATCGGCCAGTCCGCGATCTTTGCTACGAACCCGTTATGCGAAGACCCGGGCGACCAAAAAGACGGCAGCGTCGAAGCAATCACCGTACAGGCAGCCATTGCCGGCCGAAAACCCGCGCGAATCATGAGCGCGCAGATCGTCGGACCGATGGCCGCACACATGCCGGCCAAAGACGAAATCGCAATGGATACAACGCCCGTCACAATCATGCAGCAAGGCAGGAGCGCAATGCCCAGACGGTTGAGCGGCTTCGTAAGGAGCCTCACCAGATGCAGGTCGCACCCGGTGATGTTCATCACTCGTGCGAAACCCATCGCCGAACAGACCACGACGATGAGTGAGGCATTGGTCATCGACTTATCGAACTGCTTGAAAGCAGCAATCGGATCGAGTGCGAGCAGACACATTGCGAAACCGGATGTGAGCAGCACCAAACGTGTCTCCCAGCGTTTGAGCAGTCCGTATACCGTGATGCAGACGACAGCCAATGCTGCCCATATTTCAAAAGTCATGAGTTTCGCTTCCTTGGATGGTATTCATGGTTTTTTTATGCTTTTCGCCTCTAGGCGAATTGGCGTATTTTAGAAAGCAAAATGTCATACTCCATTAGCGGTATTACCTATTATCTAAAACCGTTTGAGTCGGCATACAGGACATATACCGACGTTTTCTTTTCAGACTGCCGACATCGCAAAGCGCTTCCAATATGTGTACCCATCCTGGGCAATCTGCAGGTTTTATGGTTCAGGTTGTAATACCTGAGGCCGCTTCGGCCATCGCCCTCCTTAGACTCATTGCGGGGATGTGAAGCGCCCCGTGAGCGAGCCTCTCAATGCGCTCGATCAGCCCGCCGTCTCTTTGAGACTTCTCGATCTCTCATACGGAGCACTTCCGCGATGCCAGTCATTCTGCCCAACGGGCTTCCTGCCAATGAGCGCCTCCTTGACGAAAACATCTTCGTCATGTCGCCCGACCGAGCGCGCACACAGGACATCAGACCGCTTCGAATTCTGGCGCTCAACCTGATGCCGACCAAAATCACAACGGAAACGCAGATTGCCAGGCTGCTTGCCAATTCGCCGCTGCAGGTAGAGCTCACGCTGCTTCAGACCGCCTCTCACCGCGGCAGGCACGTCTCGGGCGACCATCTCGATGCTTTCTATAAGACCTTCGAGGACGTCGAAGACGAACGGTTTGACGGCATGATCATTACCGGCGCGCCCGTGGAGCAGCTCGATTTTCACGAAGTGAATTATTGGGAAGAGCTCAAAGGCATCTTCGACTGGAGTCTCACTCATGTCTATTCCACGCTTCATGTGTGCTGGGGCGCATTTGCCGCGCTCTGGCATCACTATGGCATCCGCAAGCGCCCGCTGGCCGAAAAGCTTTTCGGCATCTTTGAGCATGAAGTGCTTCGTCCTTCCAACCCGCTCGTGCGCGGCTTCGATGACCGCTTTTTCGTCCCGCACTCCCGCCATACGGGCCTCAATCTAAAGGATCTTGCCGCAGTTCCTGCCATTAGAGTGCTTGCTTCGGGCCGCCGCACCGGTCCATTTCTGCTTTCCACGGAAAGCGGGCGGCAAATTTTCGTGACCGGCCATCCCGAATACGACCTCTTCACGCTCGACGCGGAGTATCGCCGGGACCTTGAAAAAGGACTCGAGATTTCTGTTCCTGAAAACTATTACCCGTCCGACGATCCGGCGCAGCGCCCGATCAACCGCTGGCGCTCTCACGCGCACCTCCTCTACCACAACTGGCTCAACTACTACGTCTATCAAACGACGCCCTATGACCTTGAGGAACTTTCTCCCCTTGCCGGCGAGCCGCGCTGAGTTGAGCTCAAATCTTCAGTGTCTCCCGTCGTTAACACCTACGATGACTTCCCAGGGCTATAGGCAAGAAGTTGTAGGCAACCCAAATCGGCGTCATTATTTCTCTCAGCGGCTCTCAAAAAACCTTGCAAAGTTTGGCTGAGCGAGTAAATTGATTCTCAAGCACTTCGCTTTCATTTCTCCTTTACACCGATTTCGAAATGAACACCGTCCTTCATGCATCGTCCTCTTATTACGCGTTTTGGCGATTTACGCACAAGACGCGTTTGACTGCATAAAAGGTTTCGGCAAGCGAAAACAAAAAACCTGCGGTCTCAAACGCCGCAGGTTTTTTGTTGCTCCTTCCTCTCCCGCACCGCACCAAAGATACGACGGGATCCCAGCAAGGCCAAGCAGCACTCTCCGGCGGCAAAGAGATCGAGCCTAGACACTCGAATCCACCCCAATACCCGAATTTATTCTTCCGGAGAAAACCATGATCATCATCATGAAGGCCACCGCCACAACGACCGACATCACCGATCTTAAGGACCGTCTTGAATCCCGAGGGCTTCGTGCTGTCGTCATGCAGGGGCAGGAAAAAACAGCCGTCGGCGTCATCGGCGAAACCCGCCTGCATCTGCCCGCCGACCAAATTCTGGCGCTTCCGTCGGTTGAATCCATTCGCCGCGTAAGCGACCCCTGCAAGCTCGCCAACCGCCTCTTCCATCCGGAGGACACGATCGTCAAAGCGGGCAGCGCCAAGGTGGGCGGCGGCCACTTCGCCATGATTGCCGGTCCCTGCTCGATTGAATCCGAAGAGCAGATCGTCGGCATCGCCAAAGCCGTGAAGGCCGCTGGCGCCACGATGCTCCGCGGCGGCGCCTTCAAGCCGCGCACGTCGCCCTACGATTTCCAGGGGCTCAGAAGCGAAGGGCTTGACCTGCTCCTCAAGGCCCGCAAAGCCACGGGGCTGCCCATCGTCACTGAAATCATGAGCATCACCCATCTGCCGCTCTTCGAAGACGTCGATGTCATTCAGGTCGGTGCCCGCAGCATGCAGAATTTCGAAATGCTCAAGGAACTCGGCCGCACCAATAAGCCCATTCTGCTTAAGCGCGGTCTGGCCAACACCATCAAAGAACTCCTGATGGCTGCCGAATACATCATGGCAAGCGGCAACGATCAGATTATTCTTTGCGAACGCGGCATCCGCACCTACGAAACCGCCACCCGCAATACGCTGGACCTCTCTGCCGTGCCGGTGCTTCACGAAAAAACGCACCTCCCGGTGGTGATCGATCCCTCGCACGCCACGGGCGTCGCCCGCTATGTTCCGTCCATGGCAGCCGCAGCAGCGGCCTGCGGCGCCGACGGTCTGATGATCGAAGTGCACAACAACCCCGCCGCCGCGCTCTGCGACGGTCCGCAGTCGATCACGCCCGAAGAGTTCGAGCGCGTCGTGAAGACTGTGAATGCCGTGCGCGCCGCCGTGAATCTTCACAACATGGCTGCCCCTTCCGCCGTCCGTACGGCTGAAGATGTGATCCGCGTGTGCGCGTCATGAGCTGCTGCGAACGCTCCCGCATTGTGCGTGTCTCAACGGGACGCCCCTACGATGTAGAGGCGCTCCCGGGGCTCCTCCATGCCCGCGGTCATGACGCGCTGAAGGCGCGCCTTCAGGCACTGGTTCCCGAACGAGCGGTCATCGTCTCAGACACCAACGTTGCGCCGCTTTATGCCCGCGCGGCGGCAGATGCACTCGGCCCAAAGTGTGCCGGCATTCACGTGATTCCCGCGGGCGAAGCGTCCAAAACGCCCGCTGAACTCGTCTGCGCGCTTGAAGCCTTTGCTGCGCTCGGGCTCACGCGAAGCTCTGCGGTGATTGCGCTCGGGGGCGGCGTGATCGGCGACCTCGCCGGTCTGGCTGCCGCGCTTTGGATGCGCGGCATCGACTGCGTGCAGATCCCTACTTCGCTCCTCGCCATGGTCGATTCGAGCGTAGGCGGCAAAACCGCCGTGGATCTTCCTGCCGGCAAAAACCTGATGGGCGTCTTCTCGCAGCCCAAGGCCGTGCTGATCGATCCGCAGGCGCTTGACACGCTGCCCGAGCGGGAACGCGCCTGCGGCTGGGGAGAGATGATCAAATATGCGGGCATAGACGCCCGCATGAACCAGCTCGTCCATGAGGCGCTTGCCGGCATTGAGCCCGGGGCGCCCGCGCCCCTTCCGACGGTTGACCTCATACTGGCCGCCATTGACGTCAAGCGCCGCATCGTCGAAGCCGACGAACGCGAAGCGGGTGAAAGAAGACTCTTAAACCTCGGTCACACCGTCGGGCATGCCGTCGAAGCGGCGGCGCACTGGGAGCTTTCTCACGGCGCCTCTGTCGCCGTCGGCATGGCAATTCTCACGCGGGCTTTGGTTCGCGAAGGATGTCTTCCCGACGCAATGCGCGTTGATCTCGAAACGCTCCTTTCCAAAACGGGACTCCCATCGGCCGTTCCCGCGGCTTTAAGAGCCCGCAGCGACCTCGATTTTTCACCCGAATCGCTCCTTAAGCTCTGCCAGCACGATAAAAAGGCCGGAGCAGCCGATGTAGCGCTGGTATTGCCTGTCTCACCGGGCTGCGCCCGAATCGAGCGCACGTCCTGGGCGAAACTCCTCGAGAGGATCCGCGCAGGACTCTGAAGAAAAATACGGGCGGCCGGATCGCCGCGCCAACTTGAAGCCACTCCTCATGCAGCAGACCGTTTCCCCGCAGCAGCTTTCCGGCACGATTGCCGCCATTCCTTCAAAGTCCTGGGCTCACCGCGAACTGATTGCCGCCGCGCTGGGCGCGCCCAATCATGCCGTGCTCGTGCGCTTTCGGGGCGGCTCCAACGACATTGAAGCCACTTGCCGCGCCCTCCGGGGGCTCGGGGCCAAAATCGAACGGCTCCCCGGAACGGGTGCGCGGGTAGAGGGCATCAGCCGCGCTGAACGGAACACCCGCACGGAAACGCCGGTGCTCGACTGCGGCGAATCGGGCACCACGCTGCGCTACCTTCTGCCCGTCGCTGCTGCCCTCAGCGGACCGGCCGGCGTCATCTTTACGGGATCCGGGCGTCTCCCCGCCAGACCGCAGGAGCCGCTCGCCGGCGAACTAGAGCGCCACGGCATTACGCTCGACTATGCCGAGGCTTCTTCTGGGGCGCTCCTTCCCGTGCGGCTCACCGGGAGGCTTCTCCCCGGCGCTTATGCGCTTTCGGGCGCCGTATCGTCGCAGTTTCTCGGCGGACTCCTCTATGCGCTCTCTATTCTTGACGGGCCAAGCACGCTCGCCGTCAAGGATCGGCTCGAAAGCGAACCCTATGTGCGCATGACGCTCTCCGCGCTTGCCGAAAGCGGCGTTGAAATTGCCGAATCACGCACCGACCAAGGACTGCCGCTCTGGACCATTGCCGGCCGAGGCGCCCTCACGCCGCCCGAAGATGTTCAGGTCGAAGGCGACTGGTCCAATGCCGCCTTCTGGCTCTGCGCCGGGGCGCTCACGCAAAATCCCGAGGGCATCGCCGTGGAGGGACTCAGCCTCACGTCGCTCCAAGGCGACCGTGCCGTCGTCGACATTTTGTCGCGCTTCGGCGCGCAAGTTGAATCGTCCTCCGAGGGCCGTATCGGAACCGTGCGGATCAAACCTCCGAAAAACGGCGCCGCGCTTCGCGGGCAAACGATTGATGCCCGGCAGATTCCGGACTTGGTGCCGATTCTCGCCGTGGCGGCCGGCGCCGCCGAGGGCGAAACTCGGTTCACCCATGCCGAACGGCTCCGCATCAAAGAAAGCGATCGGCTGCAGAGCACGGCTCAGCTCCTGCATCTGCTCGGCGTCCCGCATGAAGAGCTCCCCGACGGACTGGTGGTGCACGGCATCGGCAGCGCGCGAAAATTTTCGGGCGGGCGCATTTCAAGCTTCAAAGATCACCGCATTGTCATGGCTGCCGCCGTGGCCGGCACCTCCGGCGGCGCCCCCATAGTTATTGACGGCGCAGAGGACGCAGCGAAGTCCTATCCTCACTTTTTCGAGGATTTGGAGCGGCTGAAGGGCTCCGCAGCCCCTGCCGATCTCAAGACCCGCAACTGAATTCAAAACGATTGACTCCATCATGAACACCACTTTCGGCACTTATCTGCGCACCACCGTTTGGGGACAAAGCCATGCAGCGGCCATTGGCTGCACCGTTGAAGGGCTCCCTGCGGGCGAAGCCGTTGACGAAGAGGCGCTTTGCGCCTTTATGGGGCGCCGAGCGCCGGGCGGCCGGCTTTCGACGCAGCGCCGCGAAACGGATCAGCCTGAAATTCTCTGCGGTCTCATGAACGGCATCACCTGCGGCGCGCCGCTCACTGCCCTTATCCGCAATACCGATCAGCGCTCGAAAGACTACAAGGCCATTGCTGACCGCCCTCGTCCGTCGCACGCGGATCTGCCCGCGCAGGTGCGTTATCAGGGCTTTCAGGATGTTCGCGGCGGCGGCGCCTTCTCCGGACGCCTCACGGCTCCCATCTGCTGCGCGGGCGGCATTGCCCTGCAGATTCTTGCCCGCCGCGGCATTCGGGTTGCAGCTCACTTGGCCGCCGTCGGCACCGTTGAAGACCGGCCTTTCAGCCCCATGGGCGAAACCGATGCGGTACTGCAGGCGCGGCTAACGCGCGAACTCCCAGTGCTCACCGATGAAGCCGGCAAAGCAATGGCCGCTGCCGTCGCTGCCGCCAGAAAATCGGGCGACAGCATCGGTGCGGTGATCGAAGGCATGATCACGGGCCTGCCGATGGGCTTGGGCGGCCCGCTCTTTGAGGGTTTTGACGGCGCGCTCGCCTTCGGACTTTTTGGCATTCCAGGGGTCAAAGGCGTGGAGTTTGGCGACGGCTTTGCGGCCGCACGCCGTTCGGGCTCGGCTGAGAACGACCCCTGGGAGCCTCAGCTCTCAGCTCCCGGCGCTGCGCCAGCAGCCAACCACTCCGGCGGCATTGCGGGCGGGATGACCACCTCTGCACCGATCCTCTTTCGCGCAGCCATGAAACCCACGCCCTCCATTGCGCTCCGCCAGCAGACGGTCTCGCTCGAAGCGGGGACGGCCGCCGAGCTGATTGTCACCGGCCGGCACGATCCCTGCATCGGCATCCGCGCGGTGCCGGTCGTAGAGGCCGTTGCGGCGCTCGCTGCCCTGGACCTCCTCCTCGCGCCGCCGGCAGTGCTCTCAAAGGACCTCCCCAATGCCGAGTGCTGGGCTTCTGAAGCTTTAAAGGCCCGAGCCGAGAAAGCGCTTTAATGAAAGCGCCCCATACCACCCTTCAAAAAAGATACGCCTGAATTCATCATGACCGACCAGCAGACGGCAGAACCTCAACTTCAACCCGCGCAGCTGCGCGAAGCGCCGAGCGACCTCTTGGCTGACCTGCGGGCAAAGATCGACGTCATTGACGCCAAGCTCTCGGCACTCATTGTCGAGCGCCTGGCCATCGCCGACGAAATCGGCGAGCGCAAGCGCGGCCGGAACCTGCCGATTCATGCGCCCAAGCGCGAAGAGGCACTGCTAGAAAAACTCGTTGAACGCGTGCCGCCCAACGAACGGCCGATTGTCGCAGCGGTCTACGAACTTTTGATCGCGGGCTCCCGCCAGCGGCAGCTCGCCGCTCAGCTCTTCGATGAAGGCGCTCTCGGCACTGAAGGGCATCAGCCCGGGCGGCTCTCTGTTTTCAAATCGCTCGGCGAAGGTGAAACGCCGCAGTATGCCGCCAAACGGCTGATTTGCGCCTGCACGGCTGCGGGGGCTGCGCCCGCTCTGCTCGAGGCGACTCGCGAAGGCGTCGGCCTCACCCTTGAAGGGGCCGGCATGAACCGCGTTCTGGCAGCCGACCTCAAGGGGCTCGGCGCAAAGGTCGAAGTCACCATCGACCGCAATGCTGAACCGATTCCGCCCAAAGCGGGCGCCGGACTGCTCTGCGGACTGCTTGGCCGCCGCCTCGGGCACACGCTTTCGCCGGAAATTCACGCGCGTCTGGGAGCCTACGCCTATAAGCGTTTTGAGTGCGAGCCCGAGCGTTTGGACGAATTCCTGCGGACAACGCCGTTTGACGGCCTCAACGTCACCATTCCTTATAAGGAAGCGGTGATGCCCTACTGCGATGAATTGACGCCCGCCGCGGAGCACGTCGGCGCGGTCAATACCCTCGTGCGCCGTCCTGACGGAAAACTCGTGGGCGACAATACCGACTATGCCGGATTCCTCGACACTGTCCGTGCGAGCGGCATCAAGGTCAAGGGCAAGAAAGCCCTGATCCTCGGCACAGGCGGCGCGGCTAAATGCGTGCAGGCGGTCCTAAAAGATCTCGGCGCCTTTGCCGTCATGGTGAACATTCGCGGAGCCGAAGGCCGCGAAGCGCTTAACCGTCATGCCGACGCAGAGATTCTCGTCAACGCCACGCCCGTCGGCATGTTTCCGGTCTGCGGCGTGTCGCCCATCGGTGATCTGGGGCTCCTCCCAAAGCTCTCCTTCGTTTTCGACCTCATTTATAACCCGGCCGTCACCGAACTCATGCTTCGTGCGAGAGCGCGCGGCATCCCTGCGGTCAACGGCCTGCGCATGCTTGTCGTGCAGGCCGAAGCCGCCGCACGCGATTTTCTCTCGATCGCCTCCCCCGTCGACGGCACGCCGGCCCAACCGGCAGCGAGCGCTGAAGAAATTCATGCGGACCTCAAGCGTCAGTTCGAAAACATCGTGCTTTCAGGCATGCCGGGGAGCGGCAAATCCACCGTCGGCCGCATTCTTGCGGCACGGCTTGGACGCCCCTTCATCGATCTCGATGAAGAAATCGAGGCCGCTGCGGAACTCCCCATCCCCGAAATATTCCGCCGTCACGGCGAACCCGCTTTCCGCGATCTGGAATCGCGCATTGCAGCCATTGCCGGAGCACGGCGCGGCGTGGTGATTGCCACGGGCGGCGGCACCATGATGCGCGTGAAAAATGTCTCTGCTTTAAAGCAGAACGGCCGCGTAGCGCTTTTGAAGCGCCCCATCGAAGAACTGCCGACCATGGGGCGCCCCGTCTCGCAGTCGCGGCCGCTCTCCGTCATTTGGGCGGAAAGACGAGCTACCTACGAGGGCACCGCAGACTGTTCGGTCGACAATGTTGAACCCGAAGCCGCGGCGCGCAATGTGCTCGAAGCGCTCGGCTGGCCGATTGCATGACATTGACAAGGCAGCCGAGCACCATCCGCACCGGGTTCTGATGCGGATCAAATCGACCGAGGCGGAGCGCCGAGAGGCGCTCCCGCCGAACTGCCCCGCATCATGCGATAGTGATTCTGTACTTTATGCCCCATTGAGGAACCTTCATGTTCTTGCTTCTTCTCTCCCGCAGCTGGCGGTGGCGTCCCGGATTCGATCCGTCGGCGCCCGTCTGCGTCTGTAGCCGGGAGGAGCAAAAGAACGAAAAGCGCCCAGCGCCTTGATGCATTCGAGCTTCCTCAGCCGCCGCGAGACCTCTGCTGCAGAGCGCCTGCCGCAGATCTCCAAAAGAACGGACCGAATCCTTTTTCAGTGATTCCGGTCCGTTTTTTTTCGTCTTCCGATTTCATGATTCTCTTTTAGGATGCCGCCATGCTCGCTTTCAGCGAATTTGCCCGACTCGCCCAGCAGGGCAATTACGTTCCCGTAACGCTCACGCTTACTGCCGATCTGGAAACCCCCGTCTCCATTCTTTCCCGGCTCAAGGATGACGAGAATGTGTTTCTCCTTGAATCCGTCGAAGCCGGCGAGCGCTTCGGCCGCAATTCCTTCATTGGCCTCAATCCCAGAGCGCGGTTCTCGGTCGAAGACGGCCGAGCGTTTGTGGAGGACGCCGACGGACGCCGAGAGCTTCCTGAAGCCGCTACAAAAGAGGGCGCCTTCATGGCCCTGAGGTCGCTTACTGAAGGCCTTCGTCCCGCGGCTCCTGCGGATCTCCCCGCCTTTACGGGCGGTGCTGTCGGTGCGCTCGGCTGGGAGATGTGCGGTGAATTCGAACCCAAAACCGGCTACAAGCCTCATGGGCTTACAGCAGCCTTCATGGTGGCCGAAGATATGATCATTTTTGACAACTTCCGCCATACCATGACGATTTCTGCGGGTGTGCGCATCGACGAATTCCCCGATCTCGGTTCGGCTTTCGCCGCGGGCGCGGCCCGCGTGGAAGCAGTGCGGGCGAGAATCCGCAGGCCGCTCGATCTTTCAAAGCTCCCGGATCAGCATCCGGCTGCAGTACCCGTTCTCAAGGCCAATACGACCGAACATGATTTCTGCGCCATGGTAGAAAAAGCCAAAGGCTTAATCCGTGACGGCGAACTCATTCAGGTCGTTCTATCCCAGAAATTTTCCGGTGAAACGACGATTGAACCCTTTACTTTCTATCGAGCGCTGCGCCGCATTAATCCCTCGCCCTACACCTTCTTTATGAAAATGGGCGGCCTCACATTCGTGAGCTCCTCTCCCGAAACGCTGTGCCGCACCGAAGCCGACGGCAGCGCGCTGCTCCGGCCGATTGCCGGCACGAGAAAACGCGGCGCCTCTGCCGCTGACGATGAACGGCTTTCCGAAGAGCTCCTCGCCGACCCGAAGGAGCGCGCCGAACACCTGATGCTCGTTGACCTTGCACGCAACGACTTAGGCCGCGTTGCCGCCCCGGGCAGCGTCAAAACGCCCTCCTTTATGACTGTCGAATACTTTTCGCACGTCATGCACATTGTTTCCACCGTCACAGGCCAGCCCGCCCCCGGACTCGATGCTTACGATCTCGTTCGTTCGGCCTTCCCCGCCGGAACGCTCTCGGGCGCGCCGAAGGTGCGCGCGATGCAGATCATCCGCGAACTTGAACCTGAACCGCGCGGTTTTTACGGCGGTGCCGCGGGTTACTTCGGCTATGACGGCGCGATGGATCTTGCCATCACGATCCGCACGCTGATCTTTGAGGACCTTGATGAACCCAAAGCGCCGGGCGGCGCCAAGCGGCGGAACTTTTCCATTCAGGCGGGCGCGGGCATCGTCTACGATTCCGTTCCGGCGCTCGAATATCAGGAAACGAAAAATAAAGCCGCAGCCATGATGAAGGCTGTTGATCTCGCTGCCCGCGGACTCGCCGACTGAATGAGCCCGAAATCCGCTTCAAAAGGAATGACTGCCATGAAGATTTTCATGCTCGACAACTACGACTCGTTCACCTACAACCTCGTGCAGTACTTTCAGATCCTCGGCTGCGACGTGACGGCTCGACGCTGCGACTGCACAACGGTCGATGCCGTCTTCGCCCTTCGCCCCGACGCGATTGTCCTCTCTCCCGGTCCGGGGCGTCCAGATAGCGCGGGAATTCTGCTCGAGCTCATCCGCGAGGGACTCGCACGCCAAATGCCGATGCTCGGCGTCTGCCTCGGACATCAGGCCATCGGCGAAGCGCTGGGGGGAGACGTTATTCACGCTCAAAAAGTGATGCACGGGAAAACGTCGCGCATCCGTCATGACGGTCAGGGGCTCTTTGCCGGACTGCCCGAAGACTTATCTGTGGTGCGCTACCACTCGCTCGCCGTGGACCGCACTACGCTCCCTGCAGATTTAATGGTGACAGCAGAAACGGACGACGGTGAAATCATGGGGCTGCGCCATCGCACGCTCCCGGTTGAAGGCATTCAGTACCACCCTGAATCCATGCTGACCGAGCGGGGGCTCGATCAGCTCGAGAATTTTCTGAAGATTGCTGCGGCAACTCAGAAATAATTAGGTTGGTCGAAATGCCCGAATGCATTTCGACCAACCTTAAACATGAGATTGCACTTCACATGAACTAATTCTTTTCCATCCAATGAAGCCCAAGCGAAATTAATGCGGCTGAGTAAATGGACAAAGCAAAGATACATTCATCGGCACAAAGTCACGAACATTTCGCGTCACCACAGTCATGCCATGTACTAATGCTGTCGCAGCAATCCAAGCGTCTTGATAAGGCCGCGGGTCCGGTACATTTAAACGCGCGCAGGTATAGGCAATATCAGGAGTGATATCGAGCACTCTCCCCTCGTAATTCGGTTTGATTTCCATATCAAACCATTCTCGGAGCACGATACCCTGCCGAGTATCTCTGCGTGAGATGCGGAGAATACCCACTTCAAGTTCCATCAAACTGATGACCGATACATAAAGCAGATTTGGATCAATTTCGTCAATCCAGTTCTTAAAGACAGGATCAACATTGCTGGTTGCAAGCTTTCTGCTTTCTGAGACAGCGTTCGTATCGAGAAGGAACATTAGTCAAACTCCGGTGCTTTGACCAATTCCTTATTACGCACCAGTTCGGACTCGAGATCGCAATAAGCGGCTTTTTTGTGAGCAAAAAGCTCAGTTGCAGTCTTGCGGTTATCTGAAGATTTGAAAACACGAACATACTCCTTATAAGAAAGGAGCACATTGGTCGGCTCGCCTCGCACAGTGATGATCACCGGTTTATGAAGAGATTCCTCACGAATCTTTGCAGAGTTACGATTAAACTCGCGGCTAGTTACTTGAAATTCCATAATTATCCTCCCAAACATACGCTCCAATGATACTACAAACATACATCAAGATCGTACAGCAAAACAAGATCATAGGCTGATCTTATCTGCCCGAGACACCCAAAAAAGCCTGTGCAGACGTTTTAACCGAGCGCTCGGCATGAGCACGCCGAAATAAGCGGCAAATCAAGTTTCCTTCACAATCTTCTGATGAAGTATGTGTTAAATCGCGTGAGCCGATCAGTCACGCGTCGTTTTGTTATTCGCTGCCGTTGCGCGAGAGCGCAAGGATGACGTCATAGACACGCCGCACGGCCGGCGCATTGTTGACTGCGAGCCGAGCGGCACGGGCTTTCATCACGCCGCGGCCGCCGGCCACGGCTCGAATGAGCGTATTGGTTCCGCGTATCGTCGCATCAGGCGCAGGAATAAGCGCGACGCCGTAGCCGGCATCCACGTAAGCCATCATCAGACGGCTCGAGGGCGTGCTTAAAGTCGATTTGGGCGTAAAACCCAAAATGCTTTCCACCACGTGCGGATAGCCCGTTTCACCGCCCTCCAGATAGATAAATGTTTCATCCTTAAGAAATTCCGGAGACGTTGTTTCCTCGAGTGCCAGTCGACTCCGAGGAATTGCCAGTACGGCATCCCACTCTGCGATGACCTGACTGGTTACAGTCTGCGGAAAATCAACGCCAGTCGTTAATCCGGCATAAATATCAATCTGGCCTTTGGAGAGCCGGGCAGCCAAATTCGTGGGCGGAGAGACCTCCGTGAGCACTTTGATGCGCGGCCATCTGCGTCGGGACTCTGCAAGGAGGTTAATAAGGAATCCGGAGCTGATGGTGCCGGGGCAGACGCCAAGCTTCACTTCGGCCTCTTCCCCGGAAAGAATGTCCTCAGCATTGCGTTTGGCTCGCTCCATGAGCGTGAGGATTTGCTGCGCATCTTCAGCAAAAACGCGGCCTACCGGCGTGAGTTCCATGGTGCGGTTGCTGCGGTTGATGAGCGGCGCACCAACCGCTTCCTCAAGCATCCGAATCTGCTGGCTCAAGGTCGGCTGCGAAATGCCGAGCATTTCCGCCGCGCGGCCAAAGTGCATGCATTTAACGAGCGCCAAATACGCTTTGAGATGACGAGGTTCAAACATGACGTCTCCTTTACGAGCGCACGCATTGCATGAAGAACTGAACAAAATGCTGCTGCCGGACTCAATCGGGAAAAAATAACACAGCCGCGATTAGCTTTCCCAATGATGCGGTAGCTCCGCCGAGATTGTTCAAAAAACGACTGAACTTTAGGCTACCAACCTATTGAAGAGTGCCGTTCGAGCGCCTCAGAGCCTCGGGCAGCCGCAAACCACATACGAAGCCTCACTTTTCTATCTGGAGAACCGTTCATGATCACCAAGTCCTTCCGCATGACCGCCGTTGCCGCGCTCTTGTGCGGTGTTTCGGCCATGGCCGTCGCTGCTGTTGCTGCCGGCACCTATGAGGGTACCGCTCAGGGCAAGCTTTCAACCGTCAAGGCCGCCGTCACGCTCAGTCAGGACGGCCGCATCACCGACGTTAAGCTTGACGTTTCCGGCGAAACCCCTGAACTCGGCGGCGCTGCTGCCAAGAAAATGGCGCCTGCCATTGTTGAGCATCAGTCCACAGCTGTCGACGGCATGAGCGGCGCCACGGTGTCGAGCGAAGCCATCCGCAAAGCGGTGGCCGCGGCGATCGAAAAGGCCGGCGCTGATCCGAAAAAGTACGACGTGAAGGTTGCCAAGACCGTCGGCGCCGATGAGACCCTGACGGCCGACATCGTGGTGGTCGGTGCGGGCGCCTCGGGCACTGCCGCTGCTGTCACCGCCGCTGAAGCCGGCGCCAAGGTCATCGTGCTTGAAAAGGGACCTGCCGTGGGCGGTGCCGGCAAGCTCGCCTCCGGGCTCTTTGCCGTGGAATCCTCCATGCAGAAAGCCAAGTACAAGAACAATCCGGAACTGCTTTCTCAGCTCACGAAGGATCAGCTCTTCAAGCAGCTCATGGATTACAACCACTACCTGAGCTCGGCCTCGATCACCCGCCGCGTCATCGATGAATCCTCTTCGACCGTCGACTGGATGAATAAGCACGGCGCCAAGCTTGAACTTATCGACTGGAATCCGCAGCAGGGCCAGAACCCCTATCCGATCCGCTGGCGCATTTACCACCGCTATGTCGACAATGCCGGTGCTTTCAAGAATATGTATGACGCATTCGGCAAGCTCGGCGGCAAACTTCTGCTTCAGACCCGCGCCTATGACCTTACTCAGGATAAGGACGGCAACGTAACGGCCGTCATCGCTGAGAAGGCCGACGGCGGCAAGCTCACCATTAAGACCTCGGCAGTCATTCTCGCCTCCGGCGGCTACGGCGGCGATGCCAATCGCCTCGCCAAGGAAATGGAAAGCAGCCAGCTGACGAACCGCATCGCCTGGTCGAACAACGGCGAAGGTCTCAATATGGCCTGGAAGGCCGGCGCCCAGAAGTCGGGCGAACACAGCGCGCTCATTCACGCCGCTGAATTCGACGGTCTTTCGACCTCTTCCGCGGGCAGCCACGGCATGGTCGACTCGAACCTCTTGGTGCGCGTTCTGAAGACGCCGCTCCTCTGGGTGGATCCGGCCGGCCGCCGCTTTGCCAATGAAGAACTCATCTACGACACCGTCTACTGGGCCAACGCGGGCTACTCCGTGGGCGGCAAGTACTTTGTCGTCGTTGACGGCAAGACGCTTGACGCCTACACGGCCGACAAGCTCCCGTTTGAAGTCTCCGGCGCCGGTCCCGCCAACCCGACGGGCAAGGGCGACTTCCGCGCGCTGATGGAAGAAGCTGTCCGCCAGGGCGTCGCGTTCAAGGCCGATACGCTCGAAGAGCTTGCTCAGAAGGCGGGTTTTGAAACCAAAGGATTCGTCTCCGACGTGAAGGCCTACAACCAGGCCGTATCGAGCGGCAAGGACCCCTTCGGCAAGCCCGCTGAATTCCTCAAGTTCAAGGTTGAAAAGGGCCCGTTCTACGCTGCGCGCGCAAAGGTTGTGAGCCTTTCGACGCTGGGCGGCGTTCGCGTCAACGACCGCTTTGAGGCCCTCAATTCTGAATTGAAGCCCATCCATGGCCTTTACGCCGTCGGCAACAACGCCAACGGCTTCTACTCCGCTCCGTCCTACCCGCCGTATCAGGGTCTCGCCCTGGGCTTTGCGTGGAATTCCGGCCGCATCGCCGGCAAGGAAGCCGCTGAGTATGTGAAGACCGCCAAGTAACGCTCCGCGTCTCGGTCTCCCGACTTTGTTTTTTCTCCTTTTTCAGAGTCGGGAGACCGTTCAGCTGCACCGCATCAGAGGGCAGCCTTTCTCCCTTCTTCGAGGACAAATACTTCTTAAGCAATATCACAGCTTCACTGCGGAACCACCCTTATTCCAAAGCTAAGACCCATCAGAAGTCTTCATCAATCCTTGGTTCCGAAGTTTCGGGCGTCACAGCACGCCGACATTACTGAAAGGCATCGTGTGACTAAACCTGCCTTTCGCCAATCAAACCACACCAGAGAGCGCCAAATGATGACGTTCAATCCCAAATATTTCCCTCTCTCCGGCTGCGCGGCCTGCGCAGCGCTTCTTGCGGCTGCTGCATCATCGGCAGTCTGTGCTGCCAGCGTATCTATCGGCGGCATGTACGACACTGGTCTTAAATATACGTTCGCAAACGACGGCATCCACGGCACGGAGACGGCTTTAGGCATGGAATCGAGCATGCTCGACTCGAGCCGATTCGCCATCCGTGCTCACGAGGACATCAGCGATCAGCTTTCCGTGGGGTTCATTGCCGAATCCGGTTTTAAAACCGATTCGGGGCAGCTTCAGGAACAGGACATCTTCTTTAACCTCGGCTCGCTCTTTTATCTTTCGCACAAGCAGTACGGCGAGCTTTGGATGGGACGCCTCGGCACCATGCGTTCGGGCGCCACACCCGCGGGCTTTCAGATCCTCGGTCAGCGCACCAGCCCGTTCGGCTCCGGCTGGGACGGTTACGGCGCAGGGGCTTTGTATGCCATGCCCTTCATCGGCTTCTCGGTCGACAATGCATTGCTTTACAAATCGCCCGTCATCAACGGACTGCAGCTCGACATTGAAACCAGTTTTGGCGGCACAGACGGCGGCGACGAGAATAAGGCCAATACGGACCGCTACAGCGCCGCTGCGCTCACTTATGACCGCGGTCCCCTTCGTCTCGTCACCGTTCTGGAGTACATGAATGAAAACTCCTCGAAAGGAAGCCGCGACGATGAAATCGCTGTGACAGTCGGCGGCAGCTACGACTTTACCGCTTTCGAGCTTTTCGGCTGGGCGCAGTACTTCCGCGGCGCAAACCACATCATGGCGCTCTCTAACATCGGCGACTATCCGCTCTTCACCGGTCTGGATGACATGCGGGGCTTCGCCGCCGCGGTTTCAGCGAAGATCCCCACCGGCCATGGTTTTACGGATCTGGCGCTTTCCTGGCTTGACGCCAAAGTGCACGATGACGTTGAGGCTGCCGACGAAGACAAAGTCGGCAGCAGCCTCAAGCGCTTCGGCGCGACGATTGCCTACGAATATCCGCTCTCCAAGAGCACAACAGCTTATGCGGCAGTGGGCGTCTATAAGGACTTCATCGACGCGCGCACCAGCAATGCACCTGTGGACGATCCGCTCTCCGGTCAGGCAATGGCGGGCATCCACATTAACTTTTAACGTTTCGGCGAAAGCATCCCGCACAGACGCCTGAAGATCATTCATCGTCTGTCGCCGAATCCTGCCGAATCTGCCGCGGCGAAACGCTCTTTTTTGCGTTTCGCCGCGTTTTTCTATGTACACCACTCAGGAAGCATCCGCACCAGGCTAGCCCCAACTGCGCACATTTACCTACATCGACTGCGTAAGAGTCAACTCGGCTGAAATTCTGCAGTCTGCGGCTGAGATTCCGTGATGCCGAATCGTTTGAGCGCGTTAGTCTAGAAACGCTTTTGCGGGTCGATTATTAGGGCAGCCCGCGCCTCACCTGTTTTGGAGGAACAAAATGAATTTGAAGCATGCAGCCGCCGCGCTCGCGCTCACAAGCCTTGTCGCCGCCGGCGCCGCGCAGGCCGCGCCGAAAGAAATTACGGTGGCCATTGCCAGCACGTTCACGACGCTTGATCCGTACGACGCTTCGGATACGCTGTCGCAGACCGCTTCGAAATCCTTCTATGAAGGTCTCTTCACGTTCGACAAAGACATGAAGGTGATCGATGCACTCGCCACGGACTACAAAGTGAGCGACGACGGCCTCGTCTATACGGTGACGCTGCGCAAGGGCGTGAAGTTCCATGACGGTTCAGAATTCCAGGCTGACGCCGTGAAAGCCAACTTTGACCGCGTGACCAACAAGGCCAACGGTCTGAAGCGCTACATGCTTTACCAAAACATCGAAAAGACTGAAGTGGTCGATCCCTACACGGTGCGCTTCACGCTCAAGAAACCCTTCTCGAGCTTCATCAATCAGCTCGCGCACCCGGCCGGCGTCATGATCTGCCCGTCAACGCTCGCCAATAAGACCAATAAGCAGATCGCTTTCGAACCCTGCGGCACCGGTCCCTACACACTCGACAAATACAATCCGAGCGAAGGCATGCGCGTCGTGAAGAACCCGAACTACTGGCAGGCAGGGTTCCCGAAACTCGATGCCATTAACTGGAAGCCGGTCGTTGAGAACAGCACCCGCGTTGCGATGCTTCTCACGGGCGAAGCACAGTTTGCTTTCCCGTTGCCCGCCGAACAAGTCAAGCAGGTTCAGGGGAAGGATCAGGTTCGCCTCGACATTACCCCCTCCATCATTCTTCGCTATGTTGAAATGAACATGTCGAAGAAGCCCTTCCAGGACAAGCGCGTCCGCGAAGCCCTCAACTATGCCATTAATAAGGAAGCGCTCTGCAAAGTCGCTTTTGCGGGCTACGCTGATCCGGCCACGGGCTACGCTCCGGCCGCCATCGATTTCGCCGAGAAACTCGGCCCCTGGCCCTATGATCCGAAGAAGGCCCGCGAACTTCTGAAGGAAGCCGGCTACGGCAGCGGCCTCACGATCAATCTCTGGTCGGGCTACAACCACACGACCGCCCAGAAGGTTATTCAGTTCCTGCAGCAGCAGCTCGCTCAGGTCGGCATCAAGTCCAACATCCGCGCACTTGAAGCCGGTCAGCGCACCGCGCTCGTAGAGTCCGTGCCGACGCCCGATAAGAGCCAGCACGACCTCTACTACATCGGCTGGTCGAGCTCCACGGGTGAACTCGACTACGCCATTCGGCCGCTGCTCGCCTCCGAAAATGTGCCGCCGGTGGGCTCCAATGAAGCCTACTACAAGAGCGAAAAGGTCGACCGTCTGATTCAGGAAGGCCTGGCAACCACGGACCGCACCAAGAAGGCTGCGATCTATAAGGAAATGCAGGAGCAGCTCTGGGCCGACATGCCGTGGATCCCGCTGGTGACGGAAAAGAACATTGCCGCCAGTGCGAAGAACCTGACGGGTTTCTACATTCAGCCTGACGGCGGGGACAACTTCTACCAAGCCGAACTGAAATAAATCAGCCGGCCCTTGCCTGCGAATAGCGTTGCTCTTCGCAGGCATCCGCTATTGAGAAAAACTGCGTGCGGGCATTTTCATCAGATGTCTGCACGCGTTTTTTTAGAGTTCAGAGAGCCGATTCAGCCCGCAATGGCACGGGCTAATGCAATGCCGCCCAGGACGGCGCCAAGCCCCAAGACCAAGGAGCCCAGCGCATAAAACACGGAAAGCGCCAAGGCGCCGCGCTCACCGAGAAGCACCGCTTCAAGCGCAAAAGACGAAAACGTCGTGAAGCCGCCGAGCAGCCCTGTTGTGAGAAAGAGCCGCAGGTTTTCCGATAATCCCAGTCGGCAGCTCCAATACTCGACCACCAAGCCCATTAGAAAGCAGCCGATGAGGTTGACGGCGAAAGTGCCGGCCGGAAAGGCTGCGCCAAGGAGGCGCACAGCAGATGCAGAGAGCAGCCACCGCATGGATGCGCCGATGCCGCCGCCCAGAAAAACCAATGCCAGTTGAGTGAAATTCATCGTCTCGTTTCAGCCGAAAAACATTCTGTCCGGCTCAGACCGTCTGCTCGAATGCGCATTGGCGCACTATCGGGCAGTTTTACGCAACAAACTGAATGGCAGCGTTTGCCGCCCTCTGCAAACATATCGAGCGATAAGCTCGGACTTTGCTCACGCAGCCCAATGGCCGGCCCAGCCTCTCTAACTAGGTCTAAAAGGTTAATGCATTTAGAGCCGCAAAGAGTATGATGCTTTTTTGTTTTGTCATAACAGGGGTGCTCCGCAAGGCGCAGCGCCGCCCTTTTAAACCGATTCCGTACGACTCTCCATGAGCTGCCACGTCCATTACCGACAAGCGATGAAGCACCGACTGGCGCTTATCTTTGGGCTCACCGCATTGACGGCGCTGCTCTTTGCCGCTGATCTGACGGCCGGTTCTTCAGGCATGCCTCTGAGCGCAGTGCTCAATGCACTTTTGGCCGGTCCGTCGGGTCAGTCCCCTGAAGCGCTCATTTTGTGGTCACTTCGCCTGCCGATGACCCTGACGGCGCTCTTCGTCGGCGCTGCGCTCGCGCTGGCCGGACTGCAGATTCAAACGATCACGGCCAATGCACTTGCGAGCCCTTCTACTCTCGGCATCACCTCGGGAGCGAGCTTTGGCGCAGCGCTCGCGATCACCGCAGGCTTTACGGTAGGGGGAGAACTGTGGCTCGGCACCATGACCGCCTCCTTTCTGGCGTCGCTCTTGATCTGCGCGCTGATTCTTGCACTGGGACGGCTGCGCGGCATGACGCCCACAACGCTCATTCTCGCGGGCATTGTGATGAATTTCTTCTTCATGGCCCTGCACCAATTTCTCGTCTATGTCGCGAGCCCCGAAGTGGCGCAGCTGATTTCCGGGTGGACCTTCGGCAATCTTGAGCGTGCTGGCTGGCTTTCGGCGGCCTGCGCCTTGGGCGCAGTTCTGTTCGGCACCCTCCTTCTCGCGCCGAAAGTCTGGGCGCTCACAACGCTTTCTATCGGCGAGGAACGTGCCAAAAGCCTCGGCATTCAAGTCAGCCGCCTGCGGCTTCTCGTTTTTTCAACGGCATCCGTGCTGATCGCTGCGTCGGTGAGCTTCATCGGCACGATTGCCTTTGTGGGACTCGTGGCACCTCACTGCGCCAAACTGCTTTTAGGGGATGATCAGCGCTTCCTCATGCCCGCGAGCATGCTTTTCGGCGGCGCGATTCTTCTGCTTTCTTCGCTCCTTTCCAAATTCATCTCAACGGGCGCCATGCTTCCGGTAGGCATCATCACATCGATCGTCGGCGTGCCTTTCCTCTTCGTTCTGCTCCTTAAGAATCGGAGGGACTACTGATGAGCGACCTTGAACTTCGCGTAGAAAACCTCAATGTCGGCTTCGGCCGCCGCACAGTGCTCCGCGACATCAGCTTCACCGTTCATTCGGGTGAATTCATTTGTCTGCTCGGGCAAAATGCCGCCGGAAAAACCACGCTCTTCAAAGCCGTCTCAAACCTCATTGCTTCTTCCGGGCGCGTAACGCTCTGCGAAAACGGGAAAGCACTCCCCCGGTCCGCTATTGCTTATCTGCCGCAGCTCACTCAGGTCCAGAGCCGCCTGACGGTCTTCGAGATGGTCATGCTCGGCCTCGGCCGCCGGCTTTCCTGGCGAGTGACGCCCGACATTTTCGAGCGGGTCGATCAGACGCTTCACGCCATGCAGATCAGTCACCTTGCCGACCGTCCCGTGGCCTCGCTTTCGGGCGGCCAAAAGCAGCTCGTCTTCATGGCGCAGGCCTTTGTTTCCCGTCCCCGCGTGCTGCTGCTAGATGAACCTACTTCTGCGCTCGACCTGAGACATCAGCTGATCGTCATGCAGGCCGCCCGCAGCTACGCCAAAACAACCGGCGCAGCCGTCCTTGCCATTGTTCACGACTTGATGCTCGCGGCTCGATTCTCCGACAAGCTCCTCATGCTGGGCGACGGCACCATTCGCCGATTTGCCGCTCCGGCTGAGGTACTCACGCCCGAAGAGCTGGCGGTCGTTTATCGCGTGGAAGCCGCGGTTGAACGCTCTCAAGAGGGGCTTCTCACCGTGATCCCCATGACGCCGCTTGACGTTGACGACGGCACACACGGCCACGGGTCCCATCCGCACGCGCATGACCCTGCCTGCACGCATTCGAGCAGTTCCGATCAACACGACCACCGCATTCGCCATGACGACGACCACCCCCATCTCTGAACCCGCTTGCGTCAAATCCTCAGCCCTTCTGGGCGACAAGGTATCGGGCTACTGGAACACTCGTGCCGAAGGCTACAGCCTGCGCACCGCTGACGAACTCAACGGCCCCCGCGGAGCGCATTGGCGGGAACGGCTCCTCAGCAATCTGCGCGGTGTTCCGCACGGCGGTTCGGTGCTCGACGTTGGCTGCGGACCGGCGCTTCTGGCCATTACTGCTGCCCGATGCGGCTGGAAAGCTTATGGCTGCGACTCCAGCCCTGAAATGCTCCGGCACGCTCTTGAGAATGCGAAGACGGCCGGGGCTGATGTGACGTTTTGTCAATGCGACGCCGCAGCGCTCCCGTTTGCCGACGAAACCTTCGACGCCGTCATCTCCCGCAATGTGCTGTGGAATCTGCCTCATCCGGAAAGGGCGCTCAAGGAATGGATGCGCGTACTTAAACCCGGCGGCCGTCTCCTTTATGAGGACGGCAATCATTACCGCCATCTTGTGGATCCGCTCTTTAAACACCATCACGACAACATGCCCGCGCCCTTCGGTCACCAGCCGCAGTACATGCTCAACGTGGATACTTCGGCGATTGACGCCATTGCCCAGACGCTGCCGCTTACACAGGAACTTCGTCCGCAATGGGATTTGCAGGCGCTCATCGATCTGGGATTCACCGAAACACAGGTGATCGAACCGAGCCTTGCTGAAGTCTCGGATCCTCTGTCGGGGAAAAGCATCCGCATCGTCACCGATTTCGTCGCAGCAGCGACAAAACCCGCGGCTGCCGCCTTCTCGAATGTCACAGCTGCGACCTGAATGCCCTGAAACACCATCAGCCGCTCTATCTTCATCAACCTTTGCGCTTTCGGAGTGCCTCATGCTTACTCGCCGCACGCTTCTTCTTTCCGCAGCTGCCGCATCCTTGGCGATGCTGCCTTTTGCCAGTTTTGCCGCTGAAGCCGCCGCCGGCGAAGCGGCATTAGGTCAAGCCGCCCTGCCGCCGGCGGGCAGCTGGCCCGTTACCTTCAAGGATCTCGCGGGACGCACCGTCACCCTCACTCAGGAACCGCAGCGGATCATCGTCGCCAACTACATTCAGAACTTCATGCTCGTAGGCGGCCGAGACGCCCTCAAACGCGTTGTCGGCATGACGCAGGATCATTGGGAATCCACCCGCATGGGCGAATATCAGGTCTTTACCACGGCCTACCCGGAACTGAAGTCCATTCCTTCCATCGGCGGATTCCACGACGACATCCTCAATTCTGAAAAGATCATTGCTTTGAAACCCGATGCGATGATCATCAACCGTACGCAGTTCGCCGCCAACACCCAGCGTATTGAAGTGTTTGAGCGCGCCGGCATCCGTGTGATCGTCACCGACTACCACGCCATGAAGCTCGAGAACCATGTGCTCAGCACACGCATCATCGGCCGCATGCTGGGTCGGGACACCGTCGCCGAGGAACTCTGCCGCAAAGCCATTGACGGCCTCAAGGACGTTGACGCACGCGTTGCCAAGGCCTCTGCCGGCAAGAAGGCGCCCAAGGTTTATATGGAACTCGGCAGCAAAGGCGTCGGCAACTACGGCAACACCTACAACTCCACCATCCTTTGGGGCGCTATGCTCGCCCGCGTGGGCGCCGACAGCATTTCAGCCAACAACCGCGAGCCCTACAGCGCTGCTACGCGTGAGTACGTCATCTCACAGAACCCGGAGATCATTATCATCGGCGGCTCGAGGTGGTCGGGCGGCGCGAGCGACCAGATGCAGATGGGCTTCACGGTCGACCGCAAGACCGCGGAAAAGTGTCTCGAAGCCTTTATGCACCGCTCGCTCTGGCAAAATCTCCCGGCCGTGAAAAACCGGCGCTTCTACGCCGTCGACCACGGGAGTCTGCGTTCCATTATTGACTGGCACATGAGCGCTTTTATCGCCAAAGTCTGCTGGCCGGATGGCTTTGCCGACATGGATCCGGAAGCCGGCATCGTCGCCGACTATAAGCACTATCTTCCGGATTTGGATCCGGCCGGCACATTTACGCTGGCGCTCGGAAACTAACCGCAAAGCTCCGCTCGTTTGAATGGGATGCGGCCTCCGGCTCTAGGCTGGAGGCCGCTTTTTAGTACTGTTTGTACGTTTGGCCGACAGACGTGTTCATGCCGAATGCATGCCGACCATGGCGCAGTCAGCCAATCAGCCCTTAAGGACTCGGCTGCAGGTGCAGCCGCCGCCTTCCTTTCCGGTTTCATCCGCAGCCGGACCGTAAGTCCGGACAGCTTTGGCGAGCAGTGCTTCAAGCTGATCAGCCTCATCCTCTGTGAGCGACCCCAAAATGCGTTCGTTCATGCGGGTTGAAATATCGGCCATGATGGGTTTGAGCGCACGGCCTTTTTCGGTGAGCATGATGATGCTCGCTCGGCCGTCGGATTCACTGGGGAGCCGATCGACGTAGCCCTGCTTGGCAAGTCGATCGAGCATGACGCAGGTCGTCGACTTCGTACGGCGAATCTTCTGCGCAACCGCCGTGAGACTCAAACCTTCCTGCTGAAAGAGCACCTGGAAGATGTCTCCGCAGCTCGTCGTCAATTCGTCAAGGCCGGCCTTTTTCATCTCAGTGAGCAGGAAACGGCGGCCCTCTTCATGCATGCGGGCTGCGTAAGCAAGTATGGGACGGTCTTCCTTCATTGGCTCTTCTTATTGTTGACAGCTGAATGCCAGTCGCATTTCAAAAGGACTTCAGCTCGTTATGAATATTTTAGGAATTATAAGACTGGGGATTTTCTTCGATTCGGACAGCACCAGCAAATAACCGCACAACGATGTGTAATACGTAAATATGTATGACGTCTTGGTAGTATTCGGCCTAAATTTGTCCGTACTCAACGCACTTTGAAGCCAAATCAGAGTAATTCTGGTAGTCCATATCGTCAGCGAAACCGCACTGCACGCTATGGATGCTCTCCTTTGAACTGCTCGAAAAATTCGAGGAGAGCGGTTTCACCCACCCCCTGCTGGCTCCTCACTTTATGAGCGAACAAACAGTCAGTGCGCATCAGCCCGGGAAATCCGCACCCGTTCAATACGGCTGCGGGTTGCTTTAACCACCTCGAATCGCAGTCCGCTGAATGTGATGGACTCTCCGGCTGACGGAATCCGCCCGAACTTCTCCAAGAGCAGCCCGGCGAGCGTTGCGCAGCTGTCATTTTCGGGACGAAGTCCGCTCACCTGTGTGGTCTGTTCGACCAAGAAGAGGTCAGCAGCACCCTCTGCCGACCAGCCTCCCGCGATCGGTTCGATAAAGCGTCCCTCGTTTTCATCCGGAAAATCACCCGCAATCGCTTCCAAAAGGTCATGCGTCGTCACTAAGCCCTGGATAATGCCGAATTCGTCAGCCACCAAAATAATGTGATGATTGCCCTCTTGGAAATTCCTCATCAATCCAATCACACTGACCGTTTCCGGCACCACCAATGCACGACGGCGCCGAGCAATGTCGGCAATAGCAGCAGGATTGAGCGTATCGCCAGCTAAATCCTTCGCTTTTAATATCCCGATCACATTGTCAAGCGACCCCTCACAGACGGGGTAGCAGCTGTGCGGCTCACGCTTGATCAGCGCGGCAATTTCCGATGCGGGATGTTCTAGATCGATCCAGACCACATCGCAGCGCGGCGTCATGATGGTTTTGACCGTACGTTCCGCCAAGGAAAGCACGCCTTCAACCATGTGCCGTTCCTCCTCAGCAAAAACATCAGGCTTGCGGTCTGCGGCAGTGCCCTCCGCAGCTGTGTCAACCTTTTCGCCGGGCCGGCCCATCAAATTCACAATCGCCGAAAGCGTGCGTGCGCGAAAGGGGAGCTTCTCCGTATGCTTACGAAGGTTGCGGGCAGCCAATTGGTTGAAGAACTCAATCATGACCGAGAAGCCAATGGCGGCGTAGAGATAGCCCTTCGGTATATGGAAGCCGAACCCATCTGCCACGAGTGAGAGGCCGATCATGAGCAAAAACGACAGACACAAAACCACCACGGTGGGATGTGCGTTGACAAAGGCCGTCAGCGGACGGCTGGCGAGCATCATGACGCCGATGGCAATTACTACTGCTGCCATCATCACGCCCAGATTGTCCACCATGCCGACGGCCGTAATAATGGAATCCAAGGAGAAGATCGCATCCAAAATCAAAATCTGGACGATCACCAGCCAAAAACTTGTCGCAGAACCCGCCGCGCTTTCTTCATGCGGACGCGCTTCCAATCGTTCATGAAGTTCTGAAGTGGCTTTAAAAAGCAAGAAGAGCCCGCCGGCGCAAAGAATGAGGTCGCGCAGGGAAAACGAATGCCCCCAGAGCGTGAAAAGCGGCGCTGTCAGCCCCACCAGCCAGCTCATCACCGAAAGCAAAGCCAGCCGCAGGAAAATAGCCATGCCTAAACCGGTATAAAGCGCACGATCTTGCTGCTTTGCCGGCAGTTTTTTGGCCAGGATGGCAATAAAAACCAAATTGTCGATGCCGAGCACCAACTCGAGCACAACAAGCGTCAAAAGTCCAACCCACAGGGTGGGATCAAAAAGAAAGTCCATCAGTAGCAATAGAGCAGCTCTCGAATCAGCCGCGGAAGTCCCCGCTCACACCGAGCGGTTTGAGGTTGAGGTGCGAAATTTTATAGATTAAACCGATCATTGTCCAAGGTTTGAACTCAACTTCAGCATGCGTCCGCATCCGCTCATGGCTGCGAATGAGTATGACTCTCAAACACTGCCATCCTATCGTCTTATTGATTTACCAGATTCTTCCAAAACACAAACAATCAATTTTTGTGTAATTTCCCGAATTAAAACCACATTCCATTTTCAACACATCAGTGATAAATAATTCGCAAATTTCCTTATTGCTTTGCTGATCAACATTCATCTAAAATTCGAAACTCAATCTCATAGATTCAGCACAACTGCGAAGATTATTTAAATTGAGTGAATGCTTAAGCGGACGGAACTGAATATGAAGCAGGCTATCATTCTCCTTCTGGCTCTGGGTGCTGTTGCAGTTCATGCAGAAACGATCAGAGCCTGTGGAAAATACCAAAGAATCGATCAGACTTGGTCTAAATCCTACAAAGTCACAGGAACTATCCAAGATGGATTTTTTGTTATCCAATGGCGGAAAGGCAAACCCACCAAGGTCGTTCTTGGATCCAGAAACAGCATTCCGGCCGCCGAAGAGCACTTTAAAGATACAAGAGATCGTCCATGGGTTCTCAAGGCCGGATGGGAGAACTGCAATTAAGCCCTCCTCTTGGCATCTCATCTTGATTGAGTACTGATTCCTTTCTGTTTTGGTACAAGGCTTCACCAAACGCACCTCGGGCACCTTGGCACACCTATCAGCGCTGCATCACGGAAGAGCCCTCGAAAGAAGGCTAGTTATAACTTCGGACAGATAACGATGATGCTGGCCCCGCACCTGCTTTGCCGCCGCTGCCGGCGGTATGCCGCCTGAGGCGTTCAAAACGGAGCGTTGAGCATCGGCAGGATGCGCAGCTCTGAAGATTCCGCCGCCATTCCTCCCCGCCCTTGCGGGCGAGGATTTCTGGCGGATTCTGCTGAATCGATATTTTGGCTTACCACTTCATGTGGGTGAGTTCACACCTAATCTTGCCGCCTCTCAAAGCAGGCGTATCAGGTTGGTCCGCATTTTCACAAAGACGCGTGTTGCCATAGTCGTTTCGAGTATCGTCAGCATTCCCGCGAGCCCAGACAGCGACCATAGCTTTGGAGTCAGGATCCTTTTCACCGTCAGCATCCATCTGGAAGGCATGAATCGTATTTTCGTGGAAATACACCAATGGCGCAAAGTTCCAAGCCGTGTTCGCCCACATCGACTTTTCGTCCGGAACGCTGGTGTCAATTTCAACCTTGCGATAGTCTTTATTTTCACCCACAGTCTTTACACGCGGGTTGCTGTCGCGGACTGCAAAGGATTTCAGCTGATTGATCGATGCAGGCTCTCTCAAGGTGTAATACATCTCTGAGATAGCATGATTGTGGTACGGATAGAGTGTTCCTACCTGCTGCACCGTCATACCGATTTCAGCTCCTACCGGGACACCATTAATCGATTTGATGCGGAGAAGTCCCCAATGCCCCATGACTTCTGCATAGGCATATCCGCCGCGTACATTCATGAAGTTGCGGCGGTTCCGGTCTGAATCTGCGGCGTACATAGGAAGCCAGCCGGCCGCAGCCCACAAATTCGGCAGTGCATTAGCAGTAACGTCAATACCAAACTGCGAAGGTGTATGAAGCGCTTCCCCAAGCACCATTTGGTCGAAATTTTCAGCAAACTTCAGACCGTATTTTTGAACTTCCTTATTTTTAATTTCGTTTGAGAAGAAATCGTGAAGCGTTGTCCGTTTCAGCCATTGGGCAACCGGAGATTTCTTTAGAAGTTCACCTGAAGGCATAGTCAGCGACTTATCGCTGCGGCGAGGAGAGAAGCAGGCTTTAGCCTTATCCGGATTAGCAAGAATTTGATGAATGTGTTTTACAGCCAGCTGTACATCACGACGATCCGTAATGCAAAAAGATTTGATGCCGTCAGTTGTTTCATAAACAGCAGTGTCGGAATTTCTGCACCGGCCGGTCGTATCAGTCGTAACAGCCTGCGCATATGCGCGGAGGTAGGTCAAGGTCTCGTCCCACAACTGATCGATTAATTTTCGTTCGGCAGGGGTATAGGCCTCAGTTGCATCGCTGGCATTGAGACACTCGAAAACCGGGTTTTTAAGATCGTCGGCCGAAATAAATTCCGGCAAATTACTACCCGAGGCGAAAACGGATAGAGGAAGAAGAGAAGCAACGATTGCGGTTGTTTTTGAAAACATAAACATTTCTCCTTTATGTGCGCTCCCAGTTGCGGTTTGACAGCCAACTAGGTGAAATGATTATGTTTATTTTGACCTCTTAGGAGGTTTGATTATTATCACCAGCCAAGTTTTATGCCGGGATAACCCTATCGCTTAATTAAGCAAATATACTTCAAATCAGTATGTTTTCATGCAGATTTATTATACAAAAGTTAAATAATAATGTTTTCATTTATTTTCTCGTTATGAAAACTGTATTCTTTTTCATGATTTCCTCACTGCGTCTGAATGAATGAAATTCCAGCTCTGCATGATTTGTCAATAAATCGCCAGAGATGCATAGATTTAAGCAACGTACCTCCCAAGCAGCAACAGGCGGAATGATGCTAAATCTATTTATGAATTGTTTTATTTTAATAGTACTTTTCTATCATAAACGCGCATTTTAAATGCCGTTTCACTCTTCAAACCTAAGAAATCTTCCCCACTAGATATCCTCAAACGTTGTGGTCCTAGTGGGCCACAAATGAAAAAAACTCACCTAAAGCACTGGCTCTAGGTGAGTTTATCAATGGTTTAACTTTTATTTGGAATTAATGTTCGTCACCGCCGGCGTGCTTAAACATGCGCAGACCCGTGGTCATGGACGAGAGCGTGGTGCAGCCGCCCATGATGTCTTCACGGAAGGACATGTACATATGCGCGATGGTGAAGATAATCAGCACGTACATCAGTGCATGGTGCACCGTACGCACGGCCTGAGCATCGCCAAAGAGCGTGAACACCCATCCGAACCAGGCCATCCAGCTCGTGTCGGCACCCCAGGCCTGAGCATAAAGCGCAAGACCCGTGATGATGAGGAGGATGCTGCCCAACACGAAGAAGCCGAACATGGCGAGCTGCGCGAGCGGATTGTGACCCGCGTACTCTGCGCTCGTCTTCTTCATGAAGAGGTAATAGGCAACCTGACTGAAAACGCCCTTCCACCACTTCCACGACCAAAGCGGCGGAATGAAGATCTGACGCGAGTACTTGTTCCCGACGACCGCCCAGTAGAGACGGTAGATGAAAAGCACCGTGTAGATAATGCCGGCCGCAAAGTGCGCAAAGCGGATGTAGGCGAAGTCATAGGTAGCCCATGTATCGCCGAGATTGGAAACCAAAGGCGCCCCAATGAGGAACCCGGTCACAATCATCACGAACATGCAGACCATCATGGCCCAGTGCCACACTCGAACCGGCGCCTCCCAGACATAAAGCGGGTGCGTACCCGCACTCATGTCTACTTCGTAGGTGACTGGATCGATTTTCATAGGTCCTCCTTGACCTCAGCACACCTGCACGGACGTAAGCTCTTCGCCTTCGGGCGAGTAGAGATGCGTAGCGCAGGCAAGGCACGGGTCGAAGCTGTGGATCGTACGGATGATCTCCAGCGGGCGCTTCGGATCAGCGAGCGGCGTACCAATAAGCGAAAGCTCATAGGTACCCTTCTGCCCTTCACTGGAGCGCGGCGAAGCATTCCAGGTCGTGGGCACCACCGCCTGCCAGTTTTCGAGGCGGCCGTTCTTGATGACGCAGTAGTGAGCGAGTGCGCCGCGCGGAGCTTCGCACGGACCCACGCCGCGGCATTCCTTCGGCCAAGTCTTGGGTTCCCAGAACTCCATATTGGCCGCAGTTTCGTCGCCGGCCTTGATATTGGCCGTGAGGTCATCAATGTACTGCACGAGCTTGTGCGTTATCCACTCGCACTCGAGCGCACGGGCAGCATGACGGCCGAGCGTGGAGAAGGCGGCTTCGAGCGGAAGATTCAATTCCTTCAGGAGCTCAAGAGCCGGTTCCTTATAGTGCGGTACGTTCTTCGCGATGCCGATCACCATACGGGCAAGCGGACCCACTTCCATCATGTGGCCGCGCCAGCGCGGGCTCTTGATCCAGGAGTACTTGCCGTCCGGAGCGAGCCAGTTGAACTTCGTTTCCGTACCGTCGCTTCCCGGCGGGAGTTCGTAATGCTGGTCAGTGATGCCGTCCCAGGGATGCAGACCTTTGTCGGCTTCCGGATACTTGTACCAGGAGTGGTCAACAAATTCCTGAACCTGTTCGGGATCGCGCGTGTCAACATCAAAGACTTCATTGAGGTTGCCGTTGATGATGGCGCCGCGAGGAATCTGGATCGACTTGTCAGAATAGTCGTTCGCGATTTCAGGGAAGTCGCCGTAAGACATCATGTTGATGCCGGCGAGCCCCTTGCCGTACTTGAACCAATCCGGGTAGAAGGATGCAATGGCCTTGATGTCCGGAATATAGACGTTCGAGACGATATCAACGGCGTGCTTGGCGACCTGACGCATATAGTTCAGCGTCACTTCGTTCACCATCGTGCCCTGAGCGCCCGTATCGTGGACGTTGATCGGGCAGGCGACGCCGCCCACGAGATAGTTCGGATGCGGGTTCTTGCCGCCCAGAATGGTATGAATGCGCACGACTTCACGCTGGAAGTCGAGCACTTCAAGGTAGTGCGCGACCGCAAGCAGATTCACGGCCGGCGGAAGCTTCATGGCGGGATGGCCCCAATAGCCCTTATTGAAAATCGAGAGCTGTCCCGATTCAACGAGCTTCTTCACGCGGTTCTGCACATCGCGGAAGTAACCGACAGCTGCGAGCGGATGGTGCGGCGCAATCTTTTGCTGAATCGCCGCCGTTTCGCGGGGATCGGCATCGAGCGCGCTGACAACGTCCACCCAGTCGAGCGCGGAGAGCTGATAGAAGTGAACGATATGGTCCTGAATGTAGAGCGTGGCATTCAGGATGTTGCGGATCAGATTGGCGTTCTTCGGGATCTTGATGCCGATTGCATCCTCAACGGCGCGAACGGCGGAAAGCGCGTGAATACCCGTACAGACGCCGCAGATGCGTTCAACGAACGCCCAGGCGTCGCGGGGATCGCGGCCCTTCAAAATGACTTCGAGGCCGCGCCACATCGTGCCGGTGCTCATGGAGTCGACGATCTTGCCGTCATCGCCCAGCACTGCCTGCACGCGCAGGTGACCTTCAATGCGGGTGACCGGGTCGACTACGATTCTGCGTTCGCTCATTATTCCTTACCTCCGATTTCCTTATTGGTCTTGGCGCGCGCCTGAGCAACCGCCGAGAGCGCAGCATGCGCTGCAGCTGCAGCGCCCACCACTGCAACAGTGGCGAGGCCGACCTTGTCGACCGTGCCTTCAACGCCCGCAAAGATCGGGGGCAGAACGGTCGTTTCGTGTTCGTAGAAGCTGCCCTTGTCAAAGAAGTTGGGTTCAGCGCAGCCAATGCAGCCGTGGCCGGACTTAACAGGCCAGGACAGCCCTTCGTTCCACTGAATCGTGGAGCAAGGCGCATAGGTCGTCGGACCCTTGCAGCCAACCTTATAGAGGCAGTAGCCGAGCTTGGCGCCCTGATCATCAAACTTCTCGGCGAACTGACCGGCGTCGAAGTGACCGCGGCGATAGCACTTGTCGTGAATGCGCTGGCCGTAGAACATCTTCGGACGGCCGAGACGGTCGAGCGGCGGGAGACGATCGTAGGTGAGGATGTAGGTAATGACCGAGGTCATCACTTCCGGAATCGGCGGGCAACCCGGCACCAGGACGATAGGCTTGTCGGTAATCACTTCCGTGATCGGCACGCATTCCGTGGGATTGGGCTTGGCAGCCTGCACGCAGCCCCAGGCGGCGCATGAACCCCAGCCGATCACAGCTTTGGCGCCTTCGGCGACATGCTTGATCTTATTGAGGAAGATTTCGCCGTTAGGCACACAGTTGATGCCGCCCTGATGAAGCGGAATGTTGCCTTCGACAGCCAGAATGTAGTTGCCCTTGTACTTTTCAATCGTCTCGTGCAGCGACTCTTCGGCCTGTTCGCCGGCAGCGGCCATAATCGTGTCGTCGTAGTCGAGCGACACCATGTTCGTCACCACATCGGCGACGATCGGCGTATAGGATCGGATGAAGGCTTCAGAGCAGCAGGTGCATTCCAGGCCGTGGAGCCAGATAACGGGCGTGCGCGGTTTGGTTTCCATCGCATGGGCGATTTCCTGCGCACCGGCGCTCCCGAGTCCAAGGCTCGCCGCAGTGAGCGAGCAGAACTGCAGGAAGCTGCGGCGGCTGATGCCGCGGCGGCGCAGCGCCTCGTATTGCGTTTCAAACATGTTGGTCTCCCCTCGTTAGAGAAAAGCGGGTCGAGCTTGGGAACCGGCTGGAGGGTGCGCCGGAGGCAAGCTTCTTTTCATTCTGCCGCGATTAAGGATTTAAGACTACTTTTGCCAAAATCTTTTTTCCCGCGTTATCGAGAAATAGCGAAAAGGTTCTGAAAACACTTGTCGCTGCAGCTGGTGAGAAGATTAAAACCCAAAATTGTTCTGCGCATCCCCCCTAATGCTCGCTTCATATAGGTCAAAAGTACTAGCAAGGTGTAGAGCCAAGCATTTTCCGAATAATCAATGTCATTGGAAAACACTATTAGCTCTTCAAGGTACGCCATTCCGTTTTCAAATATCGTTTGGGCGGCTCTTTCGTTTTCAATAAAATGGCTCTCCCAAAGAGGACGTACGTTTTGCGCTTCTACTGCTTAAAGATTAGGACAGCGTATTCCTTCGACGGATTGGCGCTCGGCCGGCGGCCTTCTATACTCGGGGAGCAAAAAAACAGACTGCGCCTTTTGCCTGAATCAGGAGCGTCCGTTAAGGACGGCAAAAGAGGCCGCAGCTGCCGGCCGGTCATCCCGCCGCTTCGGCACCATGGACGCGTCGCATGCCGTCAGCAGACGCAAAACGTCTTCCATGCCGGAGCCGATCGAGTTTTGATGGCCTTCCGGCAATATGGAGAAGTGAGGAGAAAGATCCATGACCGAAGCGCAACGCGAGAATCCGAGCAGACGCCTGCGCGTTTTTACGCAGTCGCCGGCGGAGTTTTTCGACGAAGGTCTCCGGCAGATTGAAAAAACGCGCATGGCGGGTCTCCCGATCCTCAACCCCAAGCTCGTTGTGCGTTCTGCCGGCTGGCGGCGCTGGGGCAACGACTGGATCGGCGTAGTGACGACGCCCTGGGCAGTGCTTGGCATTTATGCCTGCGGGTCAAGAGAAGGATGGGTAGACGTTCCTGCCGACCGCACCCGAATCATTGAACTGCCGGCGGGCGACTTTCCATTTCGGGCCGTTGAAGATCCGATTTTGGGGCGGTGCCTCTTTTTGTCGCTCAAGAGCCCGCTCCTTGATGTGGGCGATCAGGAAACCGCTGACCTCATCGGCAAAATCACTTTAGACACGCTCTTTAAGGCCCAGTCCATTCCGGAGGACGATGAAGACGCAGCCGCCTGGGTGCCGCCGACTGCGGACGGCCAGCTTCGCCGCGTCATTCCGATTCGAATGACGCCGCCCAAGCCTGAACCTGAACCTCAGCCCGCTGAGCGCGAATCCTTCTTCGATAAGCTCGAAGAACCCGTATCGCGCCGCGAACTCTTCGGCCGCCGCAAAAAAGCGGAGCCGTCGGATGATGCGCCCGGCGCTCATGCAGCACCCCTCATCGGCGCAGACACGACGCATGCCGACAACGGTGCGAGCCATCCGCTTCGCTCAACGTCTCACTCGGAGGGCATCAAACCATGATCATTGATGACGCCTCCATCCGCGTTCATATCAAGTCAAAGCCCTGCAGCCGGGCGACGGCAGTCGTTTCCTCAACGCGCACCAATGCTGTTGCACGCGCGGCATCGCTGCCGGAAAACCGCGGAAAGGTTCGCCGGCTGCTGACGCTCCTTTATGGCCTCTGTCCGCTCGCTCATCTGGCCGCGTTTGAGGGCGCTTTGTCGGCAGCCCGCGGTGAAGATGAAAAACTTGACGGCTCTAAGCTCGAACGTCAGCGTCTCTTGGCGGATGCCGTGCGGCTTGAGGGGCTGACGGAAAACCTCCGCGTTCTGCTTTTGGAAGCCTCTCGTCTGGAGCTTGAAAGCGAAGCGCTCAATGTCATGCCGGGGGATTTGCCGCCGGCACCGTCTCTTGAACCCGTTGACGCTCGTGCTGTCGGGCGTCTGCGCGCCGTCCTTTCTCAGGCAGCCAGCGCTTTGCTTAAGCTCCCGATGAGGAGCTCGTGGTCGGAAACGGAACACAATTTGGCTCAGCGCACGCGGGCAGAGCTCTCGGCCTCCATGAATGCCGCTGCCGCCATCGCTCAAACGAGCCTTTGGGGAATGCCGCCGGAGGATTTCTGCGGCTTGGTCGAAAAACCCGATGAAGAAGCGGCAGCCGCCATAATGCAGTGGGCGAAGACTTACGCGGCAAAACTGCCCGCTGCCCACTTGCTTGCCTCCATGCTCGCCTGCGCTGAAACGCTTGACCCGCGGGCCTTCCCGGAATCCGAAATTCCGCCGCTGCCGCATCACGCCGCGCTCGAAAGGCAGGCCTTCAGCGAAGAGCTCTGCTACCGCATGCTCCATGATCCGGGTTTTGACCTTGCGCCTTTCTGGCAGGGCACGCCGCGGCTCACCGGTTCCGCAGCACGGCTTCGGAACCACCCTGTGGTGGAGGGGCTCCTCAGCCGCTTCGGCTGCAAGCCCGCAGTACTGATGGCTGCGCGCATCGTCGAAACTGCTGAAGTGCTTCGCGCCTACCGGGCCTGCACGATGTGCCGGGAAGCCCGAGATGAGGCGCTCGAAGCGGGCGACGCCTTTACACATATCCTTTCGGCCTCGTCGCCCGCCGACGGCACGGGAATCTGTCTCGTTGAGACCGCTCGGGGACTCCTCGCTCATGCGGCGGCCGTCTCTGCGCAGGGCGAGCTCACTGCACTGCGCATCACCTCTCCCACGGAGTGGCAATTCTCCCCCAATGGTCCGGGTCAGCGCATTGCCCGGCCGGTGGTAAAGGAACTCCGTTTTCCGCAGAACGATCTTGAACGCCGCAAGCTTGAGGTCCGTGTGCGCCGTGCGCTCTTTGCGCTCGATGCCTGCGTGCCGATCACATTTGCCTATACGCCCGCGGTGGGAACACAGGCTCAGGATGCCGCTCTCGAAGCGATGCGCCGGCCGGCAGCTCCCCGCACGGAGCGCACGGACAACGGTGTTCGTGCGCCGCAGACTGCCGCGGCTTATAGTGATGCCGCCTATGAACTGATTGGAGTGCCGAGCAATGCATGAACTTTCCATAGCCGAAGGCATCATCGAAATTGTTGAGCGCACGGCCAATGCCAACCATGTCCGGCACGTTAAGACCGTGCGTGTCTCCATCGGCGAACTCGCCGGCGTTGACATTCCCAGTCTCGAATTTGCCTGGCAGTCAGTGCGTAAGGGCGGCGTCGCCCAAAACGCAGAGCTTGAAATTGAACGGCCGAACGGCGAAGCTTGGTGCCTTCAATGCCAAAAAAACATTCCGCTTCACCGCTACGGCGATCCCTGCCCCGACTGCGGCGGCTATCAGCTTGCCGCGACGGGAGGAACGGAAATGCGCGTGATCGATATTCTTGAAGCTGCTGACGACCCTGCGGACAGTCACGGCTGAAGTCCAGAACGCCGGCCACGCCCCTAACCCTTTTTTGAGTCCTCTTTTCGCCATACGAACAAAAAGAACTGCAGAAAATCGCCATGCTGCCTTCGCGGCAAATGAGCGCTCTGCAGACTTCAGATGAATAGGAAGAAAATCCATGTGCACCACTTGCGGCTGCGGCCATTCCGGCCCACATATGCATGAACATGTTGACGCCGACGGCAACGTGACGCTCACGGTTCATGACCATGACCACGACCATGATCACGGACATACCCACGATCATGAACATGCTCATGCCCATCCGCACGACCACAGTCACGGGCATGACCATCCGGCGCATTCGCACGATGCGGATATGTCCGCCGGCCGCGCCATTTCGATTGAAGAGGACATTCTGGCGCGCAACGATGCCGTAGCCGCCAAGAACCGCGCTCTCTTCGCCAAACTCGGTGCGCTCGCGCTCAACCTCGTCTCGAGCCCGGGATCGGGAAAGACCGAACTCCTCTGCGCAACGCTCAAGGCGCTCTCCGAGGTGCCCACCATGGTGATTGAAGGCGATCAGGAAACCGACAACGATGCGGACCGCATTCGTGCGACCGGCACCCGTGCGCTGCAAATCAATACCGGCAAGGGCTGCCATTTGGATGCGGCCATGATTGAACGTGCGCTTGACGCGCTCCCGCCCGCTGAACACTCAGTAGTCTTTATCGAAAACGTCGGCAACCTCGTCTGCCCGGCCGAATTTGATCTCGGCGAAGCGCATAAAGTGGCAGTGCTCTCTGTCACCGAAGGCGACGACAAGCCGCTCAAATACCCCGACATGTTCCGCGCGAGCGATCTGGTGATCATCAATAAGATTGATCTTTTGCCCTATGTTCGCTTTGACGCTGAACGCGCCGCAGCCAATGTGCTGCGCGTCAATCCCCGAGCCAAGGTGCTCCAGCTCTCAGCCACCACAGGCGAGGGATTGGAAAAGTGGCTTGCTTGGGTAAAGGCTCAGCTCGTGCTTGCAAGCCTCTGACGGCCTTCCTGATGAAAGAGCTTGGGGCCGCTGCTCGTGAAGCAGCCTTCCGAGCTCCTTCACGAGCATTCAGTCCATAAAGAGAACATCGTGACCCCGACCAACGTCAATGCTAAAGACATTGAAGCCCGACTCGTACGCGTGAACGGCCTCGTTCAAGGCGTAGGCTTTCGCCCGACGGTCTGGCGCATTGCCGCGGCACTTAACCTTCGCGGCGAAGTCTTCAATGACCCGCAGGGGGTGGGCGTCCGTCTGGAGGGGGATCCGCAGGCTTTGGATGCTTTTCCGGCTGCGCTGCGCCGCGAATGCCCGCCATTGGCCCGCATCGATACGCTTGAAGTTTTTCCGACGGAGACGGTCGGTTTTACGGATTTCCGAATCGTTAAAAGCGAAACCGCGGGTGAAGTCTCAACGATGATCACTCCGGATGCATCCGTGTGCCGGGCATGCCTCACAGAGGTCTTTACGCCGGCCAATCGCCGCTCTCGCTACGCCTTCACCAACTGCACGCACTGCGGTCCGCGCTTTACGATTACGCGCGCCCTTCCCTACGATCGTCCGCAGACGTCCATGGCGGTGTTTCCGATGTGTCCGGCCTGTCTGAAGGAATATGAAGATCCTGCTGACCGGCGCTTTCATGCTCAGCCCAATGCCTGTCCGGTGTGCGGACCAGAGCTGTCGTGGACGGATGCCGGAGGCCGCTCGATTCCCGATGCCGGCGACCCTATTCGGGCTGCCGCTGCAGCGATTGCCCGCGGCGAAATTGTTGCGGTTAAGGGGATCGGAGGCTTTCACCTCGTCTGCGACGCGCGCAACCCTCTGGCGGTTGAACGGCTGCGCACCCGTAAGGGCCGCGGCGAGAAGCCGCTGGCAGTGATGGCCGCAAACACTCAGTCCATCCGCGAGTTTGTGCATGTCTCGGCGGCGGAAGAAAAGATGCTTCTTTCTCCCGCCCACCCCATCGTCCTCCTCGAACGCATCGAATCCGACGAAGACCCGACGAAGCCGCGCCTTGAACTGCCGGGCATCGCCGACGGGATCAGCGAACTTGGCGTCATGCTGCCTTATACGCCGCTCCATGCGCTTCTTTTCCATGCGCTTGAGGGTGAACCCGCCGAGACGGATTGGTTTGAAGAACGCCTCTGCCCGTCACTCCTCGTCATGACGAGCGCCAATCCCGGCGGAGAGCCGCTCGTGATTGACAACGACGAAGCCGTTCTTCGTCTTGGGCAGATTGCAGACAAGTTCCTCATGCATAACCGTGAGATTCTCATCCGGTGCGATGATTCGGTTGTGCGCTTTGTGAACGACTTGCCGCTCTGGGTGCGCCGCGGACGCGGCGTCACGCCCGAAGCCGTGCAGATTCAAGCGGTGCCCGCCGCCCCAGGGTGCCGTGCGCCGCATGCCGTATTGGCCGCGGGGAGTTTCTTAAAGAACGCGGCTGCACTCACCCGGGGCAGCGAACTTTTCCTCACGCAGCACATCGGCGACCTGGAAAATGTGGCGAGCTGTCAGGCACTTGAGCTCGCGGCCGAGCACCTCGAAAAAATTCTCGATGAAGCGCCCGATGCTTACGCCTGCGACCTGCACCCGGACTTTTTCTCCACGCAGCTCGCACAAAAGCTTGCGCATGAGCACCAAAAAACCCTTGTCGCCATTGCGCACCATGCCGCTCATGTTGGGGCAGTAATGGCTGAAGCCGGCCGCAGCACACGTACCATCGGCGCAGCATTGGACGGCGTCGGACTCGGTCCAGACGGCAGTGTTTGGGGCGGAGAACTCCTCGCCTGCTCGGCCGAAGGTTTTGAACGGCTGGGCACTCTGGAAGCGCTCCCGCTCCCGGGCGGCGACCGTGCGGCTCGGGAATGCTGGCGCATGGGCGCAGCGCTCCTGCTTTCGATCGATCGTGAAGATTTGATTGAGCCGCTGCTTTCCGGCCCCGAGGTGTCTCCTTGGATGCTTGCTGCGCTTCCCCGGCTGGCTGCCTCGCCCAATACGCCCAGAACCTCAGCGCTCGGCCGCTGGTTTGATGCCGCAGCAGCGCTTCTCGGAATCTGCCGCATTCAAAAGGACGAAGCCACCGCCGCCATGCGGCTCGAAAGCGCGGCGGCGCCGATCCTGCGGCACGTTCCTGAGACGCAAATTCTCGCCGGCTTTGACCCGACCTGGACAATCAAAGAGGGCGTACTGTCGCTCGCACCTTTCTGGAAGAGCTTCGCGGCTTTTCTGGCGCACCCGGAAGGCCGCACGAAGCGCCGTCAGGCTCAGGCCGCCGCTGCCTTTGAACTCGTTCTTTCTCGAGCGCTCGTCGACTGGATTGATGCCGCAACGCTCCATGACCCCGACCGCGCCAACGTTATGCTCTCGGGCGGGTGCTTTCTCAACCGAACACTGGCTTCAGCCGTTCCGGCCGGACTCCAAGCGCTCGGCATTGCTGCGCATCTGCCGCATGTCGTGCCGCCCGGAGACGGCGGACTCGCGCTCGGTCAGGCTTGGCTCGCGTCCCTCGCTCTGGCGCAGGGCAGAGCCGAGTATCCTTACATTCAAGATAAAACTCTGTTCAATCACTCAAGAGACCCCGGCTGCAGCGAAAGTGCAACTTCCGCGGCAGCTCCGACCCGCGTCTGACGCGGCAGAGATTGAACTTTTTTCATTCAAGAGAATTTCATCATGTGTCTCGCAGTTCCTGCTCAGCTCACCACCGTATCGCCCGACGGCATGACCGCCGCCGCGATGATCGGCGGCATTGAAAAAGACGTGGACGTGTCCTTGATTGATGACCCAAAATCGGGCGACTGGGTGATCGTGCACGTGGGATTTGCACTCAACCGCATTGACGAAGCCGAAGCGCAGGAAACGCTCAAGGCGCTTGCCGCCTTGGCTGCCCCTTCTGCCGCTGCAGCATCGAACGACCCCGCCGCCCCGAGTGCTGACCAAGAGGAGATAACGGCGTGAAGTACGTCGACGAATACCGTTCCGGCGAAACCGCCAAGGGCATTGCCACACGCATCCGCGAAGAAGCCGACCCCAAGCGTGAATACCGCTTCATGGAGTTCTGCGGCGGCCACACCCACGTGCTCTCCCGCTGGGGCTTGGGCGACATCCTCCCTGAATCCATCCGCATGATTCACGGCCCGGGCTGTCCGGTGTGCGTGATGCCCATCGGCCGCATCGACATGGCGATGAATTTGGCCCTTAACGAACATGTGATCCTCTGCACCTACGCCGACGCCATGCGCGTGCCGGCCTCCAAAGGCCGGTCTCTCTTTAAGTGCCGGGCCGAGGGCGGAGACGTGCGCATGATTTATTCACCGATGGATGCGGTGAAGATTGCGCGCGAAAATCCTGACCGTCAGGTGGTCTTCTTTGCCATCGGCTTTGAAACCACAACGCCTCCGACGGCAGCTGCCATCCTCGCTGCGAAGCGGCTTGGACTGAAGAATTTTTCCGTTTTCTGCTGCCACGTGCTCACGCCGGCGGCGATGGAGCATATTCTCCTCACCGCGCCCGATCGTCCGGATGCGCCGAAGCTCAATGGCCTCGTGGGACCGGCGCACGTTTCCACCGTGATCGGCTGGAAGCCCTACGAGCACTTTGCCCGCGACTGGAAGATTCCTGTGGTGGTTTGCGGCTTCGAACCGCTCGATATGCTCTACTCGATCCTGATGCTTGTGCGTCAAGTGAACGACGGCAGAAGCGAAGTAGAAAACGAATTTATCCGCGCCGTCACGGAAAACGGCAGCCGCAAGGCCGTCGAACTCATGGCGCAGGTCTTTGAGCCGCGCGAATCCTTTGAATGGCGCGGTCTCGGAACAGTGCCCAAATCCGCCCTGCGGATTCGCCCGGAATATGCTGAATTTGACGCCGAAAAGCGCTTTTCAATGCCGGAAATCCGTGTGGCAGACAATAAGGCCTGTGAATGCGGCGCCATTTTGCGCGGTGAAAAAGAACCCAAGGACTGTCGGCTCTTTGGTACGGTCTGCACGCCGGCGCATCCGATCGGCGCCTGCATGGTATCTTCCGAAGGCGCCTGCGCCGCGTACTACAGCTACGGCCGTCACAGCACGATTGAAATTCAGAAAAACGCCTGATCCTGCGGCCCATCAGCGTCGCAAAACCTTTCAAGCGGAGAAAAACAATGACTCATGATCTCAAGGCAGAACGTGCAGGACTGGGACGGCGGCTGGATGTGCGCCGCGGCACAGTTGACATGACGCACGGTTCGGGCGGACGGGCTTCTGCTCAGCTGATCGGCGAACTCTTTGCCAAACACCTCACCAACGAGTGGCTCGCTCAGGGCCACGACGGCGCTGTCATGCCGCCTATCGTCAAACCGGTAGCCGTTTCCTGTGACGCCCACGTCGTTAAACCGCTCTTCTTTCCCGGCGGCGACATCGGCCGGCTTGCCGTGACCGGCACTGTGAATGACGTTGCCATGTGCGGCGCTAAGCCGCTCTGGCTTTCCGCGGCCTTTATTCTCGAAGAAGGTTTTCCGCTCGCTGACCTCGAGAAAATCGTGATCTCCATGGCTGAAACGGCCAAGGAAGCCGGCGTTGCCATCGTGACGGGCGACACTAAGGTCGTGGAAAAAGGACACGGCGACGGCGTCTACATCGCTACGACCGGCATCGGCGAGCGGCTGACCGATCATTTGGTTTCCGGCAAAGCAGCCCGTCCCGGCGACGTTGTGCTGGTTTCCGGCTCCATCGGTGATCACGGCATGACCGTAATGAGTCTGCGCGAAGGCATGACTTTCGGCACGACGCTGGTTTCCGACTGTGCGCCGCTCGGCCGCATGGTGGAAGCGATTGTTGCGGCAGCCCCCAATGTGCATGTGCTGCGTGACCCCACCCGCGGCGGTCTGGGGACGACTTTGAATGAAATCGCTGCCGAATCTGAAGTGGGCATTCTGCTGCACGAAGCAGCCATCCCCGTGAAGGATGAAGTCCGCGCTGCCTGCGAATTCCTTGGGCTCGACCCGCTTTTCAGCGCCTGCGAAGGCCGCCTGATCTGCATCGTTCCGGCCGATGAAGCCGATGCGGCGCTTGCCGCCATGAAGGCGGACCCGCATGGCGCGGGGGCAGCCAAAGTTGGGGAAGTGCGCTCCGAAGGACCGGGATTTGTAGAGATGGAAACCCTGATGGGCGGCCGCCGCATGGTCGACTGGCTTACCGGCGAGCAGCTTCCGCGCATCTGCTGATTCCGTCGAAAGAGCCGGATTTCAAAAAAGAGGCAGCTGAGCAAACGTTCTCAGCTGCCTCTTTTGAATTTGAGCGGTTGGTCTGCAGTCACCCGCGGATAACCACCCCCGCATCCGGCATAAAGGATGCATATATGGCTGCATCAGCATCCGCCAATTTCGTCCCGGGCAGGAACGGCACGGACATGGCAAAGGGCTTCATCTGCTCCAGACCGGGAATCACAACTTCGTAGTTGATGCGGTCGCCTTCAAACAAACGATTAACGATGCGCATGGCGATGCCGCCCCCATCCTGGCTGAAGCCAAGATTTTCCGGACGAACCACGAGCAGTGCCTTTTCACCCTTTGCGGGCGGGTTCTGACGCCCCATGCGGGCCTTGAGCACAGCCTCTCCAATTTGAAAGCGGGCGTAGCCGTCTTCAGCATCCAAAAGCGTCCCGGGAATGAGATTGGCCTGACCGATGAAGTCGGCTACAAAGGGCGTTGCCGGATCTTCATAAAGTTCCATCGGCGTGCCGACCTGCTCGATGCGTCCGCGGTTCATCACCATAATGCGGTCCGACATAGTGAGCGCTTCCTTCTGGTCATGGGTGACATAGAGGCACGTGATGCGCAGATCCTGCTGGATGCGGCGGATTTCCGTACGCATGTGCAGACGCAGCTTTGCGTCCAAATTGGAAAGCGGCTCGTCCATCAGCAGAATCTTGGGCCTCAGCACCAGCACGCGCGCGAGCGCCACGCGCTGCTGTTCGCCGCCAGAGAGCTGATTGGGATAGCGCTGCTCGGCGTTCCCCAGGCCGACCATCGCCAAACCTTCGCGCACCTTCGAAGCGAGCGCGTCTCCCGACAGCCCGCGAATACGCAGACCGTAGGCAACGTTCTCAAAAATCGTCATGTGAGGGAAAAGCGCATAGTTCTGAAAGACAAATCCCATGTCGCGCTTATTGGCCGGCACCTGAGTAATGTCGGAGCCGTCCACAATGATCTGCCCCGAAGACGGTATTTCAAACCCGGCGACCATTCTGAGCGTGGTGGTCTTGCCGCAGCCCGACGGGCCGAGAAACGTAAGGAACTCTCCGGGGCTGACCGTCAGGTTCACGTTGTCGACCGCCAAAAAGGTTTCGTTGTCTTTGACATACGTGCGGCAGATGCCGCGCAGTTCGAGTGAAATGGACATGATCAGTGAACTCCGATGGCGTCGCCGCTGCGGCAAAGTGCCCGAGCAAGCAGATTGATGACGCCCGAAGCAATGAAAACGAGAACAATAAGAACAATGGAGAAAGCGCAGGCCTGCGCGAACTGCAGCTCCGTCATGCATTCCAGAATGCGGGTGGTGATGAGCGTCCAGTGAACCGACACGAGGAAGATCGTCGCACTGATGGCCGTCATGGAATGGATGAAGAGATACCGCATGCCCGCGAGAATGGCCGGCAACACCAGCGGAATCGTGATGGACGTAAAGGTCTTCACCGAAGAAGCGCCGAGGCTGCGGCTCGCCTCTTCAATGGACGGGGCAATCTGCGAAAGCGCTGCAATCACGTTGCGGATGCCCGCAGATGAATAACGGAAGAGATAAGCCGCCACCAAGATGTAGATGGTGCCCGTGAGCATGATCGGCTTGTCGTTAAAAGCAATGATGTACGCAATGCCGACCACCGTACCGGGCAGCGTGTAATTGAGGAGCGACACCGTCTCCAGAATTCGGCTGCCGCGCACTTTAAGCCGCGCCGTGGCGTAGCCCACCAGTACAGCGAGCAAACCGCCCAGCGGCGTGCCGATGCAGGCAATCAGCAGCGTATCTTTAATCGCCTTGCTGCCGTGCGTGAAGACGTAGCTGTAATTTTCGAGCGTGATCTCGTTATTGACGCCCCAGACCTTCACCAGCGAACCCGTGAGGATGATGGCGTAGAGATAAAGAATGAAGGCAATCACCACGGCAACCGTCGCGACGATCACCGAGGACAGAATCGGTCCGGGCCCCTTCACGCTGCTTCTGCCGCCGGCCTTGCCCGAAACGGTCACGTAACTCTTCTTGCCGACCCACCAGCGCTGCAGTGAATAAACGATGATGGCGGGAATGAGCAGCATGAATGAAAGCGCTGCGCCGCCCTTGAAGTCATACATGCCGGTAATGACCAGATAGGCCTGCGTCGGCAGCACCGGGAAGCTGTGACCGCCCAGCACCTGCGGCGTCGCAAAGTCTGCGAGCGAGCAGGAAAAAACAAGCAGAAATGCGTTGGCAATGCCCGGCGCCGCGAGCGGCAGCGTCACCGTGCGGAAGACCTTGAAGCTCGAAGCTCCGAGCGAATACGCCGCATCCTCCAGATTCGGATCTATACGCGCCAGAATCGTCGAGAGCGTCATGAACGCTACTGGAAAGAAGGTGAGCGTTTCTGAGATGAAAGTGCCCCAGAATCCATAGAAATTGAAGTTTCCGAGGCCAAAGAAGTCGAGCAGAATGCCGTTGGGGCCGAGCGAAAGCGTGAGCGCAATACTGCTTGTAAAAGGCGGAGAAATAAGCGGCAAGAGCGTTACGGCACTAACCGCGGCGCACAGCCATTTGGGCAGCGAGAGCCGCGTCACGGCAAAGGCAAAGATAAAACCCAGCACGGTTCCTGCGACGCCCACCGAACAGCCCAAAAGAATGCTGTTCACTGCCGCCTGCCGGTCATACCAGCTTTCCACAAAGGGGCGGAGGTTCTCAAGCGTGAAGCTCCCGTCGGCCGTAAAAGCCATTGCGAGCAAGCGCACGAGCGGATAGACAACGAAGACAGCCAGCAAAACCCACAGCATCAATACCGTGAATCGGGATGCGGCATCGCCGCGTTGGGGCAGCGATTGAGTGTGTGCCATCGTATGAAGCACCCTAAAAACGAGACTCAAAGAAAAGCGGAGAGCATCTTAAGTCAGACGATCTCTCCGCTTAGGCGAGGCAATTAACGGATCACCTCGTTGATCCAGCGCTGAGTGAAGCGCTTGCGGTTGTCACCCTTCCACGTCACGTCGGTCGTGATCACGTTGATCTTCGAGAGATCCAGAATCGGATTCTGCGTTTCAACGTCCGTTCGAGCCGGCACATAGTTGATCTTGTTGGCGACGATGAATTCTGCAAAGCGCTTTGAGGTCGCCCAGTCGACGAACTTCTTGGCCTGCTCGTTATTCTTGCCGCCGGCAATAACGCCGGTCGCTTCAATGCCGAAGCTCACGCCGTCTTCCGGATACGTGATCTTCACCGGATAGCCCTGCTGAGCAATATCGAGTGCGTCAACGATGTAGAAAATCCCCGAGGCGCACTGCCCCGTCGCAATCGGCATGGCCCCGCCCGCACCGCTCTTCGTGTACATCTGAATGTTGGCATTGAGCTTCTTCTGGAACGCAAAGGCTTCATCTTCGCCCATTACCTTGACGAGCGAATAAATGCGTTCGGTAGCTGTGCCGGAAGTACGCGCGTCAGCCATCTGCAGACCGTTCTTATAGCGGGGATCGAGGAGATCCGCCCACTTTGTCGGCGCCTGCATGCCGTTCTTTTCGAGGAACTTGGTATTCGTTAAGAAGCAGAGCGGGATGATGCCGATGCCCGTCCAGTGGTTCCCCGGATCACGAAGGTTGGCCGGAATGGCGTCAGAATCTTTCGGGCGGTAGGCTTCAAAAATGCCTTCCTTGATGCCGGCCGCATATGTGTCAGCCGGTCCGCCGAGCATAACGTCGACTTGAGGGTTCTTCTTTTCCGCGGTCAGGCGAGCCAAGGCCTCACCGGAAGAAAAGCGCAGGAAATTCACTTTGATGCCGGTGTCTTTGGTGAACTCAGCGAAGATTTTCGAAGCATACTTTTCAGGCATGATCGAGTACGCGTTCAGCTCTTCTGCGTTCACAGCACCTGTGACAAGGCAAAAACCCGCAATAAGAATGGGAAACTTAAAACCCATGGCGTTTACTCCTGGCAGCGAATGGTTTTTGATCCGGCGAAATGTCATCAAACATATCCGTCAGAACCTTGCAAATTGTAACGGCAGAACATCGGATCAGAACATCCCGTTAACTCAAACCTGTCCCATCTTTCGCGGAGGAATCCGTCAAGTCGATCCGCTCTGAAGTGAGTCAAAAGTTTGTGTCGGACGGCTCTTTTCGCTTGCCAGCCCGTTGATTTTCGCGTCAGACCGACCATCTCAATGCGTCTGCCGCTCCGCTCGCTTCACACCGTTCTCATTCCGCTTTCCGGGCCGGCGCTCCATTCACTAAACCGGAAAAGCGATGCCGTGCGCCAACAACAAAGGCCCTGCTATGCCCCTGATTCAAGCCTCGTCAGAAAACTCGCAGCAACCTGAATTTATTAGATTTCTCGCAGCATTTTCGCTTTGAAGAGAGACTTCAAATCCATAAAACTGAAAGCCTTCCTTGACATCAAGAGGGGGGGGGGTAATTTGACTGTATTCATTAACCACCAGACAGGAGTCTCCCTCATGATCTCCAAGACCGTCCTCTCTACGGCCGTCACACTTGCCTTATCCGCGGGCTTCGTCTCAGCTCAATCGATTTCAGCCAACGGCACCTTTGATTCAAACTTCAGCCAAGATTGTACGATTGCGGAAAATGTTTCTAATTTGGTATTCAACATTACGCCAGGCAAAGTTGAACCAACTGGCGCCGACAAGAAGCTCTATGCATTCGGCAACGAAAATGAAAAATCTCCGATGGTTGTCAATGTATTGAGCAGCGACATTACGGTGACCAACATCACAAAGACAGGGAAACCTACTGACGGAATTGGTGCAGTTCTCGGCGGCGCTAAATTTATCGGCAACGGCGGCAAAGCCACGCTGATCTCAGAACTGGATGTGCTTAAAGATTTTCATAATGAAATCAGCGGATTCAATGATCTGACTCTTACCTCACGCACAGCCAATGCGATTTATTTCGGCGGGGCCAGGTCAACAGCGAAATTATCTGCAAAGCACATCACATTGAATGGCAAAGTAAATGCCATATACATTGATGAGGCGGCAAAAGGCACATCGGCGAACAACAAGGTAACAATTGAGGGGTTTGACAGCCTCGTAATGACGGGTGATGGTCGTTATGCAGTTAGAAATGTTGGTATTGCTAACCAAGCTATTGCATTAACCGGCAACGAAAACAGCGCCATTACGCTCACTGGCGCCAGAGGCGCCATCGATACTGGCCACAAAAAGGATGATGGGCAGCTGATTGGCAACGGCAGCGTCAGCGTCACTGCCGGCAAAGTCACGCTCGAAACCACCGGGATTACCGAGAAAGACAAAAATGAAGGAGACAAAAACTCTGACTTCGGCATCGTTCATGTGCAGGGCGGCAGTGTCACGATCAACAGTGACGAACTCACTATTCGTCCTGCCGATTCCGCGACGGGTTGGGATGACAATGCCTTCAAGCTGACAAAGGGCGAGCTCAAGATCAACGGTACCGACGGCAAGTCTCCCGCAGTCATGAATGTACAGGGCGCGATCGATGCGAGCGGTGAGGCAAAGGCCGAGCTTAATTTCACCGGAGCTCAATCATCGCTTACGGGCAAGATCGCGAATGAAGCCGACAGCGTGAAAATCCTCTTCAGCGATGCTGCCGTCTGGAATGCCAAGGGAGCGAGCAAATCCAAGAATCTTACGGTCAGCTCAGGCGGCATAGTCAACCTCACCAATGGCACAAGCGCAGAAATTGAGGATCTCTCTATCAGCAGCGGTATCGTCAGCCTCGAGCAAAAAGCTTCTCTCTCAGCCAAGAACCTTCGGGGTACAGGCGGCACTATTAATCTCTCCGTCTCCAGGAGCAGCGGAGATGACGGGAAAATCACTTACGAGGCAGGCAGTTTTACGGCCGAAACCGTAGCCCAAGACTGGACGGGAGCAAATGTTCTGGTAACCGGCGTCACGGCCGATGACATCACTGATCTTGACGCTGAAGCGGCTGCAATTCTCACCCATGTCGGCGCCAATATCCGTGAGGGCGGCACTGCCACCATCGAAGGCGGAGACGTTCTCGGTGAAATCGAAATCACGACCGGAGCAAACGGCGCGATCAGCATCGGAACGATTGGCGCGAGCGACAAAGTTGCCTCACTCTCCGACGGTCAGTCCATCGCGACTTTGCAGTGGCGCCACGAAATGAATGATCTCACGAAGCGCATGGGTGAACTGCGCGACAGTCCTGCCGGCATTGGAGCTTGGGCGCGCCTCTATGGCTCTGAGCAGGAGTACGGGAAGAAGAATGTCACTTTGCGCAGCACCTCCGTCCAAGTGGGTGCGGACTATCAAATCGGCGAGTGGACTGTGGGCGGCGCTTTCAGCTACACGAACGGCTCAGTCGACTATGCCCAGGGATCAGGAGATGCGGACACATACGGTTTTGCAGCCTATGGTTCTTGGTTCGCTCAGAACGGCATGTTCCTTGACTTGATTGCCAAGTACTCGCGCCTTTCAAACGACTTCGAAATCGCAGATATGAAGGGCTCTATTGACAACAATGCCTATTCATTCTCGGCGGAGTTCGGCTGGCGCTTCGACCTCGCTAAGACTGTGTTCGTTGAGCCGCAGGTCGAACTGACGTACGGCCGCATTCTCGGTGACAATGCCACGGCTTCGAATCAAGTCCGCATTGAGCAAGAGGATTTTGACTCCCTGCTCGGCCGTGTAGGCCTGCGTGCCGGCTTCAAGTGCCCGAACGACCGCGGGACAGTTTATGTCCGTATTTCCGGCGTGCATGACTTTAAGGGAGAATCCGACGTACGCTACTCAAGCAGCAAAGCCTCGACCACCGTGCACGACGACATTGGCGGCAGCTGGGTCGAGTATGCACTCGGAGCAAACGTGAACATCACGCCTTCGACCTACACTTATCTTGACCTCGAACGGACGTCCGGCAGTGATGTGAAGGAAAACTGGCGTTGGAACATTGGATTAAGAACTGTGTTCTAAAGCTGTTTGGTCTTTTAATTCGCTTCAAAAACGGCGGCTTTTCCCAGCCGCCGTTTTTTTGTATTCAACATTCGAATAGAGGACCAGTATTCGTATCTGTTTTCGATCTCATATTTTGTGATTTATCGATTTCCATATATGAGCCATATACATCATCGCTTCATGAAAAGAAGTCTTTCTGACGCTTTCCTTCTTGAGTTGTTTTTCAAGACACGCAGACTAATCTCCTCAGAGGTTCTTCAGAGACATTCAGGGGTGTTCTGCAAACTTTGTGAAACGTGGTTTACATCAACCCAACGAGATTTGACCGTTGTGCGTGAAAGCGAGGCTTTCCTAGACTTTGACATGAGTTAATAGGGAAGTGGTTACTCACTTTACTTGCCCGCGAAAGGAGAACTCATGATGAAGCATTCTGTTTTTTGTCTCGCCGTCACCATGGCTCTCGCCAGCATGAGTGTGCAGGCCTATACAGCCGGCACTTATGAAGCAGAAGCAAGCGGTTTAAACGGACCTATCAAAGTTCAAGTCACCGTAACCGCAGACGCCATCACTGCCGTCAAGGTGCTTGCACAAAGGGAAACTGACGGTATCGGTTCGAAAGCCATTGAATCCATGCCTGCAGCTTTTGTGAAAGCAAACGGCACAAACGTCGATACTGTCTCTGGTGCAACCGTCACTTCCGATGCGCTCAAAGTTGCCGTTGGTGCGGCATTGGCAAAGGCTCGCGGCGAAGCGACTGACAAAGTTGAATTTAAGCCCGGTACTTATAAGGCCCGCGCGTACGGCAACAACGACTATCTCAATGTGGAAGTGACGGTCGATAAAGACCGAATCACTTCGATCAAAGTGCCTGAGCACCATGAAACAATCTTCATGGGCGAAATGGCTATCGAGAAGCTGACAGACGAAATACTCAGGTACCAAACGCTCAACGTAGACGCTGTTGCTGGTGCGACCGTGACGAGCGCAGCCTTTAAGAAAGCCGTCGCTGATGCATTGCTGCAGAGCGGTGTCAATCTGGCAGCGCTCCAGACACCCATTCCGCCTCAAGGCAAACGCAGCAGCGGCACAACCGAAGAGGACTACGACCTCGTGATCGTCGGTTCGGGCGGCGCAGGACTCTCTGCTGCCGTTACAGCGACAGAAAATGCGAAGCGCAAAGTGATTGTTCTTGAAAAAATGCCGGTAATCGGCGGCAATACGCTTCGGTGTGCAAGCGCATACAACGCAGCTGATCCCGAACGCCAGAAAGCACTGCCAATGACGAATACGCTCAAAGAAGCGGTGCAAAAGGCGATTTCCGAAAAGCCAGTCTCCCCCGAACATGCCAAACTCATGGCTGACGTCAAAGCGAAATACGACGCTTATCTTGCATCGGGCTCAACAACGCTCTTTGACTGCCCGGAATGGCATGCTCTGCAAACCTATAACGGCGGCGACAAGGTGGGGCTTATTCCCGTCATTCGCACTTACGCCGACAACGCTCTTGATACGCTGCACTGGATGGAAGCACACGGCACGCCTGTTCTTAATCTAGTGAGCCAAGGTGCGGGAGCGCTCTGGCAGCGCACGCATCAAGTAGATGCGCCCGCAGGGACCGGGCTGGTGAAGCCCCTTTATGACGCGGCAATCAAACAAGGCGCCAAGATTGTCACAGGCATGACGGCCGAAAAACTCATTGTCAAAGACGGCAAAGTTGTCGGCGTTTCCGCGACGGACACGCTCGGCAATGACTACAACTTCATGAGCACATACGGCGTCATTCTGGCCACCGGCGGCTATAGTCAGAATAAAGAACTGCGGCAGAAATCCTCACCGGTGCTGACGCCCGATATGGTTTCAACCAACCAGCCCGGTGCAACGGGTGACGGCATCATCATGGCAACGAAGATCGGCGCAGCAACTACCGGCATGAACTACGTTCAGGTCTACCCGCTTGCCACTCCCGGAACAGGCGCACTTCAGGGCCGCGCCAGAAAGATGTCCGGTCTTGACGATGTGATTGATGTCAACGCTCAAGGTCTTCGCTTTGTGAAGGAAGACGCCCGACGTGATGAATTCGTCGCTGCCATCAAAAAGCAGCCCGGCGGCATGTGCTGGGACATCAACGACAGCTCCATCGTGCAGCCGGTAAATTCCTTTGCCGAAAATGTTGAAACGCTCGTGAAGCTTGGTCGCATCTACAAAGCAGATACTTTGGCTGATCTCGCCAAACAGCTTGGCATGCCGCCGGCCAACCTTGAAAAAACGGTAGCCGAATTCAATGCCATGGTAGACGCTAAGGAAGATACACAGTTCGGACGCAAACTCTTTGACCGCAAGATTGAAAAAGCCCCCTTCTACGCTACACCCAGAGCGCCGTCGATTCACCATACGATGGGCGGACTGCTCATCAATCCGAAAGCTCAGGTGCTTGATATCAATGGCCGCATAATTCCTGGCCTCTACGCAGCCGGCGAAGTCACCGGCGGTATTCACGGCTCCAACCGTCTTGGCGGCAACGCCACGGCAGACGTGCTGACATTCGGTCGAATCGCAGCGAAAACCGCTCTCGATCTCCAATAAACCTTTCGTCAGGGCAGTTCTTCTGCCCCAGCATTGACTAAAAAGGCGCATCTGCCGAAGAAAGCAGATGCGCCTTTCGTCTGAAGATCTCTTATTCAAGAGAACCGATTAGTTCTTCGAGAAGGCCTCTTCAAAGCTCACCGGGAAGGCCTGATAGCCGCAGGTGTCCCACAGCGTCAGATCAACAGCGAGCGACTTGTCGCCCCAGCGGTATTCGCAGATCCGCGGATGCAGGCGGCCGAGCTTGCCGGCCTTTTCAGGCGACGCACCCATACCGGCCGTTGACCAGAAGACAAGCATCGTGTCCTTGTCGTCCATGTACTTCGTGATGCCGGTAACCGGCGAGAAGTAGTCGTAGCCAAGGTCCTTGCCGACTTCCCAGATCTGCTCGACCGTCATCTTCTTCTGGTCGATCTTGTAGACCACAGCGCGAGAATACTTCATGGTCGGCAGCGGGGGCTGCTCCATGCCGCGGGCGTCGCCGTTGTCAAAGACCGAGAGGTAGATCACGTCCTTCGTTGACTTCGAGTCAATGCGCCAAGCCGTATGCTGCGTCCAGGACCAGTCAAAGCCGCCTTCGCTCTGGCTGCCTTCGCACTTCAACGGCTTGCCGTTCTTGTCAACCGGCGTGAGCACGCGCTCTGCGAGGCCCTTCTTCCAGCCGACCGGCGAAGCGAGGATCCACTTCACCTGATGATCGCGGCCGATCTTCACGATACCTTGATGGCGTGCCGACAAGATAATCGAATCATCGGTCGGATCGTAGTCAATGGAGTTGACGTGCGCCCAGTTGCGTCCCGGGCCCGTACCCGGGATGTCGCCGAACTTGTCGCTCTTATCCATGTTGGCGAGGTCCGCAGCCGAAAGCGTCTGACCGGCCTTCGCAGGATCGATGTTGAGGCACACGGCCCCCTGATCGAGCGCCTTAATGAGCGTGTCGCGATACGGATCGAGAATGTCATAGAGACGGAAATCATCAACCACGCCGCCGTCAGGATCCACTTCAATAATCACGTCGCGAACGGTATGGACGCGCTTGTCGTCCCCGCGGCGATAGTCAGCCATCGAGACGCGCAGGAAGCTGTGGCCATTCTCGGCATTGTCATAAGCATGCGAGAAGTCAGCATACGTAGGCGGAAGCTTGCGGTTGAAAATTTCGCGGCCCATCAGGTCATACTTGACCCAGCGCTGACCGAAGCCCCACGTCAGAGCACCGTCCTTGGTCTGCTGGAAGCCCATCATGAGGCCTGATGTCCACGGGTCGGACTGATCATTGATGAGGTCGTTGAGCAGGTACCAGCGCACATCACCGGCCGTATCGATAATGCCGATCTGAGAATTGATCGTCCATTCAAGCGCGCCGCCCGCGGGATTGTTCCACACAAAGCGGGCACCCTGCGGCGCCATCGGAATGAGCTGGCTGTTGACGAGGTAAAGTCGGTCTTCAAAGCCCGGATCCACCTTGTTCACTTCAACGTTGAACATCCGCTGCTGCCCAGGCATGCCGTTGCTGATTGAGAAAACGGGGGGTGCATAGAACTGCAGACGATCCGTGAAGTCCTCGCTCTTGCCGTCGGCAGAAACGCGCGTGTAGCTCACTTCCACCGTATTAAGGTAGTCCGCATACAAACCGGCAATCGGGATGCCGGCATGCGTGCGAATCTGACGATCAGAAACTTTATAGGCGATCTCGCGGCCGCCCTTCTTCGGCACAACGCGCACGCTGGCGTTTTTAACGACGTAGCCGCCCGTGCGGACGATGGCCGTCAGCGGCGCAATCTTGTAGGGGTTGACGATAACTTCACCGATATGTCCCTGTGCGGGCATGCCGACTGCGGCGCCCGACGGGCCGCCCATAGCGGATGCGGCACCCGCAGACAGGCCGAGCATCAATCCCGCCATTGCGGCGACCAACTGACGACGTTGGAATTTCATGGTTTATCTCCTTAGGTCCGAGATGAAAGTTTCTGCAGGCATGTGCTTGCTTTCTTTTCTTGCCTAGTGTGCCGCCGCTTTGTCGCCACGACCATGCGGAAAGCCTTGCGTTTGACTGCCGTACGGGAAAGGACGCCTTTCATTTTTTAAAAGGTCATGCCAATATTCGTTCATCAGATGCACCGACAGCCGCTCCCCCGCTTTGAGCAAACATTTGCCGCAGCGGCAAAGAACGGTACAAATTCATACCGCCTTGGAGAGCTTCTCCTCCTTGAAGAAAGGTGAGGCCGTCCAAGCGATAAAGCGAAGCAGGATCGCCCGTCTTTAAGCCGACGACCCTTTTGTATTTGTGGTGTCCCCCCGAACACAACGGCACTAGGCGCCTGACGCTTAGCGTCAAACTCAATATCTCTCGCCATGTTGTCTGAAGAGTCCGCATCCTCTGCATGCCCGCCGCTGAGAACCCTTCCTGAAGATCTTGTGGAGTCCGGCAGCATTCGGGTGCTGCGCCTCCTTGTGCGGCTGATGCGTGATCCGGTGCTTCAGCGAAGCGCAGACGCGCTCGGCGTCAGCGCTCCGACGGCGTCTCGTCTGCTCTCCCGTGCCCGTCAATGGTTTAAGGATCCGCTCTTTATTTACAGCGCCGGACGCATGCATCCGACGCCGAGGATGCTGGCATTGTCGCCGCGCATTGAAGAAGAACTGCTGCGGCTGGAGTCACTTTTCAAACCCGAAGAGCCTTTCAATCCTGCAACTGTTGTACGCACGCTGCGCATCGCTGCAATTGACAATGCTTTCCATACGCTGCTGATGCCCTTTCTTGAAACGGCCGCAACAGCTGCGCCGGGCTTATCCATCTCGGTCTTTGACCGAGCGCCTACGCTGCTTGAAGATATGCGTGCCGGCACGCTCGATCTGGCCTTTTATTCCACTGAAGGCCGCCCGGTCCCCTCAGACTTCTGTGAAGAAACGCTCTTCTCAAGCGGTCACGTTCTGCTCATGCGCCGCGGACACCCGCTTCACCAGAAATGGCTGGCCGGCAGCGAGATTACCGAAGCAGATACCGGGGCGTGGCCCCACATCAGCGTCGTCGTGCCGATGGCGGGCGGCAGCGACCGTCTGACCATGTCCCGTCATCCCGCACACGGTCCGGAACGCACGGCCTGCGAAACGCCGTTTTTTGTGGCCGGGGCAATGCTTGCGGCCCGTACGGATATGCTGATGCGGATTCCGCAGGAAACAGCTGCAGAACTCTGCCGTACGCTCCCGCTTGCGATGATGCCGATGGAAGCCGGCATCCACATTCCCTGGATCCCGTGTCTCTTCCGTCACCGAGCGGCAGACTATGACCCGCTCATTACGTGGGTTCGCGCTCAGCTTGTTTCGCATGCCAAACGTCTTCACGCAGAAACCCTTCGGCTGATTGAAGAAGACTTTAAGAAGCGCGGTCAGCAAGTTCGATAGAAAGTCTTATTTCTGCTGCGGCTCTCACTTAAAAGTTGGACTCCCGCAGCAGCACAGACCATGCGGCTCGGGCGAACCGTCCGGCCAAGCTTTCGCGTTCGCCCTCAATCAAAAGGGTGCCGCGGCGCACCTGCAGATCAGAAGCCGCAGTCCCCTGCTGCGCTCCAGCCGGCGCGGCCGTCACACGGTAAATTGCTTCCTTCGGCGCAAAAACCTGTCCTTGATCCACGCCAAGACTTTTGGCAACCTCCGCCGGCGCGGGCAGCGATGCGACCGCGCCGCCAAAATGAGAAGCGAGCTCCGGCACGGCGCCAAGATGACGAGCCGCTGTGCCGTCAACCGCCTCGACACTTGCCGGAATTGCGGGCTGCAGGGCATCTTCGGGGATGAACTTGGCCGAAGCACCCGCCGCAAAGCGATTGAGATCCTGTTCGCTCACGTAGCCCACGATTTCGAGCGCCGGACGGTCAGTGCCGGCTGCCGCTGCGACCACGGCGAGCGCCTGACCGTCGGGCAGCCATTCACCGACGGCAAGCGGCTCCATACGGTCGGCCACTCGGCCGTCCACAGGCGAGCGTACTTCCAAGAGCGCCGTGCGTTTCTTCAATTCCGCAATGCGCCGCTCGAGCGCAGAGAGCTCCCGCAGCGCTGCGGGCACGTCGGCAGCACCCTCCCGATTCATGCGCATGTATTCCGCCCGCCAGCGAAGCGATGCGCGGTCTGATTCCAATTTTTCAAGCTCATGGGCGAGCTCGGGAGAGCGAAGCCGAAAGAGCACCTGCCCCTTTTTCACCGCATCGCCCTGAGCAGCCTCAATCGCTTCGACCTGTGCCGCTGCCGGCGTGTAAAGCGTCACCGCTGCCGCCGGCTTCACCACCGCCGGCGCCGCTACCTCTGAGCGCCAAGGCATGAAAAACACCGCCAAAATTCCCGCAATGGGTAAGAGCAGCCACAGACTGCGCGTCGCAGCTTTTCCCTTCAGGATGCGAAGCGCCCATTCCTTAAGTTCACGAAGTATCGGAAGCATGACGAAGACGGAAACCTCAACGCAAAAGAGAAAAATGCCGAGCAGCTTGAAGAAGGCGTGGTAGACGAGGAGCGCGATACCGCAGAAGAGGAAGAATCGGTAAAGCCACGTTGCCCACGCATAGATAATCAATGCGCGTTCCTTCCACGGCTCAAACGATTCGGGCTTCTTCTCCCCAAAGCCGAAAAGAAGCTCCCGCATCCGCCATTTGGCCAGCGCGAAGCTCCGCTGATGCAGGTTCGCTACGCCCAGCCAGTCCGAGAGCAGGTAGTACCCGTCAAACCGCATGAAGGGGCTTGAATTGATGGCGAGCGTCATGATCCAGGTTGTGGTGGCGAGCATAAAGGCCGCGCTCTTTAGCCCGCCTTCGGGCAGAAAGCTCCACGCGAGTGCTGCCCAAACGCCTAAAGCCAATTCCCCCAAAACACCCGCCGCGCAGACGGTCATGCGCTGACGCTTGGACTTCAGGCGCCAGGCAGCGGACGTATCGGTATATAGGAGCGGCATCATCACCATGAAGGCGATGCCCATATGGGGAATACGGCAGCCAAAGTGCTCGGCTGTGTAGGCATGGGCCAGCTCATGGATCACCTTTGTGCAGGCAATCGTGAGGCCGGCCATAACCGCGCCTTCCCAGGAAAAGAAATGCGAGAAGGTATGCGTAAAGGCATCCCACTGCCGGCCGATGAGATAGAGCGCCAAAACGAGCGCCGTTAATGTGGCCCAGAGAAAGGTCTTTGTGAAAAAAAGGCGCTCAACCCAGGGAAGCGTCCGACGCAGGAATGCGTCCGGCGCCACCAGCGGAATGCGGAAAAAAAGATAGTGGTGTAGAAAGAACTTCCAAAGCGTCTGCTTGGGCTTACGCTTCATCTGTTCGGCGAGCCTCGCGGAAGTTCCCGCTTCGCGCGTGAGGCTCATCCGCATCAGAAACTTCGCAAAATTCTCCACCGTCTCTGCCGTCGGCCGAAGGAGAGTTTCCCTCCCGACAGCGGCAGCCACAGCCTTGGCTGTCCCTAAGTGCCAGCGCTTCAGACACTCCGCCTGAAGAACGCCGAGCTGAAAAAACTGGTCGCGCGCCGGATCTTCAAGCACCCAGGTAGGACTCCCGTCATCCGCGTCCGGGCCTTCGTGCAAACGAAGATCCTCCCGCAGCGGCGGAAGCCGCGGCTCCTTCGGGGTCGGACGTCCGGCAGAGAGACCCGGAGCAACAGGGGGGCGCTCGAGAGCGTTCATAGCATTCATCCGCAGAGGTGCTGAGCCGGGCGCTTAGACGCCGAGCCAGAGCCGCAGCGTGGCCAGAGGCCGGCGAAGGAGATAAAGCCCCAGAAAGGTTTCTTCGCCGTAAAACTTTGCCGTGCCCTTGAGGCCGAGCTGCGGCGCATCACCATCGGTTGGGACGAATTCAGCCCGAGCCTTGTAGGCAAGCGTCCCGTCAGCCGTGGCTGACGCGCGGTAGGCCACTCGAGTGAGCTCTGCTTCGAGCGGACTCGTCGGCGACGCATTGAGGAAGAATTTCACTTCGGCGCCTTTTTCAAGCGCGACGGCGTCGCCCACCGGAATTTCGGCCTCAAGCTCCACGGCCCGAGGGTCCGCCACCATCAAAATGCGTTCGCCGACAGCTACCGGCCGACCCAGCCATTCCTGAGGATCCGAAAAGACGGCAACACCTGAGCGGTCTGCCCGGATCTCCGTCCGTTCGAGTTCCCCGGCAAGAAAATCCGCATCAGCTTCAGCCTGGTCACGACGGCGCTTAAGCACCCCCAAAGCCATCTTGCTGCGCTCATCAAAAAAGGCCTGCTGCTGCCCCTGTCGGTATTCGGCCTCTGCAACAGAAAGCGTCTGCCTTGCAGCCTCCAATTGACCGCGCAGGTCGCGCGAGTCCATGCGCACAAGCAGATCCCCCGCCTTGACCGGCGCATTGGGCTTCACGACGATTTCTTCGACTACGCCCGAGAGCGGCGCACGAACAGCAAACGGATTTTTGGCCGTTACTTCTGCGGGCGCAAGCACGGACTGCCGAATGGGTATCAGCATCGCTCCGACCACTGCCGCAGCGGCTGCACAGCGCACCCAGCGCTTGCGGCTCCAGACCAAAAGCCTTCCGGAGTGAGCCTTCACGGTGCCTTCGCCCGACCAGTCGCTGCGGCCAAGCGGCATAGCGCTCCACGCATCGGCATAAGCACGCGCCAGATGGGTGAGGATAGCCTTGTCGGCCCCCGTCCACGGGGCGTCCCGCCAAAGGATAAGCGCAGCTCTGATGCCGGCGCCGCCCGCCTGCGGCGCTTTAAGCGGCAGTTCCGCCCAAATCGCCTGAGCCGGCAGAAACTCCTTGGCCATCATTCGGTCGTGATCCGCGGCCGGCGGATGCTCGAGCACATTGAAGGGCTGCACGAGTTCATCGGCCAAGGCGGAACCCGACAGAGAAGAAGCGCCGGCCGGATGAGCATCTGCGAAGCCGCCCAAGCGCTTAACGAGCCAAGCCGGAAAGGCCGCATTGCGAACCGGATCCGCAACGCCCGAAAGCCCTTCGATCCGCCCCGCTCCGGCATCATCGGCCGCCCGCCACCAAAGCGCGGCCTGACGGTAGTCAATCGCTGCGAGCGTATCGTTGAGCGCCGTGTAGCCGAGCGCACGGCGATCGGATGCCGCACGTGCAGTTTCACAGAGACGAATAACGCGCTCCAGACGTTCGGTTTGTTCACGGGACTTCAGAAACGCAGACTTGAGCTCCTGGAGCCCTTCGGCAGCGGAACCCTTTTCGGATTCCGCTCCCGGCTTCGTTCGAATGATCATGGAGCAGGGCTCCACGCAACTCGTCCGCTCATGCCGGGCAGAAGCGGGAGCGCTGCCGCACCGGCATCACCCGCAGCCTTCTCCCTTTTGGGAAGCTGGAGCTCGCCCGTCACCTTCACCGACTGACTGACCGGATCCACACTCCCGGCGATGCGCGACACGGTGACCGGATAAACCGCACCGGTATCGTCCAGCGTAAGCGTCAGGCGGCTCCCGATCCGCAGCACTTTCAATGCCGCCGCAGGGAGGATCGCCTCAACCTCAAAGGCGCTCACCTCATAAATGGTGAGGAGCTTCTGGCCTTCTCCCACATACTCATGCGGGCGAACATACGTTTCGCCCACCATGCCCGAGAACGGCGCCTTGATGCTGCAGCGGCCGACCTGAATGCGTTCAGCCTTGGCTTCAGCTGCCGCAATCCCGACGTTGGCGCGGGCTTCTTCATAGTCGGCCGTGCTGATGGAATTGAGCTTTCTGAGTTCCCGGGCGCTGCGCCAGCGGCCTTCAGCAGCCGATGCAGCGGCTTCAGCCCGCAGAAGCCTCGCCTTGGGAAGTGCACAGTCGTATTCGACAAGCACGTCTCCGGCCTTGAAGCGTTCACCGTCGCGGAATGCAACAGCACTCACTTCACCGGGCATTTCGCTCGAAAGGAGCGCCTGCGCCTTAGCGGTTACCTGCGCGCGGAATTCGACTGCATCAGCCAATGCTGATGAGCTCGAAAGCCCTGCCGCAGGGGCCGGCGCAGCCGAGGCTGCGCCAATTGTTAAAGCTGCAGCCATCGAGCAAATTACGCTCAGCGTATGGAGCTTTTCCATCATCATCCTCATTTCGAGCACGATTCTTACCGGCTGGCCTTCAAAGAACCGAGACTTTCCCAGGGCATACCGGAAACGAGACGGACGGCCGATCCGCCCTCCTGAGCGGCCGCAGCAACTTCCGGGTTGAGGCGGTAGCTCGCAGACGCTTCCTTATAGTCGCCCACGCCGTCCTTCAATGCCTGCGTGCCGTAAAGCCCCTGCAGCACTGCGCCGTCGGCGATGATGCGGTCCTGCGCGCCGATGGCTTCAGCGAGTCCCGAAATGGACTGATCGGCAACCTCAGCGGGTACCGTATCAAAGCCCGCGGCTTGATAGATGGCATCCTGAGCGTTAAGCATTTCGGCATAGCTCAGATCACGCATGCGTTTGGCGAGCAGCGTCTCAACCTTCGTGCGCACCGCTTCGAGTTTCGTTTCGCTGCGGCTCTTCACGGCATTTTCAACCTGCTTGTCGATGGAATTCTGTACGCGCGAGAGTTCGTCAGCTCGACGGAAGGCCTTTTCAGCCGCAAAACGCTGATGCCAGGCAACGTGCACCTGGGAGAGAACCGTCATGCGGATGGCCTGACGACGAAGCGGAGCGAGTTCTTCGCGAAGCTCTCCGCCCTTGAGAATCTTCGGCGCAGTGAAGAGGCTCATCAGGTTCCAGCTCACCTGGGTGCCCACGTCCGCCCAGTCATTGTTGGCCAAATACTTATTGCTGTCGTAGTTGAGACCCGCAAAAAGCTGAACATTCGGGAAGAGCTTCAGGAGCGACATGCGGGTTTCGAGCACAGCATTGCGCGCGAGATAGCTTTCTTCGCGGATCTCAGGACGGCGCACCATGGCGAGCACTTCGAGGTCACTCAGCTTATAGGGTACGGCCGGAACGGCTTCAGCATCCGTCGAGGGAACGGCGAGCTGGAATGGCGTCCCTGGCTGCAGGTTCATCAGGGTCGCGAGCTTGGCTTTGCTCTTCACCAATTCGTCTTCGAGCGTTTCGAGCTGACGCACCATGTTGAGAAGGTCACGCTGATAGCGAAGCGCATCGAGCGGCTTCACGAGACCGCGGCCGCCCGCTTCCTTGGACTGAGCCAGAGCCTTCGAAGCGTCGTCGAGCGCATCAGCAACTTCGTCGCGCAGACGCTCGGCGCTGACGGCCGAGAGCCAGGCCGCACGGGTCTGACGGGCAATATCGGCCACCACGCGGCGGCGGCGTTCTTCGGAGGCATAGGACTTGTTGGTCGAAGCTTGGGCTTCAAAGTAGCTCAGACCGAAATCGAGCACATTCCACGAGAGTTCCAGATCGGCTGTCCTGCCGTCGCGCTCGCTACTCTTAGAAGGCACGAGCGACTCCTTGCCGGTTGCGAGCGATTCGCTCGAGCTCGCCAGTTCGTTGGAGCGGTCGCGGTAGCCTGCCGACGCCGTGAGTTTGGGCAAGAGGCTCATGCTCTGCACATCAGCGATGTTTTCCTGCACCGCACGCTCCATCATGGCCAGACGGTGTTCGAGGTTGTACTTGAGCGCACGGGCAACAGCCTCTTCCATCGTAATGGGAGCCGTGACGGGTTCCTGCGCAGCGAACATCAGCTGCTGGTCAACATTGGCAAGACGCATAAGATCGTCGCTCGAAAGCTTTTCGGGCGCGATGACCGAGCAGCCGGCGAGCATCAGCGCTGCGGCGACGGACGTAGAAACAAGAGTAAGGCGGATCATCCGAGAGGCTTTCATCTTAGACATGATTGGAAATCCTGAAATAGGCAAGAAAATGAGTAGGTTCGGCGGCACGGACTGCCAGAGTAAGTGTCCGTGCCGAATAAGTGAGTGGTCAGCGATCAGCTCGCAGCGAGATCATCGGATTTGGCAAAGATGCCTTCGCGGGCATAGACCGTATGGCGTTCAATGGCAGCGGTGAGGCTCGTGTCAGCGACCTCGCTCTGCTCGGGCGTCTCTGCGTCGAGCAGCGCGGCTAAACCCTTTTGAGCAATGTCATTCAAGTCAGCTGACGGCAATTCCGCTGCGCTATCTTTAAGCGTCACGCGTGCTGCGGATTTGTCTGAGCGCTCGACCTTTTCAACAGCGCGCTCTACCGCCCGGTCACGGCGAACCTCTTCGGTATGAAGCTTGGCGTCGCGTTCATCATCGACGGTCTGCTTATAAAGCGCGAAGAGGCGCTCTGAGGCCGAGGGTTCTTCCAGAGGCGCAGCCGGCTTGCCGAAGATCGGTTCGAAGGCGGGGTGATCCGCCGCCAGTACCGTAGGTCTAAAGTCCTCGCGCTCAAGCCCTCGTCCGAGTTCCTTGTCGCGCAAAAGATCGAGACCGCGGCCAAATGCCGGGTTGGCAACGCCCGCATCCGCACTGGTGACGGGCGCAATTTGCGTCCCGATCCAAATGGTGCGGGTGGTCGAAGCGCCATAAGCATCCGTGGCTTTCACCGTCACTGCCAAGCCGTTTTCGAAATTCGCGTCCGCCCTGAAGATGCCGGTATCCGCATCAAAAGAGACGCCCTCAGGGAGTTCTGCGGGTTCGGTGATCTCCACTCTGAATCCGTCGCCCTCGGCATCCTTGAAGAGCGTATTGAGATCTGCTCTGATCCCGCCGGCCGTATCGCCGAAGACCGCCGGGAGTCCTTCATGAGTCGACCCCGCGCCGACAAACTCGGGCGCGGAATTGGTGCGAACGCCCACCGTCACTTCGAACGTATTCGAAAGTCCGTAGCTGTCCGTCGCGGTAATCGTCAGCTTAAAAGGTTCAGTAACCGTCGCCGTGCCGTAGATGCGGCCCGTGCTGGCATCAAAGCTCAGCCCGCTGTTATTCGGCAGCCCGTCAACCCTGAAGGTCAAATCGTCGCCGTCAGGATCCTTGATGTAGTCCTTGAGTTCAAACGAATTATTGCCCCCGACCACAACGCTCGGAGCGGTGTCCGTTACAGCCTGCGGGGCTTGATTGCCGCGAACCGTGAGCTTGAAGATGTACTCCACCGGAGCATTCTTGCCGTCCGAGGCAGTGATCGTCACTGAGAACGCACCGACCTCCTGAGGTTTGCCGGAAATCGTTCCTGTCTTCGCGTCGATCGTCAGACCATCAGGGAGCCCTTTCACGGCCGTGAAGGTCAGTTCATCGGCCTCATTCGGGTCTTTGAACCAATCCTTGACGCTGAAGTTCGTCTCGTGATTGAAGACGACTTCAGGCACCTTGACATTTCCATCAACAACGACCGGCGGCTGATTTTCCATGATGGTCAGCGTGACATCACGGCTCGCCGTCAGACCGCTCTCGTCTGCCGCAGTGATTCGCAGCTGATAGGCACCTGTCTTCGAAACCGTGCCGGAGAGCTTGCCGTTTTCAAACTTCAGTCCCAGCTTCTGAAGCCCATTTTCGACAACGTTCCCGTTCTCATCGAGGAGTTCCACGGTGACTGTTGCCACTTTGACGTCATCGGTAAAGAGGTCTGAGGGCAGCGTAATAGAACCCGCAGAACCGCCGAGCGCAACATCCAAGGTACCGCTCAAAGCGTAGTCCGGATACTTCGTTTCGTTAAATTCGGGACCATCGTTAATCTGCAGCGTCACCGCATTGTCAATCAGCAGCGAATCGCTACTGCCGCTCGCAGACGTAAAGCCAATGCTTAAATCGACCGACAGATCTGCACCAGGCTCAGCGCCCGAGGCGGTGAAGGTGATTGCCTTCAAAAGCGCCTCGGCTTTGTCTGCATCAACGCCCTGCTCGAGCGTAATGGAAAGCGTTCCTTCGCGGGCAGACCATGCGCCCAGCTTCACGTCACCGCTGTAGACGTAGCCGTCATCCTTGAGCGACAGCCCAGAATCTGCGCTGAGCCCAAAGGTGCCGCTCGGATAGTCGACATTTACCGTGATCGAAGAAGCGTGTCCAAGGATGGAATCTTTGATGCCTGAGAAATCAACATTCGCAAGGAAGTCAGTCGGCTGCTCGGGATCCGGTACATGAATGGTCTCTTCGTCGGGCGTTTCAATAGAACCGTCAGTGGCTTTGACGCTGAAGATCTGAGAGTCGGACTTGCCGACTTCGTCAATCATGGTGACTTTCAGCACGACTTCACCGGCAACGTTGGACGGGACGTCATATTTCACCGCCCCAAGCACCGTGTTGAAGACATCGTGATTGAGCGACCCCGTGAATGTAATCGTCAGCTTGCCGCCCTCGACACTATAAGAACCGAGTTCAGTGCCATCAGGTCCGGTAATCACACCGTCTGCAAAGGTATATCCAATAGTCTTGGCAAAACTAAAGCCGTCTGAAGTATTTGCCCCGCCGTTGCGCTCGATCGTAATGCTGAAGTCTTTGTAATCCTCAACGTCTGCATCTGAGCCCGAAAGATACTTGCCGATTTCAGCGGAATTTCCCGTATAAGTAACTTGAGGAAGGCCCTCGGAAGAAGCTAATCCAGAGGAGCCTGAGTTGCCGAAGTAAATATTTTTGCCGTCAGCGGAAACAACAAATTGGGAGAAGCCGATATCGCCAGCAGAAACAGATCCCGTCTTTGAAATGAAACCTGAAAGCGAATCAATTGAATATTCAATCAAAGCTCCGCCGGCCGTCGATGCAAACAGCGTTTTGCCATTAGACGCAAATTGCATCGTCATGCCTTTCACATCTTGAGTAGCGATATCTGAACTTACATCGAGTGCCTGAACGAGACTTAAAGTTCCATCATCGTTAATTGCAAACGTTAGGATGTTATAGCCATTAAAACCGGCGTAGGCATATAGAAAATGACCATCTGAAGATGCGGTCAATTCACAAATACCCTGCAGAATGAACTCATCATCAACTTTGATGCTAGTAGGGTCTGAACTTAAACTCTCATAAGTTGTTTTTCCAACAACGGTTGCCTTTCCGTCAGAGCCGACAGCAATAATGGCAATACCTTGATTACCTCCCATTCCATCTTTCGTGACATAGATATATTTCCCATCACCCGAAAATTCAATGGAAGTCAGCTTCGAACGCATCCCATTCGCGCCCGCAAGATTCATTTCATCCTGCGTAATTTTGGTGCTCAGTTTTAAACTGCCGTCAGCTTGGATTTCATAAACATACAAGGTATCACTGGATAGCGCAGCAAAATACTTGCCGGATGCATCGACCGAAATTTCCACCCAGTCACTGCTTTCGGTACTCAGATCGATATTCTCAATTTGAGACCAGTTTCCAGAATCATCCGCTGTAAAGCCATAGACACCTATACCGTACTGTACGGTAAGTGATGCCGCTCGAACGTAGACAGTGCCGTCTGGGGAAACAGTAATATTCCCGGGCACAGCATACGCATTGTTTCCGAAATTGAAAGACTTCGTCAGCGTAAGCGTGCCATCTTCTCCACGACTATAAATGTAAAGGGTAGCTACTCCAGATCCGCCATTCCCTGAAGATCCAAGAACAAAAATGGTCTTTCCATCGGCAGACTGCTGTACGTCATTAACGTAATAGTTAGTACCTTCAATAATTCCGTCGTGTTCAAAAATCGTATCGGACGATTCTGGCGCATTAACATTGACGTCCGGATTGACGCTGAGATGGACTCGAATGGTCGCCGTAACATCATCGATATTCGAAGAATCTGATCCGCCGCTCTCGGCTCCGCCGTTATCGGTCACTTTAGTGAGGGCGAACTCACGCTCACCAATCTCAGCCTTAGCATTCTCGTTGACATAAGTCATCGAGTTGACCACGTTTTGAGCGGCCCCGCTCTTAATGCCTGCATCAGAGCTGATGGTCAGCACGCCTTTTCCGTCAGCAAAGACATACTTATAGGCGTATCCGCTCTTCGTAGTGCCTTCAGAAGAAGTATTAAGAGGTATACGTACGCCGTCGACCACCCAATATTCTCCTTCAGCAAAATTACCTGAAGCCGTCAGCTCCATAGAGGAAACTTTTTGGCTGAGCTCACCGACATTGATCGCTACATCTTTGAAGATAGGCGATGACATGCCTGTTGTGTGGTAATACTCATTTTCTACTGCAGAAGAACCGGAGGCTGACGGAGCCTGATTGGCAGAGAATTCGTATTGAATCGTTTTCTCAACGGATTTGTCGTTATCCGTTACTGTCGTCTTGACAGAAACGCTGCCGTCTGCAGCTGCAGACTGGACTGTAAAGGAAACCTGCTTGACAACTGCGGCTACATCAGCTGTTGTTGCGCCATCCTTAAATGTCAGAACGATTTTCCCATCAGCTGTCTCAACCGCTGCAATCGTGCGATCTCCATTCTTGATGACGCCATTTTCGAGCGTATAACCGCCAGCTTCCGTCCATTCAAAGGCTGTTGAAGGCTTGGCTTCATCGTTCGTTTCGAAGGTTACTGAAACATCGCCGTAATTGCCGTTTCCGGAATTGGCAGCATCGCGATCTGCATCCGTAATGGAAAGCGATCCGCCGACATTGACTAAATGCCCTAAGGTAACGTTATGAACATCCACCTCTTCATAGGAAAGCACCTGATCACCGGCAGCAATCCCAACCTTCCCTGAGTCAAACACAATGAGTCCGGCTGCGTCCGCGCCAACTCCTGTTGTTGTTTTAATCGGGGTAAGGCCTTCTTGCGTCGCACTAAATTCTGAAAGCGTACCAGAATCATTACTCGAAAGAATATAAAGCTTATCTCCAGATGGAGAAAGAGCTATATCTTTCACATTTGATACATTAATCTCTGTCAGTTTAGAAAATGTTTTACCAGAAAGATCCGCTCGATAAAGCAGAACCTGGCCTCCAAATTCAACGGCAATCAATCCATCATTAGATGCTGTGACGTTAATCGTTCCATTCCCTCTGCGAATATCCGTTAAATTCATAGAGAAAACTTCACTGCCATCCTTAGCATAAATAGCAATTACGGGAGTAAAGACTGTCCTTCTTTCATTTGTAACTCTAACTACGTAGTCACCAAAGCTTGTAAAACCCGTATATACGTTATCGTTAAACGATTCGTCTGACAAGAATTTATAGTCACTATTATATGTAAGCTTTGTCGCACCATTTGAATATCGGCCAGAGTAACTTACATAACACATGCTGCCATCTGCATTTGCAGCAATTGACGCACCTGTTCCATATACTTGTGTTGAGCAATCGAAAGTCAGAGCACCATCATCATTCACTGAAAATCTAAATACTGAACTTTCACTTAAAACATATAGAACATTGCCATTAGCACTGGACGCAAGACCTGTTACTTTGTTAAGCCCGTCAACAGCAGAATGCTCAAAAGTCTGCAGATAAGAAGGCTTCCCATCAGTCACTTTAAAGACTGCAATATCGCCGTCTTTGTCGCCTACAAAAGCAAAATTCCCGTTTTCTGACAGAAAGATCTTTGTGGCATCCTCAATACCGGGCACATTAGTAAGGCCGGACAGTTCTGTTCCGCCAACATCTACTTCCGGCGCAAAGTTATAGCTGCTCTCGATTTTCACGGTTCGGTCAATATCCAGATCAGCCGTACCCCCATTATTCATATACGAAAGCGCATCGATCTTGACGGTCACATCCGCTGAAGTTTGGGCAGTGCCGTCTGCAACCTTCAGTGCAAGACCGTCAATAAGCGTTTTGAGCTGGTCAGCATTCTGAGTAGAACCGATTTTGATGACCACCGTTGCCGTGCCGTCCGCACCGACCGTCACCGTTGCGTAGCGGTCAGCGTCTGGATCACCGATCTGAACCTTGTTGCCCTGCGTGAGGAGAACTTCCTTTCCATCAACAATAAGGGCCAGCCCTTTGCCGCTTTCAGAAACCTGCAGCGTCAGCGTGTCGTAAGTCTTACCGTCAGCAAGAGGCTCAACCTGGACATTGCCGAAGAGATCGACCTGAGCACCCGGATTGCCGTTTTTATCCACGGTGATGTCACCAACAGACGCTTCCGCTGAAACTGGCGGATTGGCATCCGCCTGAGCATCCGCCGCCACTTCTGCCGCCGTTGCTGCAGCCGCCGCGTCAAACATCATTCGCGGCTCAAGCGCAAGCTCAAGGCTTCCGTAGGAGAGATTCGCTGTAGTCATTTTGTGCTTCTTCCCTTTTGGGTTGGGTTTCAAACTTATTCAATGAGCCGCGCAAAGCTGCTCTTACTTTCGAGATCCGATGCAATACGCTTCAATCCGTCGATCACCGTCTCTTTGCCTTCTGCGAAGCTCGGCGTCTCAACTTCAGACACATCGCCCGAATTGCGTCCGCAGGCCAGAAGCGTGGGCTTAAGCTCGTTGTAGCGGCGAAGCCCGGATTCATTTGTTGAGGGCGGAACGATGAGCATGTAGAAATAGAAGTCCTGATGCGACTTGAAGCTGTCGCACAAATCTTCAATTCGCTGCCGGACAAAATCGCGGTCTCCGGTATCGGCAGAGCCGCCGAGGCTCTCAAGATCGAGATAAAAGTTGTTGGCATCCATGTCGATGTCAATCAGCGAGCCATTCAAATTGGCCAGCATGACGATCGCCTTGACGGTGGACTTGCCGTCTTCGCTGAAGTCGCGCGGATGGTCAAGATCTCCCCAGCCGTCAATACCGCGGAACCCCGGCGAAAGCGCCATTGCTCCCCAGCCCATTGCAATATTCATGTTGATGGCGTGATTGATTTCTTCATGATCGCCAATCATTTTTTGCAGACGCGCCGTAAATTTTTCACGCTCATCCGTGAGCGGCAGGAGTGCTGTGAGCGGCACTGTCCCGTCAGCCGCAATCCAGCGCTGATCAGTCGGGCCGGTTAATCCGTTGCCCGCAGAAGGAATCACCGGCCCCCGCCAAGTGATATAGGGCCACCCGCCGGGATAGTTCGACATAATGCAGTTGCCGCCGTAACAGGTTTCAGCACTGATTTCAAAAGATCCTGCCGGCGGTTCAGTCCAATCGAAGAGCTCTCCGCCGCGCATTCCCCGACGAACATGAAGAATCTTCTTGCGGACATCGGGCATATCGGGAGAGGCCATATTGGAGACGCCCGCCCCCTGCTTGATATAGCGGAACCACTGCGGCTCAATACGATCCGGCATCGCCCAGCTGCGGATACGCGAAACACCCTTGGCATCGTCCCAAACATTGACGCCGTCCGAATAAGGCACTAAGGCCATCCAGCGGTCAGCTCGTCCGTCAATGACTTCGTCATAAAAGGCCTCCCCGATGTCGCGGATCGCCTGCATGTCCCGCTGCGTCTCGTTGATCGTGGAAGGCGCAACAAAAGCAATTTCGAGCGGGTTGTAAATCGCCACCGCCGCACTGGCCACCTCAACGGTCTTCCCCGGGCCGCCTAAAAGTGAGGGCAGCGCCCGAAAGCTTGCTGAGACGCGATAGCCTTCATAGTCGTTCCAGGTCACCGGCTCCACCGCAACGCTCAAGTCACGCGAGAGCTGCTCTTTATCGAGCCCCAGATTGACGGCAACATAGCGCTGAGCCATCCCGAGCACATCCGTCTCGGAGTCCTTCGCCGCTTCCATCGCCACAGCCTGAGCGGCCGCATCGGTCGCCTGCTTGAGGCGCGCCCCGTCGGCACTCACGCGCGTAGCGTCCACCACGAAGGCCGTGAGCGCAATGCCGCCGATCAGGAAAAAGACCACATTGACCGCAGCCGAACCGGATTCTTCACGGAGAACGCGAGCCAAAAGCAATTGGGCACGTTTGCAAAGAAGAGAAATCATGCGTTGCTCCCTTCGCCGTCATCGTCCGACGGCATCAGATTTTCTTCTTCAAGCGCTTTGTCAAGCTTGATCTCGCGGTTGTTGGAGCGGTAGATGTTCTCCACCTGAATCACTCGGGGAAGACGCAGGTGCTTGCCCAGTTCAAAGCCTGCCGTACGGCGGCAGACATCCACCACGATCATCGACATCGTGCTGCCGTCCACATCGCTCTCGTCATTGCCTTCGCCGGAATTTTCCGGCGGATCCACCGGCAGTTCGCCCGTGAAGTACTTCCCCTCGACATTGAGTTCGCAGAGCATCGCCCCGTCGCCGCGGCGAATCATCCACTGCACGGCGCCGGACTGCAGCACATTCATGATGATGACTTCAGTGTCACGGGTTTCGGTCTGAAGCGATGCGTCAACGAGTGCATCGAGCCCGTACTGCGTGAGCTTAGGCTGCTGGGCAGCATTCACAGCAATGCTGCCCGCACCCGCCTCAAGGCGTTCCCGCTCAATGCCGATCTGGTGCATATCCGAAAGAATCACGGCAGTGCTCACCAAAAACGTGATGCCGAGCGCGGTTTCCACGGCAATCGACCCGGATTCTCGACGCAGTCCGGCGGTTGCTGCCGCAATCTTCTTGAAAAAGGAAATCTTATTCATTTCACGCCCCTTCACTCTCTTCAATGCGGGGGTAGTAGGCGATGACGCGTTCGTAGCGATAGGTGAAATCTTTGCGGTTCGTCAGAATGAGGCGCGGAAGCGGCGTAATGAAGTCCTTGGAGATCACGACGACCACCTTCCAGGCGGGATAGCTGCTGTCCGCTTCTGCGGTGCCTTCCTCATCGTCCTCGCCCGCGCCGTTCGTTCCGCCCGGGTTGCCGAGCGCGTCGAGCGACTCATAGGCCTCAACGGTTACGCGGGAGACATTCGAGGGCTTGAGGTAGCCAAATGAATACGCCGCAATACCCTGACGAATGTCGTTTTCGGCGGACGCCCCCAGCTCACCGGCATCGCGAAAGCGCAGAAGTGCGCTCGAGACTGCGCTTTCACCCACCTGAATCGTGAGCGCCATGTTGGCAAACTCCACAATGATGAAAAACGCAGCCAGAATCACCGGAAAAGCAAAAGCCGTCTCAACCGCGGAGACGCCGCGCCCGTCGCGCAGGAAAGCACGGCCGGCGGCAAAGATTCGTGAACGGAAGATCCCGACACTCATTTAGGGCTTGCTCCCGTTTTGGCCAGCACTGCCCTTTTTCAGAGCCTCAAGCGCAGCTGCGGCTTCGGGGCTGCCCTTGGGGAACGTCTGAGCATGGGAAGAAAGACCGGCTCCGCCATTTGTTTCGATCGTCTTTACGGGCTCAACGACAAGCGGCACTTCATAGCCGTAGTCCGAATCATCCGCAGATTTCGGGCGAATTTCGATCATCTTCTCGGCCGCCCGCAGGCACTCATCGGCGAGCGTAGATTCGCCGGCATCAATGCGGCTTTTCATGGCCGCAAACTTTTTGAGAGCCTCTTCGGCCTGTTCATTCGTCATGAAACTCTGAAGCGTTTCGCGCGAACGATCTGCCGACCCCGTCATGAACTGCACAAAGGCGAGATTCATTTTTGGGGTTAGTACGCCGGAAGCGTCCGACGAGCTGAAGTTTTCAGCGTCGCCGAGCACCTTCAAAGCCCCCTTGGCATCGTTCATGCCGAGTTTGGCGAGCGCCAAGTTGTTAAGCACCTGCACGTTCGTCGGCGACTGGGCAAGCGCCTTGTCAAAGTACTTGACGGCTTCTTCGTGCTCACCCGCAGCATCAAGAACGATGCCGTAGGCGTTGAGCGCAGAAACGTTCTTGTCGTCGAGCTCTACGGCCCGCTCGAGCGCGCTTCGCGCGTCGCTCATGCGGGCTGAAGCCATATAAGCGCGGCCTAAACCGGTGAGAAGCCCCGCTTCTTCAGCCGGAGAAAATTGTACTTTTTCAGCTTCGGCAAGGGCTTTGGTTCTGGTAAACAAAGTCAAGGTTGCTCGCGGCGGTTCAATGAGCGACGCGATCCCTGCATATTCCAAAAGGGTCTTGGCATCCATGCCGCCCCGGCGGTCGAGCTCAGCATATACGCCAAGCGCCCCTTCGTAGCGTCCCTGAGCCACCAGCATGCGCGCAAGGCGGAGCGCTGACTCACGGTCCTTCTTGGGCGCTGTTACGACTTCTGAAGGCGTGCGCTCCTTGATGGTGCGCTCTGGCATCGGGCTGTCCGACCCCGCGCCGGCGAGGGAGGCACACCCCGAAAGCATCAGCGCAGCTGCCCAAAGGGCAAAGAGCGCAGCGGTCTTCATTGCCGCTTGCGGGCCTCGGCAGGAACTGTGAGCAGAAGTAGTCATGATCGACACCAAAAATCAGGAGAGGAGACTGCGGATGACGCGCATCAGCGCGGGCGCAGCCACGATCGCTACGACGGGCGGCAGAATCAATGTCATCAGCGGCAAAGAGAGACGGGCGGGGAGCTTCCCGGCGCGTTCTTCGAGGGTCAAAATCAAGGTCGACCGAGATTCAGCGGCAATGTTGTGGAGCGCCTGCGCCAGAGGCGTACCGAACTGTTCGGCTTGAATAAGCGTCGAAACCATGCCTTCAATAGACGGCACGCGCGTACGCTCGGCGAGATTGCGCAGCGCCGCTGAACGCTCGGGCATGATTTCAAGTTCGGCATTGGTAAGTGTGAGTTCATGAGCCAGTACCGGTGCGGAAAGTTCAAGTTCTCTCGACACCACCTTCACAATGCGCGTAAAGGGAAGGCCGGCCTCGGCGCAGATCACCATGAGGTCAAGGGCGTCGGGCATGCTGCGCTCAAGCGCCGTATAGCGCCGTGCGGCCATCGACTTCAAAACCCATTCAGGCAGAATACCGCCCGCAAAGTAGCCCGCCCCCATGAGCGCGATAGTGCCGATGCTTCGCTCCTGAGTGCCGAAAAAGAGCGCGGCCGCAATGCCGAGTCCAAGCAGCGTTTTGAGGAGCAAAAAGACGCCGAGCGAACCCGGGCGCGCAAAACCGGCTTGGGCGAGAAGGAGCGCCGTTGTCTCACGGCTCTTGTCATTCCCGGCGAGCTTCAGCCCAAACCGAGCAGCCGGCTGAATCCATTCCGGCAGCGGCTCGATGCCGCCCGCCTGATGCGGATGCGCTGCCGCTTCTTCATCAATGGTGCCCGCCAATCGATCTTCAAGTGCCTCAGCATCTTGTTGGGAGCGCAGCGCAAACACAAAGACGACGATAGAGAGCAGCGCGAGGGCAAAAACGATAATCCATGTAATCATGACGCGAGCCTCACTGAATGCGGCGAACCATCAGCCAGGTCACAAAAAGCCCGGCAGCAACGCTGGCGGCAGCGTAGCCGAGCACTTTGAGGCCGGTCGGATCGGTAACGAGGAACTGAAAGTCCTGCGGCGCCTGGATGTACTGATAAATGAGCACGCCGGGCACGAGGCAGGCGACGATCTTGATGGACGCACGAGCCTCGGATGTTTTGGCCTGCACCTTGAGCGCAAGCTCCGCGCGTTCGCGAAGCGTGGCCGCCAAGCGCTCGAGCGTGTCGGCCAGACGGCCGCCCGACTCCTGACTGATGATCACAATGACGGCGAAGAAGCGGTATTCGGGCAGCGGCACGCGGTGCGCTGATTCCTGCAGCACCTGCTTCAAGGGGACACCCAGACGCAGCCACCGGTCGATGGTGCGAAGTTCTTCCGAGAGCGCTCCGCGCAGGTTCTGTGCGGCAAGTCCGAAGGCGGTCTGAGCCGGCACGCCGGCGCGGCAAATTCGCGCGATGGAGTCGATCGCTTCCGGAAGCGATTTGCCGAGCTCTTCGGTCCATTCGCCCATCGCGCGCAGATAAAGGAGCGCCGCCGCAGAGGCGAAAAGCGCAGCGCCTCCGAAAAATGCGATCAGGAACGGATAGTCCGTCATGCGGCCCACCAGTGCGGCTGCCGTGAAGGAAAGAGCTCCAAGGACCAATACCCGAAGACGCAGGTTCTTGGTCCAGCCGAGCAGTTCCAGTCCCTTCTGAATGCGCACGATGCGGGCATGGAGCCTCGGGAAATGCCCGTGATAGTCGTCAAGCCCCATCAGCACGGATTCATCGGGATATTCAACCGGCGCAACGCTTTTGGCTTCCTCCTCAACCTGCGTCAAAAGCTCAGTGAGTCTTTCGCGAACCATTTCTTCGCGGCGTGCGCGGTTCGTAAAGGCACGAAGTCCCAGCACGCCCAAAAGTACGAAGAGGAACACCAAAATCGTGAAAAGATTAAGCATGAGCTTTGTCCTCTCAATTGCCGCCAAAGAGATGTGCGCGGTCCTGATAGAACTTCGGGCGCAGCCCCGTATTGACGAATTCGCCTACGATCCGTCCGTCGGCAGAGATGGATTTGATGCGGTAGTTGTAGAGTTCCTGCGTCTGGATGACGTCCTCTTCCATGCCGCAGACTTCAACGATCGACACCACACGGCGCTTGCCGTCGCGCATGCGTTCAATCTGCACGACCATATTCACCGCGCCGCCGATCTGACGGCGGATGGCATTGAGCGGGAGCTGCAGATTGGCCATCAGCACCATGTTCTCCAGACGGATCAGAGCGTCGCGCGCATTATTGGCGTGTACTGTGCAAAGCGAGCCGTCGTGACCGGTGTTCATGGCTTGGAGCATGTCAAAGCACTCGCCGCCGCGAACTTCGCCCAGAATGATGCGGTCCGGACGCATACGAAGCGCGTTCTTAACGAGATCGCGCTGGGTGATCTGTCCGCCGCCTTCAATGCTTTCGGGACGGGTTTCCAGGCGCACGATGTCTTCCTGATTGAGCTGCAGTTCGGCCGCATCCTCAATCGTCACCACGCGCTCCTTCTGCCCGATCTTGAAGGACAAGGCATTGAGCAGCGTTGTTTTGCCCGCGCCCGTGCCGCCTGAAACGACGATATTGAGGCGCGCCATCACAGCGCGGGAAAGGAGCTCCACCATTTCCTTGGTGAGTGCGCCGCCCTCGGAGAGTTCTTCCAAATTGCGCTTATGCTTGCTGAATTTGCGGATTGAAATGGATGTGCCGTCAAGTGCAAGCGGCTTCGTAACAACATTGACGCGGCTGCCGTCTGCCAGACGAGCATCGACCATCGGATTGGCTTCATCAATGCGGCGGCCGACGCGCGCGGCAATGCGCTGCGCAATATTGAAGACGTGCTCTTCATCAATAAAGGTAATGGGCGTCAGTTCAAGTTTGCCGAAGCGCTCGACAAACACCTTATCAGCGCCGTTGACGAGAATATCCGTAACGGTTTCATCAGCAAGGAGCGGCTCGATTGGCCCGATGCCGAGCATTTCGTCGAGCATCTGCGCGCTGATGGCCTGTTCCTCAGCGGCCGTCAGCTGAAACCGGTTCTGGTCGCAGATCTCACGAATGAGTTGAGCGACTTGTTCTGCGAGATTTTCCCGGCTGGTCGTCGCCGCCTTCATCGGGTCAATCTGCGCAAACACCTGATCGTGAATCGTGCGGCGCACGCGGGCAAGTTCCGCCGAAGCCTGTGCCTGAGCCTGAGGTGCCGCAGCAGCGCTCTGCGGCATGGAACGCATGCCGGGGCGGCGCACGGCTGCACTCCCAGCATTCGAGGCGGCAGCAAACGACGGCCGGCTCGGCATCGCGGCGGGCGGCGTCTCGACGCCTGGCTGCGCAGTGCCGAGGACAGTCCCAGCCTGCCGAACTTCTTGGGCTGGGCGCGGCGCAGGGGCAGCGGCCGGAATGGGTCGACGAGTACCAACGAGCATCTTCACTATTCTCCAAACGGTCTCTTTTCTTGAGGTCGGCAGCCGCTCATCAAGCCGCAGCCTTGGCGGAATCCTTGTTTCCGGTGAGCTTCAAAAGCTTGAGCAGCTTCATGACGGTCGGGAAATACCGCTCTGCAAAACCGGGTGCCGCCGAGTGCGCGCCAGCGCGCCCGAGCAGTCCGCAGGCGAGCGCTTCAATACTGCGGGCAAAGGCTGGAGCCGCCTGCGAAGTGAGCGCTCCCTGCAGGAGGCTTGCGTCAAGGACCGTTCCGGCATTGGGCAGTTCAAAGTCCACCTTGACGCCGAGGAAGTTTTCAAACTCTTCACGCGTCAGCACGGGCTTGCTGCGCTTGCCCGCACCGGCTCGGCAGGCATTGGCCACCAGGAAGCGGCGCTGACCGGGCTGCGGCGCACCGAGTTCAGCGAGCAAAATCTTCGCCGCGCGGGCGTTCGAAACCGTGTAGTCGATGAGAATCACACAGACATCGGCGTTCTTCAGAATTTCTGCGCTCCCCGCAGGGCGATGCGACGGGATATCCCAAATCGAAACAGAAAAGAGTTCGCAAAGCGCACCGCCCAACTGAAGGAGGAGCTGCGGATCAACCGGCGTTTCCGGACCGGGACGCTGAGCAAGGAGCGACAGGCGCTTCTTTTCACCGTCGGCGAGCACCGTGCGGGCAATGAGGCGATAGTCGATTTCAGCGGCCGAAAGAATGCCGGCCAAGCCGTTGTCGGCCTTGAGACCGAGGAGCAGCGCGAGGTCACCTTTGCGGCGATCGAAATCAACGAGGAGTGTCGGATATTTGGCAGCCTCCGCAATCCAGCGCCCCAAAAGCGCCGCTACGGTACTCGTACCCGCTCCGCCAGCAGCACCCGTCACCGCAATGGTCTGTCCGACCCGCACGCTTGAAGCATCCGGCATGCCGAGCCAGCGATCGCTGTCGGCACGGTTCAGGAGCTCCACCACCAAAGCATCTGCCACCGGCGAAACCAGATAGTCAAATGCGCCGGCAGAGAGGAGCGAACGGTAAAGTTCAACATTTTCTTCTGCGCCCACTGCCACAATGCGGCAGCCCGGGCCCGCCAAGGCGGCCAAATCCGCTAAGGCCGGCACTGGGAAAGGCGAAGCAGAAATATCAACAATCAAGAGCCCCGGGGCGTCATGCTGCGTGAGCCAGGCCTGAGCTTCGTCCATGCCGCCCTTCTGAGCGGCTGTGCAGCTGCGCCCGAGCCGAGCGAATACGTCGGTGAACTGCTTCAGATCGCCTTCGCGGCAAAACACCGCGGTCGTGATGCCCTCGACGGAGGCATTGTTTTCGTTTTCCTTATCCACGATCAATCCTCCTGGCTGAAGTCGATGTCGATCAGGTCTTCCTGATCACCCGTCTGATATTTCTGTACCGCCAGATTGCTGGCTGTGCCGTCAGCGCCTTCAAGCGCACGCGGACGGAGGAGATCCTTCGGATCGCTCACCATCATGGCGATGTTGGCGTTGTTGGCGCAGCCCAACGTGCCGACGGCCTCGTAAGGCTCAATCGTCCAGCGAGTCGGATCGGCCACCTCGCACTCCGGCGCATGCACAACGTAGGCTTCGCTGATGAGCTCCAAGTCCCAGCTCACGCGGCGGTCCGGAAAGTCGCGCTTGCCGGTTTTTTCATTTACATAGACGGCAAGCTTGGGTTCCTGAGCGCCCGCTTCTTCGAGCGCTTCGGCTAATCGGCGAGCCAGTTTTTCGCCTCGCTCGGAGAGCGGTACGACGGTGAGCACCTGACGGCGAATCGGTCCCTGCGACAGGAGGAACTTGTTGGCAGACTCGATCGACTCATCGGTGAGACCCGAACCGTTTGCCGAAGCACGAAGGTAGAGCGACTTCGCCTGAACCTTCATGGAGAGCGCCTCGTCTCTCGTCTGAGCAAAATTCGAGGAACGCACACGGCCAACGGTCTTTGTCTCAAGCCCTTCAACCGCACGGTACCCTGCTTCGGCTTTGTCAAAGGCGTAGCCGCCAGCCGTCTGAACAGCATTGCCCATGTAGCTCAAGCTTTCACAGCCCGTAAGCGCTGCGATCAAGGCAATGCTCAGGAGCGCTGCCGTGCCTTTGCGCGCCTGAGTCTTCAGACTGAAGCGGCGCTGATTGTTGTTGTGTGTCATATCTTTCATCCGCATCCGTTTCAATTAGAAGAGATAGCCGATTGAAGCCTGACGCGGCGCATAAGCGTCAACGGCATTGATGCCGCGTCCCGGCACGCGCAGATCGCCCGAAGAAACCGGGTCGACGATATTGGCAGTGAGCAGAATCACGAGTTCGCTGTCTTCGACCTGCGTCTGTTCGTATTCAAAAAGACGGCCGACGAAGGGAAGATTGCGCAGTCCCGGCACACCGTTCACGGTCTGCGAGGATTCGCTGCGAAGCATGCCGGCCAAAGCAAAGCTCTGGCCGCTGGCGAGCTCAACTGTGGTTTCTGCTCGGCGCACGCGCACCGCCGGAATCACGGAGCCTTCCGAAAGAATCACCTGCCCCTCGCTCGTAAGCTCGCTCACTTCAGGCGCCACATGGATTGCAATGCGGTTAGGCGAAAGCACTGTCGGCGTCATGCGCAGAATCACGCCCCAGGACTTGTAGTCGATGGTGATGGAGTTGCCCGTAATAATCACGATCGGCACTTCGCCGCCGCTCGCAAAGGCGGCGGGCTGACCTGACATCGCCGTCAGGTTGGGTTCGGCAAGGAGCGAAGCAAAACCGGATTCGCTCATGGCATTGATAAGCACGCCCAAGGACATGCGGCCCATATTGAAGATGCCGCCGAGCGCCGCGCCCGCCGTGTTCGAATCCGGCATCAGCCCCGGAATGTTGGCATTGCCGTCCGCAAAGGAATCATTCGGATTGAAGTGTGAATTGTTGGCCGCATGCGTGGAGAAGAGCCCCTGCGATGTGCCGTTGCCGAGGAAAAGCGGGCCGCGGCCGGTATTGAGCACCGCACCCCAGTTAAAGCCGAGCGAATGGGTGAGTGAACGGGATACTTCAACAACCCGCACCTGAATATTCACCTGCTGAGAAACTTCAACTTTGAGCTGATTGATGACCGGACTCGACTGACCGCCGGCGGAGCCGCCCTGGCCGCCTCCGTCCTGACCGCCTTGCTGACTGCCCTGCCCCGGACCGCCTGCGGCGGCCGATGAGACCAAATAGGATTCAACGAGCTGGGTGACACGCCGGCTGTCGAGCGCCGTTTTCACTTTGCCGCGCACGATCATGCGGTTGTTGAGCGCCGGCACGAGTTCAATGCTCGCACTCGGCACGGCCCGCTTGATGTCGGCCTTCAATTTTTCGAGATTGTGTTCAACCGTCACTTGGACTGCTGCAATCACCGCGCCGGCTTCGTCAAGCGCATAAAAAGTCGTTGATCCGGCAGCGGTGCCGAAGAAAAAGACCTGATCGGGCGAGGGCATCTGATAGGAGGCAATGCCCGGCGTTGCGACAAGCACTTTTGCCGCTGCGCTCGGGAGCTGAAGCAGAGCGCCCTCCTTTAAAAAGACGCGAAGACTGCTCGTCGGCTTGGCCAGCTTGAGGTTTTTCAAGCTTGAAGCCCCTTCGAGCACTTTGACGTCTGTCGGAACCTGTGCTTTCAGCGCTGCCGATGCTGGGGAAACAGCCAGACCGAGCAGTGCGCCCAGACAGGCTGCCGCAAATACGGTGCGCGACGGCTTCCGGTTTTGGGTCAGACGGGAAGAACGGCTGACTGAATCTTCAAGGTGTGGAATCTGCACGATGGTTCTCTTCAATCGGTTAGAAGGTGACGGGCGCAACAGCCGCACCCTGATATGTAATGACAGTCTTAGCGGCCGGCCGCTGCGTGCCGAGAATGCCCGTGGCATCCTGCAGATGCGTGACGGCAGCGGTTTTCTCATTCACTGCGCTGATGCCGGCCGCATCTTTGGTCTCCGGTTCACGCAGACCGCGAATAGACACCTGAAGGTCTCCGGCTTCCTTAGCCACAGCGAGCGCCTGTGCTTCCATCGGCGTGACTTCAAGCGTGATCGTGCGGTAGTCAACACGACGCGCGGCTGTCGAAGCCGTCTTTTTGGCATCCGTCTTCTGCGGAGCAGTCTCCGGCTGCGGCGCAATGCTCTCGGTTGAGTTATTAAGCGCGAGCACGCGGACGTTGGTGAGGATGGTCTGAGCAGCGAGCTTTGTCATGCCGCTCGTTTTGTCCTGCTGATCCGCCATGGCTTCAGCAGTTTCACGCTTCAATGTCAAGATCACGTCCACCCAGTCGCCGGCACTCACCAGACCGGAGTTGCTCGACACCGCAGAGGTCGGAATGGACACTGCACGCTTGCCCGGCGACAGCACAGCCGCCAGGAACCCTGGATTCCCGGGGTAAAGCACATCATCCTGCGTGATGAGTTCACCCTGCGGAACTGAACGCCGAACGGTTGCGCCCATCAGGAGCGCAGCGGCCGTCCGGTCTCCCGGACGCTTGGCGGAAATCGCTGATGCAGGGGCCTCATCAGCCTTCATCTCCACCCATTTGATCGCCGTCCCCGAGAGAAATTCGCCGGGCTCTACCGGTTTGGCTGCAGCCGCTGCCCAAACGGGCGGCACCTGCGCCTCGCTCGCCTTGGCCTGCGCCGCAGCGGCCGGACGTTCTGCCGCATGTGGAGCGAGAAGCCCGCGTGCGACGAAAGCCGCACAGCCCGCAAGGACGACGGCAAAACCGAGAAGCAGTAGAGAAGAAGTTTTGATTTTCACGATCTCATTCCTGATGTCGCGTGGAATCCCGACGGTCTGGTCCGTTTTTTGAGCGCACAAGGCCCCTGCCTTCCCGCAGCCGGAGCTGCCGGAAGGTTTCAAACCATCTCGAAGAAGACTTAGAAAATGTGTGAGAAAACGCCGAACTGCACTGCAGCAAAACCTGCCGCTATGGCGAGCCCGTAGGGAAGCCCCTTCTGAGCCTCACCGCCGAGGAGACCGATCGGCGTGCATTCAAGCGGCCGGCCGAAGGCCTCCGCCAAACGCTCCGCCCAAAACCCTGTCTTTGTTTCAATCATTCGCAAGAGCGGAAGACCCAAAACCATGAGTCCGCCGACGAGCGAGAGAAGAATCAAAAAGAGGAGCGCGTCAGACCCCGCCCAAAAAGAAAGGACGGCAGCAAGCTTTACGTCGCCCGCTCCCATCCTTCCGGTGAGATAAAGAAGAAATCCCGCAATAAGCACGCCCACAGCCCAAACTGACCCGCTTTGCAGAAGACCGAGCGCCGCTCCCCCATTTCCCCCTAGCGCTGCTGCGGCGAGCGCCGCTGCCTCGACAAGGACGATAGAGATGACTGCAGCATTCGGTATGCGTCGGAAAAGCAGATCCGACACAGCCGCCCAGAGAACCAACCCCAGAATGGCCATGCTGAAGAACTGCCCCCATACGCCCAGCGCGTTCATTTTGCAGTGCAGCCTGCCGCTTAGTTACTTAATGCTGACGTTCTTGCCGGCACCGGAAATATCGTCTGCAATCTGCTGGAACTTGTCGCGCAGCGCTGAGATGAATGCGCCGTCCGACGAGAAGATGTAGCCGACGGCCGCAGCCATCGCTGCAGCCAGAATGCCATATTCAATAGCGGTAACGCCGCTTTCATCAGCGGCAAACTTGCGAAGGGACTGAGAGATTTTCATGGGAATCAATCATTAAGCCCCCCCCCGAGCCATTATTGTTTACTTCGTAAACAATTTCGAAGGAGGTTGCAAATAAATAAATATACTTATGCGAATCATTCGCATTTATGAAGCGAATATTACAAGGGTAAATCCGAATTTTCAACTGCATACCCCCTTGGAAACGCCTGTCCCAGTAAACGTTTAATATATTGCCTAAAAATAGATACGTCCTGTCTGGACGCATATCGGATCAATAATGCTTGTATATAATCGAATTAGGTGTATGGGTTACCCTTACATATAATCCTTTACCTACCTCTGTCCCCCTCCCATTTGTTCTGCTGGCTTATGTCTAAAGTGATATGCACAGCCGTTGCCGACAGCTGCCGCAGCCACCGCTTGATTCAGACGTCCAAACTGACAACCCGCCGTTTTGCGTGACGCCGATCGACGGCGGCTTCACTATTATTTGTATATTCGCCTGAGCGGCTCCCTCGAACAGCTGCCGCCCCGCGGGAAAGATTGCCCAACACTCAGAATCGATTCCATTGGAGGCCTTTCATATGAAGTTCACATTCCAGACGCCCACTCGTCTTATTTTCGGCTCCGGCCGGCTTGACGCCTTGGGTGACGAAAAGCTTCCCGGCAAGAAGGCGCTTCTGCTCACGTCTCGCGGGAAATCCGCTGAACGCACCGGTGCCCTCGAGCGCACCATGAAAGCGCTCGAGCGCGCAGGCGCTGAATATGTGTACTGCCCGATGGTGGAGTCCAATCCCGTTGTCGACAACGTCATGAAAGCCGCGCTTGCCGCCCGTGAAGCCGAGTGCGACTTTGTTGTCGCGCTCGGCGGCGGTTCCGTCATGGACTGCGGCAAAGCCGTGGCCATGGTGGCGACCAACCCCGGCGACTTCTGGGACTATGTGCCTCAGGGGACCGGCGGGCGCAAGCCTATTGAAATCGCTCCGCTCCCCATCGTGGCCATTTCCACCACTGCAGGCACCGGCAGCGAAGTCGACGGCGGCGGCGTTATTTCCAACCCCGAAACCAAAGAAAAAATCGGTTTCGGCGGCCATCCCGGCCTTTACCCCGTGCTCGCCGTGGTGGATCCCGAGCTCACGCTCTCAGTGCCACCCAAGCTCACGGCCTATCAGGGATTTGACGCGCTCTTCCATGCCGTTGAAGGCTACCTCACGAAGCGTCCCAACTACATGTCCGATATGTTTGCGCTTGAGGCCGTGCGCCACATCGCATCGGGTCTTGCCCGTGCGGTGAAGGATGGCCATGACCTCGAAGCCCGAGAGCATGTTTCCATCGCCAATACCCTCGGCGGCTATGTCATGGCCTGCTGCCGGCTGACAAGCCAGCACGCTCTCGAGCATGCCCTTTCTGGTGAATGCCCCGAAATGCAGCACGGCGCCGGCCTCATTATGCTGTCGATCGCCTATTTCAGTCACATGATCAAGACCGGAGCCAACTCGATGCGCTTTATCGAGCTCGCTCATGCACTCGGCGTCAAGGATGCCGTTCATCCGGATGACTTCCTGCGCGCACTCCATGACCTTCAGATCGCCTGCGGCGTAGCCGACCTGAAGATGAGCGACTACGGCATTACGCGCGACGACATCCCGAAGCTTGCCGCCAAGGCGCGAAGCGTCGGCGCCGCGCTCTTTGAGCAGGATGCCGTTGCACTCACTTTTGAAGACACCGTATCGATTTTGGATTCTGCCTGGCGTTGATTCCGCAGCGCCTCTGCCGGCGGCAGCCTCGAAGCCTGCCGCCCCAGCCCAAACCCGCCTCTCGAAATGGGATACGGGTTTCTTTATGTCGGAGGCTTGCTGCATGGCGAGTCATGCTGATTTTTCAAATGCCGACGCGAAGCTCTCTTTTGACCACGCTAGGTCATCCTAACTAGCACGGTCTAAGGTCTCTCCTTCCGGCAAAAGGAGAGCACTCCTTTGCACTGACCGCACTCCGGACTACGCCGCATTGTTGAACTATTCTGCAGCATACCCCCTTTCACTTTTGAGATTACCTCCCGCCGGAGGGCAAACACGATCTTTTCAGCCCTATTTGTATACTTACCTATTTTTCAATAAAATGCGCAGTCTCGTCGTGATTTAATCGCCGCCGAGCGTCCGTTCCCCCCGTTATGCATCGTGCAGTTTTGTTGTGCCGGCATGCACAGCTCGAGGTAGAGGCACACCTGCTCTGCAGTCGACAATTTCCTCCGGCTTACGAACGACATACCGGATCAACTTTGGATAGAGACAAAGCGCAGGAACACGGCTAAAGGCGGTGTTTCCGGCCTTTGCTCAAACCAAACTATTCAGACCGTACCTCCCCCTCGGGCGGGAAGCGAAAACGGCACCCAAGCCGGCAGCATTCGCAGGCCCAGAGAGGAGATCGTCTTAATGTCTGCGAAAAAATACTTCGGCGCTTTCTGTCTGTACCTCAACTACTTGGTACACGGCATCGGCGTTCTCGTGATGAGCCTCAACGTTCACGAATTCGAAGTGCAGTGGCAGACCGATGCTGCAGGCGTATCCGTCGTGATTTCCTCGCTGGGTCTGGGCCGTCTTGCGCTCCTGGTTTTGGCGGGTTCGCTTTCAGACAAATACGGCCGGCGTCCCTTCGTGCTGCTCGGCACTGTCACTTATCTTGCTTTCTTCATCGGCCTGCTTTTTACGCATGACGTCGGAACGGCTTATTTCTTCGGACTCTTGGCCGGCGCAGCCAACAGTCTGCTCGATGCCGGCACCTATCCTCGTCTGATGGAACTCTTCCCGAAGGCACCGGGACCGGCAGTCATTCTGGTCAAAGCGTTTGTCGCAGCGGGGCAGTTTTCGCTCCCGCTCATTCTGAGTTTTTTAGTCGCTCATGAATTGTGGTTTGGCTGGAGTCTTCTCATTGCAGCCGCCATCCTTGCACTCAACTTCTGCGTGCTCTTCTGGATGCCCATTAAGGTTCCCGATCAGCCCACGCGCCTTGGCGAACCTCTTGCCGCTGAGCTCGCGCAGCTCAATGACCCCGAGGCGAAGCTCAAACTGAAGCGCAGCAGCCGCATCGCGATGCCCGAACTCATCAGCTACACCCTCTTTGGGTACACCGCGATGGCCACTTTTTACATTGTGAGTCAGTGGCTCGCGCAGTACGGGGAATCCGTTGCCGGGATGCCTTATTCCGAGGCGCTCAAACTGCTCTCGATATACACCACCGGATCACTTGCCGGGGTGTTCTGCTCATCGCTCGCACTGCGGACATTTTTGTCTCCGCAGATGATGCTGCTCGGCTGCACCACTGTCTCAACGCTAGCGCTCGCCGTCGCCTGCTTTTTCCCGTCGCCGACCGTGATGTTCGGCTTCTCATTTATTTTCGGCTTTGCTGCCGCCGGCGGCGTTGTTCAGCTTGGCCTCGCCATGATGGCTGCTCAGTTTCCTCGGGCCAGAGGCCGGGCCACAGGCATCTATTACAGTGCGGGGAGCATCTCCAATTTCACCATGCCGCTCATCACGGCCTGGATCGTCCGCGAATGGTCTATCCATGAGATCTTCAAATTTGACGTCATCATCTCCGGATGCGGCATCTTGCTCGCCGTCTTTATTGCCTGGAGAAGTCGTCATGCGCAGGCTATTGATTTGAATTAAGTGCAGAGCAATGGTATACACGGTTTACCGTTCTCTTCCCTGTAGGCTAAACACATCTCAATTTCATCGGCCATCAGAACCATGTATCAACATGTCTTCCAGACTCAAGGCGTCATGCATTTTGAAAGCGGCAAAACGCCCCGCGTTATGCGCTATGTTGTCAGTGACGATCCGCATTGGGCTTCGGGCTACCACATGCATGAAAACGAAACAGAGCTTATCTGGGTCGAACGAGGCACGGTAGAGGTGATGGTCAATGCCAACAAATACGTGGCTCATGCCGGCGACATCATCGCCTTGGAGCACGGCAAGTTCCATATGCTTGCCTCAAGTGACGCTGATCCGGCAAAAACATTCACTTGCGCCGTCTACGGCTTCAAATTCCACGACGTTCGAGGAGAGTCCCTCATTCTTGAACCGGACTCCGTTCCGGTCGTTCACGCAGCACTCGGCGTAGATACCATCCGCACGCTCTTTCGCGAATTTGACACGCTCGTAACTCAGGCCAATCCTCTCGTTGATATTCTCGGCAATCTGATTGCCACGCTGCTAACCGTTCTTTTCCGCGAAAACTTCAAACTTGCAGCTCGTCCCGGGAAAGACAAGCAGCTCAAGAACGCCTTGATCCGAGAGGTGCTTGTTTACCTCAACGAAAACTATCGAGAGAAGATCACCCTTGAGGCGCTCTCCAAACGCTTTCGCGCGTCAGTGAGCTATATCGCTCATGAATTTGCACGCGAATACGGGGTTTCGCCGATCAACTACGTTATTGAACGGCGCATTACCGAAGCAAAGTTTGCGCTCACTACAACTACGCAGAGTCTCAACCAAATCGCCTGGCATATCGGCTACGAAAATACTTATCACTTCTCCAAACTCTTCCAGCGCCACGTCGGCTGCTCGCCTTCGGAGTACCGTCGGCGCTTTGGCAAGAGTTCGGGAGAGCATCCCGACGAAGCGTCCGAAGACTGATCGTTTGGAAAGCAATAGGCTTTGCGCCCCTGTCTGACGCATTATTTTCACCCTGCAAAAGGGAGGCAGCGCTGACAGAAAAAACGCTGCCTCCCATTCTTTTATGCGCCTCCTATGGAGCCGATCGTTGGCGGTCCGGATGCATCCATCCTTTAGGCTAAAGTTTCAGCCTCCGCTGAGCGGCCATTTAAATGGTTTCGCCCGCCACCATGCCGAATGTCAGAGCATCGATGATGCCGACGGTACCGAGACGGCTCGCTCCATGAACCCCGCCCGTGACTTCGCCGCCGGCATAAAGACCGGGGATGGGCTTATGCGTGCGCATGTGGATGACTTCGCCTTTGGGCGAAATCAGAACGCCGCCCATCGTGTGATGGATTTTCGGGCAAACGCGGCCGGCATAGAAAGGCGGTTTGGATACATCAATTCCATTCGTCACATTCATCGGTTTGCCGAAGGCTTCATCCTTCCCGCTCTTAACGGCAGCGTTGTACTGCTCAATCGTGTCACGCAGCGCTTTGCGGTCAATCTTATAAAAATCAGCGAGTTCATCGATAGAGTTAAATACCTTTACGGTCTTCTTTTCGAGCGGAGCCGTGAGGAAGGCAGGATTCACGGCCTTAGCCGCCGCAGAATCACCGATCGCCACCGGATAGTTTTCATCCTTGCCGATGACGGCAAACATGGCTTCTGTTTTAGGCTGGCGGCCCGCGAGCTCGTTAACGAAACGCTTGCCCGTCTTGGGATTCACGATGATGCCGTAGCGGTAGCAGGCGTGTTCGATGAAGTTTGCCGAAATGCCGTACCCGGGCTCATCAGGATTGCATGACGGGAGGAACTGCAGCCAAGAAATTTGAATCGGCGCGGCACCAATGTCCAAAGCGGCAGTGAGCGCCCCTGCAGTTGCGCCGGGCTGATTGGTTGAATCCATGGTCGGCTGCACGCGCGGATCCTGCATCTGACGGAACCACGTATCGCGGGAGAAACCGCCTGCGGCAAGCATCACGCCGCGCTTGGCGCCAAAGAACTTTTGCTCACCGGACGTATTTTCTGCGTCATCGCTCGCAAGTTTGGAGTTGAAGCTGTATTTGGTGCGCGCAGCGATGCCCGCCACTCGGCCGGTATCATCGATCACAAAGGAATCCATTTTCGTGCGGTTCATGATCGTGACATTCTTCATGCCTTTGAGCGCTTTGAGCATCGGCAGGACATAGCAGGAACCGTCGCTTGTCGTTGACTCAATGATTCGGGCCGCAGTATGACCGCTGCTGATGCCAAGATGGGAATCATCTACCGTGCAGCCGTATTTGCGCAGGAGCGCCACGACATCGTTGCAGCGGTCATAGATGACATCGAGCAGTTCGACATGGTTGATTCCAAGGCCGTCTCTGGTGCAGTCGCCGATAAAGATTTCACGAGAATCCTTGATCCCGAGCTTCTTTTGATTGGGATTGCCGGGACAGGCAAAGTTGCCGCCGCAGATGAGCGAATTGCCGCCGAGGATCGTCATTTTCTCAATCAGCAGCACCGAGTAATTCTTCTCGGCGCACCGAAGCGCACAGGTGAGTCCCGCAAAGCCCGAGCCAACGATAACGACATCGTATTGCTCATCGAATTTTTCGATGCTGCTGCGGGGAACCGCGGCCTGCACAGCAGAAAGACCGGACAGAAGCGCCGCGCCGCCGGCGAGTTTGAAGAGATGGCGTCGAGTTGATTGCATGGTGTTTCTCCTTTCTCCATACTGCTGAGCGTTTTTTGCTTCATCCTGACTGAAGCGCTTCGCTCTGCATTTGCCAAGCAGTCTATGGAGAGCCCTGAACGAGAGGCATCTCCCGCGTGAGGTGAGGTTTTCCTCACGTACCGGCGGAGGTGAGGAAACCTGCATGAGTCCACTATCATTGCCTGATGCTCAGTCGTTTCCTTACCGTTTCCGTTTTCACGGCAGCCTTCTTTTTGACCAATCTTCCTCGTCCCGGATATGCCGAGGCTGAAGAGAAGACCATCGTCATTGCCATGGCTGAAACGCTCGAGCCCGGGCTGCGCGACCACCTTTTTGTTGCGACAGGAGCCGTTATCCGTCAAGCGCTCCCCGGACGGAACATTGCCTTTGAGACCATCTCCGCCATCAACGCTGCACGCGACGTTAAACGCCTGCATCCAGACTTCCTGATCCTTCCGAGCGGGCTCTACCTTACGCTTGCCCAAACGAATGACCTGAGGCTCCTCGCCACGCGCAAGCGCTCGGAAGCTGCAGACCCGTCTCGAGGCGTGGCAGCCGCGTTCGTCGTTCGTGAAGACCGCACTGATCTTCAGTCGCTTGCGGATCTCGAAGGTGTCCGCATTGCAGCCGGAACACCCTACTCAGTGGACGGGTGGCTTGCCGCGCTTGGCGAGATTCAGGCCCGAGGATACGACCCGGAGCATTTCTTCAGCGAGACGATCTTTCTTCAGTTTCCTTTTCCTGACATCGTCCGCAGTCTCATGAAGGGCAGCGCTGATGTCGGCGTTATTCCTGCGTGCATGCTCGAGCGGCTTGAATCAGTCGGCGCACTGGAGAAGGGGCTCCTGCGGGTAGTTCATGAGCAGACTTCGCCCGAACTTGCCTGCCGGCGCTCAAGCGCACTCTATCCGGATTGGGTTGTGGCATCCATGGGAACCGCTTCGCCCGAAGACGTCCGTCAGGTATCCATCGGTCTGCTCACCATGCCGAACACAAATGACTTCGAATGGTGGGCGGCCGGAGATTTTCGAGCGCTTAACGAGCTCTACCGTACGCTGCGGCTCGGCCCCTACGCTTTTCTTCGGGATTTTTCAGTTCACGCAGTGATTGAGCGATACAAAGGGCCGCTTCTCTTCGCTGCTGCGCTGATGGTGCTCTTCCTCCTCAATGAACTGCGTGTGCATGTGCTCGTCAGAAGGCGAACAAAGGAGCTTTCGGACGCGCTTATGGAGCGTGACGCCAACGCGCAGTCCATCCGCGAACTGCAAAAACAATTGGGCGAGGTCGAGCGTGTCGGGGCGGTTTCTCAGCTTTCGAGCATGATTGCCCATGAACTGAAGCAGCCCGTTGCCTCCATCATCAACTTCTCGGCGGCGCTTTCCGTCCGTTTAGGCGGCCTGCTTAAAGCGCACCCGGAATGTGCTGCCGGACTTTGCACCATTCGAGCGGAATCCGAACGCATCTCCGAGATCATCTCCCGCGTGCGGCAATATGCTAAGCATCGACCGGCGTCTGCCGCGCCGTGTTCCTTGTCGGCTGCTGTACGCAAGGCGGTGCTTGTTTATCGAAACGGCGAAGGCGGGCGTATTCCGGTGGAGGTGACAGAAACGGAAAATGTCTGGGTGGTGGCCGATGAACTTGAACTCGAACTCCTCGTGCTCAACCTCATCCGGAACGCGGCGCAGGCACAGACGCGCGCAGAGACGCCCTACATCCGCATCCGCATTGAACGCTCAGCATCTGAAGTTCAGCTCACGGTGGAAGACAACGGCCCTGCTCTGAGCGATGCGGAATTCCTCAAACTCTCGCATGCACAAACGAGCATGAAACCGGACGGTCTGGGTCTGGGCCTGGAAATAACCCGTTCCATCGCCGCACGATCCGATGCCATGCTCGTCTTTGAGCGTAAGCCTGAACGCGGCCTGCTCGCCATCGTGCGCTTTCCGCTGAAGCTCTCTCTGAACGGCACTGCATTCGAGGAGCGCGAATCATGATGCAAACCGCTGAAATTGAAACGGCCCGTCCAGTCATTCGAATCGTTGATGACGATGAAGTTTTTCTGGCTTCACAGAAATTTTTCTTCGAAACATTTTTCCCTGAAGTCCGCGTATGGCCGTGCGCAAAGCGTTATCTCGATGAAGAGGATCTAAGCGCTCCGGGATGCCTTATTCTGGACTACCGCATGCCGGACCGATCAGGCCTGGACGTTCAGCGCGCACTGCTTCTGAGGCGCAAACCAATGCTACCGATCATTTTTTTGAGCGCCCATGGTGATATCGGCACCGCCGTACATGCCATGCGGAACGGTGCGGTCGACTTTCTGGAAAAACCCGTTGAACCTGAAGCGCTACTCGCCAAAGTTCGTACTGCCGTCGCATGGTCTCTCGATGCCTTTAAGCGTGAGCATGACCGCCGCCGTATGGAACGCCAGGTGCTGTCACTGACCGGAAGAGAACGTGAAGTCATTGATCTTGCGGTCAAAGGAATGCAAAACAAAGAAATTGCGGATCTTCTCGGCATCTCCGTGACGACTGTGAAGATGTACCGCGCCAATGCTTTTCAAAAACTTGGCGTCAATACGATTTTGGCTGCGTCGCAGTTTCTTGCGCGTGCGGAAAATTCCTTGGAGCAGAGAGCATGATCACCAGACGTCAGCTCTTTGCCGGCATTTTGGGATTAACAGCCGGCCCATCCTGGTGCCAGCCTCAGGAAACCCTCGCCGCAGCCGATGTAATTGTCGTTGGAGCGGGATTAGCAGGCTTGAGCGCAGCGGTTTCTGCGCGTGAAGCCGGCGCCCGGCGGGTGCTTATTCTCGAAAAAGATGTGATGATCGGCGGACATTCAATCATGTCAAGCGGCTACTTCAATGCCGTCGATCCCAAGCGGCAGAAACCGCTTGGCATCACGGATTCGCCGGCGCTGATGGAGAAGCAGTCGCTGCAGGTAGGAGGAGATACCGCCTCCCCCATTCTGATGCGGCAGCTTGCCGAATCCTCTTCAGAGGTGCTTCAGTGGCTCGAAGCGCACGGCGTGCACTGGAGCGACCAAGTCTTCGAATCCTATTCATCCTTTCAGCGCAGGGGTCACATTTCAAGCCCTGTGCGGGCCGGATACGACTATGTGATGGCGCTTCTCGAGTGTGCGCGCCGGCTGGATGTGAAGATTCTGCTTGGGCATCGTGCCGAACGCCTCATCACTGAGAACGGCCATATTGTCGGTGCTGCGGGAGTTTGCCGAGGCTGTCAGGCCTTCGAAGCCAGAGCACATGCCGTGATTCTGGCTACGGGCGGCTTTGCCGCCAATACAGCCCTGCTTGAAAATGCGCTTGGCCCTTACGCGGCAACGCTGCGCAGTTCGGCCAATACGCGCGGCATTCTGACTGACGGTGCTGCCGGCGACGGCATTCTCATGGCAAGCGCCGTCGGAGCAAAGATCGTCAATATGGACTCCGTTCTGCTCGTCCCCTATAACGGCGGCCGAGTGACGGGTTATGTCGGCGGCGACATCTACCTCACTAAAGAAGGCAGACGCTTCATCGATGAAGGAGCGTCCTGGCTCGCGCTGCGCAAGGCCCTGCAAAACCTCCCCGACGGAAAGATGTGGGTGCTCACGGACTCCGGAACAGTGAAAAACAATGACTTCTCGCTCAAACTGATGACCGGCGCGGTGCGCGAAGCCGCAACACTCGATGAGGCTGCCAAAGGCATTGGCTGCAATCCTGCGATATTGGAAGAGACCGTCAGGCAATACAACCATTCGGTTCACATTGGACGCGATGAGGCCTTTGGCAAAACGACGATGCTTAAAGCGCTTGATGAACCGCCCTTTTATTACGGCGAAGAACGGCTCAACATCCATTCAACAGAGGGCGGCGTTGCCATTGACACGCAGGCCCGCGTTCTGGATCAATCCGAGGAGCCCCTCTTGGGTCTTTTTGCAGCCGGCGAAACCGTCGGAAATCTTCACGGCAAAAGCCGTCCCGGCGGCAACGGCGTTTTGGCCTGCGTCGTCTTCGGCAGGATCGCCGGTCAAGAAGCGGCTCGACTCAGCCTCTCAAGCCATTGAGAGGCTCAAGTCTTTCGCTCACAAAGACAGAATGGGTTTGCCTTCGTTATGCCTCACTTTCATCATCACGACGTTGAGAGTGCGGCCGACTAATCCGAGGGCTGACCGGCTGCCACACGCTCACGGACCATTCGAGCCAAGGCAAATTTCTGCAGCTTCCCCGAAGACGTCCGGGGCAGCGCATCGAGCACCACGAGATATTCCGGGAACTTATATTTAGCCACCCGCCGGCCGTCAAAGAAAGCAACAAGGTCCGTCAGATGCAGGGCGGGAGCGCCGGGGCGCATGCTCACGCACGCACAGCTGCGCTCGCCCAGACGTTCGTCGGGCATAGCCACTACGGCGGCCTCTCGCACGCCGGGATATTCGAGCACAATGTCTTCGACTTCGCGGCTCGAAATATTCTCGCCGCCGCGCACAATAATGTCCTTCTTGCGGCCGGTGATGCGGATGTAGCGGCCCTCTGAATCCGTGCGGCAATAGTCGCCGGAATAGTACCAGCCGTCCGCGTCAAGCGCCCGTGCGGTCATCTCAGGCTCTCCCCAATACCCCACAAAGACCTGCGGACCGCGGGACGCCTCTTCGCCCTCTTGGCCGTGCGGCACTTCATGCCGGGCATCGTCCACAACGCGGATCTCCACGCCGTCGACTGCGCACCCGTCCGTTTCTTCCGTATGCTCACGCGTGTCATTGAGGCGCACCAGCGAGTGCGGCGAAGACTCGGTCGAGCCGTAAATGGATAAGAGCCGAATGCCGAAAGGCCGGCAGTCTTCAAAGAGCTTAGGCGGAATGGTGGTGCCGCCGCAGAGGAAAAAGCGAAGCGAGGACAAATCCCGCGGATGCTGCCGAAGTTCTTCGAGGATATCGAAGACAAAGGGCGTCGCCCCCAAGACGCAGGTTGCTTTCTCGGCCTCAAAGAGATTCATGCAGTCATCTGCGCGGAAAATATCGAGAAGCAGACTCTTGCCGCCCAGAATGAAGGGCAGCGTCACCCCGTGGAGAAACCCGGTCGCATGCCCGAGCGGAGCGGGCATCAGAAAAGCATCCCGCCACGTGAGATTGAGGCGGTCGGCATAGGCGCGTTCGCTCGCGAGAATGTTGTTGTGCGTGAGCATCACCCCCTTGGGGCGTCCTTCCGTGCCTGAAGTGAAGAGCACTGCTGCGACTTCATCGGCATCAGCGGGAATCGGCGTGAGGAGCGGTTCCGCGCCGGCAATGACATCCTCAAACGCATAAACGCCCTCCTGCGAACGCAGCGATGGAGCAAGCGGGGCCATTTTTTCCACGGCCACAACGGCAGAAAGCCTCGGCAGGTGCTGCGCGAGTTTGGCAAGCATTTCAATCGGACGGCTTTTGCGGAAAGCCGTAGCCGTAAAGACCACCTTGGCTTCACACCAATCCAGCGCCCAGGAGAGCTCCGCCTCGCGCCATGCGGGCAGAAGCGGCATTGCGATGGCGCCGAGCTTTAAGGCCGCAACATAAGCGATGGTGAATTCCGCCCAGCCCGGCAGATTGAGCGCCACTACGTCGCCGCGGCCGACGCCGATCGTGTGCATCCAGCCGGCCAGACGCTGCGCCTTCTTGTCGAGTTGAGCGTAGGTATATCGGCCGCCCTGACTGTCAACAACACAGGTACGGTCGGGCACAGCACGCACGGACTGATGCCAATAATCAGCGAGCGTGGCGTCGCCCCAAAAGCCCTGACGGCGATAGAGCGCCCGGCGTTCGGGATTAATCGTGTATTCAGGACGCATGACTTGAGCGGTATGGAATGGAAGGCTTGGAGAAGAAACCGGCCCGGCCTGCGCCGAGGAATCCGCAGGCCGGGCGGCTAGGAGAATCGAGGCTCAGCCCCGGAGACGCCGGCTTAGCCGAAGCGGAATTCGACGCCGAAGGTTCCCTGCGGGAATTCCCATTTCTTGAGGATTGTGTCGCCGCAGAGGACGCGGCAGGTGCCGCATTCAAGGCAGCCGGCGCAGTCGAAGCTGATCGTGCCGTCGTCGGCCTCTTTATAGAGATTGGCCGGGCAAGCCTTCACGAGCTTGCGGAATTCTTTGCGGTCGGGCTCATCGCAGAGCACGATGTGCGCATTTTCCTCATCCACAAAGAACTTGTCTTTGCCGAGCTTTTCGTCCACGTTGACGAACTTAATTTCCTTCGTGCTCACAGTGCTTTCCCCCAACCGTAGCCGTCTTTAAGGAGATTCATAACGCCGGCAGCCTTAACGCGCTGCCAGAGGCTCTTGCGAACCGGCGGGACCGGCGAACCGTCGTAGCGGAAAAGGTCGCGCATGATGCCCGCGGTCATCTTCGGGTAGTCCGAGAAAAGACGCGGATTCTCCATCAGGTGCGGCACATTGCGGTACTGCTTCATATCGCGAAGCACAAAGCTCTCTTCGAGACGACGCCGGTAGCCAGCCAGTCCGGCAGCGGAAAAATCACCCGCCTTCTTGGCGTCGATCACTGCCCGAGCTGCGCATTCGCCGGAAGCGACGGCCAAATCCATGCCGCGCACAATGAAGCCCAGATTGATGCACAAGGCCGCAGCATCACCCGTAATCAGCACGCCGTCTGCGGCGAGCTTTTCAGGCACCATGTCGTAGCCGCCTTCGGGGACGAGATGACCGGAATATTCGAGCAGTTCGCCGCCCTCAATCAAGGGCTTAACCGACGGATGATTCTTCAGATCCTCGAGCATCTGCGGCACAGTCTTCGGCGAACGTTCAATATCGCCCAGTCCGCAGACCACACCGAGTGAAATGGAGTCTTCATTGGTATAGAGGAAGCCGCCGCCCATCAGACCGGCCGAAGCAGAACCCGCAAAGAGCCAGGCAGCGCCTTCACCGTCGCTCAGACCAAAGCGGTCATTGATGACCTGCTTAGAGAGACCAATGACTTCTTTAGCGCCGACGGCGTACTGGTGAGCGTGATATTTCGGCAGCAGACCGATCGACTGGGCCAGAAGAGAATTAACGCCGTCGGCGAGAATCACGCACTCGGCGAGGAGCTCGTCTTCGCCCGCCTGAACGCCGGTTACCCGACCGGTTTCATCCTGAAGCAGCCGATCGACGCGAATACCCGGAATGAACTGGGCGCCCTCGGACTCGGCCTTTTCCTGAAGCCACTGGTCAAATTTGCCGCGCAGCACGGTGTAGGATGCCGCCTCCGCGGAGAACGCTTCACCCGTGTGATAGTCAAGCGTCACCGAGTCATCGTCGGTAATAAAGGAGATCTTCTCACGGGTCACAAGGCGCTCAACGGGCGCTTCCTCAGCGAAGCCCGGCATGACGCGCTCGAGGCTGTGGGCGTAGAGACGGCCGCCCGTCATGTTTTTGCTGCCGGCATAATTGCCGCGCTCAATCACGAGAACGTCAAGCCCTTCCTTGGCAAGAACGTAGGCGGCCACGCAGCCGGCTACGCCGGCGCCGACTACGATGGCGTCGAATTTTTCTTCGGACATGGTTGATACAGCGCGGACGGATGCTGTTTGGCAGCAGCTCAGGCAGTGCTGAGCACTTGAGAGCTGCCGGCATCGAGTGCAGACGCCCGGCGCCTTAAATTAGGGGTTGCAAGTGGGGTCTCGGGCACCCCGCGGCGGGGTGCCCTTTGCGGTGAACTCAGCGCCGCTTAGGAAAGCGCGCGGGTGAGTTCCGGAACGATCTTGTAGAGGTCGCCCACGATGCCGGCATCGGCATCCTTGAAAATCGGCGCGTTCTTATCCTTGTTGACCGCGAGGATCACGCCGCAGTCGGCGGCGCCGACCATATGCTGAATCTGGCCGGAAATGCCCAGCGCAATGTAGATGTCAGCCTTGAGCTGCGTGCCGGAAACACCGATATAGCGTTCGTGCTCCATCCAGTGCTCGCCTTCGGCGATCGGACGGGAGCAGCCGATTTCGGCGCCGATGGCCTTGGCAAAGGCTTCGATCATCGCAATGTCTTCCTGCTTGGCAATGCCGCGGCCAATGCCGATGACGCGCTTGGCCTTCGTCAGGTCAACGCTCGCGGCAGCCTTCGCACGGCGTTCCTTGACGACGATCGCGGCAGCCGGAGCGACCTTTTCGACCGCAATGACAGGGATGTCGGCAGACGCATCTGCCGGTTCGGGTTCAAAGACGCCCGCGCCGACCGTTACCACGGCGTCAGCGGAAACGATGCGGACAGCCGCGGCAGCGAGACCGCCGTAGGTGCGGAAGGTGGCCTTCACAGCGTCACCGGCTTCGAGGCTCAGTGCATCGTTGACGAGACCGGCGCCGCGCTTAGCAGCTACGCCGGCGGCAAGCGCCTTGCTGCGGCGAGTGGCATCAAAAAGGAACAGATTGCCTTCGCCCTGCGCGAGCGAAGCGATCGTTTCCGCGTAGTTCTCAATGGCTTCGCCTTCGGCAAGGCCAAGGTTATAGACGGCCGCCGGACCGCAGGCACGAAGTTCAGCAGCGCAGCTTTCGCACGGCACAACAGCATTCACCACAGCGCCGAAGCGGCGCGCACCGGCGATCAGATCCGCATAACGTTCAGCAGCATCCGCGTAGACCCAGACAGTTTGAATTTTGCTCATGACTCTTATCTCCGTGATGACTTATTACTTGAGGGCGGACTTGATGCGGGCAGCGAAATCGGCCACAGCGGAATCGCCTTCGAGGACCTCGTGAGCACGTTCTTTGCGCGGAGGCACCTCAATGGCATCGAGCTCAACGGTCTTCACCGGAGCGGTCCAGCCGATGTCAGCCGTCGAAAGGGTCTTGGCGGGCTTTTTGCCGGCGCCAAGAATCGCCTTCATCGTGGGGATGCGGGGAACATTGATGTCGCTCGTGACGCAGACGGCGGCCGGAAGCGGGAGTTCAATGACTTCAACTTCGTTTTCAAGCGAACGCTCTACGCGGATGCCTGCTTCGGTCTTTTCAATGCTGCTCACGGCATTCACACAGGGCACGCCGAGCATACGGGCGGCAAGAAGACCGGTCTGCTGAGCGTAGAGGTCTCCGGACCCTTCACCGAACACCAGCAGATCAAAACCGGTCGTGCGGGCGGCGGCGGCAATCGCCGAGGCAGTCGTTTCAGCAAGCGCGCCTTCAAACGCAGCGTCATCCTTGACCAGACACAGTTCGGAAGGACCGCGCGAAAGCACATCCTTTTTAAGCTTGGAGTTTTCGAGGATCTTGCCGCCGACGGAGAGCGCCGTCACCACGTCGCCTTCACCGGCGAGCTGTACAGCAGCTTCAATGCCGTTCAGATCGAACTGGCTGATTTTGAAATCCGCACGATCAAAACTAAGTTTTTGATCGGACGTCACAACAATGTCCTGCTCTTCGGGAACGACCTTGAAGCACGAGACGATATGCATAATGACTCCTTGGGGTTCAGAAATTACGCAGCTTTACCCCAGAGCATCATGGTGAGATCTGAAGCTTTTGCCGCCGCTAAATAAACTAGATCATTTAAGGATTGAGCACTTTTTGCTCGCACCGCATTTCGATCGATGCAAATAGTGCTCTTCAAAAACAATCTTGACGAGAGCCATATTTGTTTTTCGTTTAAATTATCTTGCACGCGATAGCATGCTTCATCCCCGCTGACATTCTGTGAAATTAGAGCATTCCTTTGTTTTCTCTAAATTTTCGCCAGACGAAACCTTTATTCAGGGAGCAAAATACGTCAGCTCGCCTCCGATCTCCCTCACCGGTCAGGGATCCATGCACTTCAAGCCGCCGACCACTGCTGATCACGTTCAAACTCCCCCAAAGGCACAGCACCGTCATCCCGCCGATCTAGTGTCAATTCCCCTGCAGTACTAGTTAATTGGGGCGGTTTTCCGGCATTTTCAAACACTCGTCCTAAGTTGTTCCAAGAGCGCCCTCCCCTCCTTCAGAAGAGGCCCTTTCGCTTTGAATGGCAGCTCAATTCCATCCTCCGTGCAAGATAGCCATCAGCGCCTGCAATATAGTTTCTTCGTATTTCGTTTATTTTTCAATTAGTTAACCGAATTTCAGCCTACTGAGCCCTTTCGCGTTCTGTGCAGGAATCGAGCCTGTCAGTCGTTTACAAATCAACCAGCGACATTCCGGCGGCTGCTTGAGCCCCTTGAGTCTTTGGATTCACTTCGCCGCTTCCCTATATAGAGATGCAGCTGCAGACGGCCCATCCCGCCCTCTTTAGAACCTATAAGACGTACGAACATCCCTCACTGCTGCCGGCAGCATCCTCATCAAATCGAAAATAGATCAAGTAAACCAAAGCATTTTCAGTGCATAAGGGACGACCAACCCAGTTTGAACAGCCCTGCGCCGCTCAAGCCCAAAGGAGGCCCTCCCGTCGGTTCTGAAGCCCCTCGTCAGGCTTGGGACCCGGCCGGTCACCCCTCGGCCAAGCAAGATTGTCCAGTCCTCCATGCACGATTCGAGCTATTCAAGTCATTTTCAATCGTTCCTGCGCTGATACTGTTTTCCTTAATTTTCAGAGTATTAAAAGCCTTTTAACTCGTCAGCCGGCGTTTCGGCTGTGCAGAAATATTGGCAAACAAAACATTTTCTTGCCTATCCAAAGGCTTTGCACATTTTGATAATTTCTCCTGTCCAAAGGAAGTAATCCGACCGGCGAATAAAGCCAATTAAAAATGACTTTTAAAACCGCCGCGGATTAAACAATACAAATGTATTGAAGCAGACACCCTTTAATTTTCTCTTCAATAAAACCGGAGAACGCTTTTATGACTAAACCCAATTCCGCAGCGGGAAGCACATCGTTTCTCGTCGCGGCGATCGGCATCTACGTCGCGTACTTCCTGCACGGTGCAAGCGTCATCGCACTCGCGCAGAACATGTCGGCTCTTGCAGAAAAATTCGCAACCGACAGCGCGGGCATCGCCTACCTGATTTCCGGCATCGGCCTCGGCCGTCTCGTCACCATCCTTTTCTTTGGTGCACTCTCAGACAAGTTTGGCCGCCGCTCGATGATCCTCCTCGGGCTCGTCCTCTACGTTCTCTTTTTCCTCGGCATCCCCTACAGCCCGAATCTCACCGTAGCCTTCATTCTGGCTTTCTGCGTCGGCGCGGCCAATTCAGCCATTGACACCGGCGGCTATCCGGCCATGATTGAATGCTTCCCGAAGGCTTCGAGTTCCGCAGTCATTCTGCTTAAGGCCATGGTGTCCTTCGGTCAGATGCTCTATCCGATGTGCGTGAGCTTTCTCATGGTTTCGGGCCTCTGGTACGGCTGGGCCTTTATTGTCCCGGGCGCCATCCTGATCGTGCTCTCGCTCTTCATCATCAAGTGCCGCTTCCCCGGCACGAGCGGCTCGGGCGCTGCCGGTGCGGATGTTCCGCAGATGCGCGCCAAGCCCAAGATGATGCTCGAAGGTTTGGTGGCGGTTGTCTTCGGCGTCTGCGCCTTCTCCACTTTCTACGTTGTCGCCGTCTGGATGCCGCGCTACGCCGCAGCCTTCGGCGGCATGACGGAAGCCGAATCGCTCACAACGATCTCCTACTACTCCATCGGCTCGCTCGTCTGCGTATTCGCCTTTGCCTACCTTCTGAAGAGCAAGGTGCGCTCCGTCTGGGCCATGACGCTCAACGGCCTCATCGCCTGCGTCGCATCTGCGGTTCTGTACCTCTACCCCTCGCCCTTCGTGTGCACGGCCGGCGCTTTCCTGATCGGCTTCTCAGCCGCGGGCGGGATTCTGCAGCTCGGCGTGGCTGTGATGGCGGAATTCTTCCCTGACAGCAAAGCCAAGGTGACCTCTGTCTACATGATGATGGGCGGCCTCGCGAACTTCGTCATTCCGCTCGCGACGGGCTACCTCTCGCAGATCAGCATCCGCTACGTGATTCTGCTCGACTTCGGTCTCGCGGTTCTCACCTTCCTCTCGGCCATTTACCTCTTCAAGCGCTACTACGCGGTCTTCCGAATTCCGCACAACGATCTGCGCTGGGGCGAACGCGCCGTCGCGAACAAATAAACCCCTATCGACATCTTTTCCAGGCTAAACGCCTAACGAATGCCGCGCTCGGGCGACACAGGACTCCCTCGTCAGAAGCTTGCTGCCAGACGCCCAGTGCGACATCCAATCACCTCTCTATCCAGGAGCAATCAAAATGGAAGTTACTGCTAAGTATGAACTGATCGGCCTCATGGCCTACCCCATTCGCCACAGCCTCTCGCCGACGATGCAGAACTGCGCCCTCGAAAAGATGGGCCTGCCGATCTGCTACATGGCCTTCGAGGTTGACAATGCAAGCTTCCCCGACGCCATCAAGGGTCTTCGTGCTCTGAAGATGCGCGGCACGGGCGTTTCCATGCCCAACAAGCAGCTCGCCATCGAATACGTTGACGAACTCGATCCGGCCGCTGAACTCGCCGGCGCCATCAACACGATCGTCAACAAGGACGGCCGTCTGATCGGCTACAACACCGACGGTACGGGTCACCTCCACGGCATCAAGGAAACGGGCTTTGACCCGAAAGGCAAGACCATGGTTCTCGTCGGCGCCGGCGGCGCTGCCACGGCCATCGGCGCCCGCGCCGCTGTCGAAGGCTTCAAGGAAGTCAAGCTCTTCAACCGCAAGGACGAATTCTGGGAAGGCGCTCATGCCTTTGCCAAGCGCGTCAATGAAAAGACCGACTGCGTGGTCACCGTTCACGACCTCGACGACACGGCCACCTTCCGCGCCGCCATTGATTCCGCCGACGTGCTCACCAACGCCACCAAGGTCGGCATGAAGCCCCTGCACGAACTCTCCGTCGTGGGCGATGCCTCCTGGCTGCGTCCGGGCCTCGTCGTCTCTGAATGCGTCTACAACCCGCATATCACCAAGCTCCTCACGCAGGCCAAGGAAGCCGGCTGCACCACGGTAGACGGTTACGCCATGCTCCTCTGGCAGGGCTGGGAACAGTTCAAGCTCTGGACGGGCGAAGACTTCCCGATCGAATACGTGAAGGAAAAGATGGGATTCAAGTAATCCAGATCAGCTCTCCAATCCGCGGATATCTCCGAAGCAGCCTCTCAATGTGGGAAACTGCTTTCGGAGGCCCGCCGCTCCCACTCCATTCGAGCAGCCCGAGCGTCTGTGCTCGCTCCGCTCATCCCCCGCTGCATTCATCAATATCGTCATGAAGACCGTTCAGATCAAGAACATCACCGTGGGCGAAGGCGCCCCCAAGATCATCGTTTCGCTTATGGCCAAGGATCTCGCCGCCGTGAAGTCCGAAGCTGCCGCCTACGCCGCTGCAGACTTCGACATTCTCGAATGGCGCGGCGACCACTTTGCTGCCGTCACCGATTCCGCCGCCGTTCTCGAAGCGCTCAAGACGTTGCGCGCCGCTTTCCCCGAAAAGCCCATTCTCTTCACCTTCCGCTCCAAGCACGAAGGCGGCGAAGCCGAACTGACGGCCGACGACTACATCGCCCTCAATATCGCCGTTGCGGAAACGGGTCTGGTCGATCTGATCGACCTCGAGCTCTTCACGGGCGACGAGCTCGTTAAGAACGCCATCGCCGCCGCCCACGCCCGCGGCGTGAAGGTGATCATGTCCAACCACGACTTCCACAAGACGCCGGCCAAGGACGAAATCATTTATCGCCTGCGCCGCATGCAGGAGCTCGGCGCTGACATTCCGAAGATTGCGCTGATGCCCACCTGCCGTCAGGACGTCCTCACGGTGCTTTCTGCGACCGTCGACATGGCCGAAAAATACGCCGATCGCCCGATCATCACGATGAGCATGGGCAAGACCGGCGTGACGAGCCGTCTCACGGGCGAAGCCTTTGGCTCCGCTGCCACCTTCGGCGCTGTGAAGACCGCTTCCGCCCCGGGCCAAATCTCAGTGGCCGACCTGCGCACGGTCCTCACGATCATCAATAAGGCCTAATCGGGCCAACCCGGAAGTTCGCTCGGTCCGCTGACTCGAACTTCCGCCCCCTTTTTTTAGGAACGACTGCCGCCTTTGCGGCAGCCGCCGGGGGCCGCATTGTCGCTCCAATCGCGGCCCCCAATCCCCCGTTACGTTCCTTTGCCGCGCTGCTTACGCCACGCGCGGTCACTCCGGAGACATCCCCCATGACGTTTGCACGCCCGAAGCGCATCAACGGCCGAGTTCCCGTTCTCACGGCCGAAGAAGCTGTCAAGTACATTCCCGATGAATCCACCCTCTGCGTCCTCGGCGCCGGCGGCGGCATCCTTGAAGCCACGAAGCTCATCGAAGCCCTTGCCGAACGCTATAAGACCACGCAGACGCCGAAGAACATCGGCATCATCAGCCCGACGGGGCTCGGCGACCGCGCTGAACGCGGCATCAGTCCGATCGCTCAGGAAGGCCTCGTCAAGTGGGCGCTCTGCGGTCACTGGGGTCAGTCACCGCGCATCTCCGAACTGGCCGAACAAAATAAGATTTTTGCCTACAACTACCCCCAGGGCGTCCTCACGCAGATGCTGCGCGCTTCGGCCGCCCATCAGCCCGGCATTCTGAGTGAAATCGGTCTGGGCACCTTCGTTGACCCGCGCAATCAGGGCGGCAAGTTAAACGACATCACCAAAGAGGACCTGATCAGCCTCGTCAATCTCGAAGGCAAGGAATACCTCTACTACAAGACCGTCGCGCCTAATGTGGCCTTCATCCGCGCCACGACCTGCGACAGCGAAGGCTACGCCACCTTCGAAGACGAAGTGATGTACCTCGACGCCCTCGTCATCGCCGAAGCCGTCCACAACAACGGCGGCATCGTGATGATGCAGGTTCAGAAAATGGTGAAGAAGGCTACGCTGCACCCGAAGGCTGTCCGCATTCCGGGCTACCTCGTTGACATCGTGGTCGTTGATCCCGCACAGACGCAGCTCTACGGCGGCGCGCCGGTCAACCGTTTCATCTCGGGCGACTTCACGCTCGACGACAGCGAACGCGTCAAAATTCCGCTCAACCAGCGCAAGGTTGTCGCCCGCCGCGCACTTTATGAAATGAAGAAGGGCGCCATCGGCAACGTGGGCGTCGGCATTGCTGACGGCATCGGTCTCGTCGCCCGCGAAGAAGGCTGCGACGAAGACTTCGTGCTGACGGTCGAAACCGGTCCGATCGGCGGCATCACCACGCAGGGCGTCGCTTTCGGCGCCAACGTGAATACCCGCGCCATCCTCGACATGACCGCGCAGTTCGACTTCTACCACGGCGGCGGCCTTGACGTCTGCTACCTCTCTTTTGCTGAAGTCGACCAGCACGGCAACGTGAACGTCCACAAGTTCAACGGCAAGATCATGGGTACGGGCGGCTTCATCGACATTTCCGCCACGTCGCGCAAGATCGTCTTCTGCGGCACGCTGACCGCGGGCGGTCTGAAGACTGAAGTGGGCGAAGGCAGCCTGCGCATCACCCAGGAAGGCCGCGTCACGAAGTTCGTCGAAAGCCTCCCCGAAATCACGTTCAGCGGCAAGGTCGCTCTCGAACGCGGTCTCGATGTCCGCTACATCACCGAACGCGCAGTCTTCACGCTCAAGGAAGACGGTCTGCACTTGATCGAAGTCGCTCCGGGCGTGGATATCGAACGCGATGTCTGCTCGAAGATGGCCTTCCGTCCGATCATCGACGAAAACCTCAAGACGATGGATCCGTGCCTCTTCACGGACGCTGTGATGGGCTTCAAGCTCCCCGACGGCGAATAACTCTTTTTCGAATTCATTACTCAAGGAATACGCATCATGGCAATCGATTTCACCATGACCGAAGAGCAGGAGCTCCTTCTTTCGAGCATCCGCGAACTCATCAACAACGAATTCCCGGAAGAATATTTCCGCACGCATGACGAAGAAGGCAAGTATCCGCGTGAATTCGTGAAGGCCCTCGCCGAAAACGGCATTTCGCTCCTGGGCGTTCCGGAAGAGCACGGCGGCATCCCGGCCGACTACGTCACGCAGATGCTCGCCATTATGGAAATCGCCAAGTGCGGCGCGCCGGCCTTCCTGATGACCAACGGCCAGTGCATGCACTCGATGATCCACTTTGGCTCGCCCGAGCAGCTTCGCCTCACGGCCGAAAGCACGTCCACCACGGGCGACCCCGCCTACTCCCTCGCCCTGACGGAGCCGGGCGCCGGTTCGGACAACAACGCCGCGACCACGACCTGGGAACGCAAAGACGGCAAGATCGTGATCAACGGTCAGAAGACCTTCATCACGGGCGCTGCCGAATATCCCTACATGCTCGTTCTCGCCCGCGATCCGAAGTGCGAAGATCCCAAGCTCGCCTTCTCGCTCTTCTGGGTCGATGCCAAGGCCCCCGGCGTCAAGATCAACCCGCTCCACAAGATCGGCTGGCATCTCGTGAGCACCTGCGAGGTGTATCTCGACAATGTCGTCGTTGAAGAAAAAGACATGGTCGGCGAAGAAGGCAAGGGCTTCCTCAACGTCATGTACAACTTCGAAATGGAACGCCTGATCAACGCCTCGCGCTGCACGGGCTTTGCGGAATGCGCCTTTGAAGACGCCGCTCGCTACGCCAATCAGCGTATTGCTTTCGGCAAGCCCATCGGCTTTAACCAGATGATTCAGGAAAAGCTCGCGCTGATGAAGGTTAAGTGCATGAACATGCGCCACCTCGTCCTGAGCTGCGCCGTTCAGGCCGACCGCAAGGAATCCATGCGTGAAACCGCCGCGCTCGCCAAGCTCTACTGCGCCCGCACGGCCCTCGAAGTGATCGACGACGCCATCCAGATCATGGGCGGCCTCGGCTACACCAACGATGCCCGCGTCTCGCGTCTGTGGCGCGACGTCCGCTGCGAACGCATCGGCGGCGGCACCGACGAAATCATGATCTACATCGCCGGCCGTCAGATTCTGAAGGCCTTCCGCGACTAATAGCTGATTGATCTCTCTTTATCCGAAGCGCAGACCTGCCGATCCAAACGCGAGGTCTGCGCAAGGGACTTGACTGCCCATGAAGACTTGCTGTCTTCATGGGCTCTTTTTTCCCCTGATGCCGATTCAGGATTGAATGCTGATTGCTGCTTACTGGCTCTCAGGGGTAATAACGATTAGAACTTCCAAGCGGCCTGCAGCTGCGCGCTCACACCTTTACGCACACCCGCATAGCCATTGACGCCGCAGTCAAATTCGAACGTATTGGCTTCATTCAAATAAGTCCATCCCAACGACAGGATGCCGGTACCGCCTTCCAGATCCGTTCCGTTCATGGCCAGAGTCCCAATGTGATCCCGTGCGCTCCCCTCAGCATTGGCCTTGAAGGCGTATTCATAGGCAACAGAGGCATAGGGCCGCAGAGTCGAGGAATACTGATATTCAATAAGACTGCCGGCCTGTACGCGATGAACATTCAGAGCGTCAAAATGGAACCGAGCGCCGGCAACCTCCGAAGAGCCTGAAGCCTCATAGGACTCGCTCTCGCGGCCGTCGTAGAAATAATTCAGGAATGTTCTGTTCTTGATCTTCCCAGCAGCTTGGAATTCACCGTACATGCCTAAATGAGCGCCCCAATAATTGCTCGTGCGGTCAAAATCTACGGAAACGCCGGCAATAGGCGCGGAGAACTCATTGCGAAGCCAACCGCCCTTCACGTATCCGGTGACATGCAGCCAGTCAATCGGCGTCGCGCAGTTGCCGTAGACACCGAAGCCCACGTAGTTGTGCTTGCCGTCGCCCTTGGTCTCACCGACCGGAGAGGTCACAGTTGTTTTGGTGTCATAGGTGCCGTGTCCCATTTCGACAAATGCGCCGATTTCGGAACCCTGCAGATTGACGGCATAGCCCAGCAATCCCGAAATCACATTGGTTTCAAGGTCGCCGCGGACATCCAAGTCATACCGTCCGACTCTTGCTGCAGCAAACGGCCCCGTCTGACGTACGCCCTGCCGGGATTTCATCGTTGTATCAATCAGGAGTTCGTCAGCCGCAAACATCGTAGCGGCCGCAGCAATACTCGACTGCATCAGCGCGTTCGTCTGGTCATTTACCTTGTCGCCGCTTGGACGATCCGGTTCTGGTACCGGATCAGGATTCGGCTTTGGATCAGGGTTGGGATCTGGATCAGGATCTGGGTCCGGAGTCGGTGCTGGAGCCTTCTCTTTAAGGGTTGCGATAAGCAATTCTTCAGTCTTCATTGAGAGATCGTATTGGTCTTTACTAAACCCCGTTTCCGTCGCTCGAATCAATGACTTAATGTCGATCACGGTAAGGTCGCCCTTAAGATCGTCCAGAGAATCACCCTTATCCAAGGCTTTGCCGTCCTTCACGATACCCTTGTCGCTCTTAATAAGCTGAATAGTCTTTCCTGCTTCTAAATCGAATCCGGAACCGTAGAGCGCAATGCTGCTGCCGCTGGCAAGCTCAACCGCCGTAGCCGCCGCTCCGGTAACGGTGATCAAGGCATCCGTGCCGTCTAAATCGGTGTCCCTAACCTTGAAGTACAGACTCGCATTCTTGGCGAGTGACAGATTGGTCAGCGTGGAGGCTTGCGTAACGTTCCAGTAGGAGTCGTCCCCATCGGCACCGGAGCCGATGTTCATGGAAATCGTGCTGTTCGGAGTTCCGCCCCAACTGGCCGTACGCTCGGTGTATCCCGAAAAATGCACCGTTCCCTGTTTCGAGCTATTGACGAGGATGGTGGAATCAGCCTGAGCGGTCAAAGCGACAGGATCCGAAGTGACAAAACTTTTTTGAACATCAATAGTCGAGTTAGCGACAGATTGCAATCCAGCGTTGGTAGCTAAAGAATCTGTAAACGTAACCTGAGAATCCCCCTCGGTGGAGACTGCCCGTACTGGGACATAATCGTATTGGGTCTGACTGTCCGTAATACGGATATCAGCTCTTTTCACCGTCACGTTCCCAACCGTACCATTGTTTTTATTTCCAGTCGTATTGATGCCAACAACTCCCTTTTTATAGTTATCAGCTCCGTTTATTTGACTCAGCTTGATATTTAAGTCGCCGCCAAAATTCACTTCCTTTGACGTATCCAAACCAAAAGCATTTACAGCATTGGCAATTTCAATATTTGTCGTACCACCAAACGAATAATCGCGATCGGAAGACAAAGCCATCCCACGTACTACCACGTCTTTGTTTTTAGCGTTCTTAATGCTGATATTGACATCGCCAGTGACCAAGAAAGCCGCTTTTCCTGCTGTGGTAGAAGACACCACCAAACCAGTTAGAGTCTGACTTATTACACTATTGTTATTAGCGTCCAAATCCAAGTCCAAGGATCCGGCTTGCATATCGCCGCCAGCCTCAACCCAAATGCCGCGCATAGCAACATCCTTGGCCCCGGCAATCATCTTGATAGTGGCTGATTTCGTGTATAACGACCCGCCTTCCAAATGAACACCTGTCGTGTTTTCTGGGGTTGTGATAGCAGCATCAGAACGATTCAACGTCATATCGAAGCCTTCTGTAAAAGAAGTGGCTCCCATGACGTAAATACCTTGAGCAATCGTTCCTTCCATTTTGGTGCTGGCGTTTTTAAATTCAACGCCGCCAATGATTTGCGGGGCAGGCCCGCCAAATAAGATTTGCCCATCCGTCGCACGAATAAAATACTGTTCAGTGGCTTTGTCTGAACCGGTATCATCTCGGCGCAGAATCACATTTCCACCTTCAAATACCATGCCGCTTTTGCTCGAAGCATCGATTACCTTCGATTGTGTATTTGCAAACGTATTCTCAAGCGTCAGAGTCTTTCCTTCTGCGATGGTGATTACCACCGGAACATCCGTACTGTTGCTTGCTACCGTGGTCGATCCTGCGGCAACGGTGTAAACAGTATCCTCATCAAAAGATGTACTGCTATTGATAAGAGTTCCGTCAACGATATTGGCGGCATAAGCGTTACCGACCAAAGCCAAACCGAGGGCAATCGTCAAAGGAGTAAGTTTTCTTTTTTTCATAGATTCTCTCCAAGCTGGCGTCTTTGAACCTGGAGAGAAATGAAAAAACTTCGCATCCAAGTCCAATGACTCGAAACACGAAGTTCGAAGGAAAGAAAGTGCTGATTTCTCAACACCGGAGAGGGCTGTTTACCCCCCCCCCGTGTAAATTTTTATTGCATGCACAATAACAGAAACAATCGGTTTCTGCTTAGTTGACTTTACTGAATTCAACCGTCTTCGTCAAGCAAGCACTGGTGACAACAGCACAGAAACTTCGGCATCAAAATAAGTTATGTCTGATTTGAATGCCGGTTTTCTAAATGAAAGCAATCCAAAGGGCTTCGACGCATTGAAAACACAGACTGCTCCCCAAAAGCAACGGCCTCAGACGAACCCGCGTCGCCTGAGGCCGATTTGTTTCTGCTCTGCAGGAATTACGGCACCGTAATCAAATCGTACTGGTCATTGCCCATCCCGAGCGCCTTCATGGCAGTGAGCTGATGCAGGCCGCGGCGGCTTTCGATACGTTCGACCAGGTCATGCTTCTCAGCGGCAGGACGGCCGTAGACCAAATCGACCGAAGCCTGATCGATGGCGAGAATATCTGTGGAAGCGAGAATACCGATATCGGGGATCGTGGGTTCCGCGGCAGACGTGCCCGCGCAGTCGCAGTCAACCGACATGCGGCGCAGCACATTGATAAAGACAATCTTCTTTCCAAAGTAATCACAGACGGCTTTGGCGGATTCTGCCATCGTCTCCATCAGCATTTCCTTGCCGGGCCACTGATCCCACGGCAGATTCACATCCGAAACGGCATGAACCTGCTGCTTGCCGATGCGGCCGTCGGCGCAGCCAATGGCGATATTCTTCATTGAGCCGCCGAAACCGCCCATCGCATGCCCCTTAAAGTGCGTGAGGACCAGCATCGAATCGTAGTTGACGATGTGGCCGCCCATCTAAACTTCCTTGAAGTGCTTGCCGCCTTTAACGGGCAGATTCACCGTTCCCTCAGCGTCCATGATGTCAACCGGGCAGAAGGTCCAGCCGTTGATTTCAAGGGTCTTGAGGTGATCCTCGGTGGTGTAGCGGTCGCCGTGATAGAGCGTGTTGGTCTCGACAATCGTGCTCTCAGGGATACGTGCCTGCAGGGACTTCACCATTTCGCGCGGCAGGATGTTGGGACCGTGACGCTCGCCGGTATGGAGCTTAATGGCGATCTTGCCCGACAAATTGTCCTTGATCAGGTCGTAGAGTTTATTCAAGTGATCCGAGTCGATCACGGGTGAAAAATACACTTTGGCTCGCCCGGTTTCTGTGCCTGCAGCGGGCGCTGAGGCGCCCGCTGCCGTCCCGACGGCACCCAGCGCACAAGCACCGGCCGTTTTCAAGAAGTCTTTCCGAGTCATGTTCACAACGGTTCTCCTAAAGCGTTTGAATGGACTGCCGCAGTTCAATGGGTGCTGTCCGTCAGAGGACAACGGCTTAAACGTGCCTGCAGTCGTGTTGACCGATTTATTTTCGCCATTCCTGTCAACAAAGGAAATATCCATTTCTCTCAAAGATGTGCCCAAATCGGAACTGCAGAAAAACGCCGGCACTGGTCCTTTTCACGGGATAGCGTTCAGCCGAAAGATCAAGCGTAAACCCTAAATCGGCTGCGGCAGGCGCGTAAGATCATGAACTTTCGAATTCTTCTCAGAGCCTTTCGATGAACTATCTCACTCTGCTTGTTCTGGCCTACCTCGCGGCACTCCTCTGGTTCGGCATCCGAGGCGGGACCCGCGAACGTGAACTCAACGCGTTTCTGACGGCCGGCGGATCGGCCGGCGCGCTGCTCTGCGCCTTCTCGCTTGTGAGTACGATCATCGGCGGCTCAGCCACGCTCGGCATGGGCGCACTCGCTCAGAAGGTCGGCCCGGCGGCTTTTTGGTGGCTGGGCGTCGGCGCTATCGGACTTTTTCTCCACGGTCTCATCATTGCGCCCGTTGTCCGCAAGCTCCCCGTCGTGACGCTCCCGGATGTGCTCAGACACCTTGCGGGCCCGGCGGCAGAAAAATGGGCAGGCGCCATTATCGCGCTCTCCTGGGCAGCGGTGACGGCCGCGCAGTTCACTGCACTGCGCGCACTCCTTCATTCCATTTCGGGCGGCATGACAGCTGAGGTGCTCTATGTGCTTCTCGCGGCCGGCATTGTGCTTCATACGGCTTTAGGCGGACAGCGCGGCATTCTGCGGGCCGACTTTCTGCACACGATTTTGCTGCTCGGAGGCTTCTCCGCCGCAGCGCTCTGGTGCGTCATGGAGCGAAGCGCCGACATCGCGGCGCTCCCTGTGATGCCCTTTACTGAGACCTTTGGGCTCGGCGACTGGGTGAAGATGATGCTCCTCGTCGGCATCACTTACCTGATCGGCCCAGACATGTTCTCGCGCACCTTCGCGGCCAAGAATGCGCAGACCGCGCGCCGCGCGGCCTGGACAGCTGCGCCGCTCCTCGTTTTCTTCGGCGTAATCGTGACGATGCTCGCACTGCTCAACATCAAGGCTGAGCAGCCGATTTCTGACTGGCTCGCGGTCGGAAGCCCGCTCCCGGCCGCTGCGGCCGCAGCGCTTTCCATGGGGCTTATCAGTGCGCTTGCCGGCTCGGCCGATACGATTCTGCTCTCCGCGGCCGGCATCATTGAGAAGGACCTCTTTGGCGGCGCCCGTGCATGCGCCGTGCGTCTCTGGGCTGCAGCCGTCGGCATTTTGGCCGCACTGGCCGCTTATACCTCGGGAGACATCATCGGTTGGCTCCTCAAAGGCTACGCGCTCTTCGTCCCGGGCGTTGCCGTGCCGCTCCTCGTCCTCGTCGCCGGCCGCGCCCGACACGCGGATCCCAAGCTCTGGACTATTGGAGCCGCCGCGGGCGGTCTGGGAGGGCTTGTCGGCAGCCTTACCGGCATCACCCTCTGGACTTACGGCGGCATCGCTGCTGCCGCCCTTTTTGCGGTCTTTGCCGTACGGCGCGCCGCCCAAACCCGCCGAACGGCCGCCGCGTCACCGCTTCAGCCCCTCTCATAAATCTGAAGCCTTAATGTCGTCATCGGGCTTTTTGGAGCTCGATCCCGACACGCAGATCCTTTATGCTTACGGGCAGTTTTTTCGGAGCGCCGCCAGTTTTTATCCGACAAAGCCGGGCGCCGCTCCGCTGCATCTGCGTTATTAAGCAATGACCAAAGTTCTTCTCATGATTCTCGACGGCTGGGGCATCGGCGGCGGTGCCGCAGACCCGGCCGACGCCATCAGCGCGGCGCACCCGGCCTTCATTGAAAGCCTTGCCGCCCGGTACCCTCACGCGGAGCTTCGCACCTACGGCGAAAACGTAGGCCTGCCCGAAGGTCAGATGGGCAATTCCGAAGTCGGCCACCTCAACATCGGCGCCGGCCGCGTGGTCTATCAGGATCTGGTGCGCATCAACCGCGCCTGTGCGCAGGATAAGCTCCTTGAGCAGCCCGAATGCCGCGCGATGTTTGAGTACCTCAAAGCTTCCGGCAAAGCGCTTCACCTGATGGGACTCTTTTCCGACGGCGGCGTGCATGCGAGTTTTGACCATCTTCTGGCCTTTATCGACCTTGCCCGCCGCGAAGGCATTGAGCATGTCTACGTTCACGCATTCATGGACGGCCGCGACACCGATCCCAAGAGCGGCCTGGGATTCGTGGAAACGCTCGAGCGCAAGCTTTCTGAGCCCGGTGAAAGGGCTCAGCTCGTGAGCCTCATTGGCCGCTACTACGCCATGGACCGCGACAAGCGCTGGGAGCGCATTGAAGAAGCGTGGCAGCAGCTCGTGAACGGCAAAGGCACGCATTCTCGAGACCTTGCCGAATCGGTGCGTGCGTCCTACGCCGCCGGCGTCACCGACGAATTTATCAAGCCCGTCGTGAAAACGGATGAGGCTGACCGTCCCGTCGGCACGCTCCAAGCCGACGATGCGGTGCTCTTTATCAATTTCCGCAATGACCGCGCACGCGAACTCACCTCGGTTCTCACCCAGGCGCCGCAGGGCAGCATGCACCCGCTGCCGCTCTGGTTTGCGACGATGACGCCCTACGACGCAGCCTTTAAGGGCCTGCATGTGCTCTTTGCCAAGGAAAATGTCGTCAATCCGATCGGCGAATATGTGTCAAGCCTGGGGCTTAAGCAGCTGCGCATCGCTGAAACGGAAAAATACGCCCACGTCACATTCTTCCTGAACGGCGGCCGCGAAGAACCCTTTGCCAACGAAGACCGCATTCTCGTCCCCTCGCCCAAAGTCGCCACCTACGACCTGCAGCCTGAGATGAGCGCTCCGGAAGTCGCTCAGAAGCTTTCTGCGGCCCTTCTGAGCGGTCAGTACGACTTTATCTGCCTGAATTTCGCCAACGGCGACATGGTTGGGCATACGGGCGTCTGGAGCGCCATCGAAAAGGCCGTGCGGACAGTCGACGACTGCGTGAAGCAGGTGATTGAGGCCGCCCAGGCCTCCGGAACCGACGTCGTCATCATTGCCGACCACGGCAATGCTGACCATGCCCGCAATGCCGACGGCTCACCCAATACGGCACATTCACTTAACCCCGTGCCGATCATCGTCGTGAGTCCGCGAGCAAAGGCCGTTCATAACGGCGTTCTCGCTGATGTCGCACCGACCGTGCTGACGCTTATGGGCGTTCCCGTGCCGCCCGAGATGACCGGCAAGCCTTTGGTTGAGCTAAAGGCATAAACCGCGAGTCCGATCCATCCAGACCCAAACGCCCGGCAGTTGAAACTCCCGGGCGTTTTGTGTTTGCGGTCTGCGTTCTCCGCGCATAAAGAAGGCGCATCAGCTTTCAGGCCGGGCAGTGTCCGAGGCATTTGGCGCCTCGGACGCCGTCAGAGCGCCGCAGAGGCTGAAGAGGCGGCGGCGCTAGGTAAGCGCGAAGCATCAGCTCGCGCAGGCAGCGCATACAGCGTCTTCCTCGCAGTCTGTCCCGCCGGAACGCTCAAGAACGTCAGCCATCACCTCATCAGCCTCGTATCCGGCCGCCATGAAGCGCTCGGCTTCAGCGGTCGGCCCCATGGTATCCGTCGTGAGGAGACTCCCGCAGATCGCCGAATTGACGCCGATCCGCATGGCTTCCCGCACGGCATATTCGGAAAGCTGCAGCCGGCCGCCCGCAAAGCGAAGCTCTGCCTGCGGGTTAATGAGTCTGTAGAGGGCGACGGTCGTGAGGAAATGGTCTTCGGACAACTTCGGGGCATGCTCCAAAGGCGTGCCGGGACGAGGATCCAAAAGATTGAGCGGAATCGACGGGACTTCGAGTTCGCGAAGCGCAAAGGCCAGATCAATGCGGTCTTCCGCTGTCTCACCCATGCCGAAGAGTCCGCCCGAGCAGACCTCGAGTCCTGCCGCCTTAGCGGCGCGAATGGTCTTCACTTTATCCTCCCAGGTGTGTGATGAGCACACCTGCGGGAAAAACCGCTCGGAGGTTTCCAAATTGCAGTGCACCCGCACAAGGCCGGCATCCTTGAGAACCGCAAGATCCTTTTCGTTAAGGAGCCCGAGCGAAGCGCAGAGCTCGAGCTTGGGGTTGGTGCTGCGCAGCTTTTTAAGATGCTCTGCATACATCCGGGTTTCCCGCGCAGAAGGTTTGCGGCCGCTCGCCACCAGTGAAAAGCGAGTGATGCCGCCGGCCGCAGCGCGCTCGGCTGCCGCATCCACCTCACTGACAGGCAAAATGGGATGAATCGGAATGCTCGAAGAGGTCCAGTGAGTGGACTGTGCGCACCATTTGCAATTGCAGGAGCATGCCCCTGTTTTGATGCTGACAATGCCGCAGATATTAAAAATGCGGGATGCAAAGCGTTTCGTCGCTTCGGCCGAGGTATCAAAAAGATCTGCCCGAAGCGCAGGATCAGAAGCAAAAGCAAGTGCTTCATCGCGGGAGATCGTTTCGTTCCGGGCGATGCGGTCAATGATGGGCTGAAGAACCGGCATGAGGTCTCGCAGTTACGGTCACGAGCGCGAAATACTCGTGTCCGTCAAGAATAAGAGGTCGGAGGTCGAGTTTATGCCCGAAGGGAGGCTCTTCCGATGCGGTCTCTGTCCAATTTGTATCAGGTCATGAAAATTTGGCTGCGGTCTACCGCCGGCATGTCGGCGGGCAGCCCCACATAGGGAGAGGCTTCGCGTTCAAACCCCGCAAAGAGCGCCTGCATGGCGCGCGCATACCATTCAAGGAAAATGCGCACGCGCTTGGTGTGCCAAGCTGACCGCGAAGTCACGATAAAGCACTCAACGGGCGGATGTGACCAGCCCGGGAGAATCGGCACCAAACGCCCCGCCTTCAGATCGTCCGCAATCTGTACGAGCGGCAGATCCGCCGCGCAGCCCATGCCTTTCAATACCGCCGCACGGATAGCCAGAATGTCGGTGGACCGTACAGCTGAAGCATACTGGACAGCCTCCGTTTCACTGCCGCGCTGAAGCACCTTCGTCTCCGGGCGCACCGGTCCGCAGTAGACGTAGCCCGAATGACGGCGCAGATCCGCGGGCCGCACGGGCATGCCGCACCGAGCAATGTAGTCCGGACTGGCCGCAGCTACGTAGACATTTCGCCCGCGGCTCATATAGACCAGATTGGGCAGCGTGGGAATCCCCGTGAGCGTGGCCACTTCGCAGAGCCCCTTTTGCACGTCAGCCTCTTTCAAGCCGGCCAAGATCTCAACCGTAATGCCCGGATGCTCGATTTGAAAGCGCTGGAGCAGCGTCGTGAGATGCCTCGCCGCAAAACCCGGCGCCGACGAAAGACGGATCTTGCCTTCGAGCGTGCGGTTGTCATCCTTCAGAGCGTCCATCAGAGAGTCGTGCGCCCTCAGAATCGTTTCCATGCGTTTGTGCGCCATGCGGCCTGCGTCCGTGAGGACCAATGGACGCACGCCGTGGCGGATAAGCTCAACGCCGAGGGTGCGCTCGAGCCCGGAAATGGCGCGGGAAATACTCGAGGGCTCCGTTTCCAGCGCTTTTGCCGCTGCCGTCAGCGTGCCGCTTCTGGCAAAAACAATGAAAGAGCGCCAAGCCTGCAGATCATCTGTTTTTGCCATTAAAGCCTCCCTGCTCTACTGCACGCAGCATCTTCTCCTGCACGAAGGCACCCCAAAGCCCAACCGCTTTGCCGCCGCGTCTTTTCATGATGTTAGTGCCTGAGGCGGCACGACTCCAGCCGCATATTTTGCACTTTACGCAAATTTAAATTGCTCCAAGCGCTATTGAATCCATGCACTCAGCGCTTCAGACTGCCTGCATATCAAGGGAAAAGCCTTTGGGCCAACCCTTCATCCCTCGATTCAAACTCCCAAGCCTCAAACCCATTCACCAACAGGCAGCAAGACATGCAGCGCGATGAATTTTTCTGGACCAGCACCATCAACAAGGCGACCATTGTCGTCAATGCGGCTGAGGGCCTCCTTTCAAAGGAAGCTGCACGGGAAGCCGCGGGCGGCGTCGCTCGTCTTGAAGCCAAGGCCGAAAAGGATCCGGCGCTGCGCGTGAAAAGCTACATTGCCTATGAGCCGCTCCTCATCGCAGAAACTTCGCCTGCGGTAACCCTTATCCACGCCGGCCGTTCGAGTCAGGACATTCTCTCCACCCAGCGCACGGCCATTCTCCGCGACCGCACTGTGCAGGTTGCCAAAGCCTTTGACGCAGTAATCGGGAAGCTCCTCGATCTCGCAGAGGCCAACCGTCATACGATTGTGCCCAACTACACCAACGGCGTGGCCGCTCAGCCCAACAGCTATGCGCACTATCTCCTCGGCATTACTGCCGCGTTCCTGCGCGACCGCGAACGTCTCAACGAGTGTCTCACCCGCTATAACGCCTGCGCGATGGGCTCCACGGTACTGAACGGCACGGGCTGGCCCCTCAACCGCGAGGCGATGGCCGTGCGCCTCGGCTTTCCTGCGCCGCGCCGCAACGCCTTTGATGCCACCTGCATGTCGCCCGCAGATATGCCTTTCGAACTCGCGAGCATCAATGCGTCCGCCGCTCTGCACGTCGGCAGCTTCATTTCTGACGTGATGGTGCAGTACGCTCAGCCGCGCCCTTGGATCCTTCTGCAGGAAGGCGCAGAGAACACCTACGTCTCGTCCGCTATGCCGCAAAAGCGCAATCCCGGCCTGATGAACAACTGCCGCGCCGACGCTTCGGACGTGGTGGGTGAAATGGCGGCCGCCGCCGCCCGTATCCACAATCTCGTTCCGGGCATGGTCGACGGCAAAAACGTCGCCAAGAACGGCCGAATGATGGATGCTGCCGTCGGCATGTTCAGCCGCTTCCTCAAAGTGCTCTGCGCACTGCGCATCAATCCCGACCGCGCGCTCGAAGAACTCAACAGCGACTGGACAGCTTCGCAGGAAATCGCTGACCGATTGATGAAGGATCATGGGCTGCCGTTCCGCATCGGCCACCACATGGCGAGCCGCATGGTGTCGTGGGCCCGCGCCAACAACGTGCTTCCGCTCGACTTTCCCTACGCCCAGATGCAGGCGATCTACCGCGAAGAAATCGAAGAGGAATTTCCCGAGGCCGACCCTGTGCTTCCGATGAGCGAAACCGAATTCAAAGATGCACTGGACCCGCGCAAAATCATTGAAAACCGCCGCACTGCCGGAAGCGCCGCACCCGCGGAAGTTGACGCCATGATCCGTGAAGACCGTGCGGCGCTCGCCCAACTCAGCGCCGTCACCGCTGAAGCCGAAAAGCGTACGAACGATGCGCTCGCAGCGCTTGAAGCCGAATTCAAGCACTTCCTCTAACTCTCCATCAAACCACCCTAAGGAAAGACGACTATGTATGCCCTGATGCCTTGGATTGCGGTGATCGTCACCGCACTGGCCGGCTGGGCGCTGATTAAGCGCTACTCCACCCACATGGTTCTGCTCTTCGCCGGTCTCGCGATTTTGCTTTGCGCGGTCGTTCTCGGCGACCCGAACTTCCTTCCCAAAGGCGTGAAGCCCTCAGGATTCGTGCTATTTGACATCTTCAATACGCTCAAATCCATTGCCACCAAGCAGAGCGCCGGCATCGGCTTTCTGATTATGACGGCCGGCGGCTTTGCAGCCTATATGGACCGCATCGGCGCCGCCAAGGCCTTGGTTGACATTGCCGTGAAGCCCCTCAGCATGCTGCGCGCGCCCTACCTCGTGCTCGTCGGCGGCTATTTCGTCGGTCAGATTCTGGTCATGGTGATCCCGTCCGCCGCCGGCCTCGCCATGCTGCTCCTTGTCGCACTCTTTCCGATCCTTAAGGCTGTGGGCACTTCTGCTGCCGCCGCTGCCGCGGTCATCGGCACATCGGCCGGCGTGACCTTTGCGCCGACGGCCGGCACGGCCAATCTCGCCGCACAGGTCGGCAGCCTTGATCCGGTGATCTATCTGGTCCAGTATCAGCTGCCCGTTGCCGTCCCGACCTTGATTGTCATTGCCGCCGCCCACTACTTCGTGCAACGTTTCTATGACAAGAAGAACGATGACGTTTATACCGATGTTTCCGCAGCCAAAGCCGCGGATCAGCCGGCTGCTCCGAAGTGGTACGCCGTCTTCCCCATTTTGCCGATTGCACTGCTCATCATCTTCTCCAAACTCGTCGTTGCTTCCATCAAGCTTGACACGGTGAGCGCGCTCTTTATGGTTTGGATCGGCGTCGTCATCATTGAAATCATCCGGTCCCGTGACGTGAAGAAGGTCTTTAAGGACGGCCTCGCGATGTTCCAGTCGATGGGCAAGATGTTCGCCGGCATCGTCGCACTGATTATCTGTGCGGAATTTTTCGCCACCGGCCTCAAAGTCTCCGGCCTCATCGACATCCTCATCAATTCCGCGCAGGGCGTCGGCGCGGGCATGGGTGCGATGACAGTGATTCTGACAGCCATCGTCTCGATCGTGACCTTCCTCACGGGTTCCGGTGTGGGCGCTTACTCGTCCTTTGCCACGCTTGCGCCTGACGTCGCTGCCGGTCTGGGCGGCTCGGTTGCCGAACTTGTCACGCCGATGCAGTTTGCCTCCGGCCTGCTGCGCGCCATGAGCCCGGTTGCCGGCGTGATCATCGCTGTGGCCGGCGCCGCCGGCGTCTCCCCGATGGCGATTGTCCGCCGTACCTGGATTCCAATGATTCTCGGCATCATCACAGCCATCATTGCCAACGAAATCTTTATCGGCTGATGAATCTCCGGCCAACGGTCTGCTGGTTCAAGACTGTTGGCAAAACCCTTCCCCCTCAAGCGCCTGCTGAAAGACTGCTCCTTTATCTTTCGGCAGGCGTTTTTCATAACTTCACAGCTGCTTCCTTCAGACCGAAGATCGATCGTCGACAGCAAACGAAATCCATGCGCTGCATCAACATTGACCTCAATAGCAAAATGTCTACTTTCAAGGCTCGCGTTTCTCCAGATAGAAGTGCCATTGACGGCTCAACAAAATGAGAGATCTCAAGACTCTGACATTAAAAAAAGAGCTTGAGATTAAACGGAGAAATATCATGACCCCAAAATGGACCTCTGCATTGGCTGCGGTCATCGCCTTAGCCCTGAGCGGAATTTCGCCTCCAAGTTCAGCAGCCGAAAGCATGGATACAGCAGCCGCTCATCAGGTTTATTCACACGGTGCCAAAGCCGACTATCTGGCCGGCTACCATATGCAGAACAAGCTTACGGCGAACTGCTCTGCCTGCCACCCGACGGATGCAGTTTCCGACAGTCAATCCGAAATTGACAAGAACTGCACTGCCTGTCACGGCACCTATGATGCGTTAGGCAAGAAAGACCATGCCGCCGGCAAGACTATCAGCGCGCATGCCGGACACCTTTCAATTGACTCCTGCACGACGTGTCACGGTGGACACGAAGCTTCGTTCTCATACTGCAACAACTGCCATGTCTTTGATATGCCGATGAAATTCGGCCGACAAAAGATAGCTTACGAGCCGCAAGACCTATTCATCTATAAGGATGCCGTACCGAATCGAACGGAAAAAGCCGACTTTGTCATCGTTGGCGGCGGCGGAGCCGGTATGGCAGCGGCCATTGATGCTGCCCGAAACGGGCTGAATGTCGTAATGCTCGAGAAGATGCCCATTATCGGCGGCTCCTCTCTTTTATCAACAGGCGGAATGAACGTTGCCGGTTCGAAACAGCAAAAAGAAGCCGGCTTCAAGGATTCACCAGAAATTTTTGTCAAAGATACGCTCAAGGTCGGCAAAGGCACGAACGACAAAGTGCTCCTCAGCACATTGGCTCAGCAAAGCAACAGCGCGTTGGAATGGTTTGAGGCGATGGGCGGCCACCTTGACCTTGACCACGGCGTCTACGGCGGCTGCACGGTTCCGCGCATGCACTATACAAAGTCGGGCGGCATTGGACGCTATATGGTGGCAACCATGAAGCCCGTGCTGGAAAAATCCGGTGCAGATGTGCGAGTCAACTCTCAGGTGGTCCGCATTGAACATAACGCCTCCGGACGCGTTACCGGCGTTTTAGTGAAAGGCAAAAACACGGGGCTTTACCGCATTGAAGCTCCAACCGTACTTCTTGCGACCGGGAGCTATGCCAACAACAGCCAGCTCGTCAGTAAATATCATCCTGAGTTCTTCGGCATGGTGACCTCAGCACAGCCGGGCTCGCACGGTGACGGCATTTATCTTGGCCAAGAGGTCGGAGCCAATGTCACGCACCTCGAGCGTGTTCAGGTGCACCCGAATATTGCATCAGGCACAAGCCTAATGATTACGCTCGCCATGCGCACGAACGGCGGTATTCTCGTCAACAATCAAGGCAAACGTTTCTTCAATGACAATGCGCCTCGCAATGAACTCGGCGCCGCAATGCTGAAGCAGCCTGCCCAGAAAGTCTGGCTTATCTATGACGACGGTGTCGTGGCTAAGCGTCCGAAGGTTCACCAAGGCTACGTGAAACTCGGTGTAGTGGTTGAAGCCGATACGCCCGAAGCACTGGCTCAAAAACTCGGTCTTCCGGAAGCAGCCTTTGCTCAAACGATGAAGCGCTACGCGGAATTCGTTAAGAACGGCAAAGATGAAGACTTCGGCCGCAAAGAACTGCCTGAACCGCTCAACAAAGGCAAGCTGTATGCCATTGACGTCGTGCCGGCTGTCGGCGGAACACTGGGCGGGCTTCGAACGGATGCACGCACTCATGTACTCAATCAACGCGGCGAAGTAATTCCGGGACTCCTTGCTGCCGGCGAAGTCGTTGGCGAATGGCACGGCGATGACCGCTACGGCGGCAATGCTGTAGCCGGAAACATCGTCTTCGGCCGCATTGCTGCGCAGGAAGCCGAAAAAGCAGTCGCCAAACAGCCATAAGTGAATTAAACGACTCAGAAAAGCCGAGTCATTCAATAATCTGCAATCTGTTTAAGAGATCTTCACGCGCTTCAAAGCGCGTGAAGACTCGGCAGAAATTCTCCGTTCCTTGCTGTAGAAAAGAAGTCTGTTAAGAGAGCTCAGACACCGTTCAGCCTCCTGTCAAGACATGGTGTCAAACTCAGCTCCCAGCGATTCCAGACCGGCAGCAACTAACGTCCAAGCGCCTGTCAAGAGATTCATCCCAACTCCCGGCAGGCGTTTTTCGTTGCTGCCGAAAGTCAGACACTGGCTCAGTATCCGCGTCGGGGGATCCTGTGATGTGATAAGTCGGGCATGTTTCTGAACCTTACTCGAGACGGCGAAGAGAGCCGAAATCCGCCGCAGCATTCTGTCACGCCTCCCGCACCGATAAACAGGGCAAGAGCAGTCATGCCTTCGTTTGCGTTTGCCGCTCTCCCCCTCATACGAATAAATCAGGGTTAACACTTATTTGTAACGACGTATTATTCGTTTTCAAGTTAGCTAAATTATGAGTGAGAGATCATAAAAATTTGGAAACCCTTCTTTTTATACTGACCGGTCAGTCATTGAATACAATTAAATTTGTCCTGTCCGACAGGACGTGCCGTCCACGAAAGACGCCCTGCAAACCCGCTTCTGATTGAAGTCTGAGGAATTTGTTCGCAACATGCTCACCATCGGCATCGACCTCGGTTCGACCACGGTCAAATACGCACTTTTGTCGGAATCGGGCGTACTGCTCTCTCACGACTATGTTCGGCATGGCAGTGCGGTCAAACAGACGCTTGAAAAGGTGCTTCGCGCACTCGCGCTCAGAACGCATGACGCGCCCGTCCATGTGCTTTTTTCGGGTTCCGGAGCTTTGGGGCTGGCGGATGCGCTCGGTGCGGGCTTCGTGCAGGAGGTCATTGCCGCTTCGCGCTACCTCAAACACCGAGCGCCCGATCTGGATGCCGCCATTGAATTGGGCGGAGAGGACGCTAAGCTCCTCTATTTATCCAACGGCGTTGAACTGCGCATGAACGAAGCCTGTGCGGGCGGCACAGGTGCTTTTATCGATCAAATGGCATCGCTCTTGGATGTTGACGCAGCCGGGCTCAACAAACTCGCAAGTGAAGCCCAGATCTCGCATCCGATGGCATCGCGCTGCGGCGTGTTTGCCAAAACCGATTTGGTGGCGCTCTTGAACGGCGGCGTGCCGAAATCTGAAGTCGCCCGGTCGGTGCTCGACGCAGTCGCTGAACAAACCGTGAGCGGCCTCGCCTGCGGGCGTCCTGTCAGAGGCAAAATTGCTTTTCTCGGCGGACCGCTGACTTTTCTTTCAGAGCTTCGCGCCGCCTTTGAACGGCGTCTCTCGTCGACGGGGACAACCTTTGCTTCCTTTTGCGATGCGCACTGCGCCGTGGCCATCGGCGCTGCCTTGGAAGGCATAGATCCGGCGTCCCGAGCGCATCGCTCCCGCGTCTGGCATTCGATTGACGATTTAGTCCGTGAGATCCTCTTCGCAGCGCCGGAGAACCGCGGCTCGGGGCTGCCGCCGTTATTCAAAAATCCGGCAGAACGAGAAGCCTTCACTGAGCGCCACCGCCGAGAGTGCGTTGAGCGTTCGCCCATCGAAAATGCAGAGGGCGACCTCTTTCTCGGAGCCGACCTTGGTTCAACCACCGTCAAGGGCGTCGTGCTCGATGCTCAGGGGCGTCTTCTCTACAGCTGGTACGAACAAAATGAAGGGCAGCCGCTCGAACGCCTCTATCGTGCCGTAAAGGCGCTCCTCAGTGTCGTGCCCTCCAAAGCACACATTCGGCAGGCCTGTACCACCGGATACGGCGCAGACCTCGCCCGAGCGGCGCTCGGCGCCGCATTCAGTGAAGTCGAAACGCTCGCGCACGAACGGGCTGCCGCCGCCTTCGAACCCAATGTGAGCTATGTCATCGACATTGGCGGCCAGGACATGAAATGTCTCGAGGTTGAGCACGGTCTCATCCGCAGCGTGAAGCTTAACGAAGCCTGCTCATCGGGCTGCGGCTCTTTTCTGCAGACGTTCGCCAAGCAGCTCTCGCTCACGCTCCCTCAATTCGTTGAAGCTGCGCTCGCTTCAAAGGAACCCTGCGACCTCGGCACCCGCTGCACGGTTTTTATGAATTCCAAGGTGCGCCAAGCCCAGCGCGACGGCGCTTCGCTCGAAGACATCGCCGCGGGCTTATGCCGTTCAATCGTCAGAAACGCGCTCTACAAGGTGCTCCGCATTCACGATCCGGCAGAGCTCGGCGAACACGTCGTCGTTCAGGGCGGCACGTTTCTCAATGACGCCGTTCTGCGTGCTTTTGAGGAGCAGATCGGCCGCCCCGTTATTCGGCCCGACATCGCCGGACTGATGGGCGCCTACGGCGCAGCGCTGATTGCCATGGAACGCTCGAGCGCGGCAGTGCCGGAAATCGACCTTGATCCGGCAAAGCTCGATGCGGGCAAAGTCATTCAGCGAGAACTGCTTTGCCGCGGCTGCGGCAATCACTGCCGCCTCACGATGAACCGTTTCCCTTCGGGCGACAAGTTCTTTTCGGGGAATCGCTGTGACTTCGCGCAGAAAAGCGCGGGTGCGGGCCGGCGGAAGAAAGCCTCCTTCATTGACTGGAAGCTCGAACGGCTCTTTGCGGGCGAACCGCTCCCTTTGGAAGCGGCCGCCATGGGCGTTGTCGGCATCCCGCGCGCCCTCAATACCTACGAACACTGCCCCTACTGGTTCAAGCTTTTCAGCTGCCTAGGCTTTCGCGTGGAGCTCTCGCGTCCGTCCGACCATGCCCTCGCATCGAGCGCCTCGGAAACCGTGCCGTCGCAGAGCCTGTGCTTTCCGGCAAAACTCGCTCACGGCCACGCCGCAGACCTCGCCCGCAAAGGCATTGCTGACATCTGGATGCCCTGCGTGCCGCTCGAGGGCCCCAGACATTCGGGCGAAAAGCATATCGACGGGCGCTTTGCCTGTCCCGTGGCGGGCGGCTATCCGGAAGCCATGCGCCTCTCGCTCGCCTCCACGCTCCCGAACGCCCGCATCCTCACGCCTTTCGTGGATCTTGAGTTTCCCGAAAGCGTCGTTCGCGCGGTCACATCCGCGTGGCCGGCCCTTTCCCCCAAAAAGGTGCGCGAGGCGGTCGATGCCGCTCACGCAGCGCTCGAAGACTACCGCGCAGCAGTGCGTCAAGCAGGCGAAGCACTGTGGCGCCGGCATGAAACTTCGGGCGAACCGCTCATCGTGCTCGCCGGGCGGCCCTACCATCTTGACCCGCTCATTAATCACGGGCTCCCGGCCTTGATTGAATCCATGGGCGCTGAAGTCGTCACGGAAGACGCCGTAGCGCACCTCGCAGCGGTTCCAAGCGACATCGAGGTCGTCAATCAATGGACCTTCCACTCGCGGCTTTACCGCGCGGCAGCGCTCGTGCGGGAGAGCCGGTCCGCAGAGCTCGTGCAGCTCATGAGTTTTGGCTGCGGCATCGACGCCGTCACCTCCGAGCAGATTGAGCGCCTTCTTGCTCAGCGCGGCAGAATCGCTACCACCCTCAAAATTGACGAGGGCGATACGCTCGGCGCCGCGCGCATTCGTCTGAAGTCGCTTCTGGCCGCACTCGCAGATCGCCGGCGCAGCGACCAAAAAGCGGCGGCCGAGAGCCTCGAAGACATGACAAAGCGTACGGACACTCCGGTGCCGCTCGGCAAAATGCTCGCCGACCGCGTGATCTATGCGCCGCAAATGGCACCGATCCACTTCCCCGTCATCTGCGCCGCATTAGGCGCAGTCGGCTGGCGCGTGGAGCTTTTGCCCGAAGTGCGTCCGCAGGCGATCGAAGAAGGCTTAAAGCACGTGAACAACGATGCCTGCTACCCGGCAATCGTCGTGATCGGGCAGCTTCTTGACGCTTTGAAGACGCATGCCATAGATCCCGACCACAGTGCGCTCCTCCTCGCTCAGACCTGCGGCCCCTGCCGTGCCACAAACTACCCGACGCTGCTGCGGTGGGCACTTAAAGACCTTCACATGGAGCGAGTGCCCGTTGTGTGTCTTTCGGGCGGAAGCATTGAAGGCGCGCAGACCCTTAACGTGGGGCTCGGCGGCCTCAAGCGCCTCATGCTCGCAACGCTCTACGGCGACATGCTGCAGCGCCTTTCGCTTCATGTTCGCTCGCACGAGCTTGAACCGGGCGATGCGCAGCGCCTCGTTGAGCGCTGGACCGCCAGAGCCGCTCAAGCCGCGGCCGCCGGGGACGCCCGGCGCTTTGCTGACGACGCCCGAGCCATGGTGCGCGACTTCTTCGCTGTGCCGATGGACGGCACAGAGAAGATTCGGGTGGGCATCGTCGGCGAAATTCTGCTTAAGTACCATCCCGCCGCCAATCTCGGCATCGTGCAGGAGATCATTGATGAAGGCGCGGAACCGGTGCTCGGTGACCTGGCCGCATTCTTCCTCTACTGCCTCTATGACCACATCAATCAGGCCAAGGCCTTCGGCGGACCGCGCCTCAAGGCCATGGGAGCCTGGCTAATGATCCGCTGGTTTGAGCATCTCCGCGGCATCATGCGCAAAGCCCTTGACGGAACACCCGTGGCGGGTGTGTCGACCCTCGCGGAAGACCTCGAGCGCATTGACGGACTCGTATCCGCCGGTCAGGAAGCCGGCGAAGGGTGGCTCCTGACCGCTGAAATGGTGGAATTTATTCACTCGGGAACGCCCAACGTCGTGTGTCTGCAGCCCTTTGGGTGCCTGCCCAATCACGTTACCGGGAAAGGCGTCATCCGGCGGCTGCGCGAAGACAATCCCCTCGCCAATATCTGCGCCATCGACTTTGAAGCCGGCACCTCCAAAACCAATGTCTCCAACCGCCTGAAGCTTTTTCTCGCACAAGCCAGAGAAAACTTCGAGCGGGGAATTGCTGTTGACGAGCCGGTGCCAACGGCACACCGCATCATCCCCATCACGCCGTCAGCCAATATCGCGGTTGATGCCGCCGAGAGCCCGCACAAGGACCGCGGCGGCGGTCAGGCGGCCTGCTGACGCTCTGACCGCATCCGTTTGAAAGCGGTTTAAAAACAAAAAACCGGCATCCGCGAGGAATGCCGGTTTCCTATTTCACTCAGGCTGAAGTCAGTGCTTGCAGCTGCCAGTGAAATTAGAACTTGTGAACGAGGCCAAGGCCAAATTCACCCTTCTTGGTCTTCGTCTTGTCAACAGCTCCGCTCACAACACCGGTAACCTTGAGGGTACCTTCGCTGTAAGCCGCAAATGTGTAAACCATTGTACGCTTGCTGAACGGATAAGAATAAGCCGCTGAAAGTCCCCAACGATCGAAGTCAGCCGTCTTCACAGACTTATCCGCTGTGGCGTTGGTTGTTGAGGTGACATCAGCACTCGTTTCGCCGTCGACATAGTTAGCCTGAGCGTAAACAGTACCACCCAGAACCGGAGCGGTTGCACCGAGCGTCAACGAGTATCCTTCAAGACCCTCGCCATCAACAGCGGCAAATCCTGTCTGATTTTCTTTGATGTCGGTAACCTTGTAACCGCCCATCGCGTTCTCGTTCTTGCCGTACTGGGCCATGCCGTAGACCTTGGCAACGCCGAAGTCATAGGAAGCACCCCATGTCACACCGAGAGAGTCTTCGGAATTCGCTGGAGTATCAGTCGCGTTCAAAACGGTATCCACGACGACGCCCGTGCTGAAAGCGCCGAGCTCATACTTGGCACCAAGACCGGCATAACGGTCGTTGTTGCGTTCGTTGCCGGCAGCTTCCTGACCACTGCGGTTGAAGGAGTACTGAGCATAGACCTTCACGCCGGCGAAGGACGGCGTGACATAGGTCACGGTGTTGTCCATACGATCGCGGTCGGAGAGATTAAAGAGACTCTTGGCGCCGGCCGTATCGCCCCAGCCCGTGCCGAAGACGGTGTAGCCATAAACCACATTGTAGGAACCAACGCCGGCAGAGAGCGCGCCGACACGGCCCATAGAGAGCGTGCCGAAATCACCCGTCACGAAGAGATTGGCTTCACGGCCAAAGAGACGGCCGCCCTGCGACATCGTGCCGTCATCAGCAGCGAAGCCGTTTTCCAGAATAAAACCAACCTTAACGCCGTTGCCAAGATCTTCCGTACCCTTCAAGCCGAAACGGGAGCCGGAATTCTGGCCAGCTTGTTCTTTAAAGGTATTCACAGCATCAGCATCACCAACCTTGGAGTACTGATAGTTAAGACCAAGGTCAACGACGCCGTAAAGCGTAACGTCAGCGGCAGCAGCGCTACCAGCAAAAGCGCCCAGGACAGCCAGAGCAGCGAGTGTCTTTTTCATTTTCAGAGCCTTACTCAATATGTTTGAGTTATCCTGCTCTGCGGGGAGGGGCGGAGCAGGCTTGCGTTAGGCAGCCTGAAGTAAAACCGGCGACCGCTCCGTCCAAAGAATGACCGCCGGTGGCTTCTGACTGCTTAAGGAGCTCAGGCTTGCGCCTGAACTCAAACGGCATTCTTTCATTAACCCCCTCCCCCCCCGCCACAGGGTTTTCACTTAACTCGCCTTTATTTTTATTTGAATTTCAAAGTGTTATCGACAACTCGCTCCGCTTTACCGCTTCGCCAAATGTATCTTTAATACAACGAAATACTTGAATACGAGGTGAGTGCAACAACTGGGGACGGCTCCATTCGGAGAGCAGAAAATTGCTTTCACCCGATCCTCTTGCGGCGGCAGTGTCCTCGATTCTTTTATCACTGGCTTCGCTGGGCGCCTGACATCGGCTCTTTTCTCAGCGCTAGAAAGCGAAAACCCCCGCAGACCGAAATCTGCGGGGGTTCGTATAGGGAGCCTGGCGATGACCTACTTTCACTGGAAATACAACCAACTATCATCG
>ENA-OURZ01000052-OURZ01000052.1-human-gut-metagenome-genome-assembly--contig:-NODE-52-length-146894-cov-5.312553_pt1 | contig 146894 bp, 139 predicted proteins | sample MGYA00242073_ERZ509195 | MGnify/ENA primary metagenome ERZ509195 (study PRJEB26280, sample SAMEA2338837) | human gut metagenome | biome: human gut; feature: human-associated habitat; material: faeces... | reverse complement strand
ACAGGAAAACTGGATGGTAAAGAATTGAGAGGTAAGAATGAAAAATATATAATCACCACTCTTCATGCTCCTTTGGAAGGTTTACAGGGAGATGTGCTGCTGATTGCTGGAAGTGATAAGCGTGGAACGATTTATGGTATTTATGAATTGTCAAAACAAATAGGGATTTCTCCTTGGTACTGGTGGCTTGATGTTCCGCCGGTAAAGCATCAGGCTATTTATATTAAAGAAGGTGTTTATACTGATGGTGAACCGGCTGTAAAATACCGTGGCATTTTCATTAATGATGAATGGCCTTGTATGGGAGGTTGGACAACTGAAAAGTTCGGAGGATTTAACAGTAAGATGTATGTGCATGTCTACGAACTTCTCCTCCGTTTGAAAGCTAATTTTCTATGGCCGGCCATGTGGAGTGCAGCATTTTATGCAGATGATCCGATGAATAGTCCTTTGGCTGATGAAATGGGGATTATAATCGGGACTTCCCATCACGAACCGATGGCACGTAATCACCAGGAATATGCCCGTAATCGTAAGTTGTATGGTGAGTGGAACTATCAGAGGAATAAAGAGGGAGTAGAACGTTTTTTCCGTGAGGGTATCAAGCGAATGAATGGAAAGGAAGAAGTAATTACTATCGCTATGCGTGGTGACGGTGATGCTCCGATGGGACCCGATACAGATACGCATCTATTGGAGGATATCGTAAAAGGACAGCGTAAAATAATAGCAGATGTAACAGGTAAACCTGCTTGTAAGACTCCACAATTGTGGGCACTTTATAGTGAAGTACTGGAATATTATGATAAGGGAATGAAAATACCTGATGATGTCATGATTTTGCTTTGTGATGATAATTGGGGGAATGTACGTCGTTTACCAGATTTAAAGGATAAACGGCATCCTGGTGGATATGGTATGTATTATCATGTAGATTTACATGGAGCACCACGTGCCTATCAATGGCTGAATATGACACAGATCCAGCATATGTGGGAACAATTATATTTGACTTATTCTTATGGTGTGGATAAAATGTGGATTCTAAATGTGGGTGACTTGAAACCGAATGAATTTCCTGTTGATTTTTTCTTGAATATGGCATGGAATCCTGGACACCTTACGGCTGATAATTTACAGGAATATACTTGTAGTTTCTGTAAACAACAGTTTGGGGATAACTATGCAGTAGAAGCCGCTCGCATCTTAAATCTGTATTGTAAATATGCTGCTCGCGTAACTGCAGAAATGTTGGATAGCCAAACTTATAATCTTTCCAGTGGAGAATTTAAGGCTGTAACAGATGAATTTCTTGCTTTGGAGGCGCATGCCTATCGTCAGTTTATGACTTTACCGGAAGAATTGAAGGATACATATAAAGAACTCATTCTTTTTCCTGTTCAGGCCATGGCAAACCTTTATGAGATGTATTATGCGCAAGCTATGAACCATAAGTTATATGAGGAGAACAATCCGCAAGCTAACGTTTGGGCGGATAAGGTGGCACAGGCCTTTAAGTTCGATTCTTTGTTATGTGATGACTACAATAATGTAATGTCGGGTGGAAAATGGAAAAACATGATGGTGCAGAAACATATAGGATATACTTCGTGGAATGATAACTTTCGTGCTGATATTATGCCTAAGGTTTTCCGGATAGAGAATCCCGAACAGCAAAAAGGTGGCTATGTTTTTACGGGCAAGTACGGCGTGGTGTCTATGGAAGCCGAGCATTATTTTGAGGCAAAGCCTGCCGCAACAGCAGATTGGACGGCCATACCTTATTTGGGGCGTACTCTGAGTGGTGTAGCTTTGATGCCTTATACAGAAGGGGTGGAAGGGGCATCGCTTACTTATAGGATGGCCATTCCGGAGAACGTCTCGGAAGTCAACGTACATGTCGTTGTCAAGTCTACGCTGGCTTTTCATGATGTAAAAGGACACGAGTATGCCGTCGGTTTCGAAGGTGGTAAAGAGACGGTGGTCAATTTCAATGCCAATTTGAACGAGGAGCCGGAAAATGTGTATAATGTGTTTTACCCTACGGTAGCTCGTAGGGTTGTGGAGAAGGTTGTGAAACTTGCCGTTCCTCCATCTGCGGACGGGATGCAGTTGCTTATCTTGAAACCTTTAGATCCGGGAATTGTATTCGAGAAAATAGTAGTGGATTGCGGCGGATACCAAAAGAGCTATCTCTTTATGGATGAGTCACCGTGCAAGAGGGATTTGCGTAAGTAAAGTCATGGTGTATACGGAAGGATTACTGTTATAGAGTGTCCTTCCGTATATATTACTGTTGAACCTGTTGGGAATTTCCCTTTTTAAGGTTGGAGTTGAATGGTTTTTGATTACGGTTACCTGTAAGAATGCCGAAGGAAATTTTGTGTGTGAAAATAGTTTTTTGAGGTAAAAACGGGAACAGGTTCAACAATATAGATAGGTTAATGGTGAAGAATCTTGTTTCAGGTCTTTTTTAATGATAATATAATAGTTTAATAATGCTTTTCCTTTTAATTTATTTGTTCAGGTTGATAATTTCTTTTATCTTTGCAGTCGAATAATGAAAAAGGAAGAAGTAATGGGTACAACGATTACATTATTGGCCATGTTGGATATTCGACTGCGTTTTGCGGTGGGAAGTGTGGTCTGTGCGTAGTTGTAGTGTGTAAAAAATACAAGGCCTTTCCCACTTCCCGGTGAGAAAGGCTTATTTTTTAGTAGATTATAAAACGGAAAGATATGAGCGACAGATTATTTATTTTTGATACGACCTTACGCGACGGGGAACAAGTTCCCGGCTGCCAGTTGAACACGGTAGAGAAAATCCAGGTGGCACGCCAGTTGGAGGCACTTGGAGTGGACGTGATAGAGGCCGGTTTCCCGGTATCCAGTCCCGGCGATTTCAATTCGGTGATAGAAATTTCAAAGGCAGTGACATGGCCTACGATTTGTGCGTTGACCCGTGCGGTGCAGAAAGATATCGATGTGGCAGCCGAGGCTCTGCAGGCTGCCAAACACAAGCGGATACATACCGGTATAGGGACTTCGGATTCCCATATTAAATATAAGTTCAATTCCAACCGTGAGGAAATCATTGAACGTGCCGTGGCAGCCGTGAAGTATGCCAAACGCTACGTGGAGGACGTGGAGTTCTATGCCGAGGATGCGGGGCGTACGGACAATGAATATCTGGCCCGTGTGGTAGATGCCGTGGTAAAGGCCGGTGCGACGGTGGTGAACATTCCCGACACTACGGGATATTGCCTGCCTCAGGAGTTCGGGGCCAAAATCAAATATCTGATGGAACATGTGGACGGTCTTTCGGCCGGCAAGGCTATCTTGTCCACACATTGCCATAATGACCTGGGCATGGCTACGGCCAATACGATTGCGGGAATCATGAACGGTGCCCGCCAGGCGGAAGTCACCATTAACGGTATCGGTGAGCGTGCGGGGAATACCTCTCTCGAAGAAGTGGCCATGATTCTTAAATGCCATAAAGGAATCGGCATCGATACCAATATCAATACGCAAAAGATATATCCTACGAGCCGTTTGGTGTCTAGCTTGATGAACATGCCGGTACAGCCCAACAAGGCCATCGTGGGACGTAATGCCTTCGCCCATTCTAGCGGAATTCATCAGGACGGTGTACTGAAGAATGTGCAGACCTACGAAATCATGGATCCCAAGGATGTGGGTATTGATGACAATGCCATCGTTTTGACCGCACGTAGCGGACGGGCGGCTTTGAAACACCGTTTGAGCGTGTTGGGCGTGGAAATGGAGGGCGAACGTCTCGACGTGACTTATCAGGAATTCCTGAAGTTGGCCGACAAGAAGAAAGAAGTGAACGACGACGATATCCTGATGTTGGCCGGTGCCGACCGTGCTGCCGCCCATGCCGTGAAACTCGACTATTTGCAAGTCACTACGGGAATGGGTGTCAAGTCTGTGGCTTGTATCGGATTGGACATCGCCGGTGAGAAGTTCGAAGCCTCGGCCAGCGGAAATGGTCCTGTGGATGCCGCCATATCGGCATTGAAGAACATCATCAAACGTCAGATGGTGCTGAAAGAATTCACCATACAGGCCATCAGCAAAGGGTCGGACGATGTGGGCAAGGTGCACATGCAAGTGGAATACGACGGGCATGTGTATTACGGTTTCGGAGCCAATACCGATATCGTGACGGCTTCCGTGGAAGCTTATATTGATTGTATCAACAAATTTAAAAAATAAATATCCAAGACGACAATGGCAAATACTCTGTTTGACAAAATTTGGGATAAACACGTCGTACAGTACGTGGAAGACGGGCCGCAACAACTGTACATCGACAGGCTTTACTGTCATGAGGTGACCAGCCCGCAGGCTTTCGCCGGCATGCGTGCCCGAGGCTTGAAATGTTTCCGTCCCGACCATATTTATTGTATGCCGGACCATAATACTCCGACGCACGACCAAGATAAGCCGATAGAGGACCCTGTCAGCAAGACACAGGTGGACACGTTGGCCAAGAATGCGGCCGATTTCGGTCTGGCCCACTTCGGCATGATGGACCCGAAGAACGGCATCATCCATGTGGTGGGGCCGGAGCGCGGTCTTTCGTTGCCCGGCATGACGATTGTGTGCGGTGATTCCCACACGTCTACGCATGGAGCCATGGGTGCCGTGGCTTTCGGTATCGGAACGTCTGAAGTGGAGATGGTGATGGCATCCCAGTGCATCCTGCAGCAAAAGCCCAAATCCATGCGCATTAATGTGGAAGGCGAATTAGGGAAGGGAGTGACAGCCAAAGACGTGGCGCTTTATCTGATGTCGCAACTGACGACTTCGGGGGCTACCGGTTATTTTGTGGAATATGCCGGTTCCGTAGTACGTAATTTGTCCATGGAAGGACGTTTGACGCTGTGTAACCTTTCTATTGAAATGGGTGCCCGTGGCGGCTTCATTGCTCCGGACGAGGTGACTTTCGAGTACATCAAAGGGCGCGAATATGCTCCGAAGGGCGAAGCTTGGGACAAAGCCGTGGCCTATTGGAAGACCTTGAAGAGTGGGGAAGATGCCGTGTTCGACAAGGAACTGACCTTCAATGCGGCGGACATTGAACCCCGTATCACATACGGGACGAATCCGGGTATGGGCATCGGCATTACGGAAAGTGTACCGGCGATAGACACGGTGCCTGAAGCCGGGCGTGTGTCATACCTGAAGTCCTTGGATTATATGGGTTTCCAACCGGGTGAGAAGCTGTTGGGCAAACCGGTGGATTATGTATTCCTCGGGGCATGTACCAACGGGCGCATCGAGGATTTCCGCGCTTTTGCTTCCATTGTGAAGGGACGTAAGAAGGCAGACCGTGTGGTGGCGTGGTTGGTGCCCGGTTCATGGATGGTGGCCGACCAGATTAAGGCCGAAGGCTTGGACAAGGTGTTTGAGGAGGCAGGCTTTGCGCTCCGTCAGCCCGGCTGTTCGGCTTGTTTGGCCATGAACGACGACAAGATTCCGGCAGGGAAATTGTCCGTGTCCACTTCCAACCGTAATTTTGAAGGACGTCAAGGTCCCGGTGCGCGTACGGTTTTGGCCAGTCCGTTGGTGGCCGCAGCCGCAGCCGTGACAGGAGTGATAACCGATCCGCGAACATTAATGTAATAGAGCTATGAAACAGAAATTCGATATCATAACAAGTACATGTGTGCCTCTTCCTTTGGAGAATGTGGATACCGACCAGATTATTCCGGCACGTTTCCTGAAAGCCACGACAAGAGAAGAGAGCTTTTTCGGCGAGAACCTGTTCCGCGACTGGCGTTACAATGCCGATGGGACGGTGAACAAGGATTTTGTGTTGAACAATCCTGTTTACGGGGGAGAGATACTTGTGGCCGGGAAGAACTTCGGTAGCGGTTCCAGTCGCGAACATGCGGCTTGGGCAATAGCCGGTTACGGTTTCCGGGTCGTTATCAGCAGTTTTTTTGCCGACATCCACAAGAACAACGAACTGAACAATTTTGTGTTGCCTGTGGTGGTCAGCGAGGACTTCCTGGCCGAATTGTTTGCTTCCATCGAAGCCGATCCGAAGATGCAGGTAGAGGTGGATTTGCCGAACCAGACGGTGACCAATAAAGCCACGGGGCGCAGTGAGAGGTTCGAAATCAACGGATACAAGAAATATTGTTTGATGAATGCGCTCGACGACATCGACTTCCTGTTGGAAAACCAGGGAAAGATTGAGGATTGGGAGCGTCATAACGCCTGAAAGCAGAGAGTAAGGATGAAAGCGAATCCTGTGAAAATAGAAATCATGGACACGACCTTGCGCGACGGGGAACAGACCAGTGGCGTAAGTTTCGTGCCGCATGAGAAGTTGATGATAGCCCGTGCGCTGTTGCAGGACCTGAATGTCGACCGCATAGAAGTGGCTTCGGCCCGGGTTTCCGAAGGTGAGGTGGATGCGGTACGTGGCATTTGCCAGTGGGCGCGCCAGACCGGGCGGCTCCACCGGGTGGAAGTCTTGGGTTTTGTAGACGGGCACGCTTCTTTGGACTGGATTCATGCTTGCGGGTGTAAGAACATCAATTTGTTGTGCAAGGGTTCGGAAAACCATTGCACGAACCAGTTGAAGAAAACGTTGGAGCAGCACGTGGCCGACATCCATCGTTCTTTGGATTATGCCGAAGAACTGGGCATTGCCGTAAACGTCTATCTGGAAGACTGGAGCAACGGCATGAAGCATTCGCCGGACTATGTCTTTGCATTGATGGATGCTTTGAAAGATACGAAAATCCGGCGTTTCATGTTGCCGGATACGTTGGGCATCCTGAATCCATTGGATTTGTTGAGTTACATCCGCAAGATGGTGAAACGTTATCCGGGCGTGCATTTCGACTTCCATGCCCATAACGATTACGACTTGGCCATTTCCAACGTGTTGGCTGCCGTGTTGGGCGGTTGCCGGGGCATCCATACCTCGGTCAACGGCTTGGGCGAACGGGCAGGGAATGCCCCGTTGGCCAGTGTGCAGGCGATATTGAAAGACCAGTTCAATGCACAGACAGGCATCGACGAGAGCCGGTTGAACGAAGTGAGCCGGATGGTGGAAAGCTATTCCGGCATCCCTATCCCACCCAACCGTCCGATTACGGGCGAGAGTGTGTTTACGCAGGTGGCCGGTGTGCATGCCGACGGGGACAACAAGGCCAACCTTTATTGCAACGACCTTTTGCCCGAGCGTTTCGGCCGTAAGCGGGAGTATGCCTTGGGTAAAAACAGCGGGAAGGCCAATATCCTCAAGAACTTGGAGGAATTGGGTTTGGAATTGTCGCCCGAACAGACCCGCAAAGTGACGGAACGTATCATCGAGTTGGGCGACAAGAAAGAGTTGGTGACGCAGGAGGACTTGCCTTATATTGTGTCCGACGTGCTGAAGCATGATACCGTGGAGGAGCATGTCCGGCTGTTGAGTTACATGGTCACCACGGCGTACGGCCTGAAACCGATGGCACAAGTAAAGCTGGAAATCAACGGGGAGGCTTACGAAGAGAATGCTTCCGGCGACGGCCAGTTCGATGCTTTCATGCGTGCTGCCCGTCATATCTATAAGAACCGCCTTTCGCGGAAGTTCCCGTGGCTGGCCAATTACAGTGTGAGTATTCCGCCGGGTGGGCGCACGGATGCTTTGGTACAGGCCGTCATTACGTGGAACTGGAACGAGAAGGTATATCGTACGCGCGGTCTGGATGCCGACCAGACGGAAGCCGCCATCAAGGCCACGGTGAAGTTGCTGAACCTCATCGAGGGAGACTATAAGGACTTGGAGAGTCATGTTTGATGATTGAAATAACGAATATAAACTGAATATTATGGATTTAAAGATTGCCGTATTGCCGGGCGACGGCATAGGCCCCGAGATTTCGGAACAAGGAGTTGCAGTGATGAATGCTGTGTGCGAGAAGTTCGGCCATCACGCAAGTTACCAATATGCACTTTGCGGTGCGGAAGCCATCGACAAAGTGGGCGACCCGTTCCCCGAAGAAACGTTTAAAGTCTGCATGGATGCCGATGCCGTGTTGTTTTCGGCCGTGGGAGACCCTAAGTTCGACAATGACCCCACGGCCAAGGTACGCCCCGAACAAGGACTTTTGGCCATGCGCAAGAAGTTAGGCTTGTTTGCCAATATCCGTCCGGTGGAGACTTTTGATTGCCTGATTCACAAGTCGCCGTTGAAGGACGAATTGGTGCGCGGTGCCGACTTCATTTGTATCCGCGAACTGACCGGCGGCATGTATTTCGGAGAGAAGTACCAGGATGATGAAAAGGCATACGACACGAACGCTTATACGCGTCCGGAAATCGAACGTATCCTTCGCGTGGCGTACGAATATGCGATGCGCCGCCGCAAGCACCTGACGGTGGTGGACAAGGCCAACGTGTTGGCATCGAGCCGGCTGTGGCGTCAGGTGGCCAAGGAGATGGCTCCGCAGTATCCTGAAGTGGAGACCGATTATATGTTCGTGGACAATGCCGCCATGCGCATGATTCAAGACCCGCGTTTCTTTGATGTGATGGTGACGGAGAATACTTTCGGCGACATCCTGACCGACGAAGGCTCTTGCATCACCGGTTCCATGGGCTTGTTGCCGTCGGCTTCCACGGGTGAGCATACGCCGGTGTTCGAACCTATCCATGGTTCTTGGCCGCAAGCTAAGGGGCAGAACATCGCCAATCCTTTGGCCCAGATTCTTTCCGTGGCTATGCTGTTCGAGTACTTTGATTTGAAGGAAGAAGGCGCATTGATTCGCAAGGCTGTGAATGCTTCTTTGGATGCCAACGTACGTACGCCGGAAATTCAGGTAGAAGGCGGGGAGCGTTACGGGACGACGGAAGTAGGGCAGTGGATTGTGGATTATATCAAGAATGCCTGACAGTATATGTAGAAAGGAGCAGCCAATGTGTCATTCTGTGGCACGTGGGCTGCTCCTTTCTTTATGGGATATCACAGTTTCTTAGTAGTCGATGAGTGGCAGGTTTTGCCGGGTGAGCACACAGCAGTCTTTCCTTTTTAAAACGACGTGCAGCCTGGCCGTCATATACTTTTCTACGGTATAACCTTCCTTTTCAAAATGTGGGATGATGTCTCCGTCCGTCATGTTCCTATGGGGGAGGGTGGCCAAGGAGTCCGTTACGTTCCAACTTAACAGGATGAAATGCGACGACAGTCGTGCGAGGTTACGTATGGCCGTGGATGCCGATTCCTCCGGGATATACGGGAGCACGTCCTTGCATACCACGATGTCAAAGGGGGTAGGGATGTCCAGTTCTTCCGTGAGGTCTGCCACTTCGCAGACAGCATCCCCTTCGGGCAGGAGCATGCCCGACAAATCCGGAGTGTGGGGATTCGCGTCATATCCGGCAAACGCAAGTCCGCGGCTTCTCCATTGCGATACGTAATAACCGGCACCGCATCCCATGTCTATTCCCGTCCGTGCCCCTATGTCCCACCACATTTGCGTGACGAAATCGCAAAACTTCTTGTCATGCCCGTATTTCAGGAAACCGTCATACCTCCAACCTCCGGTAGGCATCAGACGAATATCCTTATCTTGTAACAGATACCGGTCTATCCTATCCAATAGCACCGTACTACATGGCAGCTCAATTTTTCGTGCGAAAAGGTATTCGTCTTCCAAAAGGTAATGGAGGTGTTCGCATCCCAAATTGGCCGGCCGGTTGCCGTTTTCATGTTTCCAACGGATAAAACGGTGGTTCCAAGGCACGATGTCCTCCTTGTTCATCAGATTGACCAGTACGGTGGCTACATAACATTCCTCCGGCGCGAAAGTCATCCACATCCGGCCATAGAGCGAGGGGAAGCGGTCGGTATAGTCCAACAAGGTGGTGGCAGCCTTTCGGGTAATGGACCACCATTGCGAACTGCCGTACAGATGGTCGAACTCGTCGGGAATGGGGCGTTTGGCCCTTTTGGCCTGTTGTTGCCTTACCTGTTCCCTGACCCACCCGCGCGGATTCCTTTTGCCTGCGGCATAGTCGTATGGATAATAATATTGCAGTCGGCGGAAAGTATTGTCTTCCCAGTTCGGATGCGGCAAATGCAGGTATCCGATGTATTCTTTTCCCGCATTCCGGTCAAAGAACTCCAAGAAATAATCTAACGGACGGGTTGGGTAGTCTTGTCCGCTGATAAGATGGAAGTAATCGGCATCGCTGCGTTGCACAGCCATACGCAACAGGTGCATTTCGCTTTCCAATACGCTTGTGCCGCCCCAGTTCACGTCATATTCACGCGAAACAGCTTTCACTTGTTGGTAACTACGTAACTTTTCTTCCTCTTCGCGTGTGACGGGTTGCTTTTTGTCTATATGGATGAATACGTCGCAATCCTTTTCGAAATATCCGGCCAACCTGCATAGTTGGCTGATGTTTTTGTGGGCTGAGATTAAAATGGCATGTCTCATGGCTTTAATGTCGTTGTGTGATTGAATCGGGAAGGGTTATTAGCATCTCAGGCTTGAACAAATCCTCCTTTTTATAGATGACTTTCCTCCAAATCTCTTCAATGACGAGTGAATCATGAGGATTTCTTGATGTACGTAGGATTTCGTCCAGGCTTTGGTTGTACGCCTTTCTTCCATCTAAAATTAGAATGATAAAAGCACGGTTTATCTGGTCTCCGAAATCCTTTTTTACCGCTATCAACGAATCGTATATAGCCACAGCCCTCGTGAAACAAGAGCGTGCCTTGACGCTGTCATTTTTCATCTGGTATATCCATCCTTCGCCGAAGTAGAATTGAGGGTCGCGGGGATATCGGGTGTGCAGTGTGTCAATAAACAGGAGCGCGCTTTCCAAATCCCTCCTGCATAATAATGTATTTAAACGCATTCCGGCCTGAAAACGCTCTCGTTTTGCTTTCTTGTCTGACGGGAGAGTTTCATCGGAATGTTTGCATCCATGGATTACAGTTACAAAAAGTGCAAGGCACACTGTAATTGCTATCCAAGTAGGGCTTTTTACGTCGAAGAGGTATGTTTTTCTTTTATTCATTTATAGTTCGTTTGGCATTTCTTGGTTGTTTGAGTTCAGGTTGATAACTTTTTCGAGCCTTTCGGGTGTATTTGTTACGATGCTTTTGATGAAGTAGGCTTTGGGCGTGCCTTGGCAGACTTGGCATACAAGTTGTCCATTCTCAAATCGGATGATGATGCGATGCAGTGCCCCAATATGTTTGGGCGTGGCGATAAACAAGGTACCTCCATGTAAGATGCGACTGCTATGAGCGGGATTTTCTAGATGATGCCTTCCTTTTTGCAAAAACGCTCCCAAATCCTTGGTGTTGTCATAGAAGTCTCCGTCAATGGTGTCTTTACCGGTACATTCTTGTAGGGTCAATGCTTCTACCTTATTTCCTTTTATTTGTAGAGGACTGAGTACGTTTCCTGAAGCCTGTGGAGTGGTCATGAATGTAATATTCGTCAGGCTGTCTGCGCATCCCTCTAAATAAGGTTCAATTCCTCCAACGAAGAGTCCATGTTTATAACCGGTCGGGACAGTCTCGAACGACAACTTATATAAGTTGATGCCATGAGCGAACGAATCGCACAAGGCGATTCGTTCAGCTTGTATTTGACTTATATGGTATTTGTATGCCTTTTTTGTGGTGAAATGCTGTATGGTTAAACCTATTGCCACGATCAGGATGAGCAAAAGCACTATTGCCGCAAAAATACGGACGATAATCTTTATTAGTTTTATTATCAGCTTCATTCGTTATTTATTTGGGTGTGACATAGATGAAGTAAGCATCACAATTTTTAGAATCATCGTCATAATTGAATGTCCATTTCCCGGGTAGGTCTCAGGCTGTCGTTCTCCATACGGATGGTTTGATAGTCCTTTTCAGGTACATTGTCTCCTATTCCTGCTTGCAAACAGGAATTAGGAGGATAATGGAATTTTGCCTTTCAGCAAGACGAAGACCCTACCGTTCTTATCGTTGTAAGGACAGGTCAGATTCTTGACTGTTATAGAATCTTTCATCGGAGACATGCCATACCGTACAACGTCATTTTCCAACCACTGGGCAAAGGAGATACTCATTTGTATCTCATCCTCCATCCGGTCGGTAAAGGGTTCCCACGTCTGATAGCGGGACGTGGCTTCCTGCCAGGAACGGATATGGCGGTCGATGGGGGCTTTGACGAAAGTGTTGACTTTCTCGCCGCTTGAGGTCTTGACAATGTCCAGACGGAATGAAATGGAGTCTTTGTCTTGTTTTATATCCGTCATGGGCATGACGAAATAGCCGCACTCGTAGCCTTCACGAGCTTGTTCAAACTCGTCACTCGTTCCCCAAAAGTACCCTTTCTTCAATATGCCGTTTTCCAAATACAATTCCATATAACAGTCTTCGGGAAGCAAGTCCGGATAATGGTCTTGCTCCGGATTGTGGTAACGGTACAGTAGGGTGTCAGTGTCTGCATGCTCTTGTGCGACAAGCGGTATGGTAATGAAAGCGCAACAGGCTACCGATAGTGTCACGATGGCGGCAAGGAAAGCCTTGCGTTTGGATTGGTTTGGTTTGTACGGTTTCATAACGTATTTTCTTTTTGATGGTGTTTTTAAGGGATAAGTTCCACGTCGGCTATTTTATATTTGCCGTCTTGGCATTGGAGGGCAACTTGAAGTTTTGTGTAGCTATAGCTTACCGTGAAGCATTCTTTGTTTTTGGTGGGATGGACCTGTAAAGAACTGTACCAAAAGACATCGAAGTCGTCATTTCCTATGACGGGGTCGAACATAGGATCTTCCAGTTCCACTTCTTTTCTCGACCGGACGTATTTTTCCTGCATGGCGGGGGTACAGTAGGTCTCTCGCAAGTGTTTCAAGCCTTGTTCCAAATCCGGTTCCATTTTTATGTAAGTATGGGCGTACGACTTGTAAAAGGTTTCCACAAATGTCTTCCCGTCTTGGTGGTCTATGACCTTTTCCTCAGGAATATCAAACCAATAATCCCCGTAATTACGGTTGCCCCAATCAGGTGTTACGTACGAAATACGTGTCTTTCCCAAGGAATCTGTCGTGATGCGTAACGGGATATAGGTCGTTGAATCTTGGGGGTACGGGCGGTATGACACTTCGTACCAACTGCCGGACAGATGCCTGCACCGTACGGACTGGATGGAATATTCCGTAACGTCTTGCGCCCGAATCATGGGGTCGCTATCCGTGGCGCATGCCAGTCGCGCCCGTTTTTCCTTCATTTCCGGGGTGAGCAGATTTTGAAGAAACTTTTCCTCTGTTTTTCTGTCATCGGTGTTGATGGCCTCCATGTATTCCTGGTATGATTTTTGGAGATACTTTTCTATTTGCCTCCCGTCCGAAGGGGCAGACGGAGACTGTGCCTTTACGGCTCTTGTCGTAAGGAGGGACAGTAAGAGGACGAGGATTCTGAAAACCTGCATTTTGCCGGATGCAGGATGGGGTAATGTTTTGTCCTGTCCGTTTTTGGGGCTGGTGCACCAAATGGTAAGGTCTTTCATTTGCTTTTCATTATGTAGGTTGCTCCAAATGTATGGAGAATGTTCGGTACGGCTAAAGGTTTTTATCATTTTTAATGGATAAATATTGAATCCTTGTTGGCCTTTGTGGGCAAGATTCAAAAAATGGGAGTCTGATGATGGCAGTACCTCCCCGATGCGGCTTCGTCATGGACTTGACAAAATGCCACCATTGACAGATTGTCATTTTTACCCTTTCAAAACTTCTTTATTTCGGCCCAATTATTGGAGTGCTCGAAAATAAACGATTTACGCGGGGGCTAGCAGGATCGCTGTGTCAGCCTTCAGGCGGTTTGAACAGACATCGTGTCAGCCGGAAAACCGTTTTTTGCGCTTACCGTTCGTGGACGGGTGAGCCACACATCCCATTCTCCGTACAATCCGTCATGCGGAACTTGACATAAGAAATCATTCAAATAGAAGAATATACCCTCTCAAACCCACTTGGTTTTCCACTTTCAGGACAGAAAAATGCTGTTTTTCACCGGACCGAAAATCACTTTCAGCCAAATGAGAAATCATTCGGCTGAAAGTGATTTTCCGTTTGGCTTTAAATGGTTCTTAAAAATAGTGAATATCCACTTGGATTTAGACTGTAATTGTGAAAGGATGTATCTGAAACAGTCCGGATTTGCTGTCGGTTGGAGGATTTATGAAAGGAAAGAGAGGCGGAAAACAACTGTTTTTGTGTCTTTATGATGCCTTGTTGCGTATTTTACTGCCTTTTTGAAAGTGTAGGATTTAGGGGGATGTTTTGGGGATTTTTAAGGTGAACCAGATGAGGAAATCCGGATATTTTTGTTTAAATTTGGGGGTGGCAATCAGGGGATGCCGCATGAAAACGAGTGATATTATGTTTAAATCTGATACGTGCCCATGAGAAAGTTATTGTGTTTGTGGCTGTTGGTGGGACTGATGGCTTGCTGGGAAGAGAAAGACGATACGGGGTTACATTTTGCGGAAACTCTGGAGTTTACGGAGGATTGCAGCGGACTGGTTTCTGATTATGTGGATTCCGTCCGTTATCTGGTGTTGGCAGATACTGGCGTGGCCGGTTTGCGGCAGATGACCAAAGTGCTGTTTCACAACGGGTTGATTTATGTCGGTGATTTCCCGAGCCACAGGATTGTCGTTTTCGACATGACGGGTGTCCCTACCCTTGTGTTGGACAAGCAGGGGCGCGGTTCCGGCGAGTATTTGAGGATTACCGATTTTTCGGTGGATGAGAAGCACATTTATATTTATGAAGATGTGGGAGAGAGGCTGTTGGCCTACGGATGCAGGGACGGGCAGTATAGGTTCCAGAAGCCCGTGCCGGTTCGCGCCAATTCGATAGCCGCCATGCCGGATGGGAAATTCTTGTTGTCTTATAATCCCGCTATGATTTCCAAATATGATGATCATCCTCCTTATTTCCTCTTTAGGGTAGGCCGTGACATGCAGATTGAGAGGAAATGGATGGAGTATGATACGACATCTTGCGAAATGCCGCCTGTCGGATTCAGACTCGAAGACTCCGGAGGTTTTGTCTGCTTTTCGACCCGGCTCTTCGATGGTTTTACCCTCTTTGACAAGGGCGGAGACGGGGACTGCGTGCACGTCAAAATTGATTTTGAGCACAAGTTGTCGGAGGAAGAACGCCGGGATCCCCAGCTTTATGACGACGCCAAGGCTTATACCTTGCTTCGCACTCCGCTTTGCACGAAAGATTATTTTGTTTTTTCAATCGGCTTTGGAAGCCACTTTGATACTTATTTGTATGACCGCAAGAACCGTGTGTTCTGTCGCCGCTATGGCGAGCTTCTTGATTACTATAAGATGCCGTTTTATCCAATGGCGGTGCATGGGGATGAGTTCGTGTCCATGGTTTACGATGATGAATGGTACAAACAGAGTCAGATGGGTGCCCTTACGAAAGCCGATTCGGCTACGGAGCAAGCCCTGAAGAACGGGAATCACGTGTTGATCTTCTTCACCATGAAACGCCCGTAGTCCTGAATTTAGGGTCGGAAAGTCGAGGCCGTGTCTGTCAAAATGCTTATATTTGCGAATAGAATCCTTCTCGCGAGGTTTCAGGTATCAATCAAAAAAGGAGGGAGTATGGGAAAGTGGAAATTGACTTTGGGGTTGTGTTTGGCGGCAACCGTCTGTCAGGCTCAGGTGTCGGACTATAGGACGTACGTGCGGCGGGCGTTGGAGTCCATGTCGGCGGACAGTACGGAGAAGGCCGAGCGTCTGTTCCGTGAGGCCATGCGCATTGAACCGGCGCAGCGTTCCAATGCCATGATATACTACCAGATTGGACGGATGCAGGAGCACCGGGGCAAGCCGGAGAAAGCCTTGGAGAGCTACACGATGGGGCTGAACGTGGCTCCCCACGTCTTGCCGCTCCGCATGGCACGGGCCAAGCTCTACATGCAGTTGGGCAACAAGGAGAAGGCTTTGGTGGACTATAGCGACGTGTTGGACTGGAAGGCCGACGAGCAGGAAGCGCTTTTCATGCGTGCGTATATCTATACCGGGCAACGGCTTTACAGGAGGGCGCGTGCGGATTACGAGGCTTTGCTCAAGCTGAACCCGGCGCACGAGGAGGCCCGTATCGGCTTGGTGCTGTTGAATGAGAAAGACAACCGTCCGCGGGAGGCCATGGAGCAGATTAATGCCATGGTGGCTGCCGCGCCGGACCATGCCATCCTCTATGCCGTACGTGCCGGTTTGGAACAGACGCGCAAGCAATACGAGGCGGCTGAGGCGGATTTCACGAAAGCGATTTCTTTGGAACCGAAGAACATTGATTATTTGCTCAACCGTGCCGCGCTCTACATCGAGACGAAGCGGAAGAAAGAAGCCCGTGCCGATTTGGACAAGGCCATGGAACTGGGAGCCAATCCCGAGGACGTGGCTTCCATGCGGCACGAACTGCGATGAGGAACATACGGAAAGCCCTATGTCGTGACGGGATATAAAGAGAGCCGGATTGCAGTGGGCAGTCCGGCTCTCTTTGTAGGTGGGGGTTAAGGTTTCATTTTGTAGAAGAGGAGGACGGTGTCGCCGTTGCCCAATGCCTCTTCCGTGGCCTTGTCAGCCGGAGGGAAACCGCATTCCACCAATGCCGCATAAGTGTCGTAATCGGAAATGTAGCTGACGAACATGTCACGGCAGGTGGCGACGGGCAACAGGAACGCGCCGCTGCAATCCTCCTCGATGTTGGTGCAGAACACACTGTCCCGTTTGTCATACAGGTAGTCGGTGGAATATTCCGGTCCGGTGATGAGCATGCCGATGTAATGGGAGGTGAAAAACGGGGTCGCGCCCAGATAGTTGGCCGCGCTGCGGTCGAGCGGGCTTTTGCCCGTACGTTCCTCTTCCGTCAGCCGGTTCTCGAAATCTATGGCGATGTGTTCGTAGTTTTCGGGGTTATGGATGTCGAAAGCGGTCATTCCGTCAAACCAATAGGAGGAGAAGTAGATGTGCTCCTCGTCGTGGGTAAAGTAGGTCTGCAGCCCCAGGGCATCCCGATAGTTTTCATCATACTCGAAAAGCCCTTTCCGTATCTGGAAATCCGCGTCTGTGATGAAGACGCGGCAGAGCGGTTGGGCGATAGCCGGCAGTCCTCCTATGTTCGGGACAAAGGTCAGGAGGAACTCTCCGTTGGTTGCAGCCTCGATGTCCCACGACATGACGGGCAGCGGTTTTTGTTCCTCATAGGTTCCTGTGCGGCAGTCGTAGAGGAGGACGGCGCGGCGCGTGTTGTCTGCCACGTAGATGTGTTCTCCATCCACCGTGAAGCTCTTGAAGTCCTGGTATTCCCCTTCGCCGTGCCCGGAGCGGTTGACAACGAATGCCACTGTCCCGTCGTTGTGGAAGGCTGCGACCTTGCGGCTGCTGAGGTCGCCGGCGTAAATCAGGCCGTTCCGGAAATACATCTTGTCGATGTTCCGCAGGGCAGACTGCTCCGTGGATTGCAGGGGCAGGTAGATGACCGAGTCCACCCTTTCGTTGACCGATTGGCAGGCTTCTTCGGCAAAATGCAAGGTTTGTGCAAATTCCAAAGTGCTTTTCCCTGACTTTTCTATGCAGGAGGTTAGAAAGGCTATGAACAGGAAGAGGAGGGGATTTTTGACTTGTCTCATAAAGTATGAACGGATAAAGATTAAAATTTTCGGAGCAAAATTATACTTTTTTGACGGGTTGGCAAGATGGGCCGGATATGTTTTACAGCATAGTGGGTAAGAGGCGAGGGGGGAATGAGAAGCCCCGTCCTATAGGCGGGAAAGGCCGGAAGGACGGGGCTTTGCCCGAGCCTTAAGGGGGCTGGCTCAGGCATTTGCTTATGAAACAGATTTTATTTTTTACGTACGATGGTCTGTGCGCGGTCGGGACCTACGGACAGGATCGTAATCGGAGTCTCCAATTCCGTTTCGAGGAAATGGATGTAGTCCTTGAAAGCTTGCGGGAACTGGCTCTCGTCCGTCATGTGCGACAAGTCTTCCTTCCAACCCGGAAGTTCCTTGTAGACAGCTTCGCAGCCTTCCGTCTCGAAAGGCATGTCTTCCATCACCACGCCGTCTTTCTTGTAGGCCACGCACGCCTTGATGGTGTCGAACCCGTCGAGCACGTCGCTTTTCATCATGATGAGCTGCGTCACGCCGTTGATCATGATGGCATACTTCAATGCCACCAAATCCACCCAACCGCAACGGCGGTTGCGTCCCGTCACGGCACCGTATTCGTGTCCTACTTCGCGGAGCGTGTCGCCTGTCTCGTCGAACAACTCTACGGGGAACGGACCCGAGCCTACGCGTGTGCTGTATGCCTTGAAGATACCGAACACTTCACGGATGTCCGTCGGGCCTACGCCCAGTCCCGTGCATACGCCTCCGCTGGTGGTATTGGAAGAGCTGACGAAAGGATAGGTTCCGTGGTCGATGTCGAGCATGGTGCCTTGAGCGCCTTCGGCCAACACGTTCTTGCCTTCCTTCAGGTAACGGTTGATTTCGATTTCCGTGTCTGTCAGGTGGAAACCGCGCAAGTATTCCACGCCCTCCAACCAGAGCTTTTCTTCGTCCGTGATGTCGTAGTCCGTATAGTGTAAGTCTTTCAATATCTGTTTGTGGCGTGCTTTCAGAGCTGCATATTTTTCTTCAAAGCGGTCGAGGATGTCACCCACGCGCAAGCCGATACGTGCGGCTTTGTCGCTGTATGTGGGGCCGATGCCCTTGCCGGTGGTGCCCACTTTGGCCTTACCTTTGGCGGCTTCGTAGGCACGGTCCAGGACACGGTGGGTAGGCAGGATCAGGTGGGCGCGCTTGCTGATGTGCAGACGTCCTTTCAGGTCGTATCCTGCGGCCTCCAGTTCCTTGGCTTCGGCCATGAACAAGTCCGGAGCGATGACGCAACCGTTGCCGATAATGTTCACTTTGTCTTTTGCGAAGATGCCCGAAGGGATGGAGCGGAGCACGAACTTCTTGCCTTCGAAAATGATGGTGTGTCCGGCATTCGGGCCGCCTGCGAAACGGGCCACCACGTCATATTCCGGGGTAAACACGTCTACCACTTTTCCTTTGCCTTCGTCTCCGAAAACGATGCCTAACAGGGCATCTACTTTTCCTTTTTTCATATTCCTATAAAAGCTTTTGTTTTACCAAACCGCACAAAGTTAATCTTTTTTTCTTTAAAATCAGAACGATGTGCGTTCTATTTTTGTGGGAAGTTCAGATTCCGGTTTCCCGGAGAATCTTTTCCCCGGCCTCTCGTGCCGTTTCGTCCAGTGTCTGGTATTTCTGTAAGGCCGAGACGGCGGCGCGGCGCACGGGGAGGGACGCGTGCAGGGCCGTGCGGGCTTGGTCGAGGAACTCGTCGGCCGAGCGTTCGTTGGGGCGGAGTCCCTGCATGAACAGGCGTGCCAGGATCAGGTAGCCGCATTGTTGGAACATGTCGTTTTCCGAGGCTATCCATTCGTACGCTTTCTGCGAGGCGTAGGGCAGTCGGCAGAAGAGGTTCTGCACGGTATGCTGTGCGATTTCCGCATTGGGCATGGATTCCACCCAGATGTCGGCGATTTCGGGATAGAACGTGCCGGTGGGTTGGAGCATGGCTGCCAACAGTTTGCATTCCCGGATGTCTTCTTTCCACAAGGCTTGGGCCAGGTCGTGGTCTGCGGGAAACCCGGCGGCGATGTCACGGAGCCGGGGAAGTTCCACCCCGAAGTTCAGTTTGTAGTTCATGCCGTTTTCACGCATGTAGGCAGAGGCCACGCCGTTCATGGCGAGGCGCAGCTCCGTTTTTATCTTTCGGATGGTTGCGGGTATGTCCATTATTCGTTACAGTAAGGCAGGGTGGCATAGTCCCGGCTGTAGCGCAGCATTTGTGCGTCGTAGGCCTCGCCGTATTCCACCCTGATGTCGGTGATTTCCTTTTGTTCGTCGTAGACCGGCGTGTAGACCGGATTGATAAAGCCTTTGTAGGGCGAGAGGTGCAGTGCCCGGTAGCGTTGCAGGATTTCGGTGTGCAGGGCCGGGTCGATTTTCACGCCGTACCGTTCCACCAAGTCGCGTGCAGCCTCGTAGTCTCCTTCGCTTTTGATGCGCTGTATCTCGCGGAGCAGGAGGCCGAACAACTCGCGAAGCTTCTCATAGTCGCGGATGCGGACGTAGGTTTTCCCGTCACGTTTTACAAGTTCGGCCACCCCTTCTTCCCGGCCGTGCTCGTAGGTCCACCGGGCGATGAGGGCACGGTTGCGCATGTGGGCTTCTTCGATGTCACGGCCCGGTTCGATGCGTACCGTTTGGGTCAACAGCCCGTTCATCATGTAGCCGTAATATTGTGCCTTGTAGGCTTCGGTATCGGGTGTCAGCCCTAATTCCACCAACTTGGTATCGGCCAGGTAATACAGTCCGAACAAGTCGGCCCGTGCTTCTTCGATGGCCGCCCCGTAGGCTTTCAGGGCATCCGGGTCCACGCCCGGCAGGAGTTTGCCGCTTCCATGCCCGAGGCATTCGTGCAGGTCGGTATGCAGGTCGTCGCAGGTATCCTGGTAACGGTCGAGCAGCCGGAGCGTTTCGTCGTCGATGACGAACTCCTGCAAGAAACCGTTACCGTGCGCCGCCTTGTTGTAAGCGTCTGTCAGGTTGCCGATGGTCACGCTTTTGCTGCCGTATTCCGCCCGCACCCAGTTGGAATTGGGCAGGTTGATGCCGATGGCCGAGGCCGGATAGAGGTCGCCTCCGAGGATGGCCGCCTTGATGACCTTGGCCGACACCCCCCGGCATTCCGCTTTCTTGAAACGGTCGTCCACGGGAGAGTGGTCTTCAAACCATTGGGCGTTGGCGCTCAGTTTTTCCGTACGCGCCGTGGCTTCCAAGTCCTTGAAGTTGGCGTATCCTTCCCAACTGGCTTTCAGTCCCAACGGGTCGCCGTAGGTTTCCGTGAAACCGTTGGTGAAGTCCACCATCGCTTCGGTCTCCTGTACCCACAGGATGGTGTATTCGTCGAATGTCTTCAGGTCGCCGGTGCGGTAAAATTCGATGAGTTTGCGGAGCACCTCGGCCTGTTTCCCGTTTTCTGCCACGTCGGCGGCTTTTTCCAACCAAAAGATGATGCGGTCGATGGCTGCGCTGTACAAGCCTCCCGATTTCCATACTTTTTCTTTTAGTTTCCCGTCGGCTTTCACCAACCGGCTGTTCATGCCGTACATGACGGGGCGTGGGTCGTCCTCCTGCTTCATCGTGTTGTAGAAGGTTTCCGCTTCCGTCTGGGTCACCCCGTCACCGTAGTAGTTGCAGGCCGAGGTCTTTACCAAGTCGTCCCCGTCGGCTTGGTTGACGCGTTTAGGCATGACTTCCGGGTCGAAGATAACAGGCGCGAGCAGGTCGCAAAGCTCCTCGGCCGTCTGTCCTTCTTCGAGCGGAAGCTTGTCCGCAGGGACGTTCCGGACGGCTTCCCGGAAGAAAGTTTTGCTGAATCCCGGTTTGAACTTTTCGCAACCGTAATGGTGGTGTATGCCGTTGGAGAACCATACGCGTTTCAGGTAGACGGTGAATGCCTGGAAGTCCGCAGTGTTCCGGTCGCCGGAATAGTCGGTGTAGAGGGTCTCCAGCGTTTTCCGTATCCGCAGGTTGTATTTCCCGTTCTGGTCCCAAAGTATGTCACGGCCGGTCAGTGCCGCTTCGGACAAATAATATATCAGTTTTTTCCGGGCGATGGAAAGCCGGTCGAACCCGTCCACCCGGTAACGGAGCATCTGCAAATCTGCAAATTGCTCGTCATTATAGGAAAAAGTTTCTGTTTGCATGTCGGTATATGAATGAAAAAAAGGGATATATCGCACGGATGTATCCCTTTATATTTGGTTCATGTCTGGTCAAGCCTTGGCTGCTTCCTTCTCTTTGGCGAGATGTTCCATGCGGTAACCGCGCGGAGTGACACCTAAGATTTTATAGAATGCTGCGTAAAAAGACTGGCGGTTGGCAAATCCTACCATAGCCGAAATTTCCTCCATCGTCTTGTCCATGTATCTTTTGTCCGTCAGGAGATACTGGGCATCTTTGATGCGGTACTCATTGACCAGACTGGAGTAGTTCTGATGGAAGCGGATATTGACCACGGCACTGATATAACGCGTGTTGGTATTCAGTTCTTCAGCCAGTTTCTTGGCAGAATAACTTGGGTCGCGGTACTTCTTGTCCACCACGAACACTTTCAGGATTTTTTCATACAACTCGTCTACCAGTTCAGCTCTTACCAGAGAACGGTAGGCAGCATTCTTCTCTTTCTTTTCTGTTAAATTATACTTTCCCATACTTCGGATTGTTTTATTAAAAAATAATCAGCCCTTCTTTTGCCCCTTCGTCGGATATGATTATTCTTTTTGTTTGTTCATTTGTATGCAAAAATCGCCTTTTTTTATTTCTTGTACAAGCCTATTCAATTAAAAGATGCAAAAAAGGCGTATCTTTGTGGTGTTTTTCACAAAATAGGTAGTGAATAATTATGCAGAATATATTAAAACGGTATTTTGGCTTTGACTCTTTCCGTCCTTTGCAGGAAGACATCATCGGAAAAGTTTTGGCCGGACATGATGCCGTGGTGCTCATGCCTACCGGTGGCGGGAAGAGCTTGTGTTATCAGGTTCCTGCGTTGATGAAGGAAGGGACGACTGTCGTGATATCTCCTTTGATATCCTTGATGAAAGACCAAGTGGAGGGATTGCGGGCCAACGGTGTGCCGGCGGCCGCACTGAACAGCGCGAACGACGAGGCCGAGAGTGCCAGGGTGCGTGCCGCCTGCCTGAGAGGGGAGTTGAAGCTGTTGTATATTTCGCCCGAACGTCTGATGTTGGAACTCCCTTATCTGATAAGGGACATGAAAGTGTCCTTGTTTGCAGTGGACGAAGCGCACTGTATCTCGCAATGGGGGCATGATTTCCGGCCGGAGTATGCCCAATTGGGATTGTTGAGGCAGACGTTTCCCGATGTGCCGATTGTGGCATTGACCGCTACGGCCGACCGTTTGACAAGAGAGGATATACAGAAGCAGTTGGCTTTGTCCGACCCGGTCGTGTTCATTTCTTCTTTCGATCGTCCGAACCTCAGTCTTGACGTGAAACGCGGGTATCAAAAGAAAGACAAGGACCGTGCCATATTGGAACTTATCGCCCGGCATCCCGACGATTGCGGAATCATATATTGCCTGAGCAAGAAGACCACCGAAAGCGTGGCGGAGATGCTTCGCGGGCATGATATAGCAGCCGTGGCCTACCATGCCGGGCTCCCTACTGAGGAGCGCGAGAGGGCACAGGATGATTTTATCCACGACCGTGTGCAGGTGGTGTGTGCCACGGTGGCGTTCGGTATGGGCATAGACAAATCCAATGTTCGTTTTGTGATTCATTATAATTTGCCGAAGAGTATAGAAGGATTTTACCAGGAAATCGGGCGTGCCGGGCGCGACGGTCTTCCGGCAGAAACGGTATTGTTTTATTCATTGGGCGATTTGGTGCAGTTGTCCAAGTTTGCCCAAGAGAGCGGACAGCGGGAAATCAACATGGAGAAGCTGCGCCGGATGCAGGAATATGCGGAATCAGACGTGTGCCGTCGTCGCATTTTGCTGAATTATTTCGGGGAACATACTGACGGGGATTGCGGAAATTGCGATGTGTGCAAGAACCCTCCGCGACGGTTCGACGGTACGATATTGGCCCAGAAAGCCTTGAGTGCCATCGTGCGGGCGGATGAGCAGGTCAGTGCCCGAACGCTTACGGACATCCTGCGCGGCAATTTCAGTCCGGAGGTGACGAAGGGGCATTTTGAAACGCTGAAGACTTTCGGGGTGGGGCGCGACGTGCCGCCGCGCGATTGGCAGGACTACCTGATGCAGATGTTGCAGAACGGTCTGTTCGAGATAGCTTACGAAGAAGGCAACCACCTGAAGTTGACCGAAAGTGGCAGGCAGGTCTTATATAAAGGTAGGAAAGTGGAACTGGCCGTTATCCGCAGGGAGGAGAAGCCGCAGAAGCGCGGACGAAAATCCCTTCGTCCCGTTGCGGCTCCCGTTTTGTTTACGGGTGGTCGTCCGGCAGCGGCGCCGTTGGCGGCAGGCAGTCAGGAACTGTTCGAGGCTTTGCGGGCTTTACGCAAACGTCTGGCCGATGCACAGGGTTTTCCGCCTTATATCGTTATGTCCGACAAGGTGTTGCAGAATCTTTGTGAGGCTCGTCCGCAAACGGTGGAAGCATTCGGTACGGTCAGCGGCATCGGTGAATTCAAAAAAGAAAAGTACGGGAAAGACTTTGTGGAAGTGATTCGCCGTTTCAAGTGATTCCCGTACAGGAGGTTCTAATTTTAAAAGTAGAATGGTATGAAGTATATCCATTATTATATATTATTTCTGTTCTTTTTTATTGCGTGCAAGGAGAGCAAAACAGATATTAACCCTTGTGTTCCACAGACGAAACTTGATGTGCCTTTGGAAGAAGTGTCAGGAATAAGTTCTTCGTTTATTGACACCGTTCTGTTCGTAAAACTACAAGAACCACAAAATACATTTAGGAATCTTGATAAGCTCAAGATATACGGTGACACTATATACATACTTGATGAAAGGCTATCTAAACTGATGTCGTTCGACAAGGAGGGGAATTTTATCACGCAGTATGGTGAGCGTGGGCGGTCGGGTTCGGAATATGTGAGGGTAAATTCTTTTGATGTGGACAAGCATTATGTTTATCTATATGATGATGCCAGTGAGAAGATGATTTCATTTACCCATGGTGGCGAATTCGTCCAAAAGGTGGAAACTCCTTTTTGGGGAGAGGACTTTAAAGTTTTAGAAGATGGTTCATTCTTGTTTTCGTTAAAGCCCGGAAAGACGAATGTGAAACTTTGCATGACAGATTCACTTTTTAACATCAAAAAGGTGTTTTCTTACTTTGATGAGGAAGACCAAGACAATTATTCCAACTATTCCCTTTTTCAAAAAGTGGGTGACAGCATTTATTATACGGATGACATGTCTGATACAACCCATGTGTTTACGCCAAAAGGTGAGTTGGTACATTCTTATCTCTTCAACTTCGGCAAATATGCGCCTCCGTTGGAGGCACGTTATGATGCAGAACAACTGATTGAAGATAAGCATGTCTTTATGTACACCTGCCCATTAATATATGAATCCAAATTGGTTATGTTTTTGGAGAATCGGCATCTTAGGACTGTTCTATATTATGACATGAAAGAGCGTATTGGTGGGAACAAGGATATAGACAAAGGATTGTCTCCTACGGATATTATCATTCCATTGTGTATGGCCGATGGGTGTGTAGTAGGGTATTTGGAAGATTACTGTCTGGATAGGTTTGAGGACAAGGCAACATTGCCTACAGATGTTGTACAACATTTGGAAAATGGTTACCGTGTCGTGGCATTTTATAGATTGAACTAACAAATTTTTGTAATAGTGACAAGGACATTGATGACGATGCCATGCAGATGAAATGGAAGTTTATTACTTTATTGTGTGATTCCATGCGTCTTATTTCTTATAAGAATATGGGGTAAAAAAAACACCATTGATGTCCTGTGTCATCAATGGTGGGTAGATCGTGATGTCTTGGCTTGTATTGAACTTACGGCGTTAGAGTTTTCAGGCCATAGAGTTTTCTTTCTTGTATTTTTTGCAGAACATGGCGGTGGAAATCACGCCGATAACCACAAAACCGGCACCGACCAGAGCTGGATAGTTGTAAGGCAGGCCGTATGTGACGGGAAGTCCGCCACAGTACGCTCCCACGGCGTTACCTAAATTGAAGGCAACCTGTACCAAAGCCGCTCCCATCATTTCCCCGCCTTTGGAAAAACGCAACAGCAGCAGTTGCTGCGGTGCGGACACTCCGAAGAGGCAAGCCGTGCAAATGCACAGCATCAGTACGGCAATGCCTGGATAGGACGCGAGGAAAAAAGTGGTGAGCAGTCCTAAAATCATGATCGCCTGTACGCCCAATATGGTTTTGCCCGGCGTATAGCGGTCGGCCAGCTTGCCACCCAACAGGTTTCCCACGCACATGCTGCCTCCGGCCAATACCATAAGCATGGTGATCTCGGAAGGGGCGAATCCCGCAATCCGGTTCATGAGCGGGCTGATATAACTGTACCAACAGAAGATACCTCCGTTTCCGAAAGTGGTCGTGGCCATGATGAGCCAAGGTGCCGCACTTTTCAGGAAACGGAACTGCCCTTTCAGTCCTGTGTTCGGAAGAGGTTCCATTCGCGGAACCAGACGGTAGAGCAGGATGAAGGTGAGGATGCCCCATGCACCGTTGAACAGGAAAATCACACGCCAGGAGATCATGTCGCTCAACCACGTTCCTGCCGGGATGCCGATGAGGTTGGCCACGGTCATGCCCGAGCACATGATGGCGATGGCTGAAGTGCTCTTGCCGCGAGGAGCCAACCGGTCGGCTACGATGGAGCCTACACCGAAATACGCCCCATGCGGCAAACCGGAAATGAACCGGAAGAGCACACCGAGATGGAGGTCTGAGCAAGAAGCCATCAGAAGGTTGCCCGTCAGATAAATCACGATGAGGCCTAACAGGATTTGATGGAGCGGGCGTTTACGGGCTACTAATACCACAGAAGGGGCACCCACGCAAACGCCGATGGCGTAGGCCGAGATGAGATGTCCGGCTTCGGGGATGCTGCATTGCATGGACTGGGCCACGTAGGGCAGAATGCTCATCATGACGAATTCTGCCATGCCCAAGGCGGACGTGCCGAACGCCAGGGCGATTAAACTTTTCTTCATCTTAATAGAATCTTTTTACCTTATTATATAATGTATAGCTTGTAGCCGGAAGGTTATGGAACGCTTCGCCGGTAACGGATGAAGGCGTTGCTGATGCTGCGTGCCAGACGTTTCTGGCCTTTACGGGAGTTCATGAACCGTTCTTCGCTGCGGTTGGATATGAATCCTATTTCTGTCAATACGGCCGGCATGCGCGTATTGCGCAATACGGCGAAGTTGGCCGTTTTCACGCCTCGGCTTTCCCGTCCTGTTTTCACATATTCCTGTTCGATGAGTCGGGCCATTCGTTCACTGCGTCCTCCGCGAGCCGAAGGGTGAATGAACGTTTCTGTACCTTCTGCCCATCCCCGGGCCGAATTGGAATGGATGGAGATGAACAAATCCGCCCGGTAGAAGTTGGCCATGCCTGCCCGGTCGTTGAGGCTGACGAACTCGTCGTCGGGACGGGTTTGTATGATTTCCACGTCGCGACATTGTTTGCGAATCAGTTTGCAGACGCGTCGGGCCACTTCGAGGTTGACTTCTTTTTCGAGCGATCGTCGCCCGGCGGCCCCTTGGTCGTTTCCGCCATGTCCGGCATCGACGACCAAAACGAAGCGTTCCCCACGTAGCGAACGTGAAGAGCGGCATCCTGTCACGACGAGCAGGACGATGAACAGGAGCGGCCATAATTTAAGAAAAGACAAGTGTGACATGCGCTTTATGATGTGATAGAAGAATCCTGTCCGGCGGCTAACTTCCGCAATGCGGTTTCGTGGGCTTCCAGTTTGGCTTGGCATCCGGCTATTTGTACAAGGATATTTTCCTGTTCGCTTTCCAACCGTGCTATCTCAGTGTTTAGCGCTGCTGTGCGGTCTTCCTTGTCCTGCCCTTGTGAAAGGGCGTTTACTTGATGGGCGGCCAGGGCCAGGCGGGCTTCGTCAGCCCGTGCTTCGGCCATCATGTTGTGGAGCGTGAGGGTTCTGATTTCCTGCCTCAGGGCATTCCAGTCGGTCGTGCTGTTGAATGTCTGTTCCAGTTCGGAGAACTGTACGGGAGAGTGCAGGGCATTGTATTTCCTTATCCAAATATCCAGTTCCGAACGCTCTTGGGCGATTTGCGTTTCGAGTTCCTGGGCCGTGTCGGTCATACGTTGGTTGTAACCTTGGTGTCGGGCAGCCTGGGCATGCGTCTCGTCTGCTTTGCTCCTGGCCTGTTCCTTTTGTTCTTCCAAAGAATATAAGGTACTGAATACTGTTTTGTTGTAGTCTTCCACATCGCCGTCCGGGAACATCTTGTATAATTGTTCGTGTATTTGGTTCCGGAATTCCGACATCCGCTCTATTTTTCCGTTGATGAAGTCCCGTTGTTTGCCCAATGCCTGTATGTGCCGGTCCGTTGTTTCCTGTAAGGTTTGTAGGCGGATGGTTTCGTTTTTGGTTTCGGCCATGTCTTTTTTCAGATTGAACCAACGTCCCATCTGTTGTTGGATATAGATTCTTAGGTTCTCGGGGTTTTCCGTCCATACTTTATACCAGTTGGAGATGGCCATCATCTTGTCGATTTCCTCGAACAGCTCGCTGTATTGTCCGTTGGTGCGCGACAGGGATTGTTGCAGTTGTTCCACCCGGTAGGCCACGACCTGGCAACCCGTATTCACTTCATTCAGCCGTACGGCAATGTCATTCTTTTCCTGTTCTTTCAGGGCGATTTTTTCGTTGAGAGCGTTGATGTTGGACTGGTGGTAATTGAACGTGTCCAGTTCTTTTTGGGCATCCTCGGCATCCACTCCCGTCTTTTCCATGAGCTGTTGCAACATGATGCGCCGCCCCTCGAAGTTCGTACTGGCGGAACAGTCTTTAAAGGAACGGTCCAGGGCAACGAAGTCTTCCCAGTGTGCCACGTGGTCCTGCAATATTTGTTTGTAGGTCTCCAAAGCCTGATGGCACATTTCGATGCGCCCTTCCTCTACGGCCTGTTCCTTTCTCAGCTCGTCCAAGAGGGTTTGTTTGTGTTTCAGTTCCGTGGCGGCCTGTTCGAAATCGATTTTGATTTCCCCGATGAGTTTGCTTTGTTCCAAAAGCGTGTCGGAATGGTAGGGATGGTGTGTTGCGCCGCATACACTGCAACTGACCCCCTCCTGCAAATCCTTTCGCAGCTGCATGACATCTTGGCTTTTGCTGAGGGTATAGGCGTATTTCAGTTCCTCGCATTGCCTTTGAAGTCCGGCCGTTTCCGGTTCCAGTTTGGCTATTTGCGTTTTCAGGGCATCATTATGATGGCGCATGCGCATGATTTCCTGGCTTTTTTCGTCTACGCGGTTGTATCCTTCCGCAATTTGTTTCCACAGCCGTGTGGCGTTCGTCAGCATTTCCTTTTTGCTTTTCAGGTCCATGGCCCGTTGCTGCAGGTTGTAGCTGTTCATGCCCACGATGCTTTTCTGGTGTACTTGCAGCTCGCTTTGCAACGTGTTGATTTGTGCGTCGATGCCTTGTGAGGATAGGAACAGCTTGTTTAGTTTCTCGTCTTGTTCGTGCTGTTTTCTGAGTGTCCTTTCGAGCACGGTTTGCAACTGTTCTTTGCGTTTTTTACGGGATTGCAGGAAGTTCAGGCGTGTCTGTATGGCCTCCCCCTTTTCCAACATGCTTTGTAACGATTCCAAGTTCTGCAACTGCTGTTGTTGCTGTGCCGCTTGTTCCTTGTTCTTTTTTAGTTCTTCCGCTGTTTCTTTACCTTGTTTTTGTACTGTGGAGAGTGCTTGCTCGATTCGTTCTTTGTAGTCGGATAGTTCTTTCAGGTCAGCTTCGTGGAACCGCAAGGCGGCTTGCAGGCGGTAACCTTCGGCCAGCGTTTTCTGTATCTGTTGCAAGTTGTGCCATGCTTCCTGGTATTTCTTGTTTTCGGTTTCCGCCTTTTTTTGGTTTGCCTTGTCTGCCGATAAGGCTTCCGTCAGTTTTTCTGCATGCAAAGCACTGCCTTTGCGTATGAAGTGGAGGACGTTTTCTTTCGCCTTGATGCGTTGGTAGTTGCCTAGCACCGCTTCAAAAGTCTCAAAGCGTTCCAGTTCCCTGATTTCTTTCAGGTGGGCGTTGTAGTTCTTGTTGCTTTCGAAAAAGGCTTGCCTGTACTTTTCCAACGTGGCGTTCAGTTCCTTGAACTTGTGCAGCCATTCTTTCTGTGCTTGTAGCCCGCCCAGGGTTTGCGCAATGTTGGTCAGCTTGGTCTTGTAGAGCCTCATGCTGTCTTGTATGCGTTTCAGTTCGATGGGAGCGAGCGCCTGTTCTCCGTCCTTTTGCCGTTTGGCTTCAGCCTGTGCGATTTGGCGGAACATCCGCGTCACCTCTTCAGGCATGTCTGTACCGAACTTTTCGGCAAACCACTGTCGGGCGGTTTCTTCAGGGGTAAGGTTCGGGGTTGTAGTGGACGTGATGTCCGTGGAGACAGTCGGTATGGGCGAGTCAGGTTGCTCCATTTTTTCCGGTGCGGATTTTCGAAAAAACTTCATACGCTTGAATGCTTTTAATCTCGTGCAAAGTTAGAAATAAAAACGGATGCAAACTATATTACGGCGTATTATCTCCGGGCCGTATGGCAAGTTGTATGAAAAAAAAGTGTAATTTTGCGCAGGAATCATAAAAAGGAGACAGAATATGGCTACGAAACCCGGAATACCTAAAGGTACACGTGATTTTTCGCCTGTGGAGATGGCGAAACGCAATTATATATTCGACACCATCCGAGGCGTTTACGCTTTGTATGGTTTCCAGCAAATCGAGACGCCTGCCATGGAGAACCTCTCCACGCTGATGGGCAAATACGGCGAGGAGGGAGACAAGTTGCTTTTCAAAATATTGAATTCCGGCAATTTCCTTTCCGGAGTGGCGACGGAGGAATTGGGTGAGGCAAACACGAACAGATTGGCGGCCCGCCTGTGTGAGAAAGGGCTGCGTTATGACCTGACCGTGCCTTTTGCCCGTTATGTGGTACAGCACCGTGACGAACTGACCATGCCTTTCAAGCGTTACCAGATACAGCCTGTGTGGCGTGCCGACCGGCCGCAAAAGGGGCGTTACCGGGAATTTTACCAATGTGATGCTGACGTGGTGGGCAGCGATTCTTTGCTGAACGAAGTGGAACTGATGCAGATTGTGGATACGATATTCACCCAATTCGGCATACGGGTATGTATCAAATTGAATAACCGCAAGATCCTGACGGGTATTGCCGAGATGATTGGGGCGGCGGACAAGATTGTGGATATCACCGTGGCCATCGACAAACTGGACAAGATAGGGCTTGACAATGTGAATGCCGAGCTGAAGGCCGGTGGTCTCAGAGACGAGGCCGTGGCCCGTTTGCAGCCCATCATCAGCCTGAGCGGAACGAACAAGGAGAAGCTGGCCGTGATGAAGGATGTCCTGGCCGGGAGCGAGACCGGTTTGAAGGGCATTGCGGAATGTGAGTTCGTGCTCGACACATTATCGGCTTTAGGACTGCGGAACGCGATGGAACTGGATTTGACTTTGGCCCGGGGGCTGAACTATTACACCGGTTGCATTTTCGAGGTGAAAGCTTTGGATGTGGAAATCGGCAGTATCACCGGAGGAGGCCGTTACGATAACCTGACAGGCATTTTCGGCATGCCGGGAGTGAGCGGCGTGGGCATCTCGTTCGGGGCAGACCGCATCTTCGACGTGCTGAACCAACTCGACCTTTATCCGAAAGAGACCGTCACGGGCACGGAGTTGCTTTTTGTGAATTTCGGCGCGGCCGAGGCGGCTTATTGCCTGCCCGTCATGGCACAGGCGCGCCGAGCCGGAGTGCGTTGTGAGATTTATCCCGACAGTGCCAAGATGAAAAAACAGATGAGCTATGCCAATGCCAAGGCGGTGCCTTTCGTGGCGATAGTCGGCGAGAATGAAATGAATGAGGGGAAAGTCACACTGAAAAACATGGAGACGGGAGAACAGTCGCTCCTGACACCGGACGAGATGATAAATATCATTAAAAAATAGTCCTTTGCGATACAACTTAACGGCCTTTGTTGTTACTTTATAGTCAAACAGCAAAGGCCGTTTTTTTATTTTGCGGATAAGGAGGCAGGTATGAGGACGAAGTATTGTTTTTTTGTTATTTTTTGGGGGTTGTGCCCTGATCTGTCGAGAGCGCAGGACACCAAACCTTTCGATGCCGACAGTTTCAATGTGGACGTGACGTATATGATGCCGGTGTCTTATCCGGCACGTACGCTTTCGTATGGCTACGGGGTGGCATTGCGTAATGATTCCGCTTTTGTGTATTTGCCTTATATGGGAAGGGTATACCAACCGGCATTGAACGACGACGGCCTGCGTTTCGCCCTTCCGGCAAAGGATGTCAAGACCCGTGACGTGGGCGATAAGGGGAAGCGTGTGGAGTTCAGCGTGCGCAAGGTGCCGGTCGTGTATAAGTTTACCGTGACGGGATACGAGGGCGGCAGGGCGGATATTATCTTGATTCCGAGCAATGCGCAGAGTATTTCGTACAGTGGCTATTGGAACGAAGAAAACCAACCTTGAAAATGAGAGGGTTAAGAAAGCCGTTTCAATCTGCGCCAAATGATTTTTCAATCTCAGCCGAATGATTTTTCATTTGGCGCAGATTGATTTTCGGTTCTCAGCCGAAACGTTTGAAGAGGACTTTTGGCTGTATTCCGGATGAGGCCGGATGGCGTGGAGCAGGCAGGCTGCAAATGGAAGACGGCCTGTCTGCTGTTTTAGGTCCTGCTTGAAAGTTATTGTATTATTTTCTATTGTCTCAACCGGATTCTTCTTAACTTTGCGTTTGAAGAACAAGATAAAAGATGAAATATGAAGACGGAAATGGAGAAGATGCGTAGCAAAGAACTTTATTGTTTCTCTGATGCGGAGATGGAGGAAAGTCTTCGGCGTGCCAAAAAACTATGTACGTGTTTGCAAACCATGGATATTTACGACGAACGCTACCGTGGTACGATTGAGGAACTGATTCCCGGAATCCCTCAGGATTCTACGGTATGCCCCCCGTTCCACTGCGACCATGGTACGGGCATCGTGTTAGGTGAAAACGTGTTCGTGAATTATAATTGCGTGATGCTCGATGCCGGTTACATCCGCATCGGGAAGAACACGAAGGTGGGGCCTTGCTGCCAGTTTTACACGCCCCAGCATCCGATGGATTACGTGGAGCGTCGCGAACCGAAAGAGACGGCCTATCCCATCACCGTGGGTGAGGACTGTTGGTTGGGAGGCGGCGTGGTGGTCTGCCCGGGAGTGACCATCGGGAACCGTTGTATTATCGCTGCCGGGAGCGTGGTGGTGAAAGACATTCCCGATGATTCCCTTGCTGCCGGTTGCCCGGCCGTGGTGAAGAAAAAATTGAATGGGATAGCAGATTCCAAGGACAAATAAAGAAGGTTGCGTCTATGGTTTGTCAAGAAATCAAGGACTTTTTGGCGGCACATGCCGATGCCCGGTATGCTGCTTTTGTGACTTCGTTGATGCCTGGCACCCGCCCGGTGGTCGGTGTGCGTCTGCCCGTATTGCGGGCGTTGGCCAAGGAGATTGCCAAGGGGGATTGGCGTACTTATTTGGAGGAGGCAGTGGACGACACGTTCGAAGAAGTCATGTTGCAGGGTTACGTGACGGGCGTGGCGCGGATGCCGTTTGAGGAGCAGATGGAACGCATGGCTACCTATGTGCGTAAAATCAACGATTGGGCTTTGTGTGATTCCCCTTGTTCGGGATTCAAGTTCGTGCGAAAACACCGTGAAGAGGTTTGGGCATTCTTGCAACCTTATTTATATAGCGGGGACGTATTCTCCCAACGTTTTGCCGTAGTGATGCTTTTGGCACATTTCGTCACGGACGATTTTATCGACCGCGTGCTGGAGGCCTGCGCGGCAGTGCGTCCAAGCGGATATTACGCGTCCATGGCGGTAGCATGGGCGGTGTCAGTCTGCTTTGCCAAATACCCGGATAAGACGCGTCCGTTGTTGGCCGGAGGGCGGTTGGACGACGAGACGCAAAACAAGGCCATACAGAAAATCGTGGATTCCTTCCGCGTGGCGGAATGGGATAAGTCTTGGGTGCGTACGCTCCGTCGTCCCAAGGTTCGGAAATCTTAAACCGGAAATAAACAAATTGAAATCGGAAAAATGAAACTGAAAATGATAATCGGCGGCTTGGCGGCTGCCGTAGTGGTATTGACGGGTGGTTACGACTGCTTGCGTGGTTACGTGGGACAGTGGACGGGATGCAGGTTCTTACCGGAGGCAACGGACGGACAGGTTTTCGGTAGCAGTCCTTCGTCCGGTTCGGGGGATATGGAGCCGGGATTGCCGGAACTGGTTCAGGAACGAAACAGCCAGGTGATTCGCCATACGGGGTATACGGTATCTTATAATGCGGAGACCAAGATACCGAACTGGGTAGCCTGGACATTGACACCCGAACGTTTCGAGGAGGCGGTGAGCCGTTACGACAAGTTCCTGCCCGACCCCGAAGTAGCAAATCCCGTGACGACGGAAGACTACAGGCGGTCGGGCTATGACCGTGGGCACCTTTGTCCGGCGGCAGACAACAAATGGGACGAACAAGCCATGCGGGAAAGCTTTTACATGACGAACGTTTGCCCGCAAGACCATAACCTGAACCGGGGCGACTGGAAAGAGTTGGAAGAAGCTTGCCGCGACTGGACGATGGAAAACGGGCTGCTGTATGTGGTGGCCGGGCCTGTCCTCTATCGTGGACAGCACAGGCATATCGGCCAAAGCCGGGTTACGGTGCCGGAGGCTTTCTATAAGGTTGTGTTTTGTCCGGAGCCGCTGAAGGCCATTGGCTTTATCTACAAGAATAAGTCGGGGAACCGTCCGCTTGATGCGTATGTCAATTCGGTGGACGAAGTGGAACGCATCACGGGGATAGATTTTTTCCCGTCTTTGCCGGACAGTGTGGAAAAGGCCGTGGAAGCTGTTTACGACCTCGAAGAGTGGCAGATGCCGGAACGTTGACCGCTCAGGTTCGTGATTTGAGTTTCTTGCGGCGGTGTTCCCGAAACAGGACTAAAAGCTGTTGGAACAGGAACAACGCCCAGAACATGCAAAAGAAACATACGCCGGAGATGGCGCTGTCTATTCCTAACGGGGCAAAAGGAATGGCGCAGAAAGAATACAATAGGCAATAAGTCAGAAGCTTGTGCTCACGGGAGATGCGCCATAGCCGTTTCCGTTTTTTCCGTGAAGATAAGAAATAAATGGTGAGCAGAGTGGCGAACATGAAGACTTTGGTCTCCCACAGTTGGGTGAAACCGTCTGCCGTTTGGGAAGACAAGGCGGTCAGGTCGTTCCACGATGACTGTTTCCAAAAGGTGGACTGCAAAAGGCAAAGTGTGGTGCCGATGGCAAAACCTATGACCATGGGCCAACAGGCCAGACGGAACAGCCGGTCGCGCTGCAAATAGGACAGTGTGAGGAAACTGGCACAAAGCGGAATCGTGATGCTGTCGTGCGTATAGCTGCAAAATATACCCATCAACAACATCAGGAAGTAGCCGTATTTGAAATTTTTATTGGAAATACGGGTATATTGAGAAATGAAGAACGGGACGATGCAAGTGGACGAGAGGGTCATGACGGCTGTCTCGTCACGGTTGAAGAACTCGTGCGAGTCCGGACAGAAGAGCAGGACAAACATGGCCGTGCAAAGGATTCCGGCGGAACTTTGGGCAGAGTGGGCGATGTGGCCGGTCAGATAGACCAATAGCGTAAACAGCAAAGCAGACAACGGGTTGATGATTTCCGGTTGCCAGATATAGCCTCCCGTTTTGGGAAGGAATGTCAGTGCGGAAAGTATTATGAGGAATACGGCAAGATAGGTCAGTCGTAGTTTCATCGTTTGTTGCTTTCTGCAAAAGTACGGAATAAATTTCATATAAAGGGCTTTTCTACTGATTTGGACACAAAAAACTGCGGAGGCAAGGTTGGCAGAAAGTCTGCCGTATTTCGGGGCTGTACATGGTAAAAGTGTGCCAAAGTGTCAGTCGTGGTGTTTTGGCATGTTTTTCGTATGGATTGGAGTAGAATTTTTAAAATGTACAATTATAAAATTTATCCATTATGAGCATTAAACCATTAGCAGACCGTGTGCTGATTGAACCGGCTCCGGCAGAGACGAAGACAGTAGGTGGTATTATCATTCCCGACACCGCCAAGGAAAAACCGTTGCAAGGTACTATCGTTGCAGTGGGTAAAGGTACGAAAGACGAAGAGATGGTCTTGAAGGAAGGCGATACCGTGCTGTACGGTAAGTATGCCGGTACGGAACTGGAATTCGAAGGCAAGAAATATTTGATTATGCGACAGAGCGACGTGGTGGCTGTGTTGGCATAATTTTTCGTTTTATACATTAATATATAATAGACAAAAGAAAGGACTAAAATCATGGCAAAAGATATTAAATTCAACATAGAAGCCCGTGAACTGATGAAGAACGGAGTGGATCAGTTGGCCAATGCGGTAAAGGTAACTCTCGGCCCGAAAGGACGTAACGTCATTATCGAAAAGAAATTCGGTGCGCCGCATATTACGAAAGACGGCGTGACCGTAGCCAAGGAAATTGAGTTGGCCGATGCGTTTGAAAACGCAGGTGCGCAGTTGGTCAAGAGCGTGGCTAGCAAAACAGGCGACGATGCCGGTGACGGAACGACCACGGCTACCGTATTGGCACAAAGCATCGTGAGCGTGGGCTTGAAGAACGTGGCTGCCGGTGCGAACCCGATGGACTTGAAGCGCGGTATCGACAAGGCCGTGGCCAAAGTCGTAGAGCATATCAAAGGTCAGGCTGAACAAGTGGGCGACGATTACAACAAGATAGAACAAGTGGCTACCGTCAGTGCCAACAATGACCCGGAAATCGGGAAACTTTTGGCCGAAGCCATGAAGAAAGTCAGCAAGGACGGTGTGATTACTATCGAAGAGGCTAAGGGACGCGACACTACTATCGGTGTGGTGGAAGGCATGCAGTTCGACCGCGGCTACTTGTCGGCTTATTTCGTGACCGATACGGAGAAGATGGAGTGCGTGATGGAGAATCCTTACATCTTGATTTACGACAAGAAGATTTCCAACTTGAAGGATTTCCTGCCTATCCTCGAACCGGCAGTACAAAGCGGTCGCCCGTTGTTGGTGATTGCGGAAGACGTAGACAGCGAGGCGTTGACTACTTTGGTGGTGAACCGTCTGCGTAGCCAGTTGAAGATTTGTGCCGTGAAAGCTCCGGGCTTCGGCGACCGCCGCAAGGCCATGTTGGAAGATATTGCCGTGTTGACGGGCGGTGTGGTCATCAGCGAAGAGAAGGGCTTGAAGTTGGAGCAGGCTACCATCGAAATGTTGGGTACTTGCGACAAGGTGACTATCTCTAAGGATAACACGACCATCGTTAACGGTCACGGACAGAGCGAACTCATTAAGGATCGTGTCAATCAGATTAAGAATGAGATTGCCAACTCTACCAGCGACTACGACAAAGAGAAGTTGCAGGAGCGTCTGGCTAAGTTGAGCGGTGGTGTGGCTGTGCTCTATGTCGGTGCACCGAGTGAGGTGGAAATGAAAGAAAAGAAAGACCGTGTGGACGATGCCTTGTGCGCAACGCGTGCAGCTATCGAGGAAGGTATCATCCCGGGCGGCGGTGTGGCATATATCCGCGCCATCAAGGCTTTGGAAGGCTTGGAGGGTGCCAATGCAGACGAAACCACAGGTATCAATATCGTAAAACGCGCCATCGAAGAACCTCTCCGCCAGATTGTGGAGAACGCAGGTCTGGAAGGTTCGGTGGTTGTAGAAAAAGTACGCCAGGCTGAAGGCGACTTCGGTTACAATGCCCGTGAGGACAAATACGAGAACATGAAAGCCAGCGGTATCATCGACCCGGCCAAGGTGACTCGTGTGGCTTTGGAGAATGCCGCTTCTATTGCCGGCATGTTCTTGACTACCGAATGTGTCATCTGCGACAAGAAGGAAGAAAAAGCTGATATGCCGATGGGTGCTCCCGGAATGGGTGGCATGGGCGGCATGATGTAAGCCGGACGGTTTACGGAAACCTATTATAATGTGAAAGGGAGAATGTTCGTGGGTGGGCGTTCTCCCTTTCTCCTTTTTTGCTTGTTGCTGTCCGAGGACAGTGTGCCGCAGTCGGTGTGGAAAGAAAAAGGGGGCGTTTTTCCTGTCTTCTGCGAAAAACTTCATATCTTTGTCCGTACGAAGGTCGGGGACAGGTTGGCATGGCCAAATTGTAAAACGGTGTTTTCATGCGTCTTTGTGCCCGTCTTCCATGGTTAGGGATTTCCGAATAAAAAATGAATAGAATATGGGAGTGGGAAAATGGATAGGCAGTGCGATGGGGTTCATGACGATGGGGCCGTTGGGTGCACTGGCCGGTTATTTTATCGGTTCGTGGTTTGACAAGCAGGCTGTAGGCATGCAAGAGGATTTGCAAGCGGATGAGGCGGGGCGAGGCCGATACGAACAGGGGCGGCGGAACAGCTTTTTGTTTTCGATGTTGGTGATGGCCTCTTACGTGATGCGGGCAGACCGGAAAATCATGCACAGCGAAATGGAATTCGTCCGTCGCTTCCTTCGTGCGAATTTCGGGGAAGCCGCAGTAGAGGAGGGGGAACAAATCTTGCTGAAGCTCTTCGATGAGGCCAAACGGTTGGACGGAGTGTCCCCTGTGGCATTTCGGGATATGATTTTCGATTGTGGCAGACAGATTGCCGCGCATCTGAACTATGGTGAACGATTGCAGCTGCTGAATTTCTTGGTAAGGATTGCACAAAGCGACGGAAACGTATGTGCGGAAGAGATAACGGCGTTGCGGGAAGTGGCTTTGGCCATGGAGTTGTCTGCCGGAGAGGTGGATTCTATGCTCAACTTGAAAGGCGAATCTTTGGCAGATGCCTATAAAGTACTGGAAATAGAGCCGTCCGCCACGGACGAAGAGGTGCGCAAGGCTTTCCGCAAATTGGCCCTGAAACATCATCCCGACCGCGTGGCGACGTTAGGAGAAGATGTGCGGCGGGCAGCGGAAGAGAAATTCCAGCAAATCAACAATGCGAAGGAGCGTATTTACAAGGCTCGTGGTATGAAATAGAACCCTGATGGAAATGAGGTAAAAACCTAATGACAATAAGAAAAATGAAATTGAAGCGAATTTTGGGCTTGGCTTTCTTTCTGTGCGCCATGGTGGCGGCGGTGGAAGCTCAGGCTTTGGATGAAATCCGTCCAGGTCAGGAATGGCCGGACCGGAAAGGAGAGCACATCAATGCCCACGGGGGCGGCCTGTTGTTTCATGAAGGCAAGTATTATTGGTATGGCGAGAACCGGCCTGCACGCGGGTTTACCACCGAAGTAGGCGTAGAGGTCTATTCTTCTTCCGACCTGATGAATTGGGAAGACGAAGGAGTGGCTTTGGCTGTTTCCGATGAAGCCGGGCACGACATAGAACGGGGATGCATCATGGAACGTCCCAAGGTGGTGCGCAATCCCAAGACCGGGAAATTCGTCATGCTGTTCCATTTGGAGTTGAAAGGGCAAGGCTATGCGGCTGCCCGTGTGGGCTTTGCCGAGAGCGATTCTCCGGTTGGCCCTTTCCGGTTTATCCGTTCTTTGCGCCCGAATGCGGGCAAATGGCCGGTGGACTTTTCACGCCGCGACATCCGCAAGGCTAAGAAGCTGAAAGAATCGGACTATAAGGAATGGTGGACTCCGGAGTGGCGTGAGGCGATTCGTGAGGGGCTGCTTTTGGCACGCGACGTACCGGGCGGACAGATGAGCCGGGACATGACCGTGTACGTGGACGATGACGGTAAGGCATATCATATTTATTCGGCAGAAGAGAACCTGACGTTGAACATTGCGGAGTTGACAGATGATTATTTGGACTATACCGGACGGTATGTGCGTGTCGCGCCGGGCGGGCAAAACGAGGCTCCGGCCATTTTCAAGCGTGACGGTGTGTATTGGATGATTACGAGCGGTTGCACGGGTTGGGCACCGAATGAAGCCCGCATGTTCAAGGCCACTTCGTTGTGGGGGCCGTGGGAACAGTTGCCTTCCCCTTTTGTCGGGAAAGATGCCAAGAAGTCTTTCCATACGCAAGGTACGTATATTTTTAAGGTGGAAGGCACAGAGGATGGTTTCGTGTTCATGGCCGACCGTTGGAATCCCCGGAGCCTGAAAAATTCCCGTCATATATGGTTGCCGATAGATTTTGAAGCCGATAGTACTCCGGTCATCCGTTGGGTGGACGGTTGGTCGCCGGTTGAGAGGTTCGGAACGGGACTGTAGCTTGCCGTAGATGCCTGTGGGCATGCGGTGATAAGCTATGATGTAATAAGGAAAATACTTGTAGGTATGGCATAAAGCGACCGAAATCCCGACTGGGATTTCGGTCGTCTGCGTTTGTATGTGAGAGTTTTCATTTGAACTTTTCCAGTTTCTTTGTCATGGCCATCATGGTTTCGGGGTCGGATACGGTGTCGAGCACTTTTTGGGCTTCGGCCAACAAGGCCGGGCGGCGTTCGAGTTGTTTCAATGTCAGTGTGGGGACGGGGCGCGTACGGAGGTCGTTTACCGCAGTGCTCAGCTCGGACCAGGCTTCCAACCGTTCCCGTTCGGCCTGCGTGATGTGCATGACAGAGCCATGTCGCGGGGTGAAGTCACCGTGGGTCTTCGTGTTTTGCACGAATGTGAAGTCTTTCAGGTTCGTGCTCTTGCAGAATTGGTAGAAACCCTGTGCGTAGCAATCGTACATCAGGACATACTCGTCCGAACCGATGAGGGGGAACACACTGGAACCTTCCACCGGATATTGCCCTTCTTTTTGCAGGTGCCGCCATTCGATGGTGTAGGGGCCGGTGGGGCGGGGTGCAGTGGCACGCATCACGCCCTGCCGCGTGCGGAATCCTTTGTTCATGACCGAGCGGCCCTCGTCTTTGAAGAACAGCACGTATTCTTTCGCTTTCGGGTTATACACGATGTCCCCGTCTATGGCAGCCGTACCGAAGTCGAACAGCAGCTTCGGCTCCGTGATGTCCGTGAAGTCTTCGTTCACGTAAGAGTAGAACAGCTTGAAGTAAGGCTGTTTGAAGTTCGGGTCTTCCGTGGGATACTCCCAGTCGTGCCGCCCGATGGAGTAATAAATCATATATTTCCCGGCCTCGTCGTCCCAGATGATTTGAGGCGCCCAAACGGCATGCAGGTTTTTGCGGTCGAATCCCGTCAGATTGGGGAAACGTGTGGGGAAGTCGATGGCCGTGTGTTGCCAATGGATGAGGTCGGTGCTCTTCATCAGGATTAGTCCGTCGTTGCTTTGCCAACCCTCGTCCGAGCGCATGTCCGTCATGACCATATAAAATGTTTTCCCGTCCCGGCCTCTTGTGATGTACGGGTCCCGTATGCTTTTCTTCAGGGCGATGGTGTCCGAGGCCACGACCGGACGCCCTTGGTTGAGGGACGTGTAGTCATATCCGTCATCGCTCAGTGCATAGCGCACCTGTTCGCCGTAAGGGGAATTGTTGGAGAAGAAGGCGAAGAGGGAACTGCTGTAAGGAGAAGGCTCGGCCGTTTGTGCCTGCGCCGGTACCATGGCCCCGAGGGTGGCGGCCAACATGCCAGTCATCATTCGTTTTTTGAGTTTCATGATTAGGTAATGTTTAAGTTTTGTTGTATATGTGTGGGCAAAGATAGGCAGAATCGGTCGATAAAGGAAGTCTTTGCGGTGGCTTTTCGCACGGTGTGGCGAGAATGTGGTATTTTTTGCGTTATGCTTGGTTGCCCGTCCCGTCTTTTTTTTGTCACTTTGTGACCGATACAATGAAAACTAATCAATGTGATGAAAAGAATTTTTTTTTGTGGGATGCTGGCGGTTCTGGCGGCGGGCAATGTGAATGCCGATGTGGTTCCGGAACAGGTCAGTTGTGTAGTGAAACCTTTGTATGGGTATAGACAAGACCGTTCGCCGGGACGTATCGTTGCCGTGCGGTTGAAGGGGGCTGAATTGAAAGGCGAGGTCTGTGTGGATGTGGCGTACAGGAAACTGAAGGAGACATCCGCTTTCCGCATTGATGCGGAGGATTCGGCGGAAGTGGAGGTCATGTTGCCTTCCGCCTTGCCCGTGGACAAGACCGTGGATGTTTCGCTGACGGTGCGCGGAACCGAAAAGAAAGTGAAGACGAAAGTCACCGTGGAACCGATGCGGCATTGGACGGTGTACCTTTACAACCATTCGCACGTGGACATCGGTTACACGAACACGCACAAAAACGTGGAGATGTTGCATAAGACGAATGTTAAGGAAGGTATGAAGCTCTCGCACGAGACTGTCGGCCATGTGGACGGTGCGCGTTTTGTGTGGAATCCCGAGGTGACTTGGCCGATTGAACGATTGTGGAACTCCGAACCGGGGATGCGCGACGAGATTATAGCTTCCATAAAGGGCGGAGGCTTGTCCGTGGATGCCTCTTACCTGAACCTGAACACGAGCATTTGTTCGGATGAGGAACTGTTCCACGTATTTAAGTTCTCACGTGAATTGCAGAGACTTTCCGGAGTGCCTGCGGATGTATTCCAACAGTTCGACATCCCCGGCATCTCTTGGGGCTTGGTGCCGGTCATGGCCCAGGAGGGCATCAAGTATGTCATCTCATGGCCGAACACCGATCGGGGCGGCAATGCCCATTCTTTCGGGATAGACGGTTTTCCTTTCTGGTGGGTAGGGCCGGACGGCCATTCCAAGGTGTTGTTTCTCCAACCGGGAAAATATGCCAACAGCGGAAGCATGGACAAGGGCAATACGACCGGTCGCCCATGGTTCGGCCAACGCAATGCACGTAAGGTCCCGGCGCGTATCCAAATGGGTAGTGCCAATGTTGATTTTACCGGGCAGCTTGTGGATCTGGAGAAGAAAAACTACCCGTATGACTTCATCGTCTTGTCCTGGTCGCTTTGGGATAACAATCCGGTGGATGCCGACGTGCCTTACGCTGTCAATGAGTGGAACAAGAAATATGCCTATCCCAAGATTGTCATTAGCGGCGGCCATGAGGTCATGAAGACTTTGGAGGAAAAATATGGCGACCGCCTGCCTGTGGTGCATGGTGATTATACGGAGTATTGGACTGATGGCTTGGGTACGGCCGCACGGCTTACCGCAGTGAACCGCCGCAACAAGGAACGTATCACGCAGGCCGAGACGGTGTGGTCGATGCTGGCCGGAGGAGCTTGTGCGCCGCGTGCCGAGTTCGACGAGGGGTGGCGGTACATCCTTTTGGGTTCAGAACATACGTGGGATTTTGAGAATCCTTGGGAACCGTATTTCCATGAAGCGATCAGTAAGGTAAAGCAATCTTATTTTTATGAAGCAGAAGCCCGTTCGATGACCTTGTTGGACGAGGCGTTGGGCTTGGCCACTGACAAGTCTAACGGCGCGTTGGGGCCGCGCGAAGGACCGTCGAATGGTGGCATCGCGGTATTTAATACGTTGTCTTGGCCGCATGGAGGATTGGTTACTTTGTCCTCTTCAGAGAGTCAAAAGGGCGACAAAGTGGTGGACGATGCAGGAAATGCTGTGCCGTCGCAACGGTTGTCTACTGGCGAACTGGCGTTCTGGGCTTCGGATGTACCGGCGTTGGGTTCGCGCCACTACCGTGTGGTGGAAGGTGATGCCGTGCCAGGCGATGCCTGTAAGTTAGATGGTTATACGTTAGACAATGGTTGTGTGCGTGTCACGATAGACGGCAAGACAGGAAACATCGTGTCCTTGACCCGTGCCGGAGAGGATTACAATTATATCGACGCGTCGGTGGACGGAGGGGCCAATTCGTGCAGTTGGCTGCCGGCCAATGAAAACAAGCCCGAAGCCGACAAGGTGCAGGCCATCACGGTGACCGAACAAGGCGGATTGGTGGTGGAATTGAAAGTGCAGTCCATGATGAAAGGTTGCCGTTCGGTGACACGTACCGTCCGTCTGGTGGCCGGGCAACCGTGGGTGGAGACCACCAATGTGGTAGACAAGTTGCCGCTGTTGGACAAGGACGGCATACATTTCGGTTTCGGTTTCAACGTGCCGCAGGGTGTGACGAAAGTGGATATCCCTTGGGGGATAATGGAAGTGGAGAAAGACCAGTGGCCGCAAGCCAACCGCAATTGGATGGCCCTGCAACGTTGGTTGGACGTTTCGAACGACACTCATGGCGTGACATGGTGTGCTTTGGATGCCCCCTTGTTTGAGTATGGCGACCGCACGGCCAACATTTCGTTGGGATGGGGCGGACAAGGGCCTTGGCTGACCAAGCTGGAACCGTCTTCCACGGTGTATTCCTGGGCGATGAACAACCATTGGCACACGAACTTCCCCCTGACGCAGGACGGGCCGGTGGCTTTCCGCTACCGCATCCATCCGCACGGTGGATATGATGCCGTAGACGCCAACCGTTTTGGCTTGGAGCAGGCGCAACCGTTGGTACATGTCACGGCGGACAAGAATCCGGACGTGAAGTCCGTCATTTCGGTAGACAACCGTGCCGTGTATGTCACCGTGCTGAAATCCACGGAGAAAGACAACGAGATGATTGTCCGCCTGCGTTCCGTGTCGGACAAGGAAGAGACGGTGGCTTTGGACTTTCCGGCCCATCGTCCGTCGTCCGTGTCGCTTTGCACGCTTGAAGAGCAGCCCGGGCAAATAGTGGACGGGACGCTGACGATGAGACCCTACGGTATGGCCACGTTGAAGCTCACCTTCTGACAACGGGAGCATGGGAGGCTTACGGACTCTTCCGGTAGTGTATGGTATAGGCATCCGTCCGGGAATGGATGCTTGTAAAGAAAATGTAGGCTTGTCATGACGTTGTTTTTCAATCGCTTAAGCCTTTGAAAAAAATCTGCGGCAAACGGAAAATCGTTTGCCGCAGATTGAAAAATCATTTGGCGCAGAACGATTTCCCGTTCTGCGCCAAATGATTTTTGTATATAAGTTTCTATTTATTCTCCTCTCCGCTTGGCCGGTTTGATGTCCAAGTTGTAGGTGAGGCGCAGCATGGCATAACTGGGAATGACGTTGCGCCACGTCTCGTAGCGTCCTTGCCCGTTCAGCGTCTGGGTGACGTTGGAAAGCTGTCCGAGGATATCGAATCCATCAAGGGAGAGCGTCACACGTTTTTTGAGAAGTTTCTTCGATAGGGTGACGTTCCATACGATGTCGTCCGTGTTCATGCCGCTTTCACCGTAGCCCCGTCGGCTGTACAAGGTCAGGTCGGTATTGAATTGCAGGTCCCATGGCAGTTTGGCCTGTGCTATCAGGCCGTAATTATAGTCGTAGGTGTTGAGGGTCGTGAAGTTCTCCCGGCCACTGCTCAGGTGGTTCCACGTGCAGCGGGCTTTCACGCCCACTCTCACGTCCTTGGGGAAGGCATATTCCATGTTGAGGCTTCCGCCCGAGTTGTAGGTCTGTACGGTACTGCGGGCCGGAGCCATGCCGTCCGTCACGCTGATGAGGTCCACCGAATTGTAGAGCCGCGACCACAGTCCGCTGTTCAGCGTGAGGCGGCGGGCTTTGTCGAGCGGCATGGAATAGTTCACGTTACCACCGATGTTGTAATTCCCGTTTACGTTTTCCGGACGGTAGGTGCGCACGCCCGTCGTCTTGTCGTACACGTATCCCTGTGCCACGGCATCTTGTGTGATGGAGTAACTCCAGTAGGTGCTGAAGTAGCGTTGTTTGCGGTTGCTGTTCAGGTAGTAGTACACGGAGACGTTGTGTTGGTGAGAGTTCTTTAGTCCCGTGTTGCTCAGGCGGATGTTCAACGGGTCGTCCGTGGAACGGATGTCGATGAACGAGGTCATGGACGGGAAAGAGACGCTTTTGTTGTAGCGGATGTCGATGCCCCGTTGGTAGTTGTGCCATCGGCCGTAGACCCTGAAACTTGGCTCGAACATGACATGTCGGCGGCTGACGGTGGTGTCCAACCGTTCGCGTTGGTAGTCTAGCGTCTGCCATACGTACATGAGCGGCAGGCGGGTTTCCACGTACCACCAGGTTCCTTCGCCCGATGTCCGGGGTCTGCCTTCCCATTTGGCATAGAGGCTTCCCCGGTGGGAGTAATCGGTCAGGTAAGACCAATAGCTGTTGGGGGCATCTAGCGTCTGTTGCAGGAGTTCCGCTTCGGAGGGCAGCATGCCTAAGGGATGGTCGCCGTCCTCTTCCCAACCGGCCAGTTCGTCGAGCCGGTAGAGTTCGTAACGTTTGGTGTGGTCATGCCAATGGTAGTTGTATCCCGGCACTATGGCCAGGTTGCAAGGAAACCAAAGCCAATACTCCCCTCCGGTGTTGAGGTTCAGGTTGCGGATAGGGCCGTCGTCGTTGGTATATTTGTTGCGGTAGTCCGTCTGTCCGCCGCCTGCCGGATAGTCCAACCGGTAGTGTTCGTACCAACGTTGTTCGTAATCGCTGTACCGCACATTGGCGTAAAGGTTCAGGTTGTCGTTGGCGATGCCGGTCTTGATGGCCGAGTAGGCGTTGAAGGCAGCGTCCGTCTTGTTACCTTTGTTGTTTTGGGCGGTCTTGGAGCGGTTGATGGCGATGCGGCGCATGAGGTCGCCGGCTTCGGGCGAGGCCAGGCTGTCCAACAGGTTGCCGGAGGCGTATGGTTCGGGGGCGGTGTTGAACGTGCCGGAAAGGTAAGTGTTGCGGTCGTCCCATTTGCCCCAGTTGAACGATGGTTGCAAGTTCAGGAACACCTTGTCCCAAGTGAACTGGAACGTGTGCGAAGTGTTGAACCACGTTTGGCAGTAGAACTGTTCGTGTGCTTCCTTGGAGTAAGTGTCGCCGTCGGGCAGGAAGTTCACGCCGGTGGTTTGCGAGCGCACGTCCGTGTCGTAGTGCAGGTAAGATGCGCTGCCGCTCAGTTTGTACTTCCCGTCCTTCTCGTTCACCATGTAGTTCACTCCGAAGTTCTTGTTCGAGCGCAGTCCGCCAGTCAGTTGTGCGGGCGACCATTCGCCGTTGTAACCCGGTTGGCGGTTCTCGTTCATGTTGTTGAAATTGGCAAAAGCGGAAAAACGCGTGTGGGGCGTGAACCGCAGGCCGAAAAGGCGGGCGCGGTAGCGTTCCTCCGTGCCGTATGCCCCTTCGGCATTGGCCAACCATCCCACGGAGTATTCCCGTTTCAGGCGTACGTCCATGACCAATTCTTCATCACCGGTCTTCTTTCCGAGAAATTCGCTGAGTTCCCCGTCTTTGTCGTACACTTTCACGTCCTTGACCGCGTAGGCAGGCAGGTTTTCGAGCATGACGGAAGGGTCGCCTTTGAAAAAATCCTCTCCGTTGAGCAGCAGGTTTTCCACGTAACGCCCGTTGACGAGGATGCGCCCGTCGTCTTTCAGTTCCACGCCCGGAAGTTGGCGGATGAGCGCATCGAGCATGGAGCCTTCGGCCAGTTGGAACGCGTCGGCGTTGTAGGCCACCGTGTCGCCGCGCGTATATATCTTTATCTTCGTGGCCTTTACGGTCACTTCCTCTAATGTCTTATGCTTGATGGCTTTCTCCATGTAAACATCCGCGATGAAGCGTGCCGTTTCCCGGCGGCGGAAGGTAAAAGAGTCCACGGGCACGTCCTGTGTTTCATATCCCTCGGCCTTGAAGCGCAGGATATAGGGCTGGGCTGGGCGGTTTTCCATATCGAAGAACCATGCCGACGGCCGGTCGGCTATCCGGTTGTTTTTGGGGTTGCGCATGGAATCGAGGGTGACGTAATGCTTGTCCATAAGTTCCACTTTCACGTTACTGATACGTTGGCGCGTGACGGAATTGAATATGCCGCCGTAGATGACTTGTCCCATGGTTTCGGGGCAGGCGAGGGCCAGGAGGATGGCCGCAAGGATCGGAAGGGTATTGAAGAAGGTCTTTCTCATGGCTTTTCCACTTTTATGTTCTGTTAATGTATATTTTAATTACATCCTTTTGTTAATAATACGCAGGAAGTGTTGTTTTGTGACAGTCCGGAGCCGTTTTTTTGAAAGTATCGTGCGAATTTTGTAGTTAACACTCTTTATGTGGGCTTTGGAGGACGGGCAATGGAAAAACATTATATTTGCAAAAATATATTGCAATAAAGTCTACGCTTATGGCAAACTATATCCGTTTTGATTGGGCGATGAAGCGCCTGTTGCGCAACAAGGCCAATTTCGGTGTGTTGGAAGGATTGTTGACCACGCTTTTGGATGAGAAAATCACCATCAGCCAGTTGTTGGAGAGCGAAAGCAATCAGGAATACGAGTTCGACAAGTATAACCGTGTGGATTTGTTGGCCTTGGATTCCAAAGGGGAACTGATACTCATCGAGGTGCAGAACAACAATGAGTATGCCTATTTCCAACGTATGTTGTTCGGCGTGTCGAAGTTGGTGACGGAATACATCAACCGTGGAGAGGGGTATGAGAACGTGCGCAAGGTGTACAGCGTGAACATTGTTTATTTTTCCTTGGGGCATGGCAAGGATATCGTGTACCATGGCAAGACGGAATTTCGAGGCATCCATGAGAACGACATACTGGAACTGACTCCTTTCCAACGGCAGACCTTCAAGGTGGATGCCGTGAGCCAACTTTATCCGGAGTATTATATCCTGAAGGTGAACGACTTCAACAAAGTGGCCAAGACCCCGTTGGAGGAATGGATCTACTATTTGAATACGGGTGAGATTTCCGAGTCGGCCCACGCTCCCGGATTGGCGGAGGTACGCGAACGCCTGAAGGTGGACGGGATGACAAAAGGCGAGCGAGAGGCTTATTACCGTCATCTGGATAACATCGTCATTTTGCGCAGCAATATTTATACGGAACGTGCCGAGGGGCGTGCAGAAGGGCGTGCGGAGGGCCGCATGGAAGGGCGTGCCGAAGGAGAGCATGCCAAGGCTTTGGAGATAGCCCACAGGTTAAAGGCCATGGGATTGTCCGTGGATGCCATTACCGGTGCCACGGGGTTGTCGGCGGAAGAAATAGAGAAAGCCTGATAACCCCTTGTTTCCTAATCAATAGAAAGTCCCGGACACTTTTCACAAGGTGACCGGGACGGATTAACTTATTTCTGTCTTGCTTGCCTGTTTTTTTGCAATTTTTTTGTGACGTATGAACTATCCCATATCGGATTGTCTTCTGCCCAAGCCCGGGGAAATACTCCGTTTCCGTTGTGCGATCCTTCCAAACGGATAAGGTATAACCTGTCGTTTTTCCATGCGGCTCCCATATATAATGGGCGGCCGTCGGCTTGGCGGACTCTTATTCCGGTTTCTTCGTATTCCCAGTACACGTCGTTGCTTGCCACGTAGATGACATCTTTTTTGAGGTATTTGTGGAAGAGGTCATAAAACAGCCGGTAGTCTGCCCAGGTACATTTAGGGATGATGTACCGGTAACCCTCCGAAAAAGCCGTCGGGTCGTTGTTATATCCTTTGTTGTGTACTACACGTCCGTATGCTCCGTGGAAACGCACTTCTTGTTTGACTGTTTTTCTGCGTGATACATATTGGTTGAACAGTTTTTCGAGTTCTGCGTTGATGGCTTGGTCGGGTATGGCATCATTTTCGGCTTGGGCGAAACGGTTTGTGGTTTGGTAATAGAAAAATATGCCGGTTGGGCTGACTTCGAGTTTGAGGAAGTCTTGTTGCCCCCGGATGTCGGAACGTAGTGATATGGCGTAGGTTTTCCGTATGATGTCGCCACTGTCTGTTTCTTCCGTGTGCTTGTGCAGAAATGGGATGTCATTCAATTGGTCGAAGATTTCTGCTATTGCGGGTTGGTGCTCTTCGTAATCTTCTTGGTCTTCGAACCAGTACTGTACCCAATATTGGGCACCGGTCATCCATCTTTGTTCCAAGTAACGTTTGGGAAACATTCGGTCAAGCTTGTGAAATATGTGCATGGCTGTTTCATTTTCCCGATAGAACTCTTGGGCATGTACATGGTTTGTGCATGCTATGACCGTTATCACGGCCATGAGCCAGTATTTAATATAAGTTTTCATAATAAGGGTCGATATGTTCATATTGTTTGGAGAATTCGTCCATTCTTCTTTTCTGCTTTTGGAATTCGGCCTGAATGTCGGCCAAGTGTGGCATGGCCTGTTGTTGGGTTGCCGTGTCTGCGTCTTGTCGGGCGGTGCCGGGTTGGGGTATTGAGCCCGTTCTGGTGGTGGATGTGTCCTCCCCCGTAGGGAGGGCTGTCCACATTTGTCCTTTTGGGTGGCTTGCAGGAAGGATAATTGTGTCCCGAATTGTGATTATTTTGGCGGTCAACGTAGTGGGCACTGGCTTTTCGATGAATACCGTATCGGTTTTCCACTTTACTTCCGTGAGGACGGTAGGGGGCATGGAGATGGAATTTGTAGGCTGTGTAGCTTCCTTTCGCGAGACGGTGGTTCCTAAGAAAAAACATGCGGCTGCGATGGAGGCGACCGCTATCCACCGTATGAAGGTTTGTCTTGTACAATGTATGTGCTTCGGATGTGCCGGAAGAATGGCTTGGAGGTCAGAAGAGTCGGGTGCTGCTTCCGGTGGGCATGACTGCATCCACCTCTCCTGTTCTTCTTCCGTGAAAGAAGGTTCGCCTTCGTCGAATTGGTTGAACATGGTTTTGAAGTCGGCAAAATCCTTGTCGGCATCCGGCGAACGGAAATATTCCATCAGTAGGGCTTCTTCTTCCAACGAGGTCTTTCCCTCCATGTAGAGGTCAAGCAATCGTCTGATGTCTTCTTTGTTTGTCGTCATGTTCAATCTCTCCTTACCTTTAGTTGTTCCATCATTTGTTTCCTTGCCCGTGACAATACGGTGCGGACTACGCCTTCCGTTGCTCCGATGATACGGGCTATCTCGCTCATTTCCATGTGTTCCACCTGACGCATGCGAAGCACGGCCCGGTATTTGTCCGGTAGGTTCCGGACGGCACCACGCATCCATTCCGCATTTTCGTGGTCTTCCATCATAGCCTGTGCACTTCGCTGTCCGTCGGGCGCGTCATGCCCCGTCAGGCTTTCGTGCGGATGGGTTTTGAGTCGCCTCAGGCGGTCGATGCAAAGGTTGCGGGTGACGGTCATACCCATGGGAGAAATGTTCTTTTCCCGGTCGAGCCGGTCTCGGATAAGCCAAAGTTTGAGCATGGCTTCTTGTACGATGTCTTCCGCCTCGTCCTCATCAGACAAATAGAAACGTGCGATGTCTACGAGTTTGCCTCGTAGCATGGATACCGCTATTTCGAATTCTGTCTTTTCCATGAGGTTAATGTTGCAAGGGGCGGAACTGTTTCCGGTGGTCAGGACATGGCCGTTCTTTCCCTTTTTATAAAGAATACGCAGAAGCTGATCTTTTGTTTCACCGGATGATGTTAAAGAATGTAATGGATTATAGATTCCATTCACAAAAGCGTGTCTGGTTCGTTCCCGAAAAGTCTCTTGTATTCGCTTTCAAAATTGGGCGTGAAGATACCTTTTCCCATCGCTTCATGGATTTCTGTCGTGCTCCAGAAACGTCCGCCATCTGTTTCCGCACTGGGACGTATGTTTCCGTCGTAAGTACAACGGTGTGGGAAGACCAATTCACGTTCGCGGTCGGATTCAAACACATAGCGGGGGAGGCGTTCGGGAGTGAAGCCGGTGAGGCCGAGTTCTTCTTCCGCTTCGCGGTGCAAGGCCATCTCCACGCTTTCGCCCAAGTCCACGTGGCCTCCTACGGCCGTGTCCCATCTTCCCGGTTGGATGTCTTTCCAATGCGGACGCTTTTGCAGGTAAAGTTCGCCCCGGCTGTTGAACACATGCAAGTGCACCACGGGGTGAAGGCATTTGCTGCCATTGTGGCATTCGCCGCGTGTGGCGGCTCCGATGATGTTCCCCTCTTCATCCACGAGGGGAAACATCTCTTCCTGGTTGTCTTCTTGTGTAGCTATCATGAGGTTTCGCGGGGGTTAAGGGATGAGTAATGAACTGTCTCCGTAGCTGAGGAAACGGAAATCGTGGGCGAGGGCGTAGTCGTAAATCGTGCGCCAGTCGCCGTGCACGAAAGCCGAGACGAGCAGCAACAGCGTGCTTTGCGGTTGGTGGAAGTTGGTGACCATCATCCGCACGATGTGGTATTCGTATCCGGGAGCTATGATGATTTGCGTACTGGTGTGCAGGGCTGTCAGTCCGTGACGGTCCAGATAATCCAATACGTTCTGTAGGGCTTGCAGTGTGGTGAGTGCTTCCGGATGTCCGTTGTAGGGGCTTCCTACAGGGCGCGTCCGTGCAGCATACTCGTAAGGCATCCACTGCGGTACGTGCAGCTCCTCCTCCGATGCGTCGGGATTTCCGTCCAATGCCACACCTATGTAATATAAGCTCTCAAGGGTGCGCACCGAAGTCGTGCCCACGGCGATGCATGCGCCGCCGTGGGCCAACAGTTTCTCTATCGTGCTGCGATGCACACAGATGTATTCCGTGTGCATCTCGTGCCCGGCTATTTCTTCGCTTTTCACCGGTTTGAACGTGCCCGCTCCGACATGTAGCGTCACTTCCTCGCGGTCGATGCTGTGGGCATCCAAATCGGCCAACACGCGTTCTGTGAAATGGAGTCCGGCCGTGGGGGCAGCCACGCTGCCTTTGATTTTAGAGTACACCGTCTGGTAGGTCGTCTTGTCGCTTTCCTGTGTCTCGCGGTTCAGGTAGGGCGGGATGGGCAGTTCGCCCACGGCTTCCAAAATTTCAGCCCAAGTCGTTTGTTCGTCGTCCCATTCAAAATCAATCCAGTGGCTAGTGCCGCGATTCTCGCCCCGGGTAGCCTTCAAGGTGATGCTGCGTCCGCCGATTTCCACGGGGCAGGATAAGCTGCCGCTTTTCCATTTTTTCAGATTGCCCACAAGGCAAAGCCAACTGCAACGACCGGTTTGTTGGAACATCAGCGCGTAGTCGTGCGGACGGACAGGTTCCAGGCAGAACACCTCGATGAGCGCGCCGGTATCTTTGTGGAAATGCAACCGCGCCTGTATGACTTTCGTGTTGTTGAATACCATCAGGGCGCCTTGGGGCAAATAGTCCGGCAACGAAGTGAACGTGTCCTCGCCCACCGTTCCGTGACGGTACACCAACAGTTTGGATTGATCCCGTTCGGTTAGGGGGAATTTTGCGATACGTTCCTCGGGCAGATTGTAGTTGAAGTCTTTAATCTGGATGTGTCTGGTTTCTTCCATTGGAGTTGATTGTTTTAAAGTGGCAAAGTTAGGCATATTTGTCGAAGTGGGACGGGTGTTTGGGATAAAAAAGCATAAAGGCGGCAGTCGGATTTTGTACTCTTTGCGCTTTGCTGTATATTTGTTTGACGAATAAAACATGGAAGATATGAAAATCGGAGATAAAGTAAGGTTTTTGAGCGAAGTGGGGGGCGGCATCGTGAGCGGCTTCCAAGACAAAGATACGGTGTTGGTGCGGGATGAAGACGGTTTCGACATTCCGATGCCCGTACGTGAGTGTGTCGTGGTAGAGACTGACGATTATAACATAGCCAAGGTGAACACCGGTACGCACGACAAGAAGAAACTTGTCGGAGAACGAACGGCCGGACAGTTTCGTGATGAAGATGAGGACGACCGTCCTGTGACATTCGTACCGAAACCACAGGAACGCCGGAACGGTGACAAGTTGAACGTTTTTCTGGCTTACGTGCCGATGAATCCCAAAGAAATGACCACTACGTCTTTCGAGGCTTATTTGGTAAACGACAGTAACTATTACGTCACTTTCCTTTACATGAGTGTGGAGGGTACGGGATGGCGTGTACGTTTTCAAGGGACAGTGGAACCGAACACCAAGCTCTTCATGGAGGAATTCGACCGTTCGGTGTTGAACGACATGGAGCGCGTCTGTGTGCAATGCCTGGCCTATAAACAGGAGAAGACTTTTCTGCTCAAACCGGCCGTACAGGTGGAATTGCGGATAGATACCGTGAAGTTCTATAAGTTGCATACGTTCCAACCCTCGGATTTTTTTGAAGATAATGCCTTGGTGTATGACGTGGTGAAGGATGACGTGCCTGCCCGTACGGTTTTTGTCAATGCAGAACAGCTAAAGGATGCTTTGCTGAAAAAGGCAACCGACGAGCGTCCGGTGCGTCAGCCGGCCCGCAAGGCGGAGCAACCGAAGAACGGCATCATAGAAATAGACTTGCATATCAATGAATTGTTGGACAATACCGCCGGGCTTTCCAACAAGGAGATGTTGGACTGCCAGATAAAAGAGTTCCGCCGTGTGATGGACGAGAATCAGAAAAACAAAGGACAGAAAATAGTGTTCATCCATGGTAAGGGGGAAGGCGTGTTGCGCAGCGAACTCTTGAAAGAATTGAAACGTGCTTACAAAGGTTGTACCTATCAGGATGCTTCGTTCCGCGAGTATGGGTTCGGGGCTACCATGGTCACGATTCACTGATGTCCATAGCCTTAAAGGCTCTTAAAAGATGTGTAATTTATTGGGGTTCTGCATGGAAAGGTGTATTTTTGGCATCGAATTTCATGTTGAACCCTTAAAATTAACATTAAAATAATGATGCGGTTTCTTTGGTCTCTGCTTGTCTTGTGTGCTTTGTTTGGTGTGTCCCCTGTTTCTGCCCAGACGTTATTATCGGAAGAAATAAGGGAGGATTCAGTCACCGGCCAAGATGTCGTAGAGAAAGCCAAAGAGTTTATCGGAGTGCCTTACCGTTACGGGCAAATGAATCCTAAGCGCGGATTTGATTGTTCTGGTTTCACTACTTATGTCTTTAAGTCTTTGAATATCTGTTTGACGCGTTCTTCGCGTTCCCAGTTTAGAGAAGGAGTCAAGATAGACGACCGCCGCGACTTGCAGCAAGGGGATTTGGTGTTTTTCACCGGTACGCGTTCCAAGAAGACCATCGGGCACGTGGGTATCGTGACGGATGTGGATGAAGAAACCGGTGAGTTTGAATTCATCCATGCAGGGCGCAAAGGTATTTGTATCAATTCTTCTTCCGATGGCTATTATGACCGGCGGTATGTAGGGGCACGCAGGGTATTGGGGTAATACCTGCCAGATACGAAGAGAGCCGTTTCCGGAGTGTGCAAAGGCATACGGGAACGGCTCTTTTTCGATATAAAGTGGCTGACGGGTCAGAACAAGTCTACCTCCACCGGGCAATGGTCGGAACCGAAAATCTCGGTGTGTATGGTTGCGCTTTTGAGTTGCGCTTCCAGTCGTTTGGACACTAAGAAATAGTCGATACGCCACCCTGCATTCTTTTCCCGCGCCTTGAAACGGTAAGACCACCACGAGTAGATGCCTTCGCGGTCGGGATGGAAGAAACGGAACGTGTCTGTAAAACCGCTGTCCAACAAGATGCCGAATTTTTCCCGTTCTTCGTCTGTAAAGCCAGCGTTCTTACGGTTCGATTTTGGATTTTTCAGGTCGATTTCGCGGTGCGCCACGTTCAAGTCGCCGCAGACGATGACTGGTTTCCGGGTATCCAACTGCAAGAGATAGGCGCGGAATGCTTCTTCCCACTGCATACGGTAATCCAGACGTTTCAGCCCGTCCTGCGAGTTGGGCGTGTAGACCGTGACTAAGAAAAAGTCAGGCATTTCAAGCGTGATGACGCGTCCTTCCCTGTCGTGTTCCTCCAAGCCGAGGCCGTATGTGACATTGAGTGGGGCATGGCGGCTGAAGATAGCCGTGCCTGAATATCCTTTTTTCTCCGCATAGTTCCAGTAGGAGCGGTAGCCTTCAAACTCCAAGTCGAGCTGCCCTTCCTGCATTTTTGTTTCTTGCAGGCAAAAGAAGTCCGCATCCAAGGCGGCGAAAGACTCTTTAAATCCTTTTTCGCAACAGGCTCTCAGGCCGTTGACGTTCCATGAGATAAATTTCATAGGCTGTAAGTTTGCTGTAATTTTGCTTTTTATTTTCAAAGGTAAGCCTTTTCTTCCGGATGTGCAAACCCGGTCAGAACCGGGCGATGGCCTCTCCTTCCTCTTGAATGTAGAGGAAACTGGTTTGCATTTGTTCCGCCTCCGGACCGAATGCCATGGCCGTTTCGTGGGCCGGAGGGAAATGCATCGGTGCAAAATAACGGGTGGGGATGTGTTGCAGCCATTGACGTGCGCCACGTGCAAAGTCGCTGCCCAAACGCGGGTCTACGGGAAACATTACCAGGTCGAAAGCCGTACATTCCTTTCGGATGTCGTTCAGGATAGCCAGAAAGTCACCTTCCCGTTTTTTGATTTCCTGTGGCGTGGATTCGTCTGCCCAATGCCAGTTGTTCAGGTCGCCTGCATGGAATATGTCTTTGTCTTCCACATGAACAGCCCAAGATACGCCGGAATCGGTGGAACCGAAAGCATGTACCGTGATGAGGTCGTCGCGGTAGCTTTCTCTCCGTCTCAGGTATGCCGTTACGCCTTCCGTTCCGGCACGCCGCCGACGGTAGATGTCGCGGGAGAGGATGACTTTCTTTTCCCCGTGGGGTACGGGCAGGTTCAGGATTTCCGGATTGAAATGGTCCTGATGGAAATGGCTGGCCAGAAAGTAGACGCGTTTATGCGTTGTGGACAGTGTCCGTTCCACGATACCGTTGTCGGCATCCCGCCAGAAATCAAAAATCAGGATGGCCGATAGGCCTTCAAGTATGAAGCCGCTGTGGTAGATGTAAGTTAGAGTCATGATTTCCTTATTTTTCATATCTACAAAAATAAGGAAATCATTTGATAAAGGCCAAGTTTTGTGGGGATTAGTTGCGTCTTTCAGTATAAAGTATTGCCATCCCAACGAAAAATGGCATAAGGATAAAGTTTCTCTTTTCCGTTCCGTACATCTTCTTCCGTTTGTTTTTCCCAATGGGGCGGGGAAAAGACATTGCCGATTTCAAACGGTCCTGCGGATAATGTACATGGCTGGCCGTTTTCTTTCCAGATGCGCACTGTGGCCAATCGGTTATTGTCTGCACATTCTTCTTGCCGGGCATCATAATAATAGGTGAGTTCATAACAGTATGCTCTTTTCTCATTGCCCCAGCTTTGGGGTGCCATTCTTTCCTTAATGACCGGGTAAGCATAGCTCCGGTAGTAGTCGGGAGCCAGAATCAGGATGACTTTCACGGCCTTGTGGTGCAGGTAATCCATGCGGTCTGCCCTGTCCCATGTGGAAAGGTCGGGATTGCCATATTTGTCCAAGTATCGTTGGCATCTCTTTTCCGCTTTTCTCTGTAATCTTTCGCGTTTCTGGCGAGAGAGTGCAAACGGGTTTCGGGTTTTTATTATTCCATATAGGGTATCCGGGACGGTTTGTGCAACACCCGGTTGTGGCGCGCAACAAAATGCGAGGCAAAAGGCTATGGCTTTGAGGGTTGTTTTCATGTCGTGATGGTTTTTGTTAGTTTCGTTACAGAAGGAAAAGGATTGTCCGCGCATGGTTGCTTTTTCGTCTGAAACGGTATTCCCGAATGGCGGACAATCCTTTGAAACGTAAGGTCAGAGCCATAGCTCTTCCGGCTCTATCCCCTCTTGGTCGGAATATTGGAAACTCCTGTACACTTTCCCGTTTTTGAAGTAACAGATCTTGCAATAATGGAACGGTCCGGATGTGACGACGAAGAACGAACCGTCATCGGAATGCTGCCTGGCGTATTCAATAAGCTTGTACATGAAGCTGCCTTCAGGATAATAAGTGATTTGCCAACGGAAAGGTCCTGTCCGGTTTTGTTTTCTTTCGTTCATTGAGTCAACGACGGCTTGTCCCAGTCTTTCTACATCATATTTGTAGGCTTGTCCGTTTTTGTCGGGTTCCCATTTGCTCCAGTCTGTATACTCTGCCTCGAAATAGATATTTTCCCCCTCAATGGTTTTTCCGTACATCCATGCCATTTCATAGTTGGTGGATAAGAAAGGTGTCTTTTTACGTTCTGCAGAGGTGGACGGTGCAGTGATGACAGGTACAAACTTCACAGAGGTGTAGTTGGTCTGTGGAGTGCCTTTCTGCATGAGAAGCCCCAAGTCTGTCATGATATCTTTGGTAGGATGATAATCTAAGTCCATCCTTTTGAGGATGGTTTGTTGTGCTGCTTTTCCCACCGTGGCGAGCAATTTGCTTTGTGGAGTGATGAGTTCGGAGGCCTTGGTCTTGTGGTTTTGCACGAAATCATCTGTTAATGTCTTACTGGATTGAACCGTAGGAGCTTCCGAGCTGCAAGCGATGCATCCTCCGACTACGGAGAACAGTATCATAAGGTAAGTTGTTCTTTTCATACGCTTGTTCTTTTTTAGTTAGACTTAATAATATATGGGTGTTGGACTATAGAACTCTTTGTATGTGTCAGCAAATTCTTTAAAAGTCAAATCCTTTGTACCGTTTATGGAAGGATCCATGATGGTCACGGTAGATTTCTCATTGTTGACACTATCATATACCTTAGATGAGTAAATAGCTACGCAATATGCGTGTTCCTCTTCTATTGAGACGGCTAATAAAGATGGGCCGTGATTGTTGACTTGAAATAGGTTGCAAAGGTCGGTATAATTGATTTTAAAGCCAATAAAAGCTTCCAAATCGCTGACTTTTGCTCCAAATCCCGCGAATTCTCTTCCATTGCAAGGGGGGACTTGGCATGAGTCGAATAGATACATGGCTGCTCTGAAATTTTCATCGCTCATGAACGATTCTGGATAAGGGTTATTTCCATTCCTATAGTCATCCAGTAGAAAATCTTGGATGTATTTTTCACATTCAGAGCATTGAGATGAGGATTTGATGGACTGTAAACATGCGTATACACACCAACAATCGGTTTCTTGCTTTACAATACCCGCATGATATGTGTTTTCAATGATTTCCTCCTCTTTGTCTTCATCACTTTGCCCATAGGTTTCCATAGCAAAGAGAAAAAGTAACGCAGTCATCATGAATTGATAAGTTCTTGCTTTCATGGGCCTTCAATTTAGGAAAGTGAGTATTACGTTGACAAAATAATGCATATTCATGAGCATGTCCAAAGAAAGAGGGAAGAAAAACGTGGCAAAAAACGAAGAAATGAATCCAGGTTCATTTTTTGCCCCGAAAATGAACTTGGATTCATTCTTGTCTCTATTGACCGGTTTTCGGAAGACAAAGTAAAGTTTGAACGAATTTCGTCCAGGATTGGTCGATTATTGGCCTACAAATGGATGGAATAACCTTACCTTTGCATTACTTAATCTTTTAATGAATGGAAGGATTTGCGGAAGTCACAGAAGAACTTATCAATGAATATTTGTCCTTTTTCGGGAAGAACCATGTCTTTTCGGATGCGGAACGTACGTTGTTGAACCGTAATTGGACGAGACTGATGGTAAGAAAGAATGAACAGGTCGTGGCAGGTGGGGGAAAAGCACTCTTCTGGGTGGAAAAAGGCATGCTTCGTATCGGGATGAAAGACAGTGGGCATGAAGGGCCGGAACGTGTTTGCGGCTTTGCCGTTCCGCATGATTTGGTCTACATGGATTGGTTTTTGCAGGCACAGGGTGTGGTGTGGAATGTATATGCGGAACAGGATGCGGTGCTTTGGAGGTTAAGTGGGGAAGTTGTGCCGGTGCTGTCTGATAAGGTTGTTTTATGGGATAAAATAATGACCCGTTGGTATGCCCGTTACGTCAGGAGGCTTTGGACGAGGAACTGTTATTTGTGCGAAGGCAATATGGTGAAACGTTATAGGAGGATGATGGAGTGGGAAGGGAAGAGGTTACAAGCCGTATCCTTGAAGCATTTGGCTTCTTATTTGAACATGGCGCCGCAGACTTTGAGCCGGATAAGGAAAGGAGAGGACGGGGGTAAGCCATGAGAGTGTACATCGTATAGCGGAACGGGGGATGTGCCGTAAGGTATGTTTAGAAATATATGTCGGCAGTTTGTTCCCAAACACGGACAAACCGCCGACAGAGGTATTGTGACTGGGGTTATTCAGTGGCCGGAATAACTTTCCATTCTAACACACCGCCCGATTCCCCCTTTGGGAGTTGCGCGGCGATTTTCAGTCCGGTGGTCTTTACTGGTTTGAAGTCGAGACGGTTGTAGGTGTCTTTGGCTGTGGTGTACGGCGTAATGGCTTCCACTTCTTTCCAACTGTCGCCGTCTTTGTAATAGAGTTTCCACGAGGCCGGCACACGGAAGTTTCCGTCGTAGTGGTCGAAGTCCAACCAATATACCTCTACGCCCGATACAGTGTAAGCTTGGTCGAAGTCGTAGGCCAACGTTTCTTCCGTACCCCGTTTGAGCCACCAGTAATGGTAAGGTTTGGACGTGTCCGACGAACGTTTCGGTTCCCATTGGTCGTTTACGCCCCAAGCCCAACTCTCCGTGGCTGCGGATTCCGGAGCATCTTTCTGGATAGGTGCTTGAATCGTCAGCGTGCGTGCCCGGCTGGCGATGGTCGGCAAAGGTTCGGGACGGGCATATTCCGGCGATGTGGGAATCCATACGGCCATTTGTGCCGCGCCACGGTTGTTCCATACGGAATAAGGAATGGCTTTGAACGGCACGTCGGTCGTCTTTCCGTCACGTCCGACGGCTTGGGCCGTGCCTTCCAACGTGACGATGCCGTTAAGCATGTCCGGGGCGTAAGTGGCGGAGATTGCCGTCCCGGTAGGAATGAATTTGTTGAAAATCAAACTGTCCGGTTGGTCTTTGTCTTCTATGCAGTAGACGATGGGGCCCCGTTCGATGGCGGCTTTTCCCCGGTCGTCTTCCACTTCGACACGGGCTTCCACCCGGCGTACGTCCATCGGGAAATCCAGTTGCACCGTGTCGCCTTTCTTCCATTTCCGCAAGATGACGGCATAACCGTTTTCCACATGGAAATCCACGTCCTTTCCGTTGACTTGTATGGTGTAGCCCTTCCCTTTTCCGGTGTAGTGGTACAGGTCGATCGGTACCGGACGGCCTTGTGCCCATCCCGGTATGCGGCACCGCAGGGCAAAGGTCTGCTTCTTCTCTGGATGTATGGCCAGACGGATGTTTCCGTCCCATGGATAATCCGTCGTCTGTCGGATTTCTATTTTATTTTGGGAGGTAGAGAGACTGGCCGTACTTTGTATATATAGGTTGACGAAGACGTCCTTGCCTTGGGTGGCATACATGTAATTAGGAACGGAAGCCATGAAACGGGTGACGTTGCCCGGACAGCAGGCACAACCGAACCAGGCCTGCCGTCCGTGCTGCCCCATGCTTTCCAACGGATTGTCGTAGAAGAAGCGGTCACCACTGAGCGACACGCCCGAAATGACCCCATTGTAGAGGGCACGTTCCAGTATATCCTCGTATCGGGAGTCGCCCGTAGCAAGGAACATGCGGTGGTTCCAGTACACGTTGGCGATGGAGGCGCAAGTCTCGCAATAGGCCGTATGGTTGTTCAGTTCATAATCCGGGCCGAAGCCTTCGCCTTGGGCACGGGAGCCGATGCCGCCCGTGATATAGAGCTTGCGCCCGGCCATGTTTTCCCAAATGCGCGTAAGGGCATGGAAATAAGCCGTGTCTCCGGTCTGTGCGGCCACGTCGGCTACACCGGAATACAGGTAACCGGCCCGTACGGCATGGCCTACGATTTCATCCTGTTCGAGGATGGGCTTGTGGTCCTGGCTGTATGCGTTGGGAGCGTGCCCGTCGGTGCACCGTCCCGTTTCTTCCACGAAATACCGGGCCGTGCGGAGATATTCTTCTTTTCCGGTGACTTTGTAGAGTTTGGCCAGTGCCATTTCCACGATAGGATGTCCCGAAGGCACATGTTTCTGTCCTTCATCAGGGCCGAATACACGGCATACCAAATCTGCGTTTTTGATAGCCACGTCCAATAGGGAACGTTTGCCCGTGGCGCGATAGTGTGCCACGGCAGCTTCGTAAAGATGTCCTGAATTGTAAAGTTCGTGGCTGTTGATTTTCTCCCAACGGTGTGTTCCCCACCAACCCGAAAGACGGGTACAACGGTTGGTCACGCAAGTGGTCAGGTAACCGTCGGATTCCTGCGCGGCGGCAATCAGTGCGATGACGCTGTCCAGATAGGCATCCAAACGTGCATCGTACTTCACGGCCAACGAATAAGAAGCCCCTTCGATGATTTTATACGGGTCGGTGTCGTCGAACGAAAAGTCGCCCCGGTGCTCGCCCTCTTTCAGTCCGCCTGCGATGGCGAAGTTGTCGAAACGTCCGTTCTTCTCGCATTCCCGGAAAGCCGAGGGAATGGACACCGTGCGGTTCGTCTCGATGCGCGGAGACCAGAACGCGTCCTGGATTTGTACTTGGGTAAACGGCACTTCCGTGATTTGTGCCGTGTTTTGCCCGTGGATGGCAATGGAAAAAGCAACGGTGCAGAAAGTCCATGCGGTTCGTTTCAAAAAGAAGATATTGTTTCTCATGGGTTAATAATTTTATGGTTTCATGCTGCAAAGATAATTAGTTTTGCTAACTTTGCCCACGAAACCAATAAAATTATCTTAACTCACCATGAAGAAAAGATTGCTGACTGCCGTTTGTGTGTTCTCCGTGGCATGGAACATGCAGGCGCAAGACGTGCGCCACGGTTATCCTTATTCTCCCGTACCTTTCACGTCCGTCAAGGTGACGGATTCCTTTTGGGGACAACGCTTGAAGGCGAGTCGTGAGGTTACCATTCCTTTGGCCTTCAGTAAATGTGAAGAGAGCGGCCGATATGAGAACTTTGTCAAAGCGGCTCATCCAAGCGAAAATTACAAGGTGGAAGGTCTTCCGTTCGACGATACGGACGTGTACAAGACGATAGAAGGCGCAAGCTATTTGTTGCAGACCTATCCGGACAAGAAGCTGAAGTCGTATATCGACAGCGTGCTGGCCATTGTGGCGGCAGCGCAGGAGCCGGACGGCTATCTGTACACGAGCCGCACGATGAACCCCAAACATCCGCACGCCTGGTCGGGAAGCCGGCGTTGGGAAAAAGTGGAGGATTTGAGCCACGAGTTTTATAACCTCGGTCACATGGTGGAGGGTGCCATCGCGCATTACCAGGCCACGGGAAAACGGAACTTTCTGGATATTGCCATCCGTTATGCCGACTGCGTGTGCCGTGAAATCGGTCCGGAGGAGGGGCAACTGGTACGTGTGCCCGGCCATCAGATAGCCGAAATGGCCTTGGCCAAACTCTATATCGTGACGGGCGACCGCAAGTACCTGGACGAGGCGAAGTTCTTCCTCGACCAACGCGGCCATACTTCTCGGCGCGACGCTTACAGCCAGGCGCACAAGCCCGTGGTGGAGCAGGACGAAGCCGTGGGGCATGCCGTGCGGGCCACTTACATGTATGCCGGGATGGCCGATGTGGCAGCCCTCACGGGCGATACGGCTTACATCCATGCCATCGACCGGATTTGGGACAATATCGTGGGCAAGAAGTATTACATCACCGGCGGTATCGGGGCTACGGCCAACGGCGAGGCTTTCGGTGCGAATTACGAACTGCCCAACATGTCGGCTTATTGCGAGACGTGCGCGGCCATCGGCAACGTCTATGTCAATTACCGTTTGTTCCTCCTGCACGGGGAATCCAAATATTATGATGTATTGGAACGTACCTTATATAATGGGCTGATTTCGGGCGTTTCGCTGGACGGCGGCGGTTTCTTCTATCCCAATCCGTTGGAGAGCCGGGGGCAGCATCAGCGCCAGCCTTGGTTCGGTTGCGCCTGTTGTCCGTCCAACATTTGCCGTTTCATCCCTTCCTTGCCCGGTTATGTATATGCCGTGAAGGATAAGGACGTATATGTCAACCTGTTCATGTCCAACGAAGCCAACCTTGAGGTGGACAAGAAAGGGGTCGTTCTGGAGCAGCAAACCCGTTATCCTTGGGATGGCGACGTGGCCGTGAGTGTGAAGAAGAACAAGGCCGGTGTGTTTGCCCTGAAAATCCGTATCCCCGGTTGGGTGCGCGGACAAGTCGTACCGAGCGATTTGTACCGTTACAGCGACGGCAAGCGTTTGGGATACAGTGTGAAAGTGAACGGCCAACCGGTGGAAAGCGGATTGCAGGACGGTTATTTCACGATAGAACGCCGATGGAAGAAGGGCGACAAGGTGGAAGTGCATTTCGACATGGAACCTCGCGTGGTGAAAGCACACGCCAAAGTGGAGGCCGACCGCGGGCGTGTGGCTGTGGAGCGCGGCCCGTTGGTGTACTGTGCCGAGTGGCCCGACAATGATTTCGACATCATGAGTGTGTTGGTGAACCGCCGCCCGCAGTTCGAGACGGTAGAGAAACCGGATATGCTTTGCGGCCTGACGGAAATCAAGACGGGTGCGCAGGTGTTGGGCTATGATGCCGAAGGCCGTCTGACGGCTTCGGATGTCGAACTGACGCTTATTCCTTATTATGCCTGGGCGCACAGGGGAACCGGTAACATGATGGTATGGCTGCCGCAGGAGGTGAGCGCGACAAGCCCGTCCATGCCGGCAACCTTGGCCTCGGAGAGCCGTGTGGACGCTTCGCACAAGACCACGGCCTTGTCTGCCATTAACGACCGTTTGGTTCCGGCGGACGAGAACGACCGTTCCATGGCCTACTATCATTGGTGGCCGAAAAAGAACTCGACGGAGTGGATTACTTACGAGTTCCCGAAACCGACGGAAGTGTCTTCCTCCACCGTATATTGGTTCGATGACGAGCCGTGGGGTGGTTGCCGAGTGCCCCAAAGTTGGAAACTGTATTACAAGGACGGACAGGGCGGTTGGACACCGGTGTCGGCAACCGTCACGTACGGGACGAAAAAAGGCGTGCCCAACACGGTGGAATTCACGCCGGTGCAGACTACGGCCATGAAGTTGGAAGTCGTGTTGCCGGAGGACAATTCGGCCGGTGTTTTCGAGTGGGAAGTCGAGTGAGATATGGGATTGTGAAAGAGAGTGTGCCGCAAGGGATGTGTTTCTTGCGGCACACTCTTCTTTTTGTCCCGTCATCTTATATCTGTTTCGTGAATCTCTCGGGGAGCAGGGGCATGGCTCCTTTTTGCGTACATACGTAAGCTGAAACATCCACTGCGAGGCGGTGTGCTTCACGGATGTTTTTTCCGGAAAGGATGGCGCCCGTGAAGGCGGCTGTGAAGGAGTCGCCTGCACCTACGGTGTCGGCCACTTCCACTTTCGGGGTGTCTCGATAGGATGTCTCTTCCGGGGTGAATACGAAGCTGCCTCGTGCGCCGCAGGTGAGAATCAAAGCCTTCAGCGCGTATCGCTTCAGCAGCGTCCTGCATCTTGCTTCCTGATTCGTACCGGGCAAGTCGAACAGACGTGTCACGATGTCGAGTTCTTCGTCGTTGATTTTAAGGATGTTGCACTTTTGCAGACTGGTGGAGATGATTTCCTGTGTGTAGAAACCTTGCCGGAGGTTGATGTCGAATATCTTGTATTGCCCGTCCCCGTCCGGTATGGTGTCAAGGAACCGGTGGATGGTGGAGCGTGAGGCGGGATGCCGTTGGGCCAACGAACCGAAACATACGGCTTGCGTCTGGCGGGCCAGTTCTGCCGTTTGCGGCGTGAAGGGGATATGGTCCCATGCCACGTCTTCCCGGATGTTGTAGCAGGGGATGCCCTTTTCGTCCACTTCCACCTCTACGCTTCCTGTGGGGAAGTCCGTTTTCTCAATAAGTCCTTTCAGCGATTTGTCCCGTAAGTTCTCCAATAGCTCGCTCCCCGCCGTGTCCCTTCCCACGGCACTCACTACCCGGCTGTCTATTCCGAATTGCGAGATGTGGTAGGCGAAATTGGCCGGTGCGCCTCCTATTTTCTTGCCTTCGGGCAACATGTCCCACAAGGCTTCTCCCATGCCTGTTACGATGGATTGTTTCATGATGATGCGGTTTGATGGTTTGTTTCTTGTGTATGCCCATGGAGGCTCCAGTACGGTCCGGTGGCATGACGGTACAAATATACCACTTTTTATGCAGTGGCACGGCATGGGCAAAGTGTCAAAATGTTAAATCCGGTTGTCCGAGAATCCGTTATTTCGGTCCGGAAGAGGGGAGGGATGGAAATAACGGATTCTCGTGCGGCGGTTTTTTATCGTTTTGTAACGAAAGAAGGTCTTGTCCCGTTCTTTTGTCGGCCGTGCCGGAGGTTTGTGCGTACGGTTTTACGGTCGGGAAAGCGGTGAGCCTGTTTCGTTGTCATTCTGTTTTCTGTTTTTGGAGGTTTTTCCGTTTCAATTAGAGGTGGAAAGACGGTTTACGGCTTGTTTTTATTCCCGTTTCCAACGACTTGTGGCATGGTTGGCGTAGGACTTGCTTTCATTGTGCGCCGAACGGAAAATCGCTTTCAGCCGAATGAATTTCCGTTCGGCTGAGATTGATTTGCATATATGCAGGATTTATGCAGAGAAAAGAGGAATTTCTTGCATGTTTATGCGAAATTTTACTCTAAATTACGGGCTTTGAATCCCAATGAATGGCTGAAATCCGTATGGTTTGCTTCCTTTTTGAAGGTTAACCGGAAGGGTGCGCTTTCAAAGTGTCGTTTGTATAAGTTTTACGGCCACCGTTTTGCATACGCAAAGGGTGGCCGCATGGGGATGAGAGGGACGGGAAACGTCAGTCCACGATCCGTTTTTGTGTCGTCCCGTCGGAATAGCGGATGATGTGAATGCCTTTTCCGGGGGCATCCAGTTTCCGTCCATTGAGGTCGTAATAACCGGTAATGTCCGGATTGTGTCCGTTTGTTTCCATCTTTTGGATGCTTGTTTCAGATGACGTGGAAAACAATCCTATATAATGGGATAGTACTTCTCCGTTTTTCGAGTAAGTTTTGAGACTGTAGTAATAATCATGTTGTTCTGTCAAATTTTTAAATACGGTAGAGATTGAATCGGAGGTACTTCGTGATAAGATATTTCCATTGGCGTCAAAACTTTGGCTTCCGACTACGATTGTCATTGCTGCGTCCTCGTATACGGTAAGTTTATACGACGCTGCGTCCGCTTCTTTTTCCCACGTAAAGCTGACTTTTGTGTTTTCCGGGGAAGCTTGTATCAGGTTGGAGTCGAGAGTAGGGACAAATACGGCTATCAGCTTTCGGTTGCTTTCTGCAACAAATGAACATAGCCTGTCGGTAGTCAGTATGTTTCCGTTTTCAGTCCAGGCGGAAAACGTATATCCACTATGGGCTATGGCTTCAAGTTCTACATTGTCGCCATATTGGTATTCCGTGAGCCCGAGTATTTCTCCAGCGTTCATTATGTTTTTCGTCACGTCTATCTTTATTGGCGCCTCTTCTTCTATGAAGTAAAAGTCTTTCCATCCAGTGGCTTTCTCGTAGTATTGTTTGCTTCCGTATGGTACATGTAAGGTGCAGGCGAACAAATTTACCCCCTCGAATGTCCCGGAGTAGGCAACGGGAGGCAGCGCGCGTTTTACGTATATGTCCGTCAGCCCTTCGCAGCCGTAGAATGCTTTTTCTTTAATGCCGTTCAGGGTGCTTGGCAATGTAGCTTTTCTAAGCATGGAGCAATTATAGAATGCTCCGTATGCCAATGTCTCGCTTCCGTCTGCAATCACGATTTCTTCCAATGCCTTAGGGATATAGTAGGTGTGGCTCTTTCCGTTTTCGGAGTATTGGGTGATGGGGAGGTATTCGCCTTTTGTGTTGTCGCATGAACTGCCAAAGAACATGCCCAGGTTGTTTTGGGTAAATGGTATTTCCAAGTATTTGAGGGCAGGCAGGTTTGAGAATAGGCCGTTAGGTATTGTTTTTGCACTTCTAATATTGATACTGTCTAAACTTGTACATCCTGCAAGTCCGAAGTCGGCATTTCCCACGTTGGGTATCCACAGTTTGGTTAGTGAAGAGCAATTATTCAGTGCCCCCGGACCTATACTGTCCATTCCGACAGGGATTTCCGTATTCAACCGTTTGCAACCCGAAAAAGCAGAAGGAGCAAGCGTCTTTAAGCAGGGCGGCAGATTGATGGTAATCAACTGTTCGCAGTTATAAAAAGTACCTTCTTCTATCGAAAAAACAGAGTCCGGCAATACGACGGTACATAACTTCTTGCAGCCGCTGAAAGCGTAGGAACCTATACTCTTGACGGCTTGTGGGATTTCAATGTCCGAGATGCCTGTGTTCGCAAAAGCGGTGCGTCCTATCGTTTGGAGGGAATCTGGCAGGGTGATGGAAGATAGTCTCTCAAAAGAGTAGAACAGTTGGGACGGGATTGTCGTGACATCCTTTCCTATGGTGACGTCGTATAGTGTGTTTTTGTTATCTTTGGGGACATCATTGTAAAACGGAGGGTAGTATTGTGTTGAAGGCCATTCTTCGCTTTCGTTGTACTGCAAGTCTCTGCCAAGGTATAATTTATTTATTCTGCAATCGGCAAACACCCCCTCTCTGTAATATTTAAATCCGGTGGTTTTGGCATCCAGGAATAATGGTTGTTTACCGTCTTCGATGGTCAGTTCGGATAGTGAACTGCAACCGGCGAATGCTTCGCCATGGATATAAGTGACGGTGCTCGGGATTGTGATGGATGTCAATTTGGTACAGTTGATGAACGCATTTTCTGCAATCGTGTTAACGGTGTAGGTCGTTCCGTCGTATGTTATGTGGCTTGGGATTTTGACTTCTCGGAAATAGTAACCGTGGTTGTACTCCATACTAAAATAAGTTACGGAGGCTGTATTGTAATTTAGGTTATAGGCAATTCCGCCAACGGCACAGTCATAAGCAAAGGTCTTCTGTCCTATACAGAAGGTGGTTAATAATACAAGTAATATATTTTTCATATTGATGTTTGGGTTATGAAAAAGGCGTGCAACCATTCTTTAGATTGCCTTTTGTTGGGTTACCGCCAAGTGACCTTCTGCATACAAGCAACAGAATAGCTCACGCCTTATTGGCGTGAACTCCCAGTCTGCTTGTTCTTATGCAGTGAATGTTTGGCGGTATTCGACAAAAGAAGAACAAGAGCTAAAAGCTCAATATTTTATATGTTCATTTCAAGTTATGGAATGGAACGCTTTCTCGGTTTGTTAATATGCCGCGTATTCCAACGCGGTAGATTCTTACTCGGATTAATGAAATGCAGCCTTGTCGAGCATGCTGTCCTTTTTTTGCGTCTCATTCATTTTACTGTCTGTTTCTTCACCTCCTTTTTTGAACATTGTATTCCTATAGTATGCAAAGTTAATTTTTTGCAAGAGAATAAAGTAGTAAAATCCCTAAATTTTCATTGTATCATTATTTTATTCTTGTTTTTTAAGAATGTCCGGTAGATAAAATCAATGACGTCCTGAAGAGATTTTCTTCTGGACGTCATTTTTTTGAATGTGAATTCTTCTGTCTGTCTCCATCGTTTCCGTTTATTTCTGCGTCTGGTAAAATTGATTGATAGCAGATAGCATGGCAGACGCAAGGGCGAATCGCTTCGGCCTTTGGAGGGGGTTAAATAAACGTTGTCGTGTGACAGGCATCTTCCAAGCGTCATATTCTGAAAGGTGCCACATTCGTCCGTTATGTTGCGGGCGAAATAAGCCGATCCTTGTGATAGAAAAGACGGTTCTTAGAATCTGAGTGGAATCATCGCCTAACCCTCGAAGCGAGATGCCGCAGTTTGAACAGGCAGGTTTTCTGACTTATTCCCGTATCAAAAACCTTCCCGACCCCGTGATGGATTTGAGGCAGTGGTATGAGTCTTCCTTTTGATACGCTTTCTGGAAATTACAGCAGCGGGACTGTCCGGGATTTCCACCCGATTCCCTTTTCATCCGGAATGCCGATCGGCAGACAGGACACCTGTTTCGGGGCAAAGATAGTGTTTTTGCGTGGGTTGGCCAAAGTTTTTCCTTTTTATTTGCAGAGTTTCAATACGCGTGTTTCTGATGTAATGATGTTCATCCGGTGAGTGACAAAAATCAAGGTCTTATCGCCATAATGGCTACAGATATTTTGCCATAGCCGTTTCTCGGTTGCGGTGTCGAGTGAGGAAGTGGCTTCGTCGAATAGTAATATACCGCCCGGACGCAGTAAAGCGCGGGCGATGGCAACACGTTGCGACTGTCCTTCGCTTAATCCCGTGCCTTGTTCGCCGCAACGGCTGTCCAGGCCTTCGGGTAGTTGGAATACGAAATCGGCGCAGGCGTGGGCAAGTGCGGCTTGCATCTCTTCATCTGTGGCGTGCGGGTTGCCGAGCAACAGGTTTTCCCGTATGGTACCGCTAAAGAGGGTGTTTCCCTGTGGGACGTATGTGAAGCAGGAGCGGGTACCTGCGTTGCATTCGGATTGCCTGCCATGGTTGTCGTATAATATGATTTTTCCCGCAGTGGGGTGGATTAAGGAAAGCATCAGGCGTATTAAAGTCGTTTTCCCTGCACCGGTTTCTCCTATCACGGCCGTATGGCTGCCTGGCGGGAAATCGTAGGTGAAATCTTGCAGTACGTGGCGGCCTCCCTTGTCGTATGTGTATGAGACCTGGTGGAAGCGTATGCCGGAGGGCGAACCCATCCGGGTTCCTTCGGGATACTTTTCCAAGGGGATTTCTTCCAATTGCATGAGGCGTTCGCCGGCTGTAAAAGCATTGACGAAAATAGGAATGAAACGGCTCATGTCCCGGAACGGTCCTTGTATTTGTCCTACAAGTTGGATAAAGGCTATCATCATGCCGTAGGTGATCGTCCCTTCGTGCAGCCGGGCGGCTCCCCAAAGAAAGGCCACGAGGTAGCACCCCATGAATCCGGCACTGAGGAAAGACGAGGAGATGGACGAAAAGCGGGTGCGCGTCTTGATTTGGTCACGTAAGTCCTGTTGTATGTTATCCAACCGTTGTACCATAACGGACTGTTGTTCCAATGTCTGTACAATCATCTGGTGCTGTATCGTTTCTTGCAGTATGCTTTGGATACGGCTGTCCGTATTCCTGATTTCGCGGGTCAGTTTGCGCATACGTTTCATATATACTTTGCTCAATACCATGAAGAGCGGAATGATGGCCACAGTGAGACAAGCCAATGAAGCATCCATGGAATACAGGAATAAGAACGCGCCTGCCAACCGTATGCACACGGCGATAATGGAAGGAGCCGTTTCGGTGACGGCATTCACCACGTCGGTGACATCTCGCTCCAACCTGTTCAGGAGGTCACCGCTGTGGCGTCGGTTCCGGTCTTTCCACTCGCTGTGGAGCAAACGGTCGAAATAGAACCGTTGCATGTGGTTTTGTGCCTTGACTCCCAAAATGGCCTTGACCCAACGTGAAGCGAAATGGATGCAGAGCTGTGACAACAGGATACCGATGAGTAGTGCGGCGGCTATGGATAAACTTCCGGGGGCTTTGTAGGTCGCTATGTCGATGGTCCATTTGGTGGCACCGATGAACATGAAATCCAACAATACGGTGGAGCAGCCGAGCAGGGTGTTCAATCCCGTTTGCAGCCGGTGGTGCCGCAAGATATTCCACAGCCATTGGAGCAAACGTAGGGTGGAATAGGTCGATGTAGAGGAACGAAAGGCGTTCAACATGATTCTTCCCTTGGGTCGGCACCCCACATGAGTTTCTCACGTAAGGTGGAGTAAAACGAATGGTTCTTGCGTTGCAATACCTTTATATTATAAGGAGCTCGACGAAGGATGAGGCGTGTGGCTTCGGTGCAGGCTTCGCTGCGTCCGTCTATAGCCACGAGGAAATTATGGTTGCGGGATTCTACCGACAGGGTAAGTTCCACTTGGTCGCGGAGCGTGATGGGGCGTGCGTTCAGGCTGTGGGAGGCTACGGGTGTAATGCAGAATGTACCGGATTGGGGCACGATGATGGGGCCTCCTACGCTCAAGGCATAACCGGTGGAACCGGTGGGCGTGTTGATGATGAGGCCGTCAGCCTGATAAGTGGCCAGAAATTCGCCATTCACTTCCACCCGGATGGAAATCATGGAGGAATTGTCCCGTTTCAGGACGGCCACTTCGTTCAGGGCGTATGGGTATCCGGAGAGTTCCGGACCTTCGTATTTTACTTCGATGACGCTACGCTCGTCAATTTTGTATGTGTGGTTGTAGATGTCGTCGATGCATTCATTGATTTCTTCCGGAGACACGTCGGCTAAGAAGCCGAGCCGCCCCATGTTGATTCCTAATATAGGTATGTCTTTATTTCCTACCCGGCTGGCTGCGGCCAGAAAAGTACCGTCACCTCCCATGCTGACTGCGATGTCAGCCTGAAAGTCGCTGTCTGATATTAGTCCGGTAGGGATGACATCGAAATGAAGTTCCTGTTTAAGGTAAGTGTAGAAAGCCGTGTCAATATAGAGTTCGGCTCCACGGGCGGTCAACAAGGAAATGAGTTGTTTGACCGAAGCCGACTTTTTAGCTTGATAGATGTTGCCGAACAGGGCGAATTTGAGTCTTTCTGCCATTTTCCTAATATTAATTAAGACTTTTACTGCGGTTATAGAGCCGCAAATATAGTATTTTTTTCTAACTTTGCCCTATTGGTGACAAATTATAATTGAAAGAGAAATGACGAAATTAAGCGTGAACATTAATAAGGTGGCTACTCTGCGTAATGCGCGGGGAGGCAACAATCCGGACGTCGTGCAGGTGGCATTGGATTGTGAAAAGTTCGGGGCACAGGGCATCACGGTGCACCCCCGTCCCGACGAGCGTCACATCCGTTATCAGGACGTGTATGACCTGAAAGCCGTTTTGCGCACGGAGTTCAACATCGAAGGCAATCCGGTGGACAAGTTCAATGATTTGGTGTTGAAAGTACGACCCACACAGGTAACATTGGTGCCCGATGCCCCCGACCAGATTACGTCGAATACGGGTTGGGACACGAAAAAGAATCTTTCGTTTCTGACGGAGATCATAGGGGAATTTAAGGAAAAAGGGATTCGTACTTCCGTTTTTGTCAATGCCGAAGCGGAGATGGTGGAATATGCGGCAAAAGCGGGGGCGGACCGGGTGGAACTTTATACGGAGCCGTACGCTTCGGCTTATGCAGGAAGTCCGGAGGATGCTGTCCGTCCTTTCGTGGAGGCAGCACGGACGGCTCGCGGTTTGGGGTTAGGGTTGAATGCCGGTCATGACTTGAGCTTGGAGAACTTGAAATACATGCATGAACAGATAGGGTGGATTGATGAAGTAAGCATCGGTCACGCACTGATTTGTGACGCTTTGTATCTCGGGTTGGAAGAGACCGTCAAGCGCTATCTGGAGTGTTTGAAATAGAAAATCCGGACGTGTCGGAATGATGGAAATGGACTTGCAAGGATGGTTGACAAGCGTGTTGGCTTCGTGGGGATTGGTTTCGGTAGCTAGTGTCTTGACGCACGGAGTCATGTTGGTCTTGTTGGTAGGTGTAGCTTTTCTGGCTGATGCGGTTTGCCGTTGTTTCTTGCTGAAGGCTGTGGCTCGTTTGGTGAAGCATACCAAGGCTACGTGGGACGATGTGGTATTCGACCATAAGGTAATGGTACGGTTGAGCCGTATGGTGGTGCCGGTGGTGATATATTGCTTTGTTCCCGTGGTTTTTGCCGATACGAATGGAAGTACGGTCGATTTTGTCCGACGAATCAGTTTCGTGTTCATTGTTCTTGCTTTCTTGGCTTTTATCCATGCTTTTTTGGGGGCAGTTTACAGTGTGTATAGCGAAAAGGAGGCGTTCCGGGACCGCCCTTTGAAAAGTTTGTTGCAAACACTTCAGGTGGTGGCATGGTTCGTGGGTGGCATAATCATGCTCAGCGAACTGATAGATAAGGATCCCGTGTCGTTGTTGGCGGGATTAGGTGCTTCGGCTGCCGTTTTGATGTTGGTTTTTAAAGACACCATTATGGGATTTGTCAGCGGGGTACAGTTGTCGGCCAACGATATGCTGAAAGTGGGAGATTGGATAAAGGTGCCCAAATATGATGCCGACGGGGTCGTGACGGAAGTGACGCTGAACACCGTGAAAGTCCGTAATTGGGACAACACCGTGACCACGGTGCCGCCATACGTTTTAGTCAGTGACTCGTTTCAGAATTGGAATGCGATGCGCGAAAGCGGCGGACGTCGTATCAAACGGTCTGTCAATATAGATATGAGCAGTGTGAAGTTTTGTACGCCGGAGATGTTGGAGCGTTTTCGTAAGATAAGTTTGCTGAAAGACTATATAGAAAGGAAAGAACAGGACTTGCAGGATTATAATGCGGCTCATTCCATCGACGATACCGTAAAGGTCAATGGCCGCCGCCAGACCAATTTGGGCGTGTTCCGGGCTTATTTGACGGCATACTTGCGGAGCTTGCCTTATACCAATCAGGAACTGCATTGCATGGTCCGCCATTTGCAGCCGACGGACAGGGGAATACCTGTGGAGCTGTATTTCTTTTCGACGGTGAAAGACTGGATTCCTTATGAAGAAATCCAGGCCGATGTCTTCGACCATGTCCTGGCAGTGATTCCGGAGTTCGACTTGCGGGTTTTCCAATCACCTTCGGGAGCGGATGTGCAACGCATGGCGTGGCAAGAGAAGAATTGATTTAACTTATAAATATTCATTATTAAATACAGAAGGATGGAAACAGTATATTTGTTTTTTGCCGAAGGCTCGGAAGAAGTGGAAGCTTTGGCTGTGGTAGATATTTTGCGCCGTGCAGGAGTGGAAACCCGTATCGTTTCGGTGACGGGCGACAAGATGGTGACCGGGTCGCATGGCATCCGTGTTGAGGCCGATATGTTGATAGAAGATGTTGATTTTTCCAAGGCCGCCATGTTGGTATTGCCTGGCGGGCTGCCTGGTTCATACAATCTGGCCGGACACGAAGGTTTGGCCGAAGGTATCATGCAGCAGTATAAGGCAGGTAAACCGTTGGCGGCTATTTGTGCGGCCCCTTTGGTCTACGGCCGTATGGGATTGCTGGAAGGACTGAAGGCGACTTGCTATCCCGGATTTGAAGAGAACTTGGAAGGGGCTTCTTATACAGGCAGTCTTGTGGAGGAGGACGGCTTGTTCATTACCGGAAAAGGGCCGGCTGCCGTATTTGAATTCGGTTATGCCATCGTGGCCAAGCTGGCCGGTCAAGACAAGGCGGAAGCCGTGAGAAACGGAATGTTGTATAACGAAGTGGCTCGATGAAGAAATATGCGATCGTGGTGGCCGGAGGGAAAGGACTGCGTATGGGGGGCGAAATTCCCAAGCAGTTCATTCCGGTCCAAGGTCGACCGGTGTTGATGCGGACGTTGGATGCATTCCATGCCTATGACGAAGCTGTGGAACTGATTGTGGTATTGCCGGTCGCACAGCAGGGCTATTGGAATGAATTGTGTCGTGAATATGACTTCCGCATTCCTTATCATTTGGCCGACGGAGGAGAGACGCGCTTTCATTCTGTGGCCAACGGTTTGGCAGAGGTGCCGGATGGGGAAACGGATGCTTTGGTGGCCGTGCACGATGGCGTACGTCCTTTTGTGTCTCGTGAAGTCATTGCGGCATGTTATGAATCTGCTTTCCGGGAACGTGCTGCCATACCTGTTGTCGAAGTCGTGGAGACACTGCGTTGTCTGGAATCCAACGGGGCGGAGGGAGACAGTATAACCGTAGACCGTGCACAATATCGTTTGGTGCAGACCCCGCAGGCTTTTCGGGCCGATGTGCTGAAAACCGCTTACCGGCAAGAATACCGTCCGTTTTTCACCGACGATGCTTCTGTGGTGGAAGCTATGGGGGTACAGGTGAAGTTGGTGCCGGGCAACCGTGAGAATATAAAGATAACCACACCTTTCGATTTAAAGGTAGCCGAAGCTCTTTTATCTGATTGACCGATGATAGACCTTGATCGCCAAGACATCAAGTTCCTGCCGGGAGTGGGGCCGCAGCGTGCCAAACTGCTCGGAGATGAGTTGCAAATCCGTACTTTGCATGATTTGTTGTACACCTTTCCTTATAAGCATATAGACCGTACGCGGCTTTATTATATCCATGAGTTGACGGCCGATATGCCTTACGTGCAGATTCGCGGTCAGATATTGAGCTTTGATACGGAGGGAGAGGGGCGGAAACGGCGTTTGGTGGCTCATTTTACCGATGGGCAGGGAGTTGTGGACTTGATTTGGTTCAATGGCATAAAATATATTTTGTCAGCCTATAAGACGCGGACGGATTATATCGTGTTCGGGCGGCCGAGTGTTTTCAACGGGCGAATCAACATCGCTCATCCTGATGTGGACAAGGCCGATGAATTGCGTTTGAACACAATGGGGCTTCAGCCTTATTACACGACTACGGACAAAATGAAACGGGCCGGACTGAATTCCCGTTCTATAGAACATTTCACGGCGACTTTGTTTGAACGTTTGGATGCCGAAATCCCGGAAACCTTGCCGCCTTATTTAGTAAGCGCGTTGAATCTGGTGTCTTTGGATGAAGCACTTCGCCATGTGCATTATCCGACTTCTGCGGAAGATTTGCGGAAGGCACAATTCCGTTTGAAGTTCGAAGAACTTTTCTATATTCAATTGAATATAATAAAGTATGCGCGTGAGCGTCGTCAGAAATATCGTGGTTATGTGTTTGCCCGTGTAGGCGAGTTGTTTCATACGTTTTATGAAAAGAATCTGCCGTTTGAGCTGACCGGGGCGCAAAAAAGAGTCATTCGTGAGATTCGTCAGGACATGGGGAGCGGCCGGCAAATGAACCGTTTGTTGCAAGGCGACGTAGGCAGCGGGAAGACACTGGTGGCCTTGATGAGTATCTTGATTGCTTTGGACAATGGTTTTCAGGCTTGTATCATGGCACCTACCGAGATTCTGGCGGAGCAGCATTATGTGACTTTCCAGAACTTGTTGTCCGGGATGCCCGTTAGGGTGGAACTGCTGACAGGGACGGTGAAAGGAAAGCGGCGACAGGCTGTTTTGGACGGATTGAAAGACGGTGAGGTACGGATTCTGGTCGGGACGCATGCCGTGTTGGAAGACACGGTGCTTTTTAAGTCTTTGGGCATGGTCGTGATAGACGAGCAGCATCGTTTCGGTGTGGCTCAGCGCGCCCGTTTGTGGGCTAAAAACAGCAATCCTCCTCATGTACTGGTGATGACGGCCACGCCAATACCCCGTACCTTGGCCATGACCTTGTATGGCGACCTCGACGTGTCGGTTATCGACGAGCTGCCTCCCGGGCGCAAGCCGATTCAGACGGTTCATCAGTTTGACAATCGGCGGGAGAGCCTGTACAGGGGGCTGCGTTCGCAGTTGAACGAAGGCCGGCAGGCATACGTGGTATACCCGTTGATTAAGGAAAGCGAGAAGATGGACATCAAGAACCTTGAAGAGGGGTATGAGCAGTTGTGCCGCGATTTGCCGGAATATAAGATAAGCCGGGTGCATGGTAAAATGAAAGCTGCAGAGAAGGAGGCCGAGATGCAAGATTTCATTTCAGGGAAGACCCAGATACTGGTGGCGACTACTGTGATTGAGGTCGGAGTGAACGTACCGAACGCTTCGGTCATGGTGATAGAGAATGCCGAACGTTTCGGACTGGCACAGTTGCATCAGTTGCGTGGACGGGTGGGACGTGGAGCCGACCAGTCCTATTGCATTTTGGTCACCAAATATCAGCTTTCGGCGGATACACGCAAACGTATTCAAATCATGACGGAGACGAACGACGGGTTTGAAATAGCCGAGGCGGATTTGAAGTTGCGCGGTCCGGGCGATTTGGAAGGCACGCAGCAAAGCGGGGTTTCGTTTACGTTGAGGTTGGCCAATTTGGCACGTGACGGACAGGTGCTGCAGTTGGCGCGGGAGACGGCCGAAAAAGTGTTGGACGATGATCCGCATTGCGCAGCTTCAAAGAATGATATTCTATGGAGACAGTTAAATAAATTAAGGAATAAGACTGTGAATTGGGGGGTGATTTCTTGAAAAAATGATCTTTGGAGGAAAAATACTGTTAATTTTCTTGGGCTTTTGTTATGGAAAGATTATCTTTGTCGCCGTTAGTGTTTAGAATACGCTAATTAAATATGTTTAATTCAAAAAGTCTATATTCATGGAGAAAACCTTGGTCTTGTTAAAACCTTGTACATTACAGAGGGGGCTTGTAGGAGAAGTTATCAACCGTTTCGAGAAGAGAGGATTGAGGTTGGCCGGAATGAAAATGATGCAATTGACAGATGCGATATTGAACGAACATTATGCTCATTTGCGCGAGAAGTCATTCTTTCAGATTTTAAAGGATTCCATGATGTCGACTCCCGTGATTGCATGCTGCTTCGAAGGTATTGAGGCCGTAAACGTAGTACGGGCGATGGCAGGGGCTACAAATGGCAGGAATGCCCTTCCGGGCACTATTCGTGGTGACTATTGTATGAGTAACCAACAAAATATCGTCCACACGTCCGATTCATTGGAGAATGCGAAAATAGAATTGGCGCGTTTCTTCAAGCCGGAGGAGATTTTTGAGTACGAATCTTCCAATTTGGGTTATTTGTATGCCTTAGATGAATTATAATAAGAGAAGATAAGCGAACTTTATAATATTAATAATTAAATGTTTTTCAATTTCAAAAGACTTAAGACAGGAGCTGTAGTGGTTTTGGCCGTGCTTAGTTTGCCGGTATCAGGGCAAGATTTGTTGGCTCGCCAGGCACCTATAGACAAAAAGATGAGAGCCATAGATTCTGTCGCTTTACAGCGTTTGGTAGGTGACGAACAGCTTGAAAATCCCGCGTTTGGTCTTTATCCCGATTGGAACAACCAATATGCCCATCGTTATGATGTAGAATTGCCGGAAGAATACAAGATAGACTTGCGGCATTTCTGCATGCCGACGCCGAGCACGAGAATTACTTCTAATTACGGTTATCGTGCAAGTTTCCGTCGTCAGCATAAAGGGTTGGACATCAAGGTGTACATCGGGGATACCATACGTTCGGCGTTTAGCGGAAAAGTGCGTATCGTGGATTACGAAAGAAGAGGATACGGGAATTATATTGTTATCCGCCACCCTAATGGTTTGGAAACGATATACGGCCATTTGTCCAAACACCTTGTGAAGGAAAACCAAATTGTGAAAGCAGGAGAACCTATTGGCTTGGGAGGAAATACGGGACGTTCTACCGGTTCTCATTTGCATTTTGAAACACGTTTCTTGGGGCAAGCCATCAACCCGGCTGAAATGTTTGATTTCGTGGCTCAGGACGTGACGGGGGATTATTACATCTTCCGTTCCAATAAAGGAAAGTCTGAATTGGCAAAGAACGAGACAAATGTCCGGCCCAAACCTACTGCGAGGCCTCGTTCTAAAGTGCACCGTGTGAAATCGGGTGAGAACCTTTCGGTTATTGCTTCAAAATGTGGGACGACGGTTGCTAAGTTATGTAAGTTGAACGGAATAACCCGGACTACGGTACTCCGTCCGGGACAAATACTTAAGTATTCATAAGCATTAGATTTAATAAGCAAGGAAGAGGTGCTCCGTAAGGTCGGGACATCTCTCTTTTGCTGTTTATTTGGGGGTGAGGACGGTTGAAGTAAACGGGTTTTAATCTCCTGAGAACGATTTTTTTGTTCTGCTGAGAATGATTTCATCCTGCGCCAAATGATTTTTTCGTCATGAGCTGCGTGAGGTGTCGAGGACTGTAGGGCGTTCGTTGTTTTCACTCTGCTTACAATATGAAAAATACAGGGATAGGTTCGCATCCTTCAGACTTCTTCTGTTTCAGTTATTTATGGTGAACTTTCTTATCCGGTAACTTTCACCTTGTTTTCACCGTTAGCATTCTTGCTTTTTAGGAAATACTTGATGTACACTGTGTTATGGTGAAAGAACATGAAAAGGCCGTTCGCGTTTGCGTATTCTACGGTCTCTTTTTGTTTTATTCGATGATTTGTACTACCTTTGCACATTGCATGTTGTGGTATGCCTAAACGGTAAAATATGGATACACAAGGACAATTTGAGCAAATAATGAAGGAGTGTCGGGAGCTGTTCGCCAAAAAGTTGCATGATTACGGTGCGGCGTGGCGTATCATGCGTCCTGCTTCGGTGACGGATCAGATATTTATCAAGGCCAATCGTATCCGTAGTTTGGAAGTGAAAGGGGTCTCGTTGGTCGGTGAGGGCATCCGTCCGGAGTTCATGGCTATCGTGAATTACAGTATTGTCGGCCTGATACAGTTGGAGTTGGGCTATGCCGATGCGGAAGATATGGCAGCTGAATGTGCTTTGGAATATTATGACAAATATGCGGGGCTTTCACTCGCTTTGATGTTGAAGAAAAACCACGATTACGATGAGGCCTGGCGCGGCATGCGCATCAGTTCTTATACAGACCTTATCCTGATGAAGCTTTACCGGACCAAGCAGATTGAGGCTTTGGCGGGGCAGACTTTGGTGTCGGAGGGAGTGGATGCCAACTACATGGACATGATGAATTATGCCGTATTCGGGCTGATAAAATTGACGTTCGGTGAATAGGTTGGGATATAAATTACGTTGGGTTGCCGTGAATGTCAGCCGTTTGTTGTTGGCTGTGACTTTCGTCTTCTCTGGATTGGTGAAAGTGGTTGACCCGCGTGGTACCCAATATAAATTCGACGACTATTTTCAGGCATTCGGTTGGTCGGAATGGATTCCCGGTTTTTTGCCGCTCTGGTTGGCGGTCCTTTTGGCTGTATTTGAATTTTGTATAGGGATATATCTATTCTTTGGCATACGTCGACGTACGGCTTCCTGGCTTTTTTTGTTGTTCATGAGTGTGATGACACCTCTGACGCTTTATCTGGCTTTGGCCAATCCCGTATCAGACTGCGGATGTTTCGGAGATGCCGTGTCGTTGACGAACTGGGAGACGTTCGGCAAGAATGTCGTGCTGTTGGGCTTATCCGTGCTCGTTTTTCGTTACCGTCGGTTGATGGTGCGCTTTGTTTCCGAACGCAACCAGTGGATGATTTCCCTCTATTCTATCTTTTTTGCCTTTGTTCTGGCGGGTTTCTGTATCTATTATCTTCCGGTTTTCGATTTCCGTCCTTATCATATCGGAGTAAACCTGCCCCAAGCGATGGTGGTTCCGGAAGGAGAGGAGGAGCCGGAGTATCTTACGACATTCGTACTTGAAAAGGATGGAGTAAAGAAAGAATTCACTACGGAAGATTATCCCGAGGATACGGCCTGGCATTTTGTGGATAGCCGGACGGTGTTGGTGAAAGAAGGATATGTGCCCCCCGTACATGATTTTTCGATTATGACGTGGCCTGATGGTGAGGATATCACGGAGCAGATTTTGTCGGACAAAGGATATACTTTCTTATTAATCTCTCCTTATCTGGAGTTTGCGGACGACAGCAATATAGACCGTATCAATGAACTCTATGATTATTGCGGCGAACATGGTTATGCCTTTTATTGTCTGACGGCATCCGGTGATGGCATGATTGGGCGATGGCAGGATTTGACGGGGGCGGATTATCCTTTTGGCATGACGGATGAAACCACGTTGAAAACCATCGTGCGCTCCAATCCCGGGTTGGTGTTGTTGAAAGATGGTACGGTGTATAACAAATGGAGTTGTAACAACCTTCCGAAAGAAGAGGACCTGAATATGCCGTTGGAAGATAGTGAATTGGGGCGTTTGCAGTCGGCATCGCGGATGATGACGACGCTGCGTGTCGTCCTATGGTTCCTTGTCCCCCTGTTTGTGTTGGTGTTTGCCGACCGGATATGGATAGGAAGCAAGATGTATAGGCGAATGAAACATAAAAATAGAATTATCAACCTTTTAAAAAGAAAAGAAATGAGAAAGAAAATTGTAGCAGGTAACTGGAAGATGAACCTGAATTTGCAGGAAGGTGTAGCTTTGGCTACTGAGTTGAATGCGGCTTTGGCTGCCGACAAACCAAATTGTGACGTGGTCATCTGTACACCGTTTATTCACTTAGCTTCCGTAGCCGCAGTATTGGATGCCCAGACTATCGGCTTGGGTGCAGAGAATTGTGCAGACAAGGAAAAAGGTGCATACACTGGCGAAGTGTCTGCCGAGATGGTAAAATCTACCGGTGCGCAGTATGTCATCTTAGGCCATTCGGAGCGTCGTGCTTACTATGGCGAGACAGCTGAAATCCTGAAAGAGAAAGTAAACTTGGCTTTGGCCAATGGTTTGAAAGTCATTTTCTGTATCGGCGAGGTACTGGAAGAGCGCGAGGCAGACAAGCAGAACGAAGTGGTGAAGGCTCAGTTGGCCGGTTCTTTGTTCGATTTGACGGCAGAACAGTTCTCCAACATCATTTTGGCCTACGAACCGGTATGGGCTATCGGTACGGGAAAGACGGCTACGGCTGAACAGGCGGAAGAGATGCATGCTTTCATTCGTACGACTATTGCCGAGAAGTTCGGCGTTGAGGCTGCCGAGAATGTTTCTATCCTTTATGGTGGAAGCTGCAAGCCTTCGAACGCAAAAGAGATTTTTGCAAAGCCCGACGTGGACGGTGGTTTGATTGGTGGTGCTGCTTTGAAGTGTGCAGACTTCAAGGGTATCATTGATGCTTGGAAAGCTTAATCAGAGTAGAAAAACGGAGTCATTCCGAGGTCGCCTTTGTGTCTCGGAATGGCTCTCTTTTATGGTTTTATATTCAAAAGGCTATATGATGAAAAGATTCTTCCTATCGTTGTTTTGGTGTGCCGTAAGTTGGCTTCAGGTTTCAGCGCAACAGAAGTTTGTGGACAAGTTGGTGAAGCCTGTGGACGGGCAGGGGACGGTACGTGTGATTCAGGATGCCGAGATTACCCGGATGGTAAATGGCGCAGGGGCGGGGAATGAAAATTCCACTTCACTTACGGCTTCCGGACGTATATCCCAGTCGATAACGGAGAATGGTAATTCATCTGTAGGCCATAAGCCCGTACGGAAAATGAAAGCCAACGGCTACCGGATTCAGGTTTATGCGGGGGGGAACTCCAGGACAGCCCGCCAGGAGGCGCAACGGATGGCCGGAAAAGTGAAGAGTTACTTCAGCGACATGGCTACTTATACCCATTTCCAGAGTCCGCGTTGGATTTGCAGGGTGGGTGATTTCAGAACGTACGAGGAGGCCAATCAGGCTTTGCACGAATTGCGTGCAACCAAGCAATTCGATGAGGCATTGATTGTAAAATCTGTAATTCAAATACCTTATTGAACAGATGGAATGTCAGGTTTATAACGAAACGGTACAACGGGAATTAGAAACCCACTATAAGGCTGTTCTGGCTTTGTTGGGTGAAGATACCGAACGTGAAGGATTGCAAAAGACGCCTTATAGGGTGGCCAAGGCGATGCAGACGTTGACGCGGGGATATGCCGAAGATCCGAAAGAGATTCTGAATTCGGCCAAGTTCAAGGAAGACTACCGTCACATGGTGATAGTGAAAGACATAGATTTCTTCTCTTTGTGCGAACATCACATGCTGCCTTTTTACGGGAAAGCGCATGTGGCTTATATACCCAATGGATACATTACGGGGTTGAGCAAGATTGCCCGTGTAGTGGACAGCTTTTCCCATCGTCTTCAGGTACAGGAAAGGATGACGCTCCAGATTCGGGATTGCATACAAGAAGCGTTGAACCCGTTGGGCGTGATGGTCGTAGTGGAAGCTCGGCACATGTGTATGCAGATGCGTGGAGTGGAAAAGCAAAATTCGGTGACTACGACCAGTGATTTTACAGGAGCTTTTAATCAGGCTAAAACCCGGGAGGAGTTTCTCAACCTTATTCATCGTGATTCTCTATAACAATCCGTAAAATTAAGAATAAATAGCTGACATGATGATGAAATCGGGTGTTCTGGCACTGTAGTTGTAGTTTACTATAATAAAGTGAAGTTGTTTAATTTTTAATATATACGAATATGATTTCAGACAAATTGCAGAAAGCTATTAACGAACAAATCGTGGCCGAGATGTGGTCGGCTAACTTGTATTTATCCATGTCCTTCTATTTGCAGAGGGAAGGTTACGACGGTTGTGCCGCATGGATGAAGAAACAGTCTCAGGAAGAATTGGAGCATGCTTACGACATGGCGAATTACGTCATCAAACGTGGTGGAGTGGCCAAGGTAGATAAGATTGATGTGGTCCCACAGGAATGGGACGGTGTATTAGGCGTTTTTGAAAATGTGTACGAGCATGAATGTCAGGTATCCAAGTTAATTGAAAACGTGGTGAAAGTGGCTTCCGAAGAAAAGGATATGGCTTCTCAGGATTTCTTGTGGGGATACGTGCGCGAGCAGGTAGAAGAAGAAGCTACGGCGCAAGGTATTTTGGAAAAGATCCGTAAAGCCGACAAGGCCGCTTTGTTGTTCATTGACGATAAGTTAGGACAGCGGTGATGATTCGTGGGTAGTATTTATATGCCACATATAAGGAAATCGTTTCTCGATTGTGTCGGGGAACGATTTTTGTTTTCTTTTTGTTATAAAATGATAGCGGAGTGTTACGTTATTTCCCTTTTTTGCGTATCTTTGTCCGAGTAAAGACAAAGGGGTGCCCGGACAGGGGCTGAGATTATACCCTCGAACCTGATGCAGTTCGTACTGCCGTAGGGATTGGATTTCCATTATCTTTCCATATTGCCGTTTGTGGTGCTTCTTTGTACTTGCTTTTTCAGAAATCATTAAAAGTAGATGAAATGAAAATTTTGGTGAATAACAAAGAAGTGGAAACGGCTGCCGTTTCGATTTCTGCATTGATGGAAGAACTATCGCTTCCGTTTCAGGGGGTGGCTGTGGCCGTGGAGAACCGTTTGGTGCCCCGTACCCAGTGGGCCGATTATGTGTTGACCGAGGGGGTGAGCATTGTCGTTATCAAAGCGGCATGCGGAGGGTAGCGTCCGGTTGGTATTTGTAGGACACTGGTGTTCAAGAATTTTAATTTAATATCATAGCATAGGACAATGGAAAAATTAGTCATAGCAGGACGGGAGTTTGCTTCTCGTTTGTTTTTAGGTACAGGTAAGTTTGATTCCAACGACCTGATGGCCCGTTCCATCATGGCTTCCGGAACGGAAATGGTGACGGTAGCCATGAAGCGTATCGAACTGGAAGACAAGGAGGATGACATGCTGAAGCATATCGTGAGTCCCGAGATACAATTATTGCCGAACACGTCGGGTGTCCGGAATGCCGAAGAAGCCGTGTTCGCAGCCCAGATGGCACGCGAGGCATTCGGCACGAATTGGTTGAAGTTGGAAATTCATCCCGATCCGCGTTATTTGTTGCCCGATTCCACGGAGACCCTGAAGGCTACGGAGCAGTTGGTCAAGTTAGGTTTTGTCGTATTGCCTTATTGTCAGGCCGACCCTACGCTTTGCAAACATCTGGAAGAAGCCGGAGCGGCTACAGTCATGCCTTTGGGAGCACCCATTGGGACAAACAAGGGATTGCAGACCCGTGATTTCCTGCGCATCATCATAGAGCAGGCCAACGTGCCGGTAGTAGTGGATGCCGGTATCGGGGCACCCAGTCATGCCGCCGAGGCCATGGAGATGGGAGCTTCTGCCTGTTTGGTGAATACGGCCATAGCCGTGGCCGGCGACCCGGTGGCGATGGCCATGGCTTTCAAGCAGGCTGTGGAAGCCGGACGTATGGCCTACGAAGCCGGATTAGGATTACAGGCCGATAATTTCGTGGCAGAGGCCAGTTCGCCCCTGACGGCATTTTTGAACGACTAAATGGGAAGAAGATATGTTTTCGGACGAATTGGAAAAGATTTCATGGGAGGAAACCACTGCGCGGATCAATGCCAAGACGGAAGCTGACGTGCGCCGTGCCCTCTCGAAAGAACGTTGTGACGTGGACGACTTTATGGCTTTGGTATCTCCGGCAGCCGCCCCCTATTTGGAGACGATGGCGCGGTTGAGCCGTAAATATACCGAAGAGCGTTTCGGTAAGACCATGTCCATGTTCATACCTTTGTATATCACCAACTCCTGCACCAACTCCTGCGTGTATTGCGGTTTCCATATCAGCAACCCGATGCACCGCACCATTCTGACGGAGGAGGAGATAGAGAACGAATACAAAGCCATCAAGAAGTTGGCGCCTTTCGAGAACCTCTTGATCGTGACGGGAGAGAATCCGGCCAAGGCGGGCGTGCCTTATCTGGCGCGTGCCTTGGATTTGGCCAAACCCTACTTCAGTAACCTGAAGATAGAAGTGATGCCGCTCAAGGCCGAAGAGTATGAAGAACTGAAGACACACGGGATGAACGGAGTCATTTGCTTCCAGGAAACGTACCACAAGGCAAACTATAACATCTACCATCCCCGGGGCATGAAGTCGAAATTCGAGTGGCGTGTCAACGGTTTCGACCGCATGGGGCAAGCCGGGGTGCATTCCATCGGGATGGGGGTACTCATCGGACTGGAGAAAGAATGGCGCACGGACATTACGATGATGGCTTACCATTTACGTTATTTGCAGAAGCATTATTGGCGGACGAAATACAGTGTGAACTTCCCCCGTATGCGGCCCTCCGAGAACGGGGGCTTCCAACCGAATGTCGTCATGAGCGACCGTGAACTGGCCCAAGTCACTTTTGCCATGCGTATTTTCGACCACGATGTGGACATTTCCTATTCCACACGCGAACCGGCGGCCATCCGTGACCACATGGCCACGTTGGGCGTGACCACGATGAGTGCGGAAAGCAAGACGGAACCGGGAGGATATTATACCTATCCGCAGGCGTTGGAGCAGTTCCATGTGAGCGACGAACGCACGGCCGTGGAGGTGGAGAAGGCATTGAGAAAGGCCGGTCGTGAACCGGTATGGAAGGATTGGGATGCCAGTTTCGATTTGCAATCTTATGTAAAATGCTGACCATGTCCGGGATGGAGGATAAAAAGTTAGGGCGCTACGAACGCCAGATCATGTTGCCGGAAATCCGTACCGGAGGGCAGGAACGCTTGCGTGCGGCGCGGGTGTTGGTTGTCGGGACGGGCGGGTTAGGCTCTCCCGTCTCGCTCTATCTGGCCGGTGCCGGAATAGGGCACATCGGGTTGGTGGATGATGACACGGTGAGTACGACCAATTTGCACCGTCAGGTCCTTTATGCGGAGGCGGAAGTGGGGCTGCCCAAAGTGGTGTTGGCTGCCCGTCGGTTGCGTGCATTGAACAGCGATGTGGACGTGAAGCCGTACGCTTGTCGTCTGACGCCGGATAATGCCGCCGGTATGATTCAAGACTATGATATTGTGGTGGATGCTTGTGACAATTATCCGACCCGTTATCTTTTGAACGATATTTGCAGGGCGCAAGGTAAGCCATACGTTTACGGTGCCATTGAAGGGTTCTGTGGCCAAGTGTCCGTCTTCTGTCGTACTGCGGAAGCGAAGAGCTATCGGGATTTGTATCCGGACGAAGAGGCGGCGTATCGGTTGCCTCCGGCTTTTAAAGGCGTTGTGGGCATGACCCCGGCGATAGTAGGCAGTGTGCAGGCTCACGAAGTGATGAAGTTGGTTTGCGGTTACGGCGACGTGCTAGACGGCCGCTTGTGGACGATAGATTTGCGTACGATGCAGTCATACGTCATCGAACTTTAACCCCATAAATAGGTACGAAATGAAAAAGAGAGTGTTTTGCTGTTTGGCAAGTTTGCTTTGTTGGTCGGCGGTGGCTGTCCGTGCTGCGAAAGTGGATACGGTGGAGGTGCACAGCCGGAAGATGGGACGTGCGGTGCGTGCCATAGTGATTTCTCCCGAAAAGACAGAAGGCAGGGGAGCGGCTGTGGTTTATCTGTTGCATGGTTATGGCGGAAACGAAACCACATGGCCCGGCTTGAAACCGGAACTCAAAGACTATGCCGACCGTGAGAATCTGATTTTCGTGTGTCCGGATGGAGAAAACAGTTGGTATTGGGATAGTCCGCTCAATGAAGATTCCCAGTTTGAGACGTTCGTCAGCCGGGAGTTGGTGTCTTACGTGGACGGGCATTACCGTACGCTGCCTTCTCGCGAGAAGCGGGCCATTACCGGATTGAGCATGGGCGGCCATGGTGCCCTATGGTTGGCCATACGCCATCAGGACGTTTTCGGAGCGGTGGGCAGTACGAGCGGCGGGTTGGACATCCGGCCTTTTCCGGACAACTGGGACATGAAGGCACAAATCGGGGCAAAAGATGCCGGGGTGTGCGATTGGGACGATTATACCGTCATCAACCAAACAGGCAAACTCAAGGATGGTGCCCTACGGATTATTTTTGATTGCGGCTATGATGATTTCTTCTTTGAAGTCAACCAAGCCTTCCATCAAAAGTTGTTGGAACGAGGTGTCATGCACGACTTTATTGTGCGCCCCGGAGCGCATACGGGTGAATATTGGAACAATTCCATCGATTATCAAATCTTGTTTTTCTTGAAATTCTTCAGGGAAAGTCATTGACCGTTACGGGCCGTAGGGTGGTCATTTGGAGTTTTGCCGTGGGAGGGCGGATATCTTTTTCGCAGCTTGCCGGAGTTCCTCTAAGATATGGCTACGGATGAAACCTTGCGACGACAAGGCATAGTGTGTACACAAGAGGGCAAGGAACGAGCAGAAGATGAACAGTGTGCCGGTAGAAAAGAGGATGTTCCCCAATCCTACCAAGGGAGACATGATGCCGCCTACGGCAAAACCGGCAGTGCCGAGAAGCGCCGAAGCCACGCCTGCATTTTCTCTTTCGCATTCCATGGCCAACGTGTTGGAAGCGGTAAAGGTGATGCCTGCCATGGAGAGGAGGGCGAATACCAATGTCTCGTATATCCAAAAGCTGCATCCTTGCGACAAGGCTGCCAACCATGCGAAAGACAGCCACAACATGCCATTGCTGCCGATGTGCAATGCGTCTTTCATCGTGGGCAATTTGACCGCAACGGCCGATGCAACGGCCATGGCTATGGCATTTGCCCCGAAGCACAGGCTGAATTGCATGGCGGAAAGGCCGTAATGCTCCTGCATGATGAAAGGAGCCGATGCGATATTCACGAAGAGTACTCCCATCGTAAATCCGTATTGTAAAGTGTAGGCCAAATATTGCCGGTTGCGTAATACGAGGCCGAAGTTGCGGAGGATGTCGTTCCACCGGACGGAGGCACGCTGTCCGGTCGGATGCGATTCCTTCATGCGGAAATTGCCCACCAGTAGAATCGTTCCCAATAAAAAGAGACTCCAGAAGATGCCTTGCCATCCGCTTGCATCGGCCAAGAAGCCTCCGGCTATGGGTGCTGCTACAGTGGCTACCCCGTTTATGCCTCCTATGACGGCCAATACACCGGCCAGTTCGCGGGCAGAATATTTGTCGGCTGCAATGGAACGGGAGAGAACGACACCGCCCGCCCCGGATACGCCTTGCAAGAAGCGTAAGGCGATGAATTGCAGGATGTTTTCGGAAAAAATGCAACCGGCTGTGGATAGCAGGAAAAGCATGAGTGCGGCTAACAATACGGGACGTCGGCCGTATTTGTCACTCAACGGGCCGAAAAACAGTTGGCCTGCGGCAAGTCCGGCCATGCTGGTCGTCAGTCCCAGTTGCACCATGGACGATGTGGTGCGGAAGTAGCCTGACATGGCAGGCAAAGTGGGCAGATACATGTCCATCACGAACGGTCCGAAGGCACTCAAGAGGCCCAAGAATAACAGGATGAATGTTTTTGAGTTCCGTTTGCTTCCCATTGTTTCCAAATGCTTTGTTTTTTCCGGTGCAAAAGTACTTCAATCGGAACTGTTTTCGTTTGTCGTAACGTGTACAAAACATTTCATTATCGGAATAATATACGGCAGAGGGAGTGATTTTTCGTATATTTGCGGTCTAAAAAGGAATAAAACCATGGCCGTATTCTTACCTTCCGACACTTCATCCATCCACTATGAGGAAACCAATCTGGCCTCTCTGCGCTCGAAACCAAGCCATTTCGTGTGCGGGGTTTATTTGATTTGCGTCCGTGGCACGGCTGTCGTGTCCACCGGCGTGCAGCAATATGCCTTGGGGGAGCAGACCGAGCTTATTTTTCTTGCAGGAAGCCTGATACAAGTGCTTTGTGCGTCGGATGATTTTACGGTACGTTTGCTGATGTTTCCCAAAGAAGTTTTTCTGAAAGCCGTCCTGCCCATAGATACCCCTTACCTGAACTACACGCACGAACATCCCTGTTACCGTCATACGGAGGATGAGCGGAGCCAGGCCACATGGGTGCAGATCAATTTGTGGATGGATATGGCTCGGATGCTTTTTTGCGGAAATGTGTCCCCGTTCAGGCAGCAGCAAGAGTATAATTTCCTGCAGGGGTTGCTGATGTGGCTGTTCAACACCATACAGGAAAAGCTGTCGGTCGCGAAGCAGTACAGCCGTAAGCAGGCGGTTTGCCACAGGTTCATGCAGTTGGTGCGCGACCATGGCGCACAGGAGCACCAAGTGGCTTTTTATTCAGAAAAGCTTTGCATCACTCCACGTTATTTGCATCAGATTACCGTCCGTTATATGGGTGGACGTTCGCCCAAGCAGTTGATAGACGAGCAGTTGGTGGCAGAGATTAAGGTATTGCTTAGCGAGCCGGACTTGTCCGTTACGGAAATCGCGGAGCGGCTTCATTTTACGGACCAGTCGTGCCTCACACGTTTTTTTAAAAAGAACACGGGAATGTCGCCCCGGGATTTCCGGACGAAGAATTTTGCGGGTTGAGGAGTAATATGGACAAAACGGAGGACAGTTCCGGGATAAGAAGAAAAGGGCCATATACTTCCCCTTCCGGGATAAGCTATGGCTCTCCATTATGGCATTATTGTTTTTGTAACGTTATGGTTCTCGGGTCATCAATGGTGTTACATGAGCCGTCCATGTTGAACCAATTGAATGTGTAGGTGGCAGTGTTGCCTTCAATCGTCAGAGGACCTTCCATGTATTCATCGTATGCGCCTCCCCAAAGCCATACGATTTTCAAAGTGTTGCCTTTCACTTCATAAGTCAGGCCTACCGTGAAGTCGGGAGAGTCCGTCGTAACTGTTTTGTCTTCATGGAATGTAAGTGATATGCCCGGGAAAACGCCGTCGTCGGTGCTTGAAGTGATTTTCCAGGTTGTTCCTGCCAATGTGGCCGGAGTTGTCGGTGTTTCTTCTTGTGGCGGTGCCGGGGTTTCCTCCGGAGGCGTAGTCGGTTGTTTTTCCTCGTCATCGTCGTCCGAGCAAGCTGTGAAATTTACGCATAACATGATGGCCAAGACGGCCATCCCTACATATCTTAAAGTTTTCATTGTTTTCCTTTTGTGTTAAATTCTTTGTTGAATGATTCTTTTGTAGTCCAAAATCCGGAGTATAGACAATAAAAAAACGTGGACTAAAACTTCGTTTATGCTATCTCGGTATCGCCAAACACCATGCTGTCATATACGAGTAAAAGCCCACGCCATAGGCGTGAGCATCAACTTTTACTCTTGACAGCTTCTTCAATTTGGCGATTTCAGATAGCAAGAATAAAGCTAACGCTTCTTTATCTTATGTCTTTGTTCGATAATTACATCATAGGCATGTTTGTTTTTGTTTCTGCCGGCAAAAATAGGAAAAAAGCAGGATTCGTGCAAGAAGTCCCTCCTTAATCTTAAAAAGGATGCGATGTGGGTTATACGAAGTTCTGTTTTCAATAACGGGAATGTCACTACGGGGATTTCCGATTGAAAAATTTTGCGGGCGGGGAGCGTGAAATTTTTGTGCGCCAAACGGAAAATCGTTTGGCTTAGATTGAAAAATCAATTGCCGCAGAATGATTTGTGAATCTGCGGCAATTGATTTTTGGAATGGCTCTGCTTATTTACATCGTTAATTATGAGTGATTTATGAAAACGCCTGTTCCATAAGGCGATGTAAGCAGAAAAGCATACATTTTAGGTTGAGGCCCTTTACAACGGGAAGTCTTCGAAGGCATACAGTACGGTAGACAGGTAGCGTTCGCCCGTGTCGGGAAGCAGCACGACAATCGTTTTGCCCTCATTCTCCGGGCGGCGTGCGATTTGCAGGGCGGCGTGCAGGGCAGCGCCGGACGAGATGCCCGCGAGTACCCCCTCGTGGCTGGCCAACATGCGGGAGGCACGGACGGCATCTTCGTCTGTGACCCGGATGATTTCGTCCACCTGTTGGCGGTCGAAATTCACCGGAGCGAAGCCGGCACCTATTCCTTGTATTTTATGAGGCCCGGGGCTACCGCCGGAGAGAACGGGCGAGGCGTCCGGTTCTACGGCTATGGCTTGCACGGACGGATTGTGCTTTTTCAATCCTTTAGCTGTTCCGCTGATGGTACCTCCCGTGCCTACGCCGGCTACGAAGAAGTCCACTTTACCGTCTGTGTCGTTCCATATTTCCTCTGCTGTGGTTTGTACGTGTGCTTCCGGATTGGCCGGGTTGTCGAATTGTCCCGGAATGAAAGCACCGGGATTTGCAGCTTTCAGTTCTTCGGCCTTGCGGATGGCTCCCTTCATGCCCTCGCTGCCCGGAGTGAGTACCAGTGTGGCACCTAATGCTTTCAGAAGATTGCGGCGTTCGAGGCTCATAGTTTCAGGCATGGTGAGCGTGAGCCGGTAACCTTTGACTGAGGCAATCCAAGCCAGTCCGATGCCCGTGTTTCCGCTAGTAGGCTCTATGATGAGGCTACCGGGACGCAGCAGGCCTTCTTTTTCTGCCGCCTCTATCATATAGAAGGCTGCGCGGTCTTTCACGCTTCCTCCGGGATTGAAACTTTCCAGTTTGGCCAGAACTCTGGCTTTCAGTTGTTCTTTCTTTTCTATGTGGCTGATTTCCAATAAAGGTGTACGCCCGATAAGTTCGGTCAGCGAATGATAAATCTTTTCCATAATCTTTTCTTTTTTGCGTTTGTCGAATGTATATGTATTACGTGGTTCTTAGGTATTCAGACTTGGGCGAAGGCCTGCGTCAGGTCAGAGAGCAAGTCGTCGATATGTTCCGTGCCGATGGAGAGACGTATCGTGGCTTGCGTGATGCCTTGCTCGGCCAGTTCCGTTTCATTGAGTTGGGAGTGGGTGGTACTGGCCGGGTGGATGACCAGCGATTTGACATCGGCCACGTTGGCCAAAAGAGAGAATATCTCCAGGCTGTCGATGAAGCGGAACGCTTCTTCACGTCCTCCCTTGATTTCGAAGGTGAAGATGGAACCGGCTCCTTTCGGGAAGTACGTTTCATATAGTTTATGGTCGGGGTGTCCGGGCAATGCCGGATGGTTGACTTTCTTTACCTTAGGGTGTGTGGAGAGGAAATCCAGGATTTTCAGGGTGTTCTCCACGTGGCGTTCCACCCGTAAGGACAAGGTTTCCAACCCCTGAAGAAGGATGAAGGCATTGAACGGGCTGATGGTAGCTCCCGTGTCGCGCAACAGTGTGGCGCGGATACGGGTGATGTAGGCTGCCGCTCCTGCCGCGTCGGTGAAACAAATGCCGTGGTAGCTGGCATCCGGTTGGGTGAGTTGCGGGAATTTCCCGGAAGCTTTCCAGTCGAATTTTCCGGAGTCCACGATGACACCTCCTAATGAAGTGCCGTGGCCGCCGATGAACTTCGTGGCCGAATGTACGACGATGTCTGCCCCATGCTCTATCGGACGGATAAGGTAAGGCGTGCCGAACGTATTGTCTATGATGAGCGGAATCCGGTGGCGGTGTGCGATGTCGGCCACGGCATCAATGTCTATGATGTTGCAATTGGGGTTTCCCAATGTCTCGATGAATACGGCTTTGGTGTTTTCCTGTATGGCTTGTTCGAAATTGCCGGGGTTTTCAGGATCGACGAATGTAGTGGTGACGCCGTATGCCGACAGGGTGTGGGCCAGAAGGTTGTAGCTGCCGCCGTAAATGGTTTTGGCGGCTACGATGTGGTCGCCTGCACGTGTGATGTTCTGGAAAGCGTAAGTGATGGCGGCCGCTCCCGAAGCTACGGCCAGTCCGGCTATTCCGCCTTCCAAGGCGGCCATGCGTTCCTCGAACACTCCTTGCGTGCTGTTGGTCAGCCGTCCGTAGATGTTGCCGGGGGCTTGCAGGCCGAAGCGTGCGGCTGCATCGTCCGCATTGTGGAACACGTATGAGGCGGTTTGGTAAATCGGTACGGCACGGGCATCCGTGGCCGGGTCCGCCTGCTCTTGTCCTACATGGAGTTGCAGGGTCTCGAAGTGTAGTTTTGTTCTGTCCATGATGTTTCTGTTATTAAGTTCTTGACTGTTTCTTGTTTCGATGATGGCAAAGTTATGGTTTTTGGAATAATCAAACAAGAAGTGAAAGAAATACGGAAAAAATATCTATTTTTGTATTTAAAAATAGAATGTACAGCCTGGTTTAAGGGGGCTACAGCTCTGTTTATAGACGTTTTTTCTATGGAAAGTTTAGATCATATTGACTTGCAAATTCTGCGTACTTTGCAAGATAATGCCCGTTTGACGACAAAAGAACTGGCCGCACGCGTGCATCTTTCTACGACCCCTGTTTTTGAACGCTTGAAGAGACTGGAGGCGCAAGGATACATTAAGAAGTATATCGCAGTGTTGGATGCCGAAAAGCTCAATCGTGGTTTTTTAGTATTTTGCCGGGTGAAGTTGCGCCGGTTGAACAAAGAAATCGCGGAAGAGTTCACGGGCATTATCCGGGAAATACCGGAAGTGACGGAGTGTTATAACATCTCCGGCAGTTACGATTACCTGCTCAAGATTCATGCGCCAGATATGAAGTATTATCAGGAGTTTCTTCTCAATGTGTTGGGGACAATCGAAAGCCTCGGTTCCATGGAGTCCACCTTCGTGATGGATGAGGTCAAGCAGGTGTATGGCATCCAGGTCTGACCTGGGCAGATAAAAATACAGATAAAACGGTTGTAAGGTCGTTATTAAATGTAAAAAGGGTCAGGAAGACGAATCTTATTTGTATATTTGGCTTCAGACAAGGTTTTTTTGTATCTACAGCAGCTTTATCTTGTATTTTTTACTATTAAATAATGATGAATATGAAATATAATACTTTATTGTTTCCGCGTAAAGCGAACCAAACGAACTTTTCCCTTTTCCTGTTGTCCATGCGTCTGCTATTCGGCTCTTTACTGATGACCCATGGTTATGCCAAACTGACAGGGTTTGCCGCCATGTCTGCTTCTTTCCCCGACCCGTTCGGAATCGGGAGCCGTTATTCCCTGATGCTAGCCATTTTCGGTGAACTGTTTTGTTCAGTAGCTTTCGTGTTCGGTTTCTTGTATCGTTTGAGTATGATTCCGATGATCGTAACGATGGCTGTGGCTTTTTTCTTTGCCCATGGCGGAAGCATGACGGGAGGTGAATTGGCTTTTGTCTATCTGGTTGTGTTCATTCTGATGTATATGGCCGGACCGGGTAAATATTCGGTGGACCATTGGATGACGAAAGGTGGAAAAAGAAGGCGGTAATTTAAATACACTATATTATGTTGATGACGACTACAGCCCTTGTGGAGGGCAAGCATATTACGAAGTATCACGGTGTGGTGACAGGTGAGGCTATCATCGGCGCGAACGCGGTGCGCGACCTTTTTGCCGGATTGCGGGATTTCTTCGGCGGGCGTTCGGGTTCGTATGAAGAGGTCTTGCGCAAGGCCAAAGACACGGCTTTGCGGGAAATGGGGGAGGAAGCGGACCGGTTGGGTGCCAACGCGGTCATTGGAATCGACTTGGATTATGAAACGGTGGGGGCAAGCGGCAGCATGCTGATGGTGACATGTAGCGGTACGGCGGTCAGCATGGAATGAGGGGTGTTGGTATAAGAATCCCCTTTCTCTTGTTTTGGTAAGCAGGAAACCTTGGGTATCCAAAACATTTCCCCTGAGATAGTCTTTACCACCAAACCTGTTTTCCCTCCTCGTAGGTGAAGATGCGCTCTTCTTTACCTTTGGTCAGGTCCTTGAGGACGTAAAGGCCATTGGTTGGTATTTTATGGAAGAGAAGAACATTGTCCGTCGCTTTCTTTTTTCCAAGGTCGTCCCAAAAGCCTTTTGAATTCCAATAGTATAATTCGTATTCATCGCCTGTTTCTATGCCGTTCCCGTCATTTCGGCCAATGTATTTTATTTTTGATACTTTCATGGCTCTCTTAAGTTCCAGTCCTACCCAATTGCCGTCAGGGCTGCTGGCACTGAACCCTGTAAGTATATTGTTATCAAAAACATTTTCCTTTCTTGCCCATGGCTCTCCTTCTGTTCCGATGATTGTACCTTCAATTTTCGTTCCTTCGGAATCGTAGAATTCCAGTTCGTTGATATTGCAGAATGAACCTCTGCCACCGATGTATCTCAAGTATTTGAATTCTTTGTTGCACTTTACTGGTATATTGTACCAGTTGCCATTTGTTATGCCTTTATGCTTATGTAATATGGTGCTATCCGAAAAATTTTTGTTATTGGAACCCTGAAAGAGTCCACCGTCCATTCTGCTGTTGAAATAGTCCTGGGCACCCATAAACGGATACTTTCTCAATAGTTTCATGGTAATGGTCTTTTTCGTATTCGCTGATAGTTCCTTTAATTTGCCTTTGTTGTTGAGTATGAACGGTTTTCCGAATGGTACGATTTCTTCGTTCTCATATGTTGCCGCCATGTATGCGATACCTCGTCCCATTGACTTAAAAATGACCTTGCCATTACGGATATTACCATAGTATACAGGTACCCAGTTTCTATTGTCAAAGACGCAGATGTACGCAATTTTGTTGTTCTTTATCTTGTCAGGTATTGGACGTTCGATATCTGATGTCGTGCAGTATTCTGATGTTACGTCTGTGAAATGGGGGTTTTGGAACAACTTAGGTATGTCCGACTCATATTTCATGTCTAATGCAATTCGTTTGTTCATGCTATATCTGTAGCGGAAAACCTTTGGCTTGGTATATGAATTGAAATAATGTGCCGTGTCGCCGGGGAAGTTTCCCATATAAAATGGCATGGACTTGCCCTGCTCGTTTATCAGCACGCTCCATGAGTGGCTGCCGCTACGGTTACCCCAATGAGGGGTGAAGTCGTAGGCTGCGGGGATTCCCAACTGACGGCACAGGTATATTGTGAAGCTTGCCTCATCGGTACACTTTCCGCTTTTGGTTTTAAACAGTAAGTTGGGATTGGTTCCGAATGGACTGCTGTAGATGTAATACTCAAACTGGTGAGTTAGGTCGAAGACACGCATTGCCTCCGACACTGCGGAGTGTACTTTGTAATACAGGTCTGCATATGTTTTTTTACCTTGTCTGTGGAGTTCCCATACTTGTGACTCCTTGTCTGTGTACTTATTCTGAATGAGGATGTCTCCATTAGAGACGGAATCCTTTTTGAAATCGAGGAATAGCCCTGTATGCTTGTTCATGATTCTGTATTTGTTGTCTCCTACAGGTATGAATAGCCATTGGTCGAATGGTCGCTTGATGTACTTGGCAGACGTTACTGGGGTCATGGGTGACAGTGTGTTTTGTAAGCCAAACTCTATCTTAAGGCACATGTCGACAGAGTCGTTCCTGTAGTATCCTATTCTCCACAAAGGATAGCCAGCGTAATCCAAACGAAGAAGTTGTGTGCTATCTGTCTTTGAATGCTTCTTGAGGCAGACGGTCTTCGTCTTTGCTGCATGCGCTGTGTCATAAGTGATGAACAGCCGTGACTTGGCATTTACGATATTATAATAGTCTGCAGAGAAGTCACGGATGTCATCGTGGCTGAATTCCTCCAAAGCTCCCAACTGTATATAGTCTATGCAGAGAGTATCTGTGGGGGAGGAGATAGTGATTACATTCTTTCCTTTCTTGAAAGGAATGGGGAAGTTGAACCATTTCTCTGTGAAGGACTCACTGTTGCGTGTCGGTACAAGGTGTACATTCTCCACCTTTACGCCGTTGATACCGATTGTGGTGCTAAGGTTTTGGGCAATGGAAGCATACTTCATGATAAGACGTTTCTGTGTTTGTCGCTCTGTGTTTACAACGAATGATATAGATGATATTTCAGGAAGCATCATTTCTGCCTTGCCGCTTGATGCTCCTACATATTCCTTTGTCACACACGAAACGGTTTTGTCATGTTCTGCCTCGAACTGTAGACCGCGCCTTGACATTACAACGTTTTGTGATAAGAGTGGGTATTCTTCATTGATAGTGGCATGCCAGTCTGTTCTAGGCTCATGCGACAACCTGTATGGCAATACATATTCAAAGAATATCGACTCGTCAAAATCCTCATGCCATGTTGAGCTGCTCCACGCGTCGCAAGCGTTATCTATGGCTTTGATAAGGTATTCTGCTTTTATTGTTGAGATGTCATATGTGGCATCAAAACTGTCGGGGAGGATACCTTGCATTGAGTCTTCGAAGTACTTGGTACGTACATTAAGGCTTACATTGCCGGTTCTCACATAGATGGAGTCTATAATGTCTACCGTGTTACCCTCTATCTGAAACTGGTTAGGCATGTTTTCAATTAGGAACTTTGCAGCTTTGTACTTCAAAGGATTGGGGTCGCTTTCAAAGTGCTTCAGTACAACTTTAAGCTCAGAGCTATTGTCTCTAGCAATGGCAAGGGCATGTTTCAGCCGTTTATTGCACGAAGTGGACATAAGTATGGCGATAAACATACATGTTCCTATCGTCAGCTTGTATAGATTTCTTTTCATCGTATTAATAGTTCAGGCATTCCTTTGCTTTGTTTATGATTTGTTGGTTTAATTTGGATTCCTTTATTTTGTTTTTCTTGTTGATAATCATGTTTGCAATCTCGTACGCTTTCTCCATATCGCCCGTTTCAAGATATAATTCCATACGATAATATAGAGGCAGATATCGGCTCGGAATCATTTCGCCCGCCCGTTTGTAACTGGCTATGGCAAGGTCGTATTGCTTCAGTTTCTGGTAGTCGTCACCAATCAGTAGCATCATGTTATAGTCTGATAGGTACTTTTTCCCTGCATTGAGCACCTCAAGGCTCTTCTTATATTCACCGCGAAGATGAAGCAAGGTTCCATAGTTGTATATGAACATGTAGTCATCATAATATTCCTTGTATATTTCTTCATATTCTTTCATGATTTCCTCATCACAATGGTTTGTGGCACGTTCCTGAAGGCACAGTTTACGGATGTCATGTGCTCCTGTGACGTACAATGAATACATACAAGCGAATCCGGTTGTCTGCACAAGTGTCATACATAGTTTGGGCATTGGCGGCTTGACGGTTCGAGTAATCGTCGATAAGAACATGAAAAGGATTATTAGCCATACGAATGGTATGTTGAGAGGATAGCTGAACATGAACCATACGACAAGCACACATACAGTGCATAATAAGACACTCTTGTGCTCCTTCACTTTTGCATAGATATGCCATATAGTCCAAAGGGTGACGAACACAAATGCAACCGCGCATGGAATTCCGTATATGAGGGCAACGTGCAGGAATTCGTTGAATGGGTTCTGTGTCTCATCAGCAAGTAATACAAAAGGGGAGTCTGGATGAGCGGTTAAGTAGTCGGCCTGATAGTTCATGTATTGGGCTACATATCCATCAAATCCCCAACCAAACCATGGCTTATCCTTTATCATCTCCATGCTTACCATCCATATAAGCACTCGTCCGTCTGCGGAATTACGTTTATATATGTATAAGGCAATTAAGGCGATGGTTACGCACGTTATCCCAATGAGCCTGTATCGTCTGTCGCAGATGAACTTTCTTAATGGATTTACTTCCATCCTCAGGATAATAGCTATGCCGCATATAGAAGCCAAAATAGCTGTCCGTGAGTCTGAAAGGATGACAAACACACCAAAGGCCATAGCCATAGCTTTCCATGTCATTTGCTCTGCGCCAGCAGTTTTGACTGCATAATATACAGCAATAGGGGTACAGAACGAAAGGAGCATTCCGAATATGGCAGGATTGTTCAAGCTTCCTGAGAAGTAAGCATAATGGAAGTTGTCGGGAACAAATCCAAATAACTGTATGATGGAATATAGTATTTCTATAATGCCAAGTACACATACCGTCTTCATAATTTTGTCCTTTGGTAGCATAATGTGCTTGCCCATACACGCCATTGAAAGACTGTATGTCAGAATCAGTATCACAAACGTACCAACCCAACAATATTGGATAGCGTTTGCAAGCTCAAAATGTGCGGTGGAAATGCAGAAGATGCTTACTCCGAAAATAATGAATGTGGGTATGTGTATGTATTTCATTCCTTTTCAGAGACAGGGCAATTCTCAAATGCGTTTTTCTCTATCTTAATGGCAGATGAGGGTATCGTTATATGTTTCAGGCTTTTGCAGTCATAGAATGCGCGACTGCCGATTCCCTCAAGGCCTTCAGGAAGACTTACCGTCGATAGGCTGTAGCAATAAGCGAATGTGTAGTCACTTATTGTTATAGGAGACAAAAGCTGTACCACTGAAAGGTTGGCACAATTTTCGAAAGCAAACCCGCCGATCTCTTGCAATGACTTGGGCAGTATGGCCTCGAATATGGCATTACAACGGGCGAAAGCGTCCATGCCTATTGATTTCACGTTCTCCGGTATGCGCAGGACAGTTTTTGAGTATCTGCCAAAGAAGGCTCTGTCCCCTATTGCTTCCACGCCCTCAGGAATGACTGTGGTGCGGCAGCCCAACAAGAGGGTCTTGCCGTCCTTGCTCAGTATCGCATTGGAACCTTTTGGGGATATGTATTTCTGATTGCCGGGCGCAACTGTAATCTTGTCAATCTCGTTACATCCCGCAAACGCATTTTCGGATATTTCCACCACGGACTCAGAAATATGAATGGAGTGGATGGTTGTCCCATCAAAGCAGTAGTCCCCAAGGGCATTTATGTCATTGCCAATGGTTGTTGTCCGGCATGTGGCAATCAATTCGGAGTCGGACTTTCTTACTATACCGTTGCAGTTGGATCGTGAGTCGAAGTTCTGATTGTCATTATCCACGATTATGGAAGTAAGGTTGTTGCAGTATGTGAAAATATTGCCGATTCCTATCTTTGTCACGTTTTTAGGAATAACGATTGACGTGAGCGAGTTACAGCCATAGAACACATTAGCTCCAATCTCTGTAAGTGATTCCGGTAAACGGACAGACTTGAGGCCGCTGCAAGCGAAAAAAACGTCGTTGCCAATGCGCTCCACGCCTTCCGGAATAACCAGGTGCTCCATCGTGTTGCAACGGTAGAAGGCAAAGTCTCCGATAGACTTTACGGATGAAGGTATCGTGGTTGCGGAGCATGCAACTACAAGCTCGTCATTGTAGTCAATGATGGCATTTGAGCCTTCGCGTGAATCGTAGCTTTCATTGTTAGCTGCCACTACTACAGACGTAAGATTGTAACAACTGCCAAAGAGTCCCACGCCTATACTTTCAGCTGAAGCAGGAATAGATATTGTCCTCAGGTTAATGCAACATTCAAAGGCATAGTCAAGTATTGTTTCTATACCTTCTTCTACTACAATAGATTGTACTTCTGTAACCCCCTTGAATGCTTTTGATTCAATTCGTTTTACAGGATAAGTCTTACCTTCATGTGTGACAGATGCAGGAATGTGAAGAGGGTGAGTGAAGTCTGTCTTTGCCGCAGCCTGATAACTTACCAGTGACAGTGAACAGCTATCTTCCATTATTGTATAAGTGAAACCGTTATCACTAAATGTTTTATCTGCAAATACCTGAATGGCTGCTGTCAGCCAAAGAAATGCGAACAATACTTTTCTTACACCTGTATTTTTCATCTTTATTAAAGGTATTAATGATTGTTTTCCGTCGTTCCTTTCATATGAACTGGGGCATTTATCAACGGTCCAGATTAGAATATTAATGTCCAACTCCCTATCTTCTCTGAATCTTTGAATTTAGAGCCTTTATTTTTTGCATCTGAATATCTTATATTGCCTTTGCGGTCTACACCATTCCCAATAACAGCGTGTTCCCCGGAGGCGCTGCTGATAATATAACTGCCGCTTGGATGATTTTTTTTGAACTCAGCAGTGCTTATATAAGCCTGTAACTCGTTATAGCTGTTAAAGTGCATTTGTGTTCCCTGCAAGATTCCAGACTTTTCCCCAATGCTCCTTGCCACAGATGGAGCCATTGTGCCTCCTGTATAGTTGTATGTTTCTGCGCCTTCGATAGGGTTACCATCAACATCGCATGGCGTCCAATTTTGGCCGGTAGCCAAACCCTTTACATAATTGTAAGCTTGTGTGGCCGTGAATCCATTACGACCGATTGTCTCTGTCCTTTCCCTGTAGCCGCCACTACCGTCAGATTCTCTATAAGTAATAGGGATGTGCCTTGATGCCGCGATGCTGATAATGGCATACAACATGCACTCATCCTCATTTTCAGGTATAGTGTAAGAACTTGTAGTAGAGCCGCCTATAGTTTGACTTGCTCCAGGTTCATAGTCGGCCATGGAGCTTTTTGTAATAGGAGTCCTGTTTGTAACATCAAGGCTATAGAAATCCTCCAACTCTTCATTTTCGTTACAACTAACAACAATGATAGCAACAATCGCAAGCATCGCCAAAGATGCCAAAAAAATCTTTTTTTTCATGATATCCTTAATTATAGTTTTAACGCTCCTATATATACCTTGTTTGCAAATATAGTATATTTGAAATATACAACAAAATAATTCTTAAAGAAAATAAATAAAATGGTTGTTCAAGCTGATTATAAAAGGCAAAGAGGAGGGGGCGTATTTGCATTAAATTTGTTATTTTTTGCCTCAATTCTACACTGATGTTGGGAATGAAACAGGCTAACTTTGCCATAAACTAATTTAATGTGGAAAGAACCATGAAAAAGCTTTTGATGATCCTGAGTGTTTGTTGTTGTTTTGTTATGACGGGGATGGCTGCTCCCGTGGTATTGGATGTGCCTGTGCCGGACGGGGATGCGACACCGGTGTTGCGAAGAACCATAGAACAAGCTTCTTCTTATAAAGGACGGGCGGTATTGATTCGGTTGCAACAAGGAGATTACCATATTTATCGTACCTCTTCTTCTCCGTACCTATATTATATATCCAATACGGCTTCGGCAGAAGAGAATCCTGACCCGACGAAACATATAGGGATATGGCTCAAGGACATGAAGAATATTACAGTGGATGGAGGAGGTGCCCGTTTCGTAACCCACGGCGAAATGACGCCTTTCGTGATTGACGGATGCGAGAATGTCACTTTGAAAAATTTCTCATTGGTGGCTGCCGATCCGTCAGTACCTGAAATGACCGTGGTTTCAACCGATGCAAATTCCATCACTGCCAGGGTTACTGCCGGTTCGAGTTACGAGATAGAGGATGGGAAGTTTTATTGGAAAGGTGAGGGATGGCGTTTTGGCGGAGGCATTGCCCAGGTGTTCTATCCGCAAACCAACGTGACCAACCGGTGCGAGTCCCCATTGGCCGGTGTGACGAAAGCCATCGAACTGGACGAGGGGTTGGTGCGTTTTAATTACGACCGTGCTCCCGGATTCAAAACGGGAGAGGTTTACCAGATGCGTCATTCCTTTCGGACTGAAGCATGCGGTTTTATACATCAGAGCAAAGACGTGAAGCTCGAAAATATCAAATTCCATTTCTTGGGTAATTTCGGGATTGTAGGGCAGTTACGGGCATGAAAACGAAGTGAGCAAAGGGTTGAGAGGGTGAAAGGGGTTGAAATGGTTGAATATCAATAGGTTTAAGTGTTAGGGTGGAAATGGGGTGTTTGAAACGAAACGTGCAAAAGGTTGAATTGGCTTTAATTCGGGTTGAATTTTGGGGCTTGAGCGTTTAATGGGTGTTTAATCCCGGTTTAATCCCCTTTTAATTGGCTTTAATATTGAGCGGCTGCATGGCTGGTTTATTCCGGCTGTGTGGCCGCTTTTCTTGTGTGCGTGGTAGAATGTACCAGAATGGGGCAAAAGGCATGAAATAAGCGTGTTTACGGCTGTTTTGGGGCAATATTACTGCAAGCCGGCAGAATGGGGCAGGGTAGAGGGGTAGCAGCACATGTGAACGAGTGATCCGGTGAGCAGGGCGGGTGTTTACAGGTGTTTAATGGGGTGTTAAATGGCTGTTTGGTTCGGTCCGATTTTGGGGTGTTAAATGTGGGTAGGGGAGTGGTCGGTATTTTGTACGTTTCGTTTTTTTTGAGGGGTTGGATGGTCAGTTGGATAGTCATTTGGGTAGTCGTAGCGATATACATTCAAACCCCTTTAAGGACAGATTTTTTTTAAAAATCGGCTTTTTTCGGGCGATTCGATACCCTTTAATGCCTAAACACACCCCTTTAAAATATGGGTTGAAATTTGTTTAAGTTGCTGATAATCACCGTTAAACACATTAAATGAGAGAAAAACGCATGAAAAATAATATAAATGCCCTGTTTAGAGGGTTCAGGGCACGTGTTTAGGTGGTACAAGTGTGAACGCAGGAACATATCCTCCTACCCTGCATTTGCAGTACCTCCAATGTTGGCATCGCCAGCAGTTTTCCCCAATCTTTGCTCAAGGTCTTTTATACGCGCTTTCAGTTCACCTATTTCTTCGGCTTGGTCTTGAATAGTGGTTAAAAATTTGTCCAATATTGAACTTGATAAATCATTGTCTTTTTTCGTATCGGTTTTTATAATCTTGGGTTTATCCTTAATTGCAGGACTTTTGAGCATATCTCCCTCCCCTCTTAACAACCATTCTGCCGACAGATTAGGGTAAATGGTTAAAACCCTAACAATCATATCGCCCCCAGGCTGTGACGACATGTTTTTACCTTTAAAGTTACTGGATTGTATGCCGGTAGCTTCAAAAAAATCCACTTTCTTGATTCCTTGGGATTCGAGAAAGGACAAAATTCTTTCTTTTATAGTCAAAATATTCTCCAAAATTCTTTCGCGGTTAAAATTTTATCCATATCTTTGCAACGTGTTACTGCTTTAACGGGCTTCAAAGATACGGAAAAAGCGTCGGATGGGCAAGTAATATACAGACTAATAAGTAAAAGGATATGGACGAAATTAAAGAATGGAAAGCTGATAATTATCGCTCTAAAGTGTGCGGCTATTTGATGTTGCAAAATATACCGTTTTCTTTTTCCGAAGAGTCGGGTTTGGTATTTACTGCCCCCAGCTTCTTTGTGGAAAAAATGGTGTACAGTCTCAAAGTGTCTTATGGCTGTGCAAAAATCAAGATTATAGATATAACGCAATAATGTAAAAGGATATGGAAACAACCTCAAAACGTTACGTAGATGTAACCAATGCAGCAAAAACCAAGTTGGCAAAGCTGTTCAAATGTACTGAAACCTTTGTGTATATGGCACTGACCTACCGCAAAAACTCGGATAAAGCGCGTAAGATTCGTTATGTTGCTATTCGTGACTATCAGGGTAAGCCGATGCACCACTGCCCGGAATGCGAAACCCTGCACAATACCACCAAGGACGGGCGCAGCGTTATGGTTCAGAATTTCGACAACGGCGTACAGTTGATTGTTGATAAAGGTAATGGTAATGTGGACCTGTTCAACCGCAAAGGTGAGCGGATCAGTCATTGGGATAATGTGGATTTTCCGAAGCTCTCAGAAATACAAATAGAGGCGGAGGCTATGTAATGGAGGGCAAGTATGGAAGTAGTAAACGGAAAAATATGTATCAGCCACGCGGAACTTACAGGGCGTATTATAACGACTGCTAACCTTAACAATCTGGTAAGACGCGGTCGTGTGGTGCAAGCCCAAAAGGGAGGTAACGGACGAGCTGCTCTTTACGAAGTTGACAGCTTCCCACTGAAATGGCGCACGGAGATATACAAACGTAACCCAGATTTGCAGGAACAGGCAGACAGTAAGGAGTTTTTAGACACCATACAGCCGGACGGTAAGGCATTGGACTATTACCAAGGCTATACGCTGGCAGACGGCCGAAAATTGCCCGATGATAAAGTGCTGGAGTATGCCAATAATTGCGCTGTAATGAATGCTTTCCGCCGTTGTATCGAGGACTGCCAGAGCAAGCGCAACAGAGCCGGAAAGAAACGCCCGCCCCTGGGTGAGTTCTGGAGAAAGGCCGCCAATTCGCTTGAATATCTTGCAGACCGCTTCCCAAACTCATTGCCACGCAGTGCCAGACGCTTACAAATGAAGTTCAGCGAATACCTGGAGCAAGGTTATGACTGCTTCATTTCCGGCAAGTTCCTGAACGGCAACGCCGGTAAGGTAGTAGATGAGTTCCAGCGCAGTTATATGTCGGCTTTGGTATGCCACCCCAATAATTTGCCTGATACTAAGATTGCAGGGCTTTACAATGCCATGGCAGAACAACAGGAATGGGAACCAATCACCGCCGCAACTGTTGGCGTATGGCGTGAAAAACTGGGCGCAGTGGTAACAGCCGGACGCTTGGGAGTGTCGAACTTTCGCAATCATGTAACTATGCAAGTGAAGCGCAGACGACCGAGTACACCGTTCCTGATGTGGTCGCTTGACGGTTGGACGGTAGAACTTCTTTACCAGTCCACCAAGACCGATAAAAAGGGCCACAGCGTAACGACCTACACCAACCGCCTGACTATGGTTGTGGTTCTGGACGTGTTCAACGATTACCCGATAGGCTATGCCGTAGGTTCGCACGAGTGCCCGGAACTGATAAAGGCAGCATTACGCAACGCCGCGATCCACAGCCGGGAGCTCATGGGCGAAATGCTCAGAGCTTACCAAATTCAAAGCGACCGTTACGCAATAAAGACCATGCACGACCTTTACGCTGTCATGGGTGGCAAGGTGACACCGGCACAGGCACACAACGCCAAAGCAAAACCCGTAGAGCCTTATTTTAACCACCTGAATACGACTTACTGCCTTCTGTGCAACAACTGGTCGGGCTTCGGTATTACTTCAAACCCAAAGCGACAGCCAAACAGCGACGCATTGAACAGGAAACGCCACAGTTTCCCAGATGAAGCCGGCGTAAGGGCGCAGATTGATGAAATGATGCGGCTTGAAAGAAAGTTGAAATGTGAGGCCTACCTTCAAGGTGCCGCCAAACTGAAAGACGAACACCGCCTGCCGTTGAGCCGTGAAACCTACCTGCTGAACTACGGAGCAGAAACGGGCTTTAAAAATGTGCTGGAGGGTTGCGGGTTACGCCCCACCATTTTGGGAGTTAAAAGGGATTACGATTGTTTCGACCTGACATTCCGCGACCACGCTTCTGAACGCTGGACGGTGAAGTATGACCCTGACGACCTCAGCCAAGTGCTTGCAGTAAATGCAGACGGCAGCCGCCGTTACATGTTAGAAGAGAAATACGTGCAGCCTATGGCACTGGCAGACCGCCAGCCTGGTGATGCGGAACAGCTGGCAAGGATCCGGGAATATAACAAGCAACTGGAGACCATAAAAGCCCAGCAAATGGCCATAGACCTGGAACGCACGGAGCAGCTTATCCACGGAACCCCGGCACTGCGCGGAAGTGTTGAAGACCGCCTCCTGCTGACGGACAGCCGGGGACAGCACAAGAACAACCGAAGCCTCAAACGCCTGGCGGCCGCTGAAATTGAAGCCATAGAGGTGGAAACAGTGGAAATGCCGATAAGCCAAGGAGCCAACCGGACAGACGCGGCCGAATACAGCGCCAACGATTACTCGATATTCTAAAACATTGATTTAACAGATACTTAAATACTTTTTAAATATGATGCAAAAGGACCAAAAACAACAGATTTGCGACCAGCTGCGCGCATATTGCGACCAGAAAGGAAGCCAAAATAAAGCAGCCAACAGCATGAACGGAGTAAGCTCTGCCACTATCAGCAAAATACTTGCCGGTTCATGGGAAACAATCAGCGACGAAATGTGGCGCACAGTAGCCGCCCAGACCGGTGGAAAGGTAGAGGGTTGGCAGGTGGTCAGCACACAAGCCTACGATCGTATGACCTTCACCCTGACCAATGCCCAGGCTGATGCCCTGGTGCTTGCCGTCACCGGTGAGGCAGGGAGTGGCAAGACGGAAGCCATAAAGAACTATGCCGCCGGACACGCCAACGCCTACCACCTGACCTGTTCGGAATATTGGAACCGTCGCACCTTCATGCACAAACTGCTCAAGTGTATGGGCGTGGGTGTCAGCGGTACCACGGTGGGCGAAATGATGGACGATATAGTGGACACGCTCAAACGCAAGGACGCGCCCCTTATTGTACTGGATGAAGCCGACAAACTGACTGACCAGGTGCTTTATTTCTTTATCAGTCTGTATAATCAGCTGGAGGGACATTGCGGCATTATCCTGACTGCTACCAGTTACCTGCAAAAGCGTATTGAACGCGGTGTGCGCCTGAACCGTAAAGGCTATGCAGAGATATACAGCCGTATCGGCCGCAAGTTCGTAAAACTGCCTTTGCTCAACAGCGAGGACATAGCCGCCGTATGCGTTGCCAACGGTCTGAATGATAGCAAAGGTATTAACAGGATTATAAACGAAAGTGAGGGCGACCTACGCCGCGTTAAACGCAGTGTATGGGCGACTTTGAAAGGAGGTGAGAAATGAAAACGAAAGTATTACTAAAGAAACTTTGTTTGGTCGTGGCCTTGGTTCTGGCGGTCGTTGTCTGGGTGGCTGTTTACCTGCTTTACCTGCCTTTCGGAATTGTCCGCGCGTTCATAGACATAGACGGCTTTAAAGAGTTTTGGGGGTGTCTGGATGATTGCTTCCACAGTATGAAAATTTGGTTTTTGAAAGGATGGGCAAAATGAGTTACAAGATAAGTCTCGGGCTGGAAGCCACCAAGGTACCCGATTTTATGGCCTTGTGGCTTGAAAAGGATCTGCCGGTGGATTTCACCGTGAAACAGCGTAAATTCCACGGCATGCGGATAATAGAAGTAACAGTTAGCGGCACCGATTTGAAAGAACTACAGCGTAAGCGGATGGCATTTGCCAAGGTTGTGCGTAGTGCCGGTTTTCGTGGAATAGTGGTAAAGGATAAAAAGCCAATAGAATTTTAAATGATATGAGCAGAGCAATAAGTAACATGAACGTATTAGCGGCACAGTTTGAGGTAGCCGATTTTGACGGGCCATATTTGGCCAGTTTCGGCCGCCCCGAGCTGCGCGGTTCCTGGTTTATCTGGGGCGGAAGTGGCAGCGGTAAAACCACTTTCACCCTGATGCTCTGCAAATACCTTTCTAAGTTCAAGCGTGTTGCTTATGATTCGCTCGAACAGGGTTTGAGCCTGTCCCTTCAAAAAGCCTGGGAGCGTGTAGGTATGGCCGAAGCCGGTAATAACATTGTGCTACTTAACAAAGAGGAATTACCAGAACTGCGTACACGCTTGGCAAAGCGGAAAAGCCCCGACATAATCGTAATAGACAGCATCCAGTATCTGGATAAATTCTATAAAGACCAGTACAAGAAATTAAAAAATGACTTTCCGGATAAACTGTTCATCTTCATAGGTCAGGAAAAGGCCGGTAACGGTGAACCTGCCGGAACAATGGGGGTACACATTCGGTATGATGCAGATATAAAAATCCATGTAGAGGGTTTCAAGGCTTTTTTTACTACCCGTTACGAGGATTCAGACAAAGGCGAGGGCGGCGCAGACTTCATAATTTGGCAGGAGGGTGCAGACGCATATTGGTTAAATCAAATCAAGAAATAAAGACTATGGGAGAAAATAAAACAATGGACCAGATCCACCGTGGATTGCTTAAGAAGTTCCACACCCTTTGCGGTGTGCTTCACATGACAGAGGACCAGAAAAAGGACCTTTTGTCGAGTTGGGGCGTGGAAAGCAGCCGCGACCTGGACCAACACCAACTAATAGACATTTGTGCGAAATTAAGCGAAATGGTCAACAAGAAACAGGGCAGAGCCACGCTTGACCAGTTGCGCAAACGAGTGATAGCAGCGATAGGCAGTTGGTTACGTTCCACCTATCAAAGCCAAGGAATAAATAAAATTAAGGGCATAGCCTGCCGGGCTACCGGTTACGACGACTTCAACAAGATACCGCGTGAGCGACTTTATAACCTGATAGCGACCTTCAACAACAAGGTAAAGGATTCGCAGTCGGTTGACAGTCTGACCAATGCCATGCTGATGCAGTCGATAATGGGTGGTTCAAAGGGCGAAGCCTGACAAGTTAAACCATAAAAATAACGACGATGAGCTGGATTACAGAAAGCAACAGGCAGAAACATTTCAAGTATGCCATAGTGTGCGGCTTTGTAGGCACATTTCTGTTTGCCCTTGGCGTTGCCATGGGGCTGGAGTATAAAGATTATGCCTATGGCAATAAATGGGACTGGCTGGACATAGCCGCCACCCTTTTAGGCGGATTGGTCGGGCAACTGTTACAGTTGCTGCTCCTTTTGCTGATTTATTGGTGCTGATATGGTAATAATGAATGAAGCAAAGCAGGTTATTAAAGAAATGACCTGCTCAATGGAAAACGATGAATATATCGAGTTTATGCGTGAATTGTCAGACTGGGCGGGTTCGCAGGCCGATATGGCGGAATTTGTTCCCGACTATGAACCGGAGGACGATTAAACGGTATTTAATAACTGATTAAAAACAGATAAAATGGAAAAAGTAGAAATGACAGCGGAAGAACGCAGAGAATTTGAAGCGTTCCGCGCAGAGAAAAAGAAAAAAGAAGCCGCAGAGCTTCGCAAACTACAGCGTGCCACCTACCAGCAAATGGTCGATGACGAACTGGCCCAGGCGGTTCCGGAACTTCGCAGATTAAGCCAGGACATCCGCACCGTAAAAGATGCGGTTTTCGGTAATTTCCAGACCGTGTTACAGATGAAAGAGGAGGTCGTAGGGTTCAAGGAGGACGGGCAGTTCAGCCACACATTTACCAATAGTGAAAGCACCTTGCGTCTTACTTTGGGAGTCAATACGGTGGACGGCTGGTCTGATATGGCAGAGACAGGCATCGCAATGGTACGCAAGTACATTGAAAGCCTTGCGACAGATGAAAAGACCAAAACCCTTGTAAATACTGTGCTTAGGCTATTGAGCAAGGACAAACAAGGCAACCTCAATGCAAGCCGTGTGCTCCAGTTGGCAAAAATGGCGGAAGAAAGTAAGGATGAGCAGTTCATTGAGGGCGTTAAAATCATTCAGGAAAGCTATATGCCCACTGAAACACGCCGTTATATCAGAGCGCAATATCGTGATGAAACAACCGCCAACGGCTGGCGAAACATTCCGCTTGGTATAACTGACGTTGATTTGATAGAAACGGAGCCGGAATCTGCCAAACCGGAGAGAGAGGCTGAGGTATAAAAAAAGGGAGGTGTAAGTTCATTTGCCCGAAAGCCCACGACCAGACACCGCCCGATGTAAAAGGACGGTGCAAAGGTAGTAAAATTCGGGCAAATGGCAATGAAAAAAAGGTTTAAAAGCACTGTGGCGCGTGCGCAGAAAATTAAGGAAATCACAGCCTTACATTATGAAGCCGGGAACCAGGCAAGATGTTACAGGGCAGTTTGGCGGCATTGGATAGAGCCCGAATTTCGGATCTGTTACCGCACCTACCTGAATTATTTAGGCATTTTGGAAGAAGAAGCAGAGAAAGCCCGGCAATTTGAATTACCCCTCTTTTCGGAGTAATTGAAAACAATACCCCTGACAGCGTAAAAACTGCCGGGGGTATATTGTATTACTTTGGTGATGAAATGGCCACAGAAACGACAGAAACGGGCTTAAATGGCCTCATGGCGGTGCAGTCTTGTGCAGACGTTACCAACCGTTCCACATTTTCCACGAGTTCGGCATGGTTGTGGTTTGTTGCTGATGTTGTGAGCTGAAAGCCTGCGAAGCCTTCCCCGCGCAGTCCCTGCATTTTTGCGTTAATGCTGTTTATGAGGTCGAACACCGCCAGAGCTTCGGCCATTCGCGGGTCATGACTTCCGTGTGTAGGAATGGAACGGGTGACAATATGGAGGCGAACAGCAATATCCCCGCGGCGTGCGCCTGCATTTTGCTGGTGCCAGTCGATTTGCTCAAATTCTACGAAAACGGCCGGCATATCAAAGGCAGAGCCGCCATTGAGGAGGTTTACCTGGTCGTTCCACAGGTCCACATAGCGAACTGTATTTTTTGAAATGTCGGCTTTGGGTTTGTTAGGGTCAGCCGGGCATAATGCGTTTGCAATGGCTAAAAAAATGGCTTTTCTCATTTCGTTAAAAAATTGGTTAGTGACAAATTATATTTTTTCAGGTTGTCCTCAATCACGTTTCGGATTAGGCGCTGGGTTTCCGGCCCGTCCCCGATAAACTGACGTTTGGGCATGGTGAATTTTCGCGTATGGGCGCGGACTGTGTAGGTTTTCCCCTTCCTGCTTCTGCGGGTGTGGGATTTTACCGGCTTCCTGCCTGTTCCGCCTTCGTTGTGAATTTCCGCGTATGCGAGTGCAGATGAAAAGCGGACACCGTTACCCTCTACACGTCCCTGAGTGGAGCGGCGCATGGCACCGGTCACAATCAGTAGCGAACCTCTGGGGTAATCGTGTGCTCGTGGCTTCCATTTCTCTGTAAAAAAAGCCTTCCGCTCAAAGTTGCGGTCGAACTCATCGGATAGCTCCACCCGCATGTCGTTTAGAATGTCGTTTTTTAATTCGTTGGCACTGAGCATTTACTTTGTTTTTAATGATTGATTTTCAAAATAAAAATTGTAATTTTGCGACATGGCAAAAATTATAGATAAAATAGAGGAATGCCCTTATATGTGCGAGCACTGCAAGCACTTCATAAAAGGTTTGACCTGTGCAGCGTTTGACATTATCCCGATTGAGATTGTGCAAGACGGTGCAGAGAGCCACAACCATATATTTGAGGGGCAAAAAGGTGATTATGTCTTTGAACCAGCAAGACCACGTGATACAATGCGTGTTTATGTTGATTCAGACGAAGCCCCAGAGGCTTGATGCTTTTTTGCATATAATTTCCTTATTAAAGTACCAACCGCAACCGCAATAGGTCGCGGTTTTTCGTTATTGAGATATTCAGACCACGCCTCTGCTATAAATTCAGCTGCATTTTTATGCCCGTATGTGGACAGGTTTTCCACAATATGCTCTTTGCCTTTTGCTCTTTCTTCATTATACATTTTCAGAAAATCAGCATGAGTTCGCAGGCCAAGCAATCGGTCTATTTCGTGCCCGAGTTCATGGTCGAAAACAGCCTTTAAAGTGCCTGTTCCAGGTGGGTGCCATTTGCTTTTTACATCAGAAGCCAAAGAGTCGTCTATTTTTTCACCTTTCCACATGGTATTAAAAGCAATGCCGGCAAGCCCCCATTCACTAAAAGCCCCATGTGAATAGGCATATACATTTTTAGAGGGACCGACTTTATAACTTTTAATAAATTTTTTGGCGTATTCCATGAGATAGTCATCCCCAAGGCTTTCATATCTGGGGTCTTCTTTTAGTTCTTTGAACTTCCTTTCTACAAGCAACTCAACACGCCCCTGAATGGTGCCGACATACTGTGTTGTTTCTTTTAATTCAGGGTAACACTGGAAATGCTTTTCTGCACTTCGGAATATAGCCTCAATTTGCGCCATTTGTTTTGACGTGAAGCCTTTCAGTGAGCAGTTAACGCCCAATTTATCACGGAAAAACTTCTCTGCTTCCGCTATTGTTTTAGGGGTCCATTCCGCAGGTGTATAGCCGTCAATCGCTTGTTTGAGTGCTTCCGCTTTAGGTCCTTTGTAATATGGGTGCTTCGGTGGGAACAGCGCCAGTTCCTTACCCGGATTGAACCGGAAAATCTGCTGTTTTGCCGTTTCGGTGCAATTATCACCCCGTTTCATGGATAATTCAGGGTCAGAAAGCGGGTATTTCCCTTTTCTGACCTGTACGGCGGTACAGCGACAGTTCCACCCATTCGGCGGCAGGTATTTGCCCCAAAACGGGTCGGACGGCGGCAGGGTCGTACCGTTAAGAATGGCGTGATCCTCACGCACGCGGTCATCTTCGGCCGTTCTGTACTGTAGGTCGTATTTGTCGCCGTCAGCTTCAAACCGGTGCCAGCGTGCAGCCATGAGGGAAGCGCCGACCGCGTGGTTATATTCCGCGTACAGGTAGTTATGATTATACCTGTTGTTAACCTTTACCGCATCCTGGTGGAACGCTTCAAAGGACTTTATGTTTCCTTTCTCATCGAGCAGGGAGAGCCCCACTTCGCGGAGAGAGTGAAACGCCTTGAAGCCGGAGAAAATAAAGGCGTTGTTTTCGAGCGCATATCTGACTGTTCCCGGAACTTCATGCGGAAGCCCTGAACTGATACCCGTTACCAACTGTTTTAATGTTTCACCGATAAGCCGGCGAGCTTCGGGGGTATTCATTTGGGCATTATCGAATCCACCGGCATGATAAACCATGTCGGCAGCGTCAAAAAATGCCGTATCGTCGAAATCAGGGCGTTTGTCGCCTTCCGCAAGTTGCAGGAGGTCTCCGCTATACAAGTCGCCCAAAGCGCGGTTAAACGCAAGATAAGAGCCCCGCAGCCCGGCATCAGGGGCGGGGCTTAGTCGAAAAAACGGTCCGGCTGTGTTTTCGCTTCGCGGGCCCCGGAAATCTGCACGCCGTATTTATCCGTAAAATATTCCGGTGGAATTTCGTAATACTCCAGGAGCAGGCGTTCAATTTCGCGCTGTTCGGCAGGTGTGTAACTGGCCGCGTTGTTCCACTGGAAACGCAAACCCTGGACCGGGAAACCATGGCGCACCATGAGCGGCAGCAGTCGCCCGTTAACCACGTTGGCCACCATGGCCGCGTCGCTTTCAGTGACACGCTCAAAAATTTCAAGGTGAACCTCCGACTGAGACAGGGACGAACCCGAATCAATGGTCATGGTTTGCATCAAAATGGCCTTTGATAGTTCCGAGTTGCAGCGATCTACCCGTTTGTCATATACGTTGTAAGCATCGCCCCTGCTTGTCTCTTTAATTTCAATGTCGGTTCCTTCCGGGAACAGACCCCAGAAAGCCGTACCCATGGTTTCGAGTGCATTTTCCACCCTTCTGCGTTCCTCTTCGTCGGGGCTTGAAGTGTGAGCCACACGCATAGGTAAACCGAAAATTTCGCCGAACATATCCCAGAACGCCAACATATTTTTTTTACTGATACAGGACGGGCAGCATTTCAGGAGCAGACCGAGGTCGCGCCCCTTACCAACCGGAATAACCCAGTTTGCAAAGTCCCCCTCAACATACGAAATACCACCGCGCCAGTCGTCGCCCGGTGATTTGACCACGACCCCATATTCGGGTACAACGTGTTTGCGGGGCACGAGTTCCACCCCGTCATAACGCATAATGCCGTTTTCATCATTGACAATATCACCCATTTGTATGAGTGTAGGACCCCAGAACCGAGAATCCAGGGCAAGATCCATAAAATCGGAAAACCATTCCTGTTGCAGCAGTTCCGTGGCTTCTGCGTTTTCCTTGCCGTCCTGACCTACCAGACGGAAGTCCTTTTGCAGCGTTTTTCCTTTGCGCTGGCCGATACAGCCGGACAGGTGAGCGTCCAGCACGGCATCGCCGTAAATGTCATACAGCCGGCTACGGTTCGGGTTTTCGTAGTCGATAGCCATCTGGTGAGCATTTCGCCAGTCCGCTATATCCTTTTTGGTTAGAGAGTCGGACTGCTGGAGCAGTTGTGCCGTCAGCTTCAAACCTTTTCTGCTGGAAGCTTTCCGAGCCAGGGTCATTATTTCCGACCGTGTGGGGCGGTCGAACCAGTCCCGTATATTTGATATTAAATTAGTCATTGTTCTGTTTTAAGTTAAACGTAAATTTCCGTTAGCATCGAGGCGGAGCCTGTCAGGAGCTGCCAAGCGTACAGCCGGGGCAATTATTGTAAGCCTTACCGTCTTGTAGTGTATTGTGTTATTTGTGGGTATTGCATGCACCCTGACCATTCCCGGTGCTTTGGGGATAATGTGCCCGTCCGGTTCAATGTAGGCCGCTGTTCCGTCCGTTTGGTAAATGATGTTTTGCAGGGCAGAATATGGCAGCACCTTAGCCTCGATATAACGTGGCACAGGGTTGCCGATAGTTACGGGTTCCGGTTCTTTTACACGTAAGCCGGAGGGAATGGGACGCGCCACCATTTCCGCACGCTTTGCCACTTCTTCCACTTTCTGGCGTGTTTGTTCCGTCAAAGCCTGCTCCGTTTGTGCACTGACGGCAGCGTTTTGGGCGTTCTGAGTGGCCACTTTGGCCGCTTCGGTAGCAGTGTTGGCTTTACCGGTAGCCGTGGTGCAGTCAGCCACTGCCTTGCTTGATACTGTTTCCAGTTCCTGTGCACTTTTTAATACGTTTTCTGTGGCTTTATTGGCTGCGTCGGTGGCTGTATTGGCACGGCTTGCCGCTTCGTTTGCCGGACGTTGAAGCAGTTCAATTTGAGCCGCTGTAAAATCTGCGTATGTAAACGGATCCCCTTTGTCCCCTTTGATACTGAGTAACTGTTCGGGGGTGAAGTCCTCAAACGTGAACGGCAGACCACGTGTGTAAGCTGCGAGCGCGTCACATTCTATCACGCCGTCTGTATCGGTGGCAAGGTGCCAAAGGTTCACACTGATTTTTTCCGGATAATAGACATTTTGTAAACCGTCCGGCATAAGGTCGTTAATGAGCTGGAGATGCAGTTCCCTTGTCAAATCACCTTCACAAAGTCCGTGGTTTTTAAAAATAACCAGCAGTGCGTCCCCGTCCGGGGTGCAGTTCTTATATATTCCTTTTGTTCGCGAAGCAGTAAAAGTGTTCCCGTGCTTGGTGCGGTATTCAATTTTGAAATCCACGTCAGGCAAAGCAACAAAGCTGCCGTCACCATTGCGGAAGCGTTCGCGCAGGATAAAGTCGCTTTTGTAGTTAATATGTCTGATCTGTTCCATTATGTAAATCTTAAATATCCGTTAGCATCGAGGCGGAGACCGTCAGCGGCGCAAAGCCTGAGACGTGGCGGAACCACTTCAATGGTCAAAGTGCGGTAAATGCCGGTGTTTCCGGTAGCCACCGCGTAAATTCGTGCCGTTCCTTCTTCCATGGGAACAATTTCCCCGTCCGGTGTCACCCTTGCCGCCGAATTGTCGGCATAAAAGAAAATCGAACCCAGCCCGAAGCGCGGGAACAGTTCCGCTTTGATTTTCGGCAGCATGGTGTTTGTAACCGTGACAGAGCCCGGACACTGTTTAATATCAATACGGATCGGTGCGGCCAGGTTCTGCGAGGACAGCGAAGCCACCAGCGACTCCACCAGGGCGCGGGCAGCTTCCGACTTCTGGAGTTCCGCGGCGGCTTTTGCCACGGCATCATCCACCCCGGCCAAACGGGTGTCGATATCCTGCTGAATTTCCGGGATATTCGTTTCAATGAACAAAGCGAGCGCATCGCGCACATTACCGCAGTGTTCCACCAATTCAAAGAATAGTGACCCCACCTGCTGTGCTGTCACCGTCTTGGCCGCCACCGCGTCGCGAATGGCAACGGCACGGGCCGCGAGTTCGGCCGTATTAAGCTGCGGAACTGGGATAGGTGTAATATTTTTCATTCAGATAAAAATTAAAATTATGCGAAAGTATCGTCAAACGGATTTTGGAAAATACGCGTAAGGTGAATCTGCGTATTTTCTTTCGGTGGCCGTCCTGCCATAATATCTGCCAGAGCATCCTCCAGCGGGTCAATGAGCATTTGTCCGGAACGGTGAGGTCTGACGACGACAGAACCGGTAACTTTGCCCGGAGACGTGGCGGACATAAGGTAATTAAAATCCAAGCGCCCTATATCGGTTGCCGGTGCAAGTTTGCGCACCCTGTAGGTTTCGCGAATGGTGGGGGCCACTATGTCATCGGCTTCATACTCCAGCACCCGGCCGTCCGTCAGGGTGTCGGTCAGTGATAAGCCGTTACGCTTTACCAGGGAGAACACCCCCTCGGCAGAGCCAAGGGCGATAATGGCAATATCTATGAGCGACTGGCGGTCTTTTACTGTTATTTCCATAGCTATGAAATTGTAATTACGCCGTTATCGGCAACTGTTATGTTTGCGACATCGAGACCGACGGCGCGTAGCATCTTTTTCGTATTTCCCGGCCAAAAATTGTCGCGGTTTGCTGCAAGCATTCCGGGAGCGTCTGCCCCCAGCAGTGGCATTTCCTTGAAATCCCCCGGCATGGCGCGGAGGACCGTTTCGGCAATGAAGCCGGAAGCCTCTGCGACGACGGCAGCGCGGTGATGAACGAGCAGGTCCGCCGTTTCCGTGTTGATTTGAAGTCCTGTAATATTCATTGCTTAATCTTTGTATTTTCGTAATCTGACTTTTTAAACGACTTGGCCGTTTGGGCTTTGCTTGTTGTCGGGCTTATGGTGCCAGCCGGCCCGGTTCCAACCGTAGCAGTTGTAATGTGCGTATGGTTGTTATAGGCATTTATAAGGCTGTTAACCGTATCTTTCAACTCATTCAGTTTGTCGGTGAGTTTCTGGATAATGACCAGTCCGTCCAATTCGCCCCCATTGAAAATAATATCTTCTTTGTTTATGTCTGCGGACATTTTGGCCGTTTTTACCCTTACCCCTTCCGCGTCGATAGCGGCGGCCGTTTCCCCGATCACCATTTCGGCCGACTCTATTTTGTCGGTGGCCAGCATCAGCCCGGCGGCACCGTCAGCCATAAAACCGACCACGACAAACGCCCCTTTTTCCGGATAAATGACCAGTCCGAAATCAGAGCCCTGGTTCGCCTGTAGGTTCACACCGAGAAGCGGTGCCCCCTCATTAACCGGGGTGCAGTCAATGGTACGGGTTGTTTTATCCACTTCGTCCACGGTGCAGACCAGGGCAACGGTTTCACCGTCCTGCTGTGCCAATTTCCTTATCGCTTCTTTGATATTGTCCATTACGTTAGAATTTAGCCGACACGCAGCCCGAGGGTAATTTCCTGCCTGTAGCCGGTATCGCCATATTTAATTACATTCTTTTTCACCTGGTACACGCCCATCTTTGTGCCGTCAATGATAATACCGACAGCATCCAGACAGTCGACCAGCGTATGCCCAAACGTGGTAAACGAGCCGGAAAGCCCGTCCCTTTTGAGGCGTTTTATTTCCTGCTGTGCCCACGCTTTCAGTTCGCTTTCCGTCTTGTTGTATGTGTGCAGCGTGCGTTGTTCCCCGTCCGCGTCCCCTGCTTCGACCTTTATTTTCTTGTTGTCCGGCATGAGGCTGACAGCTTTAACGCGCAAGCGCATATTTTCAGCTTTCTGCTGTTTCAGATTTTGGTCGGAAATGATGTTAAACCCGGTTTTGAAAACCTGTGAGGGCTTGTTGTCGCGTTCAAACAATACACCGCAGTATAGAACCGGTTCCCCTTCCTCATAGCGGAAAAACGAGCGTATGCCCTGCTGGGAAAGTTTGCCGAGCAGGGCGGCCACAGTGTCAGCCGTTACACGGTAAGCCCCGAGCGACTGTTCCCCCATGACATTGAGCCTGTAAGAAATGCCCTGGTCCTTGAGCAGTTTTTCAAGCGTTACAGAACGGTAAGCCTTTTTCTTTGCCGGCATCTGTTTCAGGTTGAACATATCATCCTCGCAGGTTATGACTACCGGGGTTTTGAAGCCCACATCACGGACAAACCCGGAAAAAGCCGTTTGCAGGTTATCATCATAGCCCAGTGATATGGTTACTTTGTCACCGCGCTTGACCGGTATCTTTTCCGAACCGTCCCACTTTAATTTTTTGGGCAAAGTGATTTTTGCTTCGGTCGTCAGTTTGTCCGTGTCCCGCACAATTTCAACAGCCGTAACACATTCAACGGACCATGTGCGGTCGCTTTGAATCTCTATTTTTGCGGATAGTCTGAACATTGTTTAAACAGCGTTTAAAAGGTTTTTAATAATCGTATCGGTTCGGTTTCATGCAGCCTGTTCTTATCGGGTTGTGCGTGTCTGTTTCCCCGTCCTCACTGACATAGACAGGCAGGTCGGGCGAAGCTTTGGAAGCCTGTACGTCGCGCAGCCATTTTATTGCGTCATTATACAGACATTCCCGGCGCTCATGCCCCATGTTCTGCGGCAGTCGGTGCACCATCAGCCACAGGGAAATATTAACGGCACACTGCACGACCATCGGGTTGCGGCAAGTTCCTGAAGCGGCAAACACGCGGTCCATGTCGTAGCGTGCACGCAGATAAGAGGAAATTTGCTCCAGGGCGGCAGCTTCGGCGGCCATGCGTGTAGCCTGGTCTTCCGTTATCTGCTCAAATTCGTAGGTATCGCAGACAGAGCGGTAATCTTCAACAGTCAAAAACATAGGCATATTATTTAGAGGGGTTCGCTTCAAAAATGGCTATCTTTCTGGCCGTTTCAGCAGTGAAGCCACGGGCAAAACGGTGTTTTCTGATCAGCGTTTTAATGGCTTGCATAGATACACATACAGGGCGCCCGTTATGTACGAGCACCAGGTATTTTTTACCGTACAGGTTGGCATCTCGTTTGGCTTGTCTGATAGCCTTCTTTTTGCGCCAGTCGAAAACACAGGCGCGTAAATAGTCCATAATTACCATGATACATTTTTTGCATTTGTCCTCCTGCCGAAAGAGGGGTTAAACGATTTAGTGCGTGTGTCGCGCTGTAGCATCCAGATAGCGCCCTCGTCGGCATCGGGGGCATCATCGTGGCCGCGCATTCCTTTTTCAAATGAAAGTGTCTGGTCAATGCCCGTAAGCATATCCGGGTCGTCGCGTTGTGTCTCATCATATACCACGAACCCACGCTCCCAAAGCGGGCTGATTGCTTCAATACGTTGGAATTTATCCGGCTTTTTACGTTTGTCCCCTGTAATGGGCAACTGATAGCCGCGGAGTTCCCCTTCACGCCTGAACTCGTCCAAAATAGTGTCCTGCATGAAGTTCGCCTCCATGTACCAACGCACGGCAATACCCTGTTCCCTGGTCCATTCGTAGAGGTCATAGCACCAGCGCACCATTTCGGCCACGGAAGCCTGCCGGACAAAGGCGCGGAGGTGATAAAGTGTCGTTCCTGCCTTACCCCACAGCTTTGCCGCCTTGAAATCGTTTTTTGTCGAGCCTTTAAAAGAGGGGTCTATGTACAGAATAATTTCCGAGAATTTGTTCCATGCCGGGCGTTTGCCCCAGCGGATCCACTCATTTTTGAATACGGCACCCTCTATTATCGGGTTGTTCATGTATTCCTTTTGAAATTCTCTGTAGCCGGCCACCTCTTCAATTTCGCGCACTTCCTGGGGCGTCCATTTGGAAGCCCAAGAAACATTACCCTTGCTGTCGTAGATGTTCACGCGGGTAACATGTACCGACTTGATGTCGCACCACTTGGCCAGTACCGAATTTTTGGCAATGAGGTTGCCTACCATGATGAAACGGCCGCGTCCGCCGTCGAGCGTTCCGAACAGAGCCGAACGTAACCAGCTAAATAATTTATTGACACGTGCCGGGCTTTCCACCAGTTCGTCATCGTCGAGGTCATCAATAATGACGTAGTCAGGGCGGTGCGAGCGGTAGCGCAGACCACGCGGAGACTGGCCACGGCCACGGGCAAAAAACGCCACTTCCGAGCGTGTCACAAATTCGCCCTCTTCCCAGGATCCTGCATTATACTGTTCGCCAAAGTCGTGTATATAACGTTGGTTATACTGTAATTCGGCCTGAATGTCACCGAGCAAGGTCTTGGCGTTGCCCTCAGACTTACCCACCAGTACCATAACATTTATTTCCCTTCGTTCCTGAATCATCAGCCACATGGGGACAAATACGTCCATGTTGGTGGATTTTGCAGCCCCGCGGTGCCATTGGAAAGCCGCTTTAAGGTTTCTGTTTTTTAGAATTTTGTTAGCGGCTGCAATATGGAACGGGGCGCATGGCGTTGATTTTCCGGTTTCCGGGTTTACGGTCCAGTGCGGGAAGTAATAGTCCACAAAAGTGGCATAGTCTGCGCGTAAATGCCTGATACGTGCCAGACGCTGCGCTTCCGTTTCATTGATATTAACGGCCGTTGCAGCCTGTACCGTTTCACAGTGCTGTTTCCACTTTTCTTGAGCCTTAAGTAATTCCGCTTTTGTTGTCATAGATTAAAAACCTTTTTGGAGCTGTTCGGAAATGAACAGGTCATGATATTTGTTTATTGTCTGTATCAGTTCGGGGGTTACATTCGGGTCGAAGCTCATACGATATTGCAGCCATTTGCTGAAAGCCATAAAGACCTCTATAATATCTACTACGGACGTTTTCTTATCCAGTCTTTCAATGGTAGCGGCAAACTTCACCAGTTTATCCGCTGCTGCCGCCGTCTTTTCCGGGCTTGGCTCGTTTACAAGGTCCTCGACCAATACATCTATACTTTTCAAAATTTTATTTACAAGTTCCGGCCGTGTAATGTTAGCCGCAGAGCGTGCCGCCTGCCAGTCTCCGTCATTTACCCATTTTGTAATCGTCTGTGCAGATACGCCCACCTTTTCGGCTATGACCTTTTGCGGTTCCCCTTGCATGAAGAGGAGGCGTGCGTGCTCACGCATTTTTTCCAGTTCCTTTTTAGTTGCCATTCATGTTTAAAGATGATTTATAACGATTAGCGCACCCACTGCGGGCGCGCTTTCATGCTGCAAAATTGGCCTAAAATCAGGGTATCATAAAAAAGAGTGTAAAGAGTTCACACCCTTTTTTGCCATGGGTTAAAGTAGTTGCAATTTTGCAGCATTGAACGACATCGCGGAGTAGAGCAGAGGCAGCTCGTTGGGCTCATTCCCCAAAGGTCGCGGGTTCGAATCCCGCCTCCGCAACAACAATCAGGTAAGGTAATAAAGATTGATTAACAAGCCGGTGCCCCGAGCGCATACCACCCTCCATCACCATTGCGGCGTTACGCGGGCCGCCGGCTTTATTTTTTTGACGAATGAAAGAAGTAATAATATCCACTGAAGCCGTAAACTCATACGGCACGCGCATACTGACCGACGGTATAGACCTGGAGCAGTTCAAGCGCAACCCTATACTGCTGTGGATGCACCGCAGGAACTACCAGGGAACAGCAGGCCCCATCGGCAGAATCGAGAACCTGCGCCGCGACGGTGCCAAACTGATAGGCACCCCGGTATTTGACCAGAACGACCCTTTTGCCAAGCAGGTAGAGAGTAAATGGGAAAACGGTTTCTTGCGCATGGCTTCCGCAGGTCTTGAACCTCTGGAAGTAAGCGACGACCCCGCCCTGGTATTGGACGGCCAGACCCGTGCCACTGTAACCCGCAGCCGTCTGGTTGAAGTCAGTATCGTTGATATGGGCAGTAATGATGAAGCCTTGCAGTTGTACGCTTCCGGCCAACTGCTGACCCTTTCAGCCGGAGAAGAACACCCGAACCTCCCCATGCTCAAACTTGAAAAGAACGACCCCGCCCCTGGCGAGGAACAAAACAATAAATCAATAAAACAAAACCAAATGAACAAGGAATTTTTAATCCTGCTCGGTCTGCCTGAGACAGCGACCGAGGAGCAGGCGCTGGCAAGTCTGCGTTTGCTCAAAGAGAGAGCCGATCAGGCAGAAACCATCCAGCTGGCGGCGGTTACGTCAGCCGTGGACGCAGCCATCGCCGAAAGGCGTATTCTGGCAGAGAACCGCGACCACTTTATCACCCTGGGCAAGTCAGCCGGGTTGCAGAACCTGACCGACACGCTTAAGCTTATGGCACCGCAGCAGAAGCCTACGGAAGTAATCAACCTTAAACGAGAAAGCGCACCGGGTGGCGCAGCACCGGCCAAGGAGTACACCAAACTCAGCGAGGTGCCCGAAAATGAGCTGCTGACCCTAAGAAAAGACGATCCGACCAAATATGCCCAGCTGTATAAGGCTGAATATGGCATTGAATGCCCGGTATTGAAAGACTGATACCAATTAACAACCAACAATTAAACAACAATGAACGCAAAAAGCAATTTTTTGAAGCAAACATTATTTGCCGTGCTGACCATGGTTTGCGCGGTAGCATTTAACAGTACGGCCGGTGCTGCATGTGCGGCAGTCGTCGGAGTTCCTGTAGGAGCCGGAGCGGTAGCCGGTAATGTCGTGGCCATGTTGGCCGGACAGTTCGCCCCTTCCGGTGCATTACGTGCCGGGGTGCTTACAGAAGTGTGGACCGGTGAGATGATCAAGGCGTTCCGTACCGCGCCCGAGGCGTTGGGCTGGATGCAGCGTATCCGCTCTTATAACCAATACGTGGAAAATGACGTTATCCACTTTGTTGAAATAGGCGGTGACCCTACCGTTTTGGTCAATAACAAAACCTATCCGCTCAATATTGAAGCCCTTGAAGATGCAGACAAACCCATTTCATTGGACAGGTTCGATACGACCGCAACCCCGGTGACCGATGATGAGCTGCACGCTTGCAGCTATGATAAAATGGCCAGCGTGCAGGAACGCCACCGCGACGCATTGCGTGAGAAAATCGCAGAAAAGGCAATCCACGCCCTTGCCCCTGACGAAAAGGGAACTGATATCCCTGTAATCAAGACCACCGGAGCAAGTGACGGAACCCGCAAGAAAATGACGTTTAACGACCTTCTGGCAATGAAGCGCGAATTTGACAAAATGCGTATTCCCGGCAAGGATCGTATTTTGGTCCTTTGTTCCGACCACGTTAATGACTTGCTGGAGACCGAGCAGAAGTTCAAGGAGCAATACAACATTAACCAGACCGACGGCAAAATCTGCCGCCTGTACGGTTTTGACATCTACGAATATGACGGCACGCCATACTACACCATGAGCACCGGCAAGAAAAAGGCCTGGGGTGCAGTAGCAGGAGTTGGCGACGCCCGCGCTTCGGTTGCCTTCTATGCCGGCAGAACGATGAAAGCCTACGGCTCAACGAAATTCTATCACAGTGAGGCGCAGAAAGACCCTCTCTATCACCGCAATTTGGTGAACTTCCGCCAGTGGGGTATCTGTCTGCCATTAACCAAAACCAAAGTAAGCGGCGCGATTGTAAGCGCACCGCACGCCTAATAATGTGAAGTTATGGGAAAGCAGAAATTAAAGTATCTGGTTATCCACTGCACAGCCACCCCGGAGGGCAGGGATGTGAGCGCCGCCGACATACGGCGAATGCACACCTCCCCCAAGCCCCAGGGGCGCGGTTGGCGTCTGGTTGGATATACAGACCTTTTCAGACTGGACGGGACCCGGGAACGCCTTGTTAAGAATAATGAGGATGCCTACGTGGACGGCTGGGAAGTCACCAACGGAGCGGCAGGCTTCAACAGTGTAAGCCGACATATAGTCTATGCCGGTGGTGTAGCTAAAGACGGCAAGACCCCGCAAGACACCCGCACACCTGCTCAACGCAGTGCCATGGCGGAATATGTACAGGACTTCCACAGGCGCCACCCCGATGTTAAAATCATAGGACACCGAGATTTGAGCCCCGACCGGAACGGAAACGGAAAAGTGGAACCAAATGAATGGACGAAAGCCTGCCCGAGCTTTGAAGTATCGGAGTGGCTGGAATCCATAGGTATTAAACAGTAAAAACGTGAATGAGCGGCGAAATAGTAACTATCATTGTATCGGCGCTTGTCGCGGCGGTATCAGGCCCTATAGGGTCGTGGTTAGGCCGGAGGGTCGAGCGTGCGAAATATGAGGCCGAGGTTGGCAAGATCCGCGCTGAACTCAACGACAAAATAGCAGAAGTAAAAAGCCATGAACTTGAAAACGTGCGCCAGGCTTCGGACATCCTGATGCAGTCGATAGTACCGCCGTTACAAGACGAAATAAACAAATTAAGAAATGACGTACAAAGGCTTAACGCGGCATTGGAGCGCGTTTGGGGCTGTCCTCATGTTGACCGTTGCCCTGTCAAATACGAGTTGCTCCTCTTACCGTCAGGTGGAACAAACCACCCGGGAAGAAAAGCAGACCGAGACGGAGACCACCCGAGAGGAAGTGAAGCAGGAGCAGCAGGAACAGACAAAGGCGCGTGAGGAAACCGGCGAGAGTGTGACGGTGACGGAAATAGAAATCTATGATACCGACCGAGAACCGGACCCCACCACCGGAGCCCTTCCCGTAAAGGCACGCATCAAGCAACGCACCGACCGCACCGGAACCACGCGGGAAGTGGAGGACCTGCGCAAGCAGGAGACCACCGATTTGACCGAGAAACAGGTGTATAGCGGCGGGGAACTGTCCGAGGCGGTTGTAGTGGCCGAAAAGCCGGCAAGTCTTTGGGAACGCATGAAAAAAGGCGTTATGTGGGGTGCTGCTTTAACCGTATTGGCGGCAGCCTTATGGATATTTGTCAAATTAAAAAAACTATAGCAGTATGGAAAACGAAGAAGTAAAGAATCCCCAGGAAGTACCGAAAGAGGCGGTACAGGATAAAACAGAAGAATCAAGGGAGCAGGAAGCCAAACCCAAAGAAAAGGCCAAGGATGGAGCAAAGCCGAAAAACCAGAAAGCGGCCAAGGCAGAAGCCCCGTCAATGCTCAAGGCGGTAGGGATTGAAGCGTGCAAGCGTCATAGTCTGCCCGTTGTGTGGGTGACTGACGACGGTCAGTGCTTCCCGGAACAGGGAGACGCCAAAGCCCATGCCGTCAATTTGAAGAACAAAGGAATCATTAAAGTAACGGCAGAATGAGCACCAAACTAACAATCAACAGAACCAACGGCAATGTCCCCAAGACTTTGCAGGGCGAGGACCATATCAGCGGTTTTGTCGCTTACCTTCCGGAGGCCGAACTTCCGGAGAACTTCAAGACCGAGCATGTGCAGGCCCTTTCCACGATAGACGCAGCCGAGGCGGCAGGAATAACAGCCGACTCCACTAGCTGGGCAGTCAAAGTGTTGCATTACCACCTCAGCGAGATTTACCGCGTGAATCCGGCTGTAAGCCTTTATGTGGGACTTTTCGCCAAACCGACCATCAGCGACAATTATACATTTGCCGAACTTAAGACGGTACAGAATTTTGCAGGCGGCCGAATCAGGCAGATAGCCGTTTGGTGTGGCGACCGTAACATGAGTGCCGACGACATTGTGACCTTACAGGGCATAGGTGACGCACTGGCAGCCGAGGCGGCCGAATTGTCTATCCTCTACGCCCCAAAAGTTACGAATATAAAGCAAATTACCAAGGAAGCGGCCGGCACAGGCAAAAGCCGTGTAAGCGTGGTAATCTGCCAGGCAGGCAGCGGAACCGGTGCCACCCTCTACAAGGACAAGGCCAACTCCGCCAAGAGCAGCGTCAGCGGCTTGGGTACGGTTTTGGGGCTTCTGAGCCGTGCCAAGGTTCACCAATGCATCGCCTGGGTCCGTGAGTTCCCGACAGGTATAACCCTGCCGGCATTCGGGGACGGCACCCTTTACAGGGATATGGACAAAGCACTCATCGAGCAGCTGGACACCGCCCGTTACCTTTTCTTTGTGACGCAGCCTGGACAGACCGGCAGCTACATGAATGACAGCCACACCATGGACGAAGCCACCAGCGACTACGCGGCCATCGAAAGCGTGCGTACCATGGATAAAGCCGTCCGCGGAATCCGCAAATACATTGTTCCGGAACTTGGCGGTAATGTCTATGTAGATGCAGAGAGCGGCAAATTGGCCAGCTACAGCGTCGAGAACCTTATCACGGTGGCGAATCTTGCCCTCGAGGAGATGGAACGTGCCGGCGAGCTGAGCGGCTACAAGGCAGACATCGATCCCGACCAGGACGTGGCAAGCACCGGCACCCTTGATATTGTCATCAAGAATGTGGCCAGCCCGGTAATCCGCCATATCAACATTAAAATCGGCTTTGCAAAAAGCGTTTAAGTAACCTAAAAAACAAGAGCAATGGCAAGTGTTATAAATAACGGTATTCCTTTGGTCAACGGCATGTTGTGTGCCTGGGCTGATGTGGTTATCCTTATCGGCGGCGTGCCTGTTACGGGCATTGTGGGCGTAGAATATGGCGACGAGCAGGAAGTTGTAAACAAGTACGGTGCAGGCCGTCACCCGGTCGGGCGTGCAAAAGGCAGAATTACCCCTACCGGCAAACTGATACTTTACCAGGAAGAAGTGCAGGCATTGCAGGCCCAAGCCCCCAACGGGCGACTGCAAGACCTTCCCCCTTTCGATGTTATTGTGCAGTACCTGCCCGACAGCGGCCTGATAGTTACCGACAAAATCCGTAACTGCCAGTTTTCGGGGAACTCCAGAAAATGGAAAGAGGGCGACACCGGGCAGGAAGTCGAACTTCCGCTCGTGCCCTCACACATAGACTGGGGCGGTCCAAAGGCATAATAGAAATACAACAACCGGCAGCCGTCAGGTGCAAATCCCTGACGGCTACCGGCAGTCAATAAAAAACGATTAAATACCCTTTAAACGATATGAAAGAAGTAACGAAAGAAGCAAGAACCTTTGACGGCGGTATCACTCCCGAACAGGTGGAAGCCATGAAATCCAAGCATCGTAAAGTCTTCCGTGTGGATATTGTGGACGGCGAGGATACCCATGTGGGCTATTTCAAACGCCCGGATTTTGCCACAATCAAGGCAATAACAAAAATTTCAAAGACAGATGAAGTAGAAGCCGGAAAGGTGCTGTTTGATAATTGCTGGTTGGGAGGCAGTGCGGAGCTTCGCGATGATGCAGTCCTTTTTATGGCTGTTCAGGTCCAGCTCGGCAAGTTGGTAAACGGCTGCATGGGTTCCCTAAAAAACTTGTAGAGGCGCACGCTTTGGCCGACGTAGATACGGAGGACACGTTCGCCAAGGGGTGCGCCCTTATTCGGGCAAACCTTCATGTAAACAGTGATGATATAAAGACGGAAGAAGAATGGGCAGCGCTTTATAATCAAGCCCTATGGCTGGAGCGCTGGCGTAATAGAAACCATGCTGAAATGATAGCATCTTTGTTTGGGGACGGAACGCATTAAGAACGCCAGAAAACCCACCAAGGGAGCGGAGCACTGTCTTTGCGACCACTCATCTTTATGGTTTCCCATAATGTTACTAAGACACCGATAATAAATAAAATAAAACCGATGCATAGTATTGCTTGTAATATGATGCTTAAAATCTGCATAATGGTTATCTAAATAACAGTACACAAAAGTAATAAATTAAACTGATATGTCGAGCGTATTTGACTATATATTTAACATAGGTGGTAATTTTGAAGCCAAAATCAGTGGAATTACCAAGGCTACCGGTGGTTTTTCTGCTACTGTTGAAAGTGCCCAAAGTAAGCTCGGCGGTTTTACAACTGCTCTTGCACGGTTTGATTTAGCTAAAAATGCGGTACAGGGCATTGTTGACGGATTTACGCAAATAGGGAGTTCAGGGGTTGCATTAGACAGCCAGATGCACGACCTTAGCGCAGTAGCCGGTGTTACCGGTGAAACCCTAAAACAGATTGAAGGCTTTGCCCGAGACAGTGCTAAAGCGTTCGGTACAGATGCAAGTGTTGCGGTAGAGGGGTACAAGCTTCTTTTGTCACAGTTGAGCCCCGAACTGGGAAAATATCCCGATGTGCTGCGAACTATGGGAGACTGCATACAGACCACCAGCAAACTAATGGGTGGAGACGGCGTGGCAGCCGCCCAGGTATTGACCACAGCCATGAACCAGTATGGTGTCAGTCTGGAGGACCCGACCCGGGCAAGTGAAGAAATGGCGCGTATGATGAACGTCATGGCAGCGGCAGGACAGGCGGGATCGGCAGAGCTTCCGGCCATTTCGGCAGCTTTACAGCAGTGCGGTATGGCCGCGAAAGCCGCCAACGTCAGTTTTGAGGAAACCAACGCCGCAATCCAGGTACTTGACAAAGCGGGCAAGAAAGCGAGCGAGGGCGGTGTTGCCCTTCGTAATGTTCTGGGACAACTCAGCAAAGGTCGTTTCATAGAGAAGCAGGCCGCCGAGGAACTGCAAAAGGCAGGTATTGACGTGGTGGCATTGGGTGATACTTCCAAGACATTGAAAGAAAGACTCGAAATGTTGAAGCCTATGCTCAACGATAGCGCTCTTTTATCTAAGTTTTTCGGTGTTGAGAACGCCAACGCGGCCCTTGCTCTGATACAGGGAACGGAGGCACTGGACGGCTTTACAGAAGCGGTTACAGGTACTAATAGCGCAACAGAACAAGCGGCTATCGTCATGCAGAGTTATGCTGAGCGGCAAGCTGTAATTAAGCAGAAAATAGAGGACTTTAAAATCTCTCTTTTTCAGGCAACCGGTGGTGTCACTTTATTGCTGGGGTCTTTAATGGAATGTCTTATACCTTTATCACAAGTAGCCCCAGCCCTTGCCTTGATATATAAGGGTATAGTCAGTATTAAGGGCCTTAATTGGGCAGGCATGTGGACTCGTGTTCAAGGTGCCGTTTATGTTGCACGTCTGCAAATGGCATTTATGAACCGTGAACTTATTACGGGACAGTTTGCTTCTAATGGTTTTCTGATAAACATTACACGAGCTACCCTTGCCGTTTTGCGCTTTGCCACCGTTGGCCTTTTCAATGCCCTTAAGGGATTGGGGGCGCTGGTGTTGTCTTTTGTAACCGGGGGTACGGCTTCCGCCACTTTCTCCACCATAGCCTCGACTTCCTTTGGTGTCTTTTCCACAGCGGCGACCACAGCCTGCCGGGCCGTATCGGTAGCCATAAGCAGCATACCGATAGTTGGCTGGATAGCGGCGGCCATATCCGCCCTTATAGCCGTAGGCGTTTACTTCTGGAATACATCAGCCAAATTCAGGGCCGTGCTCAAAGGAACATGGGCGGCTTTCAAAGCCTGTTTTTCCGGCATTGGTGAACTTGCCAAACAAACCTTTGGGGCTATTGGTGACCTGATTAAAGCCGCATTCAACCTGGATGCTTCCGGAATATCGGCAGCATTGAACAAGTTAAAGGCCGGTTATGCCGATTATGGCAAACAAGTTGGCCAGGCATTTAATAAGGCATACGATGCAGAAATGGCGGAGTCCGCCAAGAAACAGGCGGCTGATAAGGGGAAGAAACAAACGGCCAACGGAACCGCCGCTACAGCCCCTACGGTTGAAGTGCCCACAACGGATCCAACCGGTGGAGGTTTGGCAAATGCCGGTCTGGGCAGCGGAAGCGGTGGGGATAGCGGAACCGGTAAAATCCGCAACGTAACCATCAATATAGAAAAATTGGTTGAGCGTATCGAACTGCATACGTCCACCCTTACGGAAAGCACTGAGCGAATCCGCGAGCAAGTGGCCGAGGCACTTATGGGCGCGCTCAACGACACCCAATTAGCGACAGAATGAAACTACCTGTAAGCATATCATTTATGGCCCTTGGAGCGGCACAGTTCGCCGCCAAGTCGCTTGTACGGTTCAAACCCGGGCGAACAGGTGAAGCCCCAAGCTGGGAGGGTCGCGGTGCAGACATTACCACCCATGAGATAGGCGCACCTATAACCGACCGCTCATATTGGGAGGGCCGCTATGCCCTTTGCACGCTGACCTTTCGGCGTGAGGACGGGGCGGAACTTGAAATCACGGACGCGGTGGCGGCAGTCAGCCGCGAACGCCGAATCGTGAGCACAGGGCTTGTCGGGCGTGACGGCACGGTGAAAGAATACATAAACGCCGGAGACTGGGCGGTCAATATCGTGGTAGGCGTACAGGCCTTGCGCGGCGGTGTAATCACCGACGACTACCCGGATGAAGAAATGCGCCGTCTCTGTGAGTTCCTGGAAGAAAAGAAACCGTTGGAAGTTTACAGCGCATTCCTGGATATATTTGACATTACGAAAATCGTAATCAAGAGTTATTCAGCGACACAGGCGACAGAATCGAATTACCAGGCTGTAAGCATTAGCGCGGTAAGTGATGAAGATTATGAAATATACAGCAACGAATATTAAACACCCATTAAACAGTAATTAAAATGGCATTTACAGAAGAACAGGAGGCCAAGCTGACAAAGTTGTTGGCAGCCTTTGAAAATGGAAAGCGAATCAATGAACTGGACCCGGCAGTCGGAGAGCTCAGCGCCATGCAGATAGAAGTCATGGACGAAACGGGAGAAACCCACCGCATGGAGCTTGAGCGCGCCGTGTCGGAAGCTGGCAACCCGATAGCCGGCCGCTGGTGGAACAGCACCAACGCCACGACAAAAGCCGCCGGTTGGTTCGGTTCCCTGGAAGCATTAAAGAAACTGCCCGAAACCCTGGGTCTTGGGCGTTACCTGGTAGCGGACGACCGCACCATGCGCAAACTCGATCCGAAAGACTCCACACGTTTTGAGGACGGAAGCCCGGCGGTCCTTGACGGGACTATGGGGCAGTGCATGTGGTGCTGGTCTCGTCCGTGGTACTTCACGCGTTGGAGCGACGGCGAACGTGACAAATGGGCCATTACGTTGAAACCGATACCCGGGAAGAAAAGTTACCGTATTCCTGTGGGCGGTGTTTCCTGGCTTGATGCCGCCGTAATGGACCGCACCGAGCAGAAACTTTGCTCCGTAATCAGTGACGACGAACGCTACCGCGGTGGAAACGGTTCGGCCCGTCCCGATACCGACCCCAAAAAACCGGCGGCGAACACACCTCAGGCAAGTATGCTGGGTATGCCTGCCACTGCAATAAGTACAACGAATTTTGGCACCTATGCCCGCAAACGTGGCGAGGGTTGGGAGGCAAACTGGTTTGTAGCCCGTGCTGCCGTTGAAATCCTTATAACGGTAATTATGGGCGACCGTAACATTCAGGCAGCATACAACCCTGAACGCGATGCCGACGGGCTGATGCAGGGCGGATTCGGTTCAGGTGTTACGACCATGGGCTGGCAGGAGTGGTCAGATTATAACGGATGTTACCCTCTTGTACCTACCAATGTAGGGCTTGAAATGGGCGACGGTACAGGACTGGTGTCTTACTCATTGCCTGCCAGTGAGGGCGGCGACCTGGGTACCCCTTACAAAACCTTCCAGGTACCTGTATTTTTCGGATTGGTTCATGCCGGTTACGGCCATTTGTGGCGTTGGGTACGTGGTTTGACCATAAACCAGGAAGCCGGTGTCAAAACCGAGGTATATGTGGCCAAAAGCATGACCGCGGCATTTAACCCCAACAGTATTGAAGGACTTAAGAAAGTGGCAGAATGTCCTCAGGCGGAAGGGTATATAAAGCGCGTAAGTTATGAGGGATTATGTGGAATGCCTACCGAAGTGGGCGGTAGTCCTACAACCTATTTCCCTGACTATTTCTATACAAATGGCAAGACCCAGACAGGCCTTCGTGTCCGCGCGGCTGGCGGTTACGCTCTCACTGGTGCGGCTGCGGGCGCGTTCTACTCGTCTGCGAACTTTGCGGCGACGTCTGCGCATGCGCTCTACTCGTCGCTCCTCTGCTTTTTTGCGGAAGACCCGGTAATCGAATAAAACGAAAAACGACCGGGAAATCCGGCATGAGTTCTTTGAAATTTTGAATACCAAGTAGGCCCGTTCGGCGGAGGTGCGGAGCAATCCAAACCCCGCCGTAAGGCGGGCAAAAATTTTAGATGAAAAAGGGAAAAATGTTACAGAATGTTGCAGAAAAGCGTTAATTTTGCAGGGTCAATAATGGGATAACACCCTTGACCGGTTGCAGTCCTTGCAGTGGTGAGCCTTCGTGTCCGCGCGGCTGGCGGTAACGCTAACAATGGTGCGAATGCAGGCACGTTCTACTCGAATGCGAACTATACGGCTACGAATGCGAATGCGAACTACTCGTCGCTCCTATACTTTGCGCGATATATAAAAACAAAATGCGATATGGGCTGGACCGTGCCACTTGGCAAAAGATAACAAGAATGCAGAGGGTGCCGGTAGGTCCGTAAGGTTTCGACAGTTCCCGAAGCGTGCAGAGCAGACCCAAACAGACCCACAGACCCGATGAAGCGTTACGGCTATTTGTTCGACCGCATTTGTTCGATAGACAATTTGCGGGCAGCCGCCCATAATGCGGCACATGGTAAGAGAAAGCGTGATGAGGTGCAAAAATTCTTTGCAGACCTGGAAAACAACCTGCAAGGAATTTACACCGAATTACGGGCACATACTTACCGGACATCCCCTTATGAAGTTTTTATAAAGTACGAGCCCAAGCGGCGTGAAATCTACAAGCTGCCATTTAAAGACCGAGTGGTTCAGTGGGCCATAATGCAGGTGCTTGAGCCAGTATGGACCCCACAATTCACGGCAGACACACACGCCTGTATCCGTGGACGTGGCATACACTCGTTACATAAGCGGCTACATGAAGATTTGGCGGCAGACCCGGAGGGGACGCGCTACTGTCTGAAACTTGATGTAAAGAAATTCTATCCGAGCATTAGCCACGAAATCCTTAAATCAGTTTTGCGCCGTAAAATCAAAGACCCCGATGTTCTTTGGTTGCTTGACGGCATTATCGACAGTGCGCCGGGTGTACCAATCGGCAATTACATTTCCCAATACTTCGCTAATCTTTATTTGTCGGAACTCGACCACCGAATCAAGGAGGTGGCCGGGGTGCGGTATTATTACCGTTATGCCGATGATATTGTCGTACTTGCCGGAGAAAAACCGGTTTTGCATGGTGTGTTGATTTTCATAAATGACTACCTGCAAACGGAGCGGAGTTTGTCGATAAAAAGCAATTACCAGATTTTCCCGGTAGAAAGCCGGGGAATTGATTTTGTCGGCTATGTCTCTTACCATACCCACAGCCTTGCACGTAAGCGAAATAAAAAAGGGCTGTGCAGGGAAGTGGCGAAGCTGCGAAAAAAAGGAGTTCCCGAAGCTGATATCATGCTTCGGACCGCTTCGCGTGTCGGCTTCATGTATCATTGCAACAGTAAACATCTATTAAAAATACTTGGTATGAAAAAATTCAGCGAACTTGTGCCGGCAAAGTCCGGCAACCTGACCGGTACAAAGTACCACATTGATGCAATTCTGAACCGTGAAATTCACCTGACCGGCTACACGGTAGCCCCGTCAAAGCACAATTCGGAACCGTGCCTCACCCTTCAATATGAAATTGAGGAAGCATTAACCGAAATCATGCAGGACGGCACCAGCCGCCCCGTTATTGACGATGAGGGCAACACGGTAAAAGGTTGGGTGCAGCATATCACTTTCACGGGCAGCCAGGCATTGATCCGCCAGCTGGAGGGTGTGGAAATAACAGAACCGCTCAGGGCTAAAATAATAAAACAACCAATCGAACGGAATCGGTGCTTTTATAAAATTGTCGATCCGGACGATTAAAAAGCAAAAAGATAATGAACAAAGCAACCTACACAGACAGAAAGACGTTTGTAAAGTATGACGACAGCCATGTGCTGCTTTATCTGAATGAGCAGCCGGGCGAAGTGACAAATCCTGAAACTGGAGAAAGTACACCGGGCTACACATACACTGGAGACCAGCCCGACGGCTCTACCATGATTTTGGCGCAGGGCGTGACGGAAGAAAACCGCCGCGACAAGTTCGTTGCCGGTCTTATCGGCTTCCATTACGATATAGACGCACAAATTGCCACGTTGGCCAATGGAACGGACACCCCGGAACATGCCGCCGAACTACAGCAGTTTGCCGCCTTGCGTGCAAAGTGCAAAGCAGAGATTGACGAACTGTTGGCCCGTTCCCTTTAATCGTGTCAGGCTATGGCAAGGACGATAGAGGAAATCAAAAAAGACATGACCACCGAATGGATGAAACAGCCGGCGGTCATGTCGGCCTACGGGCTTGACGGTAAAAAGGCGTTTAAGGACTGTTTCAGTGCTGCCAGCCTTGAAAACATTCTTTTTTATGTCTTTGCTTTCGCGGTGTGGTCGCTTGAGTCATTGTTTGACCTGCACCGTGATGAAGTGGATTTGCTTATAGAACGCCTTGAACCGCATACCTTGCGCTGGTATGTCGCAAAGGCGAAAAATTACATGCAGGGCTATTCGTTGGTAACGGATTGTGATTATTACGACACGTCAAAATTAAGTGCAAGCGAGATAGAAGCGGCACGCGTCGTAAAGTATGCTGTAGCGACCGAAAAGAACACCGTCGTTTATATCAAGGTCGCACGCCAGGGGGAGGACGGCAACCCCCAATCCCTAACGGCTGGCCAACTTGCCGGTCTGCGCTCTTATTTGGAAGAAATCAAGGATGCCGGTGTGTCTATTCAGGTGCGCAATGAACCGGCAGACAGTATGCAAATATCCTTGGTTATTTATTACGACCCCACACTTTTGACCATATCCTCGAACGGGACCGGTGTTCTGCCTGACGGTTCCGAGCCTGTGCGTGAAACGGTGAAGTCCGTGATTACCGGTTTGCCTTTTAACGGTGTGTTCCGTAAAAGCGACCTCATGGCCGCACTCCAGGATCTGCCATGTGTGAAAGTGGCAGACATTACCAGTGTGAAAGTAAAGGCCAAAAATGCCGTAACCGGTCCTGTGGAAGTGGTGGGCTACAGCGTGCCCGAAAGCGGCTATTATGAAATTACCAGCCTGGATGTCGATTATAAACCTTATAACACCGTTGGATAATGTTTAAGATAGATTTTAAACGGCTGGCGGCTATTATGCTGCCAATATCCTTGCGTCGTCCGCTTGTGTTCGGACTGCTTCGTGCCGGTCTGGTAGGTGTTGAGCGGGTTTATAAGGAATTTAAGGAGGCACGCAAAGGGCATAATTTCCGCCTGACGCACAACGGGCAGGTCTGTTACTTGCGTGGCATGTTGCATTATTATTTTGGTCCCGGCTTTCAAATAGGTACAGTCAAAAGGGAGGGTAAATGGTTGTATGCAGTGACGGAATCCGGGGTTAAAATTCCGCTGTCCGTTTCTGAAAAATCCAAAGGTGTGCCGGTGGTGTATAGCGAGCAGTTGCTGAATGCTTCCCAAAATGATTTTGTGGTGTGCATTCCTTCACGCTATATGTCGCGTAAGGGAGAAATAGAAGCAATGGTGAACAAATACAAGCTTATAACCAAAAGGGCAATATACAGGGAAACAGATGACCCGGTGGCTGTTGTCGGCCCGCATGTCTCGTCCTCATGGAACCCTGATGCGTTTAACCATTTAATCACTTCAAGAAAATGAATACAGCGAATTACTTGAAAAACGGGAAATACCCACTTTCCACGGAGACCCTTTCATTTATCCAGGAACAGATAAAGTTACTTGAAGCCTTGGCCGGACTGGGTGGAAAAAACTATATCATACAGCCGGACAGCAGGGTTGGTGGTATCGCAGTCATTACCAAAAAGGTAAAGACCGGCATCATAGAAAGGGACGAAAGGGAAGTGTTGGAACTGTTGGACAGTCCGACATATTCACAGCAAACCAGATTTGTGACGGTTTTAACCGAAAAAAAGAATATCGTGGCCGACGACCACACCTACACGGAAGCCAGAATATACAGACGTGCGCAGTTCAGTGTAAATCGTGGAGCGGAAAGCTACCCGATCAACAGCTTTCTAAATTTCATCAGCCATTCAGCCATTACGCTGGACCAGTTCCCAACAAATGCCATTCTCGCGGAAAGAATCCGGCAGGTACCTGCCACTGTGCTGGAGTATCTTAAAGACACTTTGGCCAAGAAACTGACCTTTTCCTCGATGAAAGGGGTTACAAAGGAGCAGATAGACGGCTTGCGCACTTCCTGCGTGTTGTCCTGTTCCGGGAGTGTGGCACTTTTCGGGCAGACAGATTATACCCTGATAGTGACAGAACAGGGAAGCAAGCAAGTAAGGCAGGAGTTGATACAAGGGACGGACAGCCATTATGTACGAACTTATAACGGAGCGGTATGGGGAGCGTGGACACAGCAGACGGAAACAGCCATGCACCTTGATGTTAAAATCACCGGCACCAGGGTATATGTACGCCATGGCGCACTTGGTGAGGATTGCGACCTGGTGCTGTTGCGTAAGAAAAAGCGCAGCAGGTGGAGAGCGACAGGTGGGGCAAAAGCCTACAGCAAGAACCGGGGAATACGTAAAAAGAGAACTGCCAAAACGCAGTATATCTATTTCAAGGGTATAAAGTTGAGTAAGGGAACCCCTGGCAAATGGTATGTGCCCAAATGTATAGCAGTCGATGATCCGGCAAAGGATGGGAACTTGATAGGTAAGGAATTGCCCGGCTTGTGCAAGTCTTTGTTTTATGTCGGTAAAGACGGGTATTACCGTATCCAAGGCAGCCGTAAAAGAATAGTTCTGAAAGGAATAAAAAGCGGAAAGGGTAAACGGCATGCGGGTTACGCCCCTATCGGTTTGCAAATTGCCAGGCTGAACCCTAAAGGCGGCAAAGACAGTGGCGGGGAGATAGTGAGGATGAAATACCGCATCAGCCAGTATGTGACGGCCACAAAGACCGTGAATGGAAAGCCTGTCCCTGTAGCGTGGAACTTTAAACGGTCTTTTTCGATAGAATAGAGCAAAAAAAAAGTGGGGTGTAATACCTCACTTTTAAGTCCCCGCGGTCGAAACACTATGTACGCCCATCTGAACAGGATTATTCAAAATCTCTTTTCTAACTTTCTGGCACTATTCGGTAGAATTCTCTCTACACAGGGCTAAAAAGCAGGCAAAGGGACCCAAATGTTACCATTCCCTCTTTTTTATCCAGGGAACCAAAACCGGCATTTCTCGAAAGTCCCAAAAAGTCCAGGGACTTGAACGTCGCCTCAGCTAACAAACATATTTTTTACGAAAATCTAAACGGTGTATATCGGACGACAAACGGACTTTTACTGGAGTTCTAACAGTAATGCAAAAGTACAAATTTTATTTCAATTAACCAATAAATACGAGGTAATTATGCTGAATGAGTAGGATTTACAAGAGCGCCCCGCTTCCATTCATGGGGCAAAAGCGGTATTTTGTTCGGGCTTTCTCTGAAACGCTCGAAAAAGTAGAGGGAAAGGTTGACACAATCGTGGACCTGTTCGGTGGCAGCGGCCTGTTGAGCCATACGGCAAAACGGGTGCTTCCGGGCTGCCGTGTCGTGTATAATGATTATGACGGTTATACAGACAGGCTCGCCGGTATAGACCGCACAAATGAAATTTTATTGCTGATTAAAGACCGTTTAACCGGTGTTGAACCAAATGCCAGGCTGACCGAAGAGCAGCGTTCGGACGTGTTGGCCATAGTGGAAGCATACGAAGCAAAAGGCTATGTCGATGTAATGACCATTGGACGGTCCGTGCTTTTCAGTGGCAAATGGGTTAAGACCCTGGAGGAACTGCGCAAACATACCATGTATAACCGTGTGAAGCCCGGTGGTTATGATAGTGCGGGTTATCTGGACGGTTTGGAAGTGGTGCACATGGATTACAGGGAACTGTTTGACCTGCATAAGGACAACAGCCGTGCTCTGTTCCTGTTGGATCCGCCATATTTAACGACCGAATGCGGCCAATATGAGAACTACTGGAGACTGACTGACTACTTGAATGTATTGAAGCTGACAAAGGGCACGAAATACATTTATTTCACTTCTGACAAATCGCAGATAATGGAATTATGCAGCTGGTTGGTTGATGAGTTCGGGGAAGCAGCCCCATTATATGGCGCAAATGCCCAAGTAAGGACCAACACACTGAACTACCAAGCGAAATTTAATGATATGATGATAACAAGAATTTAACTACCTCTATACTTGAACGGGGGAAATAAAAAAGCCCCCGGCTTGTTTGCAGACTCCTACCTCATACAAACGCAACGCACCGAAGCACGAAAACCGGGGGCAAAATGCCTTCAGCTCGTGTTTCGGTGCGTTATTATGAGGTAGGAGTTGCAAAGATAATAATTTATGCTGAATGACAGTTTACGAGGTATTGAAATTTTTAGGCGAACCATTGGAAAGGCTTACAAAAGCCGGTATAAAAACAAATGACTACAAGTATATAAAACTATATGAGGACTACAATAAAGCCCGTAAAACAGGCGAAAAAGTGGGTTATGTCGTGGCTGTTCTTGCGGAACGTTACCAGGTAAGCGAGCGAACCGTTTACGATGTTGTAAGGCGCTTTGGGCAGGACTGCAAAAGCGTTTCAGTGTGATACATGACAAAAGCTTGTGTAAAACCCAGATACGGCCTAATTTCGCATTTGCGAATGGAAAATAAGTATTATAACATCTTAGACAAAATATTGCGCTGTGGGAAGAAACAGAGCAATAAAAAGGGTGATATTATTTATTTGCTCAATGAGCAGTTGCATTTATCACCTTCGGATCTTCTCAATATCTTTGAGGGTCACAATATAGCACGCAAGAAGTTGCGCAATGAATTAAACCTGTTCATGTCTGGAGAAAGAGACCTGAGCAAGTACAGAGAAGTTGGGATAAATTGGTGGGATTATTGCGGGCAAATGCTCATAAACAGTTATCCGACCTATTTTGAGAAGTTGCCGGCTTTAATTGAGCAAATCAACAAGGAGAAACGCAACAGTAAAAATTACGTCTTGTTCTTGGGCTCAACAGGTGCAGAAACCAATCAGGCTCCATGTTTAAGCCTTATTCAATTCCAAATTGAAGACGGTGAATTGGTTTTGTCAGCCTATCAAAGAAGCAGCGACGCAAACTTAGGTTTACCAGCTGATATTTACCATTTATATTTGATAACACGACAAATTGAACTGCCTTTGAAGTCAATTACGTTGAACCTTGGAAATGTTCATATATACGCAAACAACGCAGATAAAACGCGCGAACTTCTGGCAGGAAACGAAGCTGTGAGGTTTGAACTGAACGTGTAAAAATGGACAGAACGAACCTAATTTAACCTATACAAAGTACAAAAAAATATCGATATAAACAAACTGTAAACCATTAAAATAACGCTGATTAGAAACCTTTTCAATGGCTTTTAATCAGCGTTTAATTGTTGTTCAAACCCCAATAAATGCAAGAGAAAAAAGGAAGCGAAAAAAGAGAAGTTTTGCTCATTTCGTTTTCAATTTCTGCTCGTTTCGTTTTTGCGATTATACAGTATTCCGAGAACCTGACTTATGAGAAGTTATATTGTGCGCCGGAATGGGGCTCGGGACGTACTTGTGCCGGGTTTGCGGACTTTGTCCAGATGTCTGGGTGCAAAGGGAAAATACGCATTCTTGATTCTTATTTTGAAGGGGCGCACGACGACCCGATCAATATACACGGCACGCATCTGAAAGTCATGGAATATGTTTCGGACAGGCAGGTGAAGGTGCGTTTCATGCACGGACAGTCATACGGTTTTGAGGCTTTTTATAAAGGGGATGAGGTGGAGTTCGTGGATGCCCATTCCCTGCGTTGCTTGCAACCGGCATGCGTGAAGGCTGTAGAACGGATAGACGATTATGAAATCCTGCTGACGTTGGACCGGGCTGTGAACGACAATGTGAAGACGGCGGAGAATGTGTCGGTGGAGAATGTGACATGGACACCCGAAGTGGAGATACGAAATAATTATTTCTCCCGTATTCCTACCCGGGGGATTCTGGTGACGACACGCCGGAAGGTCGTGATAGAAGATAACGTATTCTATCGTATCCCGATGAGCGGGGTACTGGTTTCCGACGATGCGCGGGGGTGGTATGAATCCGGTCCTGTACGCGATGTCACGATACGCCGCAACTTGTTTATGGAATGCGGTTCCCCCGTCATTGCCATGATGCCGGAAAATGACCGTTATGAAGGTGCCGTCCATCGCAATGTCCGTATAGAGGCTAATCGTTTTGTGATTCGCCAAGGGAGCGAGGCGGTATCTGCCCGGGCTACGGATGGCCTGATTATCCGGGATAATTATATCTCAGTGGCGGGAGACGGTCCTGTATCTCCGGATGCGTTCTTCCGTACGGAGGATTGCAAGGACGTGACGATAAGCGGAAACCGTTGCGGACGTTCGCTGCTGCGTTAATTGAAGATATAAATGTAGGCGTTCAGGTAAGTTGCCCATAACAGCCACAGGATATAGGGGATGAAACAGGCGGCCGCAAGCTTGTCCTTTTTGAATGTGATAAGGATATAGTCCAGTACCACCACATCGAGTATCAGAATGATGCCCATGCCCCATAAGGGTTCCCGCAAAAAGAAGAAGGCGATACTCCAACAGAAGTTCAGGGCTAACTGTATCCACCATTCACGTTGGGATACTTTCAGGCCTTTGCCCCAGATTCGTCCCAAGGAGGTTCCTATCAGGATGTAAAGGATGCCCCATACGATAGGGAACGCTCCATTAGGAGGAGTGAGTACGGGTTTATTCAGGAAAGGATACCATTCCGCGATGGCTTCCCGCTGAAATAGCGAGGCGGAAAAACCTACTGACATGCAGAGGGCAATGGGCCATAAATATCGGGTCAAATGTTTCATAAGAATGAATTTGAATGTGAATCTTTTGAAGAGTTTTATATAGAAGGCAGTTCTGTACCGGGAGTCAGGTTTTCTATGAAGTGGACGGGATATTTATCCCAGTATTTTCTATACACCCTGTCTTTTTCTTTGTCGAAGTTGAGTTGGTACATCCGAAAGGTTACCAAGAAGTTTTTGGGTTGCCACAATTCTTCGTATGAGTATTGGTATTTCATGCCGAGGGCCTGCATGACTTTGCCGCTTCGAGGATTGTTTACGTCATGGGTGGCCGTAATATAAGGAATTCCGGTTTGTTTCAGTTGCTCGATGACGGCTTGGCATGCCTCAGTACAGAACCCTTTGTGCCAGAATTCTTTCTTCAGCCCGTATCCTAAGTCATGGCTGTCATTTCCGCTTACGTGCACATAACCTATCGGAGCAGGAGCTTCTTTCCGGCAGATGGCGTAGTATAACAGGGTTTCTCCTGCATGTACTGCCGCATGCTTGTCCTTGATGTATGCTTTTGCTTCTTCCAGGTTCTTAAGCGGAAACATCGGCAGGAATGTGTTTACGTCTCTGTCGCTAAGTATGGCAAACAGAGCTTCCGCGTCTTGTTCCGTGAAAGGACGTAATATCAGTCGTGCTGTTTCTAAATGATTCATCGGGCGTGTCAATTGGATGTTTTTACAAAAATAGTGATTTATTGGATAAAGAGGGACAAAACCGGTTGGTCTTTTTCGAGAACCTCTTGATTATTTTCCCGAGAATAGGCCAAAGGTAATGGCCCAATTCTGAGTCTTCTTTTGGAGACAGGGAGGTGCTACCGCTTCTGATAAGTCCCATTTTTAATAAGTCAATGGATAAATAAGGATATTTGTACTTTTCCAAAAGTCTTTAGGCCAGGAGAGTTTTGTCACAGTGGGTTGCGTCTGTAATCAAGATGACCATAAGCTGTCTGTATTAAGTGATGACCCGGTCGCCCCGTTCCCGGGCCAGGGTTCGTTCTATGTCCTTCATCTCTTTGTAATGCTTCATGATTTCCATATATTCTTCCTTGCGTGAAAGAATATCGGGTTGGCGCAATTTCAAGAGGATTTGTTTCAGTTCTTCGTCTACAATGGCCAATTTGAAGTCGGAAATCAGGTGGGGAACCAATTCGGTCAACCTCTCTTCATCGTTGGCGATTTTCTGATGTTTGGAATGATATTTGCTCAGTTGATATTTGTCACCACTCAACTCAAAAGCTAGCATACTGATATGGTTGTCCGGATGGTTCAGGAAATAGCGTTCTGACGAGAAGCCGTCCTCGTGTATATGGTCGATGGCTTCTTGCAGGATATGCTTATGAAGGGCGTTGTGGAACAGCAAACCGTCTTCTTGCAACGCATAGTTGATGAACTCGGCCACACTGACCGGGACTTCTTCTCCTTGTTCGTTTTCGGCGTAACATATAATTTTCTCTCCATAACGAATGAGGACTTGTATCAACAACAGTTCTTTCCTGTAGAATAACATGGCCTCGGCTCCCTTACCGGGAATGTAGGAGAGGGTGGATGCATTCTCTGTTATAGCCGGATTATTGCTAGGCGGAGTATTGGGAACAGGGGGGGCTGCCGGCGTTCCGTCATCCGGAATAGGGGGAATGCCCTCTTCAGAGGGTGGGAATGGGGATGGGGGAGGAAGACTGTCTTGGTCTAAGGAAGAGAGTGTTTGTCCGGAGGATGGCAACTGTGTGTGTTTACGATTTCGTTCATTTTCACGCTGTTTTTGCTTTTCCTCTTTGGCTTTGGCCATCTCTTTTGAAATGGCTGCTACTAACATTCGTTCTTCCATGTTCAGCATGGTTGCTGTTTCCCGGGTGTATACGGAACGCGTGATTTCATCCGGAATGACGGAAATGGTATGTACGATACTGCTGATGAGACGGGAAAGTTTGATAGGATCCCCTTGTGCCTCATGCAGTAATAAATCGGTTTTATATTTAATGAAATCTACCTGATGTTCGTTCAGATAAGCTTGATATTCGGTGGCGTTGTGCTTACGGGCAAAACTGTCCGGGTCGTCTCCGTCCGGAAGAAGTAGTAATTTGACGTTCATTCCCTCGGCCAATAGCATGTCGATGCCTCGTTCGGAAGCTTTGATACCGGCGGCATCTCCGTCGTAAAGTACGGTGATGTTTTCCGTAAAACGATGAATCATACGGATTTGTTCGGTGGTGAGTGCCGTTCCGGAAGAAGAAACTACATTTTCCACTCCCATCTGATGCATGGAAATGACATCGGTGTAGCCTTCCACTAAAAAGCAAAGGTCTTGTTTGACGATAGATTGTTTGGCCAAAAACAATCCATACAACTCTTTTTTCTTGGAATAAATGGCAGATTCCGGAGAGTTTTGGTATTTGACATTGACTCCTTTGGTGGCTGCGTCTAATACACGTCCTCCGAAAGCTACTACTTTTCCGCTTAACGTATGTACTGGAAAAATGACGCGCCCGAAAAAGCGGTCTTGTAATTGTCCGTTGTCACGTTTGTAACATAAACCGGTAGAAAGCAGGAACTCTTCTTTGTAACCTTTGGCCTTGGCTTCACGGGCACAGGCGTCTCTTTGCGAAGGACTGTATCCTAACTGAAACTTTTTTATGATATCGTCCCGAAAACCTCGTGAACGGAAATAGGCCATTCCAATGGCTCGTCCGTCTACTGTATTGTAGAGTTGGTCTTGAAAAAACTGGCATGCCCATTCGTTGACGACGAACATGCTTTCTCGCTCATCTTGAGCCTGCTTTTCCTCTTCTGTCAGTTCCCGTTCTTTGATTTCTATATTATATTTACGGGCCAAATAACGTAGGGCATCGGGATAGGACAGTTGTTCGTGCTCCATGATGAAGTGCACGGCATTGCCGCCTTTTCCACATGCGAAACATTTGCAGAGACCTTTGGATGGGGATACCACGAACGAAGGGGTACGGTCGTCGTGGAAAGGACATAAGCCTTTGTAGTTGACCCCCGCTTTCCGTAAAGTCACAAAATCCGATACGACATCCACAATCTGGGCCGCATCCATAATCCGGTCTACCGTAGCTCTGTCTATCATCCGTTTATTCTCCTATGATGGTGGCTGTGAGTTTGCGCCTTCCACCGTAGTCGCGGAACTCACAAAGGTAGATTCCTTGCCATGTACCCAAATTTAATTTACCTTTGGATATGGGTATATTGAGGCTGACACCTGTCAGACTACATTTGGCATGGGCCGGCATGTCGTCCGCACCTTCGAGGACATGGTCGTAATAAGGCTCGTTTTCTTTGATGAGACGGTCGTATATTTTAGTCATGTCAGTACGCACGTCAGGGTCGGCGTTCTCGTTGATGGAGAGCGCACAACTCGTGTGTTTGATAAATAGGTTCAATAAACCGGTTTGAGGCAAGGACGGAAGCTGTTCCGAAATCTCCCGTGTGACGAGGTGAAAACCTCGCGGTCGTTCACGTAATATGATTTCTACTTGTTGAATCATTCCTGTTCTTATGTATTAAGCCTGATGGATAGTCATTTGCGGGAATGGGAAATCAATACCCTGTTTGTTGAATTCGTCGTAAATGTTTTTGTTCATTTCGAAATATACATTCCAATAGTCACCGTTTGCTACCCATACTCTTATCGTTACATTAACACTACTGGAGTCGAGTGCGTGTAAGGCAATGACGGGGGCTGGTTCTTTTAAGATACGGTTATCTTTTTGAATGAGTTCGTTTACTACACTTTTCACCTTGTCGATGTCTTCTCCGTAATCAACTCCCACAATCCATTCGACGCGTCTTGTGTCCAAACGGCTATAATTTGTAATAACGCCGCTACTCATGGCTCCATTAGGAATGTAGACAACTTTGTTATCGGCCGTAGTGACCAAAGTATGCATGATTTGTATGGCTGTAACACTTCCCGAAACGCTTTGTGCTTCAATCCAGTCTCCTACTTTATAAGGTTTGAAGAAAAGAATGATAAGACCTCCGGCAAAATTTTGCAAATTGCCAGAGAGTGCCATGCCGATAGCTACGCCGGCAGATGCCAACAATGCGGCGAATGAGGTCGTATTGATTCCTAATGCTCCTACAACAGAAACAATCAATAAGACATTGAGTAATATACTAACTAAACTTTTGAGGAATGTTTGGATACTGATTTCCACTTTCCGGCGTGATAGCATATTGCTCATCACGCGTTGGATAAGTGAGATAAGAAAACGTCCTACGATGTAGACGATAATGGCAATCAAAATGTTTTTTCCGGCGGAAATACACATATCTATCAATTTCTCGATAATGAGTTCTGTATGCCCGGATGCAATAGCTGAAACGACTTCTTTGGTTACATTGGTGGTATCTTTTGTTGCTTGTAAGATTTGTATCATAGTTTGTGGATTTATTGTATAATAACATATTGATTGTCGACTGCAAAGGTACTATATTCGATAGGAAATAAAAAAATTATGAGAATGTTTTTTGTTCTTATTATATTAAATAAGGTGTAAAATTCGTCAGTGGATATTTTTTCGGTTTTTATTGGCAAACGTTTGGTGTTTACGTTAAAAGGTTGTACCTTTGCACTCGCTTTCGGGAAGCAAGGCCTTGTGTGGCCGCT